>Ga0209070_100029_pt1 | contig 257865 bp, 223 predicted proteins | sample SynthPrep_5_END__FD_187205 | JGI IMG/M metagenome (GOLD analysis project Ga0209070, IMG submission 187205) | Synthetic microbial communities from Ohio, USA - SynthPrep_5_END_DS10_MetaG (SPAdes) (version 2) | ecosystem: Engineered > Bioreactor > Aerobic > Activated sludge | place: USA: Ohio...
TGGTTCAGGGTGAAGAAGTCGGGTAAAAAGAGAGCATAAACGAAGGTCAGATCATGCTGGCCGGATCACACCGAAACGCCTGGCCGGATGAAACCGGAACAGGTGGCCGGACAAACCGAAATACGCAGCGAACGGGTTAATAAATGTTATCAGCTACAATGTCGCTGTTTTCGTTACAAAATTCAAATACTTTATATTAAGTAACATTCACCGCAACGGTAAAACCCGGCCACAAGCATAAAGTACACCTGACAGTATCAAAACATTTTTGCACGATTCTATGCTACCCAAGCTAATCTACTGGCCCTGCCTGCTGCCGGCCATGGTAATAATCAGCTATTAGGCGTTGTGTAGCTATTTAGCGTTTCACAGCAAAGCACCGTTTGCTCAGCCATAAAACCAGCCGCTTGGTAGCATTTAGCGGATGGGTCTTAATGTTGTCTGACACTTTTTATGACAGAACGTGAGCAAAACTGACAGTCTGCTTGGTGCCAAAGACGGAAGAAAACATCAACTCGATAAAGTAACCTTGAAGGTCTGCTAAGCTACCAAAGCGGTCGTTCAGATATTCGTATCAGCGTGGTTTAAAAGTAACAAGCTTTAACCTATATCCTTTTTTTCAGAACAAGTAATAGGGGATTGAATATTGCCTTTTACGCTAGTTAGTCGTTTTTAATTTTTAGCAGATAGCTTATGATATTTATTTACTGTGGTAACTACAAATACACTTGTTAACAATAACTTAATTTAGTAAAAATCTAGGCATTGAAAGCAATTACTCTACTTTTAGGATTTAATCATGAGTTACAACCTGCCGTACAGTTTGCCTATTATGGATGCTATAAGATACGATTATGAGTGTTTTCGGTTTGACACACCTCAGTACTCTCACAAAGGACTTTTTACTGATGGTCAAGAGCTATTTGCAGTTATTCTTGAGGTAAAGAACAACGAATTGTTGCTAAACGATTTGAAAGAGCAATACTACAAATATAAAAGTATGGCGATACCTCCCGCAACGATAGTAGGTGAAATACTCGAAAACTACCGTATTATTGAGTCTCGCAGTAAGCTTGAGAAGACTCAGGTTCATGGCCAGCCCATGACGATGAATGAGACGATAAATCAATTTGTTTTATATATCCCACGTAAATACCACCCATTTCATATAGATTTTTTATTTTCAACCAATGAATTTAATTTAACTTTTAAAGCCTCGATAACTGAGAGTGAGCAGCAAGACATACAATTGATTTGTGAGTCTTTGGGATATCAAGGGTATAAATTTGTTTTTAAAGTAGATTCTACAATTCCTGATTATCCAGGAAAAGTAGAGCACAAGCCTAACACTTACAATAACATGCAGCTTACAGCCAGTGGTTTGATACAGAAGCAATTTCCACTGAAGCTATTAGCTCGTTATGAAGAAGACGAAGATTTTTGGATGCAAAATCGACAATCTGTTTTTAGTGGTAATGCATCTGAGCAAAAAGATCGATTTTTACTACCAAGTTTCGAAGCCAAGCAAACAAGATGCTTTGTCGATGCTTCGGTTTTCTTTAGACAAAATTTACGAGTGTATCTTACTTTATATCAACAGGTTGTTATTGCACTTCCACTGAAAAGCGAAGCTGAACATTTTTATCAAATGTTTAAGATAAATAAATATGAGTTTAAAGAACTGATAGCACGTGATCGCATACTCTTTGCTGCTCCACAAAATCTTGCTCGTTATTCCCAAGAACTGTTGTTAGATATTATTTCTGTAAATCCAAATGCTATCGTGTTTTCAAGGCGGCTAGCTGCCGCTACCATTCAAGGCATTCAGAAAAAATCAGGAATAATAGGAACTACATTCTCAGGTGACGAGCAATACCATTTTTTACATCAGTGTTCACGTACTAATAGTCTTGAAGTTAAAAGGTTGGCATTAATGCTTTCCGAGCAATGGAAATTTGGCGAGTTCTTGGTGAACAAGGAAGGTGCAACTTCTGCTCACAGACTAGGAATTTCGAATTTAGCCGTGAAAAGCTTTCAAGAACGAGGGCGAGATTTGCTAATCGAGCTGACATCTGCGAGCTCCAGCTATGAGTATGCTCAAGGACTCGGAGCACACCACTTTCCATTTGATGATATTAATTATTCTGAAGTAGCTGCTTGTCAGGTTGTCAGCGGACTATATAACGGTGTAGTGAGTAACTCACAACAAATCCGAGAATCTGAAATTAGTCTATTATTAAGTGAAATTTTCGCCGTTAATAATGATATGAACATACTAGAGCTTGACTCTGCATTATCAACTAGTTTGATTCGTTCTTTACCTAATATTGTAAAAGAATATGCAAATCTGGATGAAGGAGAGCGTTTCAACAAATTAAGAGCCCTCAAGGAAGAAATTAAAACGATAGAAAGTAACAAGAAACGCTTATCAAAATTAAATATGTCTGGATTCGCTCCTACAGCAATTGGCGCAGGCATGGAACTCGCTAATATAAAAGGTGGCGGTATAGTTGCGTTAGGTGGATGGATGCTAAATGCATTACAAGTGTATACGGACGAGTTAGAGCTTAAAAACAATCCTATATTTACACGTCTTTCTAGTTTTAACCATTTCACGAGTCATGACGCTATCATAGTCCAACGTGTGAGAGACTCAGTACTAAAGTGATTTTTTGGAAAAAGGTGGAAAAAGGGGTCGGAGACAATTTAAGTTAACTTTAGCTAATCCATTATATTTCAGTGATTTGCGTAAGAGATAGTGATTATTAGCTCCGCCCCCTTTTCCCTAGCCAAATGGCTGGGCTGGGGAGAAGGCTCAATGAGTATCAATCAATCGGCTGCACAACGACCGCTTTTCGGCCACGGCTGGCGGCGTTAGGCTCAATCATTGAAAATCGAAGCGATGGAGTAGAATGAGAAATATATTTTACATGAACGACTATGATTGCATTGTTAATATAAATGCATTCGCCAAAGATAAGACTGATACTATCGATGCTAAATTTAGATTCGTCGCAAAAGATTATCCAGCTGAATATGGGGATGAATTTAACCCTGAGGAGTTCATGGATACACTAGTAAAATCGAAAAATGGACTGAAAGTACCTATTGTGGGAGTTAATGGTGGTGAACTTGAGGTATTTGGAGACCAGATAAGGTTTGAATCGAAAAATCGCAACATAGGCGGCATTCACCAATTAAATAAAAACTTCGATCATTTTTTCTTGGACACCTTTTCAGTAATTGAAAATGGAGAAAAAAAGAAAAGAGATATCAACGATTTTAATCTTGGGGCAGTCGAAATTTCCGTGTTGGATATATTAAGAAATGACCCTGAACTACTCCGGAATTTTTCTCCTCGGACTTTTGAAATCGCTGTCGCAATAGTTTTGAAAAAATTGGGGTTTGATACTGTTAAACTATCAAGATTCTCTAAAGACGATGGTATAGATATTTATGCAATATATATCGAAGGAGACACTAAACATACAGTAGTAGTTGAAGTCAAAAAACACCAAGACAATATTGGAATAGATGTAGTTGACAGGATTTTTGGTGTGAAAGGCCGAGAAGATGCAAACAAAGCATTACTAGTAACTTCTTCAAGCGTTACTCGCGATGTAAAGCGGTTATATAATGCAAAGAGTGATCAAATGGGCTGTTTGGATTTTTCAAAATTGACCGAGTTCTTGGGTTGTAGTGATGGTGGCTGGGTGAAGACTCCTTCTGACCTCTGGGTTACAAAAAATGCAATTATTTGAAATGAGCCTAATACATATGAGCCTTCCCGGAGTCAATAGGTACAAGCCGCTCTTCTGGCCGCGTTAGCGGTTAGGCAGTTGTCCATCAGCAAGATAGACTGCTTCATTAAATACCAAAGTACCCTATAAACTGATATGGGATAACTTGAATTGTTCCATTCATTGCAGCCCCGGCAGGATGGCCCGGTCGCACAGCCCCAGCGGTTGGCGCCGCTGGCGCTATAGGAAACATTTGACCGTTATAAGCGTCAACGCCGCCAACCATATTGGGCATGTAATTAACGGCCACTTTAACCCCGGAAACGGACTGAATAGCACCTGCCAACGCTACTGATGACGAGAGTCCCACATCACTGCCTGCGTGTTGCAAACAAACATTCCATGAACTTCTTGCAGCTGGTCGAAAAGGCCCTGGTACCCAAGCCACAGGAACACCGATGTCATTCTCAAACAACTCTTTAGCTTTGCGCCAGGAAAAGCTTTCCCATGCTTCAGAGTTAAAACGTCCTTGAGCATTGGCATGTCCTATTTGACCACCGTTGTATTTATCAGACATAGCTGACGGGGCCTGCAAACGTCCCATAGCATTTTTAACGGTATTGTGTGCACCATGTCGGCTACTTGAATGATAATTCCCGCCTGACGTTTCTTCGGTGTAGTTTTTGTATCCTTCATATAAATTCAACGGGTTTAGCCTGGACCTTCTTGGATCAACCAAATCTTTGACGCCTTCAACTGATGGGCTTGAAAGCAAGTCATAGATAGTGGTTAAAACTGTAGAACTCTTCCAATCAAATAGTTGAATTGTTTTGTTTGTTAAGGGCTTTCTCTGCAAACTATCTTTTCCGAGCAGCTTGGCGTTTTGAAATTGAAACTCGTTAGTTTTAAGATCCTTGGTGAAATTAGCTGATGAGGCCCTCGCCCCCATTACATCGGCTTCAAGCTCCAAGCCAGGATCATCATTTATCGCTTCGCCTTTTAGCTGGGTAGTCGCTTGTACCCTGCCCTGCTTTTGCTGCACTACATGCCAGGCTTCGTGTGGCAGGTGTTGTTCCTGCCCCGGCGCTATATGAATATCTGTGCCCTGGGCATAGGCATGTGCCTGCATTTGTGCTGGTTTGGCTGAGTTGTAATGCACTTTTACATCGTCCATCGCGTAGCCGGATAAACTTTCAATGCCGCTTTTCAGCTGATCCGGCATACCGGTGTTATTAGCTGGTGCCGCATCTGCCTGACGCTGATTAACAGCACCAGGCTCAAACTTTCCCTGCAACGGCTCCTCTTCATCCGGCTGCCGTTGCACTGTCGCATCAAATTTGCCTTGCATTAGCTCTTCGTCTTCTAGGCCCATCTGCTGCACAGGGTCAAACTTGCCCTGCATAGGCTCTTCATCTTCCAGCGCAGCTTGCTGGCTTACCGCGCTTTCATCTGGCTTGTGCTGAATCAAAGCGGCTTTGCCGTGTTTTAGCGCCTGTAGCTGGCGGGCCTGTTGTTGTTGCCGGCTACTTTGCTGTAAAGCAGCGCTGGCTGCACTGCCTGGCGCTGCAGCTACCGGTTGTTGCGATTGTGAGGTACGGCCAACAGCAAATTTCATGGTGGTTTCCTTAAGTTTGCAAAGCCTGTACTGCGGCTGCAGGTTAATAAAGTGTAGACGCTAATATTGCCCGCTAGGGATAATGTTCCCGCCTTTGCTGTAAGCGGCGATATAACACCAGACCCAGCACTACAAATGCCAGCACAGCCACTAAAATCAGTGCCTGAAATTGATGCCAGTATGGGTCACAGGACAAAATCAGTAGTAATCCGATAGTAAATACACCGGGTACGCCATACAGCATAGCCGGATGCTCCAGCCAGCGTTGCAACGGGTAGTAAAACAACGTAGCCAGCAGATATAGCGCTGCCACCGCCAGCAGTAACAGCACCAGCACCAAACGCCAGAACCAGCGTTTAGGGCATACCCGGTCACATATCTGTTGCATATATTGCTGATAACCATAACTGTCCTGGACGGCAAAAGCTCGTTGCACTTCGGCATATTGGCTGCTGGTCAGCGGTAGGGTCCAAAAGGCCGCGCCGCTGAAATTCCAGTTGGCGTAGGTTAAGTCATTGCGCAGATCCTGTGTGGCCAACTGGCCGCTTTGCTGTAGCGGTAAAACCTCAAACAGCGGCAGTATTTTTTCCAGCAGTAAGTTAGCTTCGTCGGTATCAGGCATTGCATCTATTGCGCTTTTTAACAACTTCATTTCACGGCGAAACGGGTATTTGTCCTGCCCACTGTGCATGTGACTGCTTAATTTGGCTTCTAAGCTATGGTCAAACTGCACCAATAACAGATTTACCAACGGTGCCAGTGCGGTTAGTTTGTCTGGTGCGTACAGCGTATCTGAGTTGTATAAGGTTAGTGCCGGCATGCTGTTGGCTATTTCGTCCGGTAACTTAGCACCGCTTAATACCGCTTTGGCCGGTACCTTTAAGTTAATAAAATAGCCATCGGTATTGGTAGCCTGCGGCGGCAGCTTAAGATCAACACGCAGTTCACGTAAGAAAGTAATGAAATTTAACTGCTCTGCTGCCGTTAGCGCGGTTAAATCCAGATTAAAGGTAATGCCATCGGCCAGAGTGCGGCGCGAACTGCCACCAAAGCTCAGCCAGGGCTGCAAGTTATTCAGCGCAAAACCAGCCATCGGTGTGGTAAGTTCAGTCACTAATTGCTGACGCAAACGGTGCAAGTCAACCTCCCGATAGCTGATACGGTCAAAAGCGGTAACCACGATATCCAGATAAGTATTATGGGCCTGAGCGGTGTTGATAAAGTCATTAAAATGGCGGTTGTTGCGCCAGTTGGGCGGGCTTAACAGCTGGTTGTCATCACCCAGCGTAAACGAGTATAAGCCAATACGGTTAAAAGCACTGAAGGTAATCTGGTTAGTACCACTTTGCCAGTAAGGCACAAAACCATAGCTGAAATTGGTAAAACGTTCCTGTTTAACAATTTCCGGCGCGCAGCCGCAGCGGGGCGTGGGTTGTAAATTCAGTGGCAACGGCGCCTGCTCAGGCCAGTGTCCGGCTTTAAAGCTGTGGTTAAATACCAACTGGCGTAACTTTGTCTGCTCTGCAGCGTCAGGCAGCAACACAGCTTTATCAATGCTTGCAGCAAAGCCGATGCTATCAAGCGCTACTGACATAATGCGCTGATTGCGAAAAATCTGCTGCTGTAACGTCTGCAGCTGCGCAAACTGAGCAGGTGGCAGACTGGCAAATTCGGCCTGCTGCTGCAAACGCGCCAAATCCTGCTCTGTCAGCTGGTAGTAACCAATAGCACTGACCGGAGCCGGGGTAGCTGCAGCCATTGCTGAGCTTACCGGCCACACTAAGCTGCATACCGCCAGCCATACAACGCTCAACAGGCGCAGTAGCTTTGTCATACCATCATGCCCTCTTTGCGCCGCTCGCGGCTGATGCCTTGCAGTAAATCAGCTTGCGTCAGGGCTTTATCGTTGCGTAATAACGCCGCAACAGCGGCATAACGCACTACGTTGGTCATAGCGCCGCCAGCCAGCTCAAATTCATGGGCCAGATAATTCAGATCGACATCGCTGCTCAGTGCCACATGCTCCCCAAGAATGTGCTGCCAAAGCCGTAAACGCTCAGAAATATCCGGTAACGGAAAGTACACCATCGACTGAAAACGGCGGGCAAAAGCTTCATCAATATTGGCTTTAAGGTTACTGGCCAGCAGTACTACGCCCGGAAAGTCTTCAATGCGCTGCAGCAGGTAAGATACCTCCTGATTAGCGTATCTGTCATTACTGCTGCTGGTTTGCGTACGTTTGCCAAATAACGCATCGGCCTCGTCGAAAAACAAAATCCAGTGTCGTGCCTGTGCCTGATCAAACACTGTGGCAAGGTTTTTTTCGGTTTCACCAATAAACTTGGATACCACGGCAGATAAATCTATCCGGTAAACATCGGCACCGGTTTGCTGGCCAATTAAGGTAGCGGTAAGGGTTTTACCGGTGCCGGGCGGGCCATAAAACAATGCCCGGTAACCGGGTTTTATACTGCGGCCCAGTTGCCATTGCTGCATTACCGTATGCTGATGCTCTGCCCAGCCGATAATATGCTGCACCTCAGCCATTACTGCGGCCGGTAATACCAAATCCTGCCAGTTTAACGGCGTGGTAAGCAGCTTGGCCGGAAAGTGAATGTTGTAATCAGGCTTTTGCCTGGTACCACTGCAAAACAGCTGCAAATATTCCGCACTAACCGTTAGCTGAGCGCTTAAAAAAGGCTCTTCTGCCACGTCGTGGCGCAGGCGGATAATATTTTCCCGGCACAGCAGCTGGTCTGGCTGCAGCAGTTGTATTACTTCCAGCCGGGCAGATAAATCGTTAGCTGCCAGTAAAAATGCTGCCGTTTGCGCACTGGGCAAAAAGCCCTGATGCTGCTTACTGTTGCAGCCACCAAATTCACTGAAATTACGCGCCAGGTTCTCATTGCGCACAAAGAATGTATCCAGTAATTGCGGCTGTAAATGTGGTGCCAGCGCCAGCAATAAGATCAGCCGCTGCGCGGCGCTCAGCTGTTGTTTAATAACAAAAGCGGCATAACTGCCCTGCGCCGCATCCAGTTGTGGGGCTGGGGCCTGTTGCAGCATATTCAGCGGCTGTTGCTGAAAATAACTATGCAACCTGAGCTCAATGCAACGCGCCAGCCAGTCCAGCTCTTGCTGCATGCAGGCGGCGTTATCAGGCGTTACGTCGTTTCTTAGTTTAACCGCGCCAGTGAACATACACTTCTCCTTGCATCCACGGATAACGGATCAACGAATAGGACCACGGCAAGCCGTCGAGCAACATGTCGTAAGGCCCGCTGTCGAGTTGCAGCTGCCAGCCGGAGCCATTGCCAGCGCGCTCCAATGTACCGCCACGCTGTAAAAAACATTCGCGTAATGTGGTTACTGAGCTGCTGGCCAGCTTTGGCCACTGCGCCAGTATGCCTGCCAGCAAGCTGTCAGCCATGGCCAGTGCTTCGCTGCTCAGCTGTGGCACAAACCCTACCGGGCAAGGCGGCTGCACTCCGCTTAGCAACATAGGCAACGGCCATTGCTGCCAATAGTCCGGCCTTAGTTCTGGCTGCCAGTGTCCTGTGGTCATGTAGTGCAGTAAAGCGCACGCCTGCCAGGCCTGTTCTATACTGGTAAACCGCTGTGCCGACACCCAGCCCAGCCGCTGCAGCAACATGGGTATATAAGGCGCTGCCAGCACTATACCGGCGTTGGTAACCCAGTGCGCTTGTGCCGGTGTTTGCCCGTCGATAAACCCGCCAGAGGTATGAGCTTGTGCTACACCAGACACCAGCGGTGATGATGCCGGTAACACTTCCGGGCCAGATGCCGCGGCTTTTGGCGCTGTGGCTGGCTGCGCTGCCGAAGTAGCTGTAGCGGCCATGCCAGCCAGCTGTACCTTTAACTGTTGCAGCAATTGTGGCCTGCTGCCCTGAGCTGCATTACCGGTGTAATGTTGCAGTTGCTGCGCCAGTTGCTGCAACAGCGTGCGGCTGGCAGCACTGCCGGTTTCAGCCTCTAACCACTGCTGTAATTGGCTTATTAACAATGGCAATGTCAGTGGCTGGCGCTGCAGACTACATTGCAACAGTGGCTGCCAGCGGGCCTGCCGATACAACGGCAAAGGCAGGCTGATACCCCCTAACCCCCACTGCAACAGGCTGGTATAAGGCTGAATGCTGGCAAAGCTGGCGGGCTGTAACTGCTGAAACAGCTGCTGCAAATGATCGTCAGACGCATACTGTACCAGACGTGCTAACAACGTACCTCCCGACAACTGCTGGCGTAAACCGTCCAGCCACAGGGCATTGGGTTGCTGCAATAATTGGCGTAGCAGCAGGTTAAACTGCCGCTGCTGCGCCAGCGTAAGCTGACCAAGTAATAACAACTGCTGCCACTGCCGCCAGCGTCTGGCCTGATGCTGCAGCGCGCTGCGCTGTACCGGCCGCGTTGTGCCAACCTGAGGCAAGGCGGTTACCGGCTGCGCCAAACGGTAACTAAAGTAACCCGGTAAGGCGCTAAAGCTGTCGGCCAGGCCATCGGTTGCCAAAGATGCAGGCTCTGCAATACCCGCCAGCAACTCAGTCAGTTGCAGTAATAACGGGCTATGCCAGGAAAACAGCTGGCGGCTGCGCTGCAATACCCGCTGCATATGCTGCACCAGGCTTTGCACCGACAAATTGTCATGCGCGGCCATTTTGCGCAGCAAATAATGCAGGTAGCTGCGCCGGTTAAACTGGCTGCCGCGCTCTACCAGCAAATAACTCAGGCTAAGCTGCCACAAATGGCGCTGACGTTGCTGCAATGCCGCCGGCGGTAACGGCGCTGATTGAGATTGAGGCTGAGTTTTAACACTGCTTTGCACCACACTGAATAACTGCGGTTGTGCCATCAGCTGCAGCATAAACCGCTGCTCAGACGGCGCCAGAAGTTGCAACAGCTGCGCCAGCATGGCATGGCTTAAACCAAAAGCCAGCACCTGACATAAGTCGCTATGGCTGGCCAGCTGCCGCAGTATGGTTAGCAGCTCAGCGCTATGCTGCAGGTACAAGGCCCAGTTTCGCTGCAGGGTTATGTTGTCTGCCAAACGTAATGCCAACAGGAGTTGCTGATGCTGAGATACTGTTAAACCAACTTGGGGCGCCTCTGTGGCAGAGGCTATTTTAGTTACCCCCGGCAGCTGTAACGGAGCATCTGCCATACCGGTTAGTAACTCTGTCAATTGCAGTAATAACGGGCTATGGCGGGCAAACAGCTGACGGCTGTGTTGCAACGTCAGCAACATATGCTGCACCAGGCTTTGCAGCGATAAATTGTCATGTGCGGCCATTTTACGCAGTAAATAATGCAGGTAACTGCGCCGGTTAAACTGGCTGCCGCGCTCTACCAGCAGGTAACTGAGGCTAAACTGCCATAAATGCCGCTGCCGTTGCTGCAGTGCCGGCGGTGGTAACGGTGCGGGCTGATATCGAAAATCCGCGTTGCTGCTGCCCGGCACCACACTGAATAACTGCGGCTGAGCCATCAGCTGCAGCATAAAGCGTTGCTCTGACGGCGCCAGCAACTGCAGCAGTTGCGCCAGCATGGCATCCGTTAAACCAAATGCCAGGGCCTGGCATACATTACTGTGGCTGGCCAGATACCGCAGTATGCTTAGCAATTGTGACGCGTGCTGCAAATACAACGGCCAGTGTTGCTGTAATGCTTTACTGTCGGCCTGCTGCAGTGCCATGATCAGTTGCTGTTGTTGCGCAGCAGTTAAACCTGGCCGTTTCGTTACATCTGGCTGCGGCACAGCCGCTGGCAATAACAACCATAATTGCTGGCGCAGTGCTTCGCGAAAGCTATGCTGCAAAACATAGCGATCAGCAGGCAAATGCAGCGGCGGCAATTGCAGCTGAATTTCATCCAGCCGCACAGCCATCCCAGTGTCAAACTCGTCTAGTACCTGCTGGGCCAAAGGCAACAGCTCGTCAATAAACAGCTGCTCGCCAGCTGCGTTAAACCACTGCGCCATCGTTGTTGAATGGCACTGGAAATCAAGCTCAACCTGCGTCAGCTGGTGCATCGGCATCCTCCACAGGCTGGTTTAAGCGGTAAATAAACTGCGCCAGTGCCCGGCGTTGTTTATCCGCACCTTGCCGGTCAGCTTTTAGTGCCGAGCGCCAGTATTTAAACAAGCGTTCAAACCGGTTCATTTGCGCAAAATCAAGAAAAAATACCCGGCAGTTTAAATGCGCCGGGCAGTTCATTTGCAGCGTTTCGCACACCAGTTGCTGAAAACCGGTATCGGCAAAACGTGCGGTCCAGGCCGGGCATAAGATGCTGATATTGCCCGCATAAAATGGAGCTGGCAGTTCCGCTTCGCTGTTTGCTGGCGGCAGTAATAACAGGTGTTCCATTACGTGCAGGCCTTCAGATGCACGGCTGACATGAGATAAAAACATCATCAGGCTGTTGGCCATAATTAATGCCCGGCGATAATAACGGTAACTGCCGACCAGCCACCATTCATCCTGCCTGCTGTGTGGCACCTTAAGTAACACCTGATAGCGGTTTTGCTGCAGCAAAATACGGTAGTTGCTTAGCTGAATACCGGTTTGCAGCAGGATCTCAGGCAGGCAGTTACCGTCAAAACAACAGGCGTCGTCCAGTTTACGCCGCAGCGCCTGGCTATCCGCGGCGTAGCGTAAACGCAGCGGTGGCACTTGCTGCAGCACTAGGGCACTGCTGCTGGTTTCATCCAGGTAAAGCTGCTGCAGCTGATCGGTATCACTGCGCAGCCGCAACTTATGTTGCAGCACAGCCGTGGTTAATGACTGGGCCGTTTGCGCCAGGTCCAGCACTAATGCCTGTTTGCGTACAAAGCCGCCCACTGCATCACGCCACAGCGGCGCATGATGATCCGGCGCGGCTACACGATCCCGCGTCATCAGCACAATCTGCTGTAAATAACTGACTTTTTGCTGCAACCGCCTAAGTGCCGCTGACTGCGCTGTGTGGTAGTAATCAAAATGCTGCAGGCTGTGCTGATGCAGGCTTTCACCATACAGCGCCAGCAAATAATCCAGTAGCCGGTGTTTACGCTGCAGCACATTGTCCAGCCGCTGGTAAAGTTGCGCCTGGGTGGTGTCCATCTGCTGGTATAACAGCGCATCCAGATCGCGGATACCGGCATCGCGCAATGACTGATAATAATAACTTTGCGTAATATGCTGCGGTGAAAACAGTGCAGGCAACTGCTGCAACTGCGCGAGAAAATTAGCCAGTAGCTGTTCAAATAACACTAAGTAGCCTTTTAGCTGCAACTGCCGCGGTGAACTTTGCGCCAGCGGCCGTTGCAAGCCGTAATTTTGCGGCAGCAGTGTCTGCAAGGAATGATAGCGCCCCAACGCCCGGTAACGGCCAGCCGGTGGCGGGCACAGCGCCACCATATCTGTTTGCCAGCGGCTGTATTGATGAAAACGCTTTTGCTGGTAACGCTGCACCACTGCCGGCCAGTCAATATTGATGCTTTTATTGCCCATACTCAGGCGTACCTGTGGCGGATGCGCGGCATCAGGCAAGGATAAATAATATACCGGTAAGCCTTGTTGCAATGGCAAATTATCGTAACAAGGGCTGCCCCCGCAGCGCAGATGAAACTGCCGCAGTTGCACTACACCATCAATATGCTGCAGTGGCTGAAAAAAGTCGGTGATATGCAACTGGCGCTGTTCACTTTCACTGTATTCCAGCACGCCGCCCGCGGTGAGCGGCCCGGTAAACAGCTGTTCATAATCAGCGCCCTGTGCCAGCAAATCGGTATAACTGCGCCGGGCACTGCTACGCTGCAACAGCTGCTGGCAACGGTAGTAAAATTCTGCCAGCAGCTCTACCGCATCGGCAGATGATTGCACATCCAGCTCTGCCACCGGCTCACAGTACAGCGGAGCAATAATATCTATCTGCCCCAGTTGCTCACCTAAATTGCGTTGTGCGCTGTAACAGCGCCTGATAGCGGCAATCAGTGGTGCCGTTGGCTCATCCGGCTGGGCTGCCACGGCAACGGCGCGGTACAGGCCCAATACAGCGCCGGGCAGCAAATAAATGTCGGCCAGCTGCGGCAACTGATCCAACAGGTAACGGCGATAATCGGCTGCAGTGGTTGGCCTGCTGCTGAGAATTTGCTCTGGCGATACCAGGCCCAGTGCGGCAAAGTCTATTTTGCCATCCTGGCCACTGAGCAAATCAGCCATAGAAAAATTACAGCGGTACTGCAGCTCTGTCAGGCTAAAACATAATTGCTCCAGCAAGGTAATACCGGGGTCATGCAGGTTGTAGTCGGTCCAGCGTTTACCGGCCAGTTGCTGAATATCGGCCAGCGCTTGCTGCTTTAAGGCTGTAAAGCTGTCTTTCTCGTGCGTCTGGCGCCGCTTAATACTGTACTCAGCCACCGGTGCCTCCGCTGCCACTGGCTGGGTCCTGCCAGCACTGGCTCATATCAGCGTCAAACCAGAGCTGGGTCAGGTAGTAGCTGATGCGAATATTAGCGCCCAGATCCGTGCGCGAGCGCAACTGCAAACAATAACCCTGCTCCAGCGCCTGCCAGCGTAAATCCAGCTTGCAGCTGCGTGACAAATAATACGCCTGCTGCACACGAATACGTTTTTTACGGTTGAGAAAATTAAACCACCAGCCACCCGGGTTATACGTGTTAAGCGCCACCGCCTGCAACAAGGCATATTTGCCCGTGCCTTTATTGCCGGTACCGGCCATTACTTCAAACGCCTGACAGCCCTGCAAAGGGCCACTAATATCGTGCCACTGCCCGTTGGCCGGCACCTGGCGTTTACCGGTGGGTTGATACCCCTGCCGCCCCTGCTGCGTGATCACACCGGCAACCTCCAGTGTACTGGCAGGATTAGCTGTACCAATACCCAGCCGTTGCTGGGGTGTCAGGGTTAGCAGGGCTTGATCAACATGCTTAAATTGCAGCGCATTGCTGCGCTCGTCAAAGCTGATACTCCACACCGGCTGTTCGCTGAGGTTATCGCGGAAAAAACTGAGTAACTCAGTGTGTTTACCCAGCACCGTGATTTCAAAACCATAACGGGCCGATTTATCAAAACCGTCTTCCAGTGTATTTAATGACGAGTCAATCAGATCAGAAAATTCCTGCGCCGATGGCATAGCGCCATCACGGAAAAAGTTTTTCAGCGTATTACGGTTACGTTTAGCCATCGCGTGCTTCCTGCTGAATAATAAAAGTATGGCCAATTTCCAGTTCGCTAACTCCGGTGCGCTGCGCCAGTTCAGGCTGAGGCACTGCCAGCACGCGTAAACTGTGCTGTCGCGCCGGTGTCAGTAAATTCCAGGGCCGCACCGGTTGTAATACCAGCTGTTCGGTATGCTGGTAGCTGGCACTGTCCTGCAACTGATACTGGCGGCTGCCATACTGGCTGATATGCAGCAGAGAAAAGTCTGTCACGTAGTCAACGTAAGGTTGTTGCTGAATAAAGGATTGCACTAACTGTGGCCTTAACTGCCAGCCAAAGCGCGCATCCAGCCCCTGTTCATGCCAGGGGCAAAGGTAGTCAGACAGGGCCTGCTGTAGGCGCTGCAAGCCGTCGCCACTGTGCAAAGCCGGATTAAGCTGCACAGCACAGCGTACCTGTAATTGTTCAAAACCGGGATTCGCCACTTCGATGCTGGCAAAAGGCGATGCCAGCGCTGCAACATAGTGCTTAATCTGGCGTAGCAACTCGCCACTGACCAGGCTACGCTGGCAAGCCTGATGCTGGCAGCCCTGCGGTTTTGCCACCACAATAAGCAACAGCCGGCCGCTCATAAGGCTGTTTTGCTCCAGCGCGGCATTAGGGAAACACTTTACCTTAGCCAGCTGCGGAAAAGCCTGCAGCACCAGGCGTTCAAAATCCCATGCTGTACTGGCGCGTTGCTTGTGGCTTAAGCGCTCGGCAATACGTTGCACCCTGGCTACGCTGCTTTCTTCACGTGGGGTTTGTTGTAAAACGGGCAAATAACCGCTAACCGCAATACCTGCCTGCTTGCTTTGCAGCGCCCATTGCAAGGCACTCTGGCTTAGCATAGCGGCGTCGGGCAATGGCTCTGTTGCCATTAATTGCACGGCATTTGGCATAATGCGCCTCAGGTTGCCATAGCGCCGGCTTTGCCCGGCGCAGCACAGCCGTAACCAGGCCTGCCCCGAGGGCATTAACTGATGCTGTTGTTGCAGCGCATGCGGCAATTGCAATACCACAGCACCGCTTGATGTCAGGCCACGGCTGCTATCTGTCAGCAGCGCCTGATCGGTAAAATCCAGCCATTCGTCATCATGCAGATACTGCCAGCGCAGCGCATTTTCCGGTACGGTATTGCTGCTGCCGCTGGCGGGTTCAATATCAAACAACAAACTAAGCTGGCCGCTAACACTGGCCCCGGTTAAACCAATAAACACATAAGCCTGATGCGCAAAATGTGGCAATAGCCGCACAGCATCACGCCGGGCGCTGGGGTAGCTTTGGCGCTGGCCAAACGGATACAACTGCAGCAGGCGGTCACGGTTACCACTGGCGGGATCACGGCTTGTATGAATATCGCAATAGGCGCTGTAACTTACACTTAGCAGTTGCAACAACGGCGCATAGGGCGGTTGCGGCAATGGCCGCGGTTTTTTGTGCTTAGCGTTATAAAGCAGGGTTTCACTCAGTGCAGTGCTATAACGGCCATGGCCAAAACCGCTGACCGGCTGGCTGAGGCTAAGGCGGAAAAAGCCCTGACTGGCGGCAGGATGATACGGCTGGGCAGCCTGTACCGCCGTTAACCTGAAACCACTGACAGCACTGAAAACCAGTTGCTGCTTAGGCTGCACCGGAGCATGGCTGTGCGCTGCAGCAAACAGGCAAAACTCAGCCTGATGTTGATAATCTTCAGTTACCTCTTGCCAGCGGCCCTGATCCAACAACGCCAGCCGGGCCTTAAAACTGTAGTTGCTGATATCTTCACCGTATGCCGCATAATGGCCGGCCAGCCCTTCGCTGGCAACCGGCAGTTCAGCCCAGTCCAGTTCAAGTTCAAGCTGTTGTAAATGTTTGTGCTGCCAGTCACTGTGGTTAAACAACAGATAACTGCCAGGCAGTGGTACCGGGCCAAACGGCCAAAACGGTTTAGTGGCATCCAGTGGCCCCAGCTGATTACTCAGGTTAAGGCTGCGGGCATTTTTAACGCTTACTTCCAGCCGGCATTGCGCAATATCAAACTGGCTGCACAGCGAGTAACCGCACAGCTTCGCCATCGGGTTTAATGTCAGACGCATACTGGCGTCAGTGTCGTTAAATGCACATATCGCGGCAAAGCTGCTGCTAAGCTGACAACGTAACTGCAGCCCCAGTGTAGCTGGGCCCAGCGGCTGGATAGAATATTCAGCCACACTGACAAAACCAGTGGCGGTAGATAGCGATAATAAAAATAAGTCGCTGCAGTAACGGTAAAACACCGTCATCCTGTCGTCACTTAGCAATTGCTGCACACACTGGTAACTTTGCACATCGCCATTTTGCAGTGCCAGCAGCTCAGCTTTCGCCAACACCGCCTGGCTATCTTTTGCGCTTAACCAGTTGTCGGGGCCAAACAAATAATAACTAAACAACATACCGAACAAGCGGCTGAACTCTGTTTGCTGTTCGCTACGCAGCAGCAACAGCAGCAGTACCTGCTGATAAAACGCCAGCCAGCGCGCTGCTACCGGCATTACCGGTAAATCTGGCAGGCTGTTGGCAAGTGCAGTAGCGTCCTGCTGCAACTGTGATGGCAATACCGCATAATCCAGCGCGGTTAACATTATTGCCAGCGCCTGCTGTAAACGTTGCGGCCAGCTGTAATCTGCCCGCTGCAGCAACTCGGTTAACCTGGCGGCCAGTTGTTGCGGCGGCGTTAAGCGCAGTTGCAGCTCTATGCAGCGCTCGCCCTCGCTCAGCTGCAAAGTAGGCGATATTATGGCAAATCCAGGCATACGGGGTATGTCATCATTCGCCACAAACAGCGGCCGCCCGCCGGACGCATCAATACTGGCGCCACTGCTGTAAATACGGCTGACAAAACCCAGCTCCTGCTCGGGTGAAATACGTTTACTGCTGAGCAAACTCAAACTGTATAGTTGTTGTACCTGCACGGCCTGCAGGTATTGTGGTGCGGTAGTATGAAACAACAGCGGCGTACCGTTGGCTGTTTTACCGGCACTAAAGCGGGTGTTGGCTGGTAATAATACTGCAGTTGCCGCAGGTTGCAGGCTAAGCCAGATACTTTGCGCTATCGGTTTATGCCAGGGCATTTTCAGGCAGTCGTCATAGTAAAATGCCAGATGACGCTCAGTTAACTGGTTTAGCTGGTGCTGGTTGCCCTGATACAAACGTAAAAATGCCAGAAACAGTGCCAGCGCCGGCTCATTTTGTTGCGAGCACAATAATTGGTTAAGTTGCCCGGCGGTTTCCTGCTGCAAATAGCGGCATAGCTGTAAAGTTCCTGCAGCACTGCGTTGCAGCGCTTCATCCACACTGCATGCTGCAGCACTTGCCGGGGCAAACTGCAGCAACGCAGTAAAATCTGCCGTGCCGGGCAGGCTTGCTGTGGCTTGCTGTAACAACGGCAAATAAGGCGCCAATTGGGTTTGCCAGCTGCTGTGTAATTTGTCAGCCAGTATCACGGCAGATTCAGAGCCCAGTTGCAGCAATTGGTGATACCACTGGTGATATTGCTGTAGCAGCGTCATTACAAAATTAAATTGCCTCAGCGGCGTTTGTTGCTGCAGTATTTCCCAGTCCTGTTGCAGCCGGTTTGCGTCCAGTGCGGCTATCTGTGCCAGAATGGCCGGTTCGCTGCGGCTAAAGAGTTGGCGCCAGTTGCCCTGCGTACTGCCGTCCAGATCTACAAAGCGAATATTCTCTGCCAGCCCGGCAGCAAGGCTCAGCAACTGGTTAAAATTCAGCGTATCGGGTTGAAAATAATCGCTTTGCAACGGCGCATAACGCTGCTCACTTTGTGCCGTGCCATCAGCATGAAACAATGCCGGCCAGTGTGCATATGAGCTTAGGCTGGCTGTCACTGCGCCACCTCTGTGCCTTCAAGTAAGTAGAATGGATACACCATATTGTGCCGGCTGTTAGTGCCGCGGATCTGATAACTGAGCTGCAGCATTAACACACCATCAAAAATCTGCTGCAAATCTGGCGTTACCTGCAGTAGCTGAATACGCGGCTCAAAAAACAGCACCGCATGGCTGATGGCATCAATAATATTAGCCAGTGCATGCTCATCCAGAGTGCTAAATACATAGCGCTGCAAGGAGCAGCCATATTCCGGCTGCATTACCCGTTCACCGGGGCGGGTAGAAAACAAGATCCGCAGGCTTTGCTCTATATCCTGCTGATCTGTCACCATTTCGCTGTGGCAACTGCCACGGCTAAAACCGGGCGGAAAAGCCCAGCCAATGCCTAAAAATGCGTTATCCGGATGCTCAGCACTCATTTAGCCTCCTATCATCACAGTGGGCGCACCCATGATTACTGCACCGCCATGAGCACAGGTATCACCGAGCCGGGCGGCCGGTTTACCGCCAATCATTACTGTGGCAGAACCTTTCATAATGCTATCTGGCGGGCCCACACACACGCAGCTGTCACCCAATACGGCTGCGGGTAGTTTTTCAATCAGCACTGTGGGTACACCTGGCCCAATCACCGGACCACCGACATGCGGGATCGGCGGCAGGCCGGGCGTTTGCATCGGGCACTGGTGCATATCGGTTAAACGCGCTGCTGGTGGCATACAAAGCTCCTAGTTAATCATTACCATGGCACCTTTCACCGTGGTCTGGCCGCTGGCAGATAATTCGGCGCTGGCATTACCTTTGGCGGTAAAACCGACATTGGCCTGCTGGCTGATATTCAGCGCTTCGGCCTTAAAATCAACTTTGGCGGCCAGCTCAATATTAGCCATCGCCTGCAGGCTGATTTTGCCTTTAGCGTTTAAGCTGATGTCTTTGGGGCTATCAAGCAAAATGCCGCTGTCAGACAGCTCAACCTTGTTGCCATGCTGGTCTTGCAGCAAAATGGTTTTACTGTCGTCGTCCAACACGGCTTTATTACCGGCCGGAGTCCAGATGCTGATTTTTTTCTTCTCTTCGTCGTACTCCAGTGTCAGCTTGGTGCGGCTGACAAAAGCTTTAATATTGTTATCTGCTGCGGCGGCATAAGGCGGCTGTTTATTGCTGCTGTATACGCTGCCGAGGATCACCGGATAACAGGGATCATTATTCAGATAGCCCAGGATCACTTCGTCCCCCACTTCCGGCAGGCAAAACTGACCAAAGCCGTTTGAGGCATAAAAACTCAGTAAACGGGCCCAGATGCCTTCGGTTTCAGCCTCCAGTAACGGTACTTTGACCTGAATACGGCATTCGCCCGCCGGATCGCTGTCCAGTTGCTGCACGACACCAATTTGCAAACCACTGACGCCGGGTAACACGCCGCCAGCTAAGGGGGCGCTGATATCGGTATTTTGCGCAAACCACTGCGCCGACATGCCAAAACTCACCTGAGATATCCAATCGCCATCCTCAATAATATGCCGCACCTGAGACACAAAAACGTCGCCGTTAAAGCGCTCGCCTACCCCCTTTACTGTAATTAATACACCGGGTTTTAGCAGCGCAGAGCCCTGACAGCGTAACTCACCGCGAATACGTGCCAGCGCGGATTTCAGCTGCTGCGCTTTCGCCCAACTGGTTAAACTGGCATCAGTAAGCGGGGCATTACTTTGCAAACGGAATTCTTTTACTGCTGCGACGTCGGCCAGTGCACCGGCAGCCATATTTCCCTGCGCAGTGAGGGTAGCACTGGCGGCTTCGTCGTTTTGGATCTGCTGATTGGCGGGGTTCCAACTGACCGTTTTAACCGAGCTAAACTGCTGGCTGGCATCCAGGCTGGCGTTAAAGCTGAGTAAATCATCACCGTAAGTTACGCAAAGCACCGCTGCTGCAGAGGTATCCGGCGGCGCTATACTCAGCTTGCCGTCATCGGCGCACAGCAGCATGCCGTTTACTTCGGCACGCAGCAGCATAAAATCCCAGTCAGTGCTGTAATATTGCACCAGCTCGGCGTGGCTTTCCGCGGTGGCCGTAGCATTGCAGCTGACAGCATATTTACCGGCCAGTTGCTGCCAGATATCACTGTCGGTCATGTTGGTATAATTGGCATTAGTACGCGCCAGCGTGGCAGCAAAAACAGGGTCGCGGCACTCAACAATAAGCTGCGCCTGATTGTTACCACTAATCGCCAGGCTGTGCTTTACCACTACGCCGCTAAAGATTTGTTGTTCATCATCACTATAACCGGCACTAACCACCAGTTTGGCACCCGGCACTAAAGATGCCTGATTAGACAGCGGAAAATCTTTCGCCGGCATATCGCCGTCACTAAATGTCAGCACAGCCAGCGGCACCCGGTTTAGCGCCTTGGTAATATCGACACTGATAATACTGATGCTGTCAGCCAGTGCAGTACCATCGCTGGTTATGCTAAGCCTTACCGGCCCGTCGGCGCCTTGTAACGGGGAATTGGCCATAACTTACCTCAGTGGTGGAAAATACAACTGGCGGCCTGGCGTAAGCACGCTGACACTGTCCAATTGATTAAATTCAGCGACGGCCAGGTAGTAACTGCTGTCACGGTAAATGCGGTAACACAGGTTAGGCAGGGTATCACCGGCTTTTACCAGTACCTGATGCGTCAGATCCGGCGATTGCCTGTCGGCTTTCAGTGCCTCTTGTTTGTTTGACATGTAGCTGCCGAAATTCAGCTTAATTTTTGCCCGTAGCGGGTCGCCACCGGGTTTAAACAGGGTGTAATCCACTGTCATGCTATTTAAGCGGCCGACAAAACTGAAGCTCTGGCCCCACTGCAGCTTTACGATGCTGGGTTCGTGTTTTTCCCCAACATAGTGATACACCACGTTTTTCAGCTGTTTTATCTGCTTGCTGACATCAGGCTCCTGCTGTGCGGATACCGGCACCACGCCGGTACCATCCAGCACCAGATCAAAGCTGAGTTTTTCCTGCTGGTACTGGCTCAGTTTGCTTTCTACTGCCGACTTACCCACCGGCAGATTGTTGCTGTTATCGGTGTTGTAACTAATACCCAACTGATGATTCAGGCTGGCCGGGTTAATCATAGCCTGAAACTGCCCTTCGCCCGTGGGCTGGCCATTGTTGTCGCAACAGCTGATGGTTAACAGCGACTTACTGCCACTCATCAGCGCGGCCTCTGCTCATACTGCGCCTGCTGCAGTAGCCGCTGGCATTCCTGCAGAATATCCTGCTTTAGCTGCTGTAAATCCTGCGCCGGGTAAGGCTGGCGTGCCGGGCTGTCGGTTTGCGGCTCCAACAGAGTAGATTTAACAATCAGTTTGGTGACTTCAATCGGCATAGTGTTAGCGCTCCCGGTTTACGTACTGATAACTGAATTCCAGCTTTTCTATGGCTACCTCGTTTTTGCTGGCGTTAAAGCCTTCTACCTGCCAGCTAACGGGGTAAGCGTTAACAAAAGACCAGCTGCGGGCGGGTTGCCCGGTTTCATCCAACAATTCCACTGTGATTGTCATCGGTGTAATGGCTATATCCACCCCTTGTTCAAACACCTTAATGCACCACTGCACCAGCAAAGAGCTATTTGGTGCTATACCGCGCTTTAATACCAGATTGCCGTGCTTTACCGCTTTGGGCAGTTTATGTACAAAACGGTTTTCACCGCCCTCCACCACATCCTCGGTATCCAGTTGTGCACCTATACCCGACACTTCCTGAAAGGCCGTGTCGGCGCTATCACCGGATGAAGCAAACTTCACCCGGAAATAAAACGCCGGTAACGGATAATCTGACGTTGCCAGTTCACTCATACTGCGTATTACCTGTTACGGGTTATCAATGGTGATACCTTCATGCACAATTTCGATGGTTTCTATTGCCACCTCATTACCGTCTGATTTCAGATCAGTGCCGGTGATTTTAGTTGGCCAGGCGTTGGTTAAGGTCCACACCATAGTGGTGCCGCCTGCTTCATCCAGCAAACTGATGGTAATGGGCAGGCGCTTTATGGTGTTCATCTTGATCTGGCTAAACCAGGCCCAGAATTTGTTATCCGATTTATATACGCCTTTTTTCATCGTTACGTTGCCGGACTTTTTCAGCCCCGGCATCTTGGTGGCAGAAAACACCGGGTTATCACCGGCGCGGTATTCAATAATTTGCGCCTCGACATCCAGGCCGGATACCTCCTGAAACGACATTACTTCAGAGTCCCATTTCACCTGGAAATAAAACTTCGGTAAGGGCCATACCGAAGTGGATTGGGTTGAACCGTCATCAGCCATTGTTAAGCTCCTTGTATTCGTTTAATAAACCGGTTAGTTAATTAAGATTTCTGCATCTGCTGCTGGAACGTAATTTCAATAAACTCGGCCGGGCGGATCAGCGCCACTAACACCGTGACACGCAAAATGCCTTCAAGAATATCTTCTGATGTCATGGTTTCACCCAAACCCACGCTGACACTAAATGCATCTTCCGGCGACGCACCGGCTAAACCGCCACGTTTCCAGATCCCGGTAAGAAAATTACGGATCATGCTTTTAACGGTAACCCAGGTGCTGGCAGTATTGTTTTCAAATACATAGGCTTTAGTGCCAAGCCGGATAGATTCTTCCAGCATGATCATGGTGCGCCGCACACTAATGTAGCGCCAATCCAGGCTGTTACCATCCAGCGTGCGGGCGCCCCACACCAGAGTGCCTTCGCCAATAAAGGTACGGATGGCATTAACCGACTTACCCTGAGTGCTAACGTTTAAATCTTCCTGCTCGTCGTGGGTAATATTTACCGCCGGTGATACCACAGCACTTAAACTGACATTAGCCGGTGCTTTCCACACACCTTTGGTGTTATCCACCATGGTGTAAATACCGGCCATTGCGGCTGCGGGCGGCAGCAGGTTTAACACATCGCGCATTTGCCCCAGTAACTGGCTGTACAGCGGGCTGATAGCTTTTAAGCTTTTATGCAATAACATCTGGCTGGCTACCATTTCAGCCTGGTCCAGCTTGCTCCAGTCTTTGCTGATATCGTTAATGGCATCCAGTTGTTGTTGTAGTTTTAGCTGGGCGGCTTTATCAGCAGCGGTGGCTTTCTCATCCAATGCAGGCAGTTCATCTGGCAGGTTCCGTTCTGTTTTAAGCAACTGCTGTAGCAGATCGGCGGGTGTCAGGTTCAGATAACTCAGATCACGTTCCTGCACTATGGTGGTATTGAGCCAGGGGTAATAGGCGCTGGCAAAATCCAGATAGTTAATGCCCAGTTTGCCGCGGAAATTATCAATGCAATCGCCGTCCGGGTGCTGGCGAGGCTTATACCCCTGCCATACATCCAAAATAGCAATACGGTTGCGCATTTTGCCGCCACAGTGTGCCAGGGCTGCTTGTTGTACTGCGATACAATCGTCTTCGGCCAGCAGCACCGCCTCGGGGATCACCAGCATGGTCGGTTCCTGCTCTTTGATCAGTTGATCAATACCGGCCATTAATTTCGCCCCTTCAACATCGTCTGCGTAGTTACCTACCGACACAATGTAACAAGGGCCTCCACCGTTTTGATAAAACAGCATCATGGCGTAGTACAGCAGGTTTTTACCGCTGTCGTGGCTAAGCTGATACGACTTACCGCCAACAATGAAGGTGTTGTCGCCCGGCGCCTTGGCTTCGGCCAAACCAAACATCGGTGTCGGTGCAAAACCAAAGTAATTATGAAACTCTGACATTGAACTGATACGCATAGGCTGGTTAGTCAGTGACTTATTGCCGTTCAGTGCTTTTTCGGTATAGCCGATAAAAGCCGGCACGGCCGTTGCCACTTCCACCACCGAATTGGGAAAGGCATTTTTCTCTACGATATAAACGCCTGGCGTTTTCATCTGCCCCATGATGTGTTCCTTTCTGGTTAATAGTTAAGGTAAATTTCCGACACGTTGCTTGCTACTCCATTGACTACTGCTTTATCGATTTGCCCGGCTACCGCAACCGGCAGCCGTTTGATCAGAATTTTCTCACTACCGTGCGCTGTAGTTATTAGCTGAAACCGGTACGGACTGAATTGCTGCAGCTTTAAAGGTTGGGCAGAATCAAATACCTGCGCCACACGGCCATTGGCCAGACGGGTATCGTTTTGCTGAATAAACCGGGTTTGCTGGGTCATATCCTGAATGCGCAACGGTTGCGCAAAAGCACTGCCACAGAGGTAATAGCGCCAGACACTTTGCCGGCAAGCAAACCGCAGCAGATAAGATCTTGTGTTGTCCGGCGTAAGTTGCTGTATTTGAGCTGCCGTTATATCCAGCGCCAATACCAGCGATGGTAATGGCTTACCCCCCGGAGGTAACACACCTGCCAGACGCGCATCATCGGCACCTGTTACTTCTGCGCTGCCAAGCTCCGGTTGGGGATGCAAACGCAAGGCGGTGTCATCCGACACCGGTGCCCGGTTATCGCAGTACACCAATTGTTGTGCCTGCAACACTGGCAGGCTGTAACTGCCAAACAGCGGGTCGTCGCTGTACAACAAAAAATATAATGTCAAAACTGGCGCACAACAGACAGCAGCTATGTCGCGGCGGCTGGTATCCAGCAGCAACACGGCGCCCTGTTTTGTCGGCTTAACCAGCAACTGGGCATTTTGTAAGTGGCGCTGTGTTTGTGCTGCAGGTACAAGACGTAGCTGCTGTGCCAAACCATCACTAAAATATTGATGCTGCAGCACAATATGACATAACGGCAGGTAACTCATGACTGAGTTCCAATATCAGTGGCCGGTTTGCGCAATAAGCTGCTCTGGCTGTAAATATCAGCGCCGTCAAAGCTAATCATCCGCACTTTGTATAGTACCGATGGCAGGTACTTACCGCTTAACATGCCCCACAGATTACTGGCATCCTGAATACTCAGGTTTTCCATATCCAGCGCCAGCCGTTCAATAGCCGGGTCAAGATCTGGCAGGTTTTGATGAGTAAACAGTGGATTACGCTGAAAAAAACTGATACTGGCCGATAGCAATGTCAAAGCGTCGCTGTAGTTAGTACCATTAAAATTGGCGGCTAGCATGACATACAAATTCAGATGCAGTGGCGGCGCACTGTTAGCACTGCGGACAAAGCCGGTATCCAGCAAAGTTGTTTTAACACGCGAAGCGGCTTCTTTTTCTACCCCTACTAAAAATAGCGCCAGTTTATTGTTAACTTGTGTTAAGACAGTGCCGTCGGCTTCATTTAAGTTCGACACCAGCACTATATCTTCTTCAAGTGTGAAGCTATGCCGCAAAAAGCGATTTAATTGCGCTGCTAACTGCGACAACGTCTTTGCTATCATGTTGTTTTTCCATTTAAACGAACACCACACAGCCTTCTTGGCTGTGAACGATACTTCAGATTAACAGTGAATACCGGCAGCGCTTTTAACTGCGCTTTTAGTCTCCAACAACAGTAAAAACAAATAACAAAAACAAACAGCGGGTTATTTATACAAGGAGCATTTACATAATGCGATTAAATACATAATGCGATTAAAGATAGTGATTGTTTAGCGCTTTGCAAACATATAATAAATTTATCAAATAAATTATAGTTTTCATTAGAAAAACATTTAACGCCTCATTAACCATATTAACCTTAGCTGATAAATAGCCGAAGGTGATATAGTAAGCAGTAGCTCTGGTTTTCGTTTAGATAGTGGCAGATATTATTTATGATTTTTTTAATCCAGCTCTCCGGCAGGCCTGTTTTATTAGCTTTTGTTGTAACGCTCTTTCTGATGTTATTTACTGCAACGGCTAGCGCCCAATGGCACCGTCAGCCCTTTCAGACATTAGGTACTCAGGCATATATTGAGCTCTGGACAGAAGACAGCAAACAAGCTGAACAACTTATCAGCGATGTGCAGGCTGAGTTTGAACGGATCAACCAGCTGATGAGCCCTTACATCGCCAGTAGTGAGCTAAGCCTGTTAAACCGTGAAGCAGCGAAAAAGCCGGTGCAGGTATCCGCTGAGATGTATCAGTTATTGCAGCGCGCCAGGCAGATTTCACAGCAAAGCAACGGTGCTTTTGATATTACCTTTGCTTCAGTCGGCTTTTACTATGACTACCGTAACCATAAAAAACCTGACGCAACGGTACTACAAACTGCCAGGCAATATGTTAATTATCAGAGCGTTGAACTACTAAAAAACAACACTGTCCGCTTTGCCCAGCCTGGCGTTAAAATTGATCTGGGCGGAATTGCCAAAGGTTATGCCGTTGAGCGCAGTATTGCTTTACTGGCACAGCATGGCATCAGCAATGCGTTGCTTACAGCCGGCGGTGATACCCGCCTGTTAGGTGATAAAAGAGGCAAGCCCTGGCTGGTTGCCATTAAGCACCCGCGCCAGGATGACAAATACGCAGCCCAGTTACCGCTGGAAAACAGTGCCATCAGCACCTCAGGCGATTATGAGCGCTACTTTATTGAAGATGGTGTACGTTACCATCATATTCTGGACCCTAAAACAGGCCAAAGTGCTACCGGATTGCTTAGCGTTACCGTAACCGGCGCCGACACCACGCAAACCGATGCATTATCTACCACTTTATTTGTACTGGGATTAAAGCAGGGCATGGCATTGATTGAAAAAATTGCTGGTTATGATGCAATATTTATTACCGCAGAGCGGCAAATGCATTTTTCCAGCGGCCTGAGCCAGCCCTGAGCAACCAGCTGTATTATTCTGTTGCAGGCAATAAAGAAGCAGGTTTGGGTAATTGAATCTGATAACCGGCCAGTGGATAACGCTGCACAATAGCCGCCAGAGAGCCATCTGCGTACAGTTTTTGCCAGGCCTGGGCTAATTGTTGTAGTTGGCCACGGCTAACAGTGCGGCGGTTAAAGCCAAAATACACCATGCTCTGATGCACCTGAAACAACGGTATGTAATCTGCCGTGGGTAAACCTGGCTGTACTTTCCAGTAATGGTAAGCTGCAATATCTTCCAGCACACCGTGCACCCGGCCATTAAGTAATAATGCCTGCTTATCTTCATTACCGCGGATAAACACAAAGCGGGTGCGGTTTTTCGCATCATTTAAAATGCTGTCCAGCTTATCACCATAATAGGCCCCATTTAGCAGTGCAATAATGCCGGTAGTGCCGCTGCTTTTTAATTGGTCTACTGCAGTCAGGCCGGGAAAAGCGCGCTGCAAACCTACCAGATAAATGCTTTCCTGCTGATGCGGGCCGATAAAAGCAAATTGTTTGCTGCGTTCAGCGTTGTAGCTAAGGTGACTTAACACATCCAGTTCGCCCTGCTCAATCAACTTTAACGAACGTAACCAGGGGCTGTGAATAAACTCAAGCTCACACTCAATCTCTTGCAGCAGCCGTTGCAACAACTCTACATTAATGCCACGCCAGCTATCGCCGTGTTGCATGATATAAGGTGCAAAACTGGTTTCAATACCCATGCGTAAAGTACAGCTGTATGCCGGTTGGCTGAGAACACAGCTAACAATAAGCGCCAGAACCCCTTTCATTATGCCCCCCCGCAATAAAACGCACAGACATCAACTATAAGCCCGGTTAAGCCACTTTGCCTGCCGCCGTTAAAAATAGCTGCGCCAGTGCGCATTTATATACCTAAACAATAGGCTCAAATGCCGTAAGGCGGTCAATACTGGCGGCGTTACCTAAACCATGAAACGGTGCGACTTCGGCCAGACGGTTTTGCTCACCGCTTAGTGCCAGGTAGTTTAACAGCACTGTTTGCACCAGCAGGTTAACGTTGTTCGCTGCCACCGACGAGCCGGTTTCTACCGAGGCATCCGGCCGCATAAAGCCAATTTGCTGATGCCTGGCTTGCTCAACTGTGCTACCGCCCAGTAAAGAAGGCCGGCCATTGGGGCTGTATACCAGCATAAAAGAGGCGGCGGTGGAGGAATTATCGCCAGTCCACTCGCCTTTACCCCGGCCAGACTCAGAGTCATCAATACGGCCGTTACTGTCCACCGAGCCATCGCTGTACACATAAATCATCAATGGCTGGTTCATTCTTGCGGCATATTCCAGGCAGGCACCAATACAACGACCGGCGCGTAAATCGCGCAGCTCACCGGTACCGCGCTCACCGGTGTGGTAGTCGTAACCACCGATAGTGATGGAACCCGCACCGGCAAAGCCATTTACCACCAGTTTCATCACCGAAGCGGTTTTACGAAACTCAGCATCGCCGTTAAATTCTGCCGCGCTAAAAATACCGGCCGCACCGACAATATCCACGTCAGCGGCCGGGTCCAGCGTGGCCGGATTACCAAAGCGATCGGCCAGATCAGCACTTTTTACATAACCACAGCGGATCAGATCTTTGATCACCGCATCACGGCTGATATTGGTATTAACCCGGCTTAGTTTGCTGTCACTGATGCGCTGCACGGATTCCATCACCGCTACGGCGTCATTCTGGTTTAACAAGCCAAACAAATCGCCAACATCAACCAGGCCGGTAACATCACTTGGCCGGTCTATTTTGGTCGGGCGCAGCTCGGCATTATAAAACTCCATTGGTGACATAGAATTAGCGCCGGAATCTGAATTGCGCGACCCGACTAATGGCATTAATGAACCGCTGGCACCGGCTTTGGCAATGGCGTACATCGGGTTATGCGGGTTATTGCCGGTATCGTTTTCCGAGCGCGATGGCAACACCGCGCCATTGGTCATGGCCTGGGTAGCTAAAGTGGTACGCTCTAAAATACCGGCCAGCATCTGTGAATCGCTGTGAAACGCCAACCCCAGCTGATTATTAACAAAACCCCCGGCCGGGTTAGCAGCATTAACGGCTGTTGGCACCATATCCGCTGGCAGGCCCAGCTTGCGGTAACCCTGCACCGATAAAAAATCGAGCTGGCCCCCTGCTCCGCCCACTAACACATTAGAACCGGCAATATTGGCGCCACCGGCTAAATCGAAACAGATAAACGGAATTTTACCCGCGCCCTGCACATTAATGCCACACAGCTGTTTTAGCGCTTCTAAATCAGGCGATAACTGCGCCTGTGCCTTACCGGGGTTAGCAAACATGCCAAATACCGAGCCGGTGGTCAGCACTGCAGCACCATAGCTTAAACCGCAGGCGATAAAATCGCGCCGGCTTACCGGCTTACTGTGGCAGGCATGCAACAACGGGCTGTCGGGGTGCAAAGGTTTTGCTCTTTTCATCTTGTATCTCCTACTGCACCAGCAGTTCTGCACTGGCCAGTACTGCAGTACAGGCCGCTTTGGCAATGGTTCGGCTGCGGTCACTGCTACAGGCGCCGCTGCAGCTGCTTAAGCGGGTGATCAGTGCATCCAGTTCAGCTTCAACGTCGGCCCGCAATGCTGAGCTTGCCGGTGACAACGGCATTAGCCGGTTTAGTAGCGGCTGCACAACCAATGGCCGGTTGGCCAGGCTGTAAGTGGTAGCCGGGCTGGCGCTAAAGTCTGCCGCCGGGAACCAGCTCTGGCGCAAACTGGTATCTTCAATAGCGGCATTGCAATAGGCGATAGCTAACTGCGTGATGGCCATCTGCTGCGCCGAGACAAAGGTGTCGATGGCTTCGGCTGCCGGTAATTGGCGCTGTATGGTCTGGTAAACGTCGGCTACCGCACTTTGTTGCTGCGCTACGCCGGTCAGCGCGCTCATACTGGCATGAATTTCAGCAAAGGTTCTCAGGCCAATATCGCTGCTCTGGCTGGTGCTGGCGATAATTTGTTGCACCGGCACACTGATGCCGGTGCGCACATTTTCCAACTCGCCAATACGGCCAAACGATAAAAAGAACTCGTCGCTGGCGGCACCTTGCTCGGCCGCGATAATGGTGCCCTGTGCCGACAACGCCGTACCTTCTGACAAAGCGGTGCCGGACGCCAGGTTAAAATGTTGTTTTAACCAGCTCTGGCCGGTTACCGCTTCTTTACCGTTAATGCCTATCGCCATGCCGCTAATCGTCAGGGCCTGCGCCAGGCTGCGCCCTTCAAGGTTAATCAGATAAGGTGAGTTAAACAGATAAGAGTAATTATCAAACTGGGCCACTTCAAACACGATATAACTGTCGGGCAGGTTAATTAGCTCGCCAATACCAAATAACAGATAAAACTTCTGCCCGACACCAACAGTATAGTTTTGCTGAATTTGCGCCGCAGTTAAGGCCTTATTGTGAATAGCCAGCAAGCGCATAGTCCCCTGCCACTGGCGGTTGCCGTTGGCCTCGTTACCGACAATCAGCGCGTAGCTGTCATCCCAGTTACGGATAGCCTCTGCGGTGTCGCGCGCACCGCTGTCCTGGCCGTTGATGTAAATGCGCCGGCCGTTTACCGGGTCTTGTGTCAGCACCACATGCTGCAATGTTGCCTGCAGCAGTTGATCGGCATCGGCCGTGCTTAAGGCCGGCAAACCGGCAAAATTGGTTAGTGCAGAGCGTAGCAAAAAGTTGTAGTTATACTGGGTCTGGCCCAGCGTAAAGTTACGCTCGGTGTTACTACCGGCATAGCTGACAATGGCTGCCGGGCCCTCCTGTGTTACATTAGCCGGCACTATCCAGGCTTCTACCGTCATTTCGCCGGTGGCGCTGATAAGCCGGGCCAGCTTGCGACTGTTTTGTGTGCTGGCCTGCGCCCGGCCGCTGTTAATCTGAATGCCCCAACCGGTTACCCAGCTGATATCGCCCTGCAAGCTTAAATTTGCCGCCGGCTCTACCCCCGAGGTATCGTAGGCTATAGCGCCATTACCGGTTTTAAACTGGTAAAACGCAATTTGGTTAGCTTCAAAGCGGCCACCACTGGAGGCCACCACACCATCGTCCAGCCGTAAAGCTTTAGATGGCACCAATGCCGGGTCCAGCTCAGTTAGCTCAACACTGTCGGCTATCTGGCGCACCGCAGCCAGCATAGTGGCGGCATCATCGTCACAGTTTGACCAGCAGTTATGAAACTCACCGGCCAGCCGGGCAACAAAGCGCGACAATTCGGGGCTGTCGAGGTTAATCAGCTTACGGCTGGCCTGATACGCCGCCGCCAGATCGCTGTCGGCAAAAAACGGTGACTGGGTTTGTTGCGCATCCGGTGCATGGCAGTTTACACAGTGCTGACGCAACAGCGGATACACTGTGCCGCCAAACAACGTGGCATCGTCCGGCAAAGCTTTGCTGGCACCCGGTTCACGCACCGGCGGCGCAACCAGGGTTACGGTAGCGCTTTGCGTATCAGTACTGTTAGCCCAGTTACGCACCCATTGCGCCACGGTGTCGGCACAGGCACTGTCGCTAGCCAACCAGCAGTTGTGGCCACCCGCCAGCTTGGTTACCAGCAGCGATTGCGCCGGATCAGCCAGATTAACCAATGGCCTGGCAGCGGCATAAGCCAGGTTAATATCGTCGTTACGGGCAAAAAACGGCGCGGTATTACCGGCAACATGGCAGGCACCGCAGCGGTTGCCGGCAGCGATATTGTCCCACAGTGTGAGTTTAAACAGCTGAATATCAGCCGTTTGCGGCGCAGGCCCGGTGTAATTAACATTGTCGTCCTGTACCGGTGGCGGCGGGTTTTGTTCTACCTCTGCGCCACCACAACCGGCCAGTAACAGGCTTAGCGCCAGCAATGGGAGTAAAAACAACTTCATTGGTTAGTCTCCCATACAATAAGTAGCGGTGTCGGCAAACACCTGTTTCAGGCGGTAACCGCCACTGCGAAAGCTGTCGGTAATGCTGTGCAGTGCACTAACGTCGCTGAGGTTTTCCGGCTCGCGCAGACAAACGGTACGAAACACCTTTTTTACCTGGCACTGAGCAAAGGCCGTGCTGTTGGCCAGCTCCTGGCCCAGGCTTCTGGCCCCGTTACCCTCCCCCGGCAGGCTGTTATCCCAGCCCAGCGCCTGGTTTTGCCCTTCGCGCCAGTAGTTAGTCCAGCTGTCATCCTGTGTGCGAAAGCCATAGGGAAAGGTGCCGGCATTGATATGGTATTTTGGCTGTACCCGGCTTTGTGTGCTTTCATTTTGTGTACCGCTTTGCTGATAAAAAACCCGGCCATTGCTGCCGCTTTCGTCAGTAAACTGGTAATCGTAATAAGCAAAGGCTTGTGCCAGCGGGTCCATGCCGGCATGGCAGCCGACACAGCGGTTGTTAAAAATACGGCTGTCGCCGCCCGGGCTGCGGCTGACATCCTGCCGAATGCGGTCGGTTGGTGTAGTGATATCCTGCAGCGGCTCTAAGTCGGTGCACAGTTGGCTCATCAGTGTAAAACGAAACATGGCGCGGTTAGTGCCAAGGTAAAAAAAGGCTTTGGCGGCCGCGCGGCTGGTCATTACCCCGGCGGCTGCATCTGCCGGAATACTATTTAAAGTGCTTTGCGCCCTTGGCTGCAGATGCTGAGCTAAATCGACGGCTTCGCGCTCCAGCGCCAGATAGTGTTCGTTATTGTTACTCTGATACGGCGGCAAGCCCAGGCTGTCGGCGCCAACATATAAAATATCGGTTTGCAGTAACTGGCGAAAATCCTCTTCGTCACGCACCAGGCCGATCACGGTGGCGCTGTAATCGTTCAGCGGTTCAAACACGTCCAGCTCGCGGTTGGTTGCCGCTGAGGCAAACAACTTTAGCGTAGTACGGTAAAAATCCGGGTGCTGCATGGCCAGCTCCGCAGCTGCAGTGGCGTTACCGCCATCAATCAGCGCCTGCATCTGGCTTAAGGTGGCGGCATCTGCCGGTACACCGGCGATACGATCATGCAGCCTTTTTGCCTGCTCCAGTGAACCGGCCTGCGCCATCGCAGCAAAGAGCAAACTGCCAAACACCATTACTCTGACATAGCCTGGATAACGCATTTTTATCACCTCCGGCTGTGTTATCAGCCCGGTAAAAATTCTACTGTCCACTGCGAGCGGGTTAACGCTACGGCTTCAGCACCAAAATTAACGGAACCTAAGCGCAACACCAGTTGCCGCTCCAGCTTGCTGTCGTTCAGCTCACTTTGCACTATGGTCACTTCTGCCAGGCTACCGTCTGGCTTAATCACCAGCTCAAACACCACCTTGCCTTTTAATAAGGGGTTGGCACGCAGAGCACGGCTGTAAAGCGTGTACAGGCTGCTTTTATTCGCTTCCAATACCCGGCGGATAGCGGCTTCTGAGCGGCCCTGCCCAGCGCTGGTGCTGCTGGCATTGGTATTGCTGCGGTTTTGCTGCTCAGCGCGGCCGGTAGCCGATAAGCCTTTTAATTCAGCTTCGGCCAGCGCGGTAGTGCCGGTATCGGCCAGTTCAGAACGCACTATATCGCCAGCCACAGCGGCAGCCTGAGCCGCAGCAAATTGTTTGCTGGCGTCATTACGCAGCAGCTTACGCTCTACCTGGGTAGCTTGTTGTTCACCGCTGCTTTTTACCTGGGGTGCGGTATTGTTCAGCTGAAAGCTTTGCCTAAGCTGTGCCAAATCATCTTTCATTGCCAGCAAACCGGCCTGCTGCGCCTGTTCACGCGCCCGTTGTGGGTCTGGCTTTACCGGTTCAGCTACGGCAGGCACGGGTTCGGTTAAGGCAACAGGTTCAGGTTTTGGCTGTGGCAACGGTTCCTGCACGGGTGGAGGTTCTGGTGGCGGGGGCGCTTTGCGCTCTTCCAGCACTACCCGTGCCAGTTGCGGCGGCAGTTGCTCCTGCACCTCGCGGCTGCGCTCCGGTACTTTTAGCGCGGGTATCAGTACCGCAAATATCAGCCATAGCGCAAAACCCAGCCATAACAGCCGGTAAAAGCGCTTGTCTTCAAACTGCCAACTGCTGTCAGTCAGGATCGCTGCTGTCATGGCGCCTCCACAGCTGGCGCCATAGCTTCCACCGCCAGCGATAAATCGCGGTATTCGGTAGCAGCACAAATAGCCATTAACTGGCGCAGCAGCGCATAAGGCGTAGCAGCATCACCTAAAATTGTCAGCGCCCGGCCAACCGGCTGTTGCTCTGGCGCTAAAGGCCCGGCCCGGTTGGCCAGATAATTCAGCTCGGCGGTTAACGCCTCAGTAAGCTCAGGCAGCCAGTTGGTGCTGTCTTGCTGCCAATCGCCCTGCCACACCGGTTTACCCTGCACCAGCACACCGCTTGCGGTAATGGTTAACATCACTTTTTCGCTGGGTAACTGCTCAGATACTGAGCGCGGCAGGTTGATATCTTTATTGCTTTGCAGCACTTTAACTTCAGACTGATTCACCATCAGAAAGAACACCAGTATGGTGAAAATATCCATCAGCGCGACCAGGTTCAGTTTACCGGCCTGCGCCAAACGTTGGTTCTGCCGCTCTAAGCGCTTGGCGCGAAATGACATTTTCATTCACTGCCCTCCGCTTTGGGTAACTCGCCCAGTGATATTTGCGGAAACAGCTCTGCATCTACCAACTGCGCAGCAACCACGGCTTTAAACGAGCGCACGGTGTCCATTGCCGTTACCAGCGTCTGGTAGTCCAGCTCGTCGGGCGCCAGAATGGTAATGTCTTGTTTTTCTATTTGTTTTTGTGCAAACGTTAGCTTTAAATCCTGCAGGTACAGACTAAGCGCAGCAAAATCCAGCCTGCCCTGCTCTGTCAGTTCAAATACCCGCAGCGGTTCACCCGCCGGATAATTCAGCCGTAGCCTGTCGGCATGAATTTCCAGTTCCAGTTGCTGCGGCTGTTCTTGCTCTTGCTGCAGTTGCTGTTCGCTTAATGGCGGCAGCTGAATATTCAGCACGCGAATTTGTGCAAACACCAGGCTTAGCAGCAATACCGGTACCAGCACGATCATCAGGTTCATAAAGGACGTGATATCAAGCTCGGCATCGGCAAGGGGTGCTTTACGCCTTTTTATCATCCGCGCCACCATCAGTTTGTTTGGCAATACTGTTCATCAGCTTAATGCCGACCATTTCCATAGTATCGATAATGCTGGCTGTTTTACCCTGCAGTAAGGCATGAACAAACACCAGTGGAATGGCAGTAATAAGACCAAAAGCAGTAGTGTTCATTGCTACTGAAATACTTGATGACAGCAAGCTGGCTTTTTCCGACGGGTCGGCATTGGCTACCGCTGAAAACGCGGCAATTAAGCCCATAATAGTACCCAGCAGGCCAAGCAACGTGGCTACGTTGGCCAGGGTGGCAAGAAAAGGTGTGCGCTTTTGCAACCGCAGGCTGTACTCCAGTACCACCTCTTCCATCGCGTATTCCATATCTTCACGCTTGGACGATGAGCGCAGCCGGTGTACGCCACTGGCCAGCATCGCCAGGATCGGAGCACTACTGCTGGCGGCCAGTTGTACAATGCGGCTGGTGTCGGCCTGCGCTACTGCACTTTGTACCTGCGCCATAGCGCGCTGGTTTACGCCATACACACTGCGTAAAAACCACCAGCGTTCAACGGCAATAACGATGCCAAGCACCAGGATAAAAGCGATAGGGTAAATAAACACGCCGCCTTCCTGTAAAAACCGAACTATGCCGTTTAACAACTCCATGAAAAATGTCCTCTTATTGCTTTTGTGGATTAACTGTTGGGGTAGCCGCGCCAGCCTGGTTGCCCTGCTGTACAGCGATAAAACGTAAAAATTGCTGCCGATCCAGTGGCGACAGTGCAGGCACCTGCTGGGTTAATGGCTCGCCGGGAATGCGGATCACGCTAACCGGGCTTTGCCACGGCAGCACATAAATGGTTTTCGGTTGTTCCTGATTACCGCTGATGGTGCTTTCCACTTGTACCTGCTGCGTGCGCTGTTGCGCCAACAGGCTAAAACTGGCCACTAACACTATGCCAACTAACATCAGCCTATTCATTAGCTGCCTCCTGATCCAATTGTTGCTCCAGCAGTGCCAGCCAGGCTTTCGCCTGCTCGTCTTGTGTCATGGCATAGTATTGCTGGTAGTGGTAATGCGCCGCTAACGGCTCGCCCAGATAAAGCTCATACAAAAATGCCAGATTTTTATGCGCCAGGGCGTAATCTGGTTGTGCCTGTAACGCCCGCTGAAAATGCCGCTGCGCCTGGCGGAAATTACCTTGTTGACGGGCCAGTATGCCAAGCAAATTATGGCTGGCACTATGAGCGGCAGAGGCATTCACCGCCTGTTGCAGGCTGCTTTGTGCGCCGGCAGCATCACCAATGTGCCACTGGCTTAGTGCCAGGTTGTACCAGATACCGGCAAAGCTGCTTTGCTGCGTTGCCAGCGCACTGAAGATGTCTTGCGCCGCATTGTACTGACCTGCGATTAACAAGGCTTTACCTTCGGTAAATTGTTGCTGCTGCAAAGCGCTTAATTGCGGTGCTGCAACAACAGGTGCTACAGGGGCAGTATTTACCGGCAACTGGCTGCAAGCGGCCAGACTGTATAAGGCTGCAGCCAGCAAATACTTAACCAAAGCGGGCTTAATCAGCGGCATCGGCTACTCCGGTATAGGCTTCGGTTTTATTAAATTTAGCCGGCAGCAACTGCGCCAACCGGATAAAACTTTGCTGCACCCAGTTGTCCCATACCTGCTGTTGAGTCAGGCGGGTATTTTGCTGGTAAATAGCAATGGCTTGCTCTTCAAACGGAAACGCCTGCTCTTCCAGCAATAGCTCGTATTCTTCCAGCGCCAGCTCGTCCAAGCCTTTGGGCCGGTCTGACTGCAGTAAAGCCGTGGCCATTTGCTGATATAATTCAGCCACTCTGAACTGGGCCTCACTTACCAGCGAGGCTACACCGTAACTAATGGCTTGCTCATAGTGCTTAATAGCACCACTCATATGCTGACGTTTTTGCTGTAAGCTTTGCCGCAGCGGATGGCTAAGCCTGATTGCGGCAAACAAACTGCTTTCGTGCTGCCCCAGTTGCAACAGCGCCTGCGCCGCTAACTGCTGGGTGCGCTCGCTTCCTTCGCCAGCAAACTGTTGCTCAAAGCTGGCAATTTTTTCCCGCCAGAAGTTTTGCCGCGACAGATCCCGCTGCTGCTGATACAGCTGTACCAACTGATACCGCGCTTCCTGCGCCAGCAGATGCGGCTGTGGGTACCGATTGGCATAGCTGCGCCAGGCATCAAGCGCTTTGTCATGGCTGTTGGCGCGCTGATAATATTGTGCCGCCAGATAAAGGGCTTCGCGCTGTTGCTGCGCATCACCTGTTGTGGTCAATGCCATAAGTTGCTGCGCCGCGTTGTCCCACTGCTCTGCTTGCTCGTAACTGTCCAGCAGCAGCGCTTTGGCTGCCGTGGTGCGTTCGGTACCAGGATAACGCTGAATAAAAGCATTTAGCAGCGTAATTGCTGCCGGATAATCCCTGGCAGCCAACTGTAACTCTATTTGCTGATAAGCAGCGGCTTCGTGATATTCCGATTGCGGCAATGCGCTTAAAAGACGCTGTAAATGCGCCTGCACTGCCAGCAGTGAAGCATCTTTTTGCTGTGCCTGCTGATAAATACTGGACGCCAGTTGCGCCGTTAACAGTTCGCGGCGCTGCGCGGGCAGTTGCTGTTGCAGCAAGGCGTTAATACTCTGCTCGGCGGCGGCATATTGCTTAAGCGCCAGCTCACTCTGGCTTTGTAAAAACTGCGCTTCCTGCACTAATGCGCGCTGGCTGGGTGCTGCCTGGCTTGGCGCTGCTGAGTTTTGCGTAGCTGGATTATCGATATTAGCGCCCCAGTTAATCACATCCGCGCTGTGCAGCAGTACGGCCTGATAATCCTGCTCACGGTAACGTTGCTGCAGCTGTTGCAGTGCAACCTGCTGTGCTGCGGGGTGCTGGCGGTGCTGCGCTACAAACCGGCTTTGCTGTTGCCACAGTGCCAGCGCTGCGGCGTCACTTTGTGACGATAACTGTTCACTGAGCAGTAAAGCTTTATAAGCCGCATCCTGGGCGGTAAACAAGCTGGCATCGGTTAACGGTGCCTGATAACCAAGCCAGGTATAAAGCTCAAGTGCGGCAGCATACTGGCCGGCACCGGCATAAGATTCTGCCAGCAGATAGCTTATGTCCGCCTGCGGGTAGCCAGTATCCGCCTGCGGGTATGCGCTGTTTGGCGTTTGCTGCAGTACTGTCAGCATGTTTTGCCACAGCGGTATGGCCGCGGCAAAGCCGGTTGTTCTGTCCTCGCCCTGCAACGCCGTGGCACGGGCATAATGGGCCCGGGCAAAGTAATCCAGATACTGCAACAATAAGGGCTGCACCTGCGCAAGCTCGACGCTGCGGGCCTGCTGCCAGAATGCTGACCCCGGCCCAAACAGGCTGATATATTCCTGCTGCGCGCTAAGGGCTAAATCGGCCTCCCCTGAGGCCAGATAATGCTCAATCAGCAACAACTGAAACTCTGCTGCCGTGATGGTTGCCGGGTAATGCTGAATAAACAGCCGGTAGCTGTGCAGGCTTTCGCTCAGCAGTTGTTTTTCAGCTAAAAAACGTGCCAGTGTCTGATACAGCTCGGCCACATACACTACAGAGCGCTCACCACTGCGATAAGGCACCCGCTGTAATAGTGCCTGCAGGCTTTCACCCTGTTGCTGGTAACTGAGTGAAATACTTAAGGTGCGCAGTACTTCACTGCGCAGGCTTTGCTGTGGCTGGGTGTTTTCTGTCAGCAGTAATTCAGTGTAGGTATCATCCAGCAGATGCAAAAACTGCTCATCGGCTTGTTCAAACTGCTGTAACTTAAAGTAGCTCCAGCCAGCCATATAGCGGGCATGCAGCTTTAATGTCGGATCAGTGCCGTTCAGCACGGCTAAATAGGCGGCTAAAGCCGCTTCGTAATCAGCAAAGCTGTAGTGAATATCAGCTTTACGAAACCACACTTCGCTGGCAAAGGGTGACGACGGATAATCGCGCAGCAAAATATCCAGCTGCTGCAGGCAGGCGTTTTGTTCGGCCAGCAAATCGTAACTGCGCGCCAACTGATAGCGGATCAGCTCGTTGTTTGGCTCTTGCGGATAATCACGCAACAGCTGCTCGTAACGCTGCACCAAAGCACGCAGTGCGACTTGCTCCTGTGCCGTTGGCAGCTCAGATTGCTCCAGTTGGCTGGTATGCATTTGCGATAAGCGATACAAAATACGTTTACGCGTTTGCTCGGCTGGCTGCATGCTGAGTATTTGCTGGTATATCAGATCCAGTTGTTGCTCGCTTACGCTAAGATCAGCAGACAGCATACTGCGGTCAAACGCTGGTAAGTCAGCCAGCCGCGGCCGCTTATTTTGTTCAGGCACTGAACTACAACTTTGCAGCAGTAAACCACAGGCTGCAGCCAGCATGCTGATCCTTAGCAGGCTCATGGCTGGCCTCCGCTGTTACCTGCACGCTTTAGCAATACCAGTTCCATCACCCGGGCCAGTGATTCTTTATTATGCCGCTGCAACAATTGCAGCCGGGCAATGTCCTGCTGGCGGTGCTGTTGTAACCGCTGATTCAGCTGTGCTAATAACTGCTGTTGCTGGCTTAGCAGTGCCAGGTTCAGCTGTTGCTGCTGTGTGCTTAATTCGGTTAAGCGTTGCTGTTGCCGGCGCAGCTGGTCAGTTTGTGTGCCTTGCCGGCGCAGTGCCTGCAGGCGGTTGTCCAGCTCGGTAAGCGCTGTACTGATTTGCTGTTGTAACCGGGTAAGCCGGTATTGTTGCGTGGCGTTATCTTCATAATATCGCCACTGCAGCAAACCACGCAGCCGTCTCAGACGGCGGTTGTAAGTATCGGCCTGCGTCGGCGGTAACTGCTGTAAATGCTGCTCAGCACGCTGCAACCGGCTTACCTGCTGGTGCAGCTTGCCCTGTGTCAGAGCCAGCGGCAGGCTGTTATCAGTTAATGCACTGACTTGCTGCTGTATTGCCACAAACTCAGCCATTAGTTGCTGGCGCCGGGCACTCAGCTGTGGCAACTGGCTGCTAAGTAATTGTTGTTGCTGCTCTAGCTTAAATTCCGCTGTTTGCTGCAGGCTGCTAAGCCGCTGTTGGCGCTCTGGCGCGGCAGTAAGTTGCTGTTGTAGGGCAAGAATATCCTGCTGCAACCGGTACAGGCTGTTGTCGTTAGTTAACTGTAATTGCTGCCACTGGCTGGCACCTTGCAACAATTGCTGCACCTGAAGCGGATTTGCCTGCTGATTAATCAGCTGGTATTGCTGCTGATAATAGTTGTCGGCCCAATTGTAGGCCGCCAGTGCCTCATCGGGTTGCAATGCCCGCTCTAACTGCTCGCCAATACGGGTTGCCGCTTGCCAGGCAATATTACTAAACGGTTGCTGGCGGATCTGTTGCTGTAATACCGCCAGCAAAGCCGGAATATGCCGCTGTTCGGTAAGAATATAGCTGTATAGCTCCAGCGCATTGCTGCTAAGTACACTGTCGCGGCCAAAATTAGCCAGAATCGCATCAGCGGCGGCGTAATCCTGCAGCTGAATATGCAGCTGAGCCTGGGTAAGTTGCAGGTAATCATCCAACGCCTGCTTTTCGTGCTGTGGATAAACAAAACCGTCCGGGCGATTTAATAAACTCCAGCGCCCGGAAAACAGCTGCTGCCAAAAGCCTTGTTCGGCCGGCGTGACAAATTGCTGCTGTAATCTGGCCAGCCAGTTAAGCGCCTGCTGTGGCTGCTGTTTTGCCAGCACCAGCGCCTGATTACTGATGACATACGGCATTTCTGGCTGATTTGCCAGTGTGACAAAATCAGGCTGTGGCGGTACGCTAATATCCGGCCAGTGAATAAGCTGGCTTAGCAGTTGCTGCTGGCCACGCCAGGCACCATCGGCGGTAATATTAACCTGCTCCAGATACTGGCGGGCGGCAGTTTTATTACCCAGTTCTAACTGATAACGGGCAAACTGCAATAAGGCAATATTCTTCAATGCCTGGGGTACGGCTTTATCGTCTGTCGGTTGCGCCAGCACTTGCTCCAGCGCAGTAGCCGCGTGTTGTGGCATAGCCAGCTGTAAGTACAAACCGGCTTCCAGCAGGCGGGTGCGGCCATCCTGCTGCGGTGCCAGTTGCAGCGCTTCCAGCGCGCTGGCAGGTTGTTGCTGATAAAAGGCCCACGCCGCCTGGCGATAATGCTTTTCGCTAAGCGATACCGGTTCTGCCATCACAAAAACTGATAGCAATAACAGGCTTATGGGCAATATCAGTCGTTTGACCATGGCTGCACAATAAATTCAGGTTGGTAATTACTGCTGCGATCTTTTACCTGCAGCTCCAGCAGTACCGCATCTTCTGCTTTATTAAAGCAGTAGCTAACTGCGCGGCGGTAGTCGCGGTTATCCGGCCCTTTACCAACAAATACTGCCGTCAGGTTATGCTCTCCGGCCTTAATATTGCCTTTGTACAGCGGCTGGATAGCGCCACGTTTTAGCGCATCCCACTGCTGGGCGGTATATAAATGGCCCTCTACCGGTTTGTCGTTCAGTATTAGTTCAACACTGTCGAGCTGGAAAAACTGGCCGCTGTCTACTGACAAAAACACAGCAAGCTGGGTTTGCGGTGGAAATAACAACTCTTCCTCGAGTAAAAACAGCTCGCGGTTTAACTGAATAACCTGCTGTTTCAGTTGCTCCAGCTGATCGGCGGCGGGCGCATTGGCACCAGCCTGGGCGCTTAGCAACAGCAAACAACTTAGTAGTAGCGCTCTCATTCTTTTGTCCTGTTAAAAAGTAAGCCCGGTTAAAAATACAGACTCAAAAACGCCCGCAGCACATTGGCGTCCAGCCGGTACAAGGGTTCCAGGCCAACGTCGGTGTCGTTGGCGGTTACGTCACGAAAATTGTTATAGCTAAAGCGAATATGATCCCACTGCAGGTTAAGTTCGGGTTTGGCTTGCGGCCAGAAATCCCAGCCTGGCAGGCGGTAACTGGCCCCGACACCAAAGGTCCAGTTGGTAAAGTCGCTCAGTTCTTTGTCACGCGCCATAAAGTTTTGCTGGCTGGCAAAATCAAATAAGTCACGGTAAAACTCAGCCTGGCTTTGACTGTACCAGCGTATTTTGGCGTCCAGCGTCCAGCGCTGGCTAAGCGGATGCACATATTCCAGCTCGGCATCCAGTGCACGGATATCCCAACTGTCTTGATAATGGCGCAGGTTAAAGCTAAGTGCGGCGCGGTAGGGCAAATACACCTTGTTCACCAACGCCACAGCCAGTGCGTTACGGGTAGAGGGATACACTTCACTTTGATAGCCGTAGCCGAGCGGCTCGGTATTATCACGGTAACGCACGCTGCGATATGGGTTATTTAAAAAGCCTTCGTCTAAATCAACCTGCACATTCAGCGCACTGATCCAACTGCTGCTAAGCACCTGGGTCCAGCCCAGTTTATAGTTGTAGCGTTTTACGCTTTCGCTAAAACTTTCATCGCCGTTGCGGCCAACATCGTCATCGCCAAGGCCAGCTTCCAGGCTAAGGGTGGTCATGCCGCCAAAGGTGTCATGTGCTATGGCAAAAGACACCGATTTAGCCTTGTAATCGTCTTCATCGCTTTGAGCATAGTTGGCGCTTAAAATGCTGTTACCGGCCAGATAATCAATGCCAACACGCTTTTCATGGCGTGTTTCACTATAAGCCGATGCTGTGGCGACTACATCAATAGAGGCACCCGACACGGTATCTATGTAGTAATAGGCCGATAATGACACCGTCTGACCGGCTTTTTTACGTAGCATCACCGCAGGGCCATCAATAGACACACCACCACCCTGGTAACTGTGGTACATCAGATCAGCCCTGTCTTCCGGCAATACAGCCGCCTGCGCTACTGAGCACATAAAGTACAACAGCGCTAACAGCCTAGTTACAGCCACAACCACCGCCTCCACTGCCATTTGCGCCTTTGGCGGCTTCACGCGAGTCCTGCACGTGGGCAACATGCTGCAATGCCACCGGATGGCGGCCAAACGCCATGATCGGATCGGCCAGTTTGTCGCGCTCGTAGGGTTTAACCCAGGGCTCCATACCGGCACAGCCACTGAGTAACAGCAGCACCGCTGCCGCGCTTAGCAGATGTTTATTCACGTAATAAACCTTTGATGTCGTCTTCATATTTTTTTTCATACCCCGGTTTATATCCGCGGTGCACACTGCGCACCTTACCGTCTTTATCCAGTATCACTGTGGTGGGCATTGCCTCTACGCGATAATCTTTCGACACACTGTTATCAACATCAAACAGAATAGGAAACGCCACCTGCACCTTGCTCAGGTAGGCTCTGGCCGCGGAGCTGTCGTTTTCAACGTTTACGCCCCATACCTGCACCCCCAGCATCTGGTATTTTTGCGCCAGTTTATCCAGCGCCGGCATTTCCTGAATACAGGGGCCGCACCAGCTGGCCCAGAAGTTAATCAGTATAATGTCGCCACGCTGTTCGGCTAAACGCAGGTTATTGCCATCCAGTGCCTTTAAGGTGAAATCGGGTGCGGCTTGCGCCTGTACCGTTGCTGACAACCCCAGTGCCAGTAGCAGCATGCTGCTTTGTATTAATCGCTTCATTACTACCTCTGTATCAACAACTAGAAATACACCGCCACACCCAAAGCCAGGCTAAGGTTATGCGTGGTTTTGCTGCGTGCCAGTATGGTGGTTTCAAAAATATAGTCGCTGAAGGTCAGCTCCAGCGCCAGCCAGTCTGTAGCGTATAGCCTGAACTGGCTGCCCAGTTGCAGCGCAAATACCTTATCTCCGGCAAAATCGACATTACCACCACCGGCAAATACCGACAGACCGCTGTTCATCGCGTAGTTACGGTTTAAAAACACTTCGCCCGGCAACAACATATAACCGACATGAGCCCCGTAATAACGCCACTGCCGTTCGCTGTCGGTCAGCAGTGGCGCCGCGCCGCTCAACTCTTCAAACGAGGTGCGGCCAGCTTTGGCCATGGCGTACTCGGCGCTCAGATAAAAGTCTTCATTAATATGGTAGCTAAGCTGCAATGCGCCCAGGGCACTGCTGCCAAAATCTTCAATGTTGATGATGCCGCCACGCAGGCCCAGCAACCAGTTTTCGCTATCCAGCACGTTTTCGCTGATGCTGCTTTGGCTGATATCCGGCTCAACCTGCTGTGCATAAACCAGAACAGGTGCCAGACCCAGCACTAAAAAAATACGCTGAAACCAAGTTTCCATGTGTCTATCTCTTCGTTGTCATTGCGGTCGGTAACGATAACACTGCGCCGGTAACCGGCACGGGCGATAAAATTACGGCTAAGGTAGTAACGTACCCCCAGTTCAGCACTGGCCAGGCTGTTGTTACGATCCGGCGTTTGCACCAGCACGGTTCGCGGCGTGGTGCGCAGCACACCACCGCCGATACCAAAATAAGGTGACCAGCGCCAGTGTGGCAGCGGGCTTAAATACACGCTTAGCTCGGCTGACAGGTTATCGGCCTGATCGCCATTAGCCTGTCCTACCGCTAACTCGGTTTGAATATAAGGGCTAAACAAATACGCCAGCGACAACTGATAAAAGCTGCTGCCATTAAAGTCGCCAAACACAAAGCCAGCCTCAAGCGAGCGCTGCTCATACTGCGCGATACGATCATTCGACACGTTAAATGTCTGCTGTTGCAGCGTAACCAGTTGCGTCAAATCAGCGCGTGCCAGCCAATAGTGTTGCTGCTTAAACTCCACCTGCACCCAGTCGGTGCGGCGTTTGTTTAGTACTAACGCCTCACCTTTAATGGCCACCTGCACTATCGGGTAACCACGACCGGGGCCAGAGTGCAAATTAACAAAGTCTCCGCTTACTTTAACAGCGACTGTTTCAGCCATTAACTGCAGGCTTAATACACTAAGAAGTAACATTAATAGCCGTATCATTTATTGCTCCGGCACGGCAAAAGGCGAGTTATAATACTGTGCACCAATATCCAGCCAGTCGGCCAGCAGCTTAAGCTCGGCAGCGGTTAAATACCCCTTATGGCTGCCAATATTGCCAAATAAACTGAAAAATGCGCTACTGCCCACCGCACTGCCAGCGCGCATAGTTGGCGTAACCGCTAACGTTACCATCACCGGAATGGGATTACCGTTGTCATCAAGTACCAGATTACCAGCGTCGTCGGTAACAAACAGCAAATTACCGTCAGCATCGGTAGCCTGCACCAGGCGGTCAACCAGCACCGCACCCACCAGCTCCTGCTCGTTATCAGCACTTAACAGTTCGCGGTAACTGCGATAATGCAAAGCCTCCAAATCAGACGGCTCTGCATCCAGTTCCAGTTGTGCTATAGGTACCCGGCTGTTACCGTTAGCATCGGTTCTGCTATGGCAACTGACACAGGTATGATCGGCAATCAGTTCATTACTGCCGGGGTCGAACCGGCGCCGGTCTTGCTGCCACAGTGGCTGAATATGCGTTGGGTAATCAATGCGTAACCGGCAACTGGCCAGCCACTGCGTAAAACACTCAACCCCGGCAGGCAATGGCGTGCTCAGATCCTGCAGGCTGATCCGCACAGCGGCATCCGGCACACGCCTGGCCGGATCGGTCCAGATATCTAAATATTGCAATGCTTCGCTAAGCTCCGGTATGCCATTTAACCTGGCTGCCGTTTGCGCCATTGTTTCACCGGGCTGCGCCAGCAATTGCGGATTAGCATTCGGGAAGGCAGCAAAACCTGTTGCTCCGGCATTAGCACTGGTCGCTTCTCCTTCGCCGCTTACTCTGCCATGCGGTGCGGTGCTTTGTGGCGTATGGCAACCATTGCAGCTAAGCGTTTCGCCGGGGCGCAGTGTTATCCATTGCTGGTGCAATGCAGAAACAGCCTGGCCTTCGCCATTAAGCACTGCCAGATTAAACGGCACATTGGCGGGTACTTTTACCTGTACAGAGCCATCAGGTTCAACCGCTACCGTACCGAGAATTTCGCGCATCAGTTGCCGGCGGCTAACGCCAAAAGCAAAGTCTGGTGTGTCCAGCACCTCTTCTGGCGGCAAAGGCACACCGCGTACCAGCCTTAAAAACCGCGCCGGCCGCTGCGCAGCATTGCTTTGCATCGGATCAGACAAGCGGGCAATATCTACCTCAGCCTCACCGGCAAAATCATATACACTGCGAATATCCAGCACGGCGGCATTTTGCCCAGCCAGCTCTGCATCCAGTAATGGATTTGCCGGTAAAAAAGCGCCGGCAGTATAAGGTTGCAGCACAGCAGGCTCTGTTACCAATAAGCCTTCCCGCCCGGGCCGCACTGGCACCTGAGTTTGCTTTTGTGTATCAAACAGCCATAAACCGTATAAAGGTTCTGCCAGTTCCAGCCCGGCATCCTCGGCCACCTGAGCACAGCTTAAGATGGTTTCTTGCTGTACCACACGACACGGTGACCAACTCACCAGATAACGGCCGGTGCCGTCTTTTAATGCCGCATAGCTATTCACTGCTCCGGCACGTTCGGTGCGGCCGCTGTTATCAAACGCCCAGGGAAATAACGGTGTCTGTGCCGGCATACTCAATGTTTCACCAGCCAGTGCTTGTTCATTATCACTGGCAAGTTCCAGCGCTACACGTTGTGGCCAGCTGTTGTAATAAGGTGCATCAACTCCGGCCAGTGCCAGCGACACAGTGCCATCATCCAGCACTATGGCTTTGCCAAATTCGACTGCCGATTGCTCTGCCCCGCTGTTATGCGAATGCCAGCCATAAACCAGTTGGTTTTCAGTGCCGTCGGGCTGCATACGATACCAGTTAAGCATTGAACGATCGCTCTGGTTATCCCAGCGGCTATATAGGATATGGCCATCGTCCAGCACTACCGGATAAATATCATGGCTCAGGTTAAAACTCAGTTGGGTAATATTGCTGCCATCAGCATTCATTACATGCAGGTTAAACGCTGGCGAGTTTAAATCTTCATCCAACGCCGTATATTGCGGCTTAAATTCATCTAACAAAATTTGCCGGGAAATAATCTGCCGGGTAGAACTAAAAATAATACGGCCATCAGGTAAAAATGCCGGGCTGATATCATGGCCACGCTGCGCCAGTTGTGTATCGGCAATTAGCGGGCTAACCGTTTTACTGGCAACGTCGTAACGCCATAAATCCCACTTCGGCTGCAGTTCATCTGCGACATTAGGCAATTGCGGCGCGCGCAGGGCAAACAACAAGGTGCTGCCATCTGGCGAGGCGGCTAAATCTTTGACGTCGTATAGCGCATTTTCAGCAAACAGGCTGGCGGTAAGATCGGTTTCAGCCGACTGGGCAAACGCATTTTGCTTAAGTAATAACCGTGCCCCGGGATTAAAAGCTGAAGGGTCGAATAAATTGCTCTGATAGCGTTGCTCATCAACCAGTAACGGCCGCTCAACAAAAGCCAGGCCAATTTCCTGCACTATCGGGTCGGTGGGTTCATCCTGTACGCTGATATCTGCTTTGCATGCTACCAGCACAATACAGCCTGCGATAAGGCATAGCCTTGTTATTATTATCATTATTCTGATACCGGCTACCGTTTACTGCTTATTTACGTTTTGGGAGCAACAAAACTGGCTAAGTCAACAGCTTATCGCTGCATGAACCACAGAGCAAGTTAAAATTAAGCACAAAAAAAGCCAGCTTAAGCTGGCTTTATTAACGGCAGATGAACACAACTTATAAGTCGGCTTCAAACGCCTCTGGTATGCTTTCTTCAATCGGTTTTTCACCCGGCTTTAACAACAGGCGCGAACGCAGCTCTTTTTCAATTTCATCAGCCACTGCCTGGTTATCCTGCAGAAATTTCATTGCATTGGCCTTACCCTGGCCAATTTTATTGCCCTGATACGCATACCAGGCACCGGCTTTATCTACTAAGCCCTGAGCTACGCCTAAATCAATCAGTTCGCCCAGTTTGTTAATGCCAGCACCGTACTGAATAATAAACTCGGCTTGTTTAAACGGCGGCGCCACTTTGTTTTTCACCACTTTAACGCGGGTTTCGTTACCGGTAATCTCGTCACCGTCTTTTACCGAACCAATACGGCGGATATCTAAGCGCACAGAAGCGTAGAATTTCAGTGCATTACCACCGGTGGTAGTTTCCGGGTTACCGAACATAACACCGATTTTCATGCGGATCTGGTTGATAAAAATACATAAAGTATTAGAGCGCTTGATATTACCGGTTAGCTTACGCAGTGCCTGTGACATTAAGCGGGCCTGCAAGCCCATGTGGCTGTCGCCCATGTCGCCTTCAATTTCAGCTTTGGGTGTTAAAGCCGCTACCGAGTCGACTACTACTACATCTACAGCAGCAGAGCGCACTAACATGTCACAAATTTCCAGCGCCTGTTCACCGGTATCCGGCTGCGACACCAGCAACTGATCAACATTAACACCTAATTTTTTGGCATACACCGGGTCCAGTGCGTGCTCAGCATCAATAAAAGCACAGGTTTTACCGGCTTTTTGTGCCTCGGCAATAACCTGTAAAGTTAAAGTAGTTTTACCGGACGACTCCGGGCCATAAATTTCCACGATACGGCCATAAGGTAAACCGCCAATGCCAAGTGCAATATCCAGCCCCAGAGAACCGGTTGATACGGCAGCAATATCCAGCGCGGTGCTGTCACCCAAACGCATAATAGAACCTTTGCCGAACTGGCGTTCAATTTGACCTAAGGCAGCAGCTAGCGCTTTTTGTTTGTTGTCGTCCATTTTTATATCCATGGTTGAGCCGGGCTTGCCGGACAATTAACACTGTATGCTCGTACAGTAGTCTAGTTTGCTATAGCTGTCAACAGCTCAATGCTTTGTTTGAGGGCATAATCGATGGCTTGCTGGCGTACCTGCTGGCGGTCGCCGGCAAATACCAGATGGCTGCTGGCTACATTACCATTAAGGTAAAAGCCAAAACACACCGTGCCCACCGGCTTATATACCGAGCCGCCATCTGGTCCGGCAATGCCAGACACAGCTATGGCCATATCAGCCCCAGCTGCTTTAGCCGCACCTTCAGCCATTTCACGCACAGTTTCTTCACTTACCGCACCAAATTGCAGCAAGGTAGCGCTACGCACGGCCAGTAATTGCTGTTTGGCTTTGTTGCTGTAGGTAATAAAGCCGCGATCAACATAGGCCGAGCTACCGGGTACAGCGGTTAACCAGTAACCTATACCGCCGCCGGTACAGGATTCCGCAGTGGTGATAGACCATTTTTTCTGTAGCAGTAACTGCCCAAGCCGGGCTGCCAGCGTCATACTGTCTATGGTCGCCATAATTCACCCACATCGTAATCCACATCATAGGAAGTGCCTGCTATTATGCCGCCAGAACCGAAAACGGAGCAAGTACCGCTTGGTCATACTGTAAAGCAGCCCGCTTTTCAGCGGTATTTACCAGTCATAAATGTAACGGATTACATTTAACCCTATTAAGCTAAGCCGCACAAAAGCTGGCTAATCAGTCGGGCATTATGGCGCAATATGGCAGTATTTATCGAGTTTTTGCACTAAAAAAGCGCCGTGCTTTTATCGAATTATGCTTTTATTTTGTGCCAGTTTGCACTATAACAGCAAACACAATGATATCGGTTACATTAAAACTATACCCATAACAAGAATCACTGCAACAAGAGGAGAACGACCTTGAAAATCAGACACCAACTTTATGCCCTGCTGCTCACGCTCGGCAGCTTCGGCGCACTCGCCGCTGATAATCAGTTAAGCCAGCAGGAACAAAATGACGGCTGGCAACTGCTGTTTGATGGCAAAGACCTGTCGCAGTGGCGTAACTTCAAGCAGGACGGGCTAAGCGATAAATGGGTAATTGAAGATGGCACTATTAAGCTAACCGGTAAAGGCGGCGGCGACATTCTGACTAAAGCCCAATATCAGGATTTTGACCTTAAACTGGATTGGAAAATTGCCGAAGGCGGCAATAGCGGCATTTTTATTCTGGTAGACGAAACCGGCAGCCAGATTTATTCGCATGCCCCGGAAATTCAGATCCTGGATAACGAACGCCACCCCGACAACAAACTGGCAAATCATTTATCCGGCTCTTTATACGACATGATCGCCTCGCCTGCGGCTTCGCACAAAATAGCCGGCGAGTGGAATCAGGTACGCATCCGGCTGGAGAAAAACCAATTAACCATCTGGCAAAACGACGTGCAGGCAGTATCGGTGGAGATCCACAGCCCAGAGTGGCAGCAATTGGTGGCCGCCAGCAAGTTTGCCAACTGGCCAGGGTTTGCCGCCAACAGCAGTGGCCATATCGGTTTGCAGGATCACGGCGATGTGGTGTGGTTTAAAAATCTGAAAATTAAAGAGCTGAAGTGATGAACGATTTTGCCTATGACGTATTGGTTGTCGGCTCTGGCGCCGGTGGCGCTATGGCCGCTTATGAGTTAACCCGGCAAGGCCACAAAGTGTTGCTACTGGAAGCTGGCCGCAATTACGACCCTAAAACAGAAACTCCGATGTTCAGGCCCAACTCAGCCGCACCGCTGATGGGCACCTCTACCCCAGATAAAGACTTCGGTTTTTATGATTCCACCGTAGACGGTGGCTGGCAGGTGCCGGATGAGCCCTACACCACAGCCGAAGGCTCTGACTTTTTATGGTGGCGCGCCCGGATGCTGGGTGGCCGCACCAACCACTGGGGCCGCTATTCACTGCGTTTTAGCGAGCATGATTTTAAAGGCAAAAGCCGGGATGGTCTGGGCGCCGACTGGCCTTTTAACTACGATGACATTGCCCCCTGGTACGACAAAACCGAGGCTTTAGTAGGTGTGTGCGGCACCAATACCGGCCTGGATGATATGCCACCGTCACCGGAAGGGGTGTTACAACCGCCACCGGCACCACGGGTACCGGAATTACTGATAGCTGCAGCGGCAAAAAAACACGGTATTACCGCGGTGCCAATGCACCGGGCTGTGCTGACCAAACCGCTGGATAACCGCGCCGCCTGTTTTTATGCCACGTCCTGCGGCTACGGCTGCTCAATCGGCGCGGCTTTTCAAACCACCACGTCACTGCTGCCGATGGCGCAGGCAACCGGTAATCTGCGTATTATCACCGATGCGATGGTGAAAACCGTTACCGTTGATGCGCAGGGTAAGGTTACCGGCATCAGCTATATTGACAAAAAAACCGCCACCGAACAGCAACTCAGTGCAAAAGTAGTGATCCTGGCAGCCAGCGCCTGTGAATCGGCGCGCATTTTGCTCAATTCAAAAAGCGCCAGTCATCCCAACGGCCTGGCAAATTCCAGCGGCCAGGTTGGCCGCAACCTGATGGACTCCACCGGCGCTGGCTTATCAGCACTGGTACCAGCACTAATGGACCGGCCGCGCTACAACGAAGACGGCCACACCGCCAACCACCTGTTTATTCCCTGGTGGGGCCACAAAGCACAAGCCAATAAGGAACTGGATTTTCCACGTGGTTATCACTTTGAACTTGGCGGGCGCTTTGGTGAACCGGGCGCTTATGTCAGCGGCAACCTGCAAGGTTATGGCACTGCGCTAAAACAGCAGGTACGCGCACATTACGGCTCTTACGTTTCATTTGCGCTACGTGGTGAAATGCTGCCAAACGAGCACTGCTATATGGACATAGACCCACAGGTAACAGACAAATGGGGTATTCCGGTAGCACGTTTTCACTGGCAATGGTCAGAGCACGAGCTTAAGCAGGTCGAGCATGGCCTGAAAACCGCCAAAACCATTCTGGAAACTATGGGCGCGACTGTTGGCGAATTACCTGCGGCAAAAGATGCCATTAGAAAAGGCGGCGAAATTATTCACGAAGTGGGCACCACCCGGATGGGCAGCTCAAGCAAAGACTCGGTAACTAACCAATGGGGGCAAAGCTGGGATTGTCCGAACCTGTTTGTCATGGATGGCGGCGTTTTTGCCTCTAACCCGCATAAAAACTGCACCCTGACCATTATGACACTGGCAATGCGCAACAGCGGCTGGCTGGCAGATCAGTTAACAGCGGGGAAACTGTGATGGAAAAACCAAACCTGATATCAAAGCAAAGCACTACGGCTCACATCGATAACCTGGCACCGGCTTACACCAACCATTTAAGCCGGCGCGATTCGCTAAAACTGTTAGCTGCCCTGGCTGCAAGTGCCATGCTACCCGCCCTGGCAGGTTGTGAGCCAACACCAGTGGCAAAAACAGCCGGCGGCACCACAAGCGCAGAGCACTGGCCAGAACTGAAGCTGCAACCCATCACCGCCAAAGGTTACGGTAAAGATCCAAACCTGATTATGCCACCCGAAGCGCCCTGGCCATTGACATTGACGCCTGCTCAGCTATCGCTGGTGGCGTTACTGTCAGATATTATCGTGCCGCAGGAAGGCCAGTCGCCGTCGGCTTCTGCAGTGCAGGTACCAACAGTGATCGATGAATGGGTTAGCGCGCCCTATCCTAACCAGCAGCGGGACAGGCTAACTATCCTATCGGCACTGGCCTGGTTGGACGACGAAGCGGCTCTGCGCTTCTCGCAACAATTTACAGCACTTGGCACAACGCAACAGCTGGCGATTATTGACGATATTGCCTACGACAACGAACAAACCCCACAACAGTTCCAGCGTATTGCCAAAGCCTTTGGCCGACTGCGCAATCTGGTACTGGCAGCATATTTCTGTACGCCGGAAGGTATTAAAGATATCGGCTATCTGGGTAATGTTCCCATCGCCGGCCCCTACCCGGGACCCACGCCAGAGGCATACAGCCACTTAAATAAAACACTGGTAGAACTGGGGCTTAGTGACTTTGCTTATCCGGTGAGTTAGGCAGTATCCTCAGCAACATAGTCTGCAAACGGGCTATGTTGCTGCTCTCTGAATGATAGGGAACTCCCAGCTTTACTAGATGTCTGGAAGCCGCGGATCTAACTCCAAAAATGAGGGTTGGGGGTAGCTCGCCGTTGATTAAATAAAAAACGTACAGAGCATGCACCCTAAGGGTCATCTGCGTATCGCTCGGTAAACGTATGGAATAAATGGCCTTATCGTTTTCATCAACAATAACTAACACGGAATTATTGGAATGAAGGTCAATCCCGACATACAATTTCGTACGACCTTCTTGTAAATAGTTTTTTTCGACCTCAATCAAAAAAATAGCTATTAATTAGGAGGCCGTCTAAGGCCACTTAGGCTAGATGATTATCAGATCAAAATTAATTTTCGCGAAAGAATAAGGGATGTATGGTTTCGATTCAGGTGGGTGGGGAGGACAAAACCGCGAAGATCAGCGACTGGGCGATTTACTGGAACGACAAGTACCAAGCCCTGCAACTGACCTGCTATTACCCCTCCAAGAAAACCTACACGCGCCCGCTTAGCGACTGCCGTGTTTCACCGAGCCGCGAGTTGGGCGATATGTTGCTGACCAAGCCCGGCAGCATGATCGTCACGCCCATTGCCAAAGCAACGATCTACGGCGAGCGATATGCCGTCGTGCACTATCCAGACGCCGATAAACCCTACGTCTACAAAATGGAGGGTATCGATTTTGCCGCGCCGACGGCGATGAAAGACGCGCCACTCTTCCACTATTTCGTAGCCGTGGCGAATGCCCGGCAGGATAGCGCGAGTTCGACGAGTGACCGTGAAATCGCCGCCAATGTAGTGCGCCAACTGGAAAAACTGCCTGCCAGTGCCAACACCGCCTTGCACGCCTATTGCACGGCACGGAATGGCGCGCTGGCAGTGGGCAAAGGCCTGATCTATCCGTTCGGCTTGAACGAGAGCCAGCTTGCGGCGGTCGAGCAGGCCTTCAGCGCCCAAGTCAGCGTGATCGAAGGGCCGCCAGGAACCGGCAAGACTCAGACCATCCTCAACATCCTCGCCAATATTCTGCTACGCGGGCAGACGGTGGCAGTGCTATCCAACAACAATGCGGCGGTGGAGAATGTCTATGAGAAGCTGGAAAAATGCGGCTTGGGCCACCTGATCGCCAAACTCGGCAACCAGAACAACCGCGAGGATTTCTTCGCCAACTTGCCGCCTTGGCCTTCGAGCGAGCCCGAACCCGCACCGACTTTGGACGAGATTCAAACCCTGCTGGCCCGCTTGAAGCAGCACCTGCACGATCACAATCGGGCGGCGCAACTGCGGGTCGAACTTGATGAGCTGGTCGTCGAGCGGCGCTACCTGCAACAGTGGCAAGCAGACAGAGGCGTGCAGGCCGGCGCCTCGCTGGAAAAGTACGGACTGTCACCGCGCAAGACCACAGACCTGATGGCTTACCTTGCCCATCTCGGTGAGCAGCGCATTCGCCTCAAGGATCGCATTGAGCTGCTATTCAACTTCAGGATTTTTCGCGCCAAGCCGTTCGTCCAGGGGGATGCGCGCTTATCCGTTTTCCATGCCTTACAAATGCACTACTACGACAAGGCGCTACGGGACAAGGAAGCGGAACTGCAGGCGTGCCGCGACTCGCTGGCGCGCGGGAATTTCACGACCTTGCTGGAGGACTTGACGATGGCGTCGATGCGCCACCTTAAACAGCATCTACAACGTAAGGCGCGGCCATCGGACAGCTTCGATGCCGAGACGTACAAGAAGCAGAAACAGTTCGATGCCTTCGTGCAGCGTTTCCCGATCTTGGGCAGCGGCACCCACTCCATCGTCAATTCTATCGCGCCGGGTGCGATTCTCGACTACGTGATCGTCGACGAGGCCTCGTTGCAGGATATCGTGCCGGGCATTCTGGCGCTGGGCTGCGCGAAGAACCTGATCGTTGTCGGCGACAACCGCCAGTTGGCACACATTCCCGTAGCACTGGGCCTGCAGGCGCCCGCCGACGTCTACGATTGCGAGCGCTACAGCCTGCTCGATTCGTGTATCGGCGTGTTTAAGGGAGCACTACCCAGAACACTATTGAAAGAGCATTACCGCTGCCATCCCAAGATCATTCAGTTCTGCAACCAGCAGTTCTACGGCAACGCGCTGGTGCCCATGACCGAGGACAAAGGAGAAGCCCCGCTGCGCCTGGTAGTGACCGCAAAGGGTAACCATGCTCGGCAAAACACTAACTTGCGGGAGCTTGATTCCCTGCTCAAGCTGCTCGACGACGAGGGCGAGGCAGTCGGGCTGGATGGCGAAAGCCGTGGTTTCATCGCGCCGTTCCGGGCACAGGTCAACCTCTCCGGCATGCACCTGCCAGCGGATTTCGTTAAGGACACCGTGCATAAGTTCCAAGGGCGGGAGTGCGAAGAGATCGTTTTTTCTACCGTGCTGGACAAGAAACACTACAACCAGGAGCGCAAGCGCCTGGATTTCGTAGATGACCCGCGCATGATCAACGTGGCGGTGTCGCGGGCCAAGCACCGCTTCACTCTGGTGACGGGCGACGAGGTGTTCACCGGTAATAACGGTCACATTGCGGCCTTGATGCGCTACGTCGCGTATTATGCGCAGGATGAGCAGGTGGTGCGTGCGCCCGTGGTGTCGGCCTTCGACCTGTTGTACCGCGAGTACGACCAGTCCCTAGCGCGCTTGAACGCTCGCTTGCGGTCCGAGGATTCACGCTACAAATCCGAGCAGATCGCGGCACAACTGCTGCGCGAGGCGTTGTCCGATCCATCGTGCCAAGCGTTGATGAGTCACGACCAGGTCAAACTGGATCAGATCGCATCACCGAGCAACCCGGAATTGACGCAGCGCGAGAGGGCCTTCATGGCACGCGCCAGTTGCGATTTCGTGATCTATTTCAAGGTGGGCAAGACCCCGCTGGGGGTGATCGAAGTCGATGGTGGCTCCCACAACCGACCCAATCAGGCGGCGCGGGACGCCTTGAAAAACAGTATCCTGGCGAAAAGCGGCATTCCCATCATGCGGCTGCGCACCGTCGAGAGTCGTATCGAAGGGAGAATCGCAGACTTTATTGCCCAGTGGGCGAGCCCAGCGCTCGACGTGTAATCAGGCGAGATAATGCGCCACACGCCGGGCGTAGTTGAAATATAAGCGCCGGTGTTGGTGCGGATCTTTGAGTCGTCCGGGGGGGGCGCGTCCCAGATAGTCCGGCGATGACTCGGTCAGGTATTCACGCTGCCGGGTTGTTAATCACTGGCACACTGTTCTCGCAGCTAATCTAGTCAATCGCTTGGTGATGTAACCGTTGTTGAACAACGCTACGTCCAGGATGGCAATATATGGTCATCTGCCGGTGTCTCTGCCAACACGGACCTGATGCAGGCCTTTATTGCCACGATAATTACAACTTTTCTAAATATTTATCACCTGCCCCAGACGATCACAGGCGCACACGCGCTAAAAAACTTCTGTTATAATCCCCGGCTTTATCATCGCTAACGGCCGCGGATAAGAACATTTGTATGACTATTATCAAAGACCTGTCTTCTCATACACCCATGATGCAGCAGTATCTGGGGTTAAAAAGTGAACACCCCGACATTTTGCTGTTTTACCGCATGGGTGACTTTTACGAACTATTTTATGACGATGCCAAACGCGCAGCGGCACTGCTGGATATTTCGCTGACCAAACGCGGCCAGAGCGCCGGTACACCGATCCCGATGGCGGGCGTGCCTTATCATGCCGTTGAAGGCTATCTTGCCCGTTTGGTACAGCTGGGCGAATCGGTGGCAATTTGCGAGCAAATTGGCGATCCGGCCACCAGCAAAGGCCCGGTTGAGCGCAAAGTAGTGCGCATTGTTACCCCTGGCACTGTTACCGATGAAGCCCTGTTAAATGAGCGGCAGGACAATTTACTTTGCGCTATCAGCCAGTTGCGTGGCCAATACGGCCTGGCTCAGTTGGATTTAAGCAGCGGCCGTTTTTTGCTGAATCAGGTAGACAACATAGATGATTTAACCGCGCTGTTGCAGCGACTTAACCCGGCAGAGCTGCTGTATCCGGAAGATTTCGCCGACAGTTATCTGGTAGAAAAACGCAAAGGCGCGCGCCGCCGCCCGGTGTGGGAATTTGAGCTGGCTACCGCTAAGCGTTTATTATGCCAGCAGTTTGCTACTAAAGACTTACTCAGTTTTGGTGTGGATGAAGCACCGGTAGCGCTAATGGCCGCCGGTTGCGTAATGCAATATGTTAAAGACACCCAACGCGCCGCCCTGCCGCATATCCGTGCAGTGGCGCTGGAACGCTCACAGGACAATATTGTGCTCGACGCCGCCACCCGGCGTAATCTGGAGTTAACACAAAATTTAGCCGGCAACTACGAACATACGCTGGCAGCCGTGCTGGACCGCAGCCAGACAGCGATGGGATCGCGCCAGCTAAAACGCTGGATCCATGCACCGCTGCGTAATCAGGCCCAGGTTAATGCCCGGCTGGATGCAGTAACCGAGCTCAATACAGAATATGAGCAGCTGCAACCACTATTAAAACAAATTGGCGATATTGAACGGGTTATCGCCCGTTTAGCGCTGCGCAGTGCCCGCCCGCGTGACTTTGCCCGCCTGCGCCAGGCGCTGCAGCAATTGCCGGTATTAGCACCGCAGCTGTCACCGCTTAGTAGTGCTTTACTGCAACAAATCAGCCAGGCTGCCCAGCCACTGCCACAGCTATGTACGCTGTTAGAACAGGCTATAGTAGAAACGCCACCGGTACTGATCCGTGACGGTGGTGTTATTGCCAGTAGTTACAATGCCGAACTGGACCAATGGCGGGCTTTGGCTACCGGTGCCACCGATTATTTAGAACAACTGGAACAGCGCGAGCGCGAGCGCACCGGTATTGCTTCACTGAAAGTGGGCTTTAACCGTATTCATGGTTATTACATCGAAACCGGCCGCAGCGCCGACACCAAAGTGCCGCCGGAATATGTACGGCGCCAAACGTTGAAAAACAACGAGCGTTATATTATTCCCGAGCTAAAAGAGTACGAAGACAAAGTACTTGGCAGCCAGAGCAAAGCCTTAGCGCTGGAAAAACAGCTGTATGAGCAATTATTTGAACTGACCGCGCCCTTTTTAGCCCCGCTACAGCAACTGGCGCAGGCACTGGCCGAGCTGGATGTACTATGTACTTTTGCCGAGCGGGCCGACAGCCTGAACTATTGCAGGCCAGAGCTTAGCAGCCAAACCGGCATAGTGTTGCAGCAAGCGCGTCACCCGGTGGTAGAGCAGGTATTAACCGAGCCCTTTATTGCCAACCCGCTGCATTTACACCAGCAACGTCGTATGCTGATGATTACCGGGCCGAATATGGGCGGTAAATCTACCTATATGCGCCAAACCGCATTGATTGTGCTAATGGCCTATATCGGCTGCTTTGTACCGGCCGACAGTGCCCAAATTGGCCCGATAGACCGTATTTTCACCCGTATTGGTGCCTCAGATGATCTGGCCTCCGGCCGCTCTACCTTTATGGTTGAGATGACCGAAACTGCCACTATTTTACATCACGCCACCGAGCACAGCCTGGTGCTGATGGACGAAATTGGCCGTGGTACCAGTACTTACGATGGTTTAAGTTTAGCCTGGGCCTGTGCCGATTATCTGGCAACTAAAATTAAAGCCTTAACCTTGTTTGCCACCCATTACTTTGAACTGACTGAACTGGCAGAGCAATTGCCGGGGCTGGCCAATGTGCATCTGGACGCGGTAGAACACGGCGACAGCATAGTGTTTATGCACCACGTGCAGGACGGCGCCGCCAGCAAAAGCTTTGGTTTACAGGTAGCCCAGCTGGCCGGAGTGCCCAAAGCCGTTATTAAACAGGCGCGGCATAAACTCTCTGAGCTGGAGCAGCACGGCAGCACGGCATCGGTAAAAACAGCGTCAACAGTGATACAACCGCAACTTAGCCTGCTGGAAACCGAACACCCGGTAGTAGAGCAACTGCGCGATATTAACCCGGATAATTTAACCGCCCGCCAGGCACTGGAGTTGTTGTATCAATTAAAACAACAACTGTAGCTCAGATGTATAACCTAGCCAGAATCGGTTTGTTCTAAACTGACCGTTGCAGGCCTGGATGGCCGAATCGAGCCTACAGGGACGTATTCACGGCGTGTCAGTGTGGACAAACCGGTTCGGGCAGCCACACCAATCTGCATCCCATTCACTGTAATTACTTGACAAAAAATGTATACATTTTAAATTAGGTATACTTTTTTAAGTTTGGGTTAGCTTATGCGGATTAACGATCTCAGCCTGTCAGCCATAGTAGCAGGGTTTGTTGCGGTACTGGTAGGCTTTGCCAGTTCAGTGGCCATTGTATTGCAAGCTGCGGCGGCGGCAGGTGCTACTCAGGAGATAATGGCATCCTGGCTGCTCGCGCTGGGTATAGGTATGGCTGCCACCTGTATTGGTTTGTCCTGGTATTACAAAGCGCCCGTTATTACCGCCTGGTCTACTCCCGGCGCAGCGCTTTTAGCAACCAGCCTGCAAGGCTTAACCATCAACGAAGCGGTGGGTGTATTTATCTTTACCGCCGCACTTGGCGTTATTATCGGCCTTAGCGGCTGGTTTGATAAATTAACCCGCCTTATTCCATTGCCACTGGCCAGCGCCATGCTGGCGGGTATTTTGCTGCAGTTTGGCTTAAGTATTTTTACCTCACTGCAAAGCCAGTTATTACTGGTTGGCCTGATGTGCTTAAGCTACTTGCTGGCCAAACGCTTTATGCCGCGCTATGCCATTTTGTGGGTACTGTTAACAGGACTGCTGTGTGTAGTGGCACAGGGCCAGTTTAATTACAGTGCTGTTACGCTAAGTTTAACCACACCGGTATGGGTAACACCGCATTGGTCACTCAGCGCCTTACTCGGTGTTGGCCTGCCACTGTTGCTGGTTACCATGGCATCACAGAATATCCCCGGTGTTGCGGTGATCCGCACCAGCGGCTATCAAACTCCGGTGTCACCGCTTATCAGCAGCACTGCCCTATCAACCTTACTGCTGGCCCCCTTGGGCGCTTTTTCCATTAACCTGGCTGCCATTACTGCGGCTATTTGCACCGGCCCTGAAGCACATCCGGACAAAGATAAACGTTATATTGCCGGTATAGCTGCCGGTGTATTTTACCTGCTGGCAGGTCTGGCCGGAGCCACTGTGGTGGCGCTGTTTGCCGCTTTCCCTAAAGAAATGATTGCTGCACTGGCTGGCCTGGCGTTACTGGGCACCATTGGTGCGAATCTGGCAGTGGCTACCGCTGAAGGCGAGCACCGCGAAGCGGCTGTCGTTACCCTGTTGGTTACAGCCAGCGGCGTGGGTTTCTTTGGTGTAGCAGCTGCATTCTGGGGCATTATTGCCGGAGGTTTAACCCTGCTGATAATCAATGGCCTGCGCCGGAGCCACTGATGCTGAAAAAGCAACAGCTTTACAACCAGCTAAAACAGCATATTCAGCTGCAGCACTGGCCAGCGGGGACAGTGCTTACCCAGCAACAACTGGCAGAGCAGTATGGCGTAAGCCGTATAGTGGTACGCGATGTGCAACAGGCGTTATTGAGTGACGGCTGGCTGGAGCCACATGGCAAAGCCGGTATGCAGGTGCCGGGGTTTAGCGCTGCGGAAGCACAAGAGCTGTGCCTGCTGCGTTTACAGTTAGAACCGCTGGCACTGCAACTGGCCGCAGCCAATATGAGTTTCAGCCAACTGGGCCAGGCCGAAGACTTACTGGGCTATATTGCGGCCAATAAAAGCCTGGCGCCTTATCAGCGCGGAGAACTAAACTGGCAATTTCACCGCCTGCTGTATCAAAGCTGCGCTAAGCCACATTTACTGCGCTTGCTGGACCAACTGCATCAGCAGGTATCACGCTATCTGGGGTATCAGGAAGAAGCTCTGGCCTACGCCGACACCAGTGCCGCCGAGCATGCAGAATTACTCAGTTTATTGCGCCGGGGCGACACAGAGCTGGCCGGTAAACTGCTTGTACGCCATATTACCGAAGCCGGTAATTTGCTGGTGCAGTTGCTGCAAAAACAACAAGGCGCCAGATAGCGCCTTGTTTGGTTTTAGCCAGGTCCTAACACCGGGGGGATTTAGTCCTGAAACAGGGTTTCTATGTTTAGTCCCTGATGGGTCACAATTTCACGTAAACGCCGCAGCGCTTCAACCTGAATTTGCCGCACCCGCTCCCGGGTTAAACCAATTTCATGGCCAACATCTTCTAATGTCGAAGGCTCATAGCCAAGCAAACCAAAACGCCGAGCCAGTACTTCACGCTGCTTTGGATTCAGCTCATTTAGCCATACCACTAAGTGCTGGCGAATATCTTCGTCCTGCAGCTCAGTTTCCGGCCCCAGTTCTTTTTCATCAGCGATAACATCAAGCAACTGCTTTTCAGATGAGCCCGCTACCGGCGTATCTACCGAGGTTATTTTTTCATTTAACTTCAGCATCTTGCGCACTTCTTCCACCGGCCTGTCCAGCGCACTGGCAATTTCTTCCGGTGTCGGTTCGTGATCCAGCTTTTGTGACAACTCGCGCGCAGCACGCAGGTAAATATTCAGCTCTTTCACGACATGAATGGGCAGGCGGATGGTACGGGTTTGGTTCATAATGGCACGTTCTATGGTCTGGCGGATCCACCAGGTGGCATAGGTTGAAAAACGGAAACCGCGTTCAGGATCAAATTTTTCGACCGCGCGGATCAGGCCAAGGTTACCTTCTTCGATTAAATCCAGTAACGCTAAACCACGGTTAATATAGCGGCGTGCAATTTTAACGACTAAGCGTAAATTGCTTTCTATCATACGTTTACGTGCTGCCTGATCGCCTTTTAATGCCAAACGGGAAAAATACACCTCTTCTTCAGCTGACAATAATGGTGAAAACCCTATCTCACCCAGATAAATTTGTGTTGCATCCATAGTTTTATGGCTGTCATCACGGGCAAAAACATCTTCAGTCACACTTTCTTCAGCTGTTAACTCGGCCACATCCGGCTCAGCATCGTCTTCCAGCAACGCAGCATCGTCTATCAGTTCATCTTCTTTAAAATCTAAAACGTCATCGTCACTCTTTTGTCCCATATCCTTTCTCCCACGTCTACAGGGTCAGGAGCCAACTAAGGCGTATCATGTACATTCCTGATATTACTTGTGCTTTTGATCTTATTATTTTGGTAAATATTTTAATGGGTCTACCGAGGTGCCACGAAAACGGATCTCAAAGTGTAAACGTGGATCGGTAGCATCCGTACTGCCCATTTCGGCTATCTGCTGTCCGGCAGTAACCATTTGTCGTTCTGTTACCAGCAGCCTGCGGTTATGCGCATAAGCACTTAAGTAATCGTCATTGTGCTTGATAATAATTAAATTACCATAACCTCTTAACGCGTTACCGGCATAAACTACTTGCCCGCTGGCCGCTGCATTTATTCTGTCACCTTCGCGCCCGGCAATATCAACCCCTTTATTACCCTGTTGCTGGTGCGAGAAACCGGAAATTATTTTACCTTTTACCGGCCATTGCCATTGCACCACGTTCCCACTTAAGGTAGGATTTTGCGCCTTTTTTTCCGGCGTTGTATTGGTCTGAACATAACCCGTTTGATTTTTCGGCGCAACAGGTTTAGCCGGTTTTACCGAACTATTTGATTTTGCTTGGCTTGAATCATTCTTATTTGTATTTTGTGCTGTAGTGGTTGCGGGTTTGGTCGCCACTGGCTTAGCTGCCGGTTTAGCCACTTGCCGTGGGGGTACACCGGTTAGCTTAAGCTGCTGCCCGGGGTAAATAGTATAAGGGCTGGCAATAGCATTAAGCCGTGCCAGTTCACGCACATCTTTACCGGCACGAAAAGCAATAGAATAGAGGGTGTCACCGCGCTGCACGGTATAGCTGCTGGCCGATAACGAACCACGGTTACGCTGCTGATAGAAATTTTCCCGCAGTTCCAGAGTACTGACCGGTGCCGGTGTTGAACGGGAAGAACAACCCGTTAGCACCGTTGCCAGCAATATTAACCACAGACTGAAAGCACGCGCCAAAAGCCTGACCGGGCGTGCTGTTGCGTAGTACAGGTAGCTGTGGTTAGTACAACGAATAAAAACCTCCTTTAGTCTTTCGTCGCCGCATTTTCCGCCGTAGCAGGCAGAGTAAACCATTTCTCCAGATTTAACAGCATTAACATAATGCCTACGCCAGCAACCAGGCATACTAATGCTATACCGATATCTGCATCACCTACCTGTTTGGCATACTGCCATGGCAGATACATTTTTTGCTCTGCCTGCCAGGGCCAAATCCGGTAAAAAGCGCCGATCACCACGCCAATTAACAGCGCCAGCGTAGCATCATGGTAATGCTGCAACAGCCAGTTGAGTAAGCGGGAAAAACTCAGTAAACCAAAAATACAGCCAGCCAGAAACAGCGCCAGTACACCAAACTGTAGTTCCGTTACCGCCAGCAATACCGGAGCATACATGCCTAAAATCAGTAAGATAAAACTGCCGGATATACCAGGCAGTATCATCGCGCATATTGCTATCGCACCGGCAACAAAGAAAAACCAGGGGGCGGGGTTAAGTTCATGTGGTGCCAGCATGCCAACAGATACAGCAAAAGCCACCCCCAGCAAACATAACCCTGCCCGTAGTACGCTCCAGCGCAGGCTTTTTACTAACGTGGGTAGTGCTGCCAGGATCAGGCCATTAAACAGTGCCCATAGCGGAATAGGCCGATATTCAAGAAAATAGCTAATAACGCCGGCCAGAGAAAAAATGCTGATAAAGATGCCGCCAAACAAGCAGAGTAAAAATGTACCATCAATATGCTGCCACAGCGCGGCAATTCTGCCACGACCAAGCAAGCGCAACGCCTGCATATTACAGTTACTGATGGCGGCCAGTAAACGCTCATAGATCCCCAGAATAAAAGCCAAAGTACCGCCTGACACACCCGGCACCACATCAGCAGCTCCCATCGCCAGCCCTTTTATAATCCACTGAATATATTGCATGAGTTTTCCTTAATCAGGCCAGTGCGCCCGGCACAAGAGGCACAAAACGCACCGCTTCAATGTCCGTGCTGCTAAAATCATCGCCATTACGCTGATATACCCGCAACACCTGATCATGTAATCCCACCGGGATCACTAACCGGCCACCATCAGTAAGTTGTTGTAATAAGGCTACAGGCACTTCAACCGGGGCCGCAGTAACAATAATACTGTCAAACGGCGCTTTACTGGGCCAGCCCTGCCAGCCATCACCATGTTTCATCGATACATTGTGTAAATCCAGTTGCTGTAAGCGCCGCTTTGCCTGAAACTGCAGCGCTTTAATACGCTCAACACTGCATACATGCGAAAACAGCCTGGCCAGTATGGCAGTTTGATAGCCTGAGCCGGTACCAATTTCTAATACCTTACCTGGTGCTTTATCCTGCAATAATAGTTCTGTCATGCGGGCAACAATATAAGGCTGAGAAATAGTCTGCCCCTGCCCAATGGGTAGTGCAGTATTTTCGTAAGCCTTATGTGCCAGGACCGCCTCAACAAACAGATGTCTTGGTGTGTGCGCTATAGCCGCCAGAACCTGTGGATTGCGGATACCCTCAGCCTGAAGTTTTTGCGCCAGTACCGCGGCGCTGCGTGACGTTGCTACTGCCATATTACAAGCTAATCCCCTCTAACCACTGTCGCAAGGTATCCATACTTTTATAGGCCGACATATCAATTTGCAGGGGCGTTACAGAGGCATAACCATTGGCTACAGCATAAAAATCGGTGCCTTCACCGGCATCCAGTTCTGGCCCCAGCGAGCCATACCAGTATATTTTTCTGCCCCAGGGATCGGTAGCACTGGTCATGGTTTCGGCTTTATGGCGCCGGCCCAGACGGGTAACCTGAATGCCTTTTAACTGTTCTATTGATACTGCCGGTACATTAATATTTAAAATCTGATCTGCCGGTAACGGGTGTGATTTCAGCTTCTTAATCACCTGCACAGTAACATAAGCTGCCGTGGCAAAATGCTCCTCATCGCGCCCGGCCAGCGAAACTGCAATAGCGGGTAAACCTAAATGCCGCCCTTCTGTGGCGGCCGCAACGGTACCTGAATACAGCACGTCATCGCCCAGGTTAGCGCCATGGTTAATACCCGCTACCACTAAGTCTGGCGTAAAATCCAACAACTGGCTGATGGCTAAATGCACACAGTCTGTCGGTGTGCCATTTACCGATAAAAAGCCATTTTCCATTTGCTGTACCCTTAATGGGTTTATCAGCGTTAATGAATTACTGGCACCGCTACAGTTACGATCAGGTCCGACAGTCGTCACTTCAGCAATCTGGCTTAATGCCTGTTGCAACACCTGCATGCCTTTGGCATGTACACCATCATCGTTACTTAATAAAATTCGCATCTGGCTACTCCATATCAACGGTTTTACGGCCGCAATCCTGGTACTTCAGCAGCTCTCTTAGCACACTGGTAGCAAAACAACCTGCCGGTAATGCAAAGCTTAGCGTTAAATCATTACCTTGCTGTTGCACTGTAAGTTGCTGCGGCAGCAGCCGTATCGCCCGCCGTTCGGCTTTTAAGCGATAATCTTCCAGCCCCTGTACCAGCTCGCTGTGCTGCGCAAGCACCTGCTGTTCAAATTCTGCTGCGGTGCCACTGACCATTGGCTCACCAATGCCCGCCAGCACCGCGGTAATATGCAAGTCCTGCTGTTGCAGCCGCTGCTGCAAAGTGGCATCAGCCTCTGGCGCCCGAAACACTGAGCCAGAGCCATTTAGCTGCAGCACATCACCATGTTGTACGGTATTAAATAAACCAGCACTAATGCGGGCACAAACCTGCTGATTAAACACATAAGAGCGGGCGGCAGATAATGCCAGGCCGCGCAGTTTACGATCAGTAATACTCTGGCCATTAAACAGCTGCTGCGCTAACACCAGATTACCGCCGTTAATGCCAAAACGCTGCTCACCATAATAATTCGGCACACCCTGGCCGAGTAAAGTGGCCCGTTTTAGTACATCAGCAATATCTGACACCTGACGCAAGCAAATCTGAAACAGATTCGCTTTAAGTGCACCTAACCGCAGTTTGCGGTAATGGCGCTGCACATCCAGCACAGTGCAGCCCTCAAGCTGCCAGCTTTGCCAGTCCAGTGGTTGCTTAATTGGCCACTTAAAACAAAACCACTGCCGGGTAACCGCATGGCGGTCTTTTAAACCGGCATAACTGATATCGCGGGCACGTAAGCCGGTAAGCTCTGCCAATTGTTTAGCCACATATTGAGTATTTTGGCCGGTTTTTTCGATATACAGCAAAATATGTTCGCCGGCACCGCTGGGGCTGAAATTAAGCTGCTCTTCAACAATAAAGTCGTTACTGTGCTGGCGTAATAGCGCTGTAGCTGCGGGTTCACCGTACAGATAACTTAGTGGCTGGACAGCTGTCATGCGCCAACCAGCAGTACCACGGCCTCTGCCGCTATACCCTCTTTGCGGCCAACAAAACCCAGCTTTTCGGTGGTAGTGGCTTTTACATTTACCTGTGACAACTGGCAGGCTAAATCATCGGCAATACACTGGCGCATGGCATTAATATGCGGCGCCATTTTAGGCGCTTGCGCCATAATAGTGATATCCAGATTACCGATTTTATAACCGGCCGCACTAACATCGGCAAATACTTTACGCAGTAATATCCGGCTATCTATACCTTTAAAGGCAGCGTCCGTATCAGGGAAATGATGGCCAATATCGCCAAGCGCTACTGCGCCAAGTAAAGCATCAGATAACGCATGTAACACTACATCACCATCAGAATGTGCCAGCAGGCCCTGCGTATATTCAATTTTAACGCCGCCCAGCGTTACCGGGCCTTCGCCACCAAAGGCATGTACATCAAAGCCGTGACCAATACGCACATTCATTAACTACTTTGCTCCAGATAAAACGCAGCCAGGGCTAAATCGGCTGGCTGGGTAATTTTAATATTGTCGCTGTGGCCTTCCACCAGCAGCACACTGTGGCCAGCCCATTCCATGGCGGATGCTTCGTCAGTAATGTGAACTCCGGCACTGATGGCATCCTGCAAAGCAGCTTTTAATAACGCAGTGGGAAAAAACTGCGGTGTCAGTGCATGCCATAAATGTTCGCGGCTTACCGTTTCTGCCACCATTAATTCGCCGCGTTTCATCGTGTCGCGCACACGGCAGGCCAAAATACCGCCCTCACCACTGGCTAAACAACGCTGAATAAGCAGCTCAATATCTGTTTGGCGCACCAACGGCCGGGCTGCGTCGTGTACCAGCACCCAGGGGTACTGATGCTCATCAACAAAATTCAGCGCATTGAGCACAGAATGCATACGCTCATCGCCACCTTTAACCCTTATAACATTGCTGTGGCCTAATGCGGTGGCATCAAAATACGGATCTTCTGCCGCCAGCGCCAGCCAGATTTGTTCAACGCCAGCAACTGCCTGCAACCTGGCAACACTGTGTTCCAGAATAGTTTTACCGTGCAAAACCAGATATTGCTTGGGCCGGTCGGCCTGCATGCGTTTGCCAACGCCCGCAGCGGGCACGATGGCAGCAATGGCAGGATAATTAAGGTTAGTCATTAATTGTTTTACCCGGCTCTGGCTGGCTGAATAAACGGAAGAACACTTCGTCCTGCTTAATTAGGCCCAACTCATTGCGGGCGCGCTCTTCAATAGCTTCCAGCCCCTGTTGCAAGTCAGTCACATCAGCTTTTAATAAACGGTTACGCTTTTCCAGCTCCAGATTACTGGCTTGTTGGGTACGCAGCTCTTCTTGCAAACGAAAGTAATCGGCAATACTGTGCTGGCCTAACCACAAACGGTATTGCAGCAAGCCCAGCACAATTACCAGCAGTAAAGTGAGTATTCGCATAATACAGCTTCATTAAACAGACTGCGGCCATTATGAAGCCTCTGCCCCCGATTGCAAAGCAGGAATACCAACATCAGGCTAACATTGCCGGTAAAGGTTTGGCAAAATTTTGCCAGTTTAACCGGCTGGCCAGTAACAGTTCACGCAAGGTAAGCAAACGTGGCGGCTTTTTGTCACCATTTAACCACTGATGGCCACAGCAAGCCGCTGTCATAATGGCTTTGGCTGGTTTTAACACAAATTTATCGCTGTTTTCCTGCGCCAGCGGTGTACCGGAAAAGCTAAACCAACCATGTTCATTGCAGTGTAAACGTTGTCCAGTAAAATCTACTTCATCTACGCTATCAAGCACTATCTGCTCATGCGTCAGTTGAGTGATGTACACCGGCACTATCAGACCGGGTTTAGCATATTTGTTATAGAACGCATCGATAGGATCGGCCTGTTGTTTACGTGCCGGGCAATTTGCTGCCTGTTTGTGATACCAGGACGCATTCTGGCTGTCTAACTGCAGCGTGGTATTTTGTTGCAGGATATTGCTGGCGGCCCGGCGGATATAAAATGGCAGGCTGGCTAAACGATTGGGCAGGCGCAACAACTGCTCAGTGCTAAGCTGCGACAAGCGCAGCAGTTCACGCTCATACAAAGCGTTACACAGCTCGGTATAAGTCTGGTTGTCTCTGGACACCTGCCAGAAGTGGGGTTGGTTGCTACCGGCGTCAATCATGGCCAGATGTTAGCCAATCGCCCGGCGCTTGTAAAAGCAAATCCGTTGAATATGCATAATAATTCTGCCATTTTTATAGCGAAAAAAGTGCAAAAAAGGTAGCGTTACTGCATGTTTACTCAACTGCACTCGCTAAGCAATGCTGCAGGCAATACGGATTACCAGATGAACCGACGCAAATTTCTTTTAACCGCAGTTGGCGCACCACTGGCAGTGGCATTTGGCACTAAAGTGGTAGCTATGGCGCGGCACTACCCGCTGGATGAACTGCTGGCGCAATTAAAACGCTTACCGGCAGCTAAACTGGCCAGCCACGGCAATTGGAGTGTCAGTAAAGTGTTTCAGCATCTGGCACAAAGTATCCGCTACTCGCGCCTTGGCTACCCGCAGACGAAATCAGCTTTGTTTCAGTACACCGCAGGCGCGGCTGCATTAAATGTATTCTCAGCCAGCGGCACTATGTCGCATCCACTGGATGAGCCTATTCCCGGCGCGCCCAAATTGGTAGATGCCGTACCTAACGACGTAGCACTGGCTGAGCTGATAACCGAAATGGAATTGTTTATTGCCTGGCAAGGCGATTTAGCGCCACATTTTGCTTATGGTAATCTGACCAAAGCACAATATTACAGCGCACATTACCTGCATGTGCAAAATCACCTGCAGGAAATTACGCTAAGCTAACGCTATACCCGGCGGGTAATGCCGCCGGGGCACGCGTTACAGATACTGATAGGCTTTATCGCCCCAGCCACTGAGTTTGTTTTGCTTAAAAATAAGCGGCGTGCATTCATCTTTGGTGGTTTTACCATCACTTTTTACATGATGAGTGCGATAAAACAGTACCTGCACCGTTTCACCGTCTTTATTAAACGACTCAGTAAAATCGGGCGTACCCAATAAGGTGCGTACGTCTTCTGCGCTGCTATTCAGTGCCAGGCGGTTAATCTGTTCCTGATTATACTGCTGGGTTTTCTTCCAGCTGCTGTCGTCATCCAACTCGTGCTTGCCTCCCACTGCAATCACACATCCTGATAAGGTAACTGCCAAGGCAGCGGCAACAAATACTTTTGCTAACATAATGATTTTCCTGTGTTGTTTTAATAATCAGCCGCAGCAGCGGCCTGTAATTATCCCAGCAAATGCCATGCCACAGATTAAAACAATATAAAACATGTACTTATAAAATCACCGCTACTATCTGTCGGCGCTTAGTGGTAAATTTCGCTATTAGTTAGTCAAACAGGCAAAAGCCATGACAGATCCCGTACAACTGTTACAACAAGTTGCCGCCCAGCTGCAACGTGAAGGCAAAACGCCCAGCCTGGCGTTGTTTCGTGCCCGTTTAGCCGGGCGTATCGCGCCACAACAGTTATTTGCCGCCTACCAGCAGTGGCGCAACAACCCGGTATTTGATAACACTACGCCAGGTTCTGAAACTGTGCCTGCGCCGGCCACGGTTGAACATGCTGACACTGCACTGGCGCAAACTCTGGCGCGCATTGAAGCCAAGCTGGATTTACTGTTAAGCAAGCTGGATAAATAGCCATGTATCTGGCTGAACTGCAGTTTAAGGTAATAGCTGATACCGACTTTACTAGCGCCGAAAGCGCTATTCGCCGCTATATTGAAACCCTGATATTTAATGGCCAGGTGCTGGGGCGGGAATTTCCAACCGCCTGGCAGCAAGACAGCTTTAACAGCCGCATAGTGTTGCCGGATGAGCAGGCTTTACAACAAAAACACCACAGCGCTAAAGGCCGGCAAGCGCTACAGCAGTTAGCTAACGCAGGCCTGGCTTATCCACAAGTACATATTCTGGGGATGGATCTGATGTCGCAGCATAGCGATCCCTGTCACAACGCAGATTTTTATATTCTGTACAGCCGCTTTAATGACACCTGCTCGCCGGTACGCTGCGGTGAACATTTTGCGCCAGTGCCATTATATCGGTTGAACACAGAAGCGGCAGATCATGAACAGCTTATTCGCTGGCAGTTGCAGTATCAGGCGCTGGACGAGATACAAATGCAGCAAACACGGGTACTGGTTAAAAGTGCAGAGCGCAGCTTACAGCAGCTAAACAGCAGATTAAATAAACAAGGCCGGCAACTGGCACGCCGGTTAGAAAAAGCCAATAACAAAACGGTGTACTATGCGCTGTATAGCGGTAGCAGCAACAACTGTGATCAGGAACCGGATAAACCCTGCCCCGGCTGCGGCGGCAACTGGCGTTTAAAGCAGCCATTACAGCAGTTATTCGACTTTAAATGCGATAACTGCCGCTTGCTGGGTAATATTGCCTGGGATTGTCAAAGCCCGTCGTAACTGCAAGGTTTCAGCTGGCTGATAAAATCAGCCAGGTTCTCGGCCAGCTTTTCTTTTACTTCCTGCCCTACATGCTCAACAAACACTTCACCTGTGCTGTTAAGTACCGACAGCAAAATATCATCATCTTCAGTGGTGGCAAAAAACACCGTTTCGCGCTGTTTTAACCGCCGTTTCATAATGATATGGCCGATAATGTTTTCCTGCAGCCGCTTTACATCATCGCTGTTCCATACCATTAGCAGCAGCAGCTTGCCGCGGCTATGCTCAGCGGCCAGGCCCGCGCCATACTGTAACTGATAAAAGCTTTTGATATCCTGGTGTAACTCCAGCTCAAGTGCCTGCTCAACATTAGAAAAATCTGCAGGCGGTTGCTGCAATACCGGCTGCCATTGCACTTTGTCGTCCACCGGTTCTGTAACCTGACAGGGAGATGGGCTTTTGGGATCGGCCCAGGTCGTTAATGCCAGCTGTTGCTGTTGATGCCACAGTACTGCACGCTGAATAAATTGACTGTAATTCGTTGCCAGAGCCACGCGACCTTCCATCAAACTTTATGATAAACTTGCACCATTGTAACGCTAACTACGCCGTGATGACAAAAACAGACATGACCAGCAGCCACTCAGAACTTCTTGCCGGATTAAGCCTTGGTAAAGTAACCGCCTATGCCGATCAGTATGATGCCAGCTTATTGCAGGCCGTACCGCGCAGCCTGGGCCGGGATGATATTGGTCTGGCAGCAACAGCCTTACCTTTTGTTGGCCAGGACATCTGGCATGGTTACGAGTTGTCGTGGCTTAATGCCAAAGGTAAACCTATGGTAGCGTTGGCTACTTTTGTCGTGCCTTACGATTCAGCAAATTTAATTGAATCCAAGTCATTTAAGTTATACCTCAACAGTTTTAACCAAAGCCGCTTTACTGATCTGGGCCAGGTGTATCAACATTTGCAGCGCGATTTATCGGCCTGTGCCGGTAAAACGGTAAAAGTCAGCCTGCATAACGTTAATGAGATTATGGCGTTTCAGCCTACCTGGATCCCAGGCCGCTGTATTGATGATCTGGATATTGAAATTACCCAGTACCAGTATGATGCCAGCTTACTGCAAACCCAGACTGATGCCGATATCGTTGAAGAGAAGCTGCACTCTCACTTACTTAAATCGAATTGTTTAATTACCTCCCAACCCGATTGGGCCAGTGTTTATATCCATTACCGTGGCAAAGCGCTGGATCACGCAGCCCTGTTACGTTATTTGATCAGTTTTCGCAGCCACAATGAGTTTCATGAACAATGTGTCGAGCGTATTTTCAGCGACATCTGGTCACATTGTCAGCCCAGCTTTTTGTGTGTTTACGCCCGCTATACCCGTCGCGGCGGGCTGGATATTAACCCCTGGCGTGCCAGTGAACCCTGCACCCCACCGGCAATTCGCTTAAGCCGACAGTGAAGGTGTAACATTACAGAAAGACTTTCAAAACCAAACACACCCAATAAATAAATACCAACTAAATCAGTGAAATATAAATCTGTAAATTTAAATTAACAGCAAAAAGTCTATAAAATCTGAAACAACCACAGAAACATTACATACCGACTTTCAAAAACCAATGTTTTCTGTTTAAATATGCAGCGTCTGGCAGACGGACTGCCAGACAGTAGTTCCAACAAGGGATGCTGATTATGCAACACCTGACCTCTGCTGAAGAACAAACCTGGTTACCTTATTACCTGTGTAAAAAGTAAACCGGACAATAATAAAGATAAATCCCCTGCTACAGCAGGCCTTCGGGCCTGCTGTTTTTTTATCTGCTAAAGCATTTTGCTTAAAACAGTGATCGCATTTATTACTTTTGCCGATATACTTAAATCTAAACATAGATTTAACAGCAAACCTTCAGGTGGTAGTCTTGCAAGACGACACACAAAAACAACTGGCCAATGCGCTTAAAGCACGTAAAGCGTTGGAAGATACCTATGAAGCCCAGTTTAAAATTCTGGCCCAGTTTGTCTCACGGCTGTCCCTGGCGTGCAAAGGGGTTGATGTCGATTTAGATAATCGGCTTGCAAAATTGCGAACCGAACTAAACCGCGGCACCGACTTGGAAAAACTGCTGCCTTTTATTGAAGCCACCAGCGACAATCTTAAGCTGTTAGAATCAAGGCATCAGGCCGATATTCAAAGCATGCAGCAGGGCCTGGCAGACGCTGGTAAGCTGCTGCAGCAACAAAAAGGCCTGCCGGACCAGCTGCGCCGCGATTTACGCCTGTTATTGGGTAAAGTCGGCCAACCCTCTGCTACGGTGCATGCTTTTTTACCGCATCTCACTGAACTGGCCAAACTGTATCAAAACGTACTGCAAGCCAAACAGCAACTGGCCGACAGCGGTGACAATGATGATGTACGCTACGGCCATATTTGCCGCCAAATCAGTGTCGAGTTAACCAACCTGCTGAGCGAGTTGGCGTTTGCCGAAGAAAGCGCTGCCGAAATTGATGCCATCCGGCTGAGTTTGCTGGGCAAACTGCCCATTGATGCCCTGCTGGAAGCCTGCTTAAAAACCATCGGCATTATTATCAGCAGTATTAACCGCGAGCGTCAGTCGGCTGAACATTTTTTATTAAAACTCAATGATGCCCTGACCAGCGTGCAACAATCGGTGGTATCGTCGTTAAGTGCATCGACCGATCTGAAACAAAAGATGCTGGTGCTGAATCAGCAAATTGAGTTGCAAATTGATCACCTGAGCCATGTCAGCCAAAAGGCCACGTCGCTGGAACAGCTAAAATTACTGGTCAGTGATAAGTTAACTGCTATTACCGGATCCTTACGTGAAAAAGAGCAGCTGGAACAGCAGGAACGGCAGCAATTGCTGTTAACACTTGGCAATATGGAACAACGCCTCGGCGAGCTGGAAACAGATGCCGGCACTTTTAAGAAGCGCATTGCCGAGCAAAATTTCCGCAGCCTGCAAGACGCACTCACAGAAATACCTAACCGCGCGGCCTTTGATGAGCGCTACCAATTAGAAATTAAACGCTGGCAACGCTATAAAAAACCACTTTGCGTGGTGCTGGCAGATGTTGACCATTTTAAAAACATTAATGATAGCTACGGCCACAGTGCCGGTGATAAAACGCTCAAAGTGATTGCTAAAACGCTGAAACTTAACCTGCGCGAAACCGATTTTATCGCCCGTTACGGTGGTGAAGAGTTTATTATGCTATTTCCGGAAACTGAGTTAGCCGAACTGGAAAAGCGGCTTAACGCCTTAAGGGAGAAAATTGGCAAAATCCCTTTTAAATTCAAAAATGTCAATGTGCCTATTACCATCTCATTTGGCGCAACCCGGTTTACAGAACAAGACACCAATCGCAGTGCTTTTGATCGTGCCGATGAAGCGCTGTACGAAGCCAAAAAAGCAGGCCGTGATAAAGTTATTCTTAAACCCGCCTCCTGACATGGCATTAACCTAATGTATAAAGGAGCACATATGCATGTGCAGTTAAACCCACTTGGGTCTATGGATTTATTATCACAGCTGGAAGTTGACCATTTAAAGCAAAATACCCAGCAAGAAGCCTTCCGTTTATTTCGTAACTGCTGTTTGGCAGTGCTGAACGTGGGTAGCCACACCGACAGCTCAGCCGAAATTTATGAGCAGTTCAGCGATTTTGCCGTTAATCTGATCAGCCGCGAACGCGGCATTAAAATTGAATTATTTAATCCGCCGCACAGCGCCTTTGTTGACGGCAAAATTATCAAAGGTATACACGAACACCTGTTTGCCGTACTGCGCGATATTCTGTTTTATCACAGCCGCTTACAAAGCAGTAAAAGCTGGCTGGATCTAAACAACAGCGATCATATTACTCACACCGTATTTGATATTTTGCGCAACGCCCGTGTAATTGACGCCAGTAACGAGCCTAATATGATTGTTTGCTGGGGTGGCCACTCTATTAATGAAGTGGAATATAAATACACCAAAGAAGTAGGCTACGAACTGGGGCTGCGTGGCATGGACATTTGCACCGGCTGTGGCCCTGGCGCCATGAAAGGCCCGATGAAAGGCGCCACCATCGGCCACAATAAACAACGCATTAGCACTGGCCGCTACCTTGGCCTGACAGAGCCGAGCATTATTGCTGCTGAACCACCAAACCCTATCGTTAACGAGCTGGTGATCCTGCCGGATATCGAAAAACGGCTGGAAGCTTTTGTCCGGGTAGCGCACGGTATTATTATTTTTCCTGGCGGCGCAGGTACCGCAGAAGAGCTGTTATATCTGCTTGGCATTATGCTGCACGAAGAGAACCGGCAGCAGACATTACCTATTATTTTAACCGGGCCAAAGCAAAGCGAGGCTTACTTTGGCGAAATTGCCAGTTTTATCGAAAATACCCTGGGTAGTTCAGCGTTAAAACTGATCGAAATTATTATTGATGATGCCCCCGCAGTAGCGCGTAAGCTGAAGCTGGCCGCTGCCGAGGTACGGCATTACCGTAAATCTGTCGGTGACGCCTATCACTTTAACTGGACACTGCAGATAGAACCTGACTTTCAGCAGCCTTTTATCCCGAATCATCAGAATATGGCCGCACTGGACTTGCACCTGGATCAAGACAGCGCAACACTGGCGGCTAACCTGCGCCGGGCATTCTCCGGTATTGTTGCCGGCAACGTGAAAGACGAAGGTATTAAAGCCATTCGCCAACATGGTCCCTTCCAGATAAGTGGTGAGCCCAAACTGATGCAAATGATGGATACACTATTACAGGCTTTTGTGGACCAGGGCAGAATGAAGCTGCCAGGCAGCAAATATGAACCCTGTTACAAGGTAGTACGCTAACATGGCACACTTGCTGTTAATTGATGCGCTAAACCTGATACGCCGGCTTTACGCCGTTCAGGAGCGGCCATACCTGCCTGTAACCGACGAAGTGGCTGAGGGCACCAAAACTCAGATCATTCGTAATACAGAAAATATGCTGCGTCAGGCACTGGCAAGATTACAGCAAGAATTAGCACCAAGCCACGCTGTACTGGTATTTGACGGACGCAACAGCCTGTGGCGTAAAACGCTGTACGCTGAATACAAAGCTAACCGTAAACCAATGCCAACCATTCTGGCAGACGCCCTGCCCGGCTTGCAGCAATGTGCTAAAACGCTTGGCTTTGACAGCGTGCAACAAGATGAGTATGAAGCCGACGATATTATTGCCTCTATTGCAGTAAAGCTGGCGCAACACGGCCAGCAGGTGACCATAGTGTCAACCGACAAAGGTTTTTTACCATTACTAAGCCCGCATATTCAAATTTACGATGCCTTTGCCCGTCAGCACCAAACCGAAGCAGCGGTGCAGCAAAAGTTTGGTGTCAGCACCACTCAACTGGTGCGTTACTGGAGCCTGGTGGGGGATAGCACCAACAATATTCCCGGTGTAAATGGCATTGGCCCCAAAGGCGCCCATGATCTGCTGGCGCTGGGTGCTACGCTGACCGAAGCACTGGAGCACCCGGATTGCCATAAAAAATTGCGCGAAAAGATTCTGCAGCATAAAGAACAAATTAAAGTTTTTATGCAAATTCTGGCATTAAAAACCGATGTACAGCTGGGGCTTAACCTGCAGGATCTGCGGATCCAGCCCGTGGTTAGCGCCTGATATGATGCAAAAAGCCGCTTCTGTGGTTCAGCTTAAACTACGTAAATGGACCTGGCTTGGTATTGGGCTGGCGGTGTACCTGTTGCTCACGGCTACAGTGTTTTTCTGCTATCAGGATGATGTCGATCAAATGACCTGGGTAGACCGGGAAGCCTTTAACCATAAGCTGATAAGCCAGTATAAACTGACCGACAACCTGACACAGGACGACGTGATGCGGCGCCTTGGCACACCAGACATTACTGAAGCCGTGCTGCAGGGCAAAGATCTGTATCAGGTATTGTATTACCGCACCCACCGCAGCGTTGCAGATGGCATAACCACCGCAGATGAATGCACAGCATTGCTGTTTAAAAACCGCTACCTGCAAGCCATAGGCGAAGAAGCTGTGCAGCGCTACACTGTTATTAGCGGCCATGCAAACTGACCCAGGCCCATGGCAGCGTTATCAGCAACTTTACCAACACTGTGTTAGCCAGGCTAACACCACTACCACAGCTGAAGCGCTGTATAAAACAGCAATGCTGCTGAGCAAACAGCGCGAAGCACTTGATACCGCCGTTACTTATGACAGCATTAGCCAGCCAATACACCAGCTGCCAGCACCCCTGTGGCGTATTGAGGTATTGTTATATCTTGCCAGTTGCTATCAGTTACACCCGCTTAACCGGCGTTTACTGCTGCTTGCCGGCTGCTGCAGCGCTTTAGTGTCTGCAGCGCAAACAGAGCCATTGCCTTACCCTGCCCTGACAGCTGCCAGACAGCTTAAAGCGCTGCCGCAAGCTGCCAGCGTAGTTAAAGTGTTAAGTGGTTGCTATGCCACTGAGCGCAAACAAGCACAGTGGCAACAGACATTGCTAAGCCTGTTGCTGACACAAAGTGAGTATTTGTCTAACCGCAGCGAATGGCAGGGGCAGTTAGCCACGCGCCTGATGCTAAGCCAAAGTGACTACGAGTTAGGTATTTTGCACCAGCTACTGCAGCAGCCAGTTACAGAGCTAACACCACAACCGGATACCTTTGCCCATTTGCTGCAACATTCCCACTTTAGTGAACTGCGTTATTATGACAACAAAGCCTTAGAGCATTACCTGACAACCAGCCCGGAGCGCTCGGCGCCCTTGCTGGCATTGGCAAGCCAGTTAAACCGCCAGCAGCAAAGTGTGCAAAGCGTAAAGCTGGCTATTGGCATTATCGGCCGGGATGCCTTGCCTGCCGCGCTGGCCCTGGCAGAGCTACAGCATTACCTTAGTGCCCTGCATCACCCATGGCAGGACGTGTTTAGTCAGTTTTGCCATGTGCTGGCACAAGCACTGCAACTGTTTATGCCCAAGCTGCAAAGTGCCGATAGCCGCTTACTGGCGCTGTGTTGCTGCGCCCCACTGTGGCTTAACCCGCTTTATCAGCGTGCGGCACTGGTTAACCGCTCTGCCACCGGTTATCAAAGCAGCTTTAATCCGGCACTGAATTGTGCCAGCGAAACTTACCTGCCACAGCTTATTGAGCTGCTGCAGCTGTACCAGCTGGATCATTACACCGCCGCTGTTACGGCCTGGCTACAACCCAGCGCAGGCCAGCGTTTAACGGCAGTTGCGGTTAACCTGCAACTGGCATGGCATAGCAGCCTGGTGTTGTACTGTGCAGCATCAGCGCAACCTGTTGATGCACTGCTGCGTAAAACCGCAGCTGCTGGCAAAACAGCGGTTACGGCAGAAATCTGGCTGCAACAGCTCGCGCAACGTAGCCAATGCTATTACCCCATCAGCCTTAAATTGTAGTTTTATTACAACATTCACCAGCCTTATAGCGTATATAACGCAGATAACTGCGCTAAACGGGTACCAAACTGGCGTAATGTGCCGAAAAATGCTATATTCTGCGCCGTTTTCAGGCCCGTCAGAGGCCCTCTTTCCGAATAAATACGACAGCTAAGGATCCCCCATGAGCAAGCAAATTATTACTGTCATTAAAGGCGATGGCATAGGCCCAAGTATTGTTGAAGCCGCCATTCAGGTACTGGATAAAGTGGGCTGCAACTTCGATTATGAATATGTCGATGCCGGTTTAACTGCACTGGAAAAAACCGGTGAGCTGTTACCGCAGGCCACGCTGGACGCGATTGCCCGCAATAAAATCACCTTAAAAGGCCCGCTTACCACGCCGGTGGGTGAAGGTTTTACCTCTATTAACGTAACGCTGCGTAAGAAATTTAACCTGTACTCTAACGTACGCCCGGTTATTTCATTTAAAGGCACTAAAGCGCGTTACGAGAACATCGATATCATCACTATCCGTGAAAACACTGAAGGTATGTACTCTGGCCATGGTCAGGTAGTGTCTGCCGACGGCCTGGTAGCAGAAGCTACCAGTATTGTGACTAAAGAAGGTGCCGAGCGTATTGCAGTATTTGCCTTTGAAACCGCACGGCGCGAAAAGCGCAAAAAAGTGACTATTGTGCACAAGGCTAATATTCTGAAATCCACCTCAGGTTTATTTCTGAAAACAGCGCGTGAAGTGGCTACCCGTTACCCTGATATTGAAGCACAGGAAATGATTGTTGATAACGCCTGTATGCAGCTGGTAATGAACCCGCAGCAGTTCGACGTTATTGTTACTACTAACCTGTTTGGCGATATTTTGTCAGATTTATGCGCCGGTTTAGTCGGTGGTTTAGGTATGGCACCAGGCGCGAACATTGGTACAGATTGCGCCATTTTTGAAGCAGTACACGGCAGTGCACCCGATATTGCCGGTAAAAATCTGGCGAACCCAAGCTCAGTGATCCTGGCGTCTATTCAGATGCTGGAATATTTAGGCATGCAGGATAAAGCCGAGAAAATCTGCAGTGCTCTGGCCGATGTTATTGCCACCGGTGATCGCACTACCCGTGATTTAGGCGGCAGCTTCGGCACCACCGACTTTACCGCTGCGATGTTAGAGCGTTTATAAACCTAGACTGTATGCAGCCGGTTCAGGCATGAACCGGCTTGCTCACGCCAACACGCCGTAAACCCCTCCCTGGGGGCTCGACTCAGGCATCCATGCCTTCAACGGTTGACTTAGAGCAAGTCGATTCCTGCGTGAAATTATTAAGTCGCTATTTTTTTCCGTCAACAACAGAGGACCTTATATGTCTCAACCGAATAACCCGTTGCATGGCGTTACACTGGAGCAAATTGTCACTGCACTGGTTGATCACTTTGGCTGGCCGGGCCTGGCAAAACAGATAGATATCAACTGTTTTAAAATAGATCCGTCGGTAAAAAGCAGCCTGAAGTTTTTACGTAAAACACCCTGGGCAAGGCAAAAAGTAGAAGAGTTATATGTAGCAACCAAGCTGTATCAGTAACGCTGATCCAGCTTTGGTTTGTTTAGCCGTGACACCCTAGCCATTATAAATAGCGCCACCGCTACCTATATAGCGTTGCAGTACATTATTGGCAGCATCACGCTGTACCAATTGCACCACTTCAACACCTGCATCGCGTAAATACTGATAACTCTGTGCAAATACCGGGCCTTCATCAAAACCGATAGCACGGGCATCTTCAGCAGTAGCAGCACATACCAAACGCTTTACACCACTCCACAAAGTGCCGCCTAAACACATGGCGCAGGGTTCACACGAGGTAAATAGCTCACGCTTAACACCATCGGCCGATAAACTAAAGCTTTGTACATTTTGCTCTGCCAGCATTATCGCCATCATTTCACCATGTGCAGTAGAGTTATGCAGTGGCACTACCCGGTTTACACCAACGCTAACCAGTTTGCCGCTGGCACAGTCAAAAATAGCGCTACCAAAAGGGCCGCCGGTGCCGCGCAGCACGTTTTGTTTTGATAGCTCCACCGCCAGCGCCATTTTTTCATCGTCGTTTTGATACACTTTTTGCCAGTCGACTACGTCGTTAATCCAGTCCGGCAAGTGCAGGGTTAATTGTTGTACTGCGGTCATAGTTACTCTCTATAAAATTCAACACTTTAAGCTGACAAGAACCGGATTGCCCTAAGCGAACCGTTGAAGCCCCGGACGGGCTGAGACGAGCCCCCAGGGATGGGTTTACGGCGTCTTTGCGTGGGCAATGCGGTTCGCAGGGGGCTGAACCGTTACTTCTCAGCCAATGGCTTGCTATAGGCCAGTTCCATATCCCATGGCAGCTGGATCCAGGTGTCCTGCTCAATATCTGTTACGTATTTATCCACCAGCGGCTTACCCTGCGGCTTGGCATACACCGTAACAAAGCAGGCTTTAGGGAAATGCTCACGCAGGGCTTTGGCCGTTTCACCGGTATCCACCAGATCATCCACAATCAGCAGTTTGGCAGAATCAGCCAGGCTGGCGTCTTTTAAAATGCTCAGGCTGCCTTGTTTATCATGCTCATAACTGGCAACACAAATGCTGTCTACCACACGGATATTCAGCTCGCGGGCCAAAATAGCGGCAGGCACAAGGCCACCGCGGCTTACCGCTACTATGGCGTTATAATCCTGGCCCAGCAGCTGATGCGCCAGCTCTTTGGTGGCACGGTGAAACGCTTCCCACGATACATAAAACATTTTATTGCTTGATAATGACATCTGTCTGCCCTGCAAAATCGGTTAAACGAAAATTATAAGCAGCCCAGTGCCACTTCAACCATTTCATTAAAGCTGGTCTGGCGCAGCTCAGCACTTAATGCTTCACCGGTACGGATATGATCGCTTACGGTAAAAATAGCCAGTGCATTGATGCCGTATTCTGCCGCCACGCCATATAAACCGGCCGCTTCCATTTCTACCGCCAGCACGCCGTATTTTTCCAGGGTGTCGAATAAGGTTTCGTCCGGGTTGTAGAATAAATCTGAGGTAAACACATTACCTACTTTGACATTAATATTTTTTGCCCGGGCAGCAGCTACGGCTTTTTCCAGCAGGTTAAAACTGGCAATAGCGGCAAAATCCATCCCGGCTAAACGGTTACGGTTTACGCTGGAATCGGTGCTGGCGCCCATACCGATCACCACATCACGTACTTTTACGTCCAGCGGCAAACCACCGCAAGAGCCAATACGGATAATATTTTTCACACCATAGAATTTTACCAACTCGGTGGCATAAATAGACATAGACGGTACGCCCATGCCCGAACCCAGTACGCTTACCGGTTTACCTTTGTAGGTACCGGTGTAGCCAAACATATTACGTACGGTATTGACACATACCGCGTCGGTTAAAAAAGTTTCTGCGATATGCTTGGCCCGTAGCGGGTCGCCCGGCATTAATACTGTTGCTGCAAAAGCGCCTTCAGGCGCATTAATGTGCGGAGTTGCCATAAAAATCTCTTAGTTAATTTTATCTAAAAAGGAGTCGCCATAAGCCATGGCCTCCAGCTCAAAATAGCCGGCCAGGGTCTGGCCAATGTCAGCAAAGCTCATGCGCTCGCCTAAATTAATGTCTTGCATGCCATTTTTGTAGGCCAGCACCGGAATATACTCACGCGTATGCTCTGTACCGTGCCAGGTTGGGTCACAACCATGATCTGCTGTCAGAAGCATTAGGGTGTCATCACCACAGGCAGCCATCAATTGCGGCAGGCGGCTGTCAAAGTATTCCAGCGCTTCGCCATAGCCGATAGGATCACGGCGGTGGCCAAAGTTCTGATCAAAATCGACCAGGTTAGTAAAAATAATGCTGTTATCAGCCTGTTGGGCCATTTGCGCCAGCGTTTTGTCTACCAATGCTTCAAGGCCGGTGGCTTTTAAACTTTCACTAATGCCCTGATGCGCATAAATATCAGCAATCTTACCAATGCTGATCACCTTACCGCCGGCATCTGTAAGCTTATCCAGTACAGTTGGTGCCGGTGGCAATACTGAATAATCGCGGCGGTTACCGGTACGGGCATAGTTATTGGCGTTATCGCCCAGAAACGGCCGGGCAATAACACGGCCAATATTGTATTTGTCCAATAGCTCGCGTGCTACCAGACAAAAATCCAGCAGTTTCTGCAGGCCAAAATGTTCTTCATGTGCGGCTACCTGAAACACGCTGTCGGCCGAGGTATAACAAATCGGTTTACCGGTTTTAATATGCTCATCACCCAGCTTTACCAGTATATCGGTGCCTGACGCATGGCAATTTCCCAAAATACCCGGCACGCCGGTACGCTGGCATAGCTCGTTAATCAGCTCTGGCGGAAAACTGTCGGTTTTATCAAGGAAATAACCCCAGTCGAATAGTACCGGTACACCGGCAATTTCCCAGTGGCCGCTTGGCGTGTCTTTGCCGCTGCTTAGCTCACGCGCATAGCCATGAGCACCGGTTATTACCCTGGCACCGGTGATATCGGCCTGCACACCATTTGAGGCCGCGGTGGCAGCTTTAACCAAGCCCAACTGCGCCAGATTAGGCAGCGCCAGCTGGCGGCCTTTTTGCGTATGAAAGGTTTTTGCGATACTGGCAAAGGTATTAGCGCCAACATCACCAAACTTCTCGGCATCCGGTGCATAGCCAATACCAAAGCTATCTAATACCAGGATCACTGCTTTTTTTGCCATTGTCCTGCTCCTGATCTTTGTGTTGTCCATCTGTGACAAACCAGTTGTGATAAAACCAGACCAGCATAACCGTTGCAAGGCCTACATAACAGGCTGGCGTGCACATTTAAAAAAGGGCACGCAGTGTAAAACGAAGCGCTAATCTTTACAATATCAACCTTAGATAAACACCATACTGCCTGAAACAGTTTTAATAAAAACAAAGAACCCGCTATCACAGCGGGTTCTTATCGTAGCGCAGCTGGTTAAGGTAGTTGCTTATACCCCATGTTATACAGCGTAAAGCTAACCATATCAGCCGTTTGTTCAATCTGCTTTGATACCGGTGTACCGGCACCGTGGCCGGCGTTGGTTTCAATGCGGATCAGCTGTGGGTTAACACCGGCATCTTTTGCCTGTAACTCAGCCGCAAACTTAAACGAGTGCGCCGGTACTACGCGATCATCGTGATCGGCAGTGGTTACCATGGTTGCCGGGTAAGCCACGCCTGATTTTACGTTGTGCACCGGTGAGTAAGCCAGCAGGTAATCAAACATTTCTTTACTTTGCTCACTGGTGCCATAGTCGTATGCCCAGCCGGCACCGGCAGTAAAAGTGTGGTAACGCAGCATATCCAGCACACCAACCGCTGGCAACGCCACTTTAATCAGCTCAGGCTGTTGGGTCATTACTGCGCCAACTAACAAGCCGCCGTTAGAGCCACCACGAATTGCCAGCTTATCTTTCGACGTATACCTCTCTTTTTGCAGATACTCTGCGGCTGCAATAAAGTCGTCAAACACATTTTGCTTTTGCAACTGCGTACCGGCCTGATGCCAGGCTTTACCGTACTCACCGCCGCCGCGCAGGCTTGGCACCGCATATACGCCCCCCAAATCCATCCACACAGCATTGGGAATGTTAAACGCCGGGGTCAAACTCACATTAAAACCACCATAGCCATACAGCATGGTTGGGTTGCTGCCATCGCGTTTCAGGCCTTTTTTGTAGCTGATAATCATCGGCACTTTAGTACCATCTTTAGAGCTGTAAAATACCTGCTCTGACACATAATTATCGCTGTCAAACTTCGCGCCTGATTTGCGGTAAACGGATGAATTACCATCCGTTGGGCTGAAATCATAAATAGTTTGCGCCGTAATATAGTTGGTAAAGGTGTAATACAGCTTTTGGTCATCTTTTTTACCGCTAAAACCACCGACACTGCCCACACCCGGCAATGTAATATCACGTACCAGTTTGCCGCTGTAATCGTACTGCTGCACTTTAGCAATGGCATCAACCATATACTCAGCAAAGATATAACCGGCGCCGGTTGATGCGCTAAGCACATTATCTGTTTGCGGGATCAGATCCTGCCAGTTTTCCGCTTGTGGTTTGGCGGCATCAACCGTAACCACTTTTTTATTCGGTGCATTTAAGTTGGTCACCAGAAACAGTTTACTACCGTCGTTATCCAGTAAGTCGGTATCAGAATCGGTATGATCCAAAATGGTTACCAACGCGCTGTTCGGGTTAGTTAAATCTTTTAAAAATAACTTATTGCCAGAGGTCGAGACCGCGGCAGAAATCAGCAGGTAACGATCATCCTCAGTTACCGTGGCGCCAACGTAGCGGTGCTTTTGTGCTTCAGTGCCACCAAAAATAACGGCGTCATCTTTTTGTGCACTGCCCAGCTTGTGGTAATACAGCTTATGCTGATCCGTTTTTGCCGACAGTTCGCTGCCATCGGGCTTGTCATAACTGGAATAGTAAAAACCTTCGTTGCCAAACCAGCTGATACCACTGAATTTAACGTCTGTCAGCTCTGGTTCCAGCGGCTTTTTCGTCTCAACGTCGATGATGATAATTTTGCGCCAGTCGCTGCCGCCTTCAGAAATAGAATACGCCAACATAGAGCCATCTTTAGAGAAACTCACCTCAGCCAATGATGTTGTGCCGTCACTGCTAAAGGTGTTGGGGTCTAAAAACACCTCACTGCTGCCATCTTCCAGTTGGCGGTACAATACATACTGGTTTTGCAGGCCGTCATTTTTATAGAAGTAAGTGTATTTACCTTCTTTAAAAGGCGCCGTTACTTTTTCATAGTTCCACGATGCTGCCAGCTTTTGCTTTATCTGCTCACGATATGGAATTTGCTCAAGGTAATTAAAGGTTACGCTGTTCTGCGCTTTTACCCAGGCTTCTGTTTCGCTGCTGCGATCATCTTCCAGCCAGCGGTACGGATCGGCAATTTTTTGCTCAAAATAGCTATCTACCACGTCGCCTTTAGCAGTTTGCGGGTAGGTAAAGGTGGTTTTTGCAGCTTCTGTCATGGTTACACTATTGGGTTGGGTTGCAATATCAGTTTTTGATTCGCTGCCACAGGCAGCCAGTAAGGAAACGGCCAGGATACTTAAAACGTGCTTCATCGTGAGGAACTCCCTGATTCTTGTTGTTATTACGCGCCTGAGCTTAACAAAGAAGCCGGTGTTTGCCTATTTCGGCTCAACGGATTTTCGGCGCTATTAAACGAAAAAACCCCAACCAAAAGGTTAGGGTTTTTAAGGATGGTGCCCAGAGGCGGAATCGAACCACCGACACGCGGATTTTCAATCCGCTGCTCTACCGACTGAGCTATCTGGGCAAAACTGGCTGGCGCAAAATGGTGCCGCTTATCCGAGTCGAACGGATGACCTACTGATTACAAGTCAGTTGCTCTACCAACTGAGCTAAAGCGGCTGCGACAACGTGACACAAGTTGAATAACTCTGTTACTTTAATACAACTTGAGCACCGAAAACTGATGGTGCCCAGAGGCGGAATCGAACCACCGACACGCGGATTTTCAATCCGCTGCTCTACCGACTGAGCTATCTGGGCAACGCGGGTCGTATTAAACGGATTTTACGATCTTAAGTCAACAGATATTTTAATGCTGCCGGTGCGTTAGCCTATTAGTTGAACAACCCGCTACAATAAGCAGCAAAAACCAACACTGGCTACCTAAATTACGAAAAGTTGTTAAAATGCCCGCCACTGCATAAAGTCTGCTGAGCTGGCAGCAAAATATTGGATAACTAATGGAAAACACGTCGTTTAGTAAACCGATTTTTAAGCGCCTGACTGTACTGTCTCTGCTGATTTTATTTGCTCAGGCAGCGCTGCTTGCCTGGCTAAACCAACCTGAGCCAGGCCTAAATGAACAGCAACTAAACCGGCTAACGGCCGACAGCCGCTTGCTAAGCCGCGTTTTACAGCCGCTGCTGGCAGAAAACAATACCGCCGCCACTGAGCAAATGCTGTTTCAAACCCGGGATGGCAACACCGACCGCGCATTATATGTATACCGCACACTGCCAAACCAACAAACTGAACTTATTGCCAATACCAGTAACGTACAGGGTTTTGTGCCGCAGCCAGTATGGCAAGACAGCGCTTTGCAGCAGGGTAATTATCTGATCGTCAATCAGCTGATTACTTTACCGGAGCAACAAAGCGCTATTCTCATTTATGTACAACAGCTAAAACTGCGCGCCAACTGGCCTTTTTTTGCGGCTTTGGCCGTAAGTGTAGTATTGGCGCTGCTGCTAAGCGCAGTGTTTGCCGTCACTATTTCTGGTTTTTTCAGCCGCCGTATTAAGCCTTTATTAGTGGGCACCCGCCAGGCGCTGGATAAAGATCAATACAACAGCAGCGTCGACAGCCACGCACAGGACAGCTACGGCGTACTTGGCAGTTATATCAACCAACTGTTTCGCCGGATAGAACATGCACAGGAAGCACTGGCAGCATCTGAGCAAAACATTAAAAACCTCAAGCTGGAAGTAGAAACCCGCATTAAAGAGCGCACCGATGCGCTGGAAACTGCCAAGCTCACAGCAGAAAAAGCCAACGAAGCCAAATCGACTTTTCTTGCTACCATGAGCCATGAAATCCGCACACCCATGAATGGCATTATTGGTACTATTGATTTACTACGTAAGACTCAGCTATCCACCTCGCAGTTTCGCATGACAGACACGGTGCGTGAGTCGTCATTTTCATTGCTGCGCATCCTGGACGATATTCTCGATTTTTCAAAAATTGAAGCCGGTAAACTGCAACTGGAAACTATACCATTGTCGCTGGTAGATATTATTGAAGCCGTCGGCCGTATTCTGGTATCGGTGGCGCATCAGCGGCAAATTGACTTAAAACTGTTTGTTGACCCCCGCATTCCCGACGGCCTGATTGGCGACCCGGTGCGGCTGCGGCAAATTCTGTACAACCTGGCCGGTAATGCAATTAAGTTTACCCAGACCACACCGGATAAAACCGGACTGGTGATTATTAAAGCGGAACTGCTGGAAGAAAATATGGATTTCAGCCAGATCCAGTTTAGTGTGACAGACAACGGCAAAGGCATGACGCAGCGCCAAATTAACTATGTATTTCAGCCATTTAACCAGGCCGAGGGCTCCATTACCCGTAAATTTGGTGGTACAGGCCTTGGTTTATCTATTTGCCAGCGCCTAACCACACTGATGTACGGTGATATCAGCGTGAATAGTCAGGTTGAGCAGGGCACCGAATTTATTGTGCGCATACCAATGCGCCGCTCGGATGAAATTCAGTATCTGGATAAAGAACTACTACGTGATATTTATATTTGCCTGTTCAGTGCTGACGCCCATAACATGGCACATTTGCATGGTTACCTCAGCCATACCGGTGCCGAACTCGATGTTGCCACCCATTTTGACAACCTGCTGCAAAAAGCGCAGGCTCTGAAGCCATTACCACCGAAGCAAGCCGCAGTATGGGTGCTGGACGCAACCTACGAGCAGATCTCAGCAAATGAAATAGATCAACTGTTGCAGTTACCTACTATGGCCCAGGTACAGTTTGTGGTGATCACTAATCAGGTTGAATTGTCAGAGCGCAGCACCGACAGAGTGTACTATCTGCATAGCTCACCGATATGTCGCAGCCATTTATTTGATGCCGTATTAATAGCCGCAAAGCGCAAAACCAAACCGGTTTATACCAGCAGCGAGCCACAGCAAAACCGTCTGGTGCCTTCGCTTGAAGAAGCACGTAAACAACGTCGTCTGGTATTGCTGGCTGAAGATAACTTAATGAACCAGCGCGTAATTGTTGATCAGTTAAATGCGCTGGGATATGCCGTAGAAGTTGCCGATGACGGCGCGATAGCGCTGGAAAAATGGCGCCAGTACCACTACCCGCTGCTGCTGACAGATTTACATATGCCCAATATGAGTGGCTACGACCTGACCAGTGCGATCCGTAAAGAAAGCCTGCACTTAAGCGAGGGCGCAGAGTTTACCCGTATCGTTGCGGTAACCGCTAATGCACTCAAAGGTGAAGAGCAAAAATGTCTGAGTGTAGGCATGGACGGCTACATCACCAAACCGATTGAACTGGCAGCACTGGAAACCATGCTCACCCGCTGGCTACCACACGCGGCTGAACTGAAAAAAGCCAATGCTTCAACAGCAGAAAACAACCAGAACAATTCACCTATTTGCTTTACCACTATTGCCAATTTTCTGGGTAATAACCCGGCCAAGCATGAAGAATACCTGAACTACTTTGTAAAACATGCCGCTGAGCTACTCAGTAATATGGCTACCGCAGTGCAAAACCAGGATCGCAGTACAGTGCGCTCTGTTGCCCATCAGTTTAAGTCGGTAGCCAAAAGTGTTGGAGCCCTTGGCTTATCCGATGACGCGCTAAAACTGGAAAAAGCAGCTGAAGAAAGTGACTGGCCGGTGATTAACGAGTATATCCGCCTGATGCAGGAAAAATATCAGGACGTGGTCAGCTACGTAAAGCAGCGTTATTAACAAAACCGGCGCTTAAGCTTTGAGCAAAAAAAGGGCAGCACAAGGCTGCCCAAACTGTCAGTTACCTGACCACGTAGTGTAAAACTAACTCAAAACTTAACACTCAGCCGTTAAAACTGGTTCATAGTGTTATGCGTGCCACCGGCTTTTAACGCAGCTTCACCAGAAAAATACTCTTTATGGTCATCGCCAACATCAGAACCAGACATATTCTGGTGTTTAACGCAGGCAATACCCTGGCGGATTTCTTTGCGTTGCACACCTTCAACATAACCCAGCATACCTGCCGCACCGAAATACTCTTTCGCCAGATTGTCGGTAGACAACGCTGCCGTATGGTAGGTTGGCAAGGTGATCAGGTGATGGAAAATACCGGCTTCACGCGCTGCATCGGCCTGGAAGGTGCGAATACGGTTATCGGCTTCCAGCGCCAGCTCGGTTGTGTCGTACTCGGCACTCATCAGCAAAGCACGATCATAAGCGGATACGTCTTTACCGGCGGTTTTCCAGGCATCAAATACCTGCTGGCGGAAGTTCAGCGTCCAGTTAAAGCTCGGGCTGTTGTTGTACACCAGCTTGGCATTGGGTACCACTTCACGAATGCGGTTTACCATTTCGGCTATCTGGCCCACATGCGGTTTTTCCGTTTCAATCCACAGTAAGTCAGCACCGTGCTGCAACGAGGTAATACAATCCAGTACTACCCGGTCAACGCCACTGCCCTGCTTAAATTGAAATAAACCACTGGCTAAGCGTTTGGGTTTTAACAACTTGCCGTTGGCTTTTACCACTACATCACCGTTAGCAATATCGTCAGCGCCGCTTATTACATCACCGTCTAAAAAGCTGTTGTATAAGTCGCCCAGATCGCCCGGTTTATTGGTAACGGCAATTTGTTTGGTTAAACCGGCACCTAACGAGTCGGTACGGGCCACAATAATACCGTCATCCACGCCCAATTCTAAAAAGGCATAACGCACGGCATTAATTTTTGCCAGAAAGTCGGCGTGTGGCACTGTAACCTTACCGTCCTGGTGACCACATTGTTTTTCATCCGACACCTGGTTTTCAATCTGGATAGCACAGGCCCCGGCTTCAATCATTTTCTTTGCCAGTAAATAAGTGGCTTCTTCGTTACCAAAGCCGGCGTCGATATCAGCAATAATCGGCACTACATGGGTTTCAAAGTTATCAATTTTGCTTTGTACTGCAGCAGTTTTAGCACTGTCACCGACAGCTTTGGCGGCATCCAGCTCACGGAATAAGCCACCTAACTCGCGGGCATCGGCTTGCTTTAAAAAGGTATACAGCTCTGCAATCAAGGCCGGCACTGCGGTTTTTTCATGCATGGACTGATCCGGCAAAGGGCCAAACTCAGAGCGCAGCGCGGCTATCATCCAACCGGACAAATACAGATATTTACGTTTGGTAGTACCGAAATGTTTCTTAATGGCGATCAGTTTTTGCTGGCCAACAAAGCCATGCCAGCAACCTAACGATTGCGTGTACTGGCTGCTGTCAGCATCATAAGCAGCCATATCGGCGCGCATAATTTTCGCGGTATATTTGGCAATATCCAGCCCGGTATGAAACCGGTTTTGCGACCGCATTCTGGCTGCTGACTCAGGGTTTATCGCACTCCAGGCATCGCCGTTTTGTTGGCGTAGCTGGGCGATTTGTTGTATTGCATCTTGGTAAGCTGACATAGCAGTATCCTCTTTTGCTTATTGCCCGGCTTGCCGGACGCTGACTGTTCCCAGGCTGATGTGCCACCTGTTGCATTACACTATAGGTTTCATTTTTGTAATTCATAAAGGTGATTTTTGTGATGCTGACCATTCATAAAACTAATACCAAAGTCAGCTTGACGCTGGCCACTGTGCTAATGCTATGATTCAGTTCAGTTATGGATTATCGCCGGGTTATTTAACTAATGAATATTAATAAAATGGATTTAAATTTGCTGGTGTACCTGGATGTACTGCTGCGCGAGAAAAATGTTACCCGTGCCGCCGGCAGGCTCAATATAACCCAGCCAGCCATGAGCAACGGCCTGAAACGGCTGCGTGACTTACTTAATGATCCCATCTTAGTGCGCACCTCGGATGGCATGGTGCCGACCGAGCGCGCCCGTGAGTTGGCGCCAATAGTGCGCGGCGTATTATTAACATTGGAAGAAACCCTGCAGCCAAATAAAGACTTTGAGCCCCTTAACAGCCAGCGGGTATTTCGCATTATGGCCAGCGATTACGCAGCCTCTACCTTAATACCGGCATTACTGAAGAAAATGCGCGTGCAGGCCCCGCATACCAGTCTGGATATTATGACGCCCTCCGATGTCACCTTTCATGATGTGGAAAATGGCAAAGTGGATATGGCGATTAACCGTTTTGATCAGCTGCCGCAATCGTTTCACCAAAAAACGGTATGGCGCGACAGCTTTTCCTGCCTGATAAACACGCAAAACCCGGTGCTGAAAAACTTTAATTTAGACAGTTACTTAAAAGCGCAGCATATTTGGGTAAGTAAAACCGGCTTTGGTGTTGGCGTGGGTATGGACCCAAAAGACGTGCAAAAATTGGGCTGGGTTGACGAAGCCCTCGCCAAGCTCGGTAAACAACGCAGTATCTCGGTATTTACCCGCAACTACCATGTGGCGATGCATTTGGCCGTAGGCATAGATTTAATTGCTACTTTGCCCAGCCGTGCAGCCCGCCTGTACGAGAATGATAGCGCAATGGCCATTATGGACCCACCGTTTGCGATACCGTCAATTGAGTTAAAGATGATCTGGAGCCCGTTGCTGCATCAGGACGCCAGCCATATCTGGTTTCGCCGCTTAATTGTCGAAACTGCAGATGAGCTGAACTAACAACAAGCGAAGGCTGGAATCACGATTTGGTCGACACAGAGTGTCTGAGCCGCAGGCGAGTTGCTGTGACGAGCCAAATTGTGTGTTGCAGTTTGTTGAGGTTTCAAACAAAGCGGCATAAAAAAGGCGCTGTCAGCAAGTCAGCGCCTTTTGCATTGGTGGTTTACTCAGGTTAATCAAGTAACTGATAAGCTGGCAGGGTCAGAAAATCTACCAGTTGATCAGAAGTCGTGATATCAAGCAATAAAGTTTGCGCTTTGGCAAAATTTTGTTCTGCCCATAACGCTTCACCTACTTCTGCCCGCACCACTTTTGCCTCTTCTTCTAACATAGAAGCAAATAGGGTTTTGGTAATCAGCTTGCCGTTACTTAAGCTTTTACCGTGTTTAATCCACTGCCAGATAGAAGTGCGGGAAATCTCTGCCGTGGCGGCATCTTCCATCAAACCATAAATCGGCACACAGCCTTTGCCGCTGATCCAGGCCGCAATATATTGCAGCGCCACCCGGATATTAGTACGCATGCCCAGCTCAGTGCGCTCACCATCACAAGGCGCAAGCAACTGTGCCGCGCTTATCTCCTCGTCTGCATCACGGCTAATATCTAACTGATTCTTTTTGCCCCCGGCCAGATACTTAGCAAATACCGCATTAGCGGTAGCGGCAAGCCCGGGGTGCGCTACCCAGGTGCCGTCGTGGCCGTTAACTGCTTCCAGTTCTTTATCAGCAGTTACTTTGGCCAGAATAGCGGCGTTTTCTGCAGCATCTTTGGCCGGAATAAAGGCCGCCATACCCCCCATAGCCAGCGCACCGCGCCTGTGGCAGGTTTTTACCAGCAAGCGCGAATAGGCATTTAAAAATGGCTGCTTCATGCTAACTACCTGCCGGTCGGGCAGTACCCTATCAGCATGATTTTTTAACGTTTTAATATAACTAAAAATATAATCCCAGCGGCCGCAGTTAAGCGCTACGATGTGATCGCGTAACATATACAGAATTTCATCCATCTCAAACACGGCAGGCAGGGTTTCAATTAATACCGTGGCGCGAATGGTACCAATTGGCTGGCTGAAGTTTTGCTCGGTGTAACGGAACACATCGTCCCACCATTTGGCTTCCAGATGGCTTTGCAGCTTTGGCAGGTAATAGTACACACCGCTGCCATTGGCTAAGCGGGTCTGGTAGTTGTGCAGAAAGTACAGCGCGAAATCGACCAGAGACCCCGGAATCTGCTCACCATCAACCAATAAATGCTTTTCCCACAGGTGCAAACCGCGCACACGGGCAATTAACAATGCCGGGTTGTCTTGCAATGCATAGTGTTTACCACTTTGCGGATCGGTATAGCTGATAGTACCCAGGTTAGCATCGCGCAGGTTGATCTGGCCTTCAATAACCCCGGACCAACTGGGTGCCTGCGAGTCTTCAAAGTCGGCCATAAATACTTTTACGTCGGCATTTAACGCATTGATAATCATCTTACGATCGACCGGACCGGTGATCTCTACCCTTCTGTCCTGTAAATCGGCCGGTATTGGCGCTACCTGCCAGTCTGACTGGCGGATATTCGCCGTTTGCGGCAGAAAATCTGGCAAAGCACCCGCATCATAGCGCTGCTGTGTTGCCTGGCGTGCAGCTAATAATTCTTTTAAGCGCGGGCTAAACTCACGGCTTAACGCTACCAGCAAGGCACAGGCCTGCTCTGTCAGAATAGTGTCGTAATCGGCATTTAACGGCGCATTTATGCTTAAACCGGCACGGCTGATGCTTGTTGTCATAAGTTTGTCCTTTTTGGCTGCCTGTACTCTAGTTGCCGGTAAGGCGGTCGGGTATCAGGGTAGGCATTAACTATAAGCGCTTTTCAACCATAAAATGTATTAATGCAGGCAATGCCAACCATTCGCAGCATAAATAGTAAAAGCATGAATACATAAGAAAATATGGCACGACTTATGCTTTATTTATCACAGTATTATGATGTGTCAGACGTCGAGTCAATTTTCTGTCGGAGGTATGCATGGAATTTGTCCTGCTGTTAATTTTACTGTTAGTCATTGTTGTGGCTATGGTAGCCAGCCGCTTTATTGACAGTGGCAACCCTTTTCCGGTGCAGAAGAAAAACAGCTTATTCAGCCCGGTAGAACGCTCTTTTATGCAACTGCTGGAAAAAGCAGTGGCTAACGATTACAAAGTAATGAACCGGGTAAAACTGGCGGATATTATGGAGCTTAAAAATGGCACCAGCGATAAAACCCGCGCCAGTACCATGCTTAAACTCAATACCAAGTATCTGGATTTTGTTTTATGTGATCCGCAGGATTTTAGCGTCATAGCAGTGCTGGATTTAGTTAACAATAGTAGCAAAGAAGGCCACAAGGCTGTACCCGACTGGTTTGTTAACGGCGCGTTGGACGCAGCAGGCGTACCTTACCTGCGTATGAAAATAAAAGCCGGTTACACCGCCGCCGACATTCAGGCAGCCATCGCCGCTCGTTTAGGTAAAATGGTGACCAAACCTGAACCTATGTTTAAAGGTTTAGTGAAAAAAGGCCCCACCCGGCCAGTACGTTCACTAAAACCGGCAACTGCTGGCGGCAATACTTTGCCGGTGCCAGCTTTGTCTCACTCACAAATTAAAGCGCAACAAACCGCGCTGATACAGGCTTCTTAACGCACTTGGAGAAATGAGTCACTCCGCGCTAAGTTGGAATGCCGCCCGCTGCAACGGGCGGCATTTTTTTATGCTTAAAAAAATTTTAAATAAACGCTAAAGGTATTTATCTTCCGGCCGTTACAGTCTTGAGGAATTGGCATAGGAGGTAACTATGAGTCAATCCGTTGGCGCTGCTGCGTCAAACCAGGGCTTTGAAATACTGGGCGCCGTTATGGCGAAAAAGCAACAAAACCAGGAAGCTAAAATGGCAACCATGCTGGTACAAAGTGCTATGCAATCGGTTGAGCAGGTACAGGCTTCATCCCCTGTAGGTAACCTGGGACAAAATATAAATATTACGGTGTAAGTAATATTTTATGTAACGAAAACAAAGGCCAGCGAGCGCTGGCCTTTTTATTAATACTATCGGGCAAACCGCACTACCAACTCATGCAATTCATTGGATACCAGCTGCAATTGTTTAATACTGTCCGCAGAGTTACCCGCCTCTATCAGGGTGTTATTAGCCAGGCTGGAAATATTTACCACCTGCTGATTAACTTCTTCAGCGACATTTGCCTGTTGCTCTACTGCCGCTGCCATCTGGATAGACATATTGGCTATGCTACCCACAGCATCTGAAATACCATTTAGCATTTCTTCCGTTTCTTTCACCCGGATAAGCCCGGCCTCAGCCCCACTGGTGCCGTTTTGCGCTACCCGCACTGCTGTGTCAGCTCTGCTGGTTAAATCACTGATAATCTGATGAATTTCTTTAGTAGATTCTTGTGTACGCCGCGCCAGATTACGCACTTCATCAGCCACTACGGCAAAGCCGCGCCCTTGCTCACCGGCGCGTGCCGCCTCAATAGCTGCGTTGAGTGCCAGTAAGTTGGTTTGCTCGGCAATTTGTTCAATCATCTGCGCAACAGTGGCAATTTTCTTGGTTTGTTCCGACACTTCCGTTACTGAGCTGCTAATTTCGTTTACTGTCTGGCGTAGTTCTTCAATAGCTTTGCGGGTAACTGCGGCCGTTTGCCGGCTGCGCCCGGCCAGTTCATTTGATTGCTCAGCACGCTCTGCCGTTTCCTGTACATGCTTTGAAACTTCAGCAATGGTAGTAGTCATTTCGTGCATGGCGGTGGCGGCTTGCTCGGTTTCCTGCTGCTGACGCTGAATCAGCTTCATCGAAGATTGTGCCAGCTCCAGGCCAAGATCAGATTGTTCAGACACACTTTTAGCGGCATCTTCCATCCGGCTTAATACCGCACCTAAATGCGCTTTAGAGCTCATAACTGCCACTTTAAGCTCGCCAACTGCAAGCTCATCGTCGGTAAAGGTTTGTACCGCGAGCTCATGGCGGAATGAATTGGCCAGCAACATTTTTACGCTGTCTAAGGCGTTTTTCTTACTAAAATTTGCCCACACAACATAACCAATTAATGCCGCCAGAATCAGCAACTCAGACAAACCGGCAAAGCCGGAAAAATACAACGCTGCGGCTATTGCCAACACAACCGCCAATATCACATTGGCAGCGCCAAGATGAAAATGCCGGCCGCGGGATTTCCCCTTATTTATGGCGTCGTACAGCTTTTCAGCCCGTTTAATATCAGCACGTGCAGGACAGGATCGTACCGATTCATAGCCTATAACACGGCCGTTTTCTGTCACTGGGGTGACATAAGCATCAACCCAGTAATAGTCACCATTTTTACTGCGGTTTTTTACCAGCCCCATCCAGGGTTTTCCAGCCTTTAAATGTTCCCACATTATTTTATAAGCCAGCGGCGGCATATCCGGATGGCGCACTATATTGTGTGGCTGGCCTATTAATTCGTCTTTGCTAAAACCACTGATAGCGATAAAAGCGTCGTTGCAGTGTCGGATATTACCGTTGAGATCTGTATTGGAAATTAGCTTTTGATTTGGCGGGAAAGTTCTTTCGGTATTTGTAACCGGCATGTTACGACGCATAGCAATGTAGTCCTTACTTAAAATCGAAGAATCCGAGTCCTAAAAATAGCAACACCTCATAATAAGGCAATGAAGTTTAAATAATAAATTCTAAAAATGCTGAATAGCACACAAAAATGCAAAGTTAAGATAGGTTAAGCAAGGTAAAGCTGGGTAAAACTATGAACTGAATAAAGTAATAGCCTTCTTAGGGCTGTTGAGAACTTAACTTTATGAGGCGTTATGCGTATTTTTTTATTACTTTCGCTGCTATTGGGCAGTGTTACTTTAACCGGTTGCGGTGGCAGCAGCTCTGATGATACTTCTGCTACCTATACCAGCAGTTATATTCAGCTATATAATGGCTCAGCCAATAGTACGTCAACCCGTTTAATACTAACCAACAGCGATGACACCAGCGTGTTAGCCGGTTCAGCAACTTATGCAGATGCAACGTCATTAGTAACTTATACCCCCGCAAATTATAATATTAAGCTAAGCCGCCTTAACAGCGACGGCGATGATATTAGTGTGCTGGAAACCAACATTACCCTACGGAAAAGTTACAAACATCTGTTGTTGCTAACCGGTGATTACAACAGCCCTGAACTGCTGAAACTGGAGTTTTTGCGTGATGACAGCCTGACAGACACGTTTAAGCTCTATGTAATTAGTTTACTGCCAGATGATGCCTATGACGTGTATTTAAGTAAGTCAGACGCTACATTTGACGATGCCACTCTGGCGGCGACACTAAACTCCAACCAAATCAGCTCTCCACTTGAATTTGATAAAGGAAAATACATTATTTATGTTACTGCCGCAGGCAGCCGTGACATCTTATTTCAGTCATCAAAATACGATTTTCAGTATCTGACAGAGTACGTTCTGGTGCCCCGTATCGCATCCGGCCCGTTAGCAGGCAATATAGCGGTAGACGTAATTAACAACACTACAACAGTAGGTAACCTGACAGACTTGACAGCAGAAGCTCAGTTTCGGCTGTATAACAGTATCGACAGCATCGGTAACAGTGATATTTATCTGGATAACAGCATAGCCTTTACTTCATTAGCCGCCGATAGCTTATCAAACTATGTTGAATTAGCAGCAAAGGACTATCGGTTATCTGCATCAGACGAACAAGGCATGTTTTATTTAAACAGCGCCTTAATGACATTAAATCAGGGCCAGAGCAAAGCTGTGGTGTTGTATCAAAATGCCAATGCCAACACCGCTGCCGTAGTGGTAGAGGAAAGTAATGCACCCCAGATTTATGATTTTGATATAAACGTGGTCAACACTATTACTTCATATAGTGCTTTAGGCGTCTATTTCGTACCACCAAACGAAACTATTGATACAGCAGAGTACTATATTACCTCACTTAACAGTGGTGCCCAGAAAAAGATTAACGTTCCTGACGGCGAATACACAATTTATCTGACCTACACCGACAGCAATAAGAACAAAACCCTGTTAGCTGAGTCTGAAGTGCAGCAATTTGTTACTGGCAGCAATTATTTACTGGTTGCCGAGCCCGACAGCAATCGCAGCAGTGGCTATAAACTGAGCTTATTACGTTAACTTTTCGACACCAGAGGTAGATGTGATCCGGTTATTATTAATAGATGATGATGTAACACTAACCGCCTTACTGGCCGAATATTTACAAAAAGATGGCTTTCATCTTACCGTTGTAAATGACGGAGTAACCGGATTACGTTGCTGCCAGCAGCAACAGTTTGAGTTAGTTATTCTGGATGTGATGATGCCGCAATTAGATGGGATATCGGTACTAAAACAGCTACGACATTTTAGTAATGTCCCGGTAATCATGCTAACTGCCCGGGGTGAGGATCTGGACAAAGTGATTGGCCTGGAGTTGGGAGCAGATGATTACATTGCCAAGCCTTGTTTGCCGCGGGAACTTAGCGCCCGTATTAAAGCAATACTGCGCCGCGTACAGCAAAACAACAACCAGACTGAATTGCAGCTTGGCGCTTTACACATCAAGCCGGTTAACCGCAGCGTGTCGCTTCAAGAAGACATTATTGAACTAACCGGCGCAGAATTTAATATTTTATACTTACTGGCACAACACGCAGGAACCATTGTCAGCAAGATGGAGTTGTCACAACAGGCGCTGGGTAAACCCTTGGGTAGCTACGACCGTAATATTGATGTGCATATCAGCCACATCAGGCAAAAGTTAGGAAAACTACCTGCCGGGCAACAATGGATCACCTCAGTCCGCGGTAAAGGCTATCAATTTACTTACCCGTTTGGCGGCGGAGCATAACACTATGAACCAATTGTTCTGGCGTTTTTTCCTCGTGTTTTGGGCCACACTGTTAATGGCAGTGATTATGGTACGTTTAACATTTACCTGGGACAACACACCACACTTACTGCCGTCGGAGAATATATCACCAGCCGGAGCCGTTTTTTTTGCCACCCCATCAATTCCTGCAACACCATTGATAGCGGCACACAATATAAATCCTGCAGACTTATCTGCGTCAATCGATATCTCAAGAATCCATATATCAAGACACCCAGCACCACCATTCTGGCGCCATCCCTTGTTACACTTGTCGGTGTTACTGGCTGCCAGCATCCTGTTTAGTTGGGTGCTGGCACGCAATATTGCCGCACCGGTGCGGCAACTAAAACTGGCTCTGGCCGGGTTGGCTGCGAATAACTGGCGCACCCAACTAGGCCCGGAACTGATAACCAGGCGGGATGAATTTGGCAGCCTGAGCCGGAACTTCAACCAAATGGCCGGCCAGGCGGCAGAAGCCATTGCTTCACAACGGCGCCTGCTGCACGATGTGTCACACGAGTTGCGCTCTCCCCTGGCCAGGATGCAAATTCTTACCGGGTTAGCGGCGCAGTCGCCCTCTTATACCGCTATGGCGATGGAAAAAATAGAGCAGGAAGCCAGTAAACTGGATGAACTGGTTACAGAAATTCTGACCTTTTCTAGGCTGGAGAGCGGCGCTGTCTGCGCTGAACATATTGATATTAACCTGGCGGAACTGGTTGCCTCAGTCTGTGATGATGCACGGCTGGAAGCAGATAACAGCAACAAGTCACTGTGGCTGCATCTGGAAAATGTGCCCTTAATTAAAGGCGACCCGTCGCTATTGTACAGCGCAATAGAAAATGTAATCCGTAATGCGGTGAAATATACACCACCTTACTCGGAGGTGAGTATTTGCTTACGACAACATCAAAACCAGTTAAGCCTGCAAGTTCGTGATCAAGGCCCGGGCGTGCCCCCGCAATATCTGTCTAAGTTATTCACCCCCTTCTTTCGGGCACAAAGTAACCATAACGGCATCGGCTTGGGGTTAAGTATTGCTAAACGCGCGACAGAAGCGTGCAACGGCAGCATAGATGTAGCCAATATTATGACAAATAATGAAATTACTGGCTTTAGTGTAGTGATCAGTTTACCGCTCAATTCTTCTGTAATTCAGTTACAATGACTAGGTTGAAAAAATTTTCCCAATTCAGTTAAAGGTCAGCCATACTGTATCAGATTGGCTAACAGCTAAAGGCAAGGATCGCTATGACGCAACAGCAATGCTCAGTACTTATTATTGACGACGCCTACACCGTGCGGGAATACCTGCGCCAAACTCTGCTGCATCTGGGTATAAGCAACGTGCAGGAGGCGGCCAACGGCAAACGTGGGCTATCAGCTTTTGCTGAGCAACAACATGATTTGGTATTTCTTGATATTGAACTGCCGGACATTAACGGCCAGCAGTTACTGCAGCTAATTAAAACTCAGGCCGACAAAACCCATGTTGTGATGGTTACAGCCCATAACTCGGTGGACAACGTGCGTAACAGCATAGCCTCTGGCGCCAGTGGTTTTATCGCTAAACCCTTTTCACCACAAAAAATAAAAAACATCGTTGAACGCTGCTTGTCTGCCAAATTAAATTGAACAGTGGCAGTATTCAGCAAAAATTCATTAGATGTAATGCATAGTTTAGTTACTGTTATCCCGTAAATCAGGAGCAACAAGATGAAACTAAGCCTGAAAACCTTATTACTTGCCACAGCAGTAACCGCAATTTCCATTTCAGCACAAGCAGATGATATTGAAGGTAAAATTGACGCTATCAATGCAGAAACCCAGTCTTTTGTGGTTCAGGGCATAACCTTTTTCACCAGCACAACAACGGATTATGATGATGGCCTGAAAACCTTTGCTGATTTAAAAGTCGGGCAAAAAGTGGAAGTAGATTTTGAATACCGCGACAACCGCCATATCGCCACAGAAATAGAACTGGAAAAATAAGCCGTTTAACGTGTAAAAATCCACCGCCATAGACGGTGGATTTTTACACCTAGTACTGCGCTACGGCACATTATCGCAGCACACTGGCTGTACTAATGATTCAGACAGCTTTGTAGTTCAGTAAGCAAATAAAAGTAACGGGTGTCAGCATAAAGTTGGCAGTTTGCTGCAAAGCGGGTTTCACGCTCGTTATGTAACATTCTTACGATAGTTTCATTACCTGCATTACGAAATATTTCCCATTGCACGTTGGCAGCCATTGGGGCTACCTTGCCACTGCGCCATCGGCTGTTTTGGTAGCTGTAAATCTCCGACTCGGGTAAGGGTTCGCTGGCATCCAAAATACCTAAATACGCCGCTAAAGGCATCATGACCTGAGCATGGGTAAAGCGGAAGGTCGCCGCATAGCCGCTAGATTGCCCGGCTTTATCCAACATATCTTTAACCAACCTGCCAGCCAGATTAAAGGTAACATTGTCGTTTGCAAAGGCCGGTCCACGGCCATAAAAAGAATCGGCATCGTCCAGCTCGGCTAGTGGCAGCAGATGTTCTGGCAGTAACAACGAGCTAAAGTCAAACTCACCCTCCGCAGTTAAATTACTGGCAATGCTGTATAAGCTGTATAGCACATTAGCAGCATCTAACGGATTACGGATGGCATCGTCATCGTCGGGTATGGTCAACTCAATCTCGCCATGCGCCAATCGGGCGAAAAAGCTTCCAGTAAAAAAGCGCTGTAACATTGCAGTAGCAGCTTGCAGCCGTTTGGGATCAGCTTCCAGTTGCTGCATTACCCTGGCTAACCGAGGATCGCTTTTGCGGTAATGCTGGAATGCTTCGCTACCCTCGGCTTTATAAAAATACAAGGTAGCCTCATCTGCCTGGCCAGCATCAAACAGTGATGCCAGTTGCGGTTTTATAGCGGTCAAACCCGCAACAAAAGCATCGCCACTTTGATCAGCCCGCTCGCGGCCGGAGTGTAACACAGCCATCCGCTGCTGTTGTTCCAGTGCCAGCTGAAATAAAGTCGGTAAGCGTGCCAGCATCCTGGCGGCTATTTGTTGATGCTCTTGCACACCTAAACCTGAAATCTCGCCGTATTTATCCGGTTGATGCGCCTGATGTAATTGCCGAACTAATAGCGCTAGCTCTTGCCCAAGCGGAGTTAATCCTTGCTGCTCTGTAGCCAGCAGTAATAACTGCAACATTAAATCGTCATCACCGCGGCTGGATAAAAAGCGCGAGCCATGCCGGGCGACATGCTGTAGCCCGACAATACTAAAACCCGCTGGTACCCGGCTGTAACTTTGCCAGTCCTGCTGTGGCTGATAGGGCGTTTTACTGGTCAGTAAAAATTGCTCGGTTTTCTCAGGTGCAGGGACAGTCGCAGAGTCTGTCGCCTGTTGTGATGGCTGACAACCTGCTAGCAGCAGTACGGCACTAAGGGTCAAAAAGCTTTTTTGCATAGTACACTCATTATCTAAAGGTTAAACGGCAAAGCCGGTAAATTGAACTCGGTACTGTTCCAACAGCGGCTGGCCCGCAACCGTAAATGCTCCGGCGTACCACATAAGCGGGTTGCCGGCAGCTTGTCGGCTTCTTTGAACCGGCGTTGCTTGCCTTGCTTAGTGATCACAAAGCCGTCGTATAGCTCGCCGGTAACCGTCAGCGCCTGGTATTTTAGTTCGGTTTCGCTAACATCAATCAGCTGCAGTAACTGGGTATCTTCGGCTGTACGCTGCATTTGCTGGCGTGAGTCCTCGCTACTCAGATACATTTTCGGACCAGCAACAGAAACAATATAAATGGCCCCGGTTAACTGCCCAGCCTTAGCCTGCTGGCTGAAACGGCCATAGGTATGGTCGTGCCCCTGCAGCACCAGATCAACCTGGTACTTATCCAGCATCGGCTGCCAATACTGGCGAAGTCTGGAGTTATCGCGCCCCTGCGATACCGAATACATCGGATGATGATAAGTCACGACAGTCCAGCGGGCAGAATTATTCTGTAGCACTTGCTGCAACCACTCAGCCTGTATTTGCGCCATGGCTTCATCCTGCAACGCCGCCATCGAGTTTAATGAAATAAAACGTACGCCCTGATAGTCGGTGTAGTACACCGTATCCTGCAACGGCGCCGGGCCATTGCGCAGGCCGCTGAACTGGGCGGCAAACTGTGGCACCAGATGCTGCTGCTCCTGTTCATCTTCGATGTATTCGTGATTACCCGGCGTAATAAACTGGTTGATCATGGCGCCGGGCCAGCCCAGCGCCTCAAACCACTCGCCCCATTCGTTGTCATGATTACCTTCACGGCTACTCACCAAATCTCCGGCATGCAGCATCACTCTGGCTCGCGGCCGTTGCAGCAAGGCTTCACGCATCACCCGTGACACATGTGACTTATTATGATTTTGCGCATCACCAAAGTAGATAAAGGAAAAAGGCGTAAAGGCTTCGTTGGCAGTACGAAACTGCAGCCATTCGCTCCACGTACCGGCCCCTTTTACCCGGTAAGCATAAAGTGTATCGGGGATTAAATCAGTAAAGGTGACACTGTGTTGCAGCGCCAGGCCATTTTCGGTTTGAATACTGCGGCTGGTGCCGGCAACCCGCTGACTTTGCCAGACAAAGCCGGGGCCACTTTGCGCCAGTGCAATTTCCGCTTCAGAGGCGGTTAAACCGGTATTAGTACGCCAGTTCACCCTTTGGCTGCTGGCCGGATTTTCGGTAGGCAACAGTATAATCCGATCCGGAAAAGCCGTAGCCTGATAGCGGCTGAGCTGCTGTGGCACCATAGTATAATGTTTGGCCAGTTCAATAGCTGGCGGCGCAGCAAAAAGCGGCCCGGCGGCAAGCAGCAGGGCGCAGCTGAAAATTATCTGATACATAAAGACTCCGGATAACAGCGCCGCCAAACGGCGGCACCTGTATAAAACAACAAACTTAGAACTTGCCGCTAACACCTACCTGCCAGGCACGGCCAAATTGCTCGTGCTCATATACACGATTGCGCTCCCCCTGATAGCGAATGGCTTTGCTATCGGTCAGGTTACTTGCCTCAACAAATAGCGACAGAGTTTTGCTGAGCTTGTAGCTGGCGGTATAGTCCAGAGTACCCCGGCCATCCCAGTACAGGTTTAAATCCGGGTTAGCCGTATCAAAAGCATCGATATACTCAGAACGATAGTTATAGGATAACTGGGTGCTAAACTTTTCAATATCGTACTGTAGCGCCAGGTTAACGGTATGTCGGCTGGTACCGTTTAACTCGGTTTTACCAATACCAAAAGGTAAATCGGCTTGCGACTTGGTGTGCGTATAGTTAGCGATAAAACCTAAACCACTGAAAGCTCCCGGTAAGAAATCCAGTGCTTGCTGCCAGTTAAGCTCAACGCCATATAAGTAACCGCTGTTACCATTTTCTGGCCGTACCATTTGGAAGCCATCAAATTCACCACCGCTAATTTCGCTACGCGCTTTAAAGATAGGATCTGATAGGTCTTTATAGAACACCCCGGCAGAAATAAGACCCGAAGGCGCGATATAGTATTCCCCTGTTAAATCAAAGTTATGCGCATAGGTAGGTTTTAAATCAACATTACCAATGTCTAAGGTGCCACTGCCTGATGAGCGATCTTCGACAATAAAGTACGGCACTAAATCGGCAAAGTTGGGACGACGCAAACCGGTACTGTACGCCGCTTTAATAATTAGGCCATTTTCCAACTCATGGCGTAAATGTGCGCTGGGGAACAGCTTGGTATAGTTTTTATTGGCATCAACTAAAGTAGCCGTTTCCGTTTCAGCATCAAACTCATATGCCTGGCCAGCGTTTTTGGTTTGTTCTACTCTGGCACCAAACAAAAAGGTAGTGTTGTCCCAATCGAGTTTATTTTGTGCATAAGCCGACAAAATATCTTCTTTTGCCTGATAATCGGCAGTGATCGAAGCGGCGCCCCGGTCCAGATAATCTGCATTCTCAAAAATATCCCGGTATGCTAAGACAAAATCACGGCGCAGTTTCGGGCCATTATTGTAGTAACCATCAAAGGGTAACGATTGCTTGTCTATCATGACATCGGCAAAGCCTGGGGCATTGGCGCCTACCGAGTTGCGAAACCGGTTTTCATCGTTTTCTTTATCTTTTAATCTGGCCTTAGCACCAAACTTTAACTCTGAGTAAGTGCCTGCCAACTGCCCCGGTACCGTAAAGTTAACTGCATAAGCTTGCTCGGTTTCTTCGGCACCACCGGTACGGCGCTCATAACGGCGCCAGTTCATATCGGCAGGGGCAAAGTTAAAGTCGGTTCTTACCACTTCACCAGCCGAATTTAACACCTGATACGTGGGTAAATCCGGATTGGAGAAGTCATAAGCTACACCTGGCCGGCTGCGTTCACGGTAGGTGAGGTAATCACGGTTTGGATAATCCTGTTTAGCCGAGGAATAAGAGGCCTGAAAATCGGCACTGTAACTTGCCATATCCATCCGGCCGCCAAATACCGTGGTATTGATGGTGTTTACCACGGTGCGATGCCGCAGCTCTTTATCAAAGGTAGCGCGGCCTGCAACACCGGCTTGTTGGTTGGAGTCTGCCGTATGACGTTCCCACTCCACCACTAAAGTATCGCGGTACTCATCATCTTCAAACCGTGAGTAGTTATGGCTGAGGTAAAAGTGCTTATTGTCATCTATTCTAAAGTCAAAACGACCACTTAACCCTGTACGTACCCGTTTCAGTTCATAATCTTTAAACTCGGTAACTTCCGGCACATAGGCACCGCTATTTAACTGCATCCAGCTATGTTCAACATTATCCGTTACCCGGTTGGTTTCGCTATGCTGCGCCGAAAATAGAAAACCTGCTTGCTCAGTACCGTTAAATTTATCGCCGTAGGTTAAGCTGGCTTTAAAGGCATCACCATTGCCTTTTTCATTTTTACCACCAGAAACTTTCCCACGCAGTATGCGGCCTTTGCTGTCTAATGCGCCTTGGGTAACAATATTAATATTACCGGCAATGGCATCTGCATCCATATCTGGGGTGATGGCTTTAGTCAGCTCCAAAATAGAAATCACATCTGAGGGAATGGTATCTAAATCAACTGCGCGGGTGCTGCTGTCCGGTGAGGGTATAGATACACCATCAATAGAAATATTAGAAAACTCCAGCGGGGCACCGCGCACATTAACATAACGCCCTTCGCCCTGATCACGCTGAATAGAGGCGCCAACTAAACGTTGCATGGCCTCTGCTACGTTGTCGTCCGGGAACCGGCCAAGGTAATCAGCAGACACTACCGATTTCAGATTGTCAGATGCGCGCTGAATATTAAGCGCCCGTGATTGGGCATCGCGGCTACCTACTATCTGCAATACTTCTACATCGTCGCTGGCAAAACGCAGCGTTAGCTCAGCACCTTGTTCAGCGCTTACTGCTACATCAACACTTTTCGGTGCGTAACCCAAATAACGGATTTCCAGTTGATAGGTACCCGAAGCCAAGTTATCAAACCGAAAACGTCCTTGTTGATCAGTGGTAGTTTCCCGATTACTGCCAAGTATACGTACCTGTGCGCCATGTAATAATACATTACGGTCATCACTTAGCTGGCCACGGATCCCCTTGCTGTCGACTGCCGCTACAGCAACACGCAAAGGTACATCAGCACCTTGCGCCACCACAGAGGCCGGCGCGAAACAGGCACAAGCAATAGCAGCTGCTACCGCGCTTCGATGAAATGTTGGTCGGAATAAAGCAGTCATGAGTTAGTAAGCCCTATTGAAATGAATAAAAATGTAAACCGTGATGAATTAGGGGCTTACCTTGCCTCCTGAATATGACAAAAAAGCGACAAGCACTTATTGTGCTGAGCCGCAAAGACCCGGGTCAGCAGGGTTCAGTGCAAAACAAGTAAATGCCGACACTGTCATCATTTTGTCACACAGGTTTTTCAGACTGGGCGTGTGGCGCTGTCGCCGATTGGTGTATCAATTATTAATGTGGACTTTTTATGTGGCGACAACACCTGTACAAAATTACGCTTACCGTGCCTTTACTTAGTGCAGGCTTATTGCTGGCACTGTCGTTGGGTGTGGTTAAAAACCCGCTTGAGTTTGATTGGTTAGATATTTTAGGGGAAGGTGTGGTACTGCTTGTGGCACTGTGCTGGTTGTCACTTATCATCAGCAGCCGGCCAGCGGGGCGTGTTAGTGAGTGGTTGTACTATGGTAGCTTGCTGTTAGTGTGCTCGTTTTTTCTGGATTTACTGGACGAGTTTATCCGTTATCCAACACATATCAGAATCATGAGCTGGCTGGAATCATTGCCAGCACCTGTAGGTATGCTGGCACTTACCTATGGCTTAGTTGGCTGGCACCGCGAGCAGCGGATTATTAACCGCCAATTGCAGGGCCGCGAATTATTTTTACGTGATCACCGCTTGCTCGACCCGCTGACACAGTTGTATGGAGTTAATTACCTCTATGCAGTGCTAGCACGGGAGATGGCGTTACACCGCAGGCAGCAACAGCCCTTGTGCCTGCTGATGTTGGGTATAGACCACTTTACAGCATTTAACCGCCAGCATGGTACTGCAGCGGGCGATGACTATTTGACCAAACTTGCTGAGCTGATCACCAGCCAGATGCGCTGCTCAGATGTACTCTGCCGCTACGCAGGTGACCGTTTTGTCGCTGTGCTGGCCAATACCAATCTGGCACAGGCCGATATTATCGGCTTGCATTTACAGCAACATCTTCGCCTGCTGTCGGCTGCAGAAGCTACGCTAACGGTTACACTGGTAGCCACTGAGGTCTCGCAGCAGCACGCGGCCCAGGCGTTGCAATATGCTGAAACACAACTGAATGCAGTAAAATCCAAAGCGCACGCCGCAGTGCTCCAGCTCTCTTAGGCCGCTCGCATGCCAGTTGTGATGTTCGGCCATACTGATAAAAATATCCTGCTGCAGCATGGCATCACAGAGTTGCTGCAATTGGCTCAGCGACGCGGCGGACAGCTGCATAAACTGTTAAGTGGAACCCATATTTTTGAGCCTGATCTGAGCAAACCACTTAGCCGCTGTAATCACCGTGACTGGCTCAGCCTTATCAGCCGCTGCCAGCAATTGCACAGCCCTGAACTGCCGTTTGTTCTGGCAAACAGTATATTAAACAACCGCACGATTGCACTTAGTCAAAGTTTATTCGTCTGTGCCAACTTAGCCGGCAGTTTGCGCCAGCTCTTGTATTTCCGCCATCAGTTGTTGCCGGTGATCTACCCCATAGTGCAGCAACATGGTGATACCCTGACATTACAGTTGAAACCTGCCATAAGTCTGGGCACACAGCAGCATTTTGTTGTCACTCTGGCCATAGCCTTTATTATTCAGCTAATAAAACAACAATTGGGTACCTGCCATGAGCTAAAGGTTCAGCTAACGCAAGACTGCCCTGCTTTTTTAGCACATTTTTCCGGCCATTGGCCCTGCCAGCTCAGTTTTAACCAACATGTTGACGCCATCCATATTCCCCGCTCGCTATGGTATCAACCCTTTGCCGGACGTGACCAGCTGCAGCTTAGCCAGTTAACCCGCAGCTGTTACCAGCTAAATAAAGTGTTGCCGAACCAGCGCGGAGTGCTGGAAGTACTGCAAAGACGTATTCGCCGGGCATTGCCGCAGCTACTCAGCCTTGACGCTGCAGCTGGGGCGTTAGGCATTAGCGGTAGCAGCTTAAAACGGCTGTTGCAGCAACATAACACCAACTTTGCCGCTTTATCTGACACGGTACGCCGGGATACAGCCCGGCTATTGTTATTGCAAGGCCAATTATCAAACCGGCAACTGGCCATTGAGCTTGGTTACTCGGATGAGCACAATTTCCGCCGTGCGTTCAAACGCTGGACCGGGCAAGTCCCTAGCCAATTTAAAAACCTGCCCAATCCACTTTAACCTGGTGACATAGGAATGATGATGAAACCCCGGATTTTAACTTACCCCGCCAACCCCAGCCGCAAGGCCATAAAGCAGGGCTTGTGGCTAACATAGTTTGCAGCTATGTTACGCAGCTTTAATAAAGCTACCGTTTGTGCTCCTGCTGATACCCAAGGATGTTATGAAATTACTCTTTGCCTCTGCTAAAACACTTTCTATTGTTATTATTTTGCTTGCCCTGACGACTTTAAGCAGCTCGACACACGCGGAGGTATCAGCGCTGGAGCAGCTATTTGAGCAACAACAATATGACACCTTCTTACAACAAGCCCGGCAGCAGGCCAGTGAAAATAATGCTGAAGCACTATTTTTACTCGGTAAAGCTTACGATCTGGGGCGCGGCGTTACACAAGATAGCACTATAGCCAGTGGCTACTATCAGCAAGCCAGAGAGTTAGGCTCTGCTCGTGCCAGCCATAACCTTGGCAATATGGCGCTAAACAAAGGCAGAAAAGCTGAAGCGATCCGTTTGTTCGACGAAGCCTTGGCACGTGGCCTTAAATTACCTACATTATACAACCTGGGGCTGGCGCACAGCCCGGCAGATCCTAAGTCAATATTTCATCTGCCACCCACCATAGAAGCAGCGCAGCTGGCTGGCAGTTACTTTGGCCAAGCTTACGAACTGGACAACGATATTTTATATCTGGATAACGCATCACGCGAATACTTGCGCGCCTATTTAATTGCAATGCAAAGTTACGGCAGCGAAAGAGAGCAGTTAGACATGGCGCAGTTGCGCCAGCAAGCTGTGCACTGGCTGGAGCGTGGCATGGCGGCGGATCAGGGTACAGCCTGGACAAACTATGGCACCCTGCTACTGAACGAGAAAGACTATAGCGGCGCTAAGGCGGCTTTTTTACAAGGTGCACAGCGCAATATTGCTGTGGCAAACTATCATTTGGCAACCATGGCAGATAAAGGCCTGGGCAGGCAAGCTGACAAAACACAGGCACTGGCGTATTATGAAAAAGCAGCCTTGGCCGGAATGGAACAAGCCAAAGTTCCGGCTTACCAGCTGCTTAAAGATCAGCTTAAGTACGAAAGCGACTTAACAGTATTGGAGCAAGGCATCGCCCGTTTTAATGCGCTAAACCAGCAAGAAAAATATCCCCACATTTCGTTGGATGCAGCCATTCGCCGGCTGGCATGGGGCAAGTTTCTGGCGCAACAACGCCAGCAAAATATAGCCCAGACTATACCCGGCACAGCACAATTATCCTTGCAGGCCTGTGGTTTAGACCTGAACCAAGAATATGGTGCCAAATACAACCTGGGTATAAACTCACGCTGGCGTATGGCAGCCTATCTGACGCTGGCAGACAGAGTCGCTTTACCGCTCGAAGGCAGAGTTGACGCGCAAGGTTGTGCCCGCTTTACCACCGCAATAACCGAGCAACTGCAAAGCTTGTTACAACAAGGCGCAGTATTCGGCTTACGCTTTCCTAACTATACCCTGCCACTGGCGCTGAGCCGACAAGGTAACGAGCTGCAACTCAACTTACTGCCGGTGGGCACACCGTTGCCAGTTAATTAACGCAAGCAGGAGTTATAATGAGTGACCATGAAATTATTATTTTGCTGCAAAACCCGCAACAGCAGCCAAATGCAGACATTGTCGCTGCTAGCAAAGCATTTATCGCCGGGCTGTTTCCTGCGGCTGAACATATTGCAGTGACCTGTTCAGACGAAGTGCGTTATTACGACTGCGGCGGCAATTTTGAGCATATTCATTGTCCGGCCTGCCAGACAGAGCTGAGCGTGGAACAATGGCACACAATGATGGACGCAGACTACAATGCCGAAAGCAACAGCTTTGCCATGCAACAATTGGCGTTGCCGTGCTGTGGCAAGCTCTGCAATTTAAATCAGCTGCAATACTCTTTTGAGCAAGGCTTTGGCCGTTTTGCCATTACTATGGATAACAGTGTCGGTGTGGTTGATGCGGCCACGCAGGCAGCAATAGAAGTATTTTTAGGCAAACAGCCGGTAAAAATTATTTACCGGCATTATTAGTTAATGCCGGCACAACAGCTGGTTCTGGTTTGGCTTAGCTTCTGTCCTGCTTTTCCAGAAAGTCTCTAAACTCAATGGTGTAAAGCTTAATTAATACATGGGTCAGCGCAAATATAATCGGGCCGTAGATCAAGCCAATAACACCAAATAACTGCAAACCACCAATAAGTGACAGGAAAAGCACCAGTGTGCTCATATTGGACGTACCCTGCATCAGAATCGGCCGTAAAAAGTTATCAATAGAGCCAACCAGTATGGCACCCCACAAAGTTAAAAATAATGCCCAGGGCCAGTCGCCCGTGAGTAACAAATATAAACTGGCAGGAACCCAGATTAACGCGGCGCCAACCAACGGGATTAATGACGCAAACACCATTATTGTTCCCCAGAACAACCCTGGCATACCAACAATAGCCATACCAATGCCGCCCGCAGCCCCCTGAGCTAACGCGGTCAAAAACGTTCCCAGTACTGCAGAGCGCGCAACGGTATTGGCTTCAGTGAGTAATTTTTCTTCCTGCGAACGGGCCAGCGGTAATATCCAGAACAGGCTTTCAATAATCTTTTTATGGTCGCGCAGCAAAAAGAACAATACAAACAACATCAGGAAAAAACTGACAATTATTCCGGTTACATCCCCAACCACTTTAGTACTTAAATCAAGCAGTTCTTTACTAAAGCCTGAGGCAAATTCAGTTAATCTATTAATAATGTCTCTGACACTGAAATCACCAACCGGTAGAAATTCGTTTATTCTTTCAATGCCATTCTTAATAAACGGCTGCTGCAGCAGTGCTTCGGCTTTGCCCTCTTCAACCCATTGGTAACTTTGCTTAGCAAACGTAATACTTTGCTGAACTATCGCCATTAACACTACAGTGGCCGGCACCAGGATCACCACCACCAGCAAGGAACAGGTTATAGTTGATGCCAGGTTAGGTTTATCAGGAAATTTCCGCATAATTTTCTGATGCACCGGAAAACACAGTAACGACAGTACGAATGCCAAAACTACCGGGCCAATAAAGGGTGCTATCAGCAGATAACTGGCATACAGCGCCAGTAATAAGAAGATAATCAGCACCCAATGCCCAGGCTCGATTTTAACTTGGTTACTCACAGATAAAACTCCCTTTTCTGATTACTGCACGGCTATTTTATGTTACGGCTATTTTGAGTCAGGGCGCAACCTGCTGCATAATCAGGCCACAAATATAAGCACCATAGGTACCGAGGCCATAGCCCAGCACCGCCAGTAATACCCCCACAGGGGCTAAAGACGGATGAAACGCAGCGGCGACCACCGGTGCTGACGCCGCACCACCGACATTAGCCTGGCTACCCACCGCCATATAAAACATCGGCGCTTTTATTAAGCGGGCAACAACCAGCAATAATACCGCGTGTACTAACATCCAGATGATACCGACTAAGAACATCAGCTTGTTACTGAAAATCGCCGTAACATCCATATGCATACCTATGGTGGCAACCAGGATATATAAAAACGCCGAGCCCACTTTGGATGCGCCTACCGCCTCCAGTTTACGTACCCGGGTAGTAGACAAATACAGCCCCACAGTAGTGGCGATCACCACCAGCCAGAAGAAGGTGCTGGTTAAGCTGTACATAGCCAGCTGCGGCGCTACCCGCTCAATCCAGGGCGCAATAATATCGGCTAATGCATGAGACAACCCGGTTACGCCAAACGCTACTGCAACAATCAGCATAATATCGTTTAAATTAGGAATACGGGCATTTTGTGCCTGATATTGCTCAATTTTCTGCCGCAGGTTCATAATGCCACGGGTATCAGCACCGTTTTTGCGATCAAAAAACTCGGCCCGGCTGGCAATAAACAGCAATACTGCCATCCAGACATTGGCTACCAACACATCCACGGTAATCATTACAGAAAAAATATTGCCATCAACGTTAAACACTTCTTTCATTGCCGCCTGATTAGCGCCGCCGCCAATCCAGCTACCAGCGATAGTTGTCATGCCGCGCCAGACATCACCACCCAGCTCTTGCGGGAAAAAGTAGCCCACACTCATCAGTGCAATGGGCCCGCCAATAACAATGCCCAAAGTACCGGTTAAAAACATGATTAGCGCCTTGGGCCCAAGGCCAAGAATAGCTTTAAAATCAACGCTAAGAGTTAACAACACCAGGCTGGCCGGCAGTAAATAGCGTGACGCCATTTTGTAGAGTGATGAACCTTCGCCGTCAATCACGCCAAAGCTGTTAAATAGCGAGGGGATGAAATAACACAACAACAGTGCCGGTACATATTTGTAAAAAGCTTTAAAGAAGCGGTTATCGCTATGGCTGGTATAAAACACGGCACCCAAAATGGTGGCCATTAAACCAAGTACCACTGCATCGTTAGTGATAAGTACGCTGGATTCTTGCATCGGATACCCTGAAAGATAGTTAATAATTAGCTGCGGTTTTATGACATCGCTTTTTGCGCCAACATATCACAGCGCTACCTGTTCACAAAGCTGTAGCCGTTGTTCTGCCGCAATACTGCGGCAATCCGACAACAGAAACTAGAGCTTCAGCAGATTTTATGCTGTTATGTGGCGGCAAAACACACCATAAAACGCATGGAGGAACAATGCGAAACCTTACCGGGAGCATCACACTACTGCTGGCATTTGCCTGCACAGCTGTTGCAGCTAAACCTATTACGCTGGAACAAACTGTCGGCATACAACATGTCACTCAACTGGTTGTAAGTAACGACGGCAATTACACCGCGTTTATCCGTAACCGGCCACGCAACCCTTACAGCGAGAATGATGGCTCCAGCCACCATGAATTATTTCTGCTCGACAAAAATGGCAACCAAACCCCCTTTGTCACCGGCGATGGCCGGGTTGGTAATATTAAGTTCAGCGCCGACAATACGCAGTTGTATTTCACCGCTAAAAGAGGTGATGACAAATTTACCAGCCTGTACCGCATAGCGGTTAGGGGTGGCGAAGCGCAAAAAGTACTGAGCCTGCCAAACAATATCAGCAGTTACGATATCAGTGCCGACGGCAATTATCTGGCTTTGCTGGCCAGGCCGGCTGAAGCAAAACAACAAGCAGAATTAAAAAAGAAAGGCTTTAAAGCCGAAGTGTATGAAGAAGATTTAATCAACACCCAGCTGTGGCTGGCGCAACTGCAACAACGGCCGTTAAAAGCTGAAACGGTGCCGGTTGACGGCAATGTGTTGTCGGTAGCCTTTGCCCCCAAACAGCAGCAATTACTGCTGCGTGTAGCGCCCACGGCACTGATTGACGATAACTACATGGCCAGCCAGTATCAGTTGGTGGATTTTAGCGGCAAGGTGCAACAACGTTTTGCCACTGTTGGTAAACTGGATAAAGCCGAACTGTCACCGGACGGCAGCAAACTGGCGCTGATTGGCAGCGAAGATATCCACGACCCTTCAGCCGGACGTTTAATACTGGCCGATGTAAAAACTGCCGACCTGAGCGAGCTGCTGCCCAACTATGCAGGCCACGTGCAGGATATTGCCTGGCGCAGTAATAATGAACTGCTTTATGTCGGCCATATTGGTACCGAAGCCGAGCTGGGCGTTGTTAATGTACGCAGCGGCAAAGCCAGCCAACTGGTAAAACCCGGTTCAGGCATTATTACCCGCGTAGCACAGCCGGCAAATGCCAAACACAGTGCACTGCTTGTTAACACAGCCGCTCACCCAACTGAAGTTTATCGCCTCAGTGGCAATAAGCTTAACCGGCAAACAAACTCTAACCCCTGGCTGGACGGCATTAGCATGCCAAAACAGGAAACCATCAAGCACACAGCCAGCGATGGTGTTGATCTGGAAGGCATTCTGGTATATCCGCTGGATTATCAGCAAGGCCAGCGCTACCCGCTGATCATGGTGGTGCATGGCGGGCCGGAAGCACATATGTCTAACGGCTGGCTCGACCGCTACGCCAGCCCGGTTAAACTGGCAGCCAGTGAAGGTTATATGCAGTTTTTCCCTAACTACCGCGGCAGTACCGGCCGGGGTGTGGCATTTTCCAAACTGGGGCAAAATGATTACGCCGGCAAAGAATTTGATGATTTAGTCGATGCTAAAAATTATCTGGTTGCGCAAGGGCTGGTTGATGCCGCCAAAGTGGGTATTACCGGTGGCTCTTATGGTGGTTATGCGTCGGCCTGGGCTGCCACCAAGCAAACAGAGCACTTTGCCGCCAGCGTGATGTTTGTTGGGATCAGTAATAATTTATCTAAATTTGGCACCACAGATATAGCCAATGAAATGCATTTGGTACATGCCCGTAGTTACCCGTGGCAAAAATGGCAATGGTATTTAGAGCGCAGCCCGATTTACCATGCAGAACAAGCCAAAACCCCCATTTTAATTATGCACGGTAAAGAAGACACCCGCGTACACCCCAGCCAATCAATGGAGTTGTACCGCTACTTAAAAACCCACGGTAAAGTGCCGGTACGTTTAGTGTTGTATCCCGGTGAAGGCCACGGCAACCAGAAAGCTGCAGCCCAGCTCGATTACGGTATGCGCCTGATGCGCTGGATGGATCACTTCTTAAAGCAGGGTAATAAAGATTTGCCACCGCATGAGCTGCCACACGCTGACAATATAAAAGCAGCCACCAAAGAAAAAGACGCGGCCTGACAAAACCGTCTTACTATCAATGCCGGTTAGTTAAGCTAACCGGCATTTTGTATGTTTTTACCTGATGTGCGGTGATAGCCCAGAACATGATACCCACTACACTGATGGCTGCCCCCAGAAAACATACACCGTTCCAACCAGCACGCTCGTATATCGCCGTTGAGGCAATAGCTCCGATGGCGCTTCCGATAGAATAGAATAGCATGTAGCAGGCAACCAGTCGGCTATGCGCCTCTGGCCGAATGGCGAAGATCATGCTTTGATTAGTAACATGGACTGCTTGTACTGCCAGATCCAGGATGACCACTCCTGTCACCAGTGCCAGTATGGAGGAATCAAGAAGGGCAATGAATCCCCACGATATGAGCAACAACAGCAGAGATATCCCGCTAGTCCATTGCCCAAAACCCCTATCGGCCAAACGCCCAGCTCCGCTGGCAGCGAATACCCCAGCCAGCCCAGCAAGACCGAACAGACCGATTTGCGTATGTGACATAGCGTAAGGAGGCGCGCTAAGTGGCAGCACCAGCGCAGTCCAGAATGTACTGAACGCGGCAAATATTAGCAGAGCCAGAATGGCTCGGACCCGCAAAATCGGCTCCTGTACAAACAATGTTAGCACCGAGCGAACTAGCACTGGATAGGAAACCGCAGATCGAGCGGCAGCCTCACGCGGCAAAATGCGATAGAGGACTGCCGCCATGAGCAGGGTTGTTATGGCAGATACCATATAAACCGTGCGCCAGCCGCCAAGATCAGCAAGCACCCCAGACACAAAGCGGGCCAGCAACAGACCGACGACTATGCCGCTTGTCACCACCCCCACCGTCTTTCCCCGTGTTGTTGGTGAGGCGAGCATGGCAGCATAAGCCACTAAAACCTGCACAACAACGGCCAATAATCCTACTGCAACCATGGCGATGAATAACATAGCTTCATTTCGGGTAGTCGCAACCACAGTAAGGGCGATAGCGGACAGCACCCCCTGAGCGACGATCAGCTTACGGCGATCGACAATGTCGCCCAACGGAACAATGAACAGAAGCCCACATGCATAACCGACTTGCGTCAGTGTAACGATCAAACCAATCACAGAAGGATTGATTCCGAAGTCGGCGGCCATGGTGTCCAGTAGCGGGTGCGCAAAGTAGATGTTGGCGACGCTTAGCCCACAGGCTATTGCAAAGATAATAGTCGTTCCCATCGATATGTCGTGGGTATTCTCAGGGGCTAGCGCATCATTGGGGTTTGTCGTTGAGTAACGCTCGTTTATCTGGCTATTCATACGATATCCTGAAACAAAAATATGCCACACGAAAACAGGTCTCATAATAAGACCATAATTCGAATGAGGCTAGTCTTATTTTAAGACTTAATTTGCCGGGGTAATAAAGCACCGTATAATGAGGCAGTCAGATAAACCAGAAAGGATAACTGAATGAAGCGCAAGAACTTAAGTAAGGCTGAATGCCCTGTGGCACGTTCGCTAGATGTGATAGGTGACTGGTGGTCGCTTCTGATCATACGCGATGCCTTCGATGGCATAAACCGCTTCAGTGCGCTGCAGAAGAATCTCGGTATTGCCCGCAGCATGTTGACTGCCCGGTTGCAGGAGCTGGTGGAGCATGGAGTGTTGGAAACTGCACCAGCCTCTGATGGTACTGCCTATCAGGAATATGTTTTAACAGAGATGGGGCGTGGGCTTTTTCCTGTAATTGTCGCTTTGCGTCAATGGGGCGAAGAGAACCTGTACCAGCCTGGTGAACAACACTCAGTGTTGCTCGAAACTCAGACTGGCAAACCTGTAACACGGCTTGAATTACGGTCTCGAGAAAACCAGGTTCTCAAATGGCGGGATACTATGGTCCGTAAACTCTCGCCGGATGGGAAACACTAGTGTCCTTAACCCGATGCCTTGATACGCCTCGCCAGGCCGTGTATTCCCGCTGCCCACACAACGATTAGTGCTGCCACCAGCAATATAAGTAAAGCCGGTGAGAACGAGCTGACACCCAGTTGCTCAAGCAATACCCCACCGACTATGCCACCACCTGCGATAGCCAGATTCCAGGCGGTAACCAGCATAGACTGCGCAACATCTGCTGCGGGCCCTGCTGATTTGGCGAGCGCGGTCTGGAATAAAGTTGCAGCGCCACCAAATGCCAGCCCCCAGGCCGCCACTGCGCTATAAACTGCCACGGGTATATCGCCAGCAATGCCCAGCACCAGTGCAGCCAGGGCAAACAGCGCTATGCTGGCAAGGGTCAGAGCACGCAAATAGCGATCAATCAACACGCCAATAATCCAGATGCCAAACAATGCTGTAATGCCAAATACCAGCAAAACCAGATCGGTTCGCTCTGCCATTTTGGCAGCCGACAAAAACGGGGCGATGTAGGTGTAAAGAATGTTGTGCGCGAGCACAAAGGCCAGCACTACAAACAGCACCGGGCGAATACCCGGCAGCGTAAATACCTGCCCAAGCGAAAGCCGTTTACCCGTGCTTTGGCCAGCAAAGTCCGGCACCTTCAACCGAACCCATACAATCAGCATCAACGCTAACAGGCTCATCATTGCAAAACCGACCCGCCATCCAAGCAGATTGCCAAGCAAGGTACCGGCCGGAACACCTAACGACAACGCCAGCGGTGTACCCACTATCGCTATTGCGATAGCACGGCCCTTAAGGTGCTCAGGCACCATGCGGCTGGCGTAGCCGGCCAGTAAAGCCCACAACAACCCTGCCGCTACACCGGCCAGAAAGCGGGCCACCATAGTCAGGGTGTAACTGGTGGAAAACGTTGTAACCGTATTGGCAATAGCAAAACCGACGATGGCTGCCAGCAACAAAGGCCGGCGCCGCAAACCTTGTGTAATTGTCATCAGCGGAATAGCCGCCAGCAAAGAGCCAATGGCATAAATAGTTACAAGCTGACCAGCAAGCGCTTCTGAAACACCTAATCCTGTGCCAATTTGTGGTAAAAGACCTGCGGGTAAAGCCTCGGTCAGTATGGTTACAAAACCCGCTAAGGCCAGCGCCAGCAGTGCGGCCAGTGGCAGACGATCTGGTGTAGTGGATTTCATCGCTGCACCTCCGGCGCACCATACACGGCATCACGTAGCTCAGTAACGAAGCGGCCAGACATGCCCTCATACAGGGTATTGGTAAAAGCCACCACGCTAAGCCCCTGGCCCCGATCTACAAACCAGGAATGGCCGTAAGCACCGCCCCAGCGCCATGTCCCTGCTGACTCAGGTGAACCAGCAAGTCTTGGGTCGCGCAACACCGAGAACCCCAGACCAAAACCAAAGCCTGGCGAATCAGGTAGCGCCAATCCACCGATTTGATCCCGCGCCATTTCTGCCACCAGCTGATTGGGTAACAGCCCGCCGCTTTCTTGACGCAGGGCTTCCAACAGACGTAGAAAATTCCCGGCTGTACCCGCCATACCCGCGCCCCCAGATGGAAAAGACTGTATATCGAAGATACGAGCCGGGCTGTATTTAATGCCAATTGCCCCCTCAAAAGGTGAGACTATTTCCCCTTCCGCCAATTGATGTGGCTGCGGTGTACTATTGACATAAGCAGTGGCCATGCGCCGCGGATCACGTGCGACGAAACCGGTATCGTTCATACCTAATGGGCCTGTCACTAACTGCTGCACTGCTACGTTGAGCGGGGCGTCATAAACGCGCTCAATCAATGCACCCAGTACATCAGTCGCCAGCGAATAGCCCCAGGCTGTGCCCGGCTCATACAACAGCGGCACACTGGCGATGCGTTTAAGGTTTTCCTGCAGACTAATACCTGATGCATCCATACCATCCGATACACCCGCCAACGCATAGGGGCTGTTTTCGTCGGCCTCGAAAAAACGATAACCCAAGCCGGCCGTATGGCTAAGCAACTGCCGAACGGTGATCCGCGCCAGACGGCCATCGGCCAGCCTTGGCTGAAAGTCAGACAGCCAGGTGTCAATGTTTTCGTCCAGCTCTAGTCGACCTTGTGCTACCAATACCAGCGCGGCAGCAGAGACAATGGGTTTACTCACCGAGGCCAGACGAAAAACCGTATCCAACGCCATCGGCCGCCCACTCTCCCGGTCGGCATAACCTGCTGCCTGCTGATAAATAAGCTCGCCGTTTCGGGCAACCAGTACCACAGCCCCCACTAATCGTTGCTCATGCAATGCTTGCCCGATAACGCTTTGGATGCGGGATGACATCGGTATGGGCGCTAAGCTTCGAGGCAGGGGAAAGGTGTTGGTTGTCATAGCAAAGTCCTTTATTGATTGGTTGTGCCATGATCATATAAAGCCTCTTATTAAAGAAAAAGTAGGGTATAGTTCCTTTATCTGCGGAGCTTTTTGTCCGCAATTGAAGGGTAAACCGGAGGTAACGTGGACAGCTTGAATGGCTTTATGGTGTTTGTGCAGGTAGCCGAACAGCGCAGCTTCGTTGGTGCTGGTCGCGAGCTGGGCATATCGGCCTCTGCTGTGGGTAAAAGTGTAGTGCGGCTGGAAGAAAAACTGGGGGTGCGCCTGTTTCACCGCAGTACCCGCAGTGTCACATTAACCGCCGAGGGGACGCTATTTCTGGAGCGTAGCCGGCGTATCTTAGCCGAGATTGAAGCGGCAGAACTGGAGCTATCTCAGGCTACAGGGGCTCCGCGCGGCCGCCTGCGTGTAAGCCTGCCGCTGGTCAGTTCGTTGGTGTTGCCCGTACTGGGTGAGTTTATGCGTGCATACCCGGATATCGAACTGGATCTGGATTTTACCGACCGCTTGGTGGACGTTATTGAAGAAGGTTTCGATGCGGTAGTGCGCACCGGCGAGCCGGAAGATTCGCGCTTGTCAGCCCGGCGCTTGGGTAACTTTCAGATGATGCTGGTGGCTTCGCCTGCTTATCTGGCGCAACGGGGTACCCCACAAACTCCGGCTGATTTGTTGCAGCACAGCTGTTTGCATTTCCGTTTTCCCAACAGTGGTAAGCTGGAAACCTGGGCGCTGAAGCAGCCACTTGATGAAGCTAAACTACAGCTTCCCACCTCTATGATTTGCAACAATATAGAAACCCGTTTGTGCTTTGCGCTACAGGGCCTGGGGATCGCATACTTGCCGGATTTTGCTATCCGTGAGCCACTCAGCAAAGGACTGTTGCAGCCAATTCTGGCCGACTACGTGCACCGTACCGGCGTCTTTCATATCTTGTGGCCGGCAAGTAAACATCCGTCGCCCAAAGTACGGGCCCTGGTCGATTTTCTCAGTGCAAGGGTGTTTTCGGCGGTAGACGCTGGCCTGTAAAGCTATGGCGGTACTTGTAGATCTCCATTTATCACATACTAAACCGTAATCTATGCCCGTCGCTGTAAAAGCGCTGCAGCATCAGAAACCTACTCACTCCGCTTTAGCGCTTAACGCTGGCGCTGCAAACGCCACACCATCCCAGCCGGTACGGATAAAGTTACGGATATTCTGATGATCTGTGCCTTTGGGGGTATCCAGTACAGTGCGGTAGTAATCGCCAAATAAAAATAACGTTTGCGGTGCCGACAACTGGTGCAGCAAACCAAAAGCCAATATTTTGCACGAACCGTTATTTTCACCGGCAGCGTTATGTAACTCGCCATTTTTAAACGCTACCGGCGTAAACTGATACAACGCATCGATAAGTGCAATACTTTGCTCGAAACTGATACTGTCGGGTTCAGTACTCAGCTGAATAAAAAAATGCTCTAGCATAGGAACTCCTGTTCGTTATGGCCACGCAGGCCTGCGGTAATCTGCTGATACTAAGCGTTGCCTTTAAGCTTAGCAACAACACAAATAACGAAGTAACACATCTTTACTATTGAGTACCGGATCCGGCTAACGTCACAGTTATTGCCTGATATACTCTGGCCATTATCCGTAAGCCGGACCACGTTATGTTAAGCACCGATATCTGCCAGCAGGCTCGTCTGGCAAGAGATGCCCGCTTTGATGGCCTGTTTTTTACTGCCGTAAAAAGCACCGGTATTTATTGCCGCCCTATTTGCCCGGCAAAAGCACCGGCCGAAACCCAGGTTAGCTATTATTTTTCATCAGCTGCTGCCTGCGCAGCCGGCTACCGGCCATGTCTGCGTTGCCGGCCAGACAGTGCGCCTGGCTCTGCCGCCTGGCAAGGTACAGATACGACCTTACAACGCGCCTTAAAACTGATTGATGCCGGCGCATTGCAGCAACAAAACCAGACCCAACTGGCAGAACGGCTTGGCATCAGTGAGCGTTACCTGCGTAAAATGTTTCAGCAGCAACTGGGGCTGGCGCCAAAACAATATGCCATTACCCAGCAAGTGTTATTTGCCAAAAAACTGCTGCATGAAACAGCTCTGCCTGTCAGTGCCATTGCTTATCAGGCCGGTTTTAACAGTGTTCGGCGCTTTAACGATGCCTTTAAACAACAACTACAACTTAGCCCTGGCGCTATTCGCCGGCGCCATGACAGCCCTGAGCCGGAGCTGATCAAACTGGAGCTGAGTTACCGCCCGCCACTGGCCTGGCACACTATGCTGCAGTTCTGGCAGGCGCGCACGCTGGATGGTATCGATTGGGTACATCAGCAAAGCTATGGCCGCACGTTCAGCTATCAGCAAAGCGCAGGCTGGTTTGAAGTCACGCCGAAAACGGACAGCAGTTTACAGCTGAGCCTGCACTGGCCTGCTAAACAAGGGCTGTTTAGTCTGGTGCAGCAACTACGCCGCCTGCTGGATCTGGATGCCAATATGCTGCAGATAGAGCACCAGCTGCAGCAGCATGCCTTATTTAGCAACGGCATGATCAGCGGCCTGCGTATTCCCGGTTTATGGTGCAGCTGGGAAGCGGGTGTCAGGGCCATACTGGGGCAGCAAGTCAGTGTTGCCGGCGCCCGCACCCAGCTCAACCGTTTGGTACAGGCGCTGGCTGAGCCGGTAGCCGGTGACAAAAAACTGTTCCCTACCCCGCAGGCTGTAGCGCAAAGTAATCTGGAAATGATAAAAGTGCCACAAGCGCGGCGCGATACCCTAAAAGCCCTGGCGCACTTTGTGATGGCAACCCCTGATGCATCACCGCAGCAATGGCTCAGCATTAAAGGCATCGGCCCCTGGACGGTAAACTACGCCTGCCTGCGCGGTTTATCTGCCAGTGATATCTGGCTGGCCGGCGATCTTGGTGTGCAAAAAGCGCTGGCCCGTAATGGTAATGCCGCCACTGATACCAGTAGCCTGGCGCCCTGGCGCAGCTATGCCACCTTTCAGTTATGGTTTAGTCCCGGAGAATAATATGTTTAGTCAATATATCGACAGTCCGTTAGGGCCGGTACAGATTTTAGCCAGCGCCAGCGGTATCAGTGCTATCAGCTTTGTGACAACACGCCAGACAGCTGAGCAACCTTCTGCGCTTACCACTTTGGCCGCGCAGCAGCTCAGCGCCTATTTTGCCGGTACGTTAAGCCATTTCAGCTTACCGCTGGCAGCCAGTGGTACGGTATTTCAGCAGCAGGTATGGCAAGCGCTATGTGCTATACCTTTTGGCCAAACCTGCAGCTATGCCGATATTGCCCGCGGCATCAGCAATGTCAAAGCAGTAAGAGCAGTAGGTGCAGCTAATGGCCGCAACCCTATTGCGATAGTGGTGCCGTGCCATCGTGTAATAGGAGCCAACGGCACTTTAACCGGTTATGCCGGTGGGCTGGATAAAAAAGCCTGGCTGCTAAAACACGAACAGCGCCAAAAGGCGCTGTTCAGTTAAGCTATAAAAGCAGATCAGAACTGGTAAGATACACCGAAACGGAATTCGTTTTTAGTGTCGCCGCTGTTTAGCGCCACATTGCTGCGAATGGCCCAGTCCGGGCTTAGGTGATAAGCGATACCACCGGCAAAACTGCCGTAATTATCGCCAATAGAGTGATAACTGGCTTCAGAGTAAAGTTCTACCTGCGGTGTTAATGGGTGACGTACACCCACACCACCATAACCACCAGAGTCATCTGCATCACCTGATGCATTCTGAAAACCGGCCAGAATATAAGTTTGGGTATTAGGTGAAAAATCCAGTTTAAAACCGGTTAAGTAATTTACACCCACCTTCAGCATGTTAGCATCAAACGGGCCTTGCGATACGCGGGCAAACTCGGCGTCCAGCACCCAATTTCTGTCCAGGCGGTATGAAGCTTCAACATAAGGGCCATCCGGGCCAATATCAGTATAGCCTGCACCAACATAATCCCATTTGATGTTAGCCTGGGCACCGGCGGCAAAAACTGCGGCAATGATACTTGCTGATACGATTGATTTTTTCATCTTATACTCCTAGGTTTCTCACACTGAGTCACACTTAATTGCAACGTGAGACTTATTTTTATTAAGGCCCAGCTTAGCCTTAGCGTCTTAACGCTGGCTGAACCCACCAGCCCGGTGCAAACATTCTAATTTTTAGAATGCTTAGTGGTGAATAATGTAATTTTCTTTCCATTAACGCTAAGCTTTAATAGCAAGCACTATTTCTGGAGAAACCACAATGACTACACGCACAGTGCAACGCCTGATCCCTGCAATCCAGGCATCAGATGGCGCCGGGGTAAAAATTAAACGCAGCCTGGGGCAAAACCAGCATACCCGGCTGGATCCGTTTTTAATGCTGGATTTTTTCGGCTCAGACCAGGCCGGAGATTATATTAAAGGCTTCCCACCGCACCCTCATCGTGGTTTTGAAACAGTAACCTATATGCTGGCAGGCCACATGTTGCATGAGGATCATCTGGGTAATCAGGGCCATCTTAAAAGCGGTGGTGTACAATGGATGACTGCAGGGCGCGGTATTATCCACTCAGAAATGCCACAACAAGACGCCGGCTTAATGCAGGGTTTTCAGTTATGGCTAAACCTGCCCGCAGCAGAAAAAATGAAACCCGCGGCTTATGTTGATATCAGCCCGGAATTGATCCCACAGATAACATTAGCGCAGGGCACAGCCAAAGTGATTGCCGGCACCTTGCAAACCGCTGATATCCGGCAAAGCGGGCCGATACAGGGCTTAACTACCGAGCCGCAGTATTATGATTTACACCTGACAGCCGGGCAGACCATAACGCTGCAGCTGGCGCTGACTCACAGTGCTTTTGTTTACCCCTATGCCGGCGATATTAAAGTGGCAGATGATAAAGAGCAGCGCAAAGTGCCCGAGCACCATGCCGGTGTGCTAACCAACGGCACAGCACTAACCTTGTATGCCGAGCACGATTGCCGTGTATTAGTACTGGCAGCCGCACCTATTGGCGAGCCGATAGTGCAGTATGGCCCTTTTGTGATGAACTCTATGGCCGAGATTGAACAGGCCATCAGTGATTATCAGCAAGGCCGCCTGACCGACAATAGAGCGGCAAACACCATTGAGTTGGCCCGGTAAAGGGTTTAAACAACGCTTTAGCTAATGAAAAGCGGGATTTTGTCAGCCCGGCGTTTTATACTAACGCCTTTGTAATGACAGAGACTGCAGCATGCAATTAATCGGTATTATCGGCGCCATGGAGCCGGAAGTGGCGCTGTTGCGCCAGCAAATCGTTGATGTAGAAACCACCGAGTTGGGTTCTTACGTATTTTACAGCGGCCGCCTCAATGGCGTAGCTGTTGTGCTGGTGCAATCCGGTATCGGTAAAGTCGCCGCTGCAGTTGCCACGACTTTAATGATCCAGCATTTTAAACCCGACGCCGTTATTAATACCGGTTCAGCCGGTGGTTTTGACCCGCAATTAAGTGTGGGTGATGTCGTTATCAGCACCGAAGTACGCCACCATGATGTTGACGTTACCGCCTTTGGCTATGAAATAGGCCAGGTGCCACAAATGCCCGCCGCTTATATACCCCACCCGGCTCTGGTAGCTGCTGCCGAGCAAAGTATTACATTACTGGGTTATTGCAAAACCAAACAAGGGCTTATTGCTACCGGCGACAGCTTTATCTGTGATCCGGCGCGCATAGCTGTTATCCGTCAGCAGTTCCCAACCATGCTGGCAGTTGAAATGGAAGGCGCCGCTATTGCTCAGGTGTGTCATATGCTGCATACACCTTTTGTGGTGATCAGAAGCTTAAGCGATATTGCCGGTAAAGAATCGCCGCAATCTTTCGAAGCCTATCTGGAGATAGCGTCAAAAAACAGTTCAGCCATGGTTGCTGAACTGATTAGCAGCCTGGCCGGTGTAAGCCTGTAACGTGCTGCCAACAGGGCTTTGGTTTGCGCCATTAATGCTGCTGGCCGTTGTGCTGGCAGCTAACTGGTTTAGCTTGCCTGCGGCCTATCATCCGTTAACACTGTTTCGTTATTATGCCCGGCAGCTGGCAAAAAAAGTCCATCCTGATCCTAACCGGCCGCCACAGCAGCAGCTGATCTCCGGCAACCTGGCCGTGATTGTCGCCACAGCGCCGCCCTTATTGCTATGCTACAGCCTGTATCAGTTCTCTGAGCTGCCGCAACTGCTGGATGCATTGCTGCTGTATATCAGCCTGGACTGGCAACAACAGCGTAAACAGATTCTTAGCGTTAGCGATAGCCTAAAACGCGGCCAGCTAATGCTGGCAAAAGAACAAGCGACAAAACTCGTGCGGCGCGACACCAACCGCCTGACAGCAATGGGTATTAGTAAAGCCATGCTGGAAAGCACAGTACTGCGTAATACTAAATTGATGCTGGGTGTGTGCTGCTGGTTTTTAGTTGGCGGTGGTATTGCCGCACTGGCATACCGGCTGTTACAGGAGTTGGCCCAGCAATGGAATAGTAAACTGCCGTTAAACACTCACTTTGGTGTGCCAGCTGCCTGGCTGGCTACTATTACTGCAGCCCCGGCGCTGCTAATTAGCAGTGTTATTCTGGCTTTGCAGCATGGTATCAGCCGCTGCTATAAGCAAATTCGCCAGATACCACGGCTTAACATTAACTCTCTGTCTTTTTTATTGCTGTGTTGCACCAGCGTAGCAGTGCGCTGCAATCTTGGCGGCCCGGCTTATTATGGCAATACTAAACTGCTGCGCAGCCGTATACCGTATCAGCGCGATCCCGCCTGGCAGGATATTGGCAACGCCGTGCGGGTGGTGCATTTTGTTCAGCTGTATTTTATGCTGCTGGCACTAAGCGTAACCTTAGTGCAATTGGCACTGCTTTGGTTGAAATAGCAACGATAACTGGTGCTGTCGTCAGAAAACTGGACAAGCTATTCACTCTCAGTATATGTTCTGCACAACAATGCAGATGTAGCAGCAATAATAATAATCACGCTACAGTGAACGGGAGTTTCAGTGAATTTTGTGCAGCCTTTGATGCGTATTGCAGCCCTGTTTCTGATGTTGGCTGTGTTCAACTTAGCTGCGGCCCCGCTATTGCGCCCACTGACACCGGATCAGGGGCTGACACAGGGTTCAGTTAACGATTTGCTGCTGGATCAGGAAGGCTTTCTCTGGCTGGCTACCGAGGGTGGCCTTAACCGTTTTGACAGTAATCATGTGGTGCAGGTAGGTACAGCACTTGCCAGTTTAAAAGAAATTTCATTTACCCGTTTATTGCAGGACAACAATGGCAGCATTTTCGCCGCCACCGCCACCGGCGATCTATACCGTTTTAACCGCGCCAGTGGTTATATCGAACTGGTGGGTAGTTTACGCCAGCAGAACGACCAGACAAACAGCACTTTTATCTCCGGTATAGCGTCATACAACAGTGATAGCTTATTGCTGAGCACCAATCACGCAGTATTTCGTTTGTCGTTAACTGATGGCAGCCATGAAAAACTGTTTGATATCCGTGACGCGGGTTATAGCAACGGCTGGCTGCGCAATATTGAATATTATCAGGGCTATGCACTGATAGCCGCGTTTAACGGTGTTATTGCCGTTAACCTTAGCAATAACCAGCACCTGCACCTGCCTTATGTAGACAGCAGTATAGTGTCAGATGACCAGCTACACAGCAAAGTGCTGAGTATTAAGCATAACCGTTTGTGGATAGGCACTGTCGATGGCCTGTACAGCATTAACCTTGACGATATGCTGGCGTATTTGAAGCACCAAACGCCCTATCAGGCTAAAACTGAGCTTGCCTCGCTGAATATCTGGCAATTAAAGTGGATTGATGACCACGCCCTGATCCCCACAGAACGCGGCCTGTACCGTTTTTATCCGCAACGGCAAAGCACTGAATTTGTGCTGCGCTTCAGTGATGCCAATCTGGGCTTATTTGAAAACACTATTATTGACATTGTGGCCGATAAAGCCGGTGGCTACTGGCTGGCCTCGCGTGACAATGGCGCCTATTACTGGCACCCACGCAGCCAGGCCTTTAGCCAGATTGTCCGCACTGATAACGATAACACCACGCTTAGCAGTAATGTGGTTTACAGCCTGTTGGCCAGCGACAGCCAGACACTGTGGATAGGCACTGCTAATGGTCTGAATAAAAATCAGCTACATAACGGTACAAACACCAGCTATTTAGTAAACCCGGACCCCAAGGCTATTCAGCATGACGGCACCATTTATGCTATTTACCCGGCAGATAACCACAACCTGTGGCTGGTTAACGCCAACGGCCTGCGCTTGTTTGATACCGCCACCGCCAGCCTGCAAATACCCCCCAATGTCAAAGAAAGTGACAAACATTATCTAAACGCCAGAAACAGCAGTTATTTTCTGTATCAGCAGCAGTGGTATTTCTTTTACGATACCAAACTTATGCGCTACACACCGGCTACAGACTTAGTTGAAGACATTAGCAAGGATTTCAGTGCATCCGGTAACAGCAGCGGCACAATTTTGGGCGTTTACACCGGCAAAAACATGGGGTTGCTGGTGGCAAAACCGGATGAAATCTGGTTGTGGCAGCCACAAACGAACAGCCAGCGTTTGATCTACCAAGCGCCAGGTTACCAACCTATGCTGGGCCGTATTGCCAACTCTATGCAGCAGGATAAACAAGGCCGGTTGTGGATCAGTATGTCAGGCGTAGGTTTGTTAGGTTTTGCCACAGACACACTGGAGCTATTGCATTTTTATAGTGTAGACGACACCTTGCTATCAGATGCGGTGTACAACCTGCAACTGGATGCACATGATGATATCTGGTTTTCCAGCCACTATGGTCTGGCCCGGCTTGATACTAATACTTTGCAAATTGAGTTTTTTACCCGCGATGATGGTATTTATACCCATGAATATAATGGCGGCGCAGTTACCACACTTGCTGACGGCCGGCTGGCCTTTGGCAGCATGCGCGGTGTAACACTGGTAGATCCGGCACGGCTACAGGAACAAAGCGCCGAGCCAAGCGTTATTATTACCAGCCTCAGTTTACTGTCTGGCAATTTTAAGCCGGTAAATACCAACTTAAATGAGCGGCATTTTACCTTGTCGCATAAAGATCTTGGCATCACGCTGCAATTTAGCGCGATGAATTTCAGCAACCAGCATAAAATGCGTTATCGCTACTGGCTGGAAGGCAAACAAAATATCAATTACCCGCCCCAGCGCGGCAACAGCGTTATTTTTCCGCAGCTAAGCAGTGGTGATTACACCTTTAACGTAGTGGCTATTTCTCCCGAAAGCGGCACTGAAAGCGCACCGGCAAAAATTCATTTACACATAAAACCCGCGTTCTGGCTATCCGGCTGGGCATTGCTAAGTTACGCCGCCCTGTTGACACTACTGATGTATAAAGTTTACCGGCTGCGCCGCCATCAGCATGCGCTGCTGCGCAGCATACATAATAAAGCCCTGCTAAGTGAGCAGCGCTTAAAGCAAGCTTTGGCATCGGTAAACAGCGGGGCCTGGGAATGGCAAGCCGACACTAACCTGCTGTTTGCGTCCCGCATTCATAGCATGCTCGGTTACAACGAAAGTATGAACCCGCTGACACTGCAGCAGCACCAAAGCCTGATCCACCCTGACGACAGAGATGGCTTCAGCACCCAGTGGGCCCGCTTTTTACAGCAGCCGGAGCAAGGCTTTGATTTTACCTACCGTATGCAACACCAAAGCGGTAACTGGTTGTGGTTTCGTGATCTGGGTAAAGCCACTGAACATGACATCGATAACAGCGTAAGCAAAGTAATAGGAACCTTTAGTAACATCACCGAAACCCGCGCCAATCAGGAAAAAGCCCGGTTATTTGGCGAAGCCTTCCAGCAAACCCGCGATTGGGTGGTTATTCTGGATAACAGCCAGCGGGTCATAGCGGCAAATCAGTCTTTTGCTGATGCTTTTGGCAGCGTGGAGCAATACCTTGACCAACCCCGCACCCACCATCTGGGCATTAGTTTGGTACGGCGGCGTTTTTACACCCGGCTGCTAAAAGAAATGAAACCGGGCCAGCACTGGCAAGGTGAAGAGTTGGTTATTACTCCCGATGGCCGTGAACGCCCGACACTGATTAACGTTAGTGCCATTGGCGAGCAGCATGAACTGGCATTTTTCGTACTGGTGTTTACCGATATCACCGCCCAGAAAATAGCCGAAGATGAACTGCGTTATCTGGCCAATTATGATGCCCTGACCGGCCTGCCCAACCGGGCTTTATTAATGGACCGGATATACCACGGTATTGATCAGGCCAAGCGTGACAAGCGATCCCTGGCGCTATGCTTTATTGATCTGGACAAATTTAAACAGATTAATGACTCGCTCGGCCACGATGTCGGCGATTTATTATTAAAGGAAGTGGCGCGGCGCTTAACCCTTACCCTGCGCGACAGCGACACCGTAGCCCGCCTGGGTGGCGACGAGTTTATTGTGCTGCTTGAAGGCTATAAAACTGCAGACAATATCAGCCATGTTGCCCGTAAAATGCTAACCGTTGTCAGTGAACCCATGCAGCTAGGTAGCCATACCGTTGGCGTGTCGCCCAGTGTTGGTATAGCCATCTATCCAGACGATGCCATGAATGCCATTGAGCTGCTAAAGCATGCAGATGTGGCGATGTACCATGCCAAAGAAGCCGGGCGTAACAATTTCCAGTTTTTTACCGCCGAAATGAACGAAAAAGCCCATATGCGGCTGGCCCGGGAAACACGCTTACGAAAAGCACTGAAAAATGATGAATTTATTAACTTTTATCAGCCCATCGTTAATAGCCAGACCCGTCAGGTAGTGGGGGCTGAAGTATTGATCCGCTGGCAAAGCAGTGAAGGGTTAATTTCTCCGGCAGAGTTTATTCCGCTGGCTGAAGAGCTGCGGCTTATTATTAATATGACGCATCAGTTACTGGAAAGAGCACTGAGCGACTTACGCCAGTGGCATCAGGACGGCTATCAGCTGTATTTGTCTGTTAATTTATCTACCCAGCATCTGGAGCAACCGGCACTGGTAGAACATACCCGCTTTTTGTTGCAGAAATATCAGGTGCCAGCCAATTGCCTGCGGTTTGAAGTCACCGAAAGCGCGCTGATGCGCGACCATCAAAGTGCTATTGATACCATGCAGGCACTTAGCGAACTTGGCGTACAACTGGCACTGGATGACTTTGGCACCGGCTACTCATCACTGAAATACTTAAAAGAGCTGCCGATTGACGGCATTAAAATTGACCGCAGCTTTGTACAGGATATCGGCATCGACAGCAGCGATGAAACCATTATTGAAGCCATGCTCAGTATGGCCAACAGCCTGGGCATGTATTGTGTGGCAGAAGGCGTAGAAACCGATCAACAACTGGCGTTTTTCAACCGCCGTCAATGCTACCTGATCCAGGGTTATCTATTCGCCAAACCCATGCCTGCAGCAGATATGCCGGCATTTTTACAAACCGAACTGTAACAAACGCCAGGCTGTCGCCAGATTGCGATATATTCTGCCAGCGCCTGCTGATGCCAGGCGTAGCTCTGATATACTAAGCGGCCTTATTCATTAAACTTCAGGCTGCCATATTGTCGCCGTTAGCCAAAGGAGCCTTACTACTGCTGCTGGCCGAAGCCTGCTTCGCTGGTATTGGCGCTGTAGTTAAATTTACCAGCGGCACCGCTTCAGAAGTGCAGGTGGTATTTTTCCGCAACTTTTTCGCCTTGCTGCTGATGTTGCCATTCTTATACAAGCACGGCTTTAGTCTGCTAAAAACCCAGCGCTGGTACCTGCACCTTAGCCGCGCGTTAACCGGGCTTATCTCGATGTACTGCTTTTTCTATGTGCTGGCGCGTTTGCCGCTGGCGCAAGGCATGCTGGTGCTGCTGCTCTCCCCCTTTATTGTGCCCATTATCGCCAGATTCTGGTTAAAAGAGCGCCCCAGCCGCCTGACACTGTTTGCCATAGCACTGGGTTTTGTTGGCGTAATGCTGGCACTACCCGGCACCGCTGGCACTGTTGATGCCATTATGCTGGTAGCGCTGGTATCTGCTGTGTTGGTGGCTGTTACCAAAACCACTATCCGTTATATGTCTGATACCGAGCCTGCGGTGCGTATTGTGTTTTACTTTTCGCTGCTTACCGCCATTTTATCTGCGGTACCGCTGCCATTTTACTGGCAGCCACTCAACAATGAGGTATGGCTGGCTTTTATTGGTATGGGCGTGCTGGCAGCCATTGGCCAACTGGCGATGACCCGCGCTTACGCCGTGGCGCCAGCCAGTGATATAGGTATGTGGACCTACAGCAGCGTAATTTTTGCCGGTTTATTTGGTTATTTGTTCTGGCAGGAGCCGGTAACCATGGCCTGGTTTGCCGGTGTATTGGTTATTTTCTACGCCGGTTATATCACTACACGGCAAAGATTACTGTAGCAGCTGTTCGTCCGTAGCAGATTCCGCATAGACCGGTCTGCCCACGTCAACGCGCCGTAAACCCTTCCATGGGGGCTCGATTATAAACTTCATCCATGAAGTTTATCCTGCGGACCAGCGCAGCTGTTCAAATTCGCTCCCGGCGAATTTGTCAGCATCCATGCCTTCAACGGTTGACTTAGAGCACACCGGTCCATGCTTTATTCAATTCGCTGCATTCAGCCATTTTAAGCAAGCGCTGGCAACGCGGGCCCGAACAGGCTAAAATACGCTCCCTTTTTTCCAAGTGACAATACAGGTAACGACACACAATGGGCAAAAAACTGCACATTAAAACCTGGGGCTGCCAGATGAACGAATACGATTCATCCAAAATGGCCGACCTGCTGGATGCTACCCACGGCTTTACGCTGACCGAAGAGGCAGAAGAGGCAGATGTTATTCTGCTAAACACCTGTTCTATCCGCGAAAAAGCACAGGAGAAAGTATTCCATCAACTGGGTCGCTGGCGTCCGCTGAAGGAGAAAAACCCGAATTTAGTGATCGGTGTCGGCGGCTGCGTAGCCTCACAGGAAGGCGCGGCCATTCGTGAGCGCGCACCCTATGTTGATATCGTCTTTGGCCCGCAAACCCTGCACCGGCTGCCGGAAATGATCAACGCCGTGCGTGGTAACAAATCGCCGGTGGTGGATGTCTCCTTCCCGGAAATTGAAAAATTCGACCGCCTGCCCGAGCCCAAAGCCGATGGCCCAACCGCCTTTGTTTCGGTAATGGAAGGCTGCTCAAAATACTGTACTTTTTGCGTGGTGCCTTACACCCGCGGTGAAGAAGTCAGCCGGCCGCTGGATGATGTATTATTCGAAATTGCCCAGCTAGCCGAACAAGGCGTGCGCGAAGTTAACCTGCTGGGGCAGAATGTTAACGGCTACCGCGGTGAAAAATTCGACGGCACTATCTGTCATTTCTCCGAATTGCTGCGTTTAGTCGCCGCGATTGACGGCATTGACCGTATTCGTTACACCACCTCACACCCGGTAGAGTTTACCGACGATATTATCGAAGTATACCGCGACGTACCCGAGCTGGTTGATCACCTGCACCTGCCGGTACAAAGCGGCTCTGACCGCATTTTAAACCTGATGAAACGCGGCCATACCGCGCTGGAATATAAATCGCAAATTCGTAAGCTGAAGAAAATCCGGCCGAATTTAAGCATGTCGTCTGATTTTATTATCGGCTTCCCCGGTGAAGACGATGCTGATTTCCAGGCCACCATGGATTTAATTGCTGCAATCAATTTTGATATGAGCTTCAGTTTTATTTACAGCGCCCGCCCAGGCACACCAGCAGCAGATTTGCCGGATGATGTCAGCGAAGACGCAAAAAAACAGCGGCTGTATATCTTGCAGGATCGTATCAACCAGCAGGCGCTGAAAATTGCCCGTGGCATGCTCGGTACCGAGCAGCGTATTCTGGTAGAAGGGCCATCGAAAAAAGATATTATGGAACTGACCGGGCGCACCGAAAATAATCGGGTGGTTAATTTTGAAGGCTCGCCAGACATGATAGGCTGTTTTGTCGATGTGAAGATTACTGATGTATTCAGTAATTCATTGCGTGGTACGCTAATCCGCACAGAGCAGGATATGGGCTTGCGCCGTGAAATAGCACCACAGCAAATTCTGGCGCGGCAAAAAGCCGTGCCGGTAGCAGACGTACTTGGCGTAACCACTTTTACACCTTAACTGATCCGGGGGCTTTGATGCCCCCTTTTACACTGAGGCAGGCATTTGAGCACAACTTTACATACTGCAGATTTAACGCTGGAAGGTGCTGACAACCGGCGGTTAACCCTGTTATGTGGCCCCTTCGACGATAACTTAAAACACGTTGAACGCCGTTTACTGGTTGAGATAAGCCAGCGCGACAACCAGCTTAAAATAGCTGGCCCGGCCGACAATGTTGCCGCGGCGTTGGATGTACTGCAGCAGTTGTATGCTGCCACGGCTTTGCCAACTGCCGAGTTAACGCCTGAGCAGGTGCATTTGCTGATCAGCGAAAACTACGACATTCAGTACCAGCAACACGACGGCGAACCACGTGATTTTAGCCTGAAAACCAAAAAAGGCCTGATCAAACCGCGCAACCCGAACCAGGCGGCTTATGTTGGCAATGTGCTTAAACATGATGTCTGTTTTGGTATTGGCCCAGCCGGTACCGGTAAAACCTATTTAGCCGTAGCCTGTGCGGTAGACGCGCTGGAACGTAATCTGGTGCGGCGCATTGTATTAACACGCCCGGCGGTAGAAGCCGGCGAAAAACTGGGCTTTTTACCCGGCGACTTAGCGCAAAAGGTTGACCCTTATCTGCGCCCGCTATACGACGCCCTGTTTGAAATGCTCGGCTTTGAAAAGGTCGAAAAGTACCTTGAGCGCGGCATTATCGAAATTGCACCGCTGGCTTATATGCGCGGCCGCACACTGAACGACGCCTTTATTATTCTCGATGAAAGCCAGAACACCACGGTTGAACAAATGAAAATGTTTTTAACCCGCATTGGCTTTAGCTCCAAGGCTGTGATCACCGGTGATATTACTCAGGTAGATTTACCACGCGGCCAGTATTCCGGTTTAAAACATGCCATTGATGTACTGAGCGAAGTAGACGAAATCAGCTTTAATCATTTTACCGCCAAAGACGTGGTGCGCCACCCGATAGTGCAGCGCATTGTTATGGCTTATGAAGCCTTTGAAGCCGCCAAAGCGGCAGCAGATAACGCAGCTAAAGGCCAATAATGGCAATTATTCTCGATTTACAGCTGGCCAGCACAGCAGACAATTTACCTAGCGAAGAACAGGTTCAGCAGTGGCTGGAAGCGGCCATATTGCCTTTTCAGGCAGAGGCTGAAGTTACCGTGCGGATTGTTGATAATAGCGAGAGCCAACAGCTAAATTTTGATTATCGCAGCAAAGATAAACCCACCAATGTGCTGAGCTTTCCGTTTCAGTGCCCTCCTGGCATCGAGCTGCCGCTACTGGGCGACTTAGTGATTTGTGCCCCGGTTGTGGCGGCTGAAGCAGCAGAACAACATAAATGCCTGCAGGCACACTGGGCACATATGGTAGTACACGGATGCTTGCATTTATTGGGCTTTGACCATATAAATGACGACGATGCCGAGCAAATGGAAGCTGAAGAAATCACCATATTGCAGCAACTTGGCATTACTAACCCCTATTTGTTGGATAACGAATAGGTTTTTTTTGTTTTTTGGAGCAACAGTTCACCCATGAGTGACGACAATCCCCACTCTAGTCGCGGTTCTGCCGGTAAATCCTGGTTAGATCGGATCGCCAGTATCTTCAGTGCAGAACCACAAGATATATCTGACTTACAAGACATCATCAGCGAAGCGCAAACGCGCAACCTGATTGATGCAGATACCAAAAGCATGCTGGACGGCGTACTGGATGTTTCCAATATGCGGGCCCGCGACATTATGGTGCCCCGTTCACAAATGGCCACTATCGACATTGACGACTCTGTCGCCGATATGCTGCCTATCCTGATGGAAAACAATCACAGCCGCTATCCTGTCGTTAATGAAGACAAAGATCATATTGAAGGCATACTGCTGGTTAAAGACCTGCTGCAGTTCGCGCTGGACCCCAACGTTAACGACTGGCACCTGCGCGATTTACTGCGCCCGGCGGTGATTATCCCCGAAAGTAAACGGGTTGATGCGCTGCTAAAAGAATTCCGCCAGAAACGCTACCATATGGCCATAGTGGTTGATGAATACGGTGGTGTATCCGGCCTGGTAACCATTGAAGATATTCTGGAACAAATTGTCGGCGAAATTGAAGATGAGCACGACGATGAAGAAGAAAACGATATCAAGAAAATGGCATCCCGGGTGTTTCAGGTGAGTGCCTTAACACCGCTGGACGAATTTAACGAATCCTTTAATACCACCTTTGATGAAGAAGACGCCGACACCATTGGCGGCATAGTGCTGCATGCCTTTGGCCATATGCCGGCTAAAGGTGAAAGCATAGAACTTGAAGGGCTAACCTTTAAGGTCAGCAAAGCTAACAGCCGCCGTTTAGTGCAGCTGCAAGTGATCCGCGCTAAAGAACCTGCCGAGACAGAGGAAAACTAACTATCTTGCGTGCTGTAATCGCCAAGTTACAACAGGCCCTGCCCCACCTGCTGCTGATTGCGGCCGGTGGGGTTACTACGCTGGCCTTTGCCCCTTATACGCTCTGGTGGCTGCCACTGCTTAGCCTGGCACTGCTGGTGTTTTTACTGCAGCGTGCGCCAACGGCTAAACAAGCCGCGCTCAGAGGTTTTAGTTTTGGCCTCGGCTGGTTTGGTGTCGGCATCAGTTGGGTGCATGTCAGTATTGATCAATTCGGTGGCTTGCCGCTGGCAGGCAGCCTGGGGCTAATGGCCTTATTGGTTAGTTATCTGGCGTTATTTCCCGCCCTGGCAAGCTGGCTTAGCTATAAATTGCAACGCCCGGCGTTTACGCCACTGTTATTTGCCGCCTGCTGGACAGTGGCAGAATGGTTGCGCAGTTGGTTATTTACCGGTTTTCCCTGGTTGTCTATGGGTTACAGCCAAACCAGCAGTGGCCTGCGTGATTTCGCCCCGCTGCTTGGCGAAACCGGCATCAGCTTTTTGCTGGTTTTTTCTGCCGCAGCGCTGGCGCAGCTTTTTACCCCGCAACGTGTGCTTAGCCGCTATAGCTACGCATTTATTGCCGGCTTATTATTTATGCTCAGCCCGCAACTGGTTAAATTTAACGGCTGGCAGTACAGCGGGCAACAGCTGTCTGTCGCGCTGGTTCAGGGCAATATCAAGCAGGATTTACGCTGGGCGCCAGAACAGGAATGGCCGACCATGCTCAAGTATATGGATATGACACGGCCAAACTTTCAGGCCGATTTAATTATCTGGCCGGAAGCGGCCATTCCCAGGCTGGAGCCTGTCGCGCAGGATTTTCTTGATAACCTCAACCGTGCAGCGCTGTATCAGAATACGGCAGTCATCAGCGGCATTCTCGACTACCACAGCCAAACCGAGCAAGCCTGGAACAACCTGATTGTACTGGGTAAACGCTACACCGACTCCACTGACGGCGACTACTTTTACGGCCATGGCAACCGCTACAGCAAGCACCATTTACTGCCAATAGGTGAATTTGTGCCACTGGAGGGCTTGTTACGCAAACTGGCACCTATTTTTGATTTGCCGATGAGCTCGTTCAGCCGTGGTAGCTATGTGCAGCCCAACCTGGTGGCAAACAGTTACCACTTGCTGCCGGCAATTTGCTTTGAAATTGCCTTTCCAGCCCAGATAGCCGCCAATATGACCGATGCCACCCAACTGCTGCTAACAGTAAGCAATGACGCCTGGTTTGGCGACAGCATAGGCCCACACCAGCATTTGCAAATAGCGCAAATGCGCGCACTGGAGTTTGGCCGTCCGTTATTGCGCGCTACCAATACCGGCGTTACTGCCACCGTTGACGCCAGTGGTAATATCTCTGCTAAAGCCGCGCAGTTTACAGAGGCAGTACTGCAAGACAACATACAGCTAACCCAAGGCCAAACACCGTACGCCCGCTTTGGTAATTGGCCGTTGGCGGTGTTATGCACAGTGCTATTGGCCGGCTTGTGGCTCAAGCGTTACTTTAGTCGCAGTTAACCACTCTAATCACCCTTTTGGACATCTGTAGCTCTATACCTACTTAAGGCTACACGCCTGCCCAAAACCAGCTTAATTACATTTAGTAACATATATTTAGTTAACTAATTTCACAAAAATCACATAAAACAATGCTTTTGGGAAACTTTTCAGTTGTCGTTGCAATGGCGCTTTTTCTGTGGCAAAACATTTTCCATGCTGAACAAAACAGCAATGCGATAAAGCGCCAACAGAGCGCGACCAACTACAAGTAAAATCAGCAACAACGACTGATTAAAGCAACATCCAGAGGAAGTAAATTAATGAAATATAATAAATTATCCACGATTGCTACTGCTACCCTGCTGGCAATGGGTTTCACCGCTGCCGCAACTGCATCAGACCGCGTTATTATCCAGCTTGATAACAGTAAAAAAGGCGTGGTGAAAGCGCTGGCTAAACAGCTTGGTGGTGACGTGAAAGTTGATGCCGATGGCTTTATCGCTGCGCAGTTCAGCGGTAAATCATTAAGTGAAATCAAAGGTCTGTTAAACAATCCGCATATCAAGCTGGTGGAAGAAGACATGCTGCGTAAGCCCCTGGCGATCTACAACGACGATCAGGGTAACCCGATGACACAGCAATTAACACCATATGCGGTGTATCAGTCTCAAGCCAATCAGGTCGCATTAAACCTGGGTGCCGGTATGAAAGTTTGTGTTATCGATTCAGGCCTGGATCGCTCTAACGTTGACTTTGACTGGGGTAATATCACTGGTGATAACGACTCAGGTACAGGTAGCTGGGATGTTGCCGGTGGCCCGCACGGCACGCACGTTGCCGGCACTGTGGGCGCTGCTGATAACGGTGTTGGTGTAGTGGGTATGGCGCCGGGCGTGGCCATGCATATTATTAAAGTGTTTAATGCTGCAGGCTGGGGTTATTCATCAGACCTGGCTTACGCCGCACAAAAATGTACCGCCGCCGGTGCTAATATCATTACCATGAGCCTGGGCGGCGGCGGTGCCAACAGCACCGAGTCTAATGCCTTTGCTACTTTTACCAACAACGGCGGTTTAGTGCTGGCAGCAGCAGGTAACGACGGCAATAGCGTACGCTCTTACCCGGCCGGTTATCCGTCAGTGATGATGATTGGCGCTAACGATGCAAATAACGCCATTGCCGATTTCTCTCAGTTCCCAAGCTGTACCACCGGCAAGGGTAAAAACGTGACTACCGACGAAACCATTTGTGTGGAAGTCACTGCCGGTGGTGTTGACACCCTGTCAACTTACCCGGCCGATGGCGCAACCGCTGCATCACTGTATGCCGGCAACACGGCTTTCGCTTCTTCGGCGATGGAAAACGCCGGCTCAGCCTCAGGCAGCACTTACTTTATGGGCCTGGCAACCAGCACTAACACTGCTGCTGCCGGTAAAGTTTGCGTAATTGACCGCGGTACTATTTCATTCCATGACAAAGTAAAAAATTGCCAGAATTCAGGCGGTATCGGCGCCGTTATTATTAATAACGAAGCGGGCATGCTGTATGGCACTTTAGGTGAAGGCTCAGCCAACACTACGTCTATCCCTGCGGTAGGTGCGGCACTGGAAGACCGTTCGGCTCTGCTCGCGGCCAGCACAATGTCAGTTACCATTGAAAGCAGCGACTATGGCTATATGAGCGGCACCTCGATGGCAACGCCGGCAGTCGCAGGTGTAGCAGCATTGGTATGGTCTAACTTCCCAAGCTGTAGCGGTACGGAAATACGCAATGCGTTAAAAGCCACGGCACAAGACGCTGGTGCAGCGGGCAAAGATGTGTATTTCGGCTACGGTATCGTTAAAGCCAAAGCGGCATACGATTATCTGGCAACCAACGGCTGCAGCGGTGGCAGCGGCACTGGTGGCGGTGATACCGGTGGCGGCACCGGCGGCAGCTGTAAAGGCGGCCCAAAACAATGTGGCTAACTAACTAAGCAAACCCAAGCCGGCTACTTGCCGGCTTTTTTATTTTTACCCGCCAATTTGTTAACAATACGCCTTGAGTACCGCGCTAAGTCAGGTAAACTAAAACCACCTGAGCGTCAGTCGGCACTTGCCATGACTTTACTGCACAATATCAGCCGCACCCTGCAGCGCCGCCGCAACAGTACCTGGCATGCACTGGGATACGACACTACAGTACGCGCTGAAACCCCGGCCGACTATGATGCAATAGCCAGCCTTACCCGATCTGCGTTTAATAATGAAGCTGAAGTTAACCTGATCACCGCATTGCGCCAGCAAACAGCTGACTGCATAGCCTTAGTGGTTGAACAACATGGCCAGATTGTCGGCCATATTCTGTTTTCAGCCGCAACGCTGGATAAAGCACCGCAAACCCAGTTAATGGCCTTAGCACCAATGGCGGTAAGCAATGTATTGCAGCATCAGGGCATAGGTTCTGCCTTGGTACGTGCCGGGCTGGAGCAATGTAAAAAACAGGGGGTTGTTGCTGTAGTGGTGCTGGGCCATCCGGCTTATTACCCGCGGTTTGGTTTTACCCCGGCCAGCCGGTTTAATATTAGCTGCCCGTGGCACGCAGCGGATAACGCCTTTATGTTGTTAGAGCTAACACCCGGCGCGCTTAAAGGTAAAAGCGGCCAGGTGCTGTATCACCCGGCTTTTGCAGCGCTTTAATCCGTGGATATAACACGAACCGGTTTACCCACGCTAACACGCCGTGAATACGTCCCTGTAGGCTCGACTATAAACTTCATCCATGAAGTTTATCCTGCGGACCAGCATAGCTGTTCAAATTCGCTCCCGGCGAATTTGTCAGTATCCATGCCTTCAACGGTTAGCTTAGGGTAAACCGGTTCTCATATAGATGTGTTAACTAATCCTCATCCATGCTGCCATTTACTATTTCAGCAATCTCTGCCAGCCGCACCAAAGCGCGGCCATTAACTGATTTTTTCGGATACTGACCACGGCTGTTTTTCTCGCCGGCTTCTACACCGGTCAGCAGGGTTAACGCCTCATCCACGGTTTTTACCACATATAAATGAAACTTCTGCTGTTTTACTGCGCTAACAACATCGTCATTCAGTACTAAATTCAGCTGATTACTGGCCGGAATAATCACGCCCTGCTCGCCGGTTAAACCACGACTTTGGCATAAGCGGAAGTAGCCTTCTATTTTTTCATTTACCCCACCAATGGCCTGCACCTGACCATGCTGGTTAATTGAACCTGTTACCGCCAGGCTTTGTTTAATCGGAATATCAGTAATGGCCGATAACAGCGCGCACACTTCCGCCAGCGAGGCGCTGTCGCCGTCAATATGGCCATAGCTTTGCTCCATAGCAATATTGGCCGACAGCGTTAACGGAAACTGGCGGGCATATTTAGCACCAAGGTAGCCGGTTAACAGCAGCACGCCTTTTGAGTGAATGGCTTTGCCCAGTTCAACCTCGCGTTCAATATCAACTACACCGCTGGAGCCGGCAAACACCGTAGCGCTGATACGTGCCGGTGTACCAAAGGCGGTATCACCAATTTCCAGTACCGTCAGGCCGTTAATTTTACCCACGGCCAGGCCGTCGGTATCAATTAAAATCTGCCCTTCCTGAATATCTTCCAAAAAGCCTTCGCTAATACGGCCGGTGCGGTGCTGCTTGCCTTTAAGCGCCTGCTGAATATGCTCTGCCGTTAAGCTGCTGCTGTGTTGCTGGCCGGCGTAATAGCAGGCTTCGCGTACCAGCTCTAATACGTCGGCAAAGCGGGCCGACAACTTACGCTGGTGTTCGGCCTGGCGAAAACTAAAGGTCAGCAGTTGTTTAAAACCGCTGGCGGTCAGCTCGTCAATATTAAGCAAGCGCATTTGCTCACGAATTTGCATCGCCATATAAGTGATGGTTTCAGCGGTATTGGGCAGGTAATGCTCAAAGTCGGCCAGCACCCGGAACAGCTCGTTAAATTCGTCGTCAACGTCCTGAATAAGGTAATACAGATCGCGCGAGCCCAGCAGCACCACTTTGACATTCAGCGGTATTGCCCGCGGCGTAATAATGGTTGAGTTAGTAACCGCATGCTCCGACAGCGTATCAATTAGCAGCTCGCCGGATTTTAGCGCCAGTTTTAATGCATCCCACAGTTGCGGTTGTGTCAGCAAGCGGTCGGCATCGAGAATTAAATAGCCGCCATTGGCGCGGTGCAAGGCGCCGGGGCGGATCATGCGGTAGTTGGTGTATAAGTTACCGCTGCTGGAATTGTACTCTACCCGGCCAAACAGGTTGCCATAGCTGGGATTAGGCTCAAAAATAATCGGCGCACCCGACATACTTTCGTAATGCACCAGTACGTTTGGCACAAATTCTTCAATAAAAATTTCGCGGTTGTCGGCCTCTTCCTGCTTTTCGGCTTCAGATTCATCCGGCATCAGTTCCAGCACGGCTTTTACCAGATGGCTGCGCATTTCACGAATATAGCGCAGCACCCCCAGCTCAGCAGCATAGTCATGCTCCAGCTGTTTCAGCAGCGGTTTAATCGCCTGTTCTATGGTGTCTTTACGCAAGGCGCGCAGGCTTTCCGACAGCTCACGTTTCCACTGCGGCAGCTCCAGCAGCTGCTCATTTAGTATGGTTTCCAGCTCGCTGACCAGGCCGTAGAAATACTGCCGTTGCTCTTCGGTTAATTTAGAAAACTCCTGATCATCCAGCGGCTTGCCGTCGATAATCGGCGAAAAGCTTACTGCGCCGTTTTCTTCGTACAGCACCACATTTTTTTCCAGCGCTTTGCTTTCTACCAGCTCAATAGCATTCTCGTATTTATCGTCAAAGGCACGGGCAATAGCTTTTTTCTTACGCTGATAACCGGGGTTATCAAAGGCAGCCGGAAAGGTATCCAGCAGTTCGTCGATCAGCGCTTCAATTTTTTTAACCAGAATTTTGCCTTCACCCGGCAGTAAACGCAGGGTGTTAGGTACACGCTCATCATCAAAGTTATTCAGGTAACACCACTCTTCCGGCGTGGCTTTTTCACTGGCAGCCTGCTGCAGTATGTCCTGCACCAGCGTAAAACGCCCTAATGCCGGCTCACCCATTACGTACAGGTTATAACCGGGCATATCCATGCCAATGGCAAAAGCCAGTGCCGACTTAGCTCTGTCCTGGCCAATAAACGCCGGGATCAGTTGCTTAACATCCAGCGCCTGTTTAATCAGTTTGCTGTCCAGATGCGGCCCGAGTTGTTGTACCGTCAGTGCCAGAGGATTGAGGTGTTGTGTCATGTATTACCTTAGCTTAACCAGCTGTTATAGCGGCTATACTAGCAAAAAGCGGCCCTGCTGTGCTGGCCAATTTCATTGTTTAATTAAAGAAATACCCGTTGTTGTCGATACAGTGTTTATCAAGGCAAACAGTACACGGGGCAAATTATGAACGAGACTTACCGCTTACAAAAAATCCGCAACCTGGGTGTACGCTTACAGGAGTTGGAATTAGTATCGTTAACTCCGGGTAAATCTTACACCTCAGCCGCACTTAATTTTCTGTTTGCTGACCACGAATTAGAGCGCCCTGCCGGTGTACCGCTGGAACATACCTTAAAAACACTGGGCAACGCCATAGTAAGCAAACGCAAAGTGCGCTTTGCCAACCTTGACGCCGATGCAGTAATCGACTTTTTCTGCCGGCTTTACCGCGTACATTAAGCCTTCAGTTTGCAGTAAATTAGCGCTGCGTTGAAATACATCTGCCTGCCAGCCGTTCTTATCCGTTAATTAATCTGATTACGGGGCCAGCAGATGCAAGCGGCACTATCGTTCTATCATCACACCATTACACAAAGCCAGCGTCTATCAGGCCTGGCACCGCTATTGCTCAGGCTATATCTGGCACCGGTGCTGTTGCAGGCTGGCTGGAATAAATATCAGCATTTTGATAATACTGTTGCCTGGTTTGCCAATACTGACTGGGGTTTAGGTTTACCAGCTCCGGCATTGCTGGCTGCGCTGGCGATTGCAGCAGAAACCCTGGGGGCAGTGCTTTTATTACTTGGCTTGTTTACCCGTTTAGTTAGCATTCCGCTGATCATTACCATGCTGGTGGCCATTTTTGCCGTGCACTGGCCCAATGGCTGGCTGGCTATAGCCGATAGCAGCAGTTGGCTGGCCAACGAGCGTGTTGTTAACTCGGCCGAACAGCTAAGCAGAGCAAAAGAGCTGTTGCAGCAACACGGCAATTACGACTGGCTTACCAGCAACGGTAATGTGGTTATTCTGAATAATGGTATTGAGTTTGCCGCCACTTACTTTGTTATGTTAGTCAGCCTGTTTTTTAGCGGTGGCGGCCGTTACACCAGCCTTGATTACTGGTTATGCCGCCAAAGCACCGTAAAAATGCAGCAAAGGCCAGCCTATGAATAACATTCATTTTTTGCCAGCGAAGCACAATAGCGCTAGGCTATCAGCCAATTCAGCAGCTATTAACACCAGTGCTATGCCAGAGCAATCAACCACGCCACCAGACAATTCGGTAACACCAGTGCCGCACGTTGTGCTGCTTAAACCCAGCGCCAGTAAAAACAAGCGCTATGAACAGTTAGTCCAGCTTTATCATGCTGATATCTACCGCTATGGCTACTGGCTGTGTAAAGACCCTGATATCGCCCAGGATTTAGTACAGGAAACCTTTTTACGTGCCTGGAAACACCTGGACAGCCTGCTGGATGCCGCTGCAGCAAAATCCTGGTTAATTACCATACTGCGCCGCGAAAATGCCCGCCGCTTCGAGCGCAAACAATTTGACTATGACGACGCCGCTGAGCAAGACAGCCTGCCCGACACCGGGCAAAGCAGTGCCGAACAAGATTGCGACAACAATAAGTTACGTAGTTATATGGCGGCTTTGCCGGAAGAATACCGTGAGCCACTGGTAATGCAGGTTATTGGTGGTTTTAGCAGTGATGAAATAGCCAGCCTGCTGCAACTGAACGTTAATACGGTAAATACCCGTTTATTCCGCGCCCGCAAGCTATTGCGTGAACACCTGAACATTAACCGGCATGGGGAGACTCACCATGAATAACACTGAAGTACGCCGTATTTTACTGGTTGACCCTTTTAGCCAGGAGCCGGCGGTGCGTGATGCCTTAGCACGGGATACTACTTTGCAGCAATTTGCCCTTGAACTGCAGCAACAGCAGCGTGATCTGGAAGATGCCTTACAGGTACCGGTGCCGCCAATGCTGGCCGAACGCCTGCTGCAAATACCGGCACAGCAGCAACCTAAGCCACTGCGCCGCTGGTTTACGCCACTAGCGCTGGCAGCCAGTATTGCGCTGGTATCGGTGCTGAGTGTACAGCTTTATCAAAACAGTTTTGCCACTGATCTTGGCAGCCACGCGCTGGCACATGTGTACCATGAGAATGCTTATTTGCAGCAGCATGCGCAAATGCAGCCTCTGGATGAAGTAAATCTGAAACTGGCCAGTTTTGATGCCAGCCTGCAAGACTGGCAGGATGAGATAATTTATGCCCGTTACTGCACCTTCCAGGGGGTACGGTCTTTACACCTGGCAGTAAAAACCGCTAACGGTTATGCCACTGTATTTATTGTGCCCAAAGAAGCTGAACTGGATTTTGTTGCCAGCTTTGCTGATAAACGTTATCAGGGATTAACCCTGGCCATGTCTAAAGCCAACGTAGTGGTAGTAAGTGACAATGCCGATGACTTGCAACGACTGCCACAGAAGCTGACAGATAAACTGATTTTTTCTGCCTGAGCCGGAGCAACCTATGCCTGCGATTATTACCGGCACTGCGACAGCTCCTGTCGGCAACCTGCAGCATTTGGGGTTACAGGCATTTATGCCGCATCCTGCGCTGGCCGCCTGGGTGCAATGTTATTGGGTTATGCGCCTTACAACCTTACCCGCTGCCGGTTACCAGCAAACACTGTATCCGGACGGTGGCAGCAGCCTGAATTTTTATTTTCAGCCCGGCCAGCCGCCACAATGTCATTTTAACGGCAGCCAGACACTAACTACCTTACAGTTAACCGAGGCTCTGGACGCCGTTGGTATACGCTTTTATCCCGGCGGCGCTTTTCAGCTGCTTGGGCAGGATGCTCCATTGTTACAGGGCGATGCGGTAAATGCTGCTGATTTTGGTATTTCTACGTTGCAACCACTGCAACAGCAACTTGCTGCTACTGAGCATACCGCGGCAAGGTTGCAATATATTGAGCAGTGGTTGTTGCAACAAGTGCAGCAACGTAATGCCAAAAGCGGCCACATTCAACAGGTGTTACCGGTTTTATTGCTGCAACAGACAACGCCTTCCGTTAGTGAGCTAATCGCTGGGGTTAACCTGAGCCGGCGCCAGTTTGAGCGTAAATTCCTGCAACAGGTTGGCTTAACACCCGGCCAGTTAAAGCTGCTGCAACGGGTGCGCCATGCCAGACAACTGATCAACCTTAACCCGCAGCAGGCATTGACCGATATTGCGCTCTGTAGCGGCTTTTATGATCAGGCGCATTTTATTCATCAATTTCAGCGCATTACCGGCCAGACGCCCGGCCAGTACCGCCGCCGCAAGCAAAGCCAGTTTCGCATGTCGTGAAAATACAATTCTGCTTCAACACTATGCGCCACTATAGTCACTCCACCACCAAAGGGAGCGCAACATGACGCCACGCATAGATCGTAACGATGTTTATAAACTGCAACCCACCTTAGTAAAAGCACTGGGTAGTCTGGGCGAAGCGGCCGGAAAGGTCATTGAAGCGCCACTGGTGCATCTGTTGCACCTGCGCATATCGCAGTTGAACGGTTGTGCCTTTTGCCTGCATATGCATGCAGCAGAAGCCCGCCACGACGGCGAGCAACAGCAGCGGCTGGATGTACTGGCCGCCTGGCAGGAAACCGGTTTTTTCTCTGCCCGCGAGCGCGCGGCACTGCGCTGGGCCGAAGCGCTGACCTTGCTGGGAAGCCAACAGGTATCTGATGATGTTTACACTGAACTGACAACGCAGTTCAGTCAGCAGGAAATTGTCAATTTAAGTGCGGTGATAGTAACGATGAATGCCTGGAACCGCATAGCCGTAGGCTTTCAGTTTCAGCCGCAACAGAATAAAGATTAACGCGCTGTACAAGCTGTACTCTGATAAAAAAACGGCCCACAAAGGCCGTTTTTAACCACAGCTTAAACGCTGTATCAGTTGCTGTAGCGCATACGCATGCGTAAACCCGCTAAGCCCGCAGCAAACAGGAAAATGCTGGCAGGTGCCGGAATATCATTTCCCGGATCAACCTGATTACCTATATAGCCGATTAGGTTTTTGGTTAATTCCTGTGAATTGGGCAAATCAAACTGATTCATCATAAAATTCACATCCAGGATCGTGGTTAAGGCGCCTGCCATTGCGTTACTCAGGCTGCCTACACCAAAAGCCACACCCGAGCCCATTGAACCGTCGGCACGTGACGTGATCCACTGGCCGGTACCGTTATCCATAAAACAGCCAGAAGCGGCATAGGTTACTTCGCTTACTGCATTAGGGCCGGTAAACGGCGCATGTACCATCTGCGTGCCGTCGAAACAGCCATTGAAACCAAGAGCTCCGCCACCTAACAGCTCGATAAGCTCCAGTACCGAATTATTCCGGTCCATAAAACTTGAGTTTTCACCCATTAAAAACAAACCACCACCATTGCCGAGGTAGTTCATGTAGGTATTTTGCGCGGCAGAATCCAGTGCAGCAGCATTAAAAAAACGCACATCCCACACCTGGCTATAGCCGGAAATATCGGCCAGCAGGCTATCAACAATAGTAACGGTATTACCTACAGCTAAATGCAATGCCTGCAAGTTCGCCGTTAATGCACTGGTAGTACCCGCTTCTGTAGTTTGATCTGCACCATTTATAATAAGGATCGGGCCAGCTGACACTGTGCCAGACAGGGCAAGGCCCGCCACACACAGTAAATGTTTTAATGTTTTCATGCTTCACTCCGTGAATTAGTCTTGCCTGATATGGCAAAGGCACAGAGCAACATTCGAGCCACTAAATATAATATTTCAAAAACATCAGCTTATATTCTAAATTGCTTAATAACGCAGGTTCTGCGTAAAAAAAACCGACAAACAACACACTTAACTGGCTGGCGATTTACTTAAACGGCGCCATAAATACAGGCCATACCAGGCGTTAAACCAAAAGCCGGTATACACAATGGCGGTAAGGTGTAATTCGCGCGAGAAATACAGCGGCACCGCCAGCGTATTCACAATCAGCCAAAACCACCAGGTTTCCAGCTTACGGTTCATCAGTAAAAACTGGGCGATAACACTGAACATTAAAATGGCCGAGTCAACAAAGGGCGCGTAAGCATCGGTAAAGCGGTGCAATATCAAGCCATACAGCAAGGTAACCAGCAAGGCCAGGGCAGCATAAGCCAGCAACCGGACAAGTGGCGCCGAACTTACCGCTTTGGCACCACTGGTGCGGCCCCACTGATACCAGCCGATAAAGTTAGTGCCGATAAAAAACAACATCAATACTACTTCGGCATACAGCTTTACCTGATAAAACAGTACCGAAAATAACGCACAGCCAATAACGCCCAGCCACCAGGTATGAATGCTGTTACGTGCCGCCAAAAACACCGCCAGTAAATAAAAGCCATTGGCGCCATATTCCAGGTAAGTGGGGTTCATCAGGGTTTCCTGCAGTTAAAAACGATCATTGCCGCTAATGCCAAGGTTATTAATTTTGCGTTTGCCCAGCAGTTTCAGCAGCAGGTTGCGGCAAAAGCGTAACAGCGGATACAGCCATTTTGCCAGCCGCTTTGATTTAAATAAGTGGTAATTCAGCCGGTTAAATAGCCCGCTGCGGCTGCTAAGCAGCGACAACATGTAAATTGCGTCACTGCCGTAGTACCAGTTGTCACCCATTTTCAGCACCATACCCTGATCAATATCCAGCCCCTGCGCAGTAATTTGCTGCATTACCTCAGTGTCTTCACGGGCGTTAATCAGTTTAAGCTCGCCGACACTCTGGCGAATACGTACCATCTGGCAATAGGCATTGCAGGCCGGGCATTCTTTGTCGTAAATCAGCAGGATGGGGTTTTCAGCCATTAGGGTGTGTTGCCGGTATTCAGGTTATCAGGTAATGCCAGTCTAACAGCTGCAGCAGCATGGATCACCGTAGTATCAAATAACGGCACTGCGGCATCAGCTTTACCCACCAGTAAGCCAATTTCGGTGCAGCCAAGAATAATGCCATCCACGCCTTGCCAGGCAAGGCCGGCCATCATCTTACGCACGGCTTGTTTAGATTCGGCTGTAATGATACCCAGGCAGAGTTCCTGATAAATAATCTGATGCAGGCTGTCTTGTTCGGCTTCGTTTGGCAGCAGCACTTCAATGCCGTGTAACTCACTTAGCCGCTCGCGGTAAAACGGCTGTTGCATGGTAAATTTGGTGCCAAGCAGCCCGACACGGCTGCAACCTGCCTGTTTTATTGCAGCGGCAGTAGCATCGGCAATATGCAGCAGCGGAATACTCACTGCAGCTTCAATGCTGCTGGCCACTTTATGCATGGTGTTGGTACAAAGCACAATAAAATCGGCGCCAGCTGCTTCCAGTGAGCGCGCGGCATCGGCCAGCACAACACCGGCGCCGTCCCAGTCGCCGGCATGCTGCAGGCGTTCAATATCGTGAAAATTAACGCTGACTAAAATACATTTGGCGGAATGCAGCCCACCCAGTTGCTGTTTTACACCTTCGTTAAGCAAGCGGTAATAAGGAATGGTCGACTCCCAGCTCATACCGCCGATAAGGCCAATGGTTTTCATCATAAGACTCTCTTTGATCTTCAGGCAGATAACATGGCGTAAAAAACTGTCGCCTGCAATACCAATACAAGACTGCCTAAAATCAGGCTTTATTAACCACTGGCGTTAAACCCTGTACTGCTGCGGTGATCCAGCACCGCTATAGTGACAAATTCTTGACCTTGGCTACCTCACAATATAAGCACAAACGGCAAAACTCATCTTAGCCAGCGGCAACTTTTTTCCGACACATCGTCCGCCGGGCATTTGCTTATACTTTCCCAGCAGCGTTGCACTAATCAACATCGTTATGATTTTATAAGGAAATAACTGCCTTGGGCCTGATACCGAAAATATTGGCATATGCCTTGCTATAAAATTGTGAGCTAATGGTTTCGACAGGGTGACTACGATGAAAATTGATGCAACAAATAACTACTTCTATACCAATCAGCAGACTAATTCTCCTGCTGTTAGCAATAATACTGCTGCGCTTTCCACAGCAATTAATACCGTCAGCACTTCCAGATCCGAAGTTTCTGAAACTAAACAAGCCGATTTCAACAGCATGACGAACCAGGAAATGCGTAGCTGGGTTAACGAGCAACTTCGCAATGGAGAAATGTCCCTTGATGACAGCAGGGCATTTATGGCCATGACCATGAGAATTCCGGTTAACGGTGGTGCTGGTAGTGAACTGCAGGCCATGAACGATGGCGAACGCTTCAATTTCATGCAAAAAGCACATGACGGAGTTCAGGCTGCACTTGCCCGCAATGATAAAGAAAGTATCAGAATGCTGGAGTCAGCTATATCGATTATGCAGAAGCATCAAGGAAAGACAATTGGAATTGACACCCTTGCATAGCAAAGTCTGTGATCCTCACAGTCAAATGGAAACTCTATTGATGTTTTTCACCAATTTAATTTTTATCTGACCCTTTTTAATTACTTTTTAATTAAGGGGATCCCTCAGGTGTCTTATTAAGCTTGTTGAAAGCTATTTTATAACATAATTATCAATATCTTGGAACGAGTCTAAAGTTATTTCAATAACACTTTCCAGCTCACCTGACACCATATTGAATGATGCTCTGTAGATGCTATATAAAAATTTAGATTTGTCATCTGAGTGAAGTGGTTTCTTGTCTGCTAAAGTAAGTTCAATATAACTTTGATCTAGTTTCTTACTCTTGGTTTCTACACCTATATGTACGAATGCAAATTCACTTTTTATAGTTTTTGGATGGACTCTCCTAATTTCGTTTATCGCACTATCTTTAAGTTTATTAATATCAATACCTTCATTTGCTTGCGAAAAGAAAGTAACTAGCAATCCAAATGATGCTGCCAGGTAATTCATATGATTTCCTTGTATAAATTAACGAAAATCACAGGAGCGGGAAAAGAAAACACTTCTGCGAGTTTGTGTCACAGTGGCCGTAGCTGCGTCTTGTTGTATGTTGACTATATACCATCTCTAAGCCTGAGGCCTCCCCACAAAATGGCTTGCCAAAACAAAAAAATGAGCTAAAAAGGAACATTCATGGCGTTCGGTGATCAGTGCAATCGCCAGACATCACCGACACCAAACAGCCATGAATGTCCGGACTGTCTTGATTAATCACTAGGATCAGAGTGAAATTGAAATGATTATTTTTTCAACAATTTAATTTTGATCTGACCCTATTAATTCATTTTTTCAACAATTTAATTTTGATCTGACCCTATTAATTCCCGACCCTATGAACATTAATTACACTATTTGCATAATTTAAGACCGCTCTCCAATATAGGGCCAATGCTAATTTTGGACGGAGGTCCCATCGCTTTTAAAGCTTCATCAACCGATATTTTATCTATTTTTGCCACTGCCTCTACCATCTCGAAAAAAGCAGGATCAACTTTCCAGATCTCATCAATTGAAGAGTAACCTCTCGATTTAGCCAAACCATTAACTCCATATGTTTTTCCATTTGCATGAAAAACCACAGAATTATTTTTGCATTCCACATATCCTGAGGGAACCGTTAAAGGCCATTTGATACCGTATTGCTCTTCGGTTAATTCAAATCCCGGTTTAGAACAACTGGAAAGAAACACAATAAGGCTAACGAAAAATACACTTAAGAGCTTACCCATGATATTTCCTTAATTTAGTCCTAACGCCGCTCAACAAATGTAGTTAGCGAATGGAGGCGAAACACCAATATAATAACAGTCGCTCGGCGGATGTTATCAATTATGCCCCCCTTAGGTTACAGATTCCCATAGCCCAATAGAAATAGATATCAGCCCAACAAAGAAAGCCAATATTGGTAGCGACCTTATGAAAAAGATTTGGGCTTTGACCTTCCCTGGACTATTGGGCCTACCAAGCCCGAACGCTTGAACGTATAACCCTTTAAAATTCCAAAATTTTTTGTCCATATCACCTTCAATCACGGCTGTCAGCCTCCACATTACAAAAAAATAGACGTGGGCAAGACCGAGCAGACTCCACATGACATTTTCTGGAACTTTAATACCCAAGACTTCGGGATTTAGTGACGTTGACAGTAGCAAAACAATGGCGATAGATGTGCTGAGCAGCAAATTCCGTCGATATTCACTGCCTCCCTCATTAAAATCAGGGGGACCCGGAGCATATTGCTGTCGCTTTACGTTTTCACTGCCGTTCATGAACTCTCCAATAAATCCCGCCTAATGGCCTTTTCAGAAATCACTGAGCCAAAGTAACACTAAACTATTTATTTTCGACACCTTAGTTTCGATTCGACTCCAGCTAACTCTCTCAACGCCCCATATATCTCGGACGTAGGTATCCACCGGAGCAATAGCCTTGCCCTTGACGCTCGTTAATTTCAAAACATGCCCTGACAACTGTTTTGGGTAAATTCAACTGTTCTGCCAGAGTCTCAGACACTAAAGTAGTGCCTTCTTTACAATGAAAAACTACACGATTTAGCTCAGCTATTTTCTCTTTGTCATCAAACATTGAACCCAAGCCCATAATAAAATCTGGGCTGCTCAGGTTTATTGACATTGGCGCACTAAGCCCATGGAATTCTTCAAAAGATATGTCTCCTTTTGATCTAAGAGATAACAACGCCTTTTTATGAGCGATGTAAAACTGCTCACCAAGACTGAGACTTTTAATATCTTGCATCTGAAGTGCTTGATATAGATTGGCAAAAATAGCATGCATATCTTGATGGTGTGATGGCATCATGGCAGTTCTCCACTTAATTAAGACTCAAATAAGTCTTAGAAGATCATACCAAATAAAAGAGCTGGCGTAAGTTTAAAATAATAGTTTACAGCAAAATTAAACAACAAAAACAATAACTTAAAAAGATCGAGAAAAACTCAAAAAAATTTTCGTTCAATTAGTCACTTCATACTTTTATTGTTGCCGTTCAAAACAAAAAGCCCTGCATTGCAGGGCCTGATGTACTACAACGGCATATTTAGCCGAACACGGGTGCGTCGAAGTTGGCCGGCTCATCGCTGTAAATACACACATTCCAATCTGCTGCCAGGCCGTCTTCGGCTAAGCAGTAGGTGTCGAAAAAGTGCTTTATCTCGCTGCGCTGGCAGTGTGCTTCAAAGCTTGGCAGGTCGGCCCAGATTTCGTTAAAGGCTAGGGGGAAGCTGTTACCTTCTGCAAACGGGCTGGCGATATGCCGGGTTACGATATATTGCAGGCAGCCGTCTTCGCGCAGGGTGTTTGGCTCCAGGCTTTGCAGTACTTTAAACAGCTCGTCTGCCTTGCCCGCTTTGGGCTGAAACTGGGCGATACAATATACTTTTTTTGACATCGTTAATCCTTAATAACTGCTGGCGTTAATGCCCAACTGTCTTGCCTACGGCTTTGCCAACAATATGAAACAGATCGGCGTTTAAATATAAATGCGTCATTACACTGGCGATATAACCCAGCAAAATAACCGGCGCCCATTTTAAATGACCGGCAAAAGTATAATAGCCGCGGGCCTGGCCCATTAACGCCACACCGGCTGCCGAACCAACCGACAACAGGCTGCCACCGACACCGGCGGTTAAGGTGATCAGTAACCACTGGCCATGCGACATCGCCGGGTCCATGGTTAATACGGCGAACATTACCGGTATGTTATCTACCACAGACGACATCAGGCCCAGTGCTACGTTAGCGTAGGTTGGGTCAAAGTTACCGTACAGGCCGTTAGATAACAGTTCCAGATAACCAAGGAAGCCCAGGCCGCCGACACACACTACCACGCCGTAGAAAAACAGCAGTGTATCCCACTCGGCACGTGCTACCCGGTTAAATACGTCAAACGGCACCACCTGACCCAAAGCGCGGATGCGTTCCATATCACCTTCACGCTCGGCCAGTGCCCGTTTGCGCGCCAGAGAACCGGGTAAAGTCATCCGCAGGAAGTAACCAAAAAATTGTAATAGACCCAGGCCTGTCATCATGCCCAGCACCGGCGGCAAACCCAGCACAGAATGGAACACAACCGATAAGGCAATGGTACAGATAAACAGCGTAAGAATGCGCAGCGCGCCGCGCTTTAGCTCAACCACCTCTTCGTCACCGTCATGTTTACCTGGGTAACGGTTTTCAACAAAAAAGCTCATTATTGCGGCGGGTATCACAAAGTTAACCACAGCCGGGATAAACAACACGAAAAACTCGGCAAAGGTCACTTTTTCTGCCTGCCACACCATCAGCGTGGTAATGTCACCAAAGGGGATAAAAGCGCCACCGGCATTGGCAGCCACCACTACACTGACACAGCACAGGCTGATAAAGCGTTTATCACCTTCGGCCACTTTCATTACCACGGCGCACATCAGCATCGCCGTGGCCATATTGTTAGAGAACGTAGAAATACAAAATGCCAGCGCGCCACAAATCCAGAACAGGCTGCGATAACTAAAGCCCTTACGGATTAACCAGCTACGCAAGGCATCAAACAGCCGGCGCTCTTCCAGCGCGCTAATGTAGGTCATGGCTACCAGCAAAAACAGCATCAGCTCGGCGTATTCAAGCAAGGTATGGCGAAACGACTGCTGGGCAACATCAGACATACCCTGCTGGGTATAATGCCAGCCAATCATGCCCCAGATAATACCGGCAGCTACCAGCACCGGCTTGGATTTACGCAGATGAATTTTCTCTTCTGCCATCACCAGCATATAAGCAAAAGCAAATAAACCCAGGGCAACGAAGCCTAACATAGAGCCGGTAAGATCAATTGGCCCGGTATCGGCCAGAACAGAGGCTGGCAGCAAGGCCAGTACAGCGATAAAAGCGGTGATAAATTTCATGTTTAACATCTTTATTTCTGCGCAAGTAAAGTGTGTTGTTACACGGGTTGATAAAAAACAACCCGGCCAGGCCGGGTTGCAGTAACTAACGTAAAATAAGCAGGGAGCATTTGGCTTTGCATATCATGGCAGTGGTAGTGCTGCCGACAATAAATTGCCGGATACGGGAGTGGCCATAAGCGCCCATCACCATTAAATCTATCACATGCTCTTGCTGGTACTGGTGCAGCACCGTTTCCGGCTCGCCGGCTACTATCGCTACTTTAGTGTCAAAACCGGCGTTGCGTAGTATTTGCGCCGCGCTGTCCATTTGTGCCCGTGTTGCTTCTGTGTCGGCACCGGCCATCACCAGATGCACCGGCAAGCCACGGCCCAGCGGGCTGCTTGCCAGCATTTCCAGGCCTTTTAACGCCGTAGCACTGCCATCGTAGGCCAGCATAATACGTTGCGGCGCTTTATAGCTTTGCTGCGTAAGCAAGATGGGTTTGTGTAAACTGCGGATCACCCGTTCAACATGCAGGCCCATATGGCCGTGCGCTTCAGCGCTGCTAAAGCCACGCTTGCCCAGTACCAGCAGCCGGGTTTCGTCTTCCAGTTCGGTTAAGGTTTCAACCAGCTGGCCGTGGCGTAAGCGCTCGTCTACCGCTTTAACACCAGCTTGTTCAGCACGCGCTTTGGCGGCATCTAAAATACTGCGGCCGCGCTCCATTGCCAGCTTGCTGTGTTTTTCATCCAGCTCGGCCAGTTGCTGTAGTAATAATTCCTGTGAGCCAAGGCCAATGCTGCCGCTAAGATCAGGTGTTTGGGTATGTTGGGCTTTGTCCAGCACATGCACTACCGACATCGCCACATCAAGTTTTTTTGCCGCCCATACGGCGTAATCGCATACCGCTTCGGCATAAGGTGAGGCATCAATACACGCCAGTACTTTTTTAGTCATTGTTGTGCTCCTCGGTAAAATTAATGGCCCATCAGCTTTTCAACCGCATCTGGCCGGTTATGCACAGCAAACTTGTCTACCAGGGTAGCGCTGGCTTCATTTAAGCCAATCAGTTCCACTTCGGTGCCCTCACGGCGAAACTTAATAACGACCTTATCCAGCGAGCTAATGGCGGTGATATCCCAAAAATGCGCCCGGCTTAAATCAATAGTTACTTTTTCTACTGCATCTTTAAAATCAAAGGCGGCGACAAATTGCCCGGCTGAAGTAAAAAACACCTGCCCTACCACCTGGTATTCACGCAAACGGCCGTCGGCAGATAACGTAGAGCCGATATACAGAATTTTGCCCACCTTACTGGCAAAAAACAGTGCGCTAAATAACACGCCCACTAATACACCATACGCCAGGTTATGGGTAAACACCGTTACCAGTACCGTGGCTATCATTACCACGCTGGAGCTTTTCGGGTTTTTGCGTAAGTCTTTCACCGAACCCCAGCTAAAAGTACCGATAGACACCATAATCATAATAGCCACCAACGCTGCCATAGGTATCAACCCAACCCAGGCGTCTAAAAATACGATTAAAATTAATAAAAACACCCCGGCCAGCAAGGTGGATAAGCGCGTACGGCCACCGGATTTTACGTTAATAACCGACTGACCAATCATGGCACAACCGGCCATACCACCAATTAAGCCCGAGCCAATATTTGCTACGCCCTGGCCAACGCATTCACGGTTTTTATCACTGCTGGTGTCGGTTAAATCATCCACAATAGTGGCTGTCATTAACGATTCCAGAATACCCACCACGGCTAACGCTAAAGCATACGGGAAAATAATCATCAGGGTATTCCACGTTAGTGGTACGTCAGGCCATAAAAAGATCGGCAGGCTGTCTGGCAACTCGCCCATATGCGCCACAGTGCGGATATCAAAACCAAAATACAGCGCCAGTGAGGTCAGCACTACAATACATACCAGCGGTGAAGGTATGGCTTTGGTGATATAAGGAAACAGATAAATGATAGCCAGGCCCAGTGCCGTCATCACGTACATCTGCGTAGAACCATGCACTGTCAGCTCGGGTAACTGGGCAATAAAGATCAGGATCGCCAGTGCGTTAACAAAACCGGTAACCACCGAGCGCGAGACAAAACGCATTAAGTCGCCCAGCTTAAACAGGCCAAAAATAATTTGCAGCACCCCGGTTAGCAAGGTGGCAGCAAGCAGGTACTCCAGCCCGTGCTCACGCACCAGTGTTACCATTAACAGTGCCATAGCGCCGGTAGCGGCAGAAATCATTGCCGGGCGGCCACCGGTAAAAGCGGTAATAACAGCAATACAGAATGAGGCATACAGGCCAACCTTAGGGTCAACTTCTGCAATAATAGAAAAAGCTATAGCTTCAGGTATCAGCGCCAGTGCCACAACTAAGGCCGCAAGCACATCTCCACGCAGGTTGGAAAACCAGTGTCGTTTTAAGTAGGTAATCATTTAACAGTCCGGATCAGGTAACACGTTATCCGCCAGGCAAACTGCATTAGCGGTATTAAGTACTATCAGCTATCGGCAATCTGTTACATTGGCCCGGGTATCCTGCACTACAAAAGAAAAGGTGTCTGGTGTTACGGCGGAGCAGTTTAGCAAAAAAACACTATGCTGCCCACCGCTGCAGTAAGAATTACACAGAAAATACCCGCGGTTATACCGGCAGGCCTTCACGAAAAAACTGTACGCCACCGCATTCACCGCAAACCAGCAACTCTGCCGGGTGGGTGTAATCAATATGCTGTAAACAATGGCTGCAACGGTAACGCCCCATGCCGACAATTTCGCCCTGATAGTAAACGCCCTGATGTTTAAAATCCTGCGCCAGCTCCTGCCACTCTAGCTGGCTTTTATCGGTAATGCTGCTCAGCTCCTGCCACAAGGCTTCCGGCCATAGCGATGGCGGCTCCGTGCTGTCTTTAGCCACATCTTCAGCGTCATGGTCCTGCCACTGGCGTTTTAGCGTTTCTACAAACAGCGCCGTTTCATAGGCGCTCAGCTCTTTACCGGCTTTAACATAGGCTTTTAACTGCTCAACAAAGCCAACCATATTGTCCAGTTGCTGCTGCTCAGCTTGTTGTAATGTCTGGCTGAACTCACTAAGCCAGGCCTGATACTTCTTTACAAAATCGGTCATGGAGCCTCCAATGGTTTAAAACCAGTATAGACAATACGCTGCTTGTTGTTGTCAAAACGCCGCTGCGGTATGCTATAGCCACTTTTTTGCCGCTACAGCGGCGCTTGTACTAACCCCCTTTTCGGAAGACCTTAATGCAAGAACAATATAACCCGCAGCAGATTGAAACCGCACTGCAGCAGCAATGGGAACAAACTAACGCCTTTAAAGTGACAGAAGACGCCAGCAAAGAGAAATTTTATTGTCTGTCTATGTTCCCTTATCCCAGCGGGCGCTTGCATATGGGCCATGTGCGTAACTATACCATTGGTGACGTTGTCAGCCGTTTTCAACGCATGCAGGGCAAAAACGTTATGCAGCCTATGGGGTGGGATGCCTTTGGTTTACCCGCCGAAAACGCCGCTATTAATAACAAAACCGCACCGGCGAAATGGACTTACGAAAATATCGATTACATGCGTAACCAGCTAAAACGCTTAGGTTTTGGTTATGACTGGAGCCGCGAAGTCGCCACCTGTAAGCCTGAGTACTACAAGTGGGAGCAGTGGTTTTTCACCAAGTTGTATGAAAAAGGCCTGGTGTATAAAAAAATGGCCACCGTTAACTGGGACCCGGTAGATCAGTGCGTGCTGGCTAACGAGCAGGTTATCGACGGCCGTGGCTGGCGCTCAGGGGCTTTGGTTGAGCAACGCGAGTTAGCGCAGTGGTTTATTAAAATTACTGCCTACGCCGAAGAGCTACTGCAGGATCTGGATCAGCTGGATGGCTGGCCGGAGCAAGTTAAAACCATGCAAAAGAACTGGATTGGCCGCTCAGAGGGCGTTGAAATTCGTTTTGATATTGCCGGTTCAGCCCAAAGCTTAAGCGTATACACTACCCGCCCGGATACGTTATATGGTGTAACCTATGTTGCCGTTGCCGCCCAGCACCCTCTGGCACAACAGGCAGCCGCCACTAACCCGGCACTGGCCGCATTTATTGAAGACTGCAAAGGCGGCAAAATGGCCGAGGCCGAACTGGCCACGATGGAGAAAAAAGGCTGTGCTACCGGTATTTACGCCGTGCACCCGTTAACCGGTGAGCAAGTGCCGGTATGGGTAGCCAACTTTGTGCTGATGGATTACGGCTCAGGCGCGGTAATGGCCGTACCGGGCCATGATCAGCGCGATTATGAATTTGCCAGCAAATACCAGTTGCCGATTAAACAGGTTATCGCACCGGTTGACGGCGCAGTACAACAATGTGATTTAAGCCTGGCCGCTTATACCGAAAAAGGCGTGCTGATAAACTCTGCCGAGTTTGATGGTTTAGCCTTTGAGCAGGCCTTTAATGCTATTGCAGCAAAACTGGCGGCTATGGGCCGGGGCGAAGTAAAAGTAAATTACCGCCTGCGCGACTGGGGCGTGTCACGCCAGCGTTACTGGGGCACACCAATACCTATGCTTAACCTGGCAGATGGCTCAGTAGTGCCGGTGCCGGAAGATCAACTACCGGTGCGTTTGCCGGAAGATGTGGTAATGGATGGCGTGATCTCGCCTATTAAGGCGGATCCACAGTGGGCTAAAACCACCTACAACGGCAACGATGCCTTCCATGAAACCGATACCTTCGACACCTTTATGGAATCCAGTTGGTACTATGCCCGCTATTGCAGCCCGGATCATGACAAAGCCATGCTGGACCCGGCTAAAGCTAACTACTGGCTGCCGGTGGATCAGTATATCGGCGGTATTGAACACGCCATTTTGCACCTGCTGTATGCGCGTTTTTTCCACAAGCTGCTGCGCGATGTGGGCCTGGTAAGCACAGATGAGCCGTTTAAGCGTTTATTGTGTCAGGGCATGGTCTTGGCCGAAACCTTCTACCGCGATACCGATAACGGCGGCAAACAATGGTTTTCACCGGCTGATGTTAACGTACAGCGTGATGAAAAAGGCCGTATTTTAACGGCGATACTAAGCACTGACGGCCTGCCGGTAGTGGCGTCCGGTATGAGCAAAATGTCGAAGTCGAAAAACAATGGCATTGACCCGCAAAAAGTAATCGATCAGTACGGTGCCGATACCGTGCGCTTGTTTATGATGTTTACCGCACCACCAGAGCAAACACTGGAGTGGTCAGATTCTGCCGTGGAAGGCGCCCACCGCTTTATTAAACGTATTTATACGCTGGTCAGCGACTTTGCAGCAGCAGGCTCTGTCGGCACGCTGGATGTTGCAGCCTTAAATAGCGAGCAGAAAACCCTGCGCCGCGAGCTGCATAAAACCATTGCCAAGGTGTCAGACGATATTGGCCGGCGTTATACCTTTAACACCGCCATTGCCGCCGTAATGGAGCTAAGCAACAAGTTGCAAAAAGCCAGCCTGGCCACCGAGCTGGACCGCGCCGTAATGCAGGAAGCCGTGCTGGCACTGCTGCAGTTACTCAACCCTATTACACCGCACGTGGCGCAATACCTGTGGTCGCAACTGGGCCAGAGCCAGAGCATTGAGCAAACACCCTGGCCGCAGGCGGATGAAACCGCAATGGTAGAAGATGAAAAACTGGTGGTAGTACAGGTTAACGGTAAAGTGCGTGGTAAGGTTACTGTTGCCGCCGATGCAACTGAAGAGACTGTACTGACAGCCGCCAAAGCTGACGACAATGTCGGCCGCCACCTGGAAGGCGTAACACTGCGTAAAGTGATTTACGTCCCGGGTAAGCTGCTGAATCTGGTGGTGGGCTAAGATGGCCCGCCTAAGCCTGCTGATTGCCCTGCTAAGCAGTATGCTGCTTAGCGGCTGCGGCTTTCATCTACGCGGTGATTTGCCCCTCAGCCATTTTCCGGCCATGTATATTCAAAGTGATCGCCACTCTGAACTGGCGGCACTGGTGAGTAACCGGCTGGAACACAACAAAGTAGAACTGCTGGCTTCCTACCAACAATCAGCACCAATGCTGCAATTGCTTAGCGATTCGCTGGAGCGGCGTACCTTATCGCTGTTTCCTAATGGTCAGGTGGCTGAATATGAACTTATTTACAAAGTAAGCTACGCGCTGACCATGCCGGATGGCGAACCGCAGCAATATCAGTTTGAGCTGTTCCGCGATTATCAGGACGACCCGAACCAGGCCGCGGCCAAAGCAAAAGAGCTGGAACTGATGCTGGGCGAGCTACGCAAGCAGGCTGCCAACCGTATTGTGCGCCAGCTGTCACGGTTGCATTAATGCCAACCGGGCTACGCTAATGCAAAAACTCTATGCCAATCAGCTGGAACAACACTTAGCCGGGCAACTTGCCCCCTGTTACCTGCTGTTTGGCGAAGAGCCGCTGCAAAAGCTTGAAGCCATAGATGCCATCCGCGCAGCGGCAAAACAGCAAGGTTATCTTGAACGCATCAGCTTAGCCGCTGACACCCAGTTTGATTGGAATGAACTTAGCAACGAGCTGCAAGCAATGTCGCTGTTTGCCGAGCGGCGCTTAATTGAATTAGAGCTGGTGCAGCAAAAGCTTTCTGCTGTGGCCAATGAGCAGTTAAAAAACCTGCCGCAACAGTTACACAGCGATATTATTTTGCTGATCCACGGCGAGCGCAGCCACAGCGATGTCAGCAAACTGGCCTGGTTTAAGCAGTTACAAACCCAGGCAGTACAAATACCCATTTATGCGCTGGATGAGCGCCAAAGCCAGCAATGGCTAAACCAGCGCGCGCGCCAGTTACAACTGCAGCTAAGCAGCGATGCGCTGGCATTGCTGCAGCAACATTGCGCCGGTAATTTGCTGGCGGCACGGCAAGAGCTGGAAAAACTGGCGCTAAGCAATTTACCCCAGCCACTGGATGCCAATGCCTTAAGCTCCTTTTTAGCCGACCACTCCAGCTTTACGGTATTTCAGCTGATTGACGCCATTTTACAGGGCCAGACCGACGAAGCACTGCACCGCCTGCAACGGCTGTGTCAGCAAGACACCGAGCCGGTTATTATTGCCTGGCAGCTACAAAAAGAAGTGCTGCAACTACGCCAGTTACAGCAGACACCGCAGCACAACCTGAATGACAGCTTTAAAAGCCTGGCCATCTGGCCCAAACGCCAGCCCCTGTACCAGAGTGCGCTAAAGCGTTTATCAGCTAACTGGCTGGATTATCTGCTGCAGGAGCTGGCCGCATTTGACCGATTGTATAAAAGCGGCCAGTTAACTAACAGCGACGTGGCCCTGGCGCACCTGGTTACGTTATTTGTTAAGCCGGTGCCCAAAGCGTTTTCGCTGCAACAACACGCCAGCTATGATTAAGCGCGTAGACCAAAAACTCATGACTAAGCAGCTATGATAAAGCACATTGGTATTTTGGGCGGTACCTTTGACCCGGTACACAACGGCCACATTAGCTGCGCCAATTATGTTCAGCAGCACTGTGCCCTGGATGAAGTGCGGCTAATGCCCTGCCATTTGCCGGCGCATCGTGCCACACCCGGCGTAAGCGGTGAGCAGCGCGCCGCCATGGTGCAACTGGCCATAAGCCAATACCCGCAGCTTAAACTGGAGCGGCTGGAGTTAAATAAGCCCAGCGCTTCCTATACTGTAGACAGCCTGCAATTACTAAGTGAACTCGAACCCGATAGCCGGTTTTACTTTATTATCGGTATGGATTCGCTGTGTTATTTTCGTAGCTGGAAAAACTGGCCAGGCATATTAGAATGTGCCCATTTATTAGTATGCCAACGCCCCGGTTACAGTCAGCAAGACGGCGACGCCCCGGCATTATTGCAGCAGTTTGGTGTAACCGATCTGGCCAGCATGCGCCAACGCCACAGCGGCGGCATTATGCTGCTGGCAAACCCGCTAACAGACATTAGCGCCAGCCAAATCCGCCAGCAACTGCAGCAACAGCAAAGCGCGGCAAAAACTTTAGATCCCGCCGTATTGAACTATATTCAAACACAGCAACTCTATCAGGCTTAAGCGCTATATCCGCGTTTAAACTGTGCTAAAATGCCGCTTTTTTAACGCGCAGAGGAATCAGGGTGCAAACAGCCGAACTGGTAAGTTTTATTCAGGACAAAATTGACGACATGAAAGGCCGCGATATCGTGACTTTAGACGTGCGCGGCAAATCCAGTGTCACTGAGTTTATGATAGTGTGCTCCGGCACATCAAACCGCCACACTAAATCGATTGCCGACTATGTCGCCGGCGAAGCCAAAAAAGCCGGCCTGCCGACCTTAGGCATTGAAGGCCAGGCATCCGGTGAGTGGGTATTACTGGATTTAGACGAAGTGGTAGTGCATGTAATGCTGGAAGAAACCCGCAGTTTTTACCAGTTGGAAAAGCTTTGGAGCGCCTAGGCTGACATGAAGTTAGTGCTGATTGCTGTAGGCAACAAAATGCCCGCCTGGGTACAAACCGGTTTTGACGAATATGCCAGACGCTTTCCGCGTGATATGCCGCTGGAGTTAATTGAAATTCCGGCCGGGAAACGCGGTAAAAATGCCGACATTAAACGCATTCTGGAACAGGAAGGCGAGAAAATGCTGGCAGTAATACCGCGCGGCAGCAAAGTCGTTACGCTGGAAGTTACCGGTGACAACTGGAGCAGCCCCACCCTTGCCACCAAGCTTACCGACTGGCAACGCGATGGCCGCGATGTGTGTTTATTGGTTGGCGGCCCGGAAGGGCTGGCTCCGGCTTGCATTGCCGCCAGTGAAGCCAAATGGTCATTGTCAGCACTGACATTACCGCACCCGCTGGTTCGGGTGGTACTGGCAGAAAGCCTGTACCGGGCTTGGAGTATCTGTACTAATCATCCTTATCATCGCGAGTAAAGATGTTTAAAAAGCGCGTTGCCATTCAGGATTTTGCCGCCGAAAGCCGTTTGTTTAATCAACGGGCGGTGTTCGCCATTCTGTTTGTCGTGCTGATGTTTAGCATTATCGTGTTTAACCAGTATCAACTGCAGATTGTCTCTTATCAGGATTATCAAACCCGCTCTGAAGGTAACCGCATCAAAGTGGTGCCGCTGGCACCCAACCGCGGCCTTATTTATGACCGCAGCGGCATTTTGCTGGCAGAAAACCGGCCGGTATTCTCGCTGGAGCTGATCCCAGAACAAATTAATGATATGGCCGGCACTTTGGCAGAGCTGGCAACGCTGATTGAATTTACCGCCGAGCAGCAAGACGCTTTTTTAAAACAGGTCAGAGCCCAGCGGCGCTTTAACAGCATTGCGCTGAAAGAACAGCTTGATGATCAGGAAGTGGCCATTCTGGCGGCCAATCAGCATCGTTTTCCCGGCGTAACTGTTGAGGCACGTTTAAGCCGGCATTATCCGTTTGGCGATCTGTTTACTCATGCCCTGGGGTATATCGGCAAAATAAACACCCGTGAATTGCAGCAACTGGAGCTGGATGGCGAGGCAGCAAACTATGCAGCCAGCCGCGATATCGGCAAAATTGGCCTGGAGCGCTTTTATCAGCGCGAATTGCACGGCACCATGGGCTACCAGGAAGTTGAAGTGAACAACCGTGGCCGCTTAATCCGGGTGCTGCGTTCGGTTCCTGCCGTGTCGGGCCAGAATATCCAGCTTGGCCTGGATGTCGGGCTGCAATTAACAGCACAACAGATACTTAAACAACATCGCGGCGCAATAGTGGCTATCGATCCACGCGATGGCGCCGTGCTGGCGTTTTACAGCAACCCCAGTTACGACCCCAACCTGTTTGTGCATGGCATCAGCTCGGCTAACTACAACGAATTACTGAACTCGCGTGACCGGCCACTAATTAACCGCGTAACCCAGGGTGTTTACCCACCGGCTTCTACTATTAAGCCGCACCTGGCCTTACTGGGGCTGGAAAGCCGCACCATTACCACCAGTACAAAAATCTGGGACCCTGGCTATTACACCCTGCCCAACAGTGACCACCGTTTTCGTGACCATATCCGCTGGGGCCATGGCTGGGTTGATATTTACACCGCTATTACCAAAAGCTGCGATACCTTTTTTTATGATATGGGCATTAAGCTGGGTATTGACCGGATCTCTGAATACATGCACAAAATGGGTTTTGGCGAGAAAACCGGTATAGATATTCTGGAAGAAAGCAGCGCCAATATGCCATCACGCGGCTGGAAACGGGCACGGCATAACCAACCCTGGTATCCCGGTGACACCGTGCCACTGAGCATAGGCCAGAGCTACTGGACCACCACGCCGCTGCAGCTTGCCGTTGCCACTACACCTTTGCTTAACCGCGGTAAATTAGTTACCCCGCATATGGTAACCGCCTTTAACAATGGTGAAATCACCGCCGCCAACATTTTACCGCCACGGCAGGTGCTGGAGGTAGAAAATGAACAGAATTATGCCGTTGTTATGGATACCATGCACCAGACAGTAAGCACTCTGGGCGGCACAGCGCACAGAGCCTTTATTGGTGCACAATACAGCTCAGCAGGCAAAACCGGTACCGCGCAACTTGCCGCCATAGCACAGGATGCCAAGTATAATGCAGACGCTATTGATGAGCGTCTGCGCGATAACGCTATGTATCTTGGCTACGCCCCTTATGACAAGCCCACCATACTGGTGGTAGTGGCGCTGGAAAATGCCGGTGGTGGTGGCAGTAACGCTGCGCCGCTGGCCCGCCAGTTGATGGATTACTACTTTACTGCCGGAGTAAACCGCGATGAACGATGATTTCACCGGCAACGCCCGGCACAGCCGGCTGGCACAGTTTCATATAGACACTCCGTTATTACTCGGCTTACTGGCGCTGATAGGCTTTGGCTTAATGGTGTTATACAGCGCTTCGGGCCAAAGTATTGTCATGATGGAGCGCCAGATAGTACGGCTGGGTATTGCACTGGCCGTGATGATTGCCTTTGCCCAAATAAAACCCCAAACGTTAAAGCGCTGGTCTTTTCCGCTGTTTTTGGTTGGCGTGGCGTTGCTGGTAGCGGTCATGCTGGTGGGCAGTGTTGGCAAAGGCGCCCAGCGCTGGCTGGATCTGGGTTTTATGATGTTTCAGCCATCAGAAATAATGAAACTGGCGGTGCCCATGGCAGTAGCCTGGTTTATTGCATCCCACAGCTTGCCGCCCCGTATTCTGCATCTGCTGGGTGGTGTTCTGATGTGCGCCGTGCCCACACTGCTTATTGCCCAGCAACCCGATTTAGGTACCTCTATTTTGATAGCCACTGCCGGGGTTTTTGTGTTGTTTTTATCTGGCATGAGCTGGCGCCTTATAGCCTTTGTGGCAGGCTTAATTTCGGCATTTTTGCCCATACTGTGGCTGTTTTTAATGCGCGAATACCAGCGCCAGCGTGTACTAACCTTTCTTAACCCGGAAAGCGATCCGCTGGGTTCCGGTTACCATATTATTCAGTCAAAAATTGCCATCGGCTCCGGTGGTTTTGACGGCAAAGGCTGGTTACATGGCACCCAATCGCAGCTGGAGTTTTTACCCGAACGCCATACCGATTTTATTTTTGCTGTACTCAGTGAAGAGTTTGGTATGTTGGGTGTGTTAATATTGTTGGCAATTTACTTGTTTATCATTGTCCGCTGTATGATTATCTCCAGCCGGGCACAGGATAATTACAGTAAGTTGGTAGCCGGCAGCTTTACACTGACCTTTTTTGTCTATGTGTTTGTTAATATAGGCATGGTATCCGGCCTGTTACCGGTAGTGGGAGTACCTTTGCCTTTGATTAGTTTTGGCGGTACCTCGATGGTGACACTGATGGCCGCTTTTGGTGTAATAATGTCGGTAGGAACTCATAAACGTATGTTGGCAGCGCCTTGATGAAATACGTAGCTTTAACCCTTTCAGTATTGGTTTTACTCAGCGCCTGTAGCAGTAAGCGCAGCAGTACCCCTACAACAACTGAACCAGAGCCTAATGCCGGGCGTTATCAGCAAAAGAAAGACAGCATTCCAACGCGCCTGCCCACGCTGCTGGAAATGACCGACCCTGTACCACAGGCAGAACCACTAAGCCGCGGCGGCAACAGGCCCTACAGCTTGTTTGGCCAGCATTATACGCCGCTGATACAAAGCACTGATCATCGTGAAGTTGGTATTGCGTCCTGGTATGGCAATAAATTTCATGGCCATCTGACATCCAATGGCGAAACCTATAATATGTTTGCCATGACTGCAGCACATAAAACCCTGCCACTACCGTCTTATGTTAAAGTGACCAATCTGGATAACAATCAATCGGCCATAGTGCGGGTAAATGACCGTGGCCCGTTTCACAGCGACAGAGTTATTGATTTATCCTACTCGGCTGCGCATAAAATAGGCATGCTACAACGGGGTACAGCCAGAGTTCAGCTGGAACTATTACAATCGCCCGCCATGTACGCGCAGGCCAACGTATCTGGCACCGCAGTAGCACAAACCAACAGTTGCTTTATTCAGGTGCTGGCCAGCTCAGATAGCAACCGCCTCAGCCAGTTGCAGCAAAAACTGCAACGCGAGCAAGCATTGCCAAGTGAAATACAGCCGGGCAGCGGAATTTTTCGCTTATTAGTCGGTCCTACTGCCAGTAAGCAGCAAGCGCAGCAATGGCTGCAACAGTTAAAGTCCGGGCTTTTCCCGGATGCATATTTTTTTGATAGCCGTCAGTGCAGCTGACATCTGATTAAACATAACGATTAAAAAAGAACAGGTCTCATGAAAAGTTATTGCCATATTTTTGCCGTCGCCGCCGTATCCCTTGCCAGTGCCAGCTTCAGCTTGTCTGCTATTGCCCAGACTGTTACTCCTCAGCCACCTGAAGTGGCAGCCAAGGGCCATATTCTGATCGATTTTGATACCGGCAAGGTGTTATCCGAGCATAATGCCGACATGTCGCTGGCCCCGGCCAGTTTAACCAAGATGATGACCAGCTATGTTATTGGCACCGAGCTGAAAAACGGCAATATCACCAATGAAGATATGGTAACCATTAGTGAAAATGCCTGGGCGAAAAACTTTCCCGGCTCATCGTTAATGTTTATCGAAGTAGGCACGCAAGTATCGGTAGCCGACTTAAACAAGGGCATTATTATTCAGTCCGGCAATGACGCCTGTGTTGCACTGGCAGAGCATATTGCCGGTAGCGAAAGCGCCTTTGTTGACTTAATGAACGCCCATGCCGAACGCTTAGGCATGACCAGCAGCCGCTTTGGCAACAGCCATGGCCTGCCAAGCGCCGAGAACTACTCTACCCCGCGCGACATGGCCAAATTATCGGCGGCATTAATCCGCGACGTGCCGGATGAATACGCCATTTATGCCGAGAAAGAATTTACCTACAACAACATTAAACAGTACAACCGTAACTCGCTGTTATGGGATCGCAGCCTGGAAGTAGACGGCATTAAAACCGGCCACACCAGTGAAGCCGGTTTCAGCTTAATTACCTCAGCCACCCGCGATGGTATGCGCCTGGTGTCGGTTGTTATGGGTACCAACAGCGAGCGCGCACGCCAGGCTGAAAATAAAAAGCTGCTTACTTACGGTTTTCGCTTTTTTGAAACCTTTTCGCCTTACCAGGCCGGGGAAAAATTTGCTGAACAACGTATCTGGCAGGGCGACAAAGAAAATATTCAGTTAGGCATACTGCAATCAGCTCAGGTCACTATTCCGCGCGGCCAGCGTAAAAACCTGCAGGCCGATTTCACCTTGAATCAGCAACTGCTCGCCCCCATTACTAAAGGCCAGCAGGTTGGCACTATTTACCTGAAACTCAATGGTGAAGATATTGCCAGCTATCCGCTGGTGGCGCTGGAAGACGTAGCACAAGGCGGTTTCTTCAGCCGGATAATTGATTATATTAAAATGCAGTTTAATTAATTCGCCCAGATTATAGCTTTCTAAGTCCCGGCAATAGCCGGGATTTTTTGTTACAATCAGGCCAGAATTGGCAACACTACGGCAAGGCCCGTGATAGCGAGACAAAATGGCGCACGAAGTTAAAAACACTAAATTTGATGAATATCTGGAATTTCCCTGCCAGTTCAGTTTTAAAGTACTGGGCGTGGCCGACGACGCCCTGGTAGACCAGGTCATGGCCGTTGTGCGCCAGCACACTGATGCCGGCGACTACAGCCCGGCAGTTAAACCCAGCAGCAAAGGCACTTATCATGCGGTTTCAGTTAGTGTAACAGTAACCAGCAAGCAGCATATTGAACTGCTGTACACTGAGCTTGGCAAAATTGAACTGGTGCGTTACGTACTGTAAGCCAATGCCTGCAACTCAGCCATTCGTATTGCGCGCATAAGGCGGTATAATGCACAGCGTTTCAGAGCAGGCCGGACAACAGGTGACAACAGAGCCAACATTAGCAGAGCAACTGATCATCAGAGAGCTTGGCGTGCAGGACTACACCACAGTGTGGCAGGCCATGCAGCAATTTACTGATCAGCGTAATAGCAACACCGCCGATGAGCTATGGTTGCTGGAGCACCCTGCGGTATTTACTCAGGGCCAGGCCGGTAAAGAAGAGCATTTGCTGTTTCCCGGTGATATTCCGGTGGTAAAAGTAGACCGTGGCGGCCAGGTAACGTATCACGGCCCCGGCCAGTTAATGGTGTACGTGCTGCTGGATTTAAAGCGCCGCAATATGGGTGTACGCCAGTTGGTTACCCTGCTGGAACAGGTGCTTATTCAGTTACTGACGCCTTATGGCATTAATGCCTACGCCAAGCCTGATGCGCCCGGCGTTTACGTTGACGGTGGTAAAATTGCCTCTTTAGGGCTGCGGGTACGCAAAGGTTGCACCTTTCACGGCATGGCGTTAAATGTGAATATGGATTTAAGCCCGTTTTCACGCATTAACCCCTGTGGTTATGCCGGATTGCAAATGATCCAAAGTAAAGATTTAGGCGGCCCGCAAAGCATTGCAGAGGCCAAACAACGAATAGTGCAGTGTTTTCAGCAGCAACTGAATGTAGCCACACTGCAGCACACTACAGGGTTAGATTGGCAAAATGACTAAAACTGCACGTATGGAACCCGGCGTTAAACTGCGCGACGCTGACAAAATGGCCTTAATTCCTATTAAGGTACTGCCAACCGAGCCGGAGCAAATGCTGCGTAAACCTGAATGGCTGAAAATCAAACTGCCAAAAAGCTCAGAGCGCATCGATCAGATCAAAGGCGCCCTGCGCAAGCACGGCCTGCATTCTGTATGTGAAGAAGCCGCCTGCCCTAACCTGACGGAATGCTTTAACCACGGCACGGCCACCTTTATGATTTTGGGTGCTATATGCACCCGCCGCTGCCCGTTTTGTGACGTTGCCCACGGCAGACCGTTGCCACCCAGTGCCGAAGAGCCGGAAAAACTGGCTTTAACCATCCGCGATATGAATTTAAAATACGTGGTAATCACCTCAGTTGACCGCGATGACTTACGTGACGGCGGCGCCCAGCATTTTGCCGACTGTATCAGCGAAATTCGTAAGCACAGCCCGCATATTAAAATTGAAGTGCTGGTACCTGACTTCCGTGGCCGTATGGATACCGCACTGGATATTTTAACCCAGACACCACCAGACGTATTTAACCACAACCTGGAAACAGCGCCACGGCTATACAAGCTGGCCCGCCCAGGTGCCGACTACAAGTGGTCGCTGCAGCTGTTAAAACGCTTTAAAGCTGCCCACCCTGACGTATCAACCAAATCTGGTTTAATGGTCGGCCTGGGTGAAACCACCGAAGAGCTGATAGAAGTATTAAAAGACCTGCGCGAACACGATGTCGATATGCTGACCGTAGGCCAATACCTGCAACCAAGTAAGCACCACCTACCAGTAAAAAGGTACATGCCACCGGCCGAGTTTGACGAAATTAAACGTATTGCTTATGAACTCGGCTTTAAACACGTAGCCAGCGGCCCCTTTGTACGCTCCAGCTACCACGCTGATCGCCAGGCAGCCGGTGAAGATATTAGCTAACTGCGATTTACAACGCTAAATAGTACTGTACATCGCTATTTTGTATTGCACCGCCATATCGCATCTGTTGCCTCAAACTAAGTGTTATTGCACGGTGCATTTTTTCCTTGTTGCTGACGCGGCAGAAGTAATACACTAAAGCCGCTAACTGGATACAATAATCGTAATTTGAAGAAATGTACTGTGCGGTCAAGCAGTTTATCGGATCCCTAAATCTTCAGAGCTGTCAAAAACTTCTGTTTGCTGACAGCAACTGATAGCACAGCATACGCGACAGCACTCTGGAGCTTTTCATGATCAGACTTGCAGCCTTGCAACTGGATGCTTTACGACAACGCTTTGAGCAACATAGTCGGGTGCAAATCAACGATTTTTTATTGCCTACTGCCGCCAGCACTTTGGCGCACGCCGCTGCGCAGGCGAATTTCAGTTTGTCGCTTAACAGCGGTGACAAGCCGATGGATTTAGCATTACATGAACTGGCTACCCTGACGGAAGCACAGCAGCAACAACTGACCAGCTTAATCCATGACGGTGCCCGGCGGGGATTTCAATATTGTTTTGAGACCTGCCGGTTATCGGAATTGGCAGATAGCGGCGCCGAACCTGCTGGTCCGCTACTGGATTTTTATCAGGCAATGAACTCTGACTCAGTGCTATCGGCTTTACGCTTGCTTAGCGCAGATCAGACGCTGGCATTTAGTGATGCGCAAATCACCCGCTACCGGCCAGGACATTTTTTGACAGAGCATGATGATAACGTTAAACATAAAAACCGCCGACTAGCATTTGTGTTGAATTTGACTCCAGTGTGGCGGGCTGATTGGGGCGGTTTGCTGACATTTCATGATGGAAATGGTCGCATTAGTGAATGCTTCGTGCCTACGTTTAATACGTTAAGTATTTTTAAGGTACCCCAGATCCATTCAGTTTCTTATGTAACTCCGTTTGCAGGTACTAACCGGATTTCAATTACCGGCTGGATTCGCCATTGCGAAGAAGGCTCAAAAGATAATATCAACCAGCGAGAACACTGACATTTATCAGCTGATAACCAGTTGGCAGTTTTGATACGCTTTTCTTTCAGTAAAAAGCCGCTATGCTTTTTACAGCACTACGGGGGGATGCAATGGAACACAGACGTTTTAGCCGGGTAAGCTTTCAGGGGGATGCCCATCTGGATATTGGCAGCCATAGTCTGGCCACTGAAGTGCTGGATCTGTCCTTACAGGGCGCGCTGATTAAAAAGCCCGCTGACTGGCCACCGTCTTTACCCAAACTGATGTTACTGCGTATACAGCTTAATGAGCTGCCAATAGAGCTGAGTATGAAAGTTAGCGTGGCGCATGCCTCTGATACTGTAGTGGGTTTACACTGCGAGAAAATTGATATTGAAAGCGTATCGCACCTGCGCCGCTTATTAGAGCTTAATCTGGGTGACGCTGAACTGTTAAGCCGTGAGTTGTCTGAGCTAAGCGCCGGCTGATCAGGGCGCCAGCGCTTGTTGGGCTTCGCTGTAACCCAGCTCTGACGCCTGCTGCATATAATGCTGCCAGCGCGGCCAGTTTTGTTGCTGCCGGGCCAGATAAGCAAAATAATACTGCACCGGCATTAAGTTTTCCGGTTGGGTCAGGATCTGTTGTGCCAGCTGAAAATACAGCGCCGGCATTGGCAGCTCAAAAGATCGCATCAGGTTATGCTCTGCCACCACCCGGTACGCCTGCAAATGAGTATGTTTGCAGCTCTCTACCGCCGTTAAGCTAACATCCTGCGTATCCAGCTGCCATTGCTGTAAATAGGCTGCGGCGTCTGCACTGCCCGCTGCTGTAACAATAATATTCGGGTAAAATTTTCCGCTTTTGCATACTTGCTGCGCGGTGGCTGCTGGTAACTGATATTCGTCGATAAAACCGAGTATATGCATAAACTCATGGCGCAACAGCGCCAGACTGGCGTTGTCTGGCAGTTGCAAAATACCGTTGTTATAGCTGGCTTTACCCCGTCCGGCTACCACCACTAACTGGCTGAAGTTACCATTGGCTACCAGCTCTTCCAATGCCTGATACCGGCACTGCAGCAGGCTGCTACTGTCTTCAGAGCATGCCAGTAAAGTGCTGTTAATAGTGTGCAGTGGTAAAAAACATACTGCTAACTGCGATAACTGGGCGTCGTTTTGCCATTGTTGCAGCAGTTGCTGCCAGTTATCTACCCCGGCCTGCTGGCTGGCAACAGGCTGCAAGGTAAGCTGGCAGCCTTGCGGGTGCTGATAGCCCACTGTACTTACGCTGTTACCGTGCCACAGCCCCAGCTCTGCACGTTGGGCCGCAGAGACAGAGGTTACTGCCACAGTGTTGCTATCAAGCTGCTGTTGCAGCCACTGCGCCGTTGCCAGCCGCCCCTGCTGGCGCTGTTGCAATTGCAGCGCATGTTGCAAAGCCTGGCCATCGCCCAAATTAGCGGCCTGGCGCATCCAGTGCAATGCGGCGTCATACTCGGCGCTGGCAAGCCGCTGGCGGGCTAATGTCATGGCGGCGCTGGCATCGGTTTGCGCGTGTTGCATCAGGGCTGCCTCGCCATCAGGTGCTGGCTGGCAGGCGCTGAGTAATATAAATGCAAAAAAGCCAGCAAGCTGGCTTTTAATTCGCGTACTGATAAACCGCTCAGGGCTCATCGAAACCTTCAGGGCTGGCATTTTCACCACGCAGCCGGGCCATTTCTAACCGGGCATAACGGTGCTCAACAAACTCGAATACATTTGTTGCCAGTACTTTTTTGTAGTACTCCAGCGCCTGCTCGGGTTGTTGCTTGCTTTCATGCCACTTGGCCAGATAGAAATACACTTCACATAAGCGCTCTGCCAGTAGCTGTGGGCCAGACAAATCCTGCATTACCGAGTCCAGCAAAGCACCCTCTGTCATCTCGCCGGCCAGAAACCGCACAATATTGGTAGACCACTCAGCCTGATCCAATATCTGGACACGCTGCTGTAATTGCTGCTTCGCCTGCTCTGCTGACTGCTCATTTTGCGCCAGATATAACCAGATCACCCGGTAAGCATCTGTTGGTTTTAATGCCAGGAAACGTTCAAAATCGCCTACAGCCAATTCTGTTTTACCGGCATAATACAGTGCTATACCACGGTTTAAATAAGCAAACTCGTGCTCAGGTGCCAGCTCCAGCGCAGAATCAAAAGCTTCGTATGCCGAATCAAAATCACCGCTAACGGTATGATGAATGCCAACAAAGTTGTACGCATCTGCCATATCGGGTTTTAACCGCAAAGCTCTTAAAAAATCCAGCCGGGCCAAGGATCGCAGGCCAACACTGTCATACATTACACCGCGGTCGTAATACAGCTGGGCAGATTGCTCTTCTGATAACTCAGCGCGATACAAAATTTCAGTTAAGCGGGCGATAGCCAGTTCAGTACGGTAAGATACCGCCAGAGGCTCTGGCGTTAGCCAGCCTCCGGTGGTAGCCGACTGAGTGGTTGCACAACCACCCAGTAATGTTACCAGCAGCGCTAACGGCGCTGCCCGGCGTAACAGCCTATCAGGCATTTTCTTCAACATTAGCAGACTCAGTAGCAGGTTTAGCGCTTGCTTCCTTGATACTCAGGCGTACGCGACCTTGCTTGTCAACTTCAAGTACCTTAACTGCCACTTTCTGGCCAACTGTTAAGTGCTCAGATACATTGTTTACGCGCTCATCAGAGATTTGCGAAATATGCACCAAACCATCTTTGCCTGGCAGTACGTTAACAAAAGCACCGAAATCAACGATACGTACTACTTCGCCTTCATAAATGGCACCCACTTCAATCTCGGCTGTAATAGCGTTGATCCTGTCGATAGCAATTTGTGCCGCTTTAGCAGTAGTCGCCGCAATTTTGATGCTGCCATCGTCTTCCAACTCAATCGTAGTACCTGATTCTTCTGTGATCTGACGGATAACAGCGCCACCTTTACCGATAACTTCGCGGATTTTCTCCGGGTTAATCTTCATGGTGTAAATGCGCGGAGCGTATTCAGACATTTCTTCACGGTGACCGCTGATGGCCTGGTCCATTACGTTCAGAATATGCAAACGGGCAGCTTTAGCTTGCTTAAGCGCAATTTGCATAATTTCTTTGGTAATACCGTCGATCTTAATGTCCATTTGCAGTGCAGTAATACCTTCGGTAGTACCGGCTACTTTAAAGTCCATATCGCCTAAGTGATCTTCATCACCTAAGATGTCAGACAGCACAACGAAATCGTCGCCTTCTTTTACCAGGCCCATCGCAATACCAGCCACAGAGGCTTTAATAGGTACGCCGGCGTCCATTAATGCTAAAGACGAACCACACACCGATGCCATAGAGCTTGAACCGTTAGATTCAGTGATTTCGGACACTATACGTACTGTGTACGGGAAGTCATTGAAATCAGGCATTACCGCTAACACACCACGTTTAGCTAAACGGCCGTGGCCGATTTCGCGACGCTTAGGTGAGCCCACCATGCCGGTTTCACCCACACAGTAAGGAGGGAAATTGTAGTGCAGCATAAAGGTGTCGGTTTTAGCACTTAATAAGTCGTCGATATTTTGTGCATCACGTGCCGTACCTAAAGTTGCTGTTACCAGCGCCTGAGTTTCACCGCGGGTAAACAGCGCTGAACCGTGGGTACGTGGTAATACACCGGTCATAACGCTTAAACCACGGATCATTTCCGGGTCACGGCCGTCGATACGCGGTTCACCTTTGGTGATACGGCCACGTACTACTTTAGATTCCAGCTCGTGGAAAATTTCGCCCACTTCGTTTTTATTCAGCTCTTCGCCTTCGGCCAGCTCAGCAGTCAGTTTTTCTACTAACGCGGCTTTGATCTCGCCGATACGCTCATAGCGTTTGGCTTTTTCAGTGATCTGATAAGCTTCGCCCAGTTGCGCGCGTGCCAGACCGTCGATTTTTTCAATTAACGGCAGGTTTTTCGCAGGCGATTGCCAGTTCCACTTCGGCTTAGCGCCTTCAGCAGCAAATTCGTTAATGGCATTAATGGCCGTTTGCATTTGCTCATGGCCATACATTACTGCACCCAGCATTACGTCTTCAGACAAAATACCGGCTTCAGATTCAACCATTAATACCGCACCGGCAGTGCCGGCAACCACTAAGTCCAGTTTAGAGCTTTTCAGCTCGTCTTCTGACGGGTTCAGTACATACTGGTTATTGATATAACCAACACGGGCAGCACCAATAGGGCCGGCAAACGGAATGCCTGATAATGCCAGCGCTGCAGAAGTACCGATTAACGCTACGATGTCTGGCTGAATTTCTGGCTGTACTGACACTACAGTGGCAATAACCTGGACTTCATTGTTGAAGCCTTCAGGGAACAGCGGGCGAATTGGCCGATCGATTAAACGTGAAGTTAAGGTTTCGCCTTCAGACGGGCGGCCTTCGCGTTTAAAGAAACCGCCCGGGATACGGCCGGCAGCGTACATTTTTTCCTGGTAATTTACCGTTAACGGGAAGAAATCCTGGCCTGGTTTGGCTTCTTTCTTGCCCACTACCGTTACTAAAACTGACGTATCACCCAGGCTGGCCAGCACTGCGGCATCTGCCTGACGGGCGATAACGCCGGTTTCTAAGGTGAAAGTATGTTGGCCGAACGGGAATGATTTTACGATGGGAGTCACGTGTTTGTTTCCTTTACTTAATCGCCTAATTGCGATGTCATTTTTGTCGTTTAATTCTTACTTAGTATACTCTGTAACCAAAGCGGAAAGATAGTTCAGTCAATCGCTAACTTTAGTGAAAAATAGTCTGTGCACTGGCAAGCTGAATTAAAAAAAGGGGCTTAAAAGCCCCTTTTTTACTTAAACCGATTAACGGCGTAAGCCTAAACGCTCAATCAGTGTTGCGTAGCGGCTCTGGTCTTTACCTTTTAAGTAATCCAGTAACTTACGACGCTGGCTAACCATACGCAGCAAACCACGACGTGAGTGGAAGTCATGCTTGTGCTGGGCAAAGTGGCCCTGCAGGTGGTTAATAGAGGCAGTTAACAGAGCTACCTGTACTTCTGGTGAACCTGTGTCGCCTTGCTTAACAGCGTAGTCAGCAACGATTTTTGCTTTATCAGCAGCGCTTAAAGACATATTTAACTCCAAATGTGAGTGAACTATAGTCAGGGAATCGCCGATCACTCATCCAGCAGACCCCAAAAAATCCGGCGTATCATAGCATTTTACGGCCTTTTTACAAGGCGTTTCTGTGCAGCACCTACTGTAATGCCGCGGTGTTGAGTAAACGCCGTGAACTCAGCACACCTTGCTGTACCTGGCCAATACCAAAAAAGCTATCGCCCGGGCCATGTAGTTTTACCGCAGCGATATCCGCTGCGGTTACTGTGCAGTTCTGACCATGCTGTAACCGGTGTTGCTCCTGTTCTGTCAGGACCAGCTTAGGCATATCGACAATACCGGCGTCCAGCGGTAATAGCAGCGCATCCATAGTGCTAAAATCGCCGCTGGCATGGCATTGCTCTGCCAGTGCATCCAACTGCGGCGGTGTAACCATTTGCGCCGCATGAAAAGGCCCAACCTGAGTACGATGCAACCGGCCAACATGGGCGCCACAGCCCAGCGCTTCGCCTAGGTCATCTATTAAAGTGCGGATATAAGTACCTTTAGAGCAGTGCACAATAAAATCTGCCGTGCTGCCATTGAATGCCAGCAACTCAAAGCGAAAAATACTGATAGGCCGGGCTTCGCGCGGTACGGTAATGCCCTGACGGGCATAACGGTATAACGGCTGGCCCTGGTACTTCAGCGCCGAAAACATGGTAGGCACCTGTAAGATGTCACCACGAAATGCCACCAGCGCCTGTTCCAGTTCAGCCTGGCTAAACTGCACCGGCTTTTCGCTGATCACTTCGCCTTCAACATCACTGGTGCTGGTACGCACACCAAAGTTAGCCGTGACCAGATAGGTTTTATCGGTATCAAGCAAAAACTGGCTGAACTTGGTGGCTTCGCCAAAACAGATTGGCAGCAAACCGGATGCCATAGGATCCAGCGCACCGGTATGGCCAGCTTTTTGTGCCTGAAACAGCCAGCGCACGCGCTGTAAAATACCGTTGCTGCTCACTTCCAGCGGCTTGTCTAACAACAAAATACCGTTAACGGCACGGGCATTTTTCCGCGCCATTAGTTTGCCGGCTCGTCACTGCTGTTGTCGGTGCTGTCGGCAGCGTCAGCCACATCATCCAGCGCCTGGCCTGACTGCAGCCTGCGCCGGTCATCTTCCGCCCGTGCAGTGCTAACTAAGGTTGCCATGCGGATACCTTCGTTTAACGACTCATCAAAGGCAAAGCGGATATGCGGCACAATACGCGCCTGAATGCGTTTACCGATTAAGCTACGGACAAAACCAGAGGCATCGTTAAGGATCTTAAGATTGTCTTCAACTTTATCATCGGCCAGGCCCAGAAAGGTGACAAACACTTTGGCATGGGATAAGTCGCGCGATACTTCAACATCCGATACCGTGATCATACTGTGCAGGCGCGGATCTTTAATTTCGCGTTGCAGGATCACCGCCATTTCTTTTTTCATTTGCTGCGACAGTCTGTCGACCCGCGAGAATTCTTTCATAACTGTATTTCCACTGTCTGTTGCAGACAAAACAGGGGCCAAAGGCCCCTGTTTTATTGCTGCGTTGCCTGTTACAGGGTGCGTTCAACCTGTATTACTTCAAACACTTCGATCTGATCGCCTTCGCGCACATCGTTGTAGTTCTTCACGCCGATACCACATTCAAAGCCGTTACGTACTTCACTCACGTCATCTTTGAAACGACGCAGCGATTCCAGTTCGCCTTCGAAAATAACCACGTTGTCACGCAGTACACGGATAGGCGCATTACGTTTAATGATACCTTCGGTAACCATACAGCCGGCTATAGCGCCAAACTTAGGTGAACGGAACACATCACGCACCTGCGCCAGGCCGATAATCTGCTGCTTAAACTCAGGCGCTAACATGCCTGTCATAGCGGCACGCACTTCGTCTAACAGCTCATAAATGATGCCGTAGTAACGTAAGTCAAGGCCTTCATCTTCTACCAGTTTACGCGCAGTGCCATCGGCACGAACGTTAAAGCCGATAACAATCGCCGATGAAGCGGCTGCCAGCGTCACGTCGGTTTCAGTAATACCACCTACGCCGCTACCAACAATTTTCACTTTCACTTCGTCAGTAGATAACTTCATCAGTGATTCAATGATAGCTTCAACAGAACCTTGTACGTCTGCTTTAAGTACAATGTTCAGTTCTGACACGTCGCCTTCGGTCATGTTCGCGAACATATTTTCCAGCTTAGACTTCTGCTGACGCGCTAACTTAACATCACGGAATTTACCCTGACGATACAGTGCTACTTCACGTGCTTTACGCTCGTCTTTAACCACTGTAACTTCATCACCGGCTTGTGGCACACCGGATAAACCTAGGATTTCTACCGGAATTGACGGGCCAGCAGTTTTAATTTCTTTACCGTTTTCGTCACGCATTGCACGAACCCGGCCGTATTCAAAACCACACAGCACGATTTCGCCCTGTTTCAGCGTACCTTCCTGTACCAGGATAGACGCTACCGGGCCGCGGCCTTTGTCCAGACGTGATTCAATAACCACACCGCGGGCCAAACCTTCTTTAACCGCTTTTAATTCCAGCAGCTCAGATTGGTTTAGAATGGCTTCAAGTAAATCATCAATACCCATGCCTGATTTTGCCGACACTGGTACAAACTGCGTATCACCGCCCCACTCTTCAGAAATAACGTCGTACTGTGACAGCTCGTTACGTACCCGATCCGGATCGGCTTCTGGCTTATCCATTTTGTTCACAGCAACCACGATTGGCACACCGGCAGCTTTAGCGTGCTGGATAGCTTCTTTGGTTTGTGGCATTACGCCATCATCGGCTGCTACTACCAGAATAACAATATCGGTTGCCTTGGCACCACGGGCACGCATTGAGGTAAACGCCGCGTGGCCTGGTGTATCAAGGAAAGTCACCATACCGCGGTCAGTTTCAACATGATAAGCACCGATATGCTGAGTAATACCACCGGCTTCCCCGGCAGCAACTTTCGCTTTACGGATATAATCCAATAATGAGGTTTTACCATGGTCAACGTGGCCCATAACGGTCACTACCGGTGCACGAGGCTCCAGTGCACCTTCGCCCTGGCGGTCAGACATTACTGCTTCTTCCAGCTCGTTTTCTTTGGTCAGGGTAAATTTGTGGCCCATTTCTTCACAGACAATAGCCGCAGTTTCCTGATCAATAACCTGGTTAATGGTCGCCATAGCGCCCATTTTCATCATCACTTTAATCACTTCTGACGCTTTAACGGCCATTTTGGCAGCCAGCTCAGCTACAGTGATGGTTTCGCCAATTTTTACTTCACGCTCAACCGGTTGGGCAGGTTTATTAAAACCATGCTGCATGCTGGTTGGGGTTTTCTTTTTCTTTGAATGACGGTTAGCACGGTTAAAAGCTTCTTTGTCATTGGCATCGTCTTTTTTCTTGCCTTTAACAACCGGCGCTTTTTTACCTGCACCGCGACGGCCAGCGCGCTCTTCTTTAGCGTCAACTTCGTCTTCAGCCTGTTTAGCAAATTCATTGCTGGTCAGGTGGTAATCGTCGGTATCCGCTGGCTTGGCTTTTTCTTCCTGTGCCCAGCGTTCGCCGTTTTCTTCGGCCAGTTTACGCGCAGCTTCTGCCTGCTTAGCGGCTTCTTCTTCCAGCTTGCGCAGTGCTTCCGCTTCTTGTTGCTGGCGAATACGATCAGCTTCTTTGCGGGCTTCTTCTTTTGCTGCACGACGCGCCGCTTCTTCCGGATCGTCTTTTAACAACTGAGCCTGTTTAGCATCTTCACGACGTTTAGCATCGGCAGCTTTGCGCTCTGCTTCTTCTTTCGCTTTAGCTGCAGCAATTTCTTTCGCCTTACGGTCTGCCTCAGCACGGGCGTGATCAGCTTCTGCACGGGCTTTTTCTTCCGCTGCGCGGGCTTCTTCCTGTGCTTTTAACGTAGCTTCATCAATTATTGGCTTTTTCACATAAGTTTTTTGCTTACGTACTTCTACCTGAATTTCACGATTACGGCCTGCACCACCCGCTACGCTAAGCGTGGTTTTTTCTTTGCGCTTTAATGTTAAACGCGCAGGTTCTGCCGACTTACCACCATGCTGAGCACTTAAATGTTCCAGCAGGGATTTTTTCTCATCTTCGCTGACTACCTGACCGGCTACTTTACTGATACCGGCATCAGCGAATTGCTGCACTAACCGCTCAACAGTAGTACCGACATCACTGGCTAGCTTTTCTATAGTGACTTCTGCCATTTGTGTTGTTACCTCCGTTGACTACTTATTTTCTTCGCTAAACCAAACGATATTACGGGCTGCCATAATCATGTCGGCGGCTTGTTGTTCCGACATAGGGGCTATTTCCAGTAAATCGTCTACACCCAGCTCAGCCAGGTCGTCTAACGTTGTTACCCCTTTACTGGCCAAAACATAGGCCATGTGGGTATCTAATTCTTTCAGCGCTAACAGCGCTTCTGTGGGTTGTGCGTCTTCCAGTGATTCTTCACTGGCCAGAGCACGGGTGGTTAATACTGCTTTGGCACGGCCACGCAGCTCTTCCACTGTCGCTTCGTCCAGACCATCGATGCTTAACAGCTCGCTGATTGGTACATAAGCAATTTCTTCCAGTGTGGAGAAACCCTCATCTACCAGCACATCGGCAAAGTCTTCGTCAATTTCAAGTGCATCAACAAATACCTGACGTACCTTAGCGGTTTCTTCCTGATGCTTTTGCTTCATGGCGCTAACAGACATCACATTCAGTTCCCAACCGGTAAGCTGGCTGGCTAAACGTACGTTCTGGCCGTTACGGCCTATGGCCATCGCCAGGTTGGCATCTTCTACCGCGATATCCATTGAATGCGTGTCTTCATCAACGATGATAGAGGCCACTTCAGCCGGAGCCATGGCATTGATCACAAACTGCGCATCGTTATCGTCATACAGCACAATATCAACCCGCTCACCGGCCAGCTCGTTAGATACCGCCTGCACACGTGAACCACGCATACCTACGCAAGCGCCAACCGGGTCGATACGACGGTCGTTACTTTTAACGGCAATTTTGGCACGGGCACCCGGATCACGGGCAGCGCCACGCAGTTCAATCATCTCTTCGCCGATTTCAGGCACTTCAATGCGGAATAATTCCAGCAGCATTTCCGGGCGTGAACGGCTTAAAAACAGCTGAGCACCACGCGCTTCCGGTTTTACTTCAAACAATAACGCACGAATACGATCGCCCGGACGATAGGTTTCACGCGGTAACATTTCATCGCGGCCTAACATGGCTTCAGCATTATTGCCTAAATCAACAATGATACTGTCACGGTTTACTTTTTTCACCACGCCGGTAACTAACTCACCCACCTGGTCAATATAAGCTTCTACTACCTGTGAACGCTCGGCTTCACGTACTTTCTGTACGATTACCTGCTTGGCCATCTGGGTAGTGATGCGGTCAAATTCGATAGAGTCAATTTGCTCTTCGTAGTAATCGCCAATCTTTACCGAAGGGTCATCATACTGCGCCGCCGATAACGTCATTTCGCGGTACGGGTGCTCTTGCACCTGATCGTCAGGAATAACCTGCCAGCGGCGGAAGGTCTCATAAGAGCCGGTCTTACGGTCAATATTAACGCGAACTTCAATATCGCCTTCATTCTTTTTCTTGGTGGCCGCTGCCAGTGCAAACTCCAGTGCCTGGAAGATCTTTTCCCGTGGCACAGATTTTTCGTTTGAAACTGCATCAACAACTAATAATATTTCTTTTGCCATTGTTTGTTGCCTCGCTTTGCCCCGATACCTTAAAACACCGGTACCACGTTTGCTTTATCTACGTTATCCATCAGCAAACGATAGGGTTTGCCATCTACTTCCACTATCAACATATCGTCTTCAATAGCTGTTAGTACGCCTTTAAACTTACGCCGGCCATCCTGTGGGATCGCCAGTTTTACTTCAATTTTTTGCCCTACTACCGCCAGAAAATGTGCGGGCGTAAACAATGGCCGATCCAGACCAGGTGACGATACCTCAAGCAGGTATTCATTTGTTATCGGATCTTCCACATCTAAAATGGCACTGACCTCACGACTGACCAGCGCGCAATCGTCAACATTGACACCATCCGCATGATCAATATACAGCCGTAAAGTTGAGTGACGACCAGCCTGTACTAGTTCCAGCCCCAACAACTCAAAGCCTGCGGCTTCAACGGTTGGCAGCAATAACTCTGTCAGTGTCTGTTCTTGCTTAGTCAACGAGACCTCCGGAAATTCTGCTGTGGCAGGTTACTTTGTCAGTAACAGCGGCAACAACAGTAAATAAAAAAAGGGCGTTTAGCCCATTACTGCGTAAAACTGAGTCTGCAGATACGAAAACGCCCCGAACTAGCGGGGCGAATGGGCATCCAATCAACTAACATATCGCCAATGTTAATTGAAAATCTAATCACTTCATCATCGCAGCATTTCAATAATTTCTACAACGAATAAGAAGTTGGTTGCGGGAGCCGGATTTGAACCGACGACCTTCGGGTTATGAGCCCGACGAGCTACCAGGCTGCTCCATCCCGCGTCCGTAATTGGCGCTTATTATATAGCGCTGACTGGCTTATCGCAAGCATTGCCTTGGCAAACTGTCGATAAATTTGGTGCCGAGAGCGGGACTTGAACCCGCACGTCCGAAGACACTACCCCCTCAAGATAGCGTGTCTACCAATTTCACCACCTCGGCTAAATTAAGAGGATTAGTTACCTACAGGAATATCGCTGGTATCGTCTTTTTTCGGTTCAACTTGCTCAGTAACAGGTACTGATAAATCATCCCAGGCATCGACTTTTTTGCTGCCTGCACTGTAGTTACCCAGTACGATACTTAACACAAAAAAGATAGTGGCCAGTACAGTAGTGGTTTTGGTAAGAAAATTACCCGTGCCTGACGAACCGAACACGGTAGCAGAGGCGCCGGCACCAAAAGCTGCACCCATATCAGCACCTTTACCATGCTGAATTAACACTAAACCAATCAATGCTATGGCAACTAACAAATAAACTACTATCAAAATCTCGTACATGCTTATTCCTTTGCACCTTTTGTAACTGCAAGGCAAATTTGCGCAAATTCTGCTGGTTTGAGGCTTGCACCACCTACCAGAGCACCGTCTATGTCGGCTTGGCGAAATAATGCAGCAAAATTTTCTGCATTAACACTGCCGCCATACAATAATTTTACCCTTACTGCTGATTGCTTATTATACCTGGCCAGATGTTGCCTGATAAAAGCATGGGTCGTTTGCGCCTGTTCTGGCGTGGCCGACTCACCTGTGCCTATGGCCCATATTGGTTCATATGCAATCACTGATTTCGCCAGTAATTCGGGCTGCGAAGCATACACCGCATCAAGTTGCCGTGCAAGAACCTGCTGCGTTTTTTCTTGCTGCCGCTCGGTTGCTGATTCACCAACACATAATATGGGCGTTAAACCTGCAGCAACAGCACGCGCCAATTTAGCCGCGATAAGCTCATCACTTTCACCATTTAACGCGCGCCGTTCTGAATGGCCGACTATCACGTAACTGGCACCTGCCTCTTGCAACAAGCCGGCACTGAGTTCACCGGTAAAGGCGCCGCTTATTTCATCGCTTAAAGTTTGCCCACCAAGCGCAAAATTACACAATGCAGGAAAGCGTGTTAACAGCGTAGCTGGCGGACACACAACAACAGCGTGTTCTGTTAACGGCAGTGCCGTTAACACCTCGACCATTTCCTCAACCAGTGCGGCTGAACCGTTCATCTTCCAGTTCGCGGCTATCAGTGGTGTGCGTTGCATGGTGCTGTTTCCCTGTAATTAGACGGGCGCGATATTAACCAACCACGCCTGTGCAAACAAGCTTTAATGGCGCCTTTGGACAATCAACTGGCGATTTTTACTGCAGCAGCGATCTGCTCGGCATACTGCCTTACTTCAGTTGCATCTTCGCCTTCCACCATCACCCGGATCAGTGGTTCAGTGCCACTTTTACGGATCAGCACCCTGCCGGAGCCATTTAGTTTGGCCTCAACATCAGCAATTACCTGTTTCACATGCTGTTTTTCCAGCGGTGCGGTGCCTTTTTCAAACTTCACGTTTACCAGCACCTGTGGCAGCTTATGCATACCCTGGCTAAATTCAGCCAGCGTCATACCCGCTTCTATCATTGCCGTAAGTACTTGTAATGACGCAATAATGCCATCACCGGTACAAGTATGATCTAAATTCAGTACATGGCCGGAGTTTTCACCACCAATACGCCAGTTGTTCTCGCGCAGCAGCTCCATTACGTAGCGATCACCCACTGCGCTGCGGGCAAAGGGGATATCCAGCTCTTTAAGCGCCAGCTCAAGGCCCAGGTTACTCATTAACGTGCCTACTACACCGCCTTGCAGTTTATTCTGCTCTTTGGCAGCACGGGCAATAATATAAACTATTTCATCACCATCTATTACCCGGCCGGTATGATCAACCATCATTACGCGGTCGCCATCACCATCATAGGCAATACCCAGACCGGCTTTACGCTCCACAACAGTTTTTTGCAGCAATTCAGTATGGGTAGCGCCACAGTGATCATTAATATTTAACCCATCCGGGCTGGCACCAATTAGAATGACTTCAGCACCCAATTCCTTAAATACAGCCGGCGCGATGTGATAAGTGGCACCATGGGCACAGTCAACAACAATTGTCATGCCGCTTAATGATAAATGGTTCGGCAGGTGGCTTTTACAAAACTCGATATAACGCCCGGCAGCATCATCAATACGCTGGGCCTTACCCAGTTTTTCTGACGGTTCGCACACCATCGGCTGTTCCAGCTCGTATTCAATCGCCAGTTCAACTTCATCTGGTAATTTGGTGCCATCAGCGGAGAAGAACTTAATGCCGTTATCGTAATAAGGATTGTGCGAAGCACTAATTACAATACCGGCCTCGGCCCGGAATGTACGGGTTAAATAGGCCACAGCGGGTGTTGGCATAGGCCCTAACAAGCGCACGTTGATACCGGCAGCAATTAAACCGGCTTCCAGCGCTGTTTCTAATAAATAACCAGAAATACGCGTATCTTTGCCAATTAATACTTTGCGGGTACCACGCTGCGACAACACACGGCCAGCGGCCCAGCCTAACTTCATGGCAAATTCAGGTGTAATAGGAAACTCACCTACCCGGCCACGCACGCCATCAGTTCCAAAATACTTTCTGCTCATCCTTTATGCTCCATACTGCATGGCAGTCACTACCCTGACCGCCTGCACTGTTTCTCTAACATCATGCACCCGGATGATCCGGGCCCCTTGTAATGCTGCAATAGTAGCGCAGGCCACACTGCCTGCCAAACGCTGATTCACCGGTATGTTCAGTAATTGACCAATCATTGACTTACGCGACATACCAGCCAGCACCGGATAACCAGAATCAGTAAACTGTGCCAGTTGCTGCAACAGCAAATAGTTATGGCTCAGGCTTTTACCAAAACCAAAACCGGGGTCAAGAATAATATGTTGCCTGTGCATGCCGGCTTGTTCACAGGCTGCGGCACGCTCTAATAAAAACTGTTTAACCTCTGCCACCACCTGCTGATACTGTGGCAAATGCTGCATACTGCGCGGAGCTCCCTGCATATGCATCAGGCATACCGGTACATCAGCAGCAATGGCGACTTCTAATGCGCCAGGCGCCAACAAGGCCCTGACATCATTAATAATATCGGCACCAGCCTGAACCGCAGCTGACATCACCCCAGCCTTGCTGGTGTCAACAGAGATGGCGCAATCAAAACGTTGGCGGATAGCCTCAATCACCGGTATTACCCGGTTTAGTTCGTCCTGCTCTGCTACATCCACGGCACCGGGGCGGGTAGATTCGCCACCGATATCCAGAATGACGGCTCCGTCTGCCAACATTTGTTCGGCCTGGCGCAAGGCCGCATTTAACTGCTGATGTTTACCGCCATCAGAGAAAGAGTCCGGCGTGATATTTAAAATACCCATAACCACTGGGCGGCTTAAATCCAGTTTGCGCTGGCGGGGCAAGGACAACAACATAATGGCTCCTGTAACAGATATTTTGGTACTGGCAGTAAAAATAAACCCCGGCATAACCGGGGCTTTAATTTAATTAAATACAGCAGATTTAGTGCAGGTTACCTTCAGAAGGTTTACCCGGAGCAGCTGCATCATCATCCTGGCTGACTTTGCTATCCGGCTTATCATCTGAGCCTGGCTTATCACGTGGCTCCCAATTCTCTGGCTGGCGCACTTCGCGACGGGCCATCAGATCATCAATCTGTTTGGCATCTATGGTTTCATACTTCATCAATGCATCTTTCATCGCATGCAGGATGTCCATATTTTCTTCAATCAGCTTTTTCGCTCTGTCGTAATTCCGGTCGATAAAGTCACGAATTTCAGCATCAATGGCTTTAACGGTATCTTCCGACATATGCTTATTTTTACTGACCGAGCGGCCCAGAAACACTTCGCCCTCTTCATCGGCGTACAGCAACGGGCCCAGTTTCTCTGAGAAACCCCACTGGGTAACCATCTTACGCGCCAGATCTGTAGCCCGCTCAATATCGTTCGACGCACCGGTAGTAACATATTCAAAACCGTAAATCACTTCCTCGGCAATACGGCCACCGAACAACGAGCTGATCATGCTTTCTAACAGACGTTTACTGTGCGATACACGGTCACGTTCTGGTAAGTACATGGTGACACCCAAAGCCCGGCCACGCGGAATAATACTGACTTTATACACCGGGTCATGATCCGGCACTAAGCGGCCAACAATGGCATGGCCAGCTTCGTGATAGGCTGTCATTTCTTTTTCTTTCTCTGTCATCACCATAGAGCGGCGTTCAGCACCCATCATGATTTTGTCTTTGGCTTTTTCGAACTCGTCCATCGACACTACACGGCGACCACCACGGGCAGCAAACAGCGCAGCTTCGTTAACAAGGTTGGCTAAGTCGGCACCAGAAAAGCCCGGCGTACCGCGTGCAATAACTGATGGTTCTACACCTTCCGCCAGCGGCACTTTACGCATATGCACTTTCAAGATTTGCTCGCGGCCTTTTACATCCGGTAAACCTACCACTACCTGGCGGTCAAAACGGCCGGGGCGCAATAGCGCAGGGTCCAGTACGTCTGGTCGGTTAGTGGCAGCAATAACAATAATGCCCTCGTTACCGTCAAAGCCATCCATCTCTACCAGCATCTGGTTTAAGGTTTGCTCACGTTCATCATGGCCACCACCTAAACCGGCACCACGCTGGCGGCCTACTGCATCAATCTCATCGATAAAGATAATACAAGGTGCAGCTTTTTTAGCTTGTTCAAACATGTCGCGCACACGGGATGCACCCACACCAACAAACATTTCCACGAAGTCTGAACCAGAAATAGTAAAGAACGGCACTTTAGCTTCACCGGCAATGGCTTTAGCTAACAGCGTTTTACCTGTACCCGGTGGGCCAACCATTAAAATACCGGTTGGAATTTTGCCGCCCAGTTTTTGGAAACGGGATGGGTCGCGCAGGTAATCAACCAGTTCAGATACTTCTTCTTTTGCTTCGTCACAGCCTGCAACATCAGCAAAAGTGGTTTTAATCTGGTCTTCACCCATCAGGCGCGCTTTGCTCTTGCCAAACGACATGGCACCTTTGCCACCACCGCCCTGCATCTGGCGCATAAAGAAAATCCACACACCGATAAGCAACAACATCGGGCCCCAGGACAGCAGAATAGTGCCCAGCAAGCTGCTTTCTTCCGGCTTGCTGCCTAAGGTTCTGACATCATTTTTAATCAGATCATCCAGCAGCTTTTCGTCATAGCCACCCGGGATTACTGTTTCGAAGCGGTCACCGCTGCGTTTAACGCCGGTAATAACACCAGAGCGCTCAACCTTCACCTCTCGGATCTGGCCCTGATTTACCTCATTGATAAACTGAGTATAGCTGGTTTGCCGGTCGGTACTGTCGCCGGGGCCAAAGCTGTTAAACACCGACATTAATACGACGGCGATCACTAACCAGACAATCAGATTCTTTGCCATGTCACTCAAGGTTATAACCTCTTCTTACCGATAAATAGATAATTACCCGGCTACTTTACTAGACTTTGAAGCCGGTCGCCACGATATATGTCTCACGTGAACGCGCACGGGACGAATCGGGCTTACGAATTTTTACAGTGGTAAAGGCGGCGCGCACATCTTTTAAAAATTGCTCGAAGCCATCACCCTGAAATACTTTGACCACAAAACTGCCATTTTGCTTCAATACTTTGTGACACATATCAAGCGCCAGTTCCACCAGATACACCGACCTTGCCTGATCTGTAGTGTCATTGCCACTCATATTTGGCGCCATATCAGACAATACCACATCTACGTTCTGACCGCCGATCCGGCTCAGTAATGCGTTCAATACTGCTTCATCACGAAAGTCTCCCTGCAGGAAACTAACACCGTTAATCGGATCCATTGGCAGAATATCGCAGGCTATCACGGTACCTTTGTCACCGACAAGACCAACACAAAACTGTGACCAACTGCCCGGTGCTGAGCCCAAATCGACTACGGTCATAGCCGGTTTTATCAGTTTGTCCTGCTGGTTTATCTCTTCCAGTTTAAACGCTGCACGTGAACGCAGGCCTAATTTTTGTGCTTTTTGTACAAATTGATCATCGAAATGCTCTTTCAACCAGCGGGTGGAACTGGCGGAGCGTTTTTTCTTGGTCATGCTTTCACTCTTGATTAGTGTTATGCGTTAGATGGCGCTACAATAACGCAAATTCAAGCGTTATCTGCGGAAATAGTCATTTTATGAGTTTAACCAACAAACAGAAACAATTTTTAAAAGCAAAAGCCCATGATCTTAAGCCGGTGATCCTGCTCGGTGGCAACGGCCTGACTGAAGGCGTGGTTGCCGAGATTGAAGTTGCACTGAGCTTTCACGAACTGATTAAAGTAAAAGTACCAACCGAAGACCGTGAGCAAAAAGTACTGATTATGGATGCGATTATCCGTGAAACCAAAGCAGATAAAGTACAGGTAATAGGTAAAACGCTGGTGTTGTTCCGCCAAAGTGAAGCGAAAAAAATTCAGCTGCCACGCGGCTAAGCATATATTAAACATAAAAAAAGCGCCTTTCGGCGCTTTTTTGTTGGGCAATATATCAGATGTATTGCACTGCCATAATTTCAAATTCCACCACACCTTTAGGTGTAGTGATATTCACTACATCGTCAGCAGCCTTACCAATTAAGCCGCGCGCGATAGGTGAATTAACTGAGATCAGGTTATTTTTAATATCCGCTTCATCATCGCCGACAATGCGGTAGGTCACTTCTTCGTCGCTATCCAGATTCAGAATAGTAACAGTACTGCCAAAGATAACCTTACCGGTGTTGGGTAATTTGCTGATATCAATGATCTGCGCATTAGATAACTTCGCTTCAATATCCTGAATACGGCCTTCACAAAAACCCTGTTGCTCACGGGCAGCATGGTATTCAGCGTTTTCCTTTAAATCGCCGTGCTCACGGGCCGTAGCAATGGCTTGAATAATCGCCGGCCGTTTCACTGATTTAAGTTCATGCAGCTCAGCGCGCAGTCGTTCTGCGCCCTGCACTGTCATCGGGATTGCACTCATCCGTTAACTCTCTTATGTAGTTCCTGCACTGAGACTACGTTTTCAAACGCACTGGCGGCATTTGATTTTACCGTAGCAAAGGCAGCATTTAATGTCGTGGTGTAATTGGCTTTATACTGCAGCGCCCCGCGGCGAATGACCTTAGAGTCTTCAATCGCCTGGCGACCATCGGTCGTATTAACGATATAGCTGTACTCACCGTTTTTAATGCGATCCAGAATATGCGGACGGCCTTCAGACACCTTATTTACCGTGCGGCATGTAATACCTGCGGCCTGTAATGCCTTAGCGGTACCGCCGGTAGCATCCAGCTCAAAGCCTTTTTCAACCATACGTTTTGCCAGTTCAACAACGCGCACTTTATCGCTGTCGCGCACTGAAAGCAAGGCACGGCCACCGGTAGGAATTAAGGTACTGGCACCCAGTTGGCCTTTAGCGAAAGCTTCTTCAAAGGTATTACCTACACCCATTACTTCGCCGGTTGAACGCATTTCAGGGCCTAAAATAGGATCTACACCCGGGAACTTGTTAAACGGAATAACCACTTCTTTTACCGAGAAAAACGGTGGAATAATTTCTTTGGTAATACCTTGTGCAGCCAAAGATATACCAGCCATACAGCGCGCGCCGACTTTGGCCACAGCCACACCGGTAGCTTTTGACACAAAGGGTACGGTACGGGCTGCACGCGGGTTAACTTCAATTAAGTATACTTCGTTATCTTTTACCGCGAATTGGGTGTTCATCAGGCCGACAACACCAAGCTCCATTGCCAGTTTACGCACCTGCTCGCGCATTACATCCTGAATTTCTTTGCTCAGGCTGTACGGTGGCAAAGAACAGGCCGAGTCACCGGAGTGCACACCAGCTTGTTCGATGTGTTCCATAATGCCGCCAATGACCACCTCTTTGCCATCACAGATAGCATCGATATCAACTTCAATGGCATCATCGAGGAAGTTATCCAGCAGCACCGGCGAGTCGTTAGATACGCTAACAGCGTCGGTCATATAACGGCGCAGGTCTTGCTCGTCATAGACGATTTCCATCGCGCGGCCACCTAACACATAAGATGGGCGCACTACCATCGGGAAACCAATTTCCGGTGCCTTGGCGATTGCTTCTTCCATGCTGGTGACAGTAGCGTTTTTCGGCTGTTTTAAGCCTAAACGCTCTACCGCTTGCTGGAAACGCTCGCGGTCTTCTGCACGGTCAATGGCATCCGGCGACGTGCCAATAATAGGCACTCCGTTGGCTTCCAGCGCACGGGCTAATTTCAGTGGCGTTTGGCCACCGTATTGCACGATAACGCCTTTGGGCTGCTCTTTACGTACAATTTCCAGCACGTCTTCCAGTGTAATTGGCTCGAAGTATAAACGGTCTGACGTGTCGTAATCGGTAGACACGGTTTCAGGGTTACAGTTAACCATGATGGTTTCGAAGCCGTCTTCACGCAGTGCCAATGAGGCATGCACACAGCAGTAGTCGAACTCGATACCCTGGCCGATACGGTTCGGGCCGCCGCCGATAATCATAATTTTATCGCGGTTGGTCGGTGCAGCTTCACACTCTTCATCATAAGTGCTGTACATATAAGCGGTGTTAGAGGCAAATTCTGCCGCACAGGTATCAACCCGTTTATACACCGGGTGCAACTTGTAGCCGTAACGCTTTTTGCGTACTTCGTTTTCGCTGACTCCTAACACGTCGGCAATACGCTTATCGGCAAAGCCTTTGCGTTTTAAGCGTTTTAAGCGGGCTTCGTCCAGCGCGGCGAAGCCGTCTTTACCCAACGCCAACTCTTCTTTTACCAAATCTTCAATTTGCACCAGGAACCAGCGGTCGATATTGGTTAAGGTAAAAATTTCGTCCATGCTCATGCCAAAGCGCAGCGCATCGGCGATATACCAAATACGGTGCGAGCCAGGCTCTTTTAATTCACGGACAATTTTATCTTTCGCTTCCGGCAGCGTGATATCGATAACAGGGTCTAAACCACAAACGCCAATTTCAAGGCTGCGCAGTGCTTTTTGCAGCGATTCCTGCTGGTTGCGGCCAATTGACATCACTTCACCGACCGACTTCATCTGGGTAGTAAGGCGGTCATTAGCACCGGCAAATTTTTCAAAGTTAAAGCGTGGCACCTTGGTAACCACGTAGTCGATACTCGGCTCAAACGACGCCGGCGTTTTACCGCCGGTAATGTCGTTGGCCAGCTCGTCCAGCGTATAACCAATCGCCAGTTTGGCGGCCACTTTGGCAATCGGGAAGCCGGTGGCTTTTGAAGCCAGCGCTGATGAGCGCGACACGCGTGGGTTCATCTCGATGATCACCATGCGGCCATCAACCGGGTTAATACCAAATTGTACGTTGGAACCACCGGTTTCAACGCCGATTTCACGCAGTACCGCCAGCGAGGCATTACGCATGATCTGGTATTCTTTGTCGGTCAGGGTTTGCGCCGGCGCTACAGTGATAGAGTCACCGGTGTGCACGCCCATAGGGTCGAAGTTTTCAATGGCACAAACGATAATGCAGTTATCGTTTTTATCGCGAACCACTTCCATTTCGTACTCTTTCCAGCCGATTAACGACTCGTCAATCAACAACTCTTTGGTAGGCGATAAATCCAGGCCACGGGTACAAATTTCTTCAAACTCTTCGCGGTTGTAAGCAATACCACCACCTGAGCCGCCCATGGTGAACGACGGCCGGATAATACACGGAAAGCCAATATCTTCCAGTACCTGGTAAGCTTCATCCAGCGAATGCGCAAAACCGGCACGTGGGCAAGCCAGGCCGATAGAGCGCATGGCCTTGTCAAAGCGACCACGGTCTTCGGCTTTGTCGATAGCATCGGCAGTAGCGCCAATCATCTCAACATTATATTTAGCCAGCACACCCTGACGTTCTAATTCCAGTGCACAGTTCAGTGCAGTCTGGCCGCCCATGGTAGGCAGAACGGCGCAAGGGCGCTCTTTTTCAATAATTTTTTCCACTACCTGCCAGTGAATCGGCTCAATGTAAGTGGCATCGGCCATTTCCGGGTCAGTCATAATGGTGGCCGGGTTCGAGTTCACCAGAATAACGCGGTAGCCTTCTTCTTTTAATGCTTTACAGGCTTGGGCACCTGAATAGTCAAACTCACAGGCCTGGCCAATTACGATCGGGCCGGCGCCTAAAATCAGAATGCTTTTTAAATCTGTACGTTTTGGCATTGCTGCTAAATCTCCGTAATTCGTGTCTGCCTAGGCGTTATGCTGTTGCATCAGCGCAATAAAATGGTCGAACAGCTCAGAGGCTTCGTGCGGACCCGGGCTGGCTTCAGGGTGGCCCTGAAAGCTGAACGCCGGTTTATCTGTACGATGTATGCCTTGTAATGTGCCGTCAAACAACGACTTATGGGTGGCGCGTAAATTCGCCGGTAAGCTGGCTTCATCGACAGCAAAACCATGGTTTTGCGCGGTGATAAGCACGCGTTTGGTATCCAGATTCTGCACCGGGTGGTTACCACCATGGTGGCCAACCGTCATCTTCACGGTTTGTGCGCCACTGGCCAGGGCCAGCAACTGATGGCCTAAACAGATACCAAATACCGGAATATCGGTTTCAAGGAAGGTTTTAATCGCGTCAATGGCGTAGGCACAAGGTGCCGGGTCGCCAGGGCCGTTAGATAAGAAAATACCGTCCGGGTTCATGGCTAATACGTCACTGGCCGGCGTTTGTGCCGGTACTACCGTCAGCTTACAGCCGCGATCTGCCAGCATGCGCAAAATATTGCGCTTTACACCAAAGTCATAGGCCACTACATGAAACTGTTGTGGCGCTGCCGCGCGATGGCCTTCGCCCAATGCCCAGCTGCCTTCAGTCCACTGATAAGCTTTTTTCACGCTAACTTCTTTGGCTAAATCCATACCTGACAAGCCAGGGAAGCTTTTAGCTAGCTCAAGTGCTTTGGCTTCGTCCAGATCATCGCCAGCCATTAAGCAGCCATTCTGCGCGCCTTTCTCGCGTAAAATTCGGGTTAACTTACGGGTATCAATATCGGCAATGCCGAGAATATTGTGTTGTGTTAAATACTGACTAAGAGAGAGTTGGTTACGGAAATTACTGGCAAGAAGCGGAAGGTCACGGATTATCAGGCCTTTGGCCCAAATTTGTCCGGATTCTTCATCCTCTGGGTTAGTACCGGTATTGCCAATGTGTGGATAAGTGAGAGTAACGATTTGTTCTGCGTATGAGGGATCAGTTAATATTTCCTGATACCCGGTCATTGAAGTGTTAAACACCACTTCACCTACAGAAACTCCTTCAGCGCCAATGGCTGTACCGCGAAATACGGTGCCGTCTTCCAGTACGAGCAGGGCGGACTTAGTCAAGATAACCTCCAAACAGCAAAAAACGGGCGAAAACCTGACACTGTTTTACAACCCGTTTTGACCCAAAATGTGATACCCGATTTGCCTTAGACAAACCTGACTATTTTAGGCGATCAGCGCTGGATAAGCTATGCTTTTTTTGATTTTTATTACAAATGACAACTCTAGCTTGTTTTTAACCTTAATAGCGCAAAAATCTAGCTTAAATCAGCTAAACCTAACACTTGTTGCATAGAATAAAGTCCGCTCTGTTTATTTTGCAACCACAGAGCAGCACGCAGTGCGCCTTGCGCAAAGGTGTTACGGCTGGAGGCTTTGTGGCTTATTTCCAGCCTTTCGCCTAAATCAGCGAATAAGGCGGTATGGTCGCCAATAATGTCACCGCCACGCACAGTGGCGAAGCCGATAGTTTGCTGCTCACGTTCGCCGGTAATGCCCTCACGGCCATACACTGCAACCTTAGCTAAATCGCGATCCAGCGCTTTGGCAATGCTGGCGCCGATAGCCATGGCGGTGCCGGAAGGTGCATCTTTTTTAAAGCGGTGATGCGCTTCAATAATTTCAATATCCGCCGTTTGTCCCATCACTTTGGCAGCGGTTTGTACCAGATGCAGCAGCAGATTGACCCCTACGCTCATATTCGGCGCCCAGACAATTGGAATATGTTTGCTGGCCTGCTGCACCTGCTGGTATTGCGCATCGGTTAAACCGGTAACACCTATTACCATGGCTTTTTTTGCCGCCACCGCCAGTGCAAGATGCGCCAGCATGGCTTCCGGCATAGTGAAGTCAATCCAGATATCAGCGTTATTTATACTGTCAGGGCCGGTTGCACTTAGTGGCAATCCCAGTTTACCCACACCGGCCAACTCGCCGGCATCGACGCCGATAAGGTCTGAACCGCTGCGTACTGTGGCAGCCGTAAGGTGTAATTGTTGCTCTTTGGCAACGGTAATTAACGCCCGGCCCATGCGGCCGTTAGCACCCAAGATCCCGATAGATGGCATAATCTGGCTCTGTGTAAATATGATAATGGCGGCTATTAGAGCAAAAGCCGCCAGCTGGGGGAAGTAAAATAGCCATCTTTATAGCTAAAACTTAGGTTTTCTTATCATCATTGCAGCAGTCCAGGTTGTAACGCCTGCCGGGCTCGCCACAGCAACTACGTCAGGCTTTCCTGCCTGACGCCCTCCGGGCCAGCTGAAGCTGTTCAAATTCGTTCCAGACGAATTTGTCGCCTACGCATTCGCTAAGACACTCTGTGTCGCCCCATCAGGGATACAACCTTCCCTAAATAAAGCAAGAGCAAAAAGCAAAAGCTTACACAGCGCGCTGCAAAATCTGCCGTGAGATATCCGGAGTAATATCAGCATGTTCGCCCAGCTTCAGCATGCCGTTGGCTTGCAGCGCGGCTACCAGCTTATCGACAGCATCGGCTTTAATGCCGTAATCGGCTAACCGGGTGGGTACACCCATTTGCTCGAAAAAGGCACGGGTGTGGGCAATGGCATCATCAATTAAGCGATCTTCATCCTGATGCTGTAGCTGCCAGATGCGGCGACCATACTGCAACAGCTTGTCGCGCTTTTGTACGCGTTGTTGTTGCAACAGTGACGGCAACACTATAGCTAATGTCTGCGCATGATCGAGGCCATACAACGCCGTGATCTCGTGGCCTATCATATGGGTAGCCCAATCCTGCGGCACGCCCTGGCCTATCAGGCCGTTTAGTGCCATCGTCGCCGCCCACATTACGTTGGCGCGCACATCGTAATTCTCCGGCTGGCTCAACGCTTTTGGCCCCTCTTCTATCAGGGTTTGCAGTATGCCTTCGGCAAAGCGGTCCTGCACCGGCGCATTAACCGGATACGTCATATACTGCTCCATCACATGGACAAAGGCATCTACCACACCGTTGGCTACCTGTTTAGGTGGCAGGCTAAACGTCACTGTCGGATCGAGAATGGCGAACGTCGGGTACACCAACGAGCTTGAAAACGACAGTTTTTGCTGTGTTTCATAACGGGTGACTACCGAATTACCGTTACTCTCGGTACCGGTGGCCGGTAAGGTGAGCACACAACCCAATGGAATGGCTGCCGTTACTTTGGCTGCTTTGGCCACAATATCCCAGGCATCACCATCAAATACCGCGGCCGCTGCAATAAACTTGGTACCGTCAATCACACTGCCGCCGCCGACCGGTAGCAGAAAGTCAATTTTCTCGCGCCGTACCAAATCCGCCGCCCGCATCAGGGTTTCAAAGCTCGGGTTTGGCTCTATGCCGCTAAATTCCTGCCAGTCAAACCCTGCCAGCGCTTTCACTACCTGATCGTACACACCGTTCTTTTTAATAGAGCCGCCGCCATAGGTCAGCAATACCTTGCTACCAGGCGGAATAAGTTTGGCTAACTGTGTCAGCTGATCTTTACCAAATACAATACGGGTGGGGTTTTGAAATGAAAAATTGAACATCAGGATCTCCGGCCACGTTCATAGTGAGGTTTATCTATGAGGGTTACACAGCATTAGATCAAGCACTTGCTAATAATTGCAGCCAACAGCAAAGCGATATTAACTTTGCTGTTGGCCAGCCACTTTAGTGGAGTATCCGGCGTCGGACAAGATAAGCCATAGCCAAAACGAACAGGACGATACCGGCAGGCTCAGGTACCTGTTGATATACCGTTACACCGCTTGCCAGCAGCGCATAGGCTTCCCGGCCAAGAATGCTATGCGCCCGGGTGGTAGGGTGAATTTCATCCCAGAAGACATACTGTGATGCATTGGCACAAGAGCGCTCTGCAGCCAGAATGCCACCCGTTACAGACCGGCACTCATCAGTAGTGTTGGTAAAACCTTCTGATAACGGATTAGCCAGAATACTGCCAAAAATACTATATACGTCAAGCATATAAATTTGTGCCAGTGATTGCTTTGACAAATCAATCAGCATTTCTTCCAGTAAGTCGTTCCACAACAGGCTGACTTCTGTGCCCGACTGACTGTCGGTAGTTGAGGCGAATTCCGGAATGCTGCCAAGGTCTGGTAAATTGGGCACTAACAATGTCATAGCGCCCCTGGCAATCATATCGGTAAGCATCAGCTGAAAATTGCCGATAATTGACGTTACCATCATTAACGGGTTAGCCGCACCAACCAGATCACGCATATCATTGCCGCCAGCCCAGGCAACATATAAAGCATCGGTATCAAAAGATGCGCCATTTAACCGATTCAAATACTGGTTGTATTGATTCAGCACGCCTGTAGAGACACCGGATGTGTTGTCTATACGGGCACCACCATAAGCGAAGTTGTTACCTCCGCCGGTAGATCTGCTGCTTGCCAGCCCCAGATCATCTGCCAGATACTCATGCCAGAGATTACCGTTAGAGAAACGGCCGTTCGGGCCATATCCGGCAAGGGCAGCTACTGGCCCAAATGAACCTAACGGCACCGTAGCCCGGGTATTACCGGTATCAGACAGGCTGTCGCCAAAAATATAGATATCAGAGAAAATGAGTGATGCTGATGCAGGTAAAGCGAGCAGAGTAAAGCTGATACTCAGCACCACTAACTTTAACCAGCGAAGTGGTCTTATTGTTTTCATTAGTTATCCTTGTCTTTTTATTTTTATCAGCAGCCTGGGTTGGCTACATTTTGTACAGCGCAAGTATCGTGCCTGAAAATAAATAAAAGTAAGTAGTGCAATGACAGCAGTTGTCAGACCTCTGTTCAGCTAACTAAAGTACAAGGGCTAATGAGGGGGTAACGGCCAGGCAGTAAAGCAGATATGTATAATATTCAGACAACTGTAAATAGCAAAAAGTATCTTAAAGCCAGCTATAACAGTACCTCAGCCGAATAAAGCTGTTCAGCTGAGGTGTAAATTAACCCAACATAGGCTGCTATAAACTGTCGCCGCGTAACAGCCGTACCTGCCGCTCCAGCTCAGTTGCACTGGCTTGCTCTGCAGGCACAGGGGCGCTGGCTGTCAGCATGATTTTAGACCAGAAGCGGCCTTTAAACTTAAACGCGCCATTGCCATGATGGCTGAAAAACGAGCCCCATAAGCCCTGTAAAGCCATTGGCACTACTGGCACCGGTGTTTCTGCCAGAATACGCTCAATACCGGGACGAAAGCTATCTATCTCACCGTTTTTGGTTAAACGCCCCTCCGGGAAAATACATACCAGATTCCCCTCAGCCAGCTCACGCTTAATGGCAGCAAAAGCGGCTTCATATACCGCTTCATTTTTCTGCTTTGAGCAAATAGGAATAGTGCGTGCGGCTTTAAACAACCAGTTGGCTACCGGTAAATCATAAATACCTTTTTCCATTACAAAACGCACTGGCCGGCGCACAGCCCCCCCAATCAGCAAAGCATCAACATAGCTTACATGGTTGGCAACCAACACGGCCGCACCTTCAGCCGGAATATGCTCCAGCCCTTTGCTGCGCACCAGGTACATGGTGTGGCTAAGCAGATAAATAACAAAACGCAGTACAAACTCCGGTACTGTGCTGTACACATACAGCGCCACCACCGCATTCATAATAGCCAGAACTAAAAAATACTCCGGGATAGATATACCCAGCACGGTTAAAAATACGATACCGGCAAGGGCACTAACCACCATAAACAGCGCATTAAAAATATTGTTGGCGGCAATCACCCGTGCCCGTTGCTGCGGCTCTGCGCGCTGTTGCAGCAATGCATACAGAGGCACAATAAATAAGCCACCAAAAACGCCAATCAAGGTTAAATCAATTAATACCCACCAGCCAAAAGCGGTAGCCAAAAACTGCGGTAAACTTAGCAATTGCTCCGGCGCCAGCAGTTCCGGCAAAACAGCCGGGCTGCTAAAAAATAAGCTGATACCAAATACGGTTAAGCCAATCGAACCAATAGGTACTATACCCAGCTCGACCCTGTCACCGGATAAGCGCTCACACAGCATAGAACCTATGCCCACGCCAACTGAGAACGCCACCAATAGCGCGGTAACCACGGTATTGTCACCACCAAGCGCGGTTTTAGTGAAATTGGGAAACTGGGTTAAATAGCTGGCGCCTAAAAACCAAAACCAACTAATCGCCATAATAGATAAGTACAGTGTGCGGTTTTGATAGCTGATACTGATAGTGGCTTTGGTCTGCTGCCAGGGCGCAAAACGGAATTTATCGGCGTTATGCACCTCGCCCACTGCCGGGATCCGCCGGCTAACCAGATAGCCCAGCACAGAAAACAGCAGTACCACAACACCAACCCATAACGGCGCATCCGCCAGGCCCACCAATAAGCCACCGGTAATGGTGCCCAGTAAAATAGCAACAAAGGTACCCATTTCTACCCAGGCATTGCCGGCTAACAGCTCTTTGTCCGTTAGCAGCTGCGGCAAAATAGCGTATTTTACCGGGCCAAAAAACGCCGATTGGCTACCCATTAAAAACAGCAGCCCCAGCAGCATTAAGTATTGTTGAAAATAAAATGCCATGGCAGCCAGCAACATCAGGCCTATTTCCAGCAGCTTTAACGCGCGGATCAGTTTAGTTTTGCATACCGCATCAGCCAAAGCACCAGCCGTGGCAGAAAACAACAAAAACGGCAGAATAAACAGCCCCGTTGCCAGGTTCATGGTTAAATTGGTATCCCACGGCAACGCACTGGCGGCCGTAAAGGTCAGCATTAACATCAGGGCATTTTTAAATACATTGTCATTAAAAGCCCCGCTGGCCTGGGTAAGAAAAAATGGCAGAAAGCGTTTGCTACTGATTAAGCGGTTTTGCGACATGTCCACTCCAGCGGAAAAAGAGATACTAATAAATAAGTTGCCAGCATAATCAACTCATATTACATATACCAGTAAGATCTAACGATCCGGTTTGACAGGCCATCTAGCCATCTATATATTCCGCAACCATTAAGGCAACAGTACTGCCTGCGTATTTATAAGGTAAACCTATGAACAACACTACGCTGGCACCAGCGGGCGCTAAGCGCTCTTTATTGCCATTATTGTTTTTTGTTGCACTGTTTCTTGGCACGGGCCTTTACCTGCAAAGTGAGGGCGTAGCCTATGCGTTTTACCAGTTACCCGGCCATGTCGCTATTATCCCGGCCCTTATACTGGCCATCTGGCTACATAAAGCACCGCTGCAACAATCTATAGATGTGATGATAAAAGGCGCAGGTAACAGCAATATTATTACCATGTGCATTATTTATTTGCTGGCCGGTGCCTTTGCCAGTGTAGCCACAGCTACCGGCGGTGTAGATGCCGCAGTTAATGCTGGCCTCAGTTTAGTACCTGCGCCCTGGTTACTGCCGGGCTTATTTGTTATTGCCGCTCTGATATCCACGGCTATGGGTACCTCAATGGGCACTATAGGTGCGCTGGCTCCTATTGCCGTTGGTTTATCCAATCAGGCCGGGTTAGACCAGGCGTTAGTGGCTGGTGTGCTGCTTAGCGGTGCTATGTTTGGTGATAATTTATCGATTATTTCCGATACCACCATTGCCTCTACCCGCACCCAGGGGGCAAAAATGGCGGATAAATTTCGCGAAAATATTAAAATTGCCCTGCCTGCCGCCGCGTTAACGCTGCTGTTGTATATTGTGCTGGCTACAGACGGAGCGCCGGTACAAATTGATACAGTAAACTGGAGTGGTGTAATGCCTTATGCCGCCATTTTGCTGCTGGCGGTAATAGGGCTGAATGTCTTTATTGTATTGCTGCTGGGTATACTATTGGCTGCACTACAGGGTACTTTTTTTGCCGATTACGCTATGGCTAATCTGGGTAAAGATATTGCCAGCGGTTTTGCCAGTGTGCAGGAAATTTTCCTGCTCGCTATGCTGGTGAGTGCTCTGAGTGAGTTTATTAAACAGCAAGGTGGTTTGCAGTGGACCGCCGGTAAAATCCAGCAAGCCGCCAGCAGCCTGAAACTGGCAGGTAATAAAGCGCAGCAACTGGCAATAGCAGCATTAGCATTTAGCAGCAATCTTTGTATCGCTAATAATACTGTGGCAATAGTTTTAACTGGTGAGATCAGCAAAACGCTGGCCCAACAACATCAAATCACACCCAAACGCAGCGCAAGCCTGCTGGATATTTTCGCCTGTATCAGCCAGGGCTTAGTACCTTATGGCGCTCAGGCATTGCTGCTGGGGGCCAGTTTTGGCATATCGCCATGGCAGGTAGTAACCCAAAGCTACTATTGCCTGATTTTACTGCTGGTAGCGGTATTCACTATTTTACTTAAACCGGCAAAACCAATGATTGCAGCAACAACTCCGGTTTAAGATTTATGCCCTGGCAGTAAGCGCCGGAACCAGCGCTGCAAGCTGCTGGCAGGTTTAGCCAGGCTGTGATAAATCAGCACGTGCCAGCGCATTTTCAGGCTGTGGCCGCGTACAAACCAGAGCTGGCGGGCAAACCAGGCGCTGGCGGGCTTGCCCTGTAACATAGTCAGCAACAAATTACACACCAGCGGCTGATGCCGGTACCCCGCAGCCTGCTGCAATACTAACTTAGCTGCTTCATTATTAAATAATCTTATCAGTACCCAGCACGCATTGATCACCGCAGACTGTACCGACATTTGCGCAGCTTGCGCAAGCATAAAATCCAGTTGTTGCTGGTGTTGTACTTCCAGCAATAAGTCATTTAAATCAATCACATCTTTGGTTAATTTATGTGTCTCTTCCTGATAAAACAGGTGCACCGCCGCATGAATAAATAAATGCGCGGTAGCCGGCACTTTAAACGCTGAGCCCGGAATATTAACAGCATGGCTAAACAGCGGAGTGATATCTATAGCTCTGGCCGATGCAGTCGGATAAATATGATGATGTAAATCAATCACTGTGCCACGCTGATAATGCTGCAGCGGCGGGTTCTGATGCGACCAGTTCAGGTAGTAATCACGGTCGTAATCGGTCATTTCAGCTTCGCGAAAGCCATAAAAAAATAACCTGTCCCGCACATGCCGCAGCTGGGCTGCCGGCACCAGAATATCAATATCGGAAAACAACCGGCCAAAACTCACCGCTAAAGCTTGTGTTCTGTATGCTGCGCCTTTTAACAACAAGCACGGGTAATCTGCCAAGGCAAACAACGGTTCCAGTTGCTGTAACTCAGAATACAAGCTGTGTTGCTGCTTCTGGGCGTATCGCGCACCCGACTCACCATGCAGCTTAACCTGCAGCGGCACCTGCGCAAGTAGCTGTTGCATTTGCAGCACATAGTAAAACCGGGCTGTAAGGCCTTGTTGGCGGGCTTGCTGTAAAAATGTGGTCCATTGCTGCGGTGTAGCCTGCTGCACAAATTTGGCCGGAGAAGCAAAAAACGCCAGTAACTGCGAACTTAACATAACTTATTTAACTCGCTCAAAGCTTGTTCAATACAGGCATATTCCAGACGATAAGCATCAACTTGTTGTGTCAACCTGCTCAGGCTATTAAAGCCCTGCTCTGCCAATACAGCATAGTTAAAAGAGTTATTGGCCAAATGCATAAAAGCATCTGCCTGGCTTACTTTCGACAGCGTTAGCTGCTGCTGTGCGGCATTATATTGCGGGAAAATAACCCAGGCTGCCGTTGCCGTTTGTTGCATACCAGACCAGCTTAATGCCGACGGCAGCATATAGCCCACTGTACCTTTGGTGGTGCCGCTGGTAATTTGCCGGATCTGTGCTTGCGGATACCAGCCTTGCAATAACGTCAATGACTGGTTTTTCAGGCTCACCGGCCTGACATAAGGCACGATGGCGCCACTGGTTAAATCTACCAGACACATTTCATCCGACAATAAACGCCAGCCTTCCTGCATCAGCACTGCGCATAGGGTGCTTTTACCAGAGCCTGGTGGTGCCGGCATAATTAATGCCTTACCGTCACGTTCAAGCACTGCGGCATGAATAGCCAAAAACTGATGCTGATAAGATGCCACGCACCAGTTTACGCCCCACTCAAAAACCGGCACCAGTTGGGCTGAGTCGGTCATTCTGAAATGCTGATCTCCGGATGACACATGAAACGGCCGACCCCAGCCTGCCCATTTACGCTGTACATGCAGACAAAAATCGTAGATAAGTTGTGGATTAGGGCTTGTTATCAGTTCAGCCGGATATAACTGTGCAAGTGCGGCGGTAAGCTTGTTACTGTGGTTAGTAACAAGTACGGAAAAAGGTGCAGTATGAATAGCGAAGTCAGTCAACGTCAGGCTCTGTTATCTCAGCCTCTGCGCCGACCAGATGAGTTTCATGATCGCACTTTGAAAACAGCACACTGCTGGCATCATTAAATGTTGCCTGCAATGTGTTGTCATCTGTGGTTTGCTGAGATAGCCAGACAGCATAACTCAGTGCTACATCCATCGGGTTAACCCATGTAGCCGTCTATATAGTAAACCAACAAAGCCGATAGCTGATCTTTTTGTGCCTGAGTAACAGCGCCCTGATAGGCGTTTACTATTTCATCCGGCGTAGGAATGCTAGTGCTGACACCTTCTAACTGATAGTACAGCGCATGCAGGAAAATGGCGGAAATATTGCGGATCAGCGCATTGCTGCCAGCAAGGTTAACCGCTTCCCGCAGAGTACCACTGTAGCCATACTGAAAAATGGTATTAAACTTAGTGCTTTGGTTAATCTCTATACCGTTCCACTTTTTTTGCCAGTTATTGCCAGTTTTGAAGAAATAGCCACCTTTGCCGCCACCAATACTCGAATTTTTACTCTCGAAGTAAAGTTTGGCACTGCCATGAGAATCATAACTCCTACTGCACTGCTCAAACTTATCAGGCTGCACTGACTGCATCTGCGATGCATTTTCGCTTAACGAGCAGTTAAGGGTGCTGCTACCCCAGGCGGATTTACTCTTAAGTGTCAGCAACACCGGCAAGCTACCCAGACCTGCGCGCATTAAAAACTTTCTGCGACCAGACTGCGTTGCCTTCATTTCCTTGTCATTAACAGGTTCCATAGCTACATTCCATAAAGCAAACTGCATAAAGTGTAATGCCAGTTACATGCAAGATCAAATCCAACAATATAACTTCATATCAGGTATAAGAAAATTATTAAACCCGACATCACGGCACCATAAGTTGTAAAACAAGCTGACGATAAAATCAGGCTTTACAATTAGGCAAAGCACTAGTGGCTTTGCGTTCGTTATACGTTTTCATTGCCTGCGGCATATTGTCGCGCAAAGCAGTAATACGGTTTTCTGGCAATGGGTGGGTAGACAGAATTTGTGGTGTACCACCTCCCCCCAGAGCCGCCATATTTTGCCATAAGTTAACCGCTTGACGCGGCTCAAAACCAGCCTTTGCCATCAAATCCAGGCCAATAATGTCGGCTTCGCTTTCATGCGCGCGGCTAAATGGCAGCGCAACACCAACCTGAGCCCCTAAGCCAAAAGCAGTCATCAGTTGCTGCTGATACTGCACGTTATAAGCTTTCATGGCGGCATCACCCAGTGTCATGGCCGTTTGAATAAACTGATTGGTAGACAGGCGCTCGTTGCTGTGGCCTGCCATTACGTGTGCAATTTCATGGCCGACAACGGCTGCCAGCTGATTCTGGTTTTCTGCTACTTTTAATAAGCCGGTATAAACACCGATCTTGCCGCCTGGTAAGGCAAAAGCATTTACCTGATCAGAGTCGAATACCACTATTTCCCAGGTGTTGCCCATAAACTCCTGTGGCGTAACCTTAAGCAAAGCGCCTGCAACACATTGGACATACTCATTGGTACGCCGATCTTTGGAAATAGGCGTTTCAGCTTTCATGGTTTCAAAGGTTTGTGCGCCCATCTTATCCAGTTCGGCTGTATTAAACAGCATTACCTGACGACGCCCGGTTGGCGATTGTGCGCAGGCCACAATCAGTAAAGAACAGGTGGTAAGCAGTAATAACTTTTTCAACATGAGCATATCCTTATTTGACACTTTTACCGCAGCTGGCGCTGCAATATCCTGTTATTGTATCTGCTGGGCAATAAAAAACCACCCGTAGGTGGTTTTTCATTACAGCTTAACTGGTTAAATCATCAAAGAACTTCTTCACACCATCAAAGAAGCCTTTCGATTTAGGCCGGTGTTTGGCCTCACCATCACCCGCCATGCTGTCATCCAACTGACGCAGTAAATCTTTTTGTTTCTCGCTTAGGTTCACCGGTGTTTCGATCACCACTTTACATACCAGATCACCCACACCACCGCCACGCACCGACTGCACACCTTTACCACGCAGGCGGAACATTTTTTCGGTTTGCGTTTCTGCCGGAATTTTCAGCTTAACGCGGCCATCCAGCGTTGGCACATCAATTTCACCACCTAGCGCAGCAATAGTGAAACTCAGTGGTACATCGCAGTACAGGTTATTACCATCGCGAACAAAAATCGGGTGCTCTTTTACATGCACCTGCACATAGAGATCACCTGCCGGTGCGCCGTGCATACCCGCTTCACCTTCGCCGGTTAAGCGAATGCGATCACCGGTATCAACACCCGCCGGAATTTTCACCGACAGCGTTTTAGTTTTCTCTACGCGGCCTTCGCCATGACATTTACTGCATGGATCAGGAATAATTTTGCCGCGGCCATTACAGGTTGGGCAGGTTTGCTGTACGGCAAAAAAGCCCTGGCGCATAGTAACCTGGCCGGCACCATGACAGGTTGGGCAGCTTTTAGCAGAAGTGCCTTTTTTTGCACCCGAGCCATCGCAGATGTCGCAGCTCACCATCGTCGGCACTTTAATGTCGACCGATTTGCCACGTACTGCTTCTTCCAGGCTTAGCTCCAGATTGTAACGTAAATCGGAACCACGCTGCGCCCGTGACTGACCACGACGGCCACCGCCACCGAAAATGTCACCGAAAACATCACCAAAAATGTCGCCAAAATCAGCATTGCCTGCACCAGCGCCGCCGCGGTTTTGATCTACCCCGGCATGGCCATAACGGTCATAGGCTGCGCGTTTTTGCTCATCCGACAACACCTCATAGGCTTCCTGGACTTCTTTAAACTTCTCTTCCATGGCTTTGTCACCCTGAGTTCTGTCCGGGTGAAATTTCATGGCGAGGCGTTTATAAGCCTTTTTGATGTCTTTATCGTCGGCGCCTTTAGCGACACCTAGTACTTCATAATAGTCACGCTTCGACATAGCTTAGTGCTAACTTCTCATGTTAAAGGGGCTGCAGTTTACTACAGCCCGGTTAAACCTTAATTATTTTTTGTCGTCTTTAACTTCTTCAAACTCAGCATCAACCACGTCGTCGTTGCCGCCAGCCTGCTGGCCTGCGTCGCTGCCGCCTTGCTGGGCTTTGGCCTGAGCCGCTTCCATCAGCTTTTGTGATGCCTGAATAAGTGCCTGAGACTTCTCATCAATTGCCGCTTTGTCGCTGCCTTTTAATACAGCTTCCAGCTCTTTGATTGCTGTTTCAATGGCTTCTTTATCGTTTGCTGCCAGTGCTGTACCGACTTCTTCCAGTTGTTTGCGGGTGGCGTGAACCATCGCATCGGCCTGGTTACGGGTTTGCACCAGCTCTTCAAACTTTTTATCGTCTTCAGCATGGGCTTCAGCATCGCGTACCATGGCCTGAATTTCTTCATCAGTTAAACCAGAGTTAGCCTTAATGGTGATCTTCTGCTCTTTACCGGTATCTTTATCTTTAGCAGATACATGCAGAATACCATCAGCATCCAGATCGAACACTACTTCAATTTGTGGCTCGCCACGACGACCGCCACGAATGCCTTCTAAGTTAAACTGACCCAGTGACTTATTGTCAGAAGCGCGCTTACGCTCACCCTGCAGTACGTGAATAGTTACCGCAGACTGGTTGTCTTCAGCAGTTGAGAACACCTGCGATTTCTTAGTTGGGATCGTGGTGTTTTTCTCAATCAGCGCCGTCATTACGCTGCCCATGGTTTCAATACCCAGTGACAGCGGCGTAACGTCAAGCAGCAATACGTCTTTAACATCACCAGACAGTACCGCGCCCTGAATCGCTGCGCCTACTGCGACTGCTTCATCCGGGTTTACATCTTTACGTGGCTCTTTGCCAAAGAAAGCTGTTACTGCTTCCTGTACTTTTGGCATCCGCGTTTGACCGCCAACCAGGATGATATCGTTAATTTCACCTACGCTTAAATCGGCATCTTTCAGTGCTTGCTTCAGCGGCTCTATAGTGCGCTGAATTAAGTCTTCTACCAAAGATTCCAGCTTGGCACGGGTTACTTTGATGTTCAGGTGTTTCGGGCCTGATGCATCAGCAGTAATGTACGGCAGGTTTACTTCAGTTTGTGATGCTGACGACAGCTCAATCTTGGCTTTTTCAGCAGACTCTTTTAAGCGCTGCATGGCCAGAGGGTCGTTACGCAGGTCAATGCCCTGCTCTTTCTTGAACTCTTCAACTAAATAGTTGATTAAACGGTTATCGAAGTCTTCACCACCTAAGTGGGTATCGCCGTTAGTGGCCAGTACTTCGAAGGTTTGCTCGCCGTCAACGTCGTCAATTTCAATGATAGAGATATCGAAAGTACCACCACCTAAGTCATATACCGCAACCTTGGTGTCACCTTTCTTCTTATCCATACCATAGGCCAGCGCTGCTGCGGTTGGCTCGTTGATAATACGTTTAACATCTAAACCGGCGATACGACCGGCATCTTTAGTGGCCTGACGCTGCGCATCGTTAAAGTACGCCGGTACCGTAATTACGGCAGCCGTTACCGCTTCACCTAAGAAATCCTCAGCGGTTTTCTTCATTTTTTTCAGCACTTCAGCTGAAATTTGCGGTGCGGCTAACTTTTTGCCTTTAACTTCAACCCAGGCATCGCCATTATCTGCCTTTACGATAGCGTAAGGCATAATTTTGATGTCGCGTTGTACTTCTTCGTCTTCAAAACGACGACCAATTAAACGCTTAATCGCGAATAAGGTGTTTTTCGGGTTGGTTACAGCCTGGCGTTTTGCTGGCTGGCCAACTAATACTTCCCCATCTTCAGCGTAAGCAATAATAGAGGGCGTGGTACGGGTACCTTCAGCGTTTTCTAATACGCGGGGTTTGTCGCCATCTAAAACCGCAACACATGAGTTGGTTGTACCTAAGTCAATACCGATAATTCTGCCCATAACTACACTCCACTTAATATTCTGAACAATCACAAATTGCGTTGAGCGATTAATGGGGATTAGCCCTGATCCATTCAAGGTTATTAGATTAAAAATTTTGCCGGCTGCGCATTTAATCCGCTTTTAGCGCCGGTTTAACGCTGTTATCTGCCGATAACGGTTAACTTATCGCTGTTTACCTGCCTATAATAGCCACCATCAGTAGCATTTATTTAAAGGGTTTTGTTATGCCATTACTCGACAGCTTTACCGTAGACCATACCATTATGAAAGCCCCCGCCGTGCGCGTGGCCAAAAAAATGAATACACCCAAAGGCGATGCCATTACGGTATTTGATTTGCGTTTTTGCGTACCCAATGAAGAAATTCTGTCGGAAAAAGGTATTCACACGCTGGAGCATTTATTTGCCGGTTTTATGCGCGACCATTTAAATGGCAATGATGTTGAAATTATAGACATTTCGCCGATGGGCTGCCGCACTGGCTTTTATATGAGCTTAATTGGCACGCCGGACGAGCAGCGTGTAGCCAAAGCCTGGCAAGCGGCGATGGATGATGTATTGCAGGTTGCCAGCCAGAGTGATATTCCTGAGCTGAATATTTACCAGTGCGGTACCGCGCAAATGCACTCGCTGGAAGAAGCTAAGCAAATTGCCAAAAACATCCTTGCCCGTGGCGTGGGTGTTAACCGCAATGACGAGCTGGCTTTACCGGCTGAGATTTTAAATAAGCTGTAAGCGATACAACGTCGGCCTGATATCAGCCCGTTTAGCAACGTTAAGTTTGTTAACGGGCTTTTTTATTAGTTAGCATACCTGATCCCGCCCCGCCCGTTTTGCTTGATATAACGCTTTATCAGCCGCTTCAATCATCTGCTCAGCATGCGTAAACGTATTTTGCTCACTGCAGATAACGCCAGCGGAAAAACTAGAGGAAAACTGCTCGCCATTGGCGCTAAAATGCAGCTGCCGAAACGCCTGTAATATTTGCTCTGTTAAAGTAACCGCCTGCTGACGGGAACACTCCGGCAATACCAACATAAACTCTTCACCACCATAGCGACCGGCCTTATCGGTTTTACGGATACGCTTACGTAATAAGGTTGCTAATGCAGTGATGACAATATCTCCTGTAGCGTGACCGTAGTTATCGTTAACCGCTTTAAAGTGATCAATATCCAGCATAACAACACTAAACGGCTTGGCGTAACGCTGACTGCGTTCAAACTCCTGCTCTGCCGCATCTTTAATGGCGCTGTGTTTTACCAAGCCAGTAAGGCTATCTTTTTCAATCAGGTTTTTTAGCTGCAAGCTGCGTTTAAGTCTGGTTTTAACTGCCTGTACTAGCCGGGCATCATCAATAGGCTTAGTCAAGAAATCGTCGGCCCCCTGCGCCATTGCGCCCAGTTGCAGCACCTTATTCATCTCTGATGATAAAAATACAATAGGTAACCGTTTAAGTGACGGGTATTGTCTAATCACCCCGGCCAGCTCGGCACCGGAGTATTCAGGCATATACATATCCATCAACAATAAATCCGGTTGCACCTGCATTAGCTCGTTCACCATAGTGCGGACGTTTTCGATAATATGTGTGTCCATACCCGCACTATTCAGCACCAAGGCGTAATGCTGAGCTAACAGCTTGTCATCATCAACAATAAATACCCTGCCCGCCTGTTTGTTGCCGTGCTCTAACAGCTCACTTATGGCTGAAATCATATTGGGCACATCCAGCGGTGAGGCAAAAAATGCATCAGCACGCTGCTGTGCTGCTTTAATACGTAAATCAAAATCGTCTTTATCAGAGAATACCAGTAAACGTGAGTGTTGTTTTCTCAACTGTTGCAGCAACAAGGTTTGCTCAAATAATGATCCCTCACCGTTCACCCGGACTGCAGAAAACAAAACAGCAGGGGCTTCGCTTTGTAAGCGTACCAGACAGCTATTAAAATCAGTAAAGCACTCTACCCGATGGCCAAATGCCTTTAACTGGTTGGTAAGTTCGTCCGCCAGCGGCTGAGAGGGTAACAGCAGCCACACAGTATCAGATTGATGTAACTCTGCCACCGTTTCAGCTTCAGCCAATGTTACCTGTTGCAGCGCATGATCTACTGCAATATCAAACTCCAGTGCAGCCTGACGTAAAGACGGCAGCGCCTGTATCCGCTCATCCGCGTGCCTAGAATCAATATCTTTGGCAAGCTGCTCTAAATGCCGGGCATGACGACCGAGCGCTGCGTGGCCAAAGGTGCCACAGGCACCTGCCAACTTGTGTGCCTCGGCTATCAAAGCAGGCAAATTGTTGCTTTCCGGCTGCCCGGTCAGCTGCAGCATCTTTGCCGAGCGTTCAGGCAAGCCATCTTCAAATCGCCGGCGCAAAGTGGCAAAGGCGGCGGACAAATCCGTCTTGGTTTTGCTAATTGTCACCAGAAAGCTCCTTCAACCCGCTAAGGCTGTTATCTTTAAATGATGCCAGTGCAAAGTAAAAAGCTGCCCCAATCACAAGGCACTGAATGGAATCCTGTAACGTCCCCATTTTACCGTGCTATATCCATTTAATCAGCGTGTTTGGTTTTGCTGATAAAGCCGGCTTAATGTACCGCCGAGCTGCATTGGCTCGAACGGTTTATCGATAACCGCTATAGCACCTGCATTTATATATTGCTGCTTCTCCCCCTGTTGTATTTTGGCTGTCATAAACACTACCGGCACTTGCGCCATTCCGGGTAGCTGGCGTAAAGCTGCCAGCGTTTGTAAACCATCCATTTGCGGCATCATCACGTCCAGCAAAATAAGTTGTGGCGCAAACGCCTCTGCCTGTGCCAGGGCACTTGGGCCGCTGTCACAGCTTAATAACTCAAAACCGGCCACATCTGCCAGCGCAATTTCAGCCACTGCGCGAATGGACTCATCGTCTTCTACATGCATTACCCGTTGCAGCGCCATTTGCAGCCTCTTTAGTGCTTAATTAAGGATGTTTTTTAAATACTTGGCCAGTATCTCAGTATTAATACGGCTTTTACTAAATACTGCCCGTACTTTTTGTTTATTTTCAACACTTAAATCTTGCGCCGAAAAGATCACTACCGGAATGTCGCCCTGGCTCTGTGTAATAGCGTTTAATAAACTCATACCATTACCATCAGGTAGACCTAAATCCAGTAAAATCAGGTCAAACCGCTGCTGCTGCAATATTTTGCCCGCTTGCGCCAACGATGTTACGGCCTGATAGTCGCACTGACGATCCAACTGCAACCGCATAATAGTGACAATATCGCTGTCATCTTCAATATGTAAGATACGTTGATAGCGTTTTTCCCCCTGTAATTGGCTTAATAGCTGGCCAAGTTTCAGGCTTAATAGCTCCGGTGTCACCGGCTTTTCCAGCCAGTCTAAGGCATTAGCTAAAGCTGCTAACTGCAATTTGCCTTGCTCGACAAAAGCAGAAATAATTAATACCGGCACATTGGCAGTTGCCGGGTTATCGCGCAGCCGCAGAAAAAAATCAGCACCGTTTTCTTCGCGTAGCTTTAAATCTAACGTTATCGCATCATAGCGCTGTTCAGCCAACCTCTGCCATGCGGTAACACTATCTGGCGCCCAATCAGTTGCATAGTTTAGTGCCTGTAAAAACTCACATAACACCACGGCAGTATCGGCATCATCTTCTACCACCAAAATCGTTTCATATCGTTCTGGCTGAATTGACGCCTGATACAGTGGCAGCTCCAGCCAAAACGTAGCCCCCTCGCCTACCGTTGAGTTAACACCAACATTGCCCCCCGATTGCACAGCAATTTCACGGCTAATGGCCAGGCCCAGTCCGGTACCACCTTTGGGCTGATGATCTTTATGGTTTAATTGTGAGAAGCGCTTAAACAGCTGCGGCTGATCAGCCATAGCGATTCCAACGCCCTGGTCCCTCACCCATATTTTTACTTTTTGCTCATGCACTTCTGCGCCCAGCACAACCTCAAAGTGTGGTGGCGAAAATTTTACCGCATTGGATAAAAAATTAGCCAATACCTGCTGAATACGTGCGGCGTCTAGCCATAACTGCACATCGGGAACGGTATTAAGCACCAACCTTACACTATGCTGCTGAGCAAAAGGTTGATGCTGCTCCAGCGCTTCAAACAATAAGCGAGGCAATGCTACAGCAGCTTCGTCAAAACGCATTTTGCCGGCCATTAGCTTTTCAATATCAAGCAAATCATTGATCAGCAGGTTCAAACGCTGACTATTTTTGTGAGCAATGCCGAGTAATTTTTCCACTTTAGGGCTTAGTGCCCCACCGGCGCCGCCAAGCACTAAGCCTAATGAACCGCTAATTGACGTTAACGGCGTCCTTAGTTCGTGGCTTACGGTAGAGACAAAGTCATCTTTAAGTTTTTCTATACGCTTAATTTCGCGGATATCCTTAATGATGCTCCAGATAAACTTTTCATCCTGCGCATCACTAAACAGCACGCCATTAAGCTCGATATCGATTAACTCGCCGTTTTTATGGCGATATTGTTTTATGTAAGGGCCGTAGCGGCCGGTTTCGGTTAGCGCCTTCAGTTGCTGCTGCTCTGCAGCTGAGTAATACTCTGGGGTCAAATCCCAATAACTTAACTGTTTTAACTCTTGCGGTGTATAACCAGCCAATTGCTCCATCGCCGGGTTAGCATCAATATAAGCACCATCACTAAAACGGTTTAGTAAAATAGGTAAGGGTGAGAGTTGATACAAAGCTAACAGCTTTTGTTCAGACTGGCGCAGCAAAGCCTGCTGTTCTGCAACCTCCTGCTGCGCCTCGCGGCGCAGGTATGATACCAATAATAAGCCTAAGAACAGTAAGGCGACCGACGCCAGCAACCAAATTGTCCAGATAACCTGGTTGGCACTCTGTTGTTTTAAAATTTGTGGTGTAATGTTCTGCCAACTGAGGCTTAGAAGCTGACTGGCCTGCTCTGAGGTTTGCCCCCAAATGTTAAGCGGCAACACAGATACCAGATATTGATTACCATTATGGTGCAGCTGCAATTGCGTTGCTGTATTAAGCTGCTGCGGTAACATATCGTTTGCAAGCCAATGTTGTAAAGCAGACGATGGTTGTGGGGTACTCCAGTGTTGGTTACCAAACCACGGTTGACGTATGTCAGCATTCATCGCCGTAGTCAGATCAGCTTTTACCAGTATCTCCATAGTTATTGGTTCTGCGTTGTTTGCATCACCTTGATTGATAAAATCAGTTTGTTGCTGAAATATTTGTTGTAAATCTACCCCCACCTCAACTGCTGCCTGCACTTTACCCTGCGCATTGTTAACCGGCGTTACTGCGCGCAGCCCCAGGCCGTGACGGCCAAGCTCAATACCACTAACATTCTGCCCGGTGTTCAGGCTATGCATCAGCATGGGGCGAACGTCAGCCACTCTGTCACCATAATGCTGTGACCGGTGCGCACGCAAAAAAGTGTATGCATCCGGAGCTAAATGCAAATGTAACTGACTGACGCCATAAGGTATTAATGCCTGCCAGTAATGATCCAGCAATGGCAAAACCTGTTGCCGCAGTATTGTAAGATCAGTTGCAGCAGCCTGCTGTTGATAGTACCCGCTTGCTTGCAACAACTGCTGTTTAATCTGCTGATCTGACGCGACTAACTGCGAAGCCATTATTGCCTGGCGCTCTGCGTCATAGATGAGTTGTTGTAAGCTATTAATTTGCAGGTCATACAAATGATGTAAGCGATTATCAAAACTCTGTGCACGTTGCAGCATGGTGTACCACGCAGAAAACACCATAATCAGCAGAACAACAGTGGCAATCAGCGTATAAAGGTAAGTGTTTGAAAAATAATGCTGCTTTATTCTGCTAATCATAGTACCCGCCCGTAACCAAAACAGTTTCAGCATTGACTATTTCAAACAACATTACAAGAAAACACCTAAATTACTTAACAACAGGTTGCTTCACATTAACTGGATTTTTAAATAAAAAACCGTCCGCATTTAATGACTACATTGATCCAGCAAATACACCAGATGCTGATACTCAATACCGCTATGGCGCGATAAACCAATTTCACAGGTACGGCTGGTTGACACCCCTTGCGAGCACTCACTTACCTGCTGCTTTAAGCCCGACAACGCCGAAGCATTTAACTCTGGCAAGACAAAACCTTTGTCACCGGCAAAGCCGCAGCAGCTGATGCCCTGCGGTATCACCACATTATTACTGCAAGCCTTAAGCAGCTGTTTTAGTTTATCTGCCTGGCCCAACTGGCTGGCGCTGCAGGTAATATGCAGTGCCACCGGCTCATTAAGCGGCGTAATATTTAGCTTAGGCAGCACCTTATCATGCAGAAAATCGACACTGTCGAAAATACTGAGCCTGTCATCAAGTTTGCTCTGCAGGGTTAAGCTGCACGGGCTGGTATCGGATAAAATGGGGATTTCACCATTATTGCTTACGTTTAGTAGCCACCGCTCCAGCTCGCGTTGCTTTTGCGTTGCCGCCGCAAACTGGCCCTTCGACTGAAACGGCATACCGCAGCACTGGCTGCCAAGCCCCTCTGGCATTATCAGCTGATAACCCGCTTTAGCCAGTAAGTGGGCGCTTACCTGTTGCAAACTGCGTTTGTCTTTACTGCCTGCCTGAGGTGACATTACGCGGCCGGAGCAGCTGGCTAAATAAATAACGGGTTTCAGCTGGGTATCGGCCTGGGCCATTGGCAGCACATTGTTATAGTTCGCCGTTGGCATAGCGCTATGCCACAACGCACGTAGCGGCAGCAATTTAGCCAGCGTACTGCCTATGCCCAGGCCTGCACGGGCCATTGCTGATGCCGCTGCAAAATGCCGGGCCATAAAAGCCGCCAGCCCCTGCCAGGGGCGGTTATGTTCTGCCCGCAACTGCCGGGTAAGGTCGCCGGTATTAATACCCACCGGGCAGGCTGTGCTGCACATACCGCAGGCGGCACAGGTGTCGTTACCGGCATACTGATAGGCCTTATTCAGTTCAGCCAGCCGCTCTGGCTCATCACCACTGCGTTGTAAACGCGAAATTTCGCGCTGGGTAACAATACGCTGGCGTGGCGTTAACGTTAGTTTGCGTGACGGGCACACCGGCTCACAAAAGCCGCATTCAATACATTTATCTACCAGCGGGTTAGTGGCAGGTAAGGGTTTAAGGTTTTGCAGATGTAACTGGCTGTTGTAACTTAGCACGACGTCCGGGTTTAAAATATGCTGCGGATCCAGCAGCTTTTTAATCTGCCACATCAGTGTATAGGCCTCAGTGCCCCACTCCAGCTCAACAAAAGGTGCCATATTACGGCCGGTGCCGTGTTCAGCTTTAAGTGAGCCACCAAACTCTACCGCCACCAGTTGCGCCACTTCCTGCATAAACGCATCGTAACGCGCAACCTGGGTGGCATCATCAAAGCCCTGGGTAAAAACAAAATGCAGGTTGCCCTCTAAGGCGTGACCAAAAATAATCGCTTCATGGTAATAGTACTTATCAAACAACTGCTGTAGCCGTGATACCCCTTCAGCCAGCTGCTCAACCGGAAAAGTAACATCTTCAATAATCACCGTAGTGCCGGTTTTACGCACGGCGCCAACCGCCGGAAAAGTGCCTTTGCGTATCGCCCATAGCTGGTTATAAACGGCTGCGTCAGTACTAAAATCGACCTGCTGCTCCAGCGCAAAAGCGGCTAAAGCACTGCGTACCTGTGTCAGTTGCTGTTGCAATTGGGTGCCGTTTATCGCCGTACTTTCTATCAGCAAAGCACAGGCATTATCAGACAAACCCTTTACCCAGGCTGGCATGCCCGGCTTATGTTCTACCGAGCGCAGGCTGCGTCGATCCAGTAGCTCTACCGCCGATACCGGCTGCTGCTTTAATACCGTTACCGCGCGACAACAGCTTTCTACTGACGGGAACACCAGCAATGCGCTGGCCCGGTGCGGATAATCCGGCACGGTGTTGTAGGTTACTGCGCTGATAAACCCCAGACAGCCTTCAGAGCCGACCATTAAATGGGTAAGAATATCAATTGGTTCGGTAAATTCGGTTAACGCATTGAGTGAAAAGCCGGTGGTATTTTTTAAGCGGTATTTATGGCGGATTTTAGCGCTAAGCTCAGGGTTATCCTGAGTTTGTTTGCCCAGCAAAGCCAGCTCGGCTAAAAGTTTGGCATGTGTCTGGCGAAACGCCGCTACGCTTTGCGCATCTTCAGTATCCAATACAGTGCCGTCAAACAATACCAATCGCATCGCTGCCAAGGTATTAAAGCTGTTATGCGCGGTACCGCAGCACATACCGCTGGCATTATTTGCCACAATACCGCCAATTTTGCAGCTGTTAATCGACGCCGGATCAGGGCCGATTTTGCGCTGAAACTTTGTCAGTACGCTGTTCGCCGCAGCACCAATAACACCGGGCTGCAGCCGTATTTGCTCGCCCAAACCGCGCACTTCACGCTGCTGCCAGTTTTCGCCCAGCACCAGCAGCACAGAATCAGTTACCGCCTGGCCGGATAAACTGGTGCCGGCGGCACGGAATGTCAGCGCAACCTTAAAGTCGTTTGCCAGTTTTAGCAGCGCCACTACTTCAGCTTCGCTTTCAACACGCAGTACTAATTTGGGCAGCATACGGTAAAAGCTGGCGTCAGTGCCAAAGGCAAGCGTAGCGATAGGGTCGTCAAAATAACGCTCAGCCGGAATAAGCTGTTTAACGGCCTGAATAAACTGCGGTTGCATGCAAACCTCTGGCGCTGAGAAACTAAACCTAGATTAACCGATAATACGGTATTCGCGCGCCGCTTGCATAAATTTTTTGCTATATAAATTTATATATGAATAATTTATTCACACCTAATGTAGTTTAAACCGCTATAGCACACTGTTTTACCTGCCAGCACCACGCCGGCACAGTTGCAATGCTAAGCCCCAGGGGTCGCGCAACATGGCCAGGTGCGAGCCGTCGTTCAGGTGCACATCGGTAACATGACTGGCACCGGCGGCGATTAAGCGTGCGCTGTCGGCGACCGGATCGGTTGATACCAGCGCCAGGTGTAAAATCAGCGGGTCCATACTGGCGTAATCGGGTACCTGATCGGCCGGGTTGCAGTAAATTTCTATCATCATTACGCCGCTGTCATCAGCGAGAAAATGCGTTTGTGCCGCATCATTTAATGCGCGTTTTAAGCTAAAGCCCAAATGCTGCCTGTACCAGCTGGCCATTTGCTGCGGTTGGGCAACATTAAAAGCAACATGTTCGATACGCATAACTTAAGGTTCCTGTGGTTTATTGCCAGTTGGTATAAAGCTTTCCAGCCAGGTATTGATATTGTCTGTTGGCACCTGCAGTGGCCGGTACACCGGCTTAATTTGCGGATAGCCACCTACTTGCTGTTGGCTGTCGATAATACGGCCGTTACGGTTAACGTAACTTTGCACGATACGCTGGTCGATAGCGTCGCGTTGCCAGTACCGCGCGCCGATAATCGGCAACAGCTGCTGTTCAACCTCCTTTGCCGCCATAACACTGATGCCTTGCGGCCATACCGGTGCAGCAGCTAAAGGTGTGATAACCCCGGCAGTGTCGTACATAGCTTTGTCGTCAAGGTTAAAGGTCAGGTTATCCTGCAGGTAAGCATCGCCGTGATAGGACACCAGGGCTAAATCAGAGTAAGAATCGCGGCCATAGCGCAGCACATTACCGACAACTGCCACTTGCGGGTTCTGCGGGCTAAAGGTTGTATGCACCCATTCATTGTCAATAAACCCCAGCTTCACAGCATTGGCGTCGGCGTTATAAATAATATTATTAAGCACTACACCCGTAGTATGGGCTTTAAAGTACGGGTTACGCCGTGCATTGTGGGCAAACAGGTTACCGATAAAAGCAATGTGATGGCTGAAATCATGCACCAGCGCGCCTTTGCTGTGTTTGCCTTTAACGTGGGTGGCGTAGTCCAGCGCTTCGGCCAGAATATTGTAGCGAAAGGTAATGTGCTTCGACGTTGCCTGCGGCCCTTTATCACGCGGACCCGACGCCGATACCAGCTCGTCAGTGGCCCAGCTGATAGAGTTATGCTCGATCAACACATTGCAGGCATTGCTGCCGGTTACTGCTATGCCGTCGGTGTCCCAACCGGCACGCTTTGGCAAACCGGCATCACCCGGACGGATATGTAAATGCCGCACTATCACATCATGGCTGATAATACGCAGGCCGCCTTTAATCAGCGTAATGCCGGGAGCCGGCGCGGTTTCACCGGCGATGGTCAGGTACGGCTGATTTATTTCCAAATTGCTGCGCTCAAGATCAATGACCCCGGCCACTTCAAACACCACTATGCGCGGGCCGTTGTGTGCCAGGGCGGCGGCCAGAGAGCCAGGCCCGTTACGGTTCAGGTTAGTTACCTTTAACACCACACCGCCTGCACCGCCCGGCGTATCCAGACCAAAGTTAGCACAGTGTTTATCTGCTGCAGCCTGATCATATTCTGCCAAAAACTCTGCCGCAACGCTTTGATACCAGCCATAACCGCGCTGGCGCTCCAGTGATACCTGGCTGACATCGCTGTACGTTTGGCCGTCGCGGTCGAAAAATACCGGCTGGCCGGTTTTCAGATCATAAAACCGTGCCCAAACTACAGTGCCGGGGCTGTCGATTAATGACAAACGTCCATCAGCGTTGCGGTGGCGGTCTTTGTCACTTATCTGCTTATCCCTCAACCAGTTAGCGGCTTCGGCCAGGCTTTGCGTTACGCCTGGATAATCTGGCGCATAACGCAGCAACAACTGCAGAATTTTTCCACTTTCGCTGCTAACCAGAGAAGCTTTTTCATACTTACGCGCCGTTACCGGCTCACCGGTTAATGGGTGGTGCTGTGCGCCCCACACGGTGCGTTTACCCTCGACAACTACCTGATTAGCCAGCAACCAATCGACAGCTCGATAAAAGGCTGCGGCGGCCTCTGTTTTGGTACTGTCGGCCAACATGGCAAAATGCGGCTCGTGCGCTACCTGCCATAATAACTGCATCAGTTGATACAGAGCATTATCGTTCAGCGTTATCGCATCATGATAACTACCGCGTAGCGGGTAAGATTGCGGAAAACCGCCATTGGGGTATTGTGCTTGTAACACCAACGCCACACCACGCTCTATCGCCTGTGCAATACGTTGCTGCTGCGAAGGCGCGGCTTTGGGATAAAAATCGGCCAGCCAGTGCAACTGCGTGCTGGTAGCATCGTTATCAAAGGTAGGTACGTACTTGGGTTCAGAGCCAAACTGCTGGCCGCGTTGCCTGGCGCTACGCATATCGGTGCGCTTGCTCCAGCCGCCGGATGGCGTTTGAAAACTCAATACCGCTTGCGCTTCTGCCGCATTATTAATGCCGGTTAAACCAAACTGATCGTGTTTTGTTGCCGCTGTTGCCGGCCGGCCCTGCTGTTCGGCCGTCAGCGCTGCCGCATCTTGCTGTAGCACTTGCGCTGATTGGGCTAAATACTGCTGCCACTGTGCAGTTAGCTGCTGCCCCTGCCAGTAATTGGCCGCCCAAACGGGCGACCACGGCAGCACACACAAGCAGAGTAGCAAACGGCTAATCTGAGTGTATATGCCTGGCATCAGAAAGAACCTCGTACACCGAGTAAGTACTGGCGTCCTGTTAGTAAATACTCATAAGGCCGCGGCGTATACACATCACTCCATTGCGTATTGGCAGCGTTAGTCAGGTTAATGGCTTCAAAACTAAATGACATGGTCTTGCTGAATTTATAACGGGCAGAAAAATTCAGCAGGGCTTTATCATCAATACCGCGACCAAATAAACCTTCATCACGGTATTTGTTCAGATATTCTTTGATATAACGTTCACGGAAGTTATATGAAAAACGGGCACTAAACTTCTCATACTCATAGTACAAGGTAGCATTGTAGGTACGCTTTGACGTTTCCTCAGCCATTAGTGTCACTTGCTCGCCGCTAAGTGGATCCGTAACGTCTTGCTCATAATCAATCAATGTCAGGTTAGTTTGCAAACCAAAGCGATTGAAAGGTGCCGGTAACATAGTAAACGGTTGTTGATAGATAAACTCTAAGCCTCGCACCGTTTCGCCCGGAGTATTGATCAGTTGCGATACATCCCAGGTTACCGTAGCCGGATCCCTATCGCCAATGTCGATACCCAACTGGGCCAGTTGCCCCGCCGTCAACACTTCCTGTCGGGTCCCCCGGCTCAGGCCAGTCATATCCTTATAGAAGAAGGCAACAGCCAGTAAGGCCTCATCATCAAAATACCATTCCAGACCTAAATCCAGTTGATCCGCTTCGTAAGGCCGTAACGTAGGGCCTGCGCCTAATTGTATCGTTGCTGTATCATTATTAGCGCTACTTGGACGGGTCACTCTGATGGCTGAGGCTAAATCACTTAATGGCGGCCGGGTAATGGCTTTAGATAAGCTAAAACGCCCGACTAAGTCATCGGTAAGATCATAAGCCAAATTCAGGCTTGGCAAGAAATCTTTGCCTTCACTGAGGGTATAACGCCAGCCATAGCCATCAGCAAAATTAGCGCCTTCGCCACGGCCTGCGGTGTAACCATCAGCATAGATATGATCAAGATTAATAATGCCGGAGGTGTTTTTATTGTCCAGGTAACGGCCACCGATATTACCGCGCAGCTCGCGACCCGCCAGTTCTAACCGGAAGTCCAATTGCAGGTAAGCACCATTAACCCGTTCTTCAATATCATAAGTACTGTTATACCGCTCTTTGGCTTCAAAAAATGCCTCATTTTTAAAGCCGTCATACACTTTGCCATAGTCGGTGGTTAACCAGCTGTCTGCAGATAACGTCGAATTAGCCGGTACTGATGCGGCATTACCAAAATACTGTCCGGCTTGCGACAAGGTTAACGCATAAAGATTACCCGCAGTACGGTTGGCGTCAAGCTGTTGCACCATCACCTCAGCCACTTCTCCGCTAGTGCGGTTGGTTGCTGGATTCAGTGCGCGCCAACCATTGTCACGCTGTACGTTGGCAGTATTAAAGGTACGGTGATTCAGCCCCCACTTTAAGGTGTATTGATCGTTCAGTTCATAAGCAAAATGCAGTGACAAATTTTTATTCTCGCTGCCAATTTGCTGATTACGGTTACGTACTAAGCCTAAGCTGTATAAATCCGGGTTTAGCATCAATTGTTCCAGCTCTGCCTTGTTATAGCTACTGCCAAAGGCTTGGGCCGGAGCAAAAGCAAAAGCCGGCATATTCATATTCAAGCTACCACTACCAATTGCCGTACCGGTTTGACCAATCAGGCTTATTGGGTCAATGGCATTGTCGTAGCTATAGGCAAAGGTAGAATCGAAGCTATCCAGCGCAAAAGTGCGCTGATAAGGAATATCCAGATCAGATTTTCCTAAGCCAACCAAGAAATTCATCTTAAACCTATCACTCAAATGCCAATCACCACTTAGGGTAAATTGCTTAAAGGTTGAATTTGACACATCCTGCCGCGCTTCTGAACGGATAGGCACACCAGACAAAGTGCCAGCGACGATAGTATTATTACCATCTACGATCAGATTTTCAGCGTAAATATCTGTTTGACTCGACACATTATTGCGAAGCAAAGCTGAATACTGGAATTCATCCATCGTATTGTCCAGCCCAGCGTAAAGTATGTCGAAATTCAGCGTTAAATCATCTACGGGCCGATATTGAAATGCTGCCGTAATACCCAAACGCTCTTGCTGCTTATTAAAAATGGAGTAACGGGGCAACCTGGGCAGCCACAACCCTTCCATATTTTCATTGGTATAAACCCCTTTTGGCGAAAGCTGGGTAACTGGCGCCGCGGTAAGTTTATTATCGCTGCCATCAACTGCCCAGGCTGGGTTATTTACTGTCCAACGACCGGTTGTTACACCTTCACTTTGCACCAGGCCTTCTGAATAAGCCGCTGAGATCAGCACACCAAACTTATTATCCCAGTTTTGGCTAAACATTAACGAAGCGCGTGGTGTCACCTCTTCTGCCACATCGTTGTATCGGGCATTCAGGTTGTAAGCAAATTTAGTGTCCTGATATTGAAAGGGCCGGGCGGTTTGTAAATTGACATTGCCTGAAATCCCGCCGTCTTCCAATTCTGCTGACAGGGTTTTATTAATATCAATTTGGGTAAAAAGCTCTGAGGCAAACACATTAAAATCAAAAGCCCGGCTTTTATTCGAGCCACCGGCTGCATCGGTAGCGGCACCGGCTGATGCCGACTCCATACCATTAATAGTGGTTTTAACGAAAGTAGCGCCTAAACCCCGTAAACTGATTTGCCGCCCTTCACCAGCATCTTGCTCAATCGCAATACCCGGTACCCGGGCTAAACTGTCGGCCACGTTCAGATCCGGAAACTTACCCAAATCCTCAGCCAATATCACTTCTTTGGAACCAACCGCCTCGCGCTTGGCCATCAGTGCCACATTTAAACTGCCCCTAAAACCGGAAACTTCAATGATCTCAATATCATCTTCCTGTATTTCAGTTTTTGTCTCTGCTTCCTGTGCTACAGCTTGCGGCGATGAAACAAAAATCAGTGCAGGAGCTAAAGCCAGCATAACAGCAGTAGCCAGCTTGTGATGTTTAATTACATTCTTCATATACCCTGTTGTCCTTTTTTATTGTTTAAGTAACTCCGGTGTGCCTGGCAAGGTCCCAGTCTGACTACTGCTAACCCACCAATGCCACCGGTAGCAAACGCAGGTAAATTTTAAATAATTTAAATAGCCGAGATGCGGCCAACTAAAATCTGGTAACGCATCAAAACAAAAAATCCGTTGATAAAAAGCGGGAATGGCGCTCTTTCACCATCTGTTTCACAAAGTCGACATCACTATCCTGATATTTCGCTGCCACCAAGGTCGGTGTAGAGAACTGCCGCAATGCATCGACCACCGACAAGGTGCCTTCGGCGGAGTCTTTACGACCGTTAAACGGAAAGCTGTCTGGCCCACGCTGGCACTGGCTGTTGATATTAATGCGGCCAACCTGGTTAGCAAAAATATCCACCAACTCACCCACTTGCTGCGGGTTTTGGCCAAAGATACTCAGCTGCTGGCCAAAGTTAGAGTTCACCACATAATCAATCACTTCATTAATATCGTTATAAGGCACCACCGGCACCAGCGGGCCGAATTGTTCTTCGTTGTACAGCCGCATACTGCTGTTTACCGGATATAACAGCGCCGGAGTAAATAACGACGCCGTAGTCTGACCACCACCGGGGTTTTGCAGCTTAGCGCCTTTACTTAGCGCATCTTCTAACAGCTCTGTTAAAAACTGCGTTTTGCCAGGCTCCGGCAGCGGGGTTATTGCCACCCCGTCTTGCCACGGCATACCGGCTTTTAACTCACTGATTGCGCTGGAGAGTTTATCCACCAGCTCGGCGGCGCGGCTTTGATGCACAAACAGAATTTTCAGCGCGGTACAGCGCTGGCCGTTAAACGACAAGCTGCCAGCCACGCATTCTTTTACCGTGCGGTTCATATCGGCGTCGGGCAAAATAATCGCCGGGTTTTTCGCATCCAGCCCCAGCACGGCACGCAGCCGGTGTGGCTTGGGGTGCATACGCTTTAAATCACTGGCGCCTTTATTGGTGCCGATAAAGGCAAACAGGTCAATTTTGCCGCTTTCCATTAATACGCCGACGGTTTCGCGGCCACGGCCATAAATAATGTTGATCACCCCGGCCGGGAAGCTGTGCAGAAATGCCTGCAGCAACGGCTGAATAAGCAGCACGCCGTATTTGGCCGGCTTAAAAATTACGGTGTTGCCCATGATCAGCGCCGGAATAAGGGTGGTAAAGGTTTCATTTAACGGGTAGTTAAAGGGCCCCATACACAGCGCGACACCCACCGGCACGCGGCGGATTTTGCCCAGGCTGCCCTGTTCAATAATAAAGTGGCTGGCGTCTCTGTCTTGCTGCTTTAATGCTTCGATAGTGTCGCGGATATAGTCACAGGTGCGGTCGAATTCTTTCGCCGCATCGGGGTAGGTTTTACCGATTTCCCACATTAACAGGCGGATCACTTCGTCGCGCTGCAATTGCATTAAACCGAGGAATTTCTCCACATGCTGAATACGTTCCAGCACCGCCATGGTAGGCCAGGCGCCACGGCCTAAGTCGTAGGCTTTTACTGCGCTGTCGAGGGCTTTTAGTGCAGTTTCACCATCTAATAATGGCGTATGACCCAGCACCACTTGCTGCAGGGCATCGCCACTACGTACGTAAATGGGGCTTACTACCGGACTAAGCTCACCCTGCCACTGCACCAACTCGCCGTTTAATAAATACTCGCGCTGGGTTATTTCGCCCTTATGGGCAAACTGTGTTGGTATATCAGCGGCTTGCGGAAAAACTGTTGCTAAACTCATGCCTTGCTCCTTCTAACAAAATTGACTTGGTTGTTAGTCAGGGTCAGATGCGACACTTGCCCGGCTTGGGCCGGATCTTCTTATGTTGCTTTGTTCTGTTACCGTTGCTGGCTTCACAGTTAAGGGAACGCAAAGACGTCGTAAATACCTCCCTGTAGACTCTTCTGCCGCATCCTTGCGGCAGAGGCTTTGCTATACCCTTAACTGTTTCGCTTTGTTATTTCGGTGATACATCAATCGTTAGCTGTGCGCTTCGGGGTTCCAACCTGCTACGGTAGTGATGCCGGAAAAAACTAAGCAGACCGTCTCCCGCATGGATGCGGACAAATTCGTCCGGAACGAATTTGAACAGCTCCGCTGGCCCAACGGGCAAACTTCATGGATGAAGTTTGTAATAGAGCCCCCACGGATGGGTTTACGGCGTGTCTGCGTGTTTTATTGCGGCGTCACCAACCACCGATACCGGCTAAATAATCACTTCACAAACAAAGAAGGCCGGTTCTGCGCCCAAAAGCCGTTAAAGTGATCCTTGCTGACAATAGCGCCGGTATGCTCCACCACGAACCCCGCCAAACGAGCGGCGAACTTCACCGCGTGCTGTGGCGCTATACCACCTAAACGCGCGGCCAGATAACCGCCGTTAAACGAATCGCCGGCTGCCGTGGTATCTACCACCTTCTTCACCGGATGCGCCAGCGCCGTAAAACCCTGCTGCTGATAGCGGCCGTTAATACCGTTTTTGCCGTCTTTAACAATAATCTCCGCCACACCCAGCTCTGTTAACTGCTCAACCACATCGTTGGTGGTTTGCGCATCAAATAACACCCGGTGATCGTCCAGGCCAGGCAGCGCCATATCAGCTAAACTGTATGCCTGAATAAAGGCGGCTTTGGCCGCTTCAGCATTAGGCCATAGCGCCGGGCGGTAATTCGGGTCGAACACAATCTGGCTGCCATCGGCTTTTAACCGGCTTACCAGCTCAAATAATTGCGCGCGGTCGGCTTCAGATAAAATCGCCAGCGTAATACCGGAGAAATAAAACATATCGCAGCCTTTAATGGCGTCGTAATTTAATTGCGCATTAAAGCACTGCAATACCTGTTTTGCCGCCGAGCTGTCGCGCCAGTACACAAAACTGCGCTCGCCAAAAGCATCGGTATTGATCATATACAGGCCGGGCCGGGCGGTTTTAGTGCGCAGCATCAGGCTGGTGTCTATTTTTTCCCGCTCTACCGCCCGTACCAGCTTGTCGCTGATTAAGTCGGTGCCGACAGCAGTAAAAAACTGCACATCGACCGGGTTTTCGCAGGTGCGTTTTAAATACACCGCAGTATTAAACACATCACCGGCAAAATTCTGGTGATAGACATTGTCGACCAGCTGATACAGCTCGACCATGCACTCGCCCATAATGACAATACGTTTGCTCATGCCGATGCTCCTTAAGCTGCGGTTTTAATCTGTCTGGCTATTGTAGTTGCCTCAGCCGCCAGTGCGGTAATTTGGCTCCACTGCTGTGCTTTTACCAGATTAGCCGGCGTTAACCAGGAGCCGCCCACCACAAACACATTTTTCAGCGCCAAAAACTCCGCCAGATTATGCTGGCCAATGCCGCCGGTAGGGCAAAACTTCACCTGCTGGAATACACCACTCAGCGCCTTTAGCATTTCAATGCCGCCGGATAAATGCGCCGGGAAAAACTTAACCTCGCGCAAACCATATTCGTACGCCATAGCAATTTCTGACGGTGTCGCCACGCCGGGCGCCAATGGCAAGCCGGTATCAATCATCGCTTCCAAAAGCTTTGGCGTACTGGCCGGGCTAACCAGAAACTGCGCGCCGGCATCTTTACAGGCATTGGCATCTGCCGCCGACAATATAGTACCGGCGCCTACCAATAAATCCGGTAAGGCAGTGCGAATGGCAGTAATGGCCGCTAACGCCTGGCGGGTGCGCAACACAACTTCAACCGAGCCAACGCCGCCATCCTGCAAGGCTTTGGCGATCAGTACCGCTTCATGCGGCGTCTCGGCCTGAATAATGGGTAATAATGCCGGCCCCTTGACCAGTGACGACAAAAACTGAGGTAAAGACGACATTAAGCAACTCCTGTAAAAGCTTCCAGCGCTGCGGCCGGTTGGGAAACTAGTTGATGATAAGCAGCATGCACTGCACTAAAGAAGGTTTTCTTTAAACTCAGCTGCGCCGGGAACACCGCATCAACGGCTAAAAACAGCGCCACATCGGTATCGGCATTGCCGGTGCACTGCGCCGCTACGGCCAGTAGCTGCTCTGCCAGCGGGTCGACTAATTTTTCATTATCGCTATAACGCTTCACAATAAAACGACACCAGGCAGCAATAGCAAATGCCAGTTTGGCAATAGGTTTGCCGGCGGCTAAGTTATCGCTAATGGCCGGCAGAATACGCATAGGTAGCTTTTGCGAGCCGTCCCAGGCAATTTGCGCCAGCAAATGGCGGATCGCCGGGTTACGAAACCGCGCCAATATATCTTCACTGTACTGCTTAACATCCAGCTCAGCCGGGGCTTTGAATGACGGCATAATTTCAGCAGTAATCATTTGCTGAATAAACTGCGTTAGCACGTTATCCTGCATGGCATCGAATACTGTTTCATAGCCGAGCAAACAGCCAACATAGGCCAGCGTAGAATGCGGCGCATTGAGCAAACGCAGCTTGGCTTTTTCAAAGGCAGTAACATCCTGGGCGTAAATCACCCCGGCTTGCTGCCAGGCGGGTCTGTCAGCCGGTAAAATATCTTCAATTACCCACTGCACAAAAGCTTCGCGCTTAATCGGCCAGTTATCCTGCGCCCCCAGCACTTCAGCCACCTGCGCCTTAATAGCGTCGTCGGTAGCCGGAGTAATGCTGTCGACCATAGTGCAGGGACTGATCAGCTGCTGGCTTAACCAGTTGGCGATAGTGGGTTCTTTTTGCTCAGCAAAAGCGATTAACGCATTACGCAGCTTGTGGCCGTTGTCGGTTAAGTTGTCGCAGCTAATCACACAAAACGGCGCTATATTGGCCTGATAACGCGCGGCCAGTGCAGTAAACAATAAGCCAATGGCGGTTATCGGTTGGCCGCTGCCGCTTAAGTCTTGTTGAATTTGGCTATGGCTTAAATCCAGCTTGCCGCTGCCGTTTAAGCAGTAACCTTTTTCAGTAATGGTCATGGTCACGTATTTGGTGCTGGCGGCAGTTAAGCGCGCTAATACCTGGCTGTATTGTTCGCTGGCGATCAGTACTTCCTGCACCGAGCCGATAACCTGATAGCTTTGCACCGCATCCAGCACGGCCAGGGTATACAAACCATCTTGTGGTGATAAGGCCTGGCTGACGTCGGGTGATCGCATTGATACGGCGCTGATGGCCCAATCACCACCATATTGCAGCGCCTGTTCGGTATACCAGGCCTGATGGCCGCGGAAAAAGGCACCGGGGCCTAAATGCACTATGCCGATTTGCGGCTTTTGTTCTGCCAGCCGGTAGGCCGGTATTGGCAGCTTGCCGTTTAGACTCGCCAGAGTCTGATTGTTTAATTGTGTCATCTGTATCCTTGCCTTACTCGCCCCATCTGGACGCCATCAGGTTTTGGCTCCGCGGTCAGACAGCACACAAAGACGTCGTAAATACGTCCCTGTAGACTCCTCTGCCGCATCCATGCGGCAGACGCTTTGTTTAGCTGTCTGCCCGCTGCGCTTTTCTGCAGTGTAAGCTTGGGCAGTTTGTTACACGCAGAGACGTCGTAAATACATCCTTGTAGACTCCTCTCCAGCATCCCTGCTGGAGACGCTCTGCTTAGTAACAATCTGCCCCGCTAAAAGGTTCCGTTGCACATCATTTCAACTGATACGCTTTCTTTACCAGGCCGTAAGTCAGCTCGTAGGCTAACTCGCCGGCTTCTTCTTCGGTTAAGCGATGCTCGGCCACCAAGCCGGCCAAAAAGCGACAGTCGATGCGCCTTGCTACATCGTGCCGTGCCGGTATTGATAAAAACGCCCGTGTATCGTCGTTAAAACCTACAGTGTTATAAAAGCCAGCGGTTTCAGTTACCTGATGCCTAAAGCGCAGCATGCCTTCCGGGCTGTCGTGGAACCACCAGGCCGGGCCGAGTTTTAACGCCGGGTAGTGGCCTGCCAGCGGCGCCAGTTCACGGGCATAAGTGGTTTCGTCCAGCGTAAACAGAATGATGTTTAAACTGGCTTCGTTGCCGTATTTCTGCAGCAAAGGTTTAAGCGCCTGCACGTATTCAGTCGGGCTGGGGATATCGGCGCCTTTATCGGCACCAAAACGCTCAAAAATCACCTGGTTGTGGTTACGGTGTGCACCGGGGTGAATTTGCATTGTCATGCCATCTTCCAGGCTCATGCCGGCCATTTCGGTCAGCATCTGGCCGCGAAACAGCTCGGTTTCTGCTGCAGTGGCTTTACCGCTTAAACAGCGTTGAAATAATGCCGCGGCATCTTTCATGGCTAAGTCTGCGGTAATGGCAGTTGGGTGGCCGTGATCGGTCGCGGTAGCACCGTGTTCACGAAACACTTTACGGCGCTTACGCAGTGCGGCCAGATAACCCTGCCAGCTTTTGGTATCTTCGCCGGTTATTTCGCCCAGTTTAGCCACGTTAGCGGCAAAATCGGCGCGATCAGCATCTACCACGTCATCCGGGCGGAAGGTGGTAATAACGCGGGTTTCAAAGCCGGTGCCTTTTAGTTTGGCGTGGTGTTTTAAGTCGTTTAACGCCCCTTCAGTGGTGGCAATCAGCTCGATATTAAAACGCTGCAATAAGGCGCGCGGTTTAAATTCAGGCTTGGCCAACTGGCTATTAATGCTGTCGTAGTAATGATCAGCGGTTTCTTCACACAGGGTTTCGGTTAAACCGAATACATCGTGAAATACCGTGTCGAGCCAAATGCGCGACGGTGTACCGCGAAACAGGTAATAGTGTTTGGCAAAAATATGGAAGATTTTGCGATAATCGCTTTCAACCACAGCGCCATCTTTACGACGGATACCGAGCTCTTCGAGCTTAATACCCTGGCTGTACAGCATACGAAACACATAGTGGTCCGGCAGCAACAATAAGGCGGTGGCGTTGTCCCAGTTGGCGTCTTCAGCAAACCAACGTGGATCGGTATGGCCATGCGGGCTGACAATCGGCAAGTCTTTAATTTGCTGATATAAACGCCGGGCGATATCACGCACCACCGGATCTGACGGAAATAAACGGTCTGGGTGCAGTTCTAAACGACGACTCTGTGCCATTTTCAAGTCCTGTTATAAAAAGTGTTTAAATTCAATATCTGTTCTGATGTTACGTATCAGAGCGTCACGCCATTTTTCCAGATGGCAATTTCGCGGTTATCTGACTGCTCGTTGCGCGTAGCTTTGCCTGAGGCGACATCGATCAGATAACGGAAAAAGTCATGGCTGAACTGCTCGGCGTCCTGGCCTTTTTTCAGCAAGCCGCCGGCATCAAAGTCGATCCACTGTGGCTTGCGTGCAGCCAAAGAGGAATTCGACGAAATTTTTACTGTCGGTGCCGGAAAGCCCAGCGGCGTGCCCCGACCGGTGGTAAACAGCAGTAAGGTAGCACCGGCAGCGGTTAATGCCGTAGACGACACCGCATCATTGCCCGGCCCTTCGAGCAGCGTTAAGCCACTTTGGCTGGCCATATCGCCGTAACGGATCACCTGGTTGACGACCGCTGAACCACCTTTTTGAATGGCGCCGAGCGATTTTTCTTCCAGCGTAGTTAAACCACCGTCTTTATTGCCAGGGCTCGGGTTTTCATACACCGGCTGTTTGTTGTCGATAAAGTACTGCTTAAAGTCATTTACCAGGGTGACGATATCGCCAAACACCTGCTCATTTTGCGCCCGCGCCATAAACACCTGTTCGGCGCCAAACATTTCCGGCGTTTCGGTCAGCACTACTTTGCCGTTACCGGCGGCGACCAAATCGGCAATGCGGCCCACCAGCGGATTAGCAGTTAACCCGCTTAAGCCATCAGAGCCACCGCATTTCATGCCCATCACTAAATCGGATACCGGGCACGGCGTGCGTTTGTCGTCGCGCATTTTTGCTACCAGCTCTTCCACTGCAGCCAAACCCTGCTCTATTTCATCTTCCACTTGTTGAGCGTTAAAAGAGCGGATGCGGCTTAAATCAACGTCTTCGCTTGCTGCCAGCAACTTGCTTAGCTGATTGTTTTCACAGCCTAAGCCCATCACCAGTACACCACCGGCATTGGGGTGTTGAATAAGCCCGGCCAGTAAACGGCGGGTGTGGTTTAGATCATCTCCCAGCTGCGAGCAGCCAAACGGATGGGTAAAGGCATAAATGCCGTCGATATCATCGCTATATAGCTTGCGAGCCTGCTCGGCTACCCGCATGGCGGCTCGGTTAACGCAGCCTACGGTATTGATGATCCACAGCTCGTTACGGGTACCTACTTTGCCATTGCCGCGGCGATAGCCCATAAATTCAGTCGGTAAACCGGCCGGAAACGCCAAAGGCTGCGCCTGACAGCCGCTATAACGGTAATCGACCTGGCCGCTTAACAGCGTGGCAAGATTATGCGAGTGAATATGCTCACCGGCTTTGATATCAGTAGTTGCCGCGCCGATGGCAAAACCGTACTTAATCACACTCTCGCCTTTGGCAATATTGGCCAGCGCCACTTTATGCCCGGCCGGTACGGCCTGCTGTGCAGTTAACTGCGCAAACGGCTCTGGCAGCGCTGCGCCCTGCGCCAGCGGTTGCAGTGCTACCACCACGTTGTCGCGCGGGTGTACCTGCAACACCTGTAATTGCTCGCCGATATCTGCCGGTGTATTTAGTTTGGTACTACAACCGGGTTTTAGCTCTGTGCTCATGTTCAGCCTTCCTGCACCTTGTCTAGCGGTGGCAAAATGGGTTTAATAAATTCGATGTCCGGGACTGTTGCAGGCGGAAACCGGCTTGCCCTAAACCAACCGTTGACGGCATGGATGCCGGAATCGAGCCTACAGGGACGTATTCACGGCGTGTTGGTGTGGGCAAACCGGTTTGCGTCCCCGCGGCTGCAACCACACTCATACCAGTCATAATGTTAATGCTTCACCATTTAAGGTCAGATCGACCTGATCAATCTGCGCCACATTCTCCAGCACGCCAATGCTGACGGTTTGGTTAAACTGCACATGGTGCAAACTGACACCACTTATCGGCGCGCGCTCAAAACCGCGCAGCTCAAAGGCCCGCTGCGCTTTTTGTACGCGCAAATTGCTGATATGCAAATTCTTCACCTGCGGCAAATGCGAACCGGCATCGCCTTCTTCATAGAAAAAGTTAATCACGATAGCGTCTTTAACTTCGCCGATATCAATATCACGGATATAGATATTTTCAATTAAGCCGCCACGTACCGAGTTGGTTTTAATACGGATACCGCGATCTAAATCCGGGCTGCTCATGCGGCAGCGGCGGGCGAAGATATTGCGCGCACCGCCGGAGATTTCACTACCCAGCACCACGCCACCGTGGCCGGCGCGCATCATACAATCCTGGATCACCACATTTTGTACCGGTGTTGCCAGCCGGCGGCCGTCGTTATTACGGCCGGATTTCAGTGCAATACAATCATCGCCGGTATCAAATAAGCAGTTTTCAATTAATACCCGGTTGCTGGATTCCGGGTTACAGCCATCAGAATTCGGGCCGTGGCTAACGCAGTTTACGCCGCGCACTATCACATCTTCTGACAGCACCGGGTTAATCAGCCAAAATGGCGAGTTACGAATAGTAATACCTTCAATCAACACCCGTTTGCAGCGGTATGGCTGAATAAACGGCGGCCGTAAATAGTTTTCTGTAAATATGCGCTCTGCTACCGGTACACCGGCTTCGGCCATAGCAAATAACGGCGTGCGGGTATTGGCCTGATCGGTTTTGGCATCTAACTGCCAGGGGGTATGTTTCCATTGCCCTTTCCACGGCCACCATTGGCTGTTGCTGCCATTGCCTTCCAGAATACCTTCGCCTGTTACAGCGATGTTTTCCTGTTCAAAGGCATAAATCAGTGGCGAGTAGCCCATCAGCTCTACGCCCTCCCAACGGGTAAATACCGCCGGCAGGTAGCGCTCTGGTTCAGGGTAAAACGAAAGTACGGCATCTTTTTGCAGGTACAGGTTTACATTAGACTTTAAATGCACCGGCCCGGTATTAAAACGCCCGGCTGGCACCACTACCCGGCCGCCACCAGCAGCGGCGCAGGCGGCAATGGCGGCTTTAATAGCTTCACTGCTATCAATGCCTACTTTGGCGCCAAATTCAGTAATAACAAAATCACGTTTAGCAAAGGTAGTAGGTGCGATAGCCGCAATAATGGCATCAGCCTGCTGCCACAGTACATCGTCGGCGGCATCGCTGGAAGAAGTTGTAACTGCAGACACAGACGAGCAGCTGTTTAATGACCATAAAGATAAGCCGACACCGGCCAGGCCTAAGGTTTTTAAATGTTGTCGTTTTTGTCTGTCTGTCATTAGTAACCTCTTTTTTAGGTGGCCACCGTTATCGCAATTGCCGGCGCCTTTACCTTATTTACAACTGAATTACGTTAGCTATTGGTACTATAATAACCAATTTGCCACCGGTGGCAAGTAAATCGGCAAACTTTTTGCCAGCGGTAGCAAAAAAGTTTGTCTGAGTTAAAATATGAATAAAACAGCTTAGTCGTTGCTGCCGGCTACTCTGGCGGTTGACTCCCGTACAACCAGGGTTGGTGCCACTTTGGCCGCAACGTTAGAGGCGGCCTTGTCGTTGTTTTCTATCGACATAATCAGCTTACTGGTAGCCAGTAGCGCCATTTGCCGCACCGGCCTTTTAATGGTGGTTAATGCCGGTATAACCCGTGAGGCCAGCATATTGTCATCAAAACCGGCTACCGAGAGCTGTTCCGGCACTTTAATGCCGAGGCTATGCGCCACCTTTAATACCCCGGCAGCCATTTGATCGTTATTGGCAAAAATAGCTGTTGGCTTTTCCTCTGCTTGCAGCAGTTGGCGCGCACATTCAATGCCGGTTTCGTAAGTGTTATTACCTTCAATAATCCAGTCTGGCTGCAGTTTAATGCCATAGGCCGATAGCCCCAGCTGAAAGCCTTCCATCCGCTCAGTTGACGATTTGTAACGCTGCGGCCCGCTGATAAAAGCAATATGTTCATGCCCCAGCTGGGCAAAATAACGCGCCATTTCAGCCGCGGCGGCTCTGTCATCTGACACTACGATATGTTTAGCATCATCCAGCGCCACTGAGCTTAAACGCACATAAGCACTGCCGGATTCTTTTAGCGCCTGCGCCAGAGTTTCAGATTCCGACACCGGCGGCAGCACAATAACGCCATCCAGCTTAGAGCGCTGCATAAAGCGCAGGCAGTCCTGTACCAGGGTTTCACTGCGATAGCGGCACGGATGCACTACCAGCTCGTAGCCGAGGTTAGAGCATACTTCCAGTACACCACGTTGCACATCATCCAGATAGAGTGCATCGGGGTTGTCGTAAATAAGGCCGAGCAGGTATGAACGGCTGGATGCCAGGCCCCTGGCCTGAGTATTGGGCGAATAATTTAGTTCGCTGATCACCTTTTCTACCCGGGTACGGGTGGTGTCACCGACACTAAGCGAACCGTTAATAACCCGCGATACCGTGCGTTTGGATACACCGGCAATACGGGCAACATCATTTATCGTGGCTTGTTTTTGCATAAGTCTCATCTTATTGACCACGCGCACTGTTAGCGACCAGCTGCGGCCTGTAAGTACAAAGTGCGATATCGATCGCCGTTTGTTTTACGCTGGCGATAAGATCGGTTTGGGCTTTTTTAGCAAACAGCACCAGCGGCCCGGTAATGCCAACTGCCGCCACTACAGCACCCTGGCTGTCGCGAATTGGCACCGCCAGACAGCGCACGTCGTCATGGTATTCCATATCGTCGCTAGCATACCCGCGTGCCAGTATCCGCTGCAACTCTGTTGTTAACTCATTTGGCTGTACCAGGCTGTGCGAGGTACGCCGTTTAAACAACCCGGCCTCGGCTAATGCCGTTAACCTGTCAAAATGATGAAATGCCAAAAACACCTTACCGGCAGCAGAGCAGTTAAAATCGGCAATGGTACCCGGCCTGGCGGCTAAACGTTGTGGATTAGGGCTGTCGCATACTTCTACCAACAAAGCGCCTTTGGCATGTGGTAATGCCAAATGGCAACTTAAACCGGTAGTCAGCGCCAGTTGCTGTAACATTGGCAAGGCCTGTTGCTGCAGGCGCTGCGAGCTTAATAAACTCAAACCCATTTTAAACAGTTGTGCCCCTACCAGATAGCGCTTGCCGTGCTTTTCCAGCACCTGCTCCTGACATAAGGTTTGTAAAATGCGAAACGCAGTCGTTCGTGGCACCGCTAAACGCTGTTCCAGCTCAGTTAAACTCAGGCCCTGATCCGACTCTGTCACCAGCGACAGAATACGGCAGGCATTGGCCAGATTGGGGATCACGTAGCTTACCATCGGTTAACTCCTGAGTTTACGATCTGTTGAAAACCAAGTTGGTTAAGAAACCAGCCGGTTAAAAGCCAAACTGTGCCGGCAACCATTCACTTATTGCCGGCACATAAGTTACCAGCATCAGCACCACAAACATGGCCAGATATAACGGCATTAACGGCCGGATAATGGCTTCAAGCTTGGTTTTGGCAATAGCACAACTAACAAACAACACGCTGCCCACCGGCGGTGACACCAGGCCGATAGATAAATTAAGTACCATCATAATGCCAAAATGCAGTGGGCTCATGCCCAGCTCTACCGCTACCGGCAGGAAAATCGGCGTAAAAATCAGCACTGCCGGGGTCATATCCATAAAGGCGCCTACCAGCAGTAAAATCAGGTTAATCATCAACAGAATTAACAGCGGATTATCGCTAAGCGCCAGCATGCCTGCACTTATTGCCTGCGGAATTTGCTCGTAAGATAAAATCCATGACATGGCCGATGAGGTAGCAATAAGCGCCAGTACGATAGCCGTGGTTTCAGCCGCTTTCATTAAAATGCCGGGCAGTTCAGTAGTGTTTACTTCGCGGTAAATGCCTACTGCTAATATCAGCGAATACACTACCGCAATAGCGCCGGCTTCAGTGGCAGTAAATACGCCGCTGACAATGCCGCCAATAACGAGGAAAATCATAAACAGGCTGGGCAAGGCTGCCGCCACTTTTTGTACCACCAACTTAAGCGGTAAACGCGCCGCTATCGGATAGCCCTTTAGTTTGGCGTAACCGGCACACACGATCATTAGTGATGCACCCAGCAAAATACCCGGCAGGTAACCGGCAATAAACAAGGCCGCAATCGATACGCCACCGCTGGCAATGGCATACACAATAAGAATATTACTGGGTGGAATAAGCATGCCGGTAGTCGCGGCAGCGGCAGTAACAGCGGCGCTGTAGTTAACATCGTAGCCCTGCTTTTTCATCTCCGGCAGCATAAAACTGCCAATGGCCGAGGTGGCCGCTACGGCAGAGCCGGAGATAGCGCCGAAAAACATACAGGACATCACATTAACCAGTGCCAGGCCGCCGGGTAACATACCCACCAGCGCCATGGCACACTCAATCAGCCGTTTGGCAATACCGCCGCGGCCCATAATCAGGCCCGACAAGACAAAAAACGGTATCGCCAGCAGCGCAAAGCTGTTAATGCCACCGGCCATACGCTGCGCCATGGTAGTAACCGCCGGCATAAAGTCGACACTAAGCAACATAGTGGCCAGCGTTGCCAGGCCAATACAAAATGAAATAGGTACGTTAAGCAGCAACAGGCCGAAAAACACCAGCAGTAATACCAGAATCGCCATTTCCATTATTGCATCCCCTCTACTACCGGTGTCGGTGTGTTACAGGCCATAAAATACAGCTGGCAAATACCATAAAAAGCAATCAGCACACCGGATAACGGCACCGCAATATAGATATAAGCCATCTTAATACCCAGTGCGGCTGACATCTGGTTTAGCTCATAGGTCAGTGCTACCAGGTTACCGCCACCAATCACCATTACGGCAATGGCAAAAATCACTACCGATGCTGTCAGCACCATAGCCAAACGCCGCTGGATTGCCGGTGGAAACTTCTGCGTAACGATATCCAGCCCCAGATGCACACCGGTACGATAAGCAAAGGCCGCTCCTACCATACCAATCCAGATTAAAAAGGTGCGTGACAACTCTTCAGTAATTGAGCTGGGCGCATTTAATATGTAACGCGATACGACCTGCCAGCACACCACCAGCACTATGCCGCCCATTAGCCCGGCCAGAAACCACTTAAGTAAGGTATCAACGACATGGATTAACTTAGTCATTTTTTGCCTCCATTTGCGCGCCAATATCGGCAATTTGCTGCAGTAAGGGGCCAATATCGGTTTGTTGCAGGCTTTGATGAAACGGCGCTACCGCATCACGAAACGGCTGTTTGTCCGGGTAAATTACCTTTACGCCGGCAGCTTTCACGGCGGCCAGTGCTTCATCAGAAGATTGCTGCCAGGCTTCGCGCTGGTAGGCGATAGAATCATTAGCGGCGCGCTGCAGCCATTCCTGCTGCTGGGGTGTTAAATCCTGCCATACCGGCAGGCTGACAATCAGTACATCCGGTACTGCGGTATGCTCATCCAGAGTGTAATATTTGCTTAATTCATAATGGCGCGATAAATAAAAACTTGGCGGGTTATTTTCTGCGCCATCTACCACGCCCTGCTGCAAAGCGGTATACAGCTCACCCCAATCTACCGGAGTGGCAGCGCCACCTAACTCCTCAACCATCCGCACTGCGGTTTGGCTGGCCAGCACGCGGAATTTTTTGCCACGTAAATCAGCCGGAGTATTAATTTCGGTATTGGTAGAATAAAAACTGCGGCTGCCGGCATCATAGTAACCCAGGCCGCGTAAGCGTGCCGGTTGCAGTGCCAGTAGCAATTCAGTGCCGGTTTTGCCGTTTAACACCTGCCATAAATGGGCGTTGTCATTAAAAATATAGGGTACGCTAAATACGCGCATTTGCGGTACAAAGCTTTCTACTGAGCTGGCCGACACTTTAGTCATTGCCAGGCTGCCAATTTGCAGCAGTTCAACTAATTCGCGTTCATTGCCAAGCTGGCCGCCGCTGTAGATCTCAATCTGCATAGTGCCGTTGGAATAATACTCAAGCCGTTCGCCCATTAACACCATGGCTTTGTGCACCACATGTTCCTGATCCAGCGCATGCGCCAGCCGTAAGGTGGTGACGTTCTGCTGTGGCTTACAGCCGATCAGCAGAGCAGCCGCCACCAACAGCAGGCCGCTGGCCCGCCGGGTGATAGTTCTCATAACTCGTCCTACCCTGTTGGAGTGGCATATCTTGCTGCATGCCTTACTCGGTACAATTGCTGCCTGAGGCAGCGAAAGGCCAGTTGCTACTTCATTGCACTGGCAGGAAATTTATCCATATCGTGGTAATCCAGGTTTTCACCGGCCATACCCCAGATAAAGGCATAATTACTGGTGCCACAACCGCTGTGAATAGACCACGCCGGTGATACTACCGCCTGCTCATTACCCACCCAGATATGCCGGGTTTCCTGCGGCTGGCCCATAAAATGGCACACGCGCTGATCATCACCGAGATTAAAATAGAAATAAGCTTCCATCCGCCGGTCGTGCTGGTGCGCCGGCATGGTGTTCCATACACTGCCGGGTTTGAGCACCGTTAAGCCCATTTGCAACTGGCAGGTTTGCACCACATCGTTAATCATCAGCTGGTGAATAGCCCGCTCGTTCGAAGTTTCCAGCGCGCCCATTTGCAGCACAGTGCAGTTATCCATCGTCAGGTGCTTGGTTGGGTAAGCATGATGCGCCGGGGCAGAATTTAAATAGAATTTGGCAGGTTTTGTACTGTCATTGCTGTGAAAGCTAACATCGCGTGCGCCCATACCAACGTACAGTGCTTCAGTGTTTTTCAGCTCGTAATCGGTGCCATCAACAGACACTTTACCGCTACCACCAACGTTGATAATACCCAGCTCACGGCGCTGCAGAAAAAACTGCGCTTTCAGCGGCTCTGGCGCGTCAAGCTTTACCGCGGCTTTTACCGGCACGGCACTACCGACAATAACGCGCTCGTAATGGGTGTAACACAATACCAGCTTGTCCGCCTGCATCAGGTTATCTACCAGAAAATGCTGGCGCAGCTCATCAGTGTCATAGTGCTTTACGTCATCCGGATGTGTCGGGTAACGGCTTTCAAATATAACTGTCATAAAAACCTCAGTTGAAAAGTAAATTATTTAGCGCGCCAGCCAGCCGCCATCTACCGCCAGTACATGGCCATTAACATAATTGCTGGCATTTGACGCCAGAAACACCGCGGCACCGGCTAAATCTTCCGGTTCGCCCCAGCGTGCCGCCGGGATGCGTGCGGTAATAGCGGCGTTACGCTCAGTATCGGCTTGCAACGCAGCAGTGTTGTCGGTACGGAAATAGCCCGGCGCAATGGCATTAACCTGAATATTGTGTTGCGCCCATTCATTAGCCAGTGCTTTAGTTACACCGGCAATAGCATGTTTGCTGGCGGTGTACGCCGGCACGGTAATACCGCCACTGTAGGATAACATCGAGGCGATATTAATAATTTTGCCCTGCTGGCGTTTAATCATTTCTGCACCCAAACGCTGGCTAAGTAAAAAAGCCGCATCTAAGTTTACGGCAATCACCTTATGCCATTCGCTCATCGGAAACTGATGCGCCGGGGCACGGAAAATAGTCCCGCCGCAGTTCACCAGAATATCAACTGTGCCTTGCGCCAGCGCTTGCTGTGCCAGTTGCTCTACCGCAGCCTCGTTACTTAAATCTGCTGCTAAACCCATGGCTTTTCCGCCCTGTTCTGTGATCATTGCTACGGTATCGCGGCTGCCGGCAACGGTTGAACTGGCACACAGTACTTTGGCACCGGCCTGCGCCAGCGCTACAGCAATAGCCTGGCCTAAACCGCGGCTGGCGCCGGTTACCAAAGCGGTCTGCCCGGCGAGAGAAAATAATGCTGCCATAACGGCCTCCTGCGGTTAAATAAACTTTGTCATCACGATATTTCGTTCATATATGGAACAAAATTAAAATTCGAAACAACTCTAAAATATCAATTAATCAATCAGTTAAGCCATGTTGGCGAGTTTTACTTACAAATTAGGCTGATTTTATTATCGCCAATAATTGACAGATTTTAGTTGATGGTGTTAGCTTTTTGCCATCGGTGGCACAAAATTGCAAGTTTTTTTTGCCACCGGTAGACAAAGCATATAGGCTGAATACGAAACAAGCAAATCAACAGGGAGCAAAGTCAGTTTGCTCCTGAAAAAACACAAAAAGCCAGGGCATGACTCAGGCTAAAACTACAAGTCAATTCAGGACGAGGTATATAAAATGGCTTATCGCAACACGCAATTCCGCCCCACTAAACTGGTGCGCGCGCTTACGCTGGCCGGTTTAGCTACCGTGCTTGGCGCTGCTCCGGCACTGCAGGCACAGCAAGCCGAAGAGCAACCAACAGCGCAAGTACAGGAACAAGACATTGAAGTTATTACCGTAACCGGTAGCTTTCGTGGCAGCCTGGCCAGTGCTTTAAACCAGAAGCGTTTTGAAACTGGCTCTACCGACACTATCAAAGCTGAAGATATTGCTGACTTCCCGGATCTTAACTTAGCAGAGTCTTTACAGCGTATCCCTGGCGTGGCGATCAGCCGTGTTGCCGGTGAAGGCCGGCAGATTTCTGTCCGCGGCTTAGGCCCGGATTTTACCCGCGTACGCATCAACGGTATGGAAGCACAATCTACCAGTGGTGGTACTGACGCAATCGGCGGCGCTAACCGTGGCCGTGGTTTTGATTTTAATACCTTTTCATCTGACTTATTCAGCGAACTAACAGTACGTAAAACGGCCTCTGCCAATGTAGAAGAAGGCTCGCTTGGCGCCACGGTAGACCTGCGCACAGCGCGGCCATTTGATTATGACGGCTTGACCTTTGCTGCCAACGTACAAGGTGGCTATAACGATTTATCTGAAGAAGTGGACCCTAAAGGCTCATTTTTAGTCAGCAATATTTTTGCTGACGGCAAATTTGGCGTACTGTTTTCTGCCGCTTATTCAGAGCGCAATATTAAAGACGAAGGTGCCAGCACAGTGCGCTGGAACAACGTCAATGACTTTGGCAGGTACCGCGGCGACAGCCAGGCACCGGAGCTGCAACAGATTAACGATGCGTTCCGGCCACGTTTACCACGCTACGATTCATACGAGCACAATGTAAAACGTACCGGTATGGCGGCGGCATTTGAATTCCGTCCCAGCCAGGAAACCCGTTTTAATCTGGATATTTTGTACTCTAAAGATGATTCAACCCGCCAGGAGGCCTTTATGCAGGCCATCCTCAATGCCGGCACTAATCGCGCTAACCTCGCCGCACCAGTAGCAACTGGTACAACCGGTAACATGAACGTTATTGATTACGAAATTGATAATACCAATACCGTAACCTATGCCTCTTTTGAAAATGCGCTGGTACGCAATGAGCTGCGTTACGATGAACTGTCTACTGACTTTCTGCAATTTAGTTTAAGCGGCCAGCATCAGTTAACGGATAACCTGAAAATTGATGCCATGGTAGGCCGGGCGAAATCTGAATTTGATAACCCGATCCAAACTACAGTGGTAATGGATAAATCAGGCTTAGATTTTAGCTATGACTATCGCGGTGGCAAACGTGATAACCCAGAATTGTTATTTGGCGCTGGTGCTTATGATGCTAATGGCTGGACTACCAGCAGCGTGCGGCTGCGTCCCTTAGGTGCGGAAAATACCTTTGATAATGCCGCGCTGAATCTGGAGTACGTGTTAAATGACAGCCTGACATTACGCGGTGGTTTACATTATAAAAAGTTTGAATTTGAAACCCGCGAAGCCCGTCGCCTATCTGGCGAAAACGCTGGCGGTGTGGTAATGACACCCGACCTGATTATGAATTACGACGCCGGTGTCGGTAGCCAGAATACCTGGGTTTTGCCTGACCTTGCTGCAATTGATGCAGCGTATGATATATACGGCAACTCAGGCGCTTTTGAAGTTGGCATCGCAACGCGATTAGTAGATAACTACTCAGCCGAAGAAAAAACCTTAGGTACTTATTTACAGCTGGCATTTGAAACAGAGGTGGGCGATACCACCATTCGCGGTGATGTTGGCGGCCGTTATGTTAAAACTGATCAGTCGTCTACCGCCTGGGCAACGCTGGGTGGTGTAAATGAGTTAATTACTGCCAAGCACGATTACAACGAGTTCCTGCCATCACTGAATCTGGTATTTGAACCACTAGAAGATGTGATTATCCGCTTTGGTTATGCTGAAGTAATGGCCCGCGCCGGTTTAGGCAGTATTCGCCCTAACGTTTCTGTTTCAGTATCCGGTGGTGCACGCAGTGTTAGCGGTGGTAACCCCACGCTGGAACCCACCAAAGCCAAAACTTATGACTTAGGCTTAGAGCTGTACTTTGATAATGAATCCTTGTTAGGTGTGGCGGTATTCCGTAAGGATATTGACAGCTATGTACAGGGCCTGCGTGAAACCAAGCCATTTACCGAAACCGGCTTACCTATTCAGGCAGCAATTGATGCCTGTAATGCCGGCCCTGGTTATGGCCCGGACTGTAATGAAAACGTAGAGTGGCAAACCAATACACCATTAAATGGTCCTGGTGGCAACCTGTATGGCTTTGAAGTGCAGTACCAGATGCCGTTTAGCTTCCTGCCAGAATTCTGGGACCGCTTTGGCTTTGTGGGTAACTACACTTACGTAAAAGCACAGATGGATTACATCAACGCCGATGGTCAGCTGCTGGCAACCCGCGACTTACAGGGCTTGTCAGAGTCTACCCGCAGCGCCACGCTGTACTATGAAGATGATAAATTCAGCGCCCGCGTGTCGCTGACCGATCGCTCTAAGTACCTCACTAACGCTATCGGCCGCGACAACAATGATATGGAAGGCACCAACGCTACCCGTAATATTGATGCCGCTATGTCTTATCAGTTAACCGACAACTGGCGCATCAGCTTTGAAGCACTTAACCTGACTGACGAAGTAGATGATCAATGGGTAGATTCAAGCGGCAACCGCTTAACCTACTATCACAGCACTGGTCGTCAGTACTACTTAGGCGCTCAGTACAAGTTCTGATATCGCCTCTGGGCGCTACCCGCTATGCTCCGGCATAGCGGTTTTAGTTTATCCGCAAAACGCTGAGCCACGGAAGGCCCGTTTTACCAGGCATGGACGTACGAATTGTAATAACAGGTACCTTATGGCCCGCATTCTTTTTGGCAAAACCTTGTTAAGTATCAGCATTGCCACCGTTGTCAGCGCTTGCTCGCCACAACCTTCTGCTACTGCTCCACAATCGGTTGGCAGCAACGATAGCAGCATTGCCAACCTCAGTGTCAGTAACCCATCCACTTTTGAGCGCAAAGAACAAAACCTGCTGCTGCCATTTAGTGATCTTGGCGTAACAGCAAGCCAGGCACAGGCGTTAGTGACACTGGAAGGCGGCAATACCGTGCCGTCACAACTGATTGATCATAATGGCGATGGCAATAAAGACAGCCTGTTATTACAGTTTGATTTCGCTGCAGCTGAGACAAAACAACTGCAGATCCTTAATGATACTGCGCTGTTTAACGCCCAGCAGTTTACCAAGCGTACTCAGGCAGAAATTTCGCGTAAAACCGGCGGCCAGTGGCAAGATGCCAAATACGTTGGCGGCAGCTTTGAAAATGTTACCGAGTTGACCCCACCCGCGCAATATACCGATCATTCCGAGTGGATCCGCTACGAAGGCCCGGGCATAGAATCAGATAAAGTCGGCTACCGCATTTATCTGGATTGGCGTAACGGTTTTGATGTATTTGGCAATAAAACCGGTAAGCCGGTGCTGCATCAGGTAGGGCTGGACGGCTATAAGTCGTACCATGAAATGGCCGACTGGGGTATGGATTTACTTAAAGTAGGTAAATCGCTTGGCGCCGGTGGTTTTGGCTACTGGGACGGTGAAAAGGTGCAGCTGGTTTCCACTGTCAGCGGCCACACCGCCAAAGTTATTGAAAACGGCGCGGTATATTCTGCGCTGCAAATTCAGTATAAAGACTGGCAAATTGCCGGCAAAACCACCAACTTAACCGCTAACCTGTCCATGACTGCCGGTAGCCGCCTGGTGCATACCCGCTTGTCTTTAACTGAGCAGCTGGACAATATCGCCATCGGTTTAGTGCGCCTGCCAAACACTAAGGTTTTGCATGGTAAATCCGAAGTTACCGGCCACAGCTGGACATACCTGGCCACCTGGGGTGAACAAACCCTGACCGGTGGCAACGATAAACTGGGCATGGCCATTTTGTATAAGCGTGGCGCCAATAAACAGCTGACCGGCGATGAAAACAGCCATGTCGCGGTAATGACGCCATCTGGCACCGAGCTGGAATATTATTTCCTTTCAGCCTGGGATGGCGAACCAGGCGGTATTAAAACCGAAGCTGAGTTTGTTGAATACCTTGAACAGGAAGTAGAAAAACTCACGCTAACCCCCAGGCTGTCACTTAAAACCGCGCTGTCTGAGCAACAAAAAGCTGGTGCTTTAACCGCCGACGTAGCATTAAACTGGAGTGAGCGTTTAGCCGCCAGCGAAATGGTACGGCAAACCCCTTACTATGCTTATGGTGGCTGGGATTACGAGCGCCAGCGCCCAAGTAAATGGGAATACACTACCGGCCTGCAGCTGCAAGCCTATGACGACCTGCTTAAAGTTAAACCTAATGCCCAGTGGCAACAGGTACTGACGGATGTTATCGACTCTTTTATTACCAGCGACGGTGATATCCGCACGTACAAAATCAGTAACCATAATATCGACAGTTTAAATACCGGCAATATGCTGCTGCGTGAATACCAGCGCAACCCCAAGCCAGAGTATAAACAGGCACTGGATTTACTGCGTAAACAGTTAGCTGAGCACCCACGCACTTCTGAGGGCGCCTTCTGGCATAAACAAATTTACCCGCATCAGCTATGGCTCGACGGCGTGTACATGGGTATGCCTTTTCTGGCCAACTACAGCAAAACCTTTGAACAAGGCCATGCTTTTGACGAAGTGGTAAAAGAATTTACTATCAGCCGCGACAAACTGCGCGACCCTAACACCGGCCTGTATTATCACGCCTGGGATGAAGCCCGCGAGCAGGATTGGGCCGACAAAAACACCGGCCTGGCCAGCCAGTTCTGGGGCCGGGGTTTAGGCTGGTTAGCGATGGCACTGGTAGATGTACTGGAAATTATCCCTGAAGATCAAACCGCACTGCGCCAGCCATTACTGGATATGACAGCCGAGCTGGCCGAAGCGCTGGTAAAAGTACAGCACAACAGCGGCACCTGGTATCAGATCCTGGATAAACCCAATGCACCGGGTAATTATTTAGAATCGTCCGCCAGCGGTATGTTTACTTACTTCTTCGCTAAAGGCGTAAATAACGGTTATCTGGATGCCCGCTATAAAGCCACCGCCGTAAAAGCTTACGAGGGCCTGGTAAATGAATTTATTCTGGTACATCCGGATAACAGCATAAGCTTAGTCAATACCTGCCAGGTTGCCGGTTTAGGCTTTGGCCGTGATGGCAGCTACCACTACTACATGAGTGAGCCGGTATTTCGTAACGACGCTAAAGCCAACGGCCCCTTTATTATGGCCGGCGTGCAAATAGCCAAACTGCTTGGTACTAACTAAGTTTCTTCCTGTGTTTAGCCGGTACTAAGCAGTATCCACCTGAGTGAGAACCGGCTTACCCTAAACTAACCGTTGAAGGCATGGATGCTGACAAATTCGCCGGGAGCGAATTTGAACAGCTCCGCTGGCCCACCGGGCAAACTTCAAGGATGAAGTTTGTAATCGAGCCTATAAGGACGTATTCACGGCGTGTTAGTGTGGGTAAACCGGTTCGTGTCAGATGCTTAAAACTTGCAGCCGGCTGCTTTTTTGGAACCTGATACTATGCAATTACACCTCTGGACTTTGCTCTTCCTGCTGTTTAGTACAACCAGCTTCGCCGATATCATCCGCCTGCAGGTGGCACAAAGCGGCGATGCGCCCTTTCGCAGTATTCAACAGGCTATAAACAGCCTGCCGGATAACGATACTCAGGCCATTATTCAGATTGGCCCTGGCGTCTATGCGGAAAAAATTTATCTCACCCGCAATAAAGTGGCGCTGATTGGTGCAGGTGCTGATAAAACCGAAATCCGCGTGGCAGAGCTGCGCACTAACTGGTTAAAGCAGCACCCCAGCGACTGGGGCGCGGCAGTGGTGAATATCCGCGCCAGCGACATAGCGTTGTTAAATATCAGTATTGTAAACAGCTACGGCGAGCTAACCGGTGATAACGAGCATCAGTTCGCGGTACGCGGCTTTGAACAGGCAACCCGTATTATTACCGCCAACTGCCGCATTATTGCAGGTGGTGCCGACACCTTAAGCCTGTGGAACAAAACCGACGGCATGTATTACCACGACAACTGCTACTTTGAAGGCCATACCGATATGGTTTGCCCACGCGGCTGGGCGTTTTTTAGCAACAGTACCTTTATCAATAAAAAAGCTTACGCCACCTTATGGCATGACGGCGAGTTAAACGAGCAGCAAAAAATGGTGGTACGCGACTCGCACTTTGACGGCGTGCCGGGTTTTATGCTGGGCCGGCGCCACTATGATGCGCAGTTTTACCTGATTAATAACCAGTACAGCAGCAATATGGCCGACAAGCCGATATTCCGCCATACCTACCCGACCGAGCCCGAGCGCGACCGGGCCAACCTGTGGGGTGACCGCTACTATTTTAGCCACAGCGATAACAAGCAGGTTATTTATCCGTGGCTTAAAGCCAATTTAGCTGAGCATCCAGCGCAACTATCACCGGAGCAAATTACTGCAACATGGACCTTTGCTGGCCGCTGGGATCCGGAACAACAGGTAAAAACGCTCTTGCAACTAAATAAGGAATAACACATGAAGTATCTGCTTATTTTGGCTTTATGCTTTGGCTTTAGCCAGGTGCAAGCCACTGAAATACCGCCGGTAAAACTGCACCTGGTCGGCGACTCTACCATGTCGGATAAACCCAACCTGGCCTACCCCGAGCGCGGTTGGGGCCAGCTGTTGCCGCAGTTTTTGTTACCGCAATTAACCGTAGTGAACCATGCGGCAAATGGCCGCAGCACACGGCGGTTTTTAAATGAAGGCCGCTGGCAATTACTGTTAAGTGAGCTTGGCAAAGGCGACTACGTGCTGATCCAGTTTGGCCATAATGACTCGAAAGAGTCAGATCCGGCACGCTATGCCGCTTTTGACACTGACTATCAGACATTTTTAACACAATTTATTGCTGATGTACGTGAGCGTGGCGCCACGCCAATGCTGGCAAGCTCAATTTGCCGGCGTAACTTTGCCGCAGATGGTAGCTTAAAACGGGATCTGGCCGAATACGCCAGCGCAGCTGCCAAAGTGGCCAGTGCAACAAACGTCAGCTTTTTTGATTTACAGCAGCTAAGTTGCGATTTCTGGCAACAGCAGGGTAAAGATAACAGCCAGCCATATTTTATTCAGGTACCGGCAGCTTTGTATCAAAAATTTCCGGCAGGCACTACAGACAACACCCATCTAACACTGCAGGGCGCCAGCAAAATAGCACAGCTTTTTGTACAGGATTTAAAACGCCAGCAGCATCCACTGGCGGCTTATGTGTACCGCGAATTGCTTTGAGAAAAAAGTCTTTAATTTTGCTCAATTTTTGCCGTTGCAGCCGATAGCCTGACATGTTTAGGATATCGGTAAGTAGAACTTATGCAACGGAAGGTATTATTTTTTAACGGTAGTTTTCAATACGGTGTGGCGGACAATTTTATTCAGGGTCTGATCCAGGCGTTAAATGCATACCACTATGATGTAATTAAAATTGATCTCAGTAATAAAGCAGAGCTTAAGCAGCAGCTTAGTGCAGTAATGGAATATGAAATTGCGTTTACCTTTTCACTGAATGCCCTAGGCAATGACTTATTGCCATATCTGGCCAAGGTGCGCGCTGCACCTTTTTATACGCTGCTGCTGGACCATCCTCTGCATAGTCTGCAACGTTTTTTTGGCACCCATATGACATTGCTTTGTGTCGACTTGCAGCATGTCCGTTTTGCACTGGCACTAGGCATGCAGGCACATTTTTTCCCACATGCTGTAACGGTAGATGACTTAGAGCCGCGGGCAAACGCCAGCGCCAGACAAGGTATATTGTTTCCGGCCAGTTACTTTGATCCAAACCACCATTGGCCTGCCATTCAACAGTATTTCCCGCTGGCAGCTGGGCTAATGCAACAGAATAGTATCGACAATATTACTGAGCTACTGCTGGAGCTGGATTTTATGCAGACAAACAAGGCACCGCGCATTGCTTTGGACAAGCACAGTATTACTTTGCTGGTATACTGTGATTTATATCTGCGTGGCCGAAAACGTAACCAGTTAATTACACAATGTGCCGAGGCCGGGATCAGCCTGAATATTATTGGTAACGGCTGGATACCGGAACGGCAGATAGCCGTGCATCAGTATCTTCCGGCGGAGAATTTCACTGTATTACAACAGCGTATTGCCAATAGCCGCTATGTATTACATCAGGCGCCTGGCTTTACCCATGCTTTACATGAGCGTTTGCTGTATCCGTTGCTACATAATACGCCGGTGCTAACTCAAGATAATACGTTTTTGCAGCAATACTTCAGCAATAACAACAGCATTTGCTTTTATCGGGATGTGAGCCATCTTAAGGCAATACTGGACAGTGCAAACGAGGTATACGATGAGCAAGGTCGCCAGCTCGCCTTGCAAAAAGAACAGTGGTTGCATCGTTTACAGCATTTATTGCTTTAAAAAAACCGGCGTAAAGCCGGTTTTTCTGCTGAACAGCTGCCGCTTTAATCCGGTGCTTTAGACACGCCTACCATTGCCGGGCGTAATAAACGGCCGTTTAATTCGTAGCCCTTTTGCATCACAAATGTCACCGTATTAGGTGCAACATCTGCTGATGGCTGAATACTCATGGCCTGGTGGTGCTCAGGGTTAAATGGCTGGCCTTGCGGATCAATTTGGTTTACGCCGTATTTGGCTACCGTATCCAGAAAGTTTTTCAGGGTCAGCTCAACGCCTTCAACCACACCTTTTAATGCTTCATCTTCACGGTTGATAAAGCCCAGCGCCCGCTCCAGGTTATCTACTACCGGTAACAAGTCACCGGCAAATTTCTCCAGGGCAAACTTATGGGCTTTTTCAACGTCCATAGTGGCACGACGGCGCACGTTTTCAGATTCGGCTTTAATGCGCAGCATCAAATCCTGCTGCTCTGCCACACGGGCGTTTGCGTCGGCTAACTCGGCTTCAAGTTTGGCAATAATTGCCTGCTCACCCGACAGCTCTACTGTGTCGGCATGCTCATTGGCTTGCTCTGGCGCATTGTCGTTTGGCTGGTGTTGCTCTGTCATGTGTTACTACTCCCAAATTAAGTAGGTGTATTATGGGGATACCTGGCGCCGATTCAAGTTTAAATTTAATTGGCGCGCACAGGCTTCCACTAACGGGATCAGCCGGGCGTAATTCATTCTGCGCGGCCCCAGTAAAGCAATAAAGCGTTTTGGCTGTTGTTGATAACGTTGCACTATGACACTGACATTAGCCAGCTCAATAAAACCCGACTCTTTGCCCAGCAATAACTTGGGTTGGTCATCCTGTGTAACGGTGTGCAGCAAGCGCATTAACCCCTCCGACTGCTCCAGCATTTGCATTACCTGCTGCAGTGCCGGGTTTTGCTGATATTCTGGCGCCAGTAATAACTGATGCTGGCCGTAAATTAATGGCTGATGCTGCTGCAGTTCATCCAGGCTTAGTTGCCCCAGTACTTTTTGCAATAGTTGCTGACACAAGCCGGTTTCGCTACGCACTATGCTGCCAAGCCGTTCAATACCATCCTGCCACTGGCCGCCGCCACCTAAGGCCGCGTTTAACAAACATAACGCCTTACTCAGCGTATTGTTGTCTATGGCGCTTTCACAGTGCAGCACACGGTGCAAAATATCGCCGTCTTCATCTATTACTACCAGCAATAGCCTGTCACTGGCCAGGCGCACTAAATCAATCTGCCGCACAATACGGCCGTCGGCTTTAGGCGCACTGACAATAGCGACAAAACCGGTAAGGTTAGTCAGTAGCTGCCCGGCTTGCTGGCACAATAAAGACACCGGCAACTGCGGCGTAAGCCTGCGCTGTAGCTCATTATTCCACATACTGGTCAGTGGCTGCAGTTGCAGCATTTTATCGATAAATAAACGGATACCCGCAGTGGTGGGAATACGCCCGGCCGAGGTATGCGGTGAGCGGATTAACCCCTGCTGTTCCAGTGCCATCATGGTGTTACGCACCGTGGCCGAGCTAACGGCCAGCTGAGCATGATCCGCCAGCAACTTTGATGATACAGGCTGGCCATCCAGCAGATACTGTTCAACAATCAGCTTTAAAATCAACTCAGATCGGTTCAGGGCTAACGTCATGCAACATACTCACTTCATCATTGAGCTTGGATATGGGGGCAATAAGCGCCAATTCAAGTAAAACACGGCGCTAGTGTCCAACGCAGCCTGCCGTTATACTGCGCTAACGCATTGAAAGGAAACTGCTATGCAACATGCCTTTACCACCATTGGCCTGATTGGCAAACCACACCATCAGGGCGCTAATAATACGCTGATAAGCCTGTACAGTTTTTTACAACAGCAGGGGCTGAAAGTTTACGTTGAAGAGCGCGTAGCGCAGTCGCTTACGCTGCCGGGTGTAGAAATACTTGATCTGGTAGAGCTGGGTAAAAAATGCGATCTGGCCATAGTGGTAGGCGGCGACGGCAATATGCTCGGAGCCGCCCGCGTGCTGGCCAGGTTTGATGTTGCCGTATTGGGTGTTAACCGCGGTAATTTGGGGTTTTTAACCGATTTGGCGCCGGAAGATTTTCAACAGCCGCTTAGCCAGGTGCTGGCCGGTAATTTTGTTACCGAAAAACGTAACCTGCTGGAAATCTCCGTACACCGCCACGGCACGGTGAAAAGCAGCAACAGCGCAGTAAACGAAGCCGTGCTACACGCCGATAAAGTAGCGCATATGATTGAGTTTGAAGCCTACATCAATGACGAGTTTGTTTACAGCCAGCGCTCTGACGGCCTTATTATCAGCACCCCTACCGGCTCTACCGCTTATTCACTCTCCGGCGGCGGCCCGATCCTGACCCCAGATTTAGACGCCGTCAGCCTGGTGCCAATGTTTCCGCATACGTTAAGCAGCAGGCCGCTGGTGGTGTCGGGCAATAGCGAAATCAGGCTTAAAGTGGCCAGCACTAACGATGCTCACTTACAAATCAGCTGCGACAGCCACGTTATTCTGGCCGTAATGCCAGGCGACGATATTTATATCCGTAAACACCCCACCCCACTTCGGTTGGTGCATCCGCCGGGTTACAGCTACTTTCATGTGCTGCGTAATAAGTTGGGCTGGGGTAGCAAACTTTATTAAACCGCTGCTTGCCTATTGTACAATTCCTGTATAAAGTTACTGTATAAATAAACACTGCTATTTTTCACAGTTGTTCTGTAGCGTAACTTTATTCAGGTTGGAGCATCGCATGCTGTGTCATCTGCATATCAGTAATTTTGCCATTGTCCGCGCGCTGGAAATCGATTGGGCCAGTGGTATGTCTACCATTACCGGTGAAACCGGTGCCGGTAAATCTATCGCTATTGACGCTTTATCATTGTGTTTGGGCGAACGGGCCGATGCCAGCGTAGTGCGCCCCGGTGCAGATAAAGCCGATATCGTCGCCAGCTTTGATATCAGTAAACTTAAAGCCGCCCAGCAATGGCTGGCAGAGCAAGACCTGGCCATGGGCCACGAGTGCATTGTGCGCCGCGTGGTTAGCAGCGAGGGCCGCTCGCGTGGTTATATCAATGGTGTGCAGGTACCGGCACAGCAACTTAAAGCCCTTGGCCAGTATTTACTCAGTATTCATGGCCAGCACGCGCACCAGCAACTGCTAAAAAGCGACTACCAGCGCCAATTGCTGGATGCGTTTGCCGCCAACAGCACAACACTGGATGCTACCCGCCAGGCCTGGCGCAACTGGCAGCAATTGCAACGCGAGTACGGCGATTTACAGCAATCGCAACAGCAGCGCGATGCCCAGCGCCAGTTGCTGGAATATCAGGTAGCTGAGCTGGATAACTTTGCCCCGCAGGAAAATGAATACCCCGATCTGGAAGCCGAGCACAGCCGCCTAAGCCACGGTAATACGTTATTAAGCCAGAGCCAGCAATGCCTGCAGCTGTTATATGATGACGAACAACAAAATATTTATCAGGCATTATCTGTCGCTACCGCCCAGTTAGAACAGCTGGCAACATTAGACCCGGCACTGAATAACATAGCCCAGATGCTAAACGATGCACTGGTACAAACCGAAGAAGCCAGCCGCGAACTGCGCCGTTATGCCGACAAAGTTGAGCTGGACCCGGAACGTTTAGCACAGGTAGATGAACGCCTTGGCCTGTGGCTGAACTTATCGCGTAAACACCAGGTAGCCCACGAGGCCCTGCCTGCACTGCACCAACAACTGTCTGCTCAGCTGGCAACCCTTACCGGTAACGACAAACGCCTGGTGCAACTGGCCGCTGATATTGGCCAGGCCGAGTTAGACTACATGGCACAGGCAGAGCAGTTAAGTGAGCAACGCCGCCAGGCTGCTAACGCACTTAGCCTGCAAGTTAGCAAGAGTATGCACGAGCTCAGCATGGCAAATGCCCGCTTTGAAATACAGCTAACCACTATGGCAGCCGAGCAGGCTAGTGCCAGCGGCATTGATGCTATTGAATTTCAGGTATCTACCAATCCTGGGCAGCCGTTACAGGCCATGCATAAAGTGGCGTCCGGCGGCGAATTATCGCGCATCAGCCTGGCAATACAGGTAATACTGGCCGACAAAGTAACTACCCCTACCCTGATTTTTGATGAAGTAGACGTAGGCATCAGCGGCCCGGTTGCGGCCGGTGTCGGGCGTTTATTGCGCCAGTTGGGTGAAAGCACACAAATTATTTGTGTTACACACTTACCACAGGTAGCCAGCCAGGGGCACCAGCAACTGTTTGTGGAAAAGTATACCGACGGTATCGCCACAGAAACCCGTATGCGCACCCTGGGCGACGAAGAGCGTATCAGTGAAATTGCACGCTTGCTGGCAGGTGAGAATATCAGCGCCAGCGCCCTGGCAAATGCCCGAGAACTTTTATGTGCACCGGCAGTCTGAAAGAAGGTTTTTCACAAGGCTTGTCATAGGGTATGATAAAGCCAATCAGATTAAGCAGAAGTGACAGATGAAAGCAGTAATTAAAACCTTATGCCTGGTAGTTGGCATACTTAGCCTTGGTGCCTGCAGCAGCTGGATTTACCGGATAGATATTCCACAGGGCAACTTTTTAGAACAAAAAGATGTAGATAAACTGCGCGTAGCCATGACCAAAGAACAGGTAACTTATGTATTAGGCAGCCCGGTAGCCAGCAATGCATTTGACAACGACACCTGGCACTATTTTTATGCCCTCAAAGGTGGCCGGGGTAATAACTTTGAAAAGCAGCTGATTGTTGAATTTAAAGACGACAAATTGCAGGATATAAAAGGCGATTTTGATAAATCGGCCGAATTTAGCACTCCGCTGGATATTTAAACTCTGTCTTAGATAAAAAGATCGTACACAAAGCGTAAGCCGTAAAAAAACCAGCTGTTAAGCTGGTTTTTTTATTCAGTGGCGTTTTTAACGTCATGTGGCCGGCCACCGGTTACTTTGTCTGCCCGGCCTTCTTCTTTGGCTTTCTCGGCCCGGCGGCGGCGTAAATCTTTGGGATCGGCAATCAACGGCCGGTAAATTTCAATTCTATCCCCTGCCTTTACCGCATCATCAAGCTTTACCGGCCGGCTCCAGATCCCTACTTTTTGTACTGCCAAATCAATTTCAGCAAACTGCTGTAAAATGCCCGAGCGCTCAATAACCTGCTGCACGGTACTGTTACGGTTAACCGATAATGTCATCAGGCTTTGCCGCTCTGGCAGCGCATAGGCCACCTCTACCATGATCTGATCAGACATGGTTTTCTCCGTATACTTGTTTGGCCCGTTGCGTAAAAGCATTCACCATGGCCGCGGTCAGCTCGCCAAAAATTTTACCAAAAGCAAACTGAATAAGCCGGCTGGAAAATTCAAACTCCAGCCTTAAAATAACCTTACAGGCCGTTTCACTTAACGGCTGAAACTCCCAGCCACCATGTAATTGCTTAAACGGGCCGTCTACCAGCTGCATAGCAACACGATGATATGGGTACAAGGTATTACGGGTGGTAAAAGAATGGCCAATGCCCGCCTTGGAAACCGTAAGCGATGCCACCATCTCTGTTTCAGACTGGCTGACAATACGGGCAGAGGTACAGCCAGGCAGGAATTGCGGATAGTCAGGTACAGCGTTGACTAAGTCAAACATCTGCTGTGCACTGTAAAAAACCAGCGCACTGCGCTCAATTTGTGGCATACTCTCTCCCCTTTAGACCCGCCGCCGATTGTAACAGAATAACGCGCTGCAACAAGGCTTGAGCCAACGCTGACCAATAAAACAGAGCTGCGACAAATAACGAATTATGAGTAAAAAACAAGTTAGTAAAAACAAAAACGGCACCATAGCGCAAAACAGAAAGGCCCGGCACGAGTACTTTCTGGAAGACCGCTATGAAGCGGGTATGGCTTTGCAGGGCTGGGAGCTAAAAAGCATCCGCGAAGGTAAAGTTAACCTGTCAGATTCTTATGTCATTTTGCATAATGGCGAAGCTTTCTTACTCGGCGCGCAAATTCAGCCGCTAAAAAGCGCCTCCAGCCATGTGATATGCGACCCTGAGCGCAGCCGCAAGCTGCTGCTGCACAAGCGCGAGCTGGATAAGTTAGTCGGCTTAAAAGAACGTGACGGCTTTACCCTGGTAGCCACCGCCATGTACTGGAAAGCCTGCTGGGTTAAGCTGGAGTTTCATTTAGCCAAAGGTAAAAAAACCTTTGATAAGCGTGACGATATTAAAGACAGAGACTGGTCACGCGAAAAAGAACGCATGATGAAGCACTCTAAGCGTTAACCGTAAAATAATACTTGAAACTTCTGCCGCCCAACCCCATCTAAGTAAGGCGACAGGAAAAAACGGTAAAGGTGCAATGCTTGCTTGTGTAACAACAGTCAGCTGCGTACAATAGCCAAACACTATGGTGTGTAAGTGTTCCATACAGAATTCGGGGCTGATTCTGGATTCGACGGGATTCACGAACTCCTAGGTGCATGCCGAGGTGCGGTAGGCCTCGTAAAAAAACCGCAAAAAACTAGTCGCAAACGACGAAACATACGCAATCGCTGCTTAATAGGCAGTAGATAGCTCTTCCCCTCACGCATGTCTGTAAGCTGAGACTCTGGAAGATCACCCCTAACAGAATCGCGTCGCGTCTTCGCCTGGAGACAACACGTTAAAACCAATCAGGCTCGCCCGACGATAGCCTGCCATTCGGCGCTCATAGGGTTAACTAAATGAATGTGCTAAGCATGTAGTACCGAAGATGTAGGTTTTTCGGACGCGGGTTCAACTCCCGCCAGCTCCACCAAATAGCAAAGGCCAGCAGAAATGCTGGCCTTTTGTTTTTCTGCCCCTCCCTCCTTCCCTTATATTTACACCTTTGACCGACAGAACTTTGTAGGTATATACTTATACTATCTAGTTTCTGGAGGTGATTATGGATACTGGCACAGTGTTTAAGAATAATAATACCCAAGCAGTACGCTTACCGATTGAAGCGCGCTTTCCTGACGATGTGAAAAAGGTAGCGGTTCGCGTTGTGGGTAAAGATCGCATACTTACCCCTGTGGCTAACAGCTGGGATTCGTTTTTCCTTCAAGGCCCGGCGGTAACTGATGACTTTATGACGGAACGGGCATCGCAGGAGCAGCAAGAACGGGAAGCCTTTTAATGCTGAAATATATGCTTGATACCAATATCTGCATATACGTAATAAAACGCCGCCCTGTTGAAGTATTGGAAACATTTAACAAATACGCTGGCTTAATGTGTATAAGCTCAATCACTTACGCAGAACTTTGTCACGGCGCAGAAAAAAGTGCTCGGCCAGAACAAAACCGCCTGGCAGTAGAAGATTTTGTTTCCAGATTAGCTATTTTGCAGTATGGTGAAAAAGCAGCACAACATTATGGTGAAATCCGTTCTGGGTAGTGTTCAAAATTCTGTGTCATTTCATTAAACTAAGCGAAAACGAGATGACACATGACCAACCCAACTTTCGATATACAAGCAGCCATTCAGGCATTACGTGATGGCAAAGGTTTGTCTGGTAA
>Ga0209070_100030_pt1 | contig 256789 bp, 240 predicted proteins | sample SynthPrep_5_END__FD_187205 | JGI IMG/M metagenome (GOLD analysis project Ga0209070, IMG submission 187205) | Synthetic microbial communities from Ohio, USA - SynthPrep_5_END_DS10_MetaG (SPAdes) (version 2) | ecosystem: Engineered > Bioreactor > Aerobic > Activated sludge | place: USA: Ohio...
CTTCCCTGTGATGCAGTCGCGATAAATCCCATAGGGATTTACACTGGTAACGCGGGGTGGAGCAGCCCGGTAGCTCGTCAGGCTCATAACCTGAAGGCCGCAGGTTCAAATCCTGCCCCCGCAACCAAATTTTACGAAGAGATTCAACACGAAAGCCCTCTCATTGCAGAGGGCTTTTGTGCGTTTTGGACCTAGCACAGCGCAAGCACAAATCCCGCCCATCATGGCTCGCCTGAAAATCAGTCTGTTGGTAGCAGGACACAAAACGTGAATCAGCTGACGGTAGACAGGGGTAATTGCATACTTATAAATTGCTACGCAACATATGTGCTCCAGCAGCCACAGGCCTGACCGGCGGACTTGCCGTATGCTGAGATTCAGCGCATGCGCCGCCGAGACCATTGTCATTCGACCGGCAATCACCTCTAACAAACCTCGACCCTCTGCAGATCGCGCTTGCTCATCGTAATCAGTCCTATCTGCAATCTCCTAGAACTCAGTCAGACCCGGGGAGTGTGACATTCTAACTTTGCAGAAACAGGACACATTAACTTTGCGAGGTGAATACTAGGACAGATGCCGCGCTGATTTGTATCCTATCAAAAGCATGAAAGCTCTCCCCGGCTTAGGGATAACGCGTCAAATATTTGCTGCGGTGAATATCTCGAAGGGAAGGAGATGTTGCGTGACGGATGGCGTTCTGTGTGTATCCAGCGCATCGACCATGGCGCGTACCAGTGTTTCCGCCAGCAGAACCGGGGGATGTGACAGGACCGCCTTTATGACGCCATCGGCCAATCCGGCGCGCGTCTCATTTGTCAGTTCGTGAGCCACCACCACCAGACGGTTGGATGAGGTGGTGTCGCATTCGCGTAAGGCGCGCATCACCCCTGTAATGCCGCCACCCGCAACGTAAAGGCCGACCCAGTTGTCCTCTGATTTCAGAAGTCTTTGGGTAATCTCGTAGGCGATTTCAGGCTCTTCACGGGTCCCAAGCGTTTCCATCATCTGAAAGTCCGGGGCGCTCTCCCGGAAGTAGGATCGGAACCCCATCTCGCACAGTTCCTGGGAAAGATATCGATGACTTCCGACAAAGACTGCAACCTTGCCCGGATTGGGGTTCAGGTTGTCTATGAACCATGCCGCCGTTCTACCCTTTTTGACGCAATCGTTGCCCACATAGCCGGTGCGACCACGAGCGGTCAGATCAGAAATCATCGTGAAAACCGGAATACCTTCTTGCTCTAGCCCATCGACTGCCTGATTGATCTGCGGGTGGTCGGAGGTGATAACGCTGATGGCATCGCATTCTCGGCTCATCGACAACATCGTATCGGCGGTTTGTTCAGGTGTCAGTTCGTCGTCAAAGCGAATGATGGCTCTGCCGTGGGCTTCGGGATAAGTCTCGACTGCCTTCGTTAAAACCTCTGCCCACATCCGGTACAGCTTGCGGTGCGACTGCTTCAGGAGGAAGCCAAGTTTTACTCTCGGCTTCTCATTTTCAAGCCGTCGCTTGATTGCGGTCACACCATGAAAGCCGATTTTTTCAGCAGCGGCGAGCACGCGTTCAGCCGTTTGGGGCCTCACCGGATCTCGTCCGTTCAGGACGCGATCTACGGTCGAGACTCCAACATTTGCGGCCTTTGCGAGGTCTGAAATGGTAGGGCGCGACATGGATAAGAACTCCCAGAATTTGAAAGTAATTATGGGAGTTTCTGAGAGATTCGTCCAGTGCCAAATTGACAGAATGGTGGCTGTTGTGGTGATTTATCACGAAGGAAGAGGAGCCATTCGTCGATAAGAATGGATCGTCGCGGAAACGCGATTTGGGAGGAATGCAGAAATGTCTGCCGCAATTACGATGCATCCTGACGGGTGTGCGAACGATATCGCTTTGCCGAAAGGCGGCCTTGTTCTCGAAATGCGCGAAATCGTCAAGGCATTTCCAGGCGTGCTTGCCCTTGATCGCATGAACCTCAAGGTTCGCCCCGGTACGGTTCATGTTCTCGTTGGAGAAAATGGCGCCGGCAAGTCAACCCTGATGAAAATCCTGAGCGGCGCCTATTCGATCGATGGCGGTGAGATTCTCTTCAAGGGTGAAAAGCTGGCAGGACAGGACACCTCGGGTGCCCTTGAGATGGGTATTTCGATGATCCACCAGGAACTCAGCCCCGTCCTGGACATGACGATTGCGGAAAACATCTTCCTTGGTCGCGAGCCGATGGTGTCAGGCAAAGGCCTGTTTTCCCACTTTGTCGATTTTCGCAAGATGAACACCGATACACGGTTGCTGCTTGCGCGCGTCGGATTGAAGTTCGATCCCGAGACGCCGATGCGCGACCTCTCCATCGCGTCGATGCAGCTTGTCGAGATCGTCAAGGCCATTTCTCGCGAGGCGTCGCTGGTCATCATGGATGAACCAACGTCGGCAATCAGCGACACGGAGGTTGCGATGCTGTTCAGACAGATTGCCGATCTGAAGGCTGGTGGTGTCGCCATTATCTACATCACCCACAAGATGGATGAGATTTTCCAGATTGCCGACGACATCACTGTCATGCGCGACGGCCAGTTCGTTGGCGCGGGGCCAGCTACCGAATACAACGAGACAAGACTGATCTCACAAATGGTTGGCCGTACCATTTCCAATATCTTTCCGAAGGAAGAAGTCCCGATCGGCGAGGTCGTTCTGTCAGTCGAGAACCTTTCGAGGCATGGCGTGTTCTATGACGTCAACTTCACGGTGCGTGCCGGCGAAATTGTCGGTCTGGCGGGCTTGATCGGCGCAGGGCGCACGGAAGTTGCGCGCGTGATCTTTGGTCTGGATAGCGCTGATGAAGGCTCGGTCCGGCTCAATGGAAATGCTCTGACGCTGACGTCTCCCGCTGACGCTATCGCGAGCGGGATCGCCATGGTTTCAGAAGACCGAAAATCCGAAGGTCTGGTTCTCTGCCGATCCGTGGGAGAAAACATATCGCTTGCCAATCTTCGCAAGTTCACGTCGGGCCTCTTCATCAGCGAGCGGCAGGAAGAGACCGCCGCACAGCGTATGATCAAGATGCTGCAGATCAAGACGCCCGATACGGCGATGATTGTCGAAAACCTGAGCGGCGGAAACCAGCAGAAGATCGTTCTTGCCAAATGGCTCTTGGGAGATCTGAAGCTCCTGATCCTCGATGAGCCTACCCGCGGCATCGATGTAGGATCGAAATCTGAAATTCACCGCCTCATGACCGAGTTCGCACGACAGGGGCTGGCCATCATCATGATCTCGTCGGAATTGCCCGAAGTGCTCGGGATGAGCGATCGCGTCGTAGTGATGGGCGAGGGGCGTGTGGCGGGAGAACTGACAAGAAGCGAGGCGAATCAGGAAAACATCATGCGCTTCGCTACGGGAGGACATTGATGAGTACTGACCAGATGACAACCAATACCAAACCGCGTCTGAGATTGAGTGATCTCGATTTCGCGCATATCTATCGCAAATATGGCACTATTCTGATTTTCGTCGGGATATTCATTCTGGCGTCGTTTCTCAGTCCGACATTTTTGACTGAAGCCAATCTCACCAACGTACTTCGGCAGGTTGTCGTTGTCAGTCTGCTGGCATGCGGCGTGACCTTCATCATCATTCTCGGGCACATAGATGTGTCGCTCGGCTCCGTGCTGGCGTTGTGTGGGGTAATTTCCGCGAGCGTGATGGCAACGACCGGCAGCATAACGCTCGCGATCATTGCGGGCATTGCTGTTGGTATTGTCACAGGAGCGATCAACGGCTTCGTCATTACATTTTTCCGGATCCCTTCGTTTATCATGACCTTGGCAATGACGACGGTCGCGCGCGGGACGGTCCTGCTCTACACCGCCGGCGCCCCGGTTTCAGGTCTGGGTGACTTCAAGATCATCGGTCAGGGATCCATCGGGCCGTTTCCGATCTCGGTGCTTATTCTGGTGGCATTTGCCCTGATATCCTGGGTCCTGCTGAACAAGACCAAGTTCGGCCGCTATATCTACGCCGTTGGCGGAAATGAGCGCGCGGCACGGGCGTCAGGTATCAACCCGGACAGCATAGTCATGCGCGCCTTTATCTTCAATGGCATCCTTTGTGCTGTCGCCGGTATCGTTCTGATGTCGCGCATCAACTCCGGTCAGCCGGCGGGCGGCGTCGGCTATGAGTTCGACGCGATCACGGCAGTCGTTGTCGGCGGCACCAGCCTGATGGGCGGTACCGGAACGATAACCGGAACAATCGTCGGTGCGATGATCATCGGCGTCATCAACAACATCCTCAATCTCATGAATGTCAGCTCATACTGGCAGCAGATCATCAAGGGACTGATCATAGCCGTGGCCGTGATCCTTGATGTCTGGACCAAATCGGCCCGCAGAAAGAAGAAGGCCTGAAAAAGCGGCTCAGCCGCCGATGAAAACGGCGGCGGGCAACCTCTGTGTCCGCGCAAAAGCGCCCCACCAAATGACATCACCATTTCAATCGGGAGGAGACCCTATGAAACTGATCGCGAAAATTGCCCTAGCCTGCGCCGTCTCGGCAGCCGCGCTCTCAGCAAGCGCAGCCTCGGCAGCCGACAAGTTCGTCGTCGGATATGCCAACATGGCAGACACGGACGTGTTCGTCATGGCGCGTAAGACGGCCTTCATCGAGGCTGCCAAGGCAGACAAGGACATTGACGTCAAGTTCACCGATGCCAATAACGACATCAGCAAGCAGCTTGACCAGATCGACAATCTCATCGCCCAGAAGGTCAATGCGATCGTTGTGGTCCCGGTTGACTACGAGGGCATCGTTCCAGGCGTTGAGAAGGCCAATGAGGCCGGTATTCCCGTGATTGCCCTGGGTATCCAGTCGGCGGGCGGTAAATCGACATTCGTCGGCTCCAAGAACATCGATGCCGGTAAGCTGCAGGCTCAATACATGAAGGACAATCTGCCGAAGGACGCGCAGATTCTTTATCTCCAGGGCACACCAGGCCTTTACCACTCGCAGGAACGGATGAAGGGCTTTGAAGAAGGTCTCGATCGCCCTGACGTCAAGATTATCGCGAACCTTTCCGGAAATTATGACCGCGCCGAAGGCATGAAGGTTACCGAGGACTGGATCCAGAGTTTTCCGAAGTTCGACGCAATCATTGCGGCAAATGACCAGATGGCACTCGGCGCTCTCCAGGCCCTTCAGGCTGCTAACCGTCTTAACGGTGTGATGATCTCCGGTGTCGACGGCGTTCCCGATGCGCTTCATGCGATCAAGGCGGGCGAGATGTCACAGACGATCTTCCAGAACGCTGCCGGTCAGGCGGAGGCCGCTTTCGAAGTCGTTGAAACCATCAAGAAGGGCGAGCAGCCGCCAGCCGAAAAGCTCGTGCCGTTCGAGTCAATCACCAAGGACAATGTCGACCAATACGCGAAGAAGTAATTCCCCCCAAGACGCGTGCCGGGGCGCGGTGCCCCGGCGCGCAAAGCATACAGGCATTTTTTGGAGCCAATGGAAATGATGCGTCTAAGCCTTGTGACCGACATTCTCGGTCACCTCTCCTTCGAAGAGATGATCGATACAGTTTCGAACCTCGGTTTTGAAGCCGTTGAGCTAGGATGTGGCAACTGGTCAAAGGCCCCGCATTTGCGGCTGGATGAACTTCTTGCAAGCGAGACCGCACGTTCCGATTTTCTTGATGCGCTCAAGCGTCGCGGACTGACGATTTCGGCACTTAATTGCTCAGGTAATCAGCTGCATCCGGGCCCGAGCGGAGCCGAACATCGCGCCGTTGTCGACAAGACGTTCCGCCTTGCTGAGAAGCTCGGTGTCAAGACTGTGGTAATGATGTCCGGATGCCCGGGCGGCACACCGACCGATCAATTGCCAAACTGGATCACCCACGTCATTTTGCCGGAGCATGAGACCGCTCTCGACTATCAGTGGAACGATGTTCTCATCCCCTACTTCCAGAAGGCGGGACAGCTAGCGAAGGAGTGCGGGATCAAGATTGCCATCGAAAATCTTGGGGCAACGATGATCCACAATCCGGCCAACATGCTGCGTCTGCGAGAGCATGTTGATCCGGTTGTCGGCATGAACTTCGATCCCAGCCATCACATGTGGATGGGCGGCGATCCGATTGCAGCAGTCCGGTTGCTCGGCGATGCGATCCACTACATGCATGCCAAGGATGTGAGGTTGGAGCGTACGCTCGCCGAAGCCAATGGTCTGATCGATACCTATTGGATCAACGACATTGCAAAACGTTCCTGGAACTACGTCGCACTTGGACACGGCCATGATGTGCAGTGGTGGAAGGAGTTTTTCGCAGTCGCCCGTCTTACTGGCTACGACGGCCCGGTCAGCCTCGAGATGGAAGATGCCGGCATGGAGCCACTGATCGGCGTCAAGAAATCACTGACCACCCTGAAACTTGCGCTGCCGCGCGACTTCGACTGACAATCCCTCGACAGGACAAATCAAATGACCCTCAAAATCGGTGTTATCGGAACTGGCGCGATTGGCCAGGAGCATATCGAGCGCCTTCATAACAGGCTGGTTGGCGCAACTGTCGTCGCCGTCAACGACATCAACAGAAAACAGGCCGAGGCTGTTGCTAAAAGTATCACTCCGGCGGCGCGCGTCTTCGACAGTGGTCAGGCACTTATCGCCGATCCGCAGGTCGATGCGATCGTGGTGACTTCCTGGGGGCCGACACATGAGGAATTCGTCCTTGCTTCCATCGCTGCGGGCAAGCCGGTCTTTTGCGAAAAGCCACTCGCCACGAGTGCACAAGCCTGCCTCAACATCGTCAACGCCGAAGTCGCAAGCGGGCGCCATCTTGTGCAAGTCGGTTTCATGCGCCGCTACGACCGAAGCTACCGGCTTTTGAAGCAGCAAATCGACAATGGCAATCTCGGCGCGCCATTGATGGTGCATTGCGCGCACCGCAACCCATCGGTTCCTGATGTCTACGCTGGGGACATGGCGATCACGGATTCATTTGTTCATGAGATTGATGTCCTCAGATGGCTTCTGGACGATGACTATGTATCTGCGCAGGTGGTTTTGCCGCGCAAGACACGTCACAGCCGCAAGGATCTCGACGATCCCCATATGATCCTGCTCGAAACCAAGAAGGGCATCAGGATCGACGTCGAAATCTTCGTCAATTGCCCCTACGGATATGACATTCAATGCCAGGTCGTCGGTGAAGATGGTATTGGCTATCTGCCTGAACCGATGAGCGTCCTGTTGCGCAAGGAGGCAAAGCTCAGCCACGAGATCCTGCAGGATTGGAAGTTGCGCTTTATAGACAGCTACGATGTCGAACTACAGGAATGGATCGGGTCCGTGAAGGCTGGCGTCGTGCGCGGGCCGACTGCCTGGGATGGTTATTTCGCCTCCGCGACTGCCGATGCTTGTGTCGTTGCCAAACATTCGGGCGGTATCGTGCCAATCGAAATCGGCAACCGCCCGGTTTTTTACGACCCGCAGCCAAAATTGTCGGCCGCCTGAGCGTCGAAATCAGGAAGGAGAGAAAACATCAATGAAACACGCGCTTGATCCCCACATGATCCGGCATCTTTCCCTTGAGGAAACATGCCGGAAAACCGCGGAACTGGGCTACGACTACGTAGAGCTTTCCCCACGCCCCGATTTTCTGTCGTGGTGGACTCGTCCCAAGGTTTATCCAGAGCGCGTGAAGTCGTTCAAGACGGCGCTCAAGGATCATGGAGTTGGGTTGGCGACGCTCCAGCCGATGTATCGCTGGGCAAGCCCCTATCCGGACGAATGGGAAGTGGCGATCGACAACTGGAAACGCGCCATCGAGATCGCCGTCGAGATGGAATGCCCGATGTTCGTTTCGGAATTCGGCCGCGGCGGCTCGCCGGAGCGCAGCCTCAACGACCGTTCCGGCCTGCATCGTCCGGAAACCTGCGAAGCGCAGTTCTTCCGCGCCATGGATATTCTGGTGCCGATCCTCGAACGGGAAGGGCTGGTGCTGTCGCTGGAGGCCCATCCCGAAGACTGGATCGAGGAGATCGCGCCGGCTATCGACATCATCAAGACCATCAATTCCAAGGCAGTGAAGGCCTCCTTCATCGCGCCGCATACGTTCTTCTACGGGCCGGACATGGTGGCTAACCTCCGTGCCACCGAGGGCCATCTTGTGCATGTGCGCCTTGCCGATACCTATGACCACAACAAGTCGTCGCAGCTGCGCTACATCGTCAATCCCCCCGGTTCCAAGGTCAGGGTGCACCAGCATACCGATTTCGGCCAGGGCGAGATCGACTGGGAGACCTTCTTTGCGACGCTCGCCGACATGAAATTCGACGGCGTGCTGTCCAACTGCGTATTTGCCTGGGAGGACCGTGCGGAGGACAGCATTCGTTACATGCGCTCGGAGACGCAGAGATATGTCGACAAGTACTGGAAGCAGTAATCGGGTTGAGGCAGGGAAAACACATGCGCATCGGACTGGTAGGATACGGCACGGGCGGGCGGCATTTCCACGCGCCCTACATCGCAGCAGCGGATGGAGTGGAGCTAACAGGCGTTGTCGCGCGAGCGCCCGAGACCATTTGCAGGGTGCAAGCCGATCTGCCAGATGTCGCCGTCTACGATAGTTTGACGGCGATGATAAATGCCGGAGATATCGATGCCGTCACCATAACGACGCCACCGCATACCCGACGTGAACTTGTCCTGGAGGCAATCGCGGCCGGCCTGCACGTCGTTGCTGATAAACCCTTTGCTCCCAGTGCCGCAGTCGCCCGCGAGCTCGATGAAGCCGCAAAGCAAGCCGGCGTCGTTCTTGGCGTTTACCATAACCGTCGTTTTGACGCCGACATCCTGACGTTGAAAAAGGTTCTGGAAACCGGCCAGCTCGGCGCGTTGTGGAGAGTGCACTCCCGCATGGAGTTCGATGATCCGGACACGCTGGAAGCTGGGCCGACGGGAGGGCTGCTACGTGATCTCGGTAGCCATCTCGTGGATCAAATGCTCTGGCTGATCGGGCCTGTCAAACACGTCTCGGCCTACATCGACATGGCACAAACGGCGCAGGGCAACACCGACGCCGGGTTTGTCATCAATCTGATGCATGCCAACGGTGTGCACTCTCATCTGTCGGCATCGAAACTCAACCGCCTGACGACGCGGGAGTTCAGGGCCTATGGAAAAAACGGCAGCTATGTTTCTTTCGGCACCGACGTCCAGACGCAGGCGATCTTCGCAGGGAAAAAGCCGGCGGACGACCTGCAAGGGTGGGGGTACGAAGCACCCGACCGATGGGGAGTTCTGAAAACGCGAACACGTGAGGAGCGTGTTCCGTCGGAACAGGGCCGCTATCATTCCTACTACGAAGCTTTTGCGAAGGCCGTTGACGAAAAAGGTGAGCCTCCCGTCACCGCAGAGCAAGCCGCGGCAACTCTTGCAGTTCTCGATGCTGCCCGCCTGTCCGCAATTGAAGGACGAACCATTCAGATCGAGCCGTAGCGGTTTTTCAAACACCCGGACGCGGTAACAGCACCGTCTCCAGTCATTAACTCAGCCAATGCGCGTGCAGGCGGACGCATGCCTTGATCAGGTCGTGTGTGCAGCGGAAAGACGAAGATGAATAAGCAACTCGATGTTATCACCATCGGACGGTCCAGCGTCGATCGCTACGGTGCACAGGTGGGTGGCCGTCTGGAGGACATGGGAACCTTCCACAAATACATTGGTGGCAGCCCCACGAACATTGCATGTGGCGCAGCGCGCCTCGGAATGAAAGTGCAGTCATCACACGCGTCGGTGACGAACACATGGGCCGTTTTATTCGTGAGCAACTGATCCGTGAAAAGGTTGATACCCGTGGTGTGACTACGGATCCGGAGCGGCTGACCGCGCTTGTTATCCTTGGCATTCGCGACGAGAACCAGTTTCCGCCGGTCTTCTATCGCTATCGATGATGATCTGATCAGCGAAGCGCGTGCGGTCGTTGCTATCGGAACACATCTGTCGAATATCCGAACAGAGGCGGCTGTGATGAAGGCATAGCCGTTCTGCGTCGCTAGCGGTCGCTTCCACAATTCTACCCGCGTTCCCCACTGCAGGGCGGTCCCGGAAGCCCGCGACCCATCGCTTCTGAAATTGTCCCGACGAAGCCCATGCTGTTGACGCTCAGGATCTACTCCGCAGCTCGCAATGGACCGAGCGTAACATCCGTTGTGTAGTTCTCGCGCATGAAGTTGATGAAGTTGTCCTGGAACTGCCGCGTGTGAGCGTGGGCCAGCTCGTCAGCCAGATCGATATTCCGATCGCGGACGGCCTCGAACATCTTGGTATGCTCGTCAGTCAGGAGATAGCCTTCGTGGGTTCTCTCAAGATACTCGAAATGCAGATGAAGCATGCGCTGTCCCTGCGAGAGAAGCTTCTCGTAGAAGGACGCGAGATATTGGTTCTTGCCGGCGTAGGCGATCGCCATGTGGAATTCCTTGTTGGCCTCCGACATGGCGAGATGGTTTCCGGTCTTGACCGCGGCGGCGAACGCCTTGTCGCGCTTGGCGATAACCTTGAGGTCGGCGTCCGTTCGTAGCGCCGCCGCCAACCGCGTGTTCATCCGCTGGGCGATATCGAGCGCCTCCACGTACTTCGGAAACGTTGCGACTTCGATCGGGGCGACGATCGTGCTGCGGTTCGAAAGTGTTACGACCAGCTCGTCCGAGCCGAGACGGATGAGAGCTTCGCGCACCGGAGCGCGGGACATGTTGAAGCGCTCTGCGAGCGTCGTCTCGTCCAGGAGCTGGCCCGGAGGAAGTGCGAGCGAGAGAATCTCATTTCTCAGGCTTTCATATACGCTTCGCGAGCCGGTTCCGCGCACCCGCTTCGTTTCAGTCTCGTCAGACACTTAGGTCCCTTTCTTTCGCAATGCGGCATTGGGCCAGAAAACCCCGCTGCTCGCAATGTAATTTTTTCGCTTGACTTTGTCGACACGCTGTTGACATTTTATCGTCAGTCGACACCAAGCCGACAGATAAGAACAAAAGAACGGCTCAAGCCGACGAGTGGAACAACGCGCTTCGCGCACAGCAAAGAGGAATGCCGATGCTTTCGAAGATGATAACGTCCGCCTTGCGGGCGATGCCCGCGCTCGCCCTGGTGGCAGGTCTGTCCGCCACCTCTGCCCACGCCCAGACCGCCGAAGGATACTGGCAGGGCGTCCAGAAGGCCGGTGTTCTGAAATGCGGTGCGGCCGTCGCCCCGCCTTACATCATGCGTGATCCCGCGACTGGTGAATACTCGGGCTTTTACGCCGATCTTTGCCGTGAATTCGCCGACGCCCTCAAGGTCAAGGCTGAGTTCGTCGATACGACCTGGGACAACATAGTAGCGGGCCTGCAGGCGAGCAAGTGGGACGTCTCCCTGGCGCTCAACCGCACTCCGGCGCGCGCCATGGCCGTCCAGTTCTCGATCCCGGCGATGGAGTACCAGATCTCTCTCGTCTACAACAAGAACAACCCGAAGATTCCGCAGGGCGCATCGTCGGTCGCTGACGTCGACAAGGCTGGCGTCACGATCGCTGTCATGTCGGGTACCGCGCAGGACAAGGCCATTTCGGCCGCGGTCAAGACCGCCACGATCATGCGCCTGCCGGGCAACGACGAGACGCGCCTGGCGCTGACGTCCAAGCGCGCAGACATCCTGGTGGACGCCTCCGACACCAACCTGCTTCTGACGCAGGCGAATCCAGACTGGGCGGTTGCACTCAGCCCGACGCCGGCGCTCGCCAAGCAGGGCGTTTCCTTCGGCCTGCCGCACAACATGTCTACGGCCGATGTCGAAGTGGTCAATATCTTCCTTGAAGAGAAGGTCGCGACGGGTCACGTCGACGATTTGATCAAGAAGGCGGTCGATCAGGTCCTCAAGGGCTCGAACTAACATCGCCAACAGCGCTGACGCCCATTGGTCGGCGCTGTCCCGCACTCGATGTAAACCGAGATCGGCCATGACCATGTCTTTCAATTTACCTCTCGTTAAAATGCAGGCCCTGCACAAGAGCTACGGCGACGGTGCGATTCAGGTGCTCAGGGGCATCGACATCGAAATGAAGCCCGGCGACCGCGTCGTCGTCATAGGTCCGAGCGGCGGCGGCAAGAGCACGCTTCTCCGCGTCATGATGGGCCTCGAACAGATTGACAGCGGTTCGATCAGTTTCGACGGCAAGCCTTACATCTCTTCGGAGGGGCCAGCCAAGAAGACCCTCATCGACACCAACGTTCGTCGTTCGATCGGCATGGTGTTTCAGCACTATACGCTGTTCCCACATCTCAGCGTCATCCAGAACTTGATGCTCGCACCATGCAAGGTCCGGGGCGAACCGAAAGCGTCGGCGCAGGCCCGTGCCCAGGCTCTCCTTGAGCGGTTCGGCCTGGGCGCGAAAGCCAAGGCCTACCCGGCCCAGCTATCGGGCGGCCAGAAACAGCGGGTCGCCATCGCGCGCGCCCTGATGCTCGATCCCAAGCTGATGCTGTTCGACGAGGTGACTTCTGCGCTCGACCCGGAACTTGTCAGCGAAGTCGAGCAGGTGATCATGCAGCTCGCCTCGCAGAACATGCCGATGATGATCGTCACGCATGACATGTGGTTCGCAAAGAACATCGCGTCCCGCGTCATCTTCTGTGCCGGCGGCGTCGTGGTCGAAGACGGTCCGCCCGAACAGGTGCTCGGTTCTCCGAAGGAGGAGCGCACCAAGGAATTCATCGACCGCGTTTTCCACATCAAGCAATAGGAGGTGGCGATGAACTACACGTTCGACTTTAACTCCATTTCCTTTGCACCACTTTTGCGGGGGCTGGTGGTATCGCTCGAGCTGACGGTCGCTGCGAACATCATAGGCGTTATCGCCGGCTTCGGCCTCGCCCTGCTGCTGATGAGCCCGTACCGGCTCCTTCGCATGCCGTTCATGCTCTTCGTCGAGTTCTTCCGGTGTACGCCTGCGATCGTCCAGATCGTGTGGATCTTTTACTGCGTGCCAATGCTGTTCGACGTCTTCCTCGATCCAATCACGATGGGGGTGATGGCGCTCGGCCTCAACCTCACAGCCTTCAACGCCGAAGCTTACCGCGCGTCGATTCAGGCGGTTCCCAGGGAACAGCTCGACGCCGGGATCGCGCTGGGGCTCAATCCTTGGCAACGCGTTCTCTATATCGTGTTTCCGACCGCGTTCCGCGCCTCGGTTCCGGTGCTTTTAACAAACGGCATCGTCATCTTCCAGCAAAGCGCGCTCGTCGCCATCGTTGCAATCGCCGACCTTATGTATGAGGCGAAATCGCTTGCCACCGAAACATATCGTCCGATCGAAACATTCACCGTCGTGGCCCTCATCTATTTCGCCGTGTCGTTCCCCGTCACCCAGATCGTCGGGTTTCTGGAACGCCGTCGTCAAATGCTCGCAAGCTAGGAGGCTCATATGTCGCTTGATTTCTCCGTCCTCGCAAGGTTCGAACATGCGCTCCTTCTCGGGCTCATGACGACGTTGGAGCTCACGGCGGTCTGTATTTTGTTGGGATGCATGCTTGGCTTCCTTGCCGGCCTGGCGCGAACATCGCGCAGCACCTTTCTTCGCCTGATTTCCGGAACCTACGTCGAGTTCTTCCGCGGCACGCCCGTGCTCATCCAGCTTTTCTGGATCTTCTTCTGCCTGCCCCTGATCCTGGGCGTCGAACTCTCTAACTTCGCATCCGGCGTCATCGCCTTGACGCTCTACATGGGAGCGATCACCAGCGAGACGTTTCGCGCCAGCCTCAAATCGATCGGGCCTGAGCAGAGGGATGCATGCGTCGCCCTCGGTCTGCCGTCGTGGGTGCAGGTGACCAGCGTCATTCTTCCCCAAGCCGTCCTGCGCGCGATCCCGACGCTTCTGTCGAACTGCGTCAGCCTCTTCAAGGAGAGCGCACTGGTCTCGGCGGTCGGCATGGCAGACCTGATGTTCGTCAGTCAGAACATTTCCAACAACACGGCCAGGCCTGTCGAAGTGCTCACCGTGGTCGCTCTCATCTACTTCGTCATCGCTTTCCCCATCACACGAGCAGTCACGCTCGTCGAGGGACGTATCCTCAAGAAACTCGCAATCTAGCGGCCCGTTACAGGAGAACAATTCCATGAAACTTTCCGGCGTCATGCCCGCGCTCATCACCCCGTTCGACGCGAACGGCAAGGTCGATTTTAAGGCCTACGAAAAGCACCTGACTGCGCTGCGTGCCGCTGGTGTCACGGGCTGGGTTCCGATGGGCTCGACTGGCGAGTATTCCGCCCTTTCAAACGACGAGCGCCTTGAAGTGCTCAAGTTCGTGAAGGACTTTGCGAATGACGGCGAGATCCTCATCGCGGGTACTAACGCGCCTGCCACCCGAGAGGTCATCGAGAACACGTTGAAGGCCAAGGAAATCGGTTACGACACGGTGCTGCTCGCAACGCCGTTCTACACCCGTCCGACGCAGGACGAACTCCTCTCGCACTTCAAGACGGTTCTGAAGGAAACCGACGTCAATCTCGTTCTCTACAGCTACCCCTACAAGGACGGCGTTGAGATTGGCTTCGACATCCTGGACGCGCTCGCGGACGATCGGCGCGTGCTGGGGATCAAGGAAAGCTCGGGATCCCTCCAGCGCGCCATCGACATCCATTCGCGTTACAGTGGCCGCATCGACCTCGTATCCGGTTCGGACGACATCGCTCTCGACTTCATGTTCTGGGGCGCCGACTCCTGGATCTGCGGACCCGCCAACTGCATGGCGAAGGCCTGTGTTGACCTCGACCGGACCTTCCGCTCGGGCGACCTGAAGGCCGCGCGGGAGAAGATGATCGTCCTCTATCGCGCGATGAACATCCTCGAAAGCGGTAAGTTCGTGCAGAAGGTGAAGTACGGCTGCGAGCTGCAGGGGCTTCCGGTTGGTATCACCCGCGCTCCGCTCGGAGAGCTGACCGCCGAAGAGAAGGCCGAATTCAAGGCTGCGATGCAGCCGATCCTGAATTGGTAAAAGATGCGACCGGCCGGAACAGACCTCCGGCCGTCTTCCCAAGATCGAGGAGCTGAAGTGTCTCAAACCATCGTCGTCGGTGCCGGGATCATCGGCACAGCAATCGCATACCAATTACAGCGTCGTGGCGAGACCGTGGTGCTCCTTGATCGCAACGAGCCGGGGACGGGCGCGTCCTATGGCAACATGGCGAGCATTGCCGTGACTGAATTCATGCCTGCGTCCCGTCCGGGAATCTGGGTGCAGATGCCGGGATGGATGCTCGATCCCGAAGGCCCGGTTCGTATTCGACCCTCCTACATGCCAAAGCTTATCCCCTGGTTCCTGCGCTTTCTATCAGCCAGCCGACCTTCAAAGCTTCGCGAGTTGGAGTCGGCGGGCGCTGTCTTGTGCCGTCGCGTCTACGAAGACCTGGATGCGCTACTCGACGAGACCGGCCTCCGGCACATGATTTCCGCCGAGGGTTGCCTCAGCGTCTACACCGACGAGGCCGAGTTCAGAGCCGACCACGAACATATCGAAATTCTCGACCGGTTTGGCTTTCGATATGAAGTCCTTGGCAGCAACGCCATTCGCGACCTCGAACCTGCGATCACCACGAAGATTGGCAAGGCGGTGCTCTTCCCGGACAACCGGTCCATAGCCAATCCCTATGAGCTCGTCGTAGCGCTTGCGGACCAGTTCAAGAAGCTGGGCGGTTCCGTTCAGACCGGCGAGGTCGTGGGCTTTGAACATGAAGGCGGTGGCGTCAGCGCCGTGGGCTTGAAAGACGGACGAAGGATTGAAGCGGATAGGGTGGTTCTCGCCGCAGGGGCATTCACTGGGCGACTGTCGGCCATGCTCGGCGAGCCGATCCCCCTCGAGACCGAGCGCGGCTACCATACGCAAATCCAGGCGCCCGGCGTCTCCATGCGTCACTCTCTCATCTGGCCGGCTCGTGCCTTCATGGTCACGCCGACCGCAGGAGGCATCCGTGTTGGCGGCACGGTCGAGATGGCGGGGCTCGACGCCGCCCCTGACTACCGTCGGGCGAAGGTGCTGGTGAAGCGGGCAAGGGAAGCGCTTCCCGAGCTGCAGGTGGAGGGCGTCACGGAATGGATGGGCCATCGGCCGGCTATGCCCGACACGGTGCCGGTGATGGGCCGGTCCGCAAAGAGAACGAATGTCTGGTACGCCACGGGTCACGGACATCTTGGCCTGACTTACGGGGCCACCACAGCCCGTCTGATGACGGATCTCATTACGGGCGTTGCGCCGCCCGTCGACATGAAACCCTATCGCGTCGACCGGTTCTAAACCGGCTGCGACCAACGAAGGCAAGGGAACTGACAATGCGAACCGAACTCTATATCGATGGCAAATGGGCGAAGCCGGTCAAGGGTGGCTCTTCCACCGTGACGAACCCGGCGACCGAGGAAGTCATTCAAACGATTGCTTCCGCCACGGCCGAAGACGTCGACATCGCGGTGAAAGCTGCTCGCCGGGCGTTCGACAAGGACGGTTGGCCTAAGCTCACGGGAGCGCAGCGCGCCAAGTATCTGCGCGCGATCGCGGACGGTATCCGCGCCCGGCAGTCGGAGATCGCCAAGCTTGAAGTCCTCGACAATGGAAAGCCGTTTCCCGAAGCGGACTGGGATATTGCGGACGCTGCCGGTTGCTTCGACTTCTACGCGGACCTCGCCGAGCAGCTCGACAACAATCCGGAAGAAATCATCGCGTTGCCGGACGATCGCTTTACATCCAAGGCGGTCAAGGAGCCGGTCGGCGTGGCCGGCGCGATCATCCCCTGGAACTTCCCGCTTCTGATGGCCGCCTGGAAGGTGGCTCCGGCCCTCGCGGCAGGATGCACGATCGTCCTGAAGCCTGCAGAACTCACCTCGCTTACGGCGCTTGAGCTTGCGGCGGTCGCAGATGAGGCGGGGCTTCCTCCGGGCGTCCTGAACGTCTTGACCGGCACCGGCTCGGTCGCCGGGCAGGCCATCATTGATCACAAGGGCGTCGACAAGCTGGCCTTCACGGGCTCTGGCCCGGTGGGCTCGAAGATCATGGCCGCCGCTGCGCGCGACATCAAGCGCATCAGCCTCGAACTCGGTGGCAAGTCGCCATTCGTGGTGTTCGAGGACGCGGATATCGACGACGCGGTCGAGTGGGTCATGTTCGGCATCTTCTGGAACCAAGGACAAGTCTGCTCCGGCACGTCGCGCGTTCTGGTCCAGGATACCATCTACGATCGTTTCATGGCCCGATTGGTCGAGGAGACGAAGAAGATCAAGATCGGTAACGGCCTCGACGAGGGCGTGCTCCTTGGACCGCTCGTATCACGGAAGCAATATGAGAACGTCGTCGCCGCGATCGAGGGCGCGCGAAAGGCGGGAGCGACCGTCGCCAGCGGCGGCGAACGTCCGGAAGGCTTTGACAAGGGCTACTACCTGCAGCCAACGATCCTCACCGACGTGCCGCTGGATAGCGACGCCTGGATCGAGGAGATTTTCGGACCGGTCGTCTGCGTCAAGCCGTTCAAGACCGAGGACGAGGCGATCGAGCTTTCGAATGATTCCCGTTTCGGTCTCGGAGCGGCCGTGATGTCGAAGGACGACGCTCGCGCCGAGCGCGTTGCAGCCGCCTTCCGCGCCGGCATTGTCTGGATCAACTGCTCGCAGCCGACATTCACGGAAGCGCCATGGGGCGGCTACAAGGAATCGGGTATCGGCCGAGAACTCGGACACTGGGGTCTCGAAAACTACCTCGAGACCAAGCAGATCACCAAGTACGTGACCAACAAGCCCTGGGGCTGGTACATCAAGTGAGGCCAGCGAGCATGGAATTCGGAAAGCATCTCGACCTTCTTCTGGTTCATTGCCAGGGAGAACTTGGCCACGTCCTCGTCGGCGGCGCTCCGGAGATCCCCGGAGCGACCATGCTGGACAAGATGAACCATATCAATAATGTGGACGATAGTCTTCGCAGGTTCGTTACGTTCGAACCGCGTGCCAACGTCGCCATGTCGGTGAACCTGCTGGTCGCCCCGACACGGCCGGACGCCGACGCCGGCTTCATCGTGCTTCAGGCTGATCGCGCTCATCCCATGTCTGGCAGCAATTGCATCTGCTTCGTAACTGCCCTTCTCGAGAGCGGCCGCATTCCGATGGTCGAACCTGAGACGACCGTCAGGCTGGACACGCCCGCGGGCTTGATCGTGGCCCAGGCCCGATGTGAGAACGGTCGTTGCGTCGGTGTCAGCCTCAACAACGTGCCGAGCTTTGCAGAGCTGCTGGATCATGAGATCGACACCCCAGCGTGGGGGCGCATCAAGGTCGATATTGCGTTCGGCGGCGTCTACTACGCCCTGGTAGACGTTGGGCAAGTCGACCTCACGATCGCGCCCGACAACGCCCGGAAGCTCGCGGAGGCAGGGATCGAACTCAAGCGGCTTCTTGCCGAGCAGGTAAGTGTGTCGCATCCGACGCTGCCTGGCGTCGACGAGATCGCCTACGTCATGTTCCGTGACAACGAACCGGACGGTGCCGTACGCACTTGCACCACACTCCAGCCGGGACGCGTCGACCGCTCTCCGTGTGGCACTGGAAGCTCGGCAAATCTCGCAACGCTTCACGCACGGGGTCTCGTCACCGTAGGCGATGCGCGGACGTCCAGATCGATTATCGGCGGTGAGTTCATTGCCGAAGTGATCGGAGAGACCGAGATTGGCGGTCGCAAGGCCGTGCTTCCAAGTATCACAGGGCGTGGCTACGTGTACGGTCGAACCGAATTGCGAGTGGAAAGTGATGACCCGTTCATGACGGGTTTTGCATTGTCGGACACTTGGGGACCGCAGGTCGGCCTCCTGAAATGAGGTGAGAGATGACTAAGGCACTCGAAGGGCAGAACGTACTCGTGACCGGCGCCTCGGGCGGCATCGGCGTGGCTGTCGTCAAGCAACTAGCTGCTGAAGGCGCTCGGCCGATCATCCACTACGGGCGAGACATCACGAGTGCCGAGCGATTGCTTTCCGACATCGGCGAAGTTGGCTGGATCGTGCAGGGCGACCTTTCATCTGACGAAGGCCCCTTCGAACTGTGGGAGAGATCCCTGGCGGTGGCGGGAAGAATCCATGCGCTCGTGAACAATGCAGGGATCCGTACCGAAATCTCTATTGAGGCTTCCGCTTCGGACTGGAAGGCCGCCTGGCAGCGCGAGTTCCAGATCAACTTTTTCGCCGCCGCGGATCTCTCCAAGGAAGCTATCCGGCACTTCAAGGCGAACGGCGGTGGGCGCATCGTCAACATGGCGAGCCGGGCAGGCCAGCGCGGCTATGCGGCAGACGCGATGCCGTATGGATCGACGAAAGCTGCCCTCGTCAATCTGACAAAGTCGATCGCCCGCAGCTTCGGCCCCGATGGTGTGACTGCGATCGCGATCGCGCCTGGATGGGTACGCACCGACATGGCGGAAGAGTTTATCGCGACGCATGGAAAAGCGGCGGCGGTATCGGACATTCCAATCGGCGAGATGGCCGAACCGGGCGAAGTCGCCGAACTCGTTGCATTCATTCTACGGCCGGGACAGGCGTCGCTTAACGGCGCGACACTCGACGTCAACGGCGGAAGCTACATCAGATAACTTGGGGAGATTCCATGAAACGGTTTGAGAACAAGGTTGCGATCGTGACGGGTGCGGGCGGCGGCATCGGCTCTGCGATCGCGCGTCGCCTGGCGTTGGAAGGCTCGTTGGTCGTGGTCACCGACGTAAACGAAGAGGCGGCTAGAGAAGTTGTGAAGGGCATCGAGGCGGAAGGCGGCGCGGCACTCGTGATCGCTGCCGACATCTCGAAGAAGGATTCGTGCTTCGATCTAGTCCAGAAGGCATTCTCTCTCAAAGAGCGGATTGACATCCTTGTCAACAATGCAGGCATCAATCGGCGCGGAAACTTGTTGTCCCTTTCTGACGAGGACTGGGACATCAGCTTTACTGTCAACCTCGACTCGATGTTCCATCTCTGCCGGGCTGCGCTACCGCATATGATCGCCGGGGGTGGCGGGGCGATCGTCAACACCGCTTCTCAGTGGGGACTTTATCCGGCCCCGAACCACATCGCCTATAACACGACCAAAGCCGCCGTCGCCGCGTTCACGCAGAACCTTGCGCGCGACTACGCACCGGACAAAATCCGCGTAAACGCCGTCTGCCCAGGTGAAATCCATACGCCGATGCTCGAAGCCGGCGTCAAACGCTCGGGGCGGACGATGGCCGATCTCGACAAGATGGTTCCGTTCGGCCGGATCGGCAAGCCTGAAGAGGTTGCTGCGCTTGTCGCCTTCCTTGCCTCCGATGAGGCGGCGTTCATGTGCGGTTCGCTTGTCGAAATCACCGGCGCACAGGCCGTGGCCTGAACTGCCAAGCCGCTGGAAATGGCTGGGCGGGAGCTGTTGTTGGTTTCGGGACTGAAATCCGACAGCAGCCGTCTGAGGTTCCATAGTAGTGGTTATGGCGCAGCCGATAAGCTCGCAACGAATTCGGCTGTTTCCAGTGGCTTAGTACGCGATGGGCAAGGGTCGGAGGTTCAGATCCCTTCGAGAGCGAAACGAGGAAGTCGGCTCGGGCGCAGACAGTCATCAGTATCCGAGCTGAATATCCCATTCTATCTTACGCAACCAGCCAAACCTGATTGAGGATTTTGGCAGCTAGTGCCGCCTTGTCTTGCGGTAGGAAGGGTGCCGTTCAACATGAACCTGTTGTCACTTCGTCGCACCGTTTGCGGTAAGGACCTCGATAAATGATTCATCACCCGTTTCCCTTGCGAAGGAAAGGGCGGTTTCGCCATCGTGCCCTTCTGCATTCGGATCAGCGCCATGAGCAAGAAGAGCGGCGACGACATCCGGACCATTCTGCTGATTATTTGCCTGCATGATCAACGGGGTCCATCCTCTTTTGTCGCGAGCCTCAATGTTTGCGCCTCGTTCCACAAGGAGCTGCACGGCATCCGGATCGGTGACAATGTGGAGAATGGTGACGCCCTCATCGTTCACAGCATTGATGTTTGCCCCATTTTCAAGCAGGAGATCGAGCACTTCCTTATCCGGATACATGTCGAGGAGGTGTATCGGTTGGAAACCATATTGGTCCCTGGAAACGGCAAGCCCGGGATCGGTCGCGAGCATTGTCTGGACCGTTTCCACTTTGCCCACATGAACGGCGTTGTGGAAAATTCGCATTTCGTCGCCGTCCGCCGCAATGGCTGAACCGACAGCAACTCCCAAAACCGCCAGAAATCGGTAAGCCCAGCGAAACACAGTTACCTCCTTGGATATCTTCGGCATCAATCAACGTATAAAGGATTTTATTGCACGCGGGAATTTGACTTTCAGGGCCGGAATTCGAGCAACCAGCCCTCGGGTGGAGCGCCCGGGACAGTAGTTGTCACCGGTTCAATTAATCTGCATCGACAATTCAAAACAGCCTCTGGGCCCCGGGAGAGCCTCCGACCAAGCATGGGACATACGGCTTCTTTAATCGTTACGGCAGGCGAAGAGTAGCCTGATCATGCGCACCGGCGTAGAGAGGCTTGGTGCACCAGACGATCTCGACAAGAATGACGAGGTAGAAAGTACAACGGCCGGATGGAAACGGGGGCGGTCGATTATTCCTTTGTTCAGATTGGCTCTTCCGCCGTCATAAATATCAGCTCAAGTCGATGAGGTAATGGGGTGGGCTTTTTTTACGCCGTTCCCGCGCGGGAAACGGACGGAAAAGTCGTCATCGGCTGCACTGCTCCTCCGGCACAAAAACAAGCACGTTGAAACCCTCATCAATGTTGAATGTCTGCGGATTGAGCAGTTTGTTCCCATAGGTGGAGCTGAACCAGCACGCGACCCTCTCATCATGAATTGCTGCCAAGGTTTCCCGGACGCTTCTGTTGATCGCCTCGACGATGTCGATCCCTGTCTTGCCTCGCCTGTTGAGATGCATGAGCTTTTTCCGCGCGGGGCTTTCTGCATCGGAAACTGCGATGGATATCCTGTCCTTCGAATAGCTTTTTACCCGAACCCGCAGTCGCTTCGGACGAGACGCATCAAATTGGTCGTTGATCTCTTTGATACGCGCCTCGATGTCAGCATCGGTCAGACGCACCTCAGGCAAAACATCATCCGCCGGCGCAAGCCCGTCGCCAAATTGGGCGCGCGCCACTTCCGCGGCGTGATGCGCATAGGCGAGATGGGTGACGGGCAGCGCCTTCAGCCATTTACGGCGCTGTGTGATCGCCATCGATTTTGCCGCTTCCTCGCCCAGTTTGGCGACGGAGAAGTTTTCTCTTTTCTGCCCCTCACTGGTCATCAGCGTTGCCTGCCAGACATCCCCGTCAGCCGTCTCAACGCGCCTGACGCCGGAAATACCACTTCGGTTGTTTCTACGCAGAAGTACGGCCTGTTCGTGATTGGTGGCGGGCGGAATGGCAAGAAGGATGGCGTCGCGGTAGGCGCGTGCCTGACAGTAGGCGGCATCGCCGGAACCGTAGATGCTGTCCTTGAACAGCCTGACGATCCTGTGGCCGCGCCGCCTGATACTGACCCACCATCCGGCACCATGGCGAGCGCCGACGGCCTCTTCGCGGCGCAGGCCGTAAGTCTCGGCATCGTGTTTTGTCTGTCTCGGATTTCTTTCGAGCGTCACTCCATACCTCAGCCTGTCAGATCTCATCTATGGAATTTTGGCATATGCAGGTTGCAGAATTCATGGTGAGTCCATGGTTTCGCCACAATGTTTGATTGCATTCTGTCGAGATTTTGACAGCTGATGGATTTTTTTTGGCTCTGCTATCGAGGTTCGCGATGAATGATCAATCTTCTTTTTCCGATTTCGTTCAGGCGAGCCGCGTGCTCAAGGTCAAGTCTCCTCTAGGGGAAGACCAGCTTCTTCCGGAACGACTTGCGGTTGATGAGGGCGTGTCGCGGCTCTTCGAAATCCACCTGACCCTGCGGGCCAAGAAAGAAGCGGTCAAACCCGAGGAGCTGATCGGCCGGCTTGTCGATGTGTCGGTCGAGATAAGTCAGGGCGACGGGGAAGAGGGCAGCGGCATCCGCCGTCCGTTCAACGGCTTGGTGACGGAATTGCACGAAGGTCCGCCGATCACCCGCGGCATGCGCTCCTATGCGCTGACGCTGCGGCCGCAGATGTGGCTTCTGTCGCGCCGCTCGGATTGCCGCATCTGGATGGACAAGACGGCGGTGGAGATCGTCGAGACGCTGTTTTCCGAACACGGCATTCCCGCCCCCGATACATCTGGCATCATCTCGCCGCCGCCGGCGCAGCATTACAGCGTGCAGTTTAACGAGACCGATCTGGACTATCTCACCCGGCGTTTCGAAGAGGACGGGCTGTTCTACTGGTTTGCCCATGAGGACGGTTCCCACAAGCTGCATGTGGCCGACAGCGCCAGCGGCTGGCTTGGGCCGTCGCCGGCCGCCCAGGGTGAGGGGACGGTGCGTCTGGCGCAGGGTTCGTCGGATCGCAACCACATTAGCGACTGGGCGCGGCGTTTTTCCTATGTATCGGGCCAGCGTGCGGGTGCGGACTGGAATTTCGAAACACCGGGCATGGTGCCGGGCACCATGACGCCCTCACTGGTGCAGATGCCGGATGCGACGAAGCGCGAGCTTTATGAATATCCGGCCCGCATCAAGACGGTTGAAGAGGCCGAGCGGGCGCAGAAACTCAGAACCCAATCGATCGAAGCCGATCATGACCGGGTATTCGGTTCGTCGACCACGCGCATCCTGGAAGCCGGCCGCCGCTTTACGCCTTACGAGGTTGCGCATCCGGAACATGCCTACGAAGAGCATGTGATCATCAGGGCAAGCCACAGTATTGTGGATCTCTCCTATGAGACAAACAGCAACGAGCCGGAATATCGCAATCACTTCGAGGCGATCCCGGCGCGGGTGCCGCTGACGCCGCACCGTGCGACGAAGCGGCCGCGGATCGAAGGCACGCAGGTGGCGATCGTCGCCGGTCCTGAAGGCGAGGAAATCCATCCGGATCAATATGGCCGCATCAAGCTGTGGTTCCCGTGGGACCGCAAGGCGAAGAAGGATGGAACCGATACGTGCTGGGTGCGGGTGGCGCAGAACTGGGCGGGCTCCACCTGGGGCGGCCAGATCATTCCGCGCATCGGCATGGAGGTGATGGTTGCCTTCGTGGACGGCGATCCGGACCGTCCGCTGGTGACGGGGGTGGTGCCGAATGCGCGCCAGACCGTGCCTTATGAACTGCCGGCAAACAAGACGCGCAGCACATTCCGCACCAACACGCACAAAGGGTCTGGATTTAACGAATTGCGGTTTGAGGACGAGGCGGCCAAGGAGGAGGTATTTCTCCACGCTCAGAAGGATACGAATTTTGAAATTCTGAACGATTACTCCAAGCGTGTGGGGCGCGATAAATCGGAACTCGTGGCCAACGACAAATCGACGGAAGTTGGTGGCGATCATGACGAGGTCATAGCGGGCAACATGTCGATTGCAGTCGGCGAAAATGCCTTGTCGAACCTTCTGAGGGACAAGACGAAGCTTGTCTTCGACAAGGTTGGAGCTGCCTTGGGCAAACTCAAGATCCCGGACCCATTCAATTTCGCAAAAGGGAATTTCCAGCTTTTCGTCGAGAAAAATCACTCGCAGGTCGTTGGTATTGGTTCCTCGGAGGTTGTCGGCGGCGCCAAATCCACGGTTGTTGGGCATACCTATCAAACGACGGTCGGTAAATCTCACAGCGTCATCGTGCGGGGGCGCTCTGACACAGATATCGGGCGCATCATGAACATTCGGGTGGGCGAACAATTGACGATCAAAGTGGGAGAGAACTCGATGCTGACGATGTCGCGCGAGGGGCATATCGTGATTCAAGGGAAGCATATTCATTTCCAAGCCGACCAGATTACACAGAACTGAGTGTAGGCCATGGCTGAGAAACCGTCAGGATTACCGTCGTCTCGCATGCTGGGTGTGCCGTTTTCCGCATACGACGACGACAATGTCCTGGAGATGTTGAAAACTGACCTGTCGACGTTCAAACGTCACCCGTTTTTTCCGGTGTCTCCGGGGATCACGCCGCCATTTCGCGCGGATGCTCCCCAGCAGTCGTTCAATTCCAAAGGCGGATTATGCGAATATATACCCGCTGTGGACGAGACCGTGCTTTTCGGACGATCGTCCAGCGCAAACAAACTCCTTCCCCAGAAGGAGCGTGAAAACGAGAGCAAGGAAAGCGCCTGGAAATTCGGTGAACTAAGCAAGGACTACAAGGACGCCGGCGTCGGCAGGAAATATCAGCGTGGCGTCAGGGAGTATCTTGCTTCGGGCTATACACGCACCAACCCGGACGGAAAGACCGCCCACGACACCGACTGGCGCGGCAAATGGAAAGAACGGAATTTCCAGGTTGCCGAATATACCTGGTGGAAAGCCGACAAAAAACTGGCTGGAGACAGCTTTGGTGATCCGGCAAAGGATTGGGCTTCGGGAGAATACAAGCTCGGTGCACGGGAGGGCGATGGAAAGGCAGGATTTTCTGTCACCAAAGGCGGAATTGATGCCAAATTGAGCGCAAAAGCCAGTGTCGCCGCTGCTCAGGGAAAAGTCGAGGTTCTCAAGGACCAGGTCATCTCCGGAGCCGCGAAAGGCGCGGTGCTGAAAGGAGAGCTGGAGGGCGAGGTTGCTTTTGTCGGTAACCCTGAAGAGGTAACAGGGACGCTGAAACTCGCCGCCAAGGCCAATGTCATCGAGGGTTCAGTCAACGGAGAACTCTGCCTGACGCCAAGCCGTGTGGGCAATCCCGTCATCAAAGCGTGGAACTGGCTGTTCGAAGAGCACAACCAGCTCATTGAGGACAAATGGGATATAGGTGTGTGCGTTGGCGGTGAACTGCAGGGAGCCGTTGGCGCTCAGGCTGAGGCATCTGCGGAAGCAGGCGTGAAAAAAGGCAAGGCGCGCGCCGAGGTCGGCGCCAAACTTGGTTTTGGCCTCGGCGGCGGCGCCAAAGTGTCCGGCGGCCTGACGGGTCTTGATAAGGCAGCAGACCTCATCAAGGGATGGCAGGGAAAATGATACGGAGAACCGAACGTTGAAGCCTCTATTTTTGGTGCTGCGCCGACTGTCTTTTTCGGCGATGGTTTTAATGACGACCGCAATTGGATTGGATGTTATGGCCGAAGATTATACGAGTCGTTTGACCCTCGACAGCACAGCGAAGGCGTCGGAGCCATATGGCTTTGAGGAAACCAAGGATCTTAACTTCCACTCGGTCAAGATCGATAAATTTATGTGGTTTAAGGAAAAGCGGGCACTGTCCGAATGGGATAAGTACGAAACCTTCGACAATGTGACCCTGCAGACGATCGGTTATGATCCTGCCAATCGCGATCATTTCGAAATCCAGATCATCACCGCCGAGATCAAACCGGAAAAGGTTGCGCGCGGGGTCGATTACGCCCGGCTCTTTGCGAAAGAATGGGCACCTTCGGTCTCCGCGATGAAGGAGTATGGCCGTGACGCTGGCGATGTGTTTGCCCTCGGGCCGGATAATGGATTCAACCGCCGTGAGAGGGTCGCGGTTTGGCGTAAGGATAAGTCGCTGCTCGTCGTGCGCGCTGGCTACGCGGAAGAGGAGGCCGCCCGCGTCGAACCTCGGATCGCGCAATTTTTCGGAGCTTTGAAGCTCGACAACGAAACGACTGACAGCATTGACGGCGCGATGCATCTGGAAGAGCTGCCGTCGAGTGGTGGCGCCGCCTACTCCGCACGCCTGCCGGACGGATGGAAAAAACTGACGCAGAACAGCGATCCCAATCCGTCCTATACGGGGGCGATATTCACAAATTCCAATGATCCAGACGGAAACGCGGCTGTATCCCTGTTCGTCTTTCCAACACCCAAGTCGGATCTGTCGCCAACTGACGACCAACTGCGTCAGCTTGCCGCGAAGGTGGTGGAAATCGAACTGCAAAATCTCATGCCGGACGTCGGCTTTAAGCTGGACCAGGACGTCAGCTTCGTTCCCGGCGAAAAAGTTGGCGATGTGGATAAGGGTTTCATCGACATCGTTACTCTCCAGGGCAGCGAGCAGAAGATACGTGCCAGGACCGTATTGAGCTTCAGGAAGGGCGTTGTCGCCGCAGTGGCTTCGCTCACGGCGTTCCCCGCTACGCCAAAAGATGTTGCAACGATGATCCATACCGACTTCGTCACCCGTACCATCGGAGAGGGTTTGGTGGGTCAACTGAAATGAATATCTGTGGTCGATGGAGCGCCGCTCATTTTGGGATCGGCCTTCCACCTGGGTGAATTTAGAGGGAGTTCGCACGATATGAATCAGATACCTGATCGTAAAGCGCTTTTAGGGGACGCTCTTCCGTTGCCGGAGGATGCATGGGGAAAGCTTCTGAAGCTCGCGACGATGATCGAGTTCGATGGTTCCGGGACGCTGACGATCCGCAACGGCGAGGCCCGAATCTCATTGGGCTCTGACGGCGTGGTGAGGGTGGAAGGTAAAAAGATTATCCAGACGGCTCGTCAGAATATCGCGCTCGACGCTGCCTATATTGACCTGAACTGACCGGCATGTGGGCTGTCAGCAACAACACGCCTTTCTCTGCGGACGGCTATTTCATTCGCGACCGCGATGGAAAGGAATATTGGTGTGTCGCCGTGCGCGGGCGGTTTCGCGCGCGTCCGGACGGTATGACCGATCTTCTTGAGCCGCAGCCCATTCGGCTCTCTCCAGCCTATCGCGATGCCGAGGCAAATGAGCTCCTCGCGGATGCTGATTTCGCACCTTTCAGGCCCGCCGCAGATATTCTTGTCAACGGCTCAGCCGTTGCACCTGACGAGAAGCCGATAGACCGTATCGATGTCACGGTTGCTGTAGGTGCAATGACAAAGCAGGCTGCCGTCACGGGCGAAGCGCGTATGGTCAAAAAAAAGCGCGGCTGGGAGGTCGCCGAAAAAGAGCGGGCCTCGCGCGTCGAACTATCATGGAGGCGTTCGCTCGGCGGAAGCGATCTTTTTGCGGATGATGATGGGGCCGAGTGTGAAGCCAATCCAATTGGCCGGGGCTGGTCACGTCATTTCGAGCGCGCGCCGGAGGGAGCCGAACTGGTTATGCCGCAGATCGCAGCGCCTGCGGATGTCTTCGATCCAGGTCGCCCGCTTTCGCAGCCAGTCGGGTTTGGCGCTATTCAGCCGGCTTGGACAACGCGGCGTATCCATGCTGGCACCTATGACGACGCTTGGATTAAAAACAGGTCGCCGCTTTTGCCTTCCGATTTCTCCGAAAATTTCCACCAGACCGCGCCGGTCGATCAAATCTATTCCGGTGAGTTGCGCGGCGGTGAGCCGGTACGGCTGGAAGGGCTTCATCCGGAAGGCGGTTATGCATTTCGCCTGCCGCAATGTATCCTCGAAGCTGATACGCGTATTGCCGGAAAGACGCTGACGCACAGGTTCAGGCTCGTTCAGGTGGAGATCACTGGCGATGAGCGCCTCGTGGATCTGGTATGGAATGCCCATGTGCCATGTGGCGGGCGCGACCAGGATGTCGAGGTCTCTTTTCTCCGACTGAGGCAAATGGCCGGAGTTGTCGCATGAGAACGGCGGTTTCAATCCTGGCGGCCGGCCTGACGTGTCCGGCGGGCAAAGACTTTGAAACGGCAATTGCCGCCTATTCGAGCGGCGAACGATTTACCGAGAAGGACCGCAAACTGGTGATGGCGGACGGGCGGCCGCCAACCCTTGCGGCGGTCTTTCCGTTGGCGGAAGAGCGGGACTATGTCGAGCGGCTGCGAAAATTACTCGCCTGCGCGCTTGCCGATTGCGTTGCGCAGTTGACGAAGCGCGGACAGGAAAGCGCGGACTATGCGATGCTTCTGCTGCTGCCCTATTGGATGGAGGGCGGACCTGTCGCAGAGGACTTTAATACCAGGCTCCACCAGGCCCCTCTGCCGCAGGTGACGAGCCTCTCCGTTTCCTTTGGCGGACAGGCTGAAAGCCTGCAGCTTGTTGGCAGGGATGGTCCGGAAATCGTGAGGAGAACGGGGGGAATTGTTCTCGTTGCCGTCGTTGACAGTTATATCCACTCAGACATGCTCGACAGTCTGGCCTATCACGGTGAACTGCTGACACGAGACAACCCCTACGGCATGGTTCCCGGCGAAGCTGCGGCCGTGTTGGCGCTTGGGCCGGAAAATGATGTGCGGCTCGGTCGAATCGCGCGCCTTTCTACCATGGAAGAGCCTGAAAGCCCGATTGATCCCGAGCGCGGATTGATGGGGCGCGCCCTTGCGAGCTGTTATGGGATGCTCCTCGAAGGAGGCTTTTCTCCTGATCGCTTTATTGTCGATCTCAATGGCGATCGCGTACGCGCTGAGGAATTTGGCTATGCGATCACAACCAATGCCGCGGAAATGGCCGAGCTGGCCGACAGGGCGGAAATACCGTCGCTTCAGCTCGGTGATCTTGGGGCGGCAAGCGGGCTTGTGATGGCCGCTCTTGCACTTGCGCCGGCGCCGGGATCGCGCAGGGAAAATGCCGAACCGGACGGCGAAGCGTTTCGATACACTCTTCTGTCGGCCAGTTCCCGCGACGGGCTGAGAGCGGCAACAATTGTGGAAAGCGTCCAGCGCGACATAAGAACCGGTAGGGTAGACGCATGAAGGAAACAATTCGCATCAACGGGATTACGCTCTGCCACAAAAACTCCAATGGCTACGTCCGCTCGACCTTGCCGGATGTTTGCCTGACCCCGCCCAAGCCTGTGCCCGTGCCATACACGAATACCGCATTTGCCCGCGATCTTGCCGACGGGACGACCACGGTGTTCTCGCATGGTGGAGCGATGAATGGCGTGCGCGGCTCCCGGTTCGCCAAATCGATCGGCGATGAACCCGGTTCGTCCGGTGGGATCAAATCCGGCACGCATTTGCATCAGGCCACCTTCCTTTCATGGTCCCCCAACGTCTTCATGCAAGGCCGCGCAGTGACGCGCCTTACCGACAAGATGCTCCTCAACAAGGGCAACACCGTATCGGTCGGAGGTTACAAAACCGATCTGCCCGAAGGTGATCCCGAGCGTTACCTGTGTGAAGTGGGCTGCCGCTGTTATGCGCTGCATCGTCCGAGAAACAGCGTTACCGAGGGTCTTGAATGGGTCGATCAGGTGTTGCCGCGCGACGACGAGGCGAGCCCGGGACGCTATCAGCGCTGTGTCGATGCAACGATCCAGGCGCAATATCCGAACACGGTGCTTGGCAGCAGCATGCCGGTCGGCGATCCCCGCACCAATTACGGCTATGTTTCCGAGCTTGGATTCTGGGACCCGAACAATCCGAACAATACATTCCCGGACAAACCGCCCGGCAATATCATCCTGCAGGGAGAGGAACACGACATTCCAAAGGTTCCCCGTCGGGCGCCCTGGGGCGGCACGAGATGGTTCAATGTGCGTGGCTCCCGCTGGCTGGACGTGGTCAAAGTCGAAAACGGCCAGATGACCCACATGTACGACATGAAGTTTCCGGGGGACAAGTTTCCAAATGAAACCGCGAAGGATGACGCCTATCGCGCTATCGCACGACGGCACAGAGCTCGTTACAAGGAGTTCGTGGTGTTGGATGAGTGTGACAATTGCGAGGAATCTGTGAGGCAGCGTGAACAGGAGCGCCAGTGGGAAGCCGAAGAACGATGGCGACAGTTAAAAAAGGGGCTTGAGAATGGCCCGCCGATCTGGCTCCCCTTGCCCGGACCCCGAATCCCGGGTGGGCGCCGCCCGCCCGTGCCAAGCTGGTAGGATGATGTCATGAATTTAAACGAACTGGTCGCTGCCATGGCGAACTTCGAAGAGCGTGGCGAATTGGAGAAGCTTGACGAAATCGGCCTGCCACCGGGCAACGCCATCCAATGGCTGTTCGGGCTGACGGCGGGGTTCTATTTTGCCGATGGTGAGACACGGCGTACACGCCAAGCCATGCTGGATCTGGCGCTACGTTATTACGACCTTACGGAAGGCAACACAAATTTGTTGTCCTTTAACGAGCGTGTACGTCGCATCTCGTCACGGGAAGACGTTGCGCAAAATCTGTCAAAAGACGAGTATTTTGACGAGGGGGAGACCGCGAGCTTCTATATCAGGCACATGCCAAAACAGGCGCTGCGTTCCACCGATCCGGTTCACGACTATTTTACTGTTCTTCTCCCGAGCGCCGGCTACCGCGGCGGCAATGGGCGCTTGATGTATCAGACGCGGTTATCCGAATTATCACGCGACCCAACTGGCGTGGTGCGCCTCTTCGTTGACGCCTGCCGTGATCTCCGGGTTTTTTATGCCGTTTCGGGAATGTCGCTGTTTTTCTATTCCTATGCGGCGGGTGCGACTGAAAAAGCATATCCTCTGTTCCGTCGGTTTCCGGGCCTTCTTTACGAAGATGGCAGTAATTTCACCCTGGAAATATTGCGCCGCATCGATGTGATCCGTGACGTGAACTGGCTGACAGCTGTCAATGATGAGTTGCTTGAGCGCGTCGGTGGTCTTGAGAAGGCGAGAGAGGTGCTCGGAGACGAGATCGTCCTCCATCCCTATGAGGGTGGCGTTGTTTTCCAGGCGGGTGAACGGCCTGTACTGGGCGACCTGAACAAGGGGCGGGTGCCGGCGGCATACCGCGCGGTCAATGATTTCCTCAAGCCCCTGCGCTACGAGAACTGGGACTATCCCTATCTACGAGCGCCCTACGGTGTCGATGAGATGGAGTATACGCAATGGTGGACACGTCGATTTGACGATCAACGTTAAGGCCGCTTAGCCTCGTGAAGTTAAACGAACTCATCACCGCGATGGCCATCCTTGAGGAGCGGGGTGAACTCGAAAAACTGGATGAAATCGGATTGCCGCCCGGCAATGCAATCCAGTGGTTATTCGGGTTGACGGCAGGGTTCTATTTTGCCGATGGAGAAACGCGTCAAATACGCCAGGCCATGCTCGGTTTGGCACTGCGCTATTACGACCTCGCAGAGGGTAATACCAATTTATTGTCATTTAACGAGCGGACACGCCGTATTTCAGCAGGAAAACAGATCGAGGAATATCTGTCGCAGGGCGAATATTACGACGGAAGAGAGACAGCGAGTTTCTATATCAGGCACATGCCAAAACAGGCGCTGCGTTCCACCGATCCGGTTCACGACTACTTTACGGCCCTTCTTCCAGGCGCCGGTTATCGTGGTGGCAACGGTCACCTCATGTGCCAGACGAGGTTATCGGCGCTGTCGCACGATCCGGCAGGTGTGATCCGTTTCTTCGTTGACGCCTGTCGCGATCTGCGGGTTTTCTATGCCGTGTCGGGTTTGTCGCTCTTTTTCTATTCCTATGCGTCTGGCGCAACTGCGAAAGCCTATCCTCTGTTTCGCAGGTTTCCCGGGCTGCTTTACGAGGATGGCGCGCGTTTTGGATTGGCCATACGAGACCGGACGGACACTATCCGTGACGTGAACTGGCTGACTGCCGTCAACGATGAACTGCTCTCGCGGGTCGGCGGTCTCGATAAGGCGCGAGCGGTACTCGGCGAAGAAGTTATCCTTCATCCTTACGAGGGTGGCGTCGTTTTCCAGGCTGGCGAACGGCCTGTGCTCGGTGACCTGAACAAGGGGAGGGTGCCGGTGGCCTATCGCGCAGTCAATAATTTCCTCAAGCCCCTGCGTTACGAGACCTGGGAGCGCGCCTATCTTAGAGCGCCATATGATGTCGATAAGATGGAGTACACAGAATGGTGGACACGCCGGTTTGATGGCGGCGAGCGCTAGGATGGCGTCTTGGATATAAACGGATTCATCGCCACAACGGCGACCCTCGAAGAGCGCGGTGAACTCGACAAGTTGGATGAGGTCGGTTTGCCGCCGGGCAATGCCATCCAATGGTTGTTCGGGCTGACGGCCGGGTTCTATTTTGCCGATGGTGAAACACTGCGGACACGCCGAGCGGCGCTTGATCTGGCGTTGCGCTACTACGATGTTACGCAAGGAAACACCAATCTGCTGACGGTTGGTGGGCGTTCGCGCCGTGTGTCTTCGAGAGATGACATCGAGCGGCATCTAGCACAGAGCAATTACGCTGATGAGAAGGAGACAGCAGGCTTTTATATCAGACATATGCCTGCCAAAGCTCTGCGGTCGACCGATCCGGTACACGACTATTTGACGGCACTTCTTCCCGGCATTGGGTATCGTGGTGGCTGTGGGCACCTGATGTACCAGACGAGGTTGTCGCAACTATCGCTAGATCCAATAGGTGTCGTGCGTTTCTTCGTTGACGCCTGCCGTGACCTTCAGGTTTTTTACGCCGTGTCGGGGATGTCGCTTTTTTTCTATTCCTACGCGACAGGTGCAACCGAACGGGCCTATCCACTGTTCCGCAGATTTCCCGGCCTCCTCTATGAAGATGGCATCCGTTTTGGATTAATCATTTCACAGCGCATCGATGTGATCCGTGACGTGAACTGGCTGACAGCTGTCAATGATGAGTTGCTTGAGCGCGTCGGTGGTCTTGAGAAGGCAAGAGACGTGCTCGGAGACGAGGTCGTCCTCCATCCCTATGAGGGTGGCGTCGTTTTCCAGGCGGGTGAACGGCCGGTGCTGGGCGACCTGAACAAGGGGCGGGTGCCGGCGGCATACCGCGCGGTCAATGATTTCCTCAAGCCCCTGCGCTACGAGAACTGGGACTATCCCTATCTACGAGCGCCCTACGGCGTCGATGAGATGGAGTATACGCAATGGTGGACACGCCGATTTGACGATCAACGTTAAGGCCGCCCAACCTCGTGAATTTAAACGAACTCATCACCGCGATGGCGATCCTCGAAGAGCGCGGTGAACTCGACAAGTTGGACGAGATCGGCCAAGAGCTTTTCCTTGAGACCGTTTCGGGCATCGTATCCTCCCCAGTCACGGCTCGCGGCAATTGCATTGGCAAACATAAGGACTGCTATTCGTACCGATCGTGGCGGCGCACCCAGTCCATTCCTTCGGCTTCGTTGCGTCCCTTCGGGGCGAGATCGAGCAGCTGATAGGTGCCCATCATCGCCTCGACGCCGCGCCCGTAGGTGGAGTAGGTGCGGAAGACCTGGCCGGCGTCGTCCTTGTAGAAGGCGCTGATGCCCGGCCATTCCTCGCCGAGTTCCGGCCACTCTCCGAAATTATAGTCGATCTTTCCGGAGGCGACTTCGCCTGGTGTGAAGCTGACACGGAAATCGTGATTGAAGTCATTTCCGAAGGACGACACCCATTTGAACTGCCAGCCCATCCGTTTACGATAGCGCTCGATGTCGGCGAGCGGTGCGCGCGATACGGCGATCATGGTAACGTCGTGATGCGAAAGATGATTGTTCATGCCATCTGTATGATCGGCCATGAAAGAGCAGCTTGGGCAACCCTCCTTCCATCCCGGCGCGAACATGAAGTGCTGCACCAGAAGCTGCGATCGGCCATCGAACAGATCGGCAAGCGTTCGGGGGCCATCGAGCGTATCGAACACATATTCCTTCTCGATCCGTACCCATGGCAGCGCCAGCCGCTTTTGGGCGACCTCGTCCCGGTGTCGAGTAAGCTCCTTCTCCGCTTTCAGAAAATCCCGCCGGGCGGCGAGCCAGTCTTTGGCTGAAACGATTTTGTGGTTCATTGTCAGTCTCCTCGGGTTTTAGGGGGTGGACATTGCCGCCAGTAAGCGGAAGCGAGCTTCAGCCAGGGCGACAGGTGAAAGAGGCTCATCAGCAGGTACATGAAGGCCATGCCACTGATCGGCAGCATGCCGGGTGGGGACGCGCAGATACTCACCTGAATGTCGTTCGCCGAAATCCAGGCCATCGACGCGAAGGTTGGCGAAGCTGCAAGAACGAGCCAGCCTGTCATATCGCCTGATCGCAGGGTGTCCGAAGAGCGTTTTCTTGTTGGTTTGGACATTGTCATTTCTGAATTCCCAATTGAGGTTCGACAACGCTTCCCGCGACGCTTAGCCTGACAAAAATCTATGTCCGAATGGCGGGAGAATGTGAGTAACAAGTGTGACGGGATTTGAATGGACACTCTGATGACCTTCGCGGCGCGGGCGCTTGCGGCGGGCGATCCGCTTGCAGCACTCAAGCACATCGCACTACGCGCCGATGCTCCTGCACTCGCCCTGCGCGGCATTGCCATGGCGCAACTCGGCGACCTTGCGCGCGCGAAGGAACTGCTGGGAAACGCAGCACGCGCTTTCGGCAACCAAGAGCCTATGGCCCGTGCACGATGCAATCTCGCGGAGGCAGAGATCGCGTTGGTCTTGCGCGACCTTGGCCGTCCCATGGAGGGGCTCGCCGCCGCCCGGTCCACGCTGGAGACATTCGGAGACTTCGCGAACGCCGCGCATGCCGGCTATCTCGAAGCAAGGCGCTTGCTGTTGATCGGCCGTCTCGACGAAGCCGAGCGGGTTCTGGGCGGCTTCGATGCCGGTGCGTTGCCGATGACATCGCGGGTAGGCTACGAGTTGGTAGTCGCGGGCATCGCGATACGCCGCATACGCGCGAAGCCGGCTCGTGATGCGCTCGATCGCGCGGAAAGCGCCGCGGCTGCCTTTGGCAATGCCGCATTGAAAGCCGAAGTCGACAGAGCCGTACGGAACTTCGAAGCGCCTGCCGCGCGGCTGGTCGCGCGCAATGGAGAACGGCTTCTTCGGCTCGATGAGGTCGAGGCGCTCACTGCATCGGGGGCGACCGTCATCGATGTGTGCCGGAACGTCGTGCGCGCCAATAAAGCCATCGTCTTTCTCGCCAGTCGTCCGGTCCTGTTCGCACTCATGCGCGTGCTCGGTGAGGCTTGGCCGGAAGATGTCACGCGGGAAGAGCTTCTCGTCCGCGCCTTTCGCGCACGGGAAGCAGATGAATCGCATCGCGCTCGGCTGCGGGTCGAGATCGGGCGTCTGCGCGAGGCAATCAGGCCCTTGGCGGAGATACGCGCCACCGAGCGGGGATTCGTATTGGAGCCCCATGATAGCGGCGCGGTCGCGGTGTTTGCGCCGCCTGTCGAAGACGAGCATGGCGACATGCTGGCGCTTCTCGCCGATGGCGAAGCCTGGTCCAGCTCCGCGCTGGCGCTCGCGCTCGACGTCAGTCCACGCACGGTACAGCGGGCGCTCGACACCCTTGCGCAAAATGACAAGGTGGAATGGTTCGGCCACGGGCGCGCCCGTCGCTGGATTGCGACGAGCGTACCGGGTTTCCCGACAAGCTTGTTACTCCCCACCGTCGGCGTTCTAGTCTAGGATGAGGGCATGAAACAAACAGCCGCCGAAATCATCCGCGAATATGGCCCTTTTCCCGGAGTGGATCGCGTCCATGGGGTCAGCTTTGACGGCCGCCGGGTCTGGATGGCGACAGGCGAGAGGCTGGACGCCTTCGATCCGGACAACGGGAACGTGCTGAACTCGCTTAATATTGCCGCTGATGCCGGCACGGCATTCGATGGCAAGCACCTGTTCCAGATTGCTGAAGCGGTGATTCAGAAGGTCGATCCACAGACTGGCGAGGTGCTTGCCACGATTTCCGCCCCCGGCAATGGAGGTGATTCCGGTCTTGCATGGGCTGAAGGTTCGCTCTGGGTCGGGCAACATCGCGGCCGCAAAATCCATCAAATCGATCCTGAGACGGGAAAGGTGCTGCGCACGATTGAAACCGATCGCTTCGTTACCGGGGTCACCTGGGTCGACGGCGAGCTCTGGCACGGTACGTGGGAGAACGACGAAAGCGATGTCCGCCGCATCGATCCTTCGACCGGTGAAGTATTGGAGCGGTTGGATATGCCGGCGGGAATGGCAGTTTCAGGACTTGAATCTGACGGACGCGATCGGTTTTTCTGCGGGGCTGGCGATAGCCCCAAAGTACGCGCCATACGCAAGCCAAAACGATCTGAAACCGCAATGTGAAACAAGAAGCAAGTCGCCGGCTTATGTATCCTTATTCGTTGGTCTTCTCGGCGGTAACCGTTCACATGGACATCTGCGATGTCGTTTAAGGACCTGATACTGGAGGCAACGCGCGAGCAAGCTTGATGAAAACGGCAAAGTCGGCGGTTCGTATCCCTTCAACAGCAATTGTGTGTAGTCTCGAAAGCTCGTGCGTTCGGCCTTCATCTCTATCCAGAATCTCGAAAAGATAGGGAAACCCATGCATGGCGGGTCGCTTCATACACGCTCTGAGTTGGTTCCATAGCATCTGGGTCTTCAAAACAGCCCAAGGCGATGGCGACGAGGTTAGGTCGAAATTCCGGTATCCAGTAGACGGTTGATCCGCAAGTGGGGCAAAAACGGAACTCTAGGCGCTTTCCGCTATCTCCAGGTCGTATATAGGTTTGGTGTTTCCCCGACGCCCTGATTTGATCGGCAGCATAAAACACTGCGACACCGAACGCTGAACCGGTACGATGCTGGCATGCACGACAGTGACAAACGGATATCTTATGGGGTTCGCCGTTTGTCACCACTGTTAGCTGATGACATGAACAATGGGCTAGGCGCACAATTTTGCTCCCAATTCCAAATTTTTTCGATCCTGAATATGCGCGATGACGACGATATCGGAGCAGTCAGCTTTGATCAAATTGACATTCGCAAGGTCTTACCGAGGATGATCATCCTTGCGGTATCCTACACTATTCCGTTGCCGGTGTAGTTACCGGCTTTATCGCTCGGATCGAGCCGCCCACCGCAGGCGCGGTCCTGCGATATCACATAGCGACCAGATAGGGCGCGCAGCACGGACGAGGGTGGGAGCCTTTCGGTCACCCCGGCGAGAGAGAACTGTTCTATCTCAGCGCGGTTGAGTGACACTATTCGGAGGGCGTCACACTGTTCCTCGCTGCACAGATTTCCCGAACCCCTTTCTATTTCGCCTCAGGATCATGTTCTGACACGCTCGACTTGCCGTATGAAGTATTGTTAGCTGGGGGTAAGTGAGAGCGAATGTGTCGGAGGGGCCGCATGAGACTCAGGAACCAGATTCTCGCATTGGCCATCGGGCCTCTCGTTCTTGCGATTATCGTTATCACAGCACTTATTACGTGGCAGTCCATGACGCTGGCGCGCACGAGCATCGATGCGTTCGAACGAAACATGCTCGCTGCAAAGGAGGCTGAACTCCTCAACCTCACCAATTTGGCCCTTTCGGCGATCCGTTCGGTCTATGACAGGGCGGGAACTGATGACGAGGCTGCGAAGGAGGAGGTCAAGCGAATTCTGACTGACCTCGATTACGGTACGGACGGCTATTTCTTTGTCTATGATTATGACGGGGTAAACGTCGTTCATCCGCGACAAAGCTTTCGTCCAGGGAGTAATTGGCTGGATCTTTACGATCCCGACGGCAACCGCGTCATCTATGACCTGATAGTCAAGGCGAAAGAAGGAGGAGGTCTTGTCCAGTATAAATGGGAGAAGCCCTCGACCGGGAAGATGGCTGATAAGCTTTCTTTTGCAGCCGGCCTCAACAAATGGCGCTGGATGATTGGTACAGGGGTTTATCTGGATGATGTTTTTGCCGCGACAGCGGCGGCGAAGGAGGAAATGCGCCGTTCCATTACATGGAATTTCCTGATTGTTGCACTGTTTGCGGTCCCTGCCGTGTTGCTGGTGTTCGCCACCTGCATGCTGCTCAATCTGCGTCAGCAGAGGTTGGCAGACGGACGGCTCAAGGAACTGATGCAGAGGGTTATCGATACCCAGGAAGAGGAGCGCCTGCGCATTGCTAGAGAATTGCATGACGGAATTTCTCAAAATCTCGTCGGAGTGCGCTTTGCGATTGATCTCGCGCGGCGCAAGGTGGCGCCTGACAATGTCGGAGCCGGCGAGGCGATCGGCAAGGGCGCCGTCGCATTAAATGAGGCGATCAAGGAGGTACGTCGTATTTCCCACGATCTTCGCCCGCGTGTCCTCGACGATCTGGGGCTGACGGCAGCGCTGGAATCCCTCATCTCGAGTTTTTCCGAACGCACGGGAATAGCGGCGACGCTTGAATCCGTAGCCTTCAAGCATATGCTTGTCCCCGAGGCGCGGGTTGCACTTTACCGTGTCGCACAGGAGGCGCTGACCAACATCGAGCGCCATGCCGGCGCGACGCAGGTCGCCATCCGGTTTTCCAGTCGCGATGAACGGGTACAGATGGATGTCAGCGACAATGGCCGCGGCTTTCCGACCGTTCGGACAGAGAATGGGATGCCGGCAAGCAAGGGGCTCGGTTTGAGAAACATGCAGGAACGCATGACGCATTTCGGGGGCAGGCTGGATGTCGAAAGCTCCGCAAGGGGAACCGTTCTGCGGGCGGTGCTGCCCATCACCGCCATGAAGGATCGCAATAGCGGCTTACAGGAGGCCGCCGAGTGACCGTTCATCCGATCCGTGTGCTGCTGATCGACAACCATCCTCTGGTTCTGGATGGGTTGAGGGCCGTCCTCGAGACTTACGAGCATCTCGCAGTCGTTGGAACCGCATTGTCCGCCATGGCCGGTATCGACGCGGCTGTCGCCACGCGGCCCGATGTGGTGCTGATGGATATCAACATGCCGCAGATCAATGGCATCGATGCCCTGGAACTGTTCAAGGAAAAGCAGCTTTCCGCCCGGGTGCTGATGCTGTCGATGCATGACAGCCGGGAATATATATCGACATCGGTCATGTATGGTGCGGCCGGTTACGTTCTGAAGGACGTGGCGACCGAAGAAATAGTCGCCGCAATCGAAACCGTGGCTGCCGGCGGCACCTATTTTTCCTCTGGCGTTCGCGATGTGCTGATGGAGGGGGCTTCCGGCAGGCTGAAGGCGCTGACGACACGCGAGCAGGAGGTTCTGCTGCTGATCGCGCGCGGAAAGAGCAATCGCGACGCTGCCCTGGCGCTCGACATCGCCGAGCGCACGATGGAAACCCATCGCAAGAATATCAAGAGGAAACTGGATATAGCGACGACTGCGGGTCTCATCCGCTATGCGATCGATAACGGGCTTATCAAAGAATAGCCGCTAAAGGCCCGAGGCCCCGGAATGTCGCCATCCGGGGGCCTCGGTAAAGTCTATGCCGGCTTATTTGCCGGCCGTCTGCATGGCATAGCCGTAGCTGTCATAGGTATATTCGGCGACGCGGAACCATTCAAAGCTCTCGTCGCGGAATTTCTTCCAGCCCGGATAGATCTTGGCCCATGCGGGATGCTTCTGTGTGTACTCGTCATAAAGCTCGAAGGTCGCCTTGTAGGCGGCGTCGAGCACATCGCGGGGCAGCGGGCGAAGCTGAGTGCCCTTGGAAACCAGCGAGCGGATCGCATCCTTGTTCTTGACGTCGTACAGCGCCTGCATGTTGATGTTGGCGGCTTTGCAGGCGGTGTCGAGCGCTGCCTTGTATTCATCAGGCAGGGCTGCATATTGGTCCTTGTTGACGAAGAAGTGGATCGTCAGTCCGCCCTCCCAGAACGCGGGGTAATAGTAGTATGGCGCGATCTGGTAGAAGCCGAGCTTTTCGTCGTCATAGGGACCGACCCATTCCGCGGCATCGATGGTGCCACGTTCCAGCGCCGGATAGATGTCGCCGCCCGGGAGCTGCTGCGGCACCGCGCCAAGCTTGGCAAGTACCTGCCCCGCGACGCCGGCAATACGCATCTTGAGGCCCTTGATATCCTCGACGCTCTTGATTTCCTTACGATACCAGCCGCCCATCTGGGCGCCCGTCGCTCCACCGGGAATACCGATGACGCCGTAGTCGGAAAGGAATTCGTTGTAAGCCTCGTTGCCGCCGCCATGGTAGAGCCATGCGTTCTGCTGGCGGGCGTTCAGGCCGAAGGGGATGGTCGAGCCGATGGCGAATGTCGGATCTTTCCCCGTGAAATAGTAGCCGCAGGTATGGGAAATCTCGACGGTATTGGCTTTTACGGCATCGATGGCCTGGGCGCCGGGAACGATTTCACCGGCCTGGAAGACCTGGATTTCGAACTTGCCGCCGGTAATGGCCTTCAATGCGTTCGCCATAACGACGGCGCCGCCGTAGATGGTGTCCAGATTGTTCGGAAAGCCCGACGTCAGGCGCCATCGCACGTTCGGCAAAGATTGCGCTATGGCCGGCGTGGCGAGCGTCGAAGCGGCCGCAGCCGCCCCGGCAAGCACGCCGCCGGACAAGAAGTGTCTGCGGTCCAGATTGTTCCTCATAAGATTACCTCCTCCTATTGAAGTGACCGACGCTTGGTGTGTCGATGGGGTGCGGCGGGCGCTTGTGCGCCCGTCGGAATGTCAGGGGTTGCTGGGCTTGCCGAAGCTTGGGGCGTTGCCGCCAGGGGCGAAGGGATTAGCGAACGGATCGGCGTCGCTACCTGCGCCGGGCATCGGTACATTGATATGGACGGCCGAGGGATCGGCGACCTTGGCACCCGACTTGTAGTGCATCACTATTCCGGGGAAGGCGATGATGATGATGACCATGGCGAGCTGGATGAAAAGATAGGGAATGGCGCCGAGATAAATCTGGGTCGAGGTGACCGGCTGGATCGTCTGTCCCGTGATCCGATCCTTATAGGCACGCGTCGGTGCGACGGACCGCAGGAAGAACAGCGAGAAACCGAAGGGCGGGTGCATGAACGACGTCTGCATATTAACCGCCAGCATGACGCCAAACCAGATCAGGTCGATGCCAAGCGCATCGGCGACCGGCGCCAGCAGCGGGATGATGATGAAGGCCAGCTCGAAATAATCGAGGAAGAAGGCCAGGAAAAACACCAGCAGGTTGGCGACGATCAGGAAGCCGATCTCGCCACCGGGGATCGATGTCATCAGATGCTCGACCCAGACGTGACCGTTCACGCCATAAAAGGTCAGGGAAAAGACGCGCGCGCCGAGCAGGATGAGCAGAACGAAGGACGACAGCTTTGCCGTCGCGTAGAGTGACTGCTGGATCAGGCCGAAATTGAGTTTACGGTTGGCAAGCGCAAGGGCGAGCGCGCCGACAGCACCCATGGCGCCACCTTCCGTGGGGGTGGCGATCCCGAGGAAGATCGTGCCGAGCACGAGGAATATCAGGACGAGCGGAGGCACCAGCGAGGTGATGACCTTGAGCAGCAACTTGGTGCCGCGCAGGGTCCGCGCCTCCAGCGGCAGGGCCGGGACCTTTGTAGGGCTGATGATTGATGTGATGATGATGTAGAGCGTATAAGCCGTTACCAGCATCAGACCCGGAACAAGCGCTCCCTTGTACATGTCGCCCACCGAGCGGCCGAGCTGGTCAGCCAGCACGATCAGCACGAGACTTGGGGGGATGATCTGCGCCAGCGTGCCTGACGCGGCGATCGTACCTGCGGCGATTTTGCGGTCGTAGCCATAGCGCAACATGATGGGAAGCGAGATGAGGCCCATCGAGATGACCGAGGCGGCGACGACGCCGGTGGTGGCGGCCAGAATTGCCCCGACGAAGATGACGGCGAAGGCGATGCCGCCGCGGACCGGTCCAAACAGCTGGCCGATCGTGTCCAGCAAATCCTCCGCCATGCCGCTCTTTTCAAGAATGAGCCCCATGAAGGTGAAGAACGGTATCGCCAGCAGCGTTTCGTTAGACATCTGGCCGAATATGCGATCGGGAATGGCCTGGAATAGCGTGGCTGGCAGCAGGCCGAGTTCTATCCCGATGAAGCCGAAGACAAAGCCGACAAAAGCCAGCGCGAAGGCTACCGGATAGCCGAACAGCAGCACGATGATGAGCGCGGCGAACATGATCGGCGCGAGATTTTCCGCAAGGAATGCCATTATTGTTTCTTCCTTCGATCAGAGCATTGCTGCTGCGGCATCAGCCGCTGCAACCGGATCGGGGATATCGCCGCGCAGGATTGCGACGCGTTTGATGAGTTCCGACACGCCCTGAAGGGCGAGCAAGCTGAAGCCGATTGGTATCAGCGCCCAGACCGGCCATTGAATGAGCCCGCCCGTGTTGTTGGAAACTTCACCGGAGGCAAATTTCTGCAGGAACACCGGCCAGGAGAGATAAACCGTGATGAGGCAAAAGGGCATGAGAAAGAAGATGGTCCCGAGGATATCGACCCACAATTGCCCCTTGCGCGGCAGGCTTCCGTAAATCAGATCGACCTTCACATGCTCGTTGTTGAGGAGCGTGTAGGCGGCGGCGATCAGAAACACAGCGGAGAACAAATACCACTGGGATTCAAGCCAGGCGTTGGAACTCATCGAGAACGCCTTGCGCATGGCGGCATTGATGGCGCTGATGAGAATGGCGGCGAGCAGCAGCCACGAAATACCTTTGCCAATAGCAGAATTGGCAGCATCAATGGCGCGCGAAAGCGCCAGCAAAAACTTCATGAAATCCTCCCCGGAAGCGGCCGCGTACTCCTCGATACGCGTGCTGCCGCTATAGTTCGGGCACGATATCAATGGCGTCTTCACGCTCAAGGGCTGCTGCCGGAGAATTTCTTCAGGCGTACCGAGAACTGGGTATGTGAGGGGCAACTTCAGTAAGACGGCAAGGGATAATGAAATGAAAGAGCGTGCTTGGGCACCCAATACTTCGTCGTGCTCGACATCAACCCGGAAGACAGGCTTCCCGTGATCGCCCTCTATTTCTCTTGCAAGTTCATTGCGCTGGAAGCCCAGCGCTCGGCGAAATGATAGAGACTTGAAGCCAAGTTGCAGGAGCCGAGCTTACCCGGCCACCATTAGTTCGTCATATCAAGCAGCTGAAGAACGCGCTGCGCCATATCTGTGCCTCTGTCATCGGCGCGCCAGGCTAATAGCAATGGAACGGAAAATGTCATCGGCAATGGGATTTTCGTCACCTTGGGGGAGGTTATTCCCACGCCGGACGGCAATATCGAACAATATCCATGGCCGACAATCAGTTGCACTGCCACCGGTATGCTGTCGATCTCAATCAACTGCACCTTTGATAGCCAGGTTGGCCCAAGCAGGTGCTCGAGAAAGCTCTCGGCCGTCTGGCGCAATCCGGAGGCGCGGGAAGGTAGTACCAGAGGGTGCTTGAGGATCGCCTCGCGCATCTGTGACGGTGAATATGCATCCGCCAGTTCAGGTGCTTCATGCTGCAGGAAACATGAAAGGTGGCTGCGCAGAACCTCACGGCTGCGCAGGCGGGAATTGTTGACTGGCATGTCGACAAGGACTGCATCGTATCGCTGCTGTTCAAGCCCTTCCAGCAGACTGTCTGCAAGTCCGGGCTGCATCAGCAGCGGTGTGTCGAAGCGCCGTGCCCAGTTGGCGGCAACGCGCGCCAGAATAATTGCCGTCGGGCTGTCAGTTGTTGCGGGAGGAATGCCGCCGAATGACCAATGGCGCAGATGCCGCTTGAAACGCAGGGCGGATGTGGAGTCCAGCGCAGCCCAGATATCGCGTAATTTGTGGACGTGGGGCGATACGCGCAGCCCCTCGGGCGATGCGCGCGAGCCGCTGCGGGTCCGTTCAAAAAGCCGGACGCCCAGGTTTTCCTCCAGCATCGCCATCATCCGCGTCAGCTGTGGTTGCCCGATTTGAAGCCTCAATGCGGATTTACGGATCGAGCCCGATTCGAGAATGTCCACGAAGCGGAACAGTGCAATCAGCGACACGCTTCTCTGATAAATATCATTCGCATGGTCATCGCCGCACGCGCCGTGGATCGCGAAGATTTCATGGGTGGCCTGCGCGAGATACGGGCTAAGTCGCCCGCCTTCGGCTGTCAGGATCAGGCCTTTTGCGCCCTGGACGAAAAGCTTGACGGAGAGGGCGGTTTCCAGGCGGCTGACGGCATCCGATACGGTTGAAACCGGAATTCCCGTTGCCTTGGACGCAAGGTGGATGCCGCCGAGACGAACCACCTGGTCACATAAAAGAATCGTCGAAACCTTCACCGCCCACGCCTCGTCTTGACCTTCCCATTCCGGCATCGGCTGTCCGGATTTTGGGATATACCACTAATTTTATTGTGCCTCATAGTCGAAATATGACAGGAGGACGACATGGCGGATTTCGATACGGTTTTGGCGGGGCGGATCATTCTGACCGACCGCGAGATTTCTCGAGGTTTCGTGGCCATTCGCGAGGGGAAAACGGCACTCATCGGAGAAGGCCCCGCGCCGGCTGGAAGAGAAAATCATGATTTCGGCACCGGCATCCTATTGCCTGGTGCCATAGATGCGCAGGTGCATTCGCTGTCGCAGAAGGGGGCCGAGGGTTTTGCAGCCTCGACCCGTGCGGCGGCGGCGGGCGGCGTCACGACAATCGTTGACATGCCCTATGATGAGGGCAATCTTGTGTGTTCCGCCGAGGCTGTCAGGCGCAAGGTCGCGATGATCGACGCGGAGGCGCGCATCGATGTTGCACTTTATGGCACTGTCGATCCGCAAGAGGGTTCCGCCCGCATTGCCGAACAGGCGGCGGCGGGAGTTTGCGCCTACAAGTTCTCGACCTTCGGCACGGATCCCCAACGCTTTCCGCGTATCCCACCCGCGCTGCTTCGCGCCTGTTTTGCCGAGATTGCAAAGACCGGGCTTGCCGCAGGCGTGCACAATGAGGATGACGCCTATGTCCGCGCCGCGATTTCCGAGGTCGAGGCATCCGGTATAACCGACTGGCGTGCGCACGGCCTGTCGCGTCCCGAACTGGCTGAGACGCTGGCGATGCTGCAGATTTACGAAACCGGTGCCGAGACAGATTGCCCGGCACATGTCGTCCATTGCTCCGTCAGCCGCGGCTACGAAATCGCCGAGATGTACCGCAGGAACGGCCGGTATTCCTCCGTCGAATGCTGCATTCACTACCTTGTTCTGGATGAGGAGAACGACGTCGCGCGGCTTGGCGGCAAGGCCAAGATCAACCCGCCCATACGCGCCCGAAAAGAAGTGGAGGCGATCTGGCGTCATCTGGCCGAAGGGCGGGTGTCGATGGTGTCTACCGACCATGTCAGCTGGAGCGAGGACCGCAAGACCAATCCCGATATGCTGAAAAATGCCTCCGGTGTCCCGGGGCTGGAGGTCATGGTGCCGCTTTTCGTCAAGGGCGCGATCGCGCGCGGTGTACCGCTGGTGTGGGCGGCCCGGCTGATGGCCGAAAATCCGGCCCGGCATTTTCGTCTGGATCACCAGAAAGGCGGGTTGCAGGTCGGGCGTGACGCTGACGTCATGGTGCTCGTCGATCGGCCCGTGGTGTATGACGCAGCCAGCAGTCCTCACTCCATTGCGGGGTGGTCGCCTTATCACGGCATGGAACTGCCCTGGACGGTCGCAGCCACGTGGCGGCGAGGCGAGATGGTCTTCGACGGGGAAAATGTGCTGGCTGCGCCGGGAACCGGTATTTTTGTGCGGCCGCCCGAAACGCTTGGTCTGCGCGAGGTGCTGTTGTGATGCGCCGCAATCTCGACGCGTCGATAAAGGACATAGAAACGGATCTCGACGCGCTGGCGCAGATTACCGATCCGGAACGTCCCTGGACCCGCCGCGCCTTCTCGCCCCGTTTCGATGAAGGGCGCGACTATCTTCGGCGGCGTTTCCTGGGTGAAGGATTGAATGTCTGGACGGATGCGGGCGGGAACCTGATCGGCCGACGCGAAGGTATCGAGCCGCAGGTCGGGACGATCATGCTTGGTTCGCATTCCGACACTGTGCCGGACGGTGGACGTTTCGATGGCGTTGCCGGTGTCGTCGTTGCATTGGAGGTTGCACGCATTCTTTCACGGCGCGGTGTTGCCTTGCGGCATAACCTTGCCGTCGTCGATTTTCTTGCTGAAGAAGTCTCCATTTTCGGGGTTTCCTGTATCGGTTCGCGAGCAATGGCGGGCGTTCTGCCACAGGACTGGCTGAGGCGTATCAGCGACGGGCGCGATCTGGCGACGGCCATACGTGATGTGGGCGGCAAGCCGGAAAGTCTTGGAGCTCCCTTGGCTGATGACCTGAAGGCCTTTCTGGAACTGCACATCGAGCAGGGTCCGGTTCTAGAACAGCAAAAGATTGCACTCGGGGTGGTGACAGCCATTGTCGGCATCAATCGCGTCGAGATCGAGGTGACGGGTCGTCCCGATCATGCCGGCACGACCCCGATGGGGTTGCGTGCGGATGCCCTCGTCGCTGCGGCGCGGATCGTGCGTGAGATCGAGCGGTACGCGACGGAGCTTTCCGGTGGTTCCGGGCATTTTACCGCAACTGTGGGCGAGTTCGAAATCTCCCCCAACGCCGCCAATGTGGTTCCGGGCCGCGTCCGCATGCTGGTTGATATCCGCGCCGAGCGGGCCGAGGACAAGGAAGCATTCGTATCCTGGCTGACCGGACTTAACGCGGACGGTGGAAACACAATCGAGGCACGGCTGATTTCCGGCAATCCCGGCGTGCAGATGGATGATGGATTGCAGGAGATGCTGGCAAAGGCCGCCGACGGGCTGGACACGCCCTATCGAAAGATGGTGTCGGGTGCAGGCCATGACGCGGCATTCATGACACGGCTGTGTCCTTCGGCGATGCTCTTCATCCCTTGCCGCGACGGCCGTTCCCATTGCCCGGAAGAATGGGCCGATGCAGCCGATCTCGCTTTGGCGGCTGAAGTTCTGGCGAACACGATTATGGAATTGGACAGAAAAAGGGAGGGCTGAAAGTGGCCAGAATTCTGACGGAGAAGGATGTGGAACCCGCGGTGCGGGGAGGCGCGGTCTATGCGGCTGGCGGTGGCGGCTGGGTCCACCATGGACGGATGCTGGGCTATGCCGCAGTGAACGCCGGTGCGCCTGAACTCGTCTCGATCGACGAATTGAACGAAGATGACTGGGTGGCGACGGCTGCCGCCATCGGCGCGCCGGCCTCCACGACGCCCTGGGAAATGCGGGGCGTGGATTATGTCAAGGCCGTGCAGCTTTTGCAGAACGCGCTTGGTGCAAAGGTCGCGGCCCTGATGATCGGGCAGAACGGCAAGTCCTCGACCCTCAACGCATGGCTGCCTTCGGCTATCCTTGGCTGCAAGGTGCTGGACGCGGTGGGTGACATGCGCGCCCATCCGACCGGCGACATGGGGGCAATCGGCATGGCCGGAAAACCGGACCAGTCGATCCAGACGGCCGTCGGCGGAAATCGCGATCAGAACCGCTATATCGAGCTTGTAACGCGCGGCGCAACCGGCCGGATCTCTCCCATCCTGCGCACGGCCTCCGACATGTCGGGCGGTTTCATCGCCTCGGCCCGCAACCCGGTTCGCGCCGGCTACGTCGCGAAAAATGCCGCGCTCGGCGGAATTTCCAAGGCGCTGGAGCTTGGTCACGCAATCCTCGCCGCCGAGCCTCGAGGGCATGCGGCAATCCTCGACGCGATCCTTGCGACCACGGGCGGCAGGATCATGATTGAAGGAGAGATCACGGCGAAGGATGTCGTTTATACGAATGAGGCTTTCGACGTTGGTACGGTCACCATCGGCAGGGGCGATGCGGCGCTGACTCTGCATGTGATGAACGAATACATGGCGGTCGATGCGGTCGATGGTCGCCGCCTCGCAACCTTTCCGGATGTCATCACCACATTGTCGCAGGAGATCGAGCCGCTGTCTGTCGGTGAGCTGAAGGTCGGCATGAAGATCCATCTGTTGCATGTCCCGAAGACCCTCATTCCGATCGGCGCGGGCCTGATGGACCCGGCGATCTATGTCCACCCCGAAAAGGTCATGGGCATCAACCTGACCGACTACGCATTGGAGGCCTGAAGATGCCGAGAGAAAATCCCCGTAATCCGGGCTTCCCGATCCCTTCAGGCCCGGACCTTCGCGCGAAGGGCTGGCGGCAGGAAGCCCTGTTGCGCCTCATGGAAAACGTGCTGGCTGTCGGTGAAGACCCTGAAAATCTCGTCGTCTACGCAGCACTCGGGAAGGCGGCCCGCAACAAGGCCGCATATGATGCCATCGTACGCGCATTGACGACCATGGATGAGGATCAGACACTCGTCATTCAGTCGGGAAAGCCGGTCGGGTTGATGAAGACTTCGACCGAGGCTCCGATGGTCATCATGGCCAATTGCAACATGGTCGGCCAATGGGCCAAGGCCGAGAATTTTTATGCTCTCGAACGCAAGGGCCTCATATGCTGGGGCGGCCTGACTGCGGGAGCATGGCAATATATCGGCTCGCAGGGCGTCATTCAGGGCACCTATGAAATCTTCATGCGCATTGCCGAACGCCGCTTCGGCGGTACGCTGAACGGGCGTTTCGTATTGACCGCGGGCCTTGGCGGCATGGGAGGTGCGCAGCCGCTTGCAGGCCGCATGGCGGGTGCGGCCATCCTGTGCGTGGAGATCAATCCGGAACGGGCCCGCACCCGCAAGGATATCGGCTATCTGGACGAGATCGCCAATGATCTCGATAGCGCACTCGCACGGATTGAAGAGGCACGCGCAAAGGGTGAGGCGCTGTCCGTCGGACTTGTCGGCAATGCAGCGGAAATCTATCCCGAAATAGCTGCGCGGGGGATCATTCCGGATATCGTGACCGACCAGACCTCCGCCCACGATCTCGTTTATGGTTATATTCCAATCGGTTACGATCTGGACCGCGTACGCCGCCTGCGCAGCCAGAACCCGGATGAGCTGATCGAGGCCGGCAGGGCGTCGATTGCCAAACAGGTAACAGCCATGCTCGAATTCCAGCGGGCCGGCTCGGAGGTTTTCGACAATGGCAACCTGATCCGCACGCAGGCGCAGGCCGGTGGCGTTGCTGATGCCTTCGACATTCCGGTCTTCACCGAGGCTTATCTGCGCCCGCTGTTTTGCCGGGCGATTGGTCCCTTCCGCTGGATGGCCCTGTCGGGCGACGCCTCGGACATTGCGCGGATAGACGAGCTGGTGCTGGAGATGTTTCCGGACAACAAGATCGTCACCAACTGGATTTCGCTGGCGCGCAAGCACGTTCCGTTCGAGGGGTTGCCGGCACGCATCGCCTGGCTCGGCCATGGCGAACGGAGCGCACTCGCACGTCGGGTCAACGCTCTGGTCGCTTCGGGCGAATTGAAGGGGCCGGTCGCCTTCTCTCGCGATCACCTCGATTCAGCGGGCATGGCGCATCCGAACATCATGACGGAGAACATGCTCGACGGTTCGGACGCCATCGCCGACTGGCCGCTTCTCGACGCGATGTTGCTCTGCGCTTCGCGCGCCGACCTTGTCGCACTTCATTCCGGCGGCGGGGGTTATGCGGGCTTCATGACCTCGGCAGGGGTCACGATCGTTGCTGATGGAACCAACGCGGCCGACGACCGGCTTTCGCAATCACTCGACAATGATACCGGGCTCGGCGTCATCCGTTACGCGGATGCGGGCTATGCCGAGGCGCAGGATGAAATTGCCAGCAAGGGCATAAATCACGTGCAGATCTGACAGGTCAAAGCGAGGAGACGTCATCAATCGCCACGAAGGGCGGAAAATTACGATCACTAATCAACACCGCCTGCCGTCGCTGGCAGGCCAAGAGGGGACAATAATGGAAAAAACATATCAAAATTTGTCAGTGACACCGGCCAGACGGTCATCACCGGAGCGCGCCGTTGCGGCAGCATCGATAGGCAACGCCCTGGAGTGGTATGACTTCACCGTCTATGCGCTGTTTGCAATCTACATCGCCCATAATTTCTTTCCCGGCGGCGATCACACGGTCGAACTCGTGAAAGCCTTTCTCGCCTTTGGGCTAGGCTTCGTGATCCGCCCCCTGGGAGCCATCGTGATCGGGGTCTATGGCGACAAGGCCGGCCGAAAGGCCGCACTGTTCCTGACCATCATGATCATGGCGGCGGGCACCCTGCTGATCGCGGTGGCGCCGACCTATGCCGCGATTGGTGTGGGAGCGCCGCTCATGATCCTTGCCGGACGAGTCCTTCAGGGCTTCTCCGCGGGTGGAGAAATTGGCGGAGCAGCCGCCTTTCTTGTTGAACATGCGCCCGCCGACAAAAAAGGCAAATATGCTTCCTGGCTCCAGGCAAGCATGGCGATTTCCAACATCATGGGTGCACTCGTCGCCTTTGCGGTTACCTCGCTTCTGACGGAGCAGGAGATCGGCGACTGGGGCTGGCGGATCCCATTCTTCATTGGCGTATTGATCGCGCCGGTGGGCCTGTGGCTGCGCAAGACGCTGGACGAAACGCCGGCTTTTCAGGCCGAACAGGCAAGTCTGGAGAACCAGTCCGCCAAAACACCCCTGAAGCTCGTCTTCTCGGACTATTTCGGCCATCTGTTCAAAGGCTTCGCTTTCTCGATCCTGTGGGCGGTTTGCGTCTATGTGCTGATCATCTACATGCCGATCTTCGTTCAGCGTGCTTTCGGTTTCAGCCCTTCGGAGGCGTTTACGGCATCGCTGATTGGCAACGTCTTCCTCGCGGTCGGCTGCGTCAGCGCCGGCAGCATTTCGGACAGGATCGGTCGGCGCGTGATGCTTGCCATTGCCGCCGGCGCAATGCTGGTCGCTGTCTATCCCCTGATCTGGTGGCTGCAATCTTCACCGACGCTGACGACGCTCATCATCGTGCAAAGCCTCTTCTGCATCATGGTCTCGGGATATGTCGGGGTCGCGCCCGCAACCCTGTCTGAGGTTTTCCCGACGAATATCCGCACCACCGGCATGTCATTGGCTTACAATGCCGCCGTAACGATCTTCGGAGGATTTGCCCCGGCGACGCTGACCTGGCTTGGCAGCACGGGCATCGGTTATCACGCGCCCGGATTTTACGTCATGGCCGCGGCGTTCATATCGCTGATAGCGGTTCTGATCCTGCCGAAGCCGTATTCCACGAACTAAAGGAGATGGGCCGCTCAAGGCCCAGCTCCCCCAATTGCTCCACCCGTCATGTCTGGAAGTTTCCAGTCGAAGCGAAGCCGTGTCGACGCCGGACAGTGCTGCAAACATGACGGCATAATAATAACCAACTCAAGGGAACATCATGTCTGTTAAAAACGGGACTATTCATCGCCTCTCCATTGTCACAGCTTTTGCGATCGCCGGGCTTGCTGCTTCAAACGCACGGGCGGAACATTGGTCCATCGACGGTCAAAACCTGACCGTGGAACAGGTCGTCGGCCTGGCGCGGGATGACAGCGCCAAAATTACTCTCACCGAAAGCGCGGACAAACGGATCGCCGAAGGCTTCGATCTGGTGATGGAGGCCGCCCTGCAAGGCAAGGCGGTCTACGGCCTGACGGTCGGCGTTGGCTGGAACAAGGATCGCCCAGTTTTCGCAATGAAGGACGGCAAGCGCGTGCTGGACGACGATTTGCTGAAACTGTCACGCGCTTTCAATTCGACGTCTCTGCGCGCTCATGGCGCAGGCGTCGGAGAGCCGATGGCGGTCGAGACCGTGAGGGCGGGTATGGCGATCCGTTTAAACCAGATTGCAACCGGCCGAACCGGCGTTCAGAGCGCCGTTGCGGAAATGTATCGACAGTTCCTGGAGCAGGGGATCACCCCGGTGGTTCCTTCACGCGGTTCTGTTGGCGAGGCTGATATCACCCTTGCCTCCCATATCGGTCTGGCGATGGTCGGCGAGGGGGAGGTCTTCATGAAAGGCAACCGCATTCCCGCAGCGCGTGCCCTGACTGACGCCGGCATCGCTCCGCTCGAGCCGGTTGGCAAGGATTTCCTTTCGATCCTTAGTACGAATGCGCTGACCGCCGGACAGGCTGCCCTGCTGGCGCACGATACGGCGGGCTATCTCGAAAAGGAAGCCGTTGTCTTTGGTCTTGCACTGGAAGGTTTTAACGGCAATGTCGCCCCTTTCCTCGCAGCGACGAACGAGCTGCGCCCCTTTGCCGAAAACACATCCGGGGCACTGATGGTTCGCTCTGCCCTTGACGGCAGCTATCTCTGGTCGCCCGCGAAGGATCGGGCACTGCAGGACCCGCTGTCTTATCGCACCATGGCCTATGTGCTTGGCGGAGCCGAAATTGCGACGCAGGATCTGACCAGGGCGCTGGAAATCCAGATCAATCACAGTGATGACAATCCGGGCGTGGTTGCGGGAGCCTCGGACGACAAGGCTTCCGGACAGGTCTCCCAGTATTTTATCGAGGGCGAAATATCGGGAGCGATCTATCCTAGTGCGGGTTTTGAGATGCTGCCGGTGGCCTCGAGGGTTGAGGCTCTGAACACGGCGCTGGTGCGTCTGTCACAGGCCATTACGATGCAGACGATCCGCTTCGAAAACCCTGACATGACGCATCTTTCGCGGTTCCTTGCTGCTGAAACCAATCAGGGACATGCATTTGGCGCGATCCAGAAACCACTCGTCGCGCTTCTGGCCGAAAATCAGCAGATCGGCGCGCAGGCTCCCGTAGGGTCGATTGCGATGGCAGGAAATATCGAGGATCTGGACAGCCACGCACCGCTTTCGGTCACCAATCTCGGCCGAATTCTGGATAACCTCTACTGGATGTCCTCGATACAGTTGCTCCATGCAGCGCAAGCTGTTGATCTACGCAAGCCCGGGCAGTTGGGAGCGGGGACAAAAGCGCTGTTTGAAGACTATCGCCGCAATGTGCCCTTTGTGGCGGTGGACCGAATATATACCAATGATTTCAGGACGGGTTATCGCTTTCTCAAGGCCCGTTGAGCGGTTGTTATATTGGTGTTGAACAGATGAGATGACCGATGTCTTCCGCCCCGTTTCGCAAAGCAAATACTTGATGCTGCGGCACGGCCCGAAGACCTCGGCCATCCCCGCGATGATGGGCAGCGCCGATTTTGATACAAGGCAGTCTGCCGATCTATATTTCGACAGGACCTGGAGCTGGCTTTACAGAGGAATATCGGCAGATAGCTGACAGCAGGGCCCATTATCTTGTGGAGGGTTCTGGAGCCTGGAATCGAGCGGGCTGTCGCAAATATTCCAAAGCCTGCACCCCGTTTCATGAGGGGAGTAAATCTATTTGCAGCTTGTAGGTGCGGCTTTCCCCAGCATCCAGCTGACCGCCTTCGGGTGGTCGGAGATCGGATCGAGGCTCGATCCCAAGTGCGAATACGCCGGACTGATAGGCGCGCCAGGTCGCAAACTTTGGAAGCGCCACCTGATCATAGGTCAGGGAGAGGGAGAAACCACATCGCTTGTTTTCGAGAACAATTGGCGTGTCGTGCGGAGTGACGCGGCAGTCGATATGATCCACTTTTTCTCCAAAGCTGTCGTGAGGGATCGGCGGAGTCGAATTGATTTCGCAAAGCGCAGGTTCAGGCAAGCCTTTTACGATCAAGGTCTCGTCCAAGAATGGATATCCGACATTGAGGTGATAGAGGATAGCGTGTTCGGATGGTCGGAAGCTTCGGTTTGTTACCGTGTCTTCAATGAGCAATGTGGACTCGAAAATCGGCACGGTTATTTTGCGGTGCAGTTCTAGAACCTCTCCGAAAACACTTGATTGCCGCACCGTGCCCTCGCAGATGATGGTGCGTGTCCCAACCTCGACGCCAAATCTCCTCAGCCGCGACTTCTCGGACGAGATCCGGCCGTGCTGCGGCAACCGCCTGGATTTGAGATTTGGATATCCGTAATGCGTGACATCGGAGTCATGAGGCCTGCTGTACTGGTCCAGACCGCATGTCACCATGAAGCCATCGAAATTGCGGAAAAAGCCCAACCCCTCTTCTGAATCCGGGTCATGTGGCGAGAATGGCATCTGGTTGGAAGAGTGCCAGCCTACATTCACCCCCTTGAACGACAGCGATGACACGTCGAAACCACGATCGACCGCGATCTCGAAGCCGATACCGGCGGCATTTCTGGCAATGATAAGACGCTGTCCTCTGCCCGGGCCATCTTCCATTGTTAAAAGCCGTGCGTCGGCAACCGAACGGAAATCTGCGGTTCGGCGGAGCAAATCCATGTCCATCAATTGATCCTCATTTTACGGCTCGGAGCGCTGATACGTGGCCGGCAACGCCAGGGTTTCAAGTTTTGAGATCAAGCAACGAAGCTCCGGTTCCCTTACGGAAGAGGCTGCGGCCGCCGGCGTGAACCAGCTCAGTCTGCGTTCGTCCTTTTCGGGATAATCGCTCTCGAGCCCTTGCACATCGAGCAAATGGACCTGGACCATCGCAGGGACAAGATTTCCGTCATCCAGCCTCTTAAGATAGGTGTAATGACCCCATGCCTTTTTCTGGACACGGCCTCTCACTCCGGCTTCCTCCCAGGCCTCGGTGCAGGCAACTTGGTGGGGCTTCTTCTTCCCCATAGGCCATCCCTTTGGGACGACCCAACGGCCGCTGTCTCTGCTCGTTATCAGCAGGACTTCGATCGCTCCGTCTTGCTCAGGTATGCGTCGAAAGCAAATTGCAGCATATTGCGTCCTGACATCACCCTTCGGCAGCTTGCCGTCTACTGGTGCTGAAACTTCGGTAGTTTTGTGTGCCAAGTCGATAGCCTTTCACACTCCTGTCATGCACGTCGGCTATAGGATTGGTGGATCAAGAGTGCTGAATATCTCGATTATTCAGCGGCTTGACTGACGAGATGCTTGAAGGTTTTTTCCGATTGTAAGGAGCGTCGCACCGGCTTGCGCGGCGCCCGTTGGTAAAAGGCGATTGAGGGTCAGGCAGCCGCCGAAAGGTTGTTCAGCACCGGCTTTACTCGATTGAGAAACTCCTTGGAGCCGCACACGAAACGAAGTTTCTGCGGTAACTCCGTATTGTCCCAATCGATCGTGTGAGTGACGCCCAGTCCCGCGAGGATTGGCAATGCCGCCATGACGTCCCATGTGGAGTCACCGACAGAAACGTACCCATCTGTCTCACCCATCATCACTTCGATCAACGAGAGCGTTGCGGACCCCGTGAAGCGGAAGCTTATGCGCAGGTCATCCGAGATGAACCGGATGACCTCCAGCCTGTCAGCCGTCGAGACCGATGGATGAATGCTGAAGCCTGTCGATGCGCGAGACATGTCGAGCGCGGGCAGGGGACCGAGAGGCTTTCCATTGAGCTGCGGTACGATGGCGTGACCACCGATCAACAGAAGGTCGCGTGCAGGAGCGAAAATAACGCCGAAGGCGGGACGCCGGTTCTCGAAAAGCCCGATTGAGACAGCCCAGTTCTGGGCGCCGCGGACATAGTTGAACGTGCCGTCAATCGGATCGATGACCCAGATGCGACCCGAAGTGCCGGTGATCTCGCCGCCCTCTTCTCCGAAGACTCCATCATCTGGAAAAGCTTGCCGAAGCCTCGCGACAATCAGGGCTTCGACCTGCTTGTCGGCTTCGGTGACCAGGTCGAGGTGCCCCTTCTTCTCGACCGGCAAGGTGGCCAGTTTTTTGAAGTGGTATAGAGCCAGGTTTCCAGCTTCCCGCGCAATGTCCTCGACAATGCGCGCCTGATCCGAAGAGACTGTTGTGTTTACCTTATCCACGCGCCTGATCCCGCAACCGTGCGATCTGTGCGACATCGTCACCGAGAAGCTGATCGAGCTGACCTTCACGGACCCACTGCACAAGTTGAGATTCGACGTCCACGCCATACGTCATCAATTTTTCATGGTGGCCGGCTGGCAGATAGCAGAAGGCCGCAAAGCCCTCTTCATGCAGCTGGCGCGCCTCGCCGCTGGCAAAATGATAGACTTCGATATTCATGGCATCGAGATTGGCCTGGCGAGCAAGCGACGCAGGATCGATAAGGCGGGAGTGCATCAGGCCGACTGTCGGAACCTCCGGGATGGCTTTCTTGACGTCCCTCAGCTGCACATAATCGAAGGAAGAGAACTGCAACAGGTCGGCGGCACCAAGCTCATCGATCAATGCGCGCAGCTTCGGGAAAAACACGCCGTTCTGGTCGTAGATCTTGAGTTCTAGCTGATAGATGATGCCAAGCTCGCGTGCGAGTATCAGCGCATCACGCAGCCGCGGTACCTGCTCACCTGAAAACTCGTCACTGAACCAGCTGCCGGCATCAAGCTTCGCCAGCTCAGCATAGGTCATTTTCTGGACGATGCCGTGGCCATTCGTCGTGCGATCAACCGTCTTGTCGTGCATCAGAACGAGCTCGCCATCGCTGGTGATGGAGAGGTCGGTCTCGCAGGTCGTAAGCGGGCCGCCATACTCGAAAGCCTTGCGAAACGCGACCAGCGTATTTTCCGGGGCGCCGGCGCTGTGGCCGCGGTGACCACCGATGCGCATGTTCTCAATCGTCATTCGAAGCGGATTCATAGTCTTTTCCTTCTGAGTTAACGGAGGCGCGCGTCGAAGCGATCGCGCAGATAGTCGCCAAGCAGGCTGATGGAGAGCGTCGTCAGGACAATCACGGCGCCGGGGAATGCGGCGATCCACCATGCGATCGCGAGATAGTTGCGGCCGTCAGCGACCATCAGCCCAAGGCTCGTTTCCGGGGCTTGAATGCCAAGACCGAGGAAACTCAGGCCACTTTCCAGAAGGATGATTTCTGGAAAGTTCACGGTGAACTGAACGATCAGGGGGCCAGCGATGTTGGGGAGCATGTGGCGCAGATAGATGCGCATCGGAGGCACGCCGACGATACGAGCGGCTTCGGCATAGCCCTCCTCCTTCGCGCTCAGGACCAGACCGCGCGTCAGTCGCGCATAACGTTCCCAGCTGGCGAAACCGACAAGGAACACGAAGAGAATTGGGCTGGAACCAAGCAGCGCCAGAACGCCGAGCGCAATGACGATGAAAGGAACCGACGCCATGGCGTCGGCGAAGCCCATGATGGTGTTGTCCACCCAGCCACCGAAATGGGCCGCCAGCAGGCCGAGCGTGGTCCCCATGATAGCGCAAATGACGGAGCCAACCAGCGCGATCATTAACGTCATCTGTGTCGCGACGAGCAGATTGCTGACAACGTCGCGACCAAGATAGTCGGTTCCAAGAAAGTGCTCGGCCGACAGGAATGGCCTGGCAAACCGCGCGATCGGATCCTGGCTTAGGTAGTCAAAGGGCGAAATCCAGCGTGCCGTTACGCCGACGATGACGACGATCGCAATCCAGAGGCAGCATAGAGTTATGCTTGCCGGCATTTTGCGGAATGAGGCCAGCACGGAGATCGGCGCGGGATTGGAGGAGGTGATCGATGCCATGTCAGTGCTTCCTGATTTTCGGATTGAGAACCGCATAGAGAACATCGACGGTGAGGTTGATGGCCACCATGAACGCAGTGAAGAGGATGATCATGGCCTGTACGACGGGTAGATCGCCGGTGCTCGTCGCATTGACGAACCCACTTCCGAGACCCGGCCACGAGAATACCGGCTCTATGAGTGCGGATCCGCCAAGCAGACCGCCTGCGACGAAGCCGAGTGTCGTCACCATCGGGATTGCTGCATTCGGAAGGGCGTGACGCAAGATGACGTCCCAATTCGGTATGCCATCCGCACGGGCTGCCGCGATATACGGCTGACCGAGCACGTCGATCAACGTGGAGCGCATGAACCGCGCCACGGCCGCAGCGTTGAACAGCGCGAAGGTCGCTATGGGCAGGATGGCATGGTTCCAGGTTGAACTGCCGGAACTCGGCAGTACCCGAAGCCACACTGCAAACACGAAGACGAAGACCAGACCGAGCAGGAAGTTTGGAATGCTGTAGCCGAGAACAGCGCCGGCCATCACGCCCTTGTCGACAGCAGATTCACGACGCACAGCCGCAATAATGCCGACGGGAATTCCGATCAGGAGGCTCAGGAAAAAGGCCGAAACCGTCAACAGCAGGGTTTTAGGGATTCGCTCGCTGATAACGTCGAACACCTCTCGGCCATCTGCGAATGATGTCCCGAAGTCGCCATGGAATGCATTGGCGACATAGTAGAGATATTGTTCCGGGATAGAGCGGTCGAGACCCCACTTCTCGTTGAATGCGGCAAGTGCCTCCGGCCCGGCATTATCCGACAACATCGACTGCGCGGGATCACCGCTCAAGCGCAGAATGACGAAAACGATGGTAACCGTGAACACGAGAACGACGATGGCACGTATGACGCGGGCGAAAATGAAGCTGGTCATATGGCCAACTCCTTCTTCACGACGGCATCAGCCGCCGGGACGGCTTGGCGGTCAATCTCCTCTGCACGATGGCAGGCAGCTTGCTGGTTCCCGACCAGCCGCAAGGCCGGCGTTTCACTGACGCATCGGTCGATCGCGAACGGACAGCGTGCCCGAAACGCGCAACCCTTTGACGCATTGCTGGCATCGAGTTCGCCTTTGATCGGCGGTTCGATATTTCGAACCCTGGGATCCATGGTCGGCACGGAAGCCAGGAGTGCCCGCGTGTAGGGATGCCGCGGATTTTGGTAGACCGTCTTGATGTCGCCTGTCTCGACAATGCGGCCGAGATACATGACGGCGATACGGTCAACGAGATGGCGAACGATCCTCAAATCATGGGTGATGAAGACGTAAGCGAGATCCATCTCCTGCCAGAGCTCGCTCAGAAGTGCCACCACCTGGGCCTGCACCGAAACATCGAGCGCCGAAACAGCCTCGTCAAAAACGACCAGCTTTGGATCAAGGATCAGCGCGCGTGCGATGACGACGCGCTGGCGCTGACCGCCTGACATCTGGTGTGGGTAGCGGTTCATCATCGCTCCGGAGAGGCCGACACGTTCCAGCATCGCGGCTGCCCGCCGATAGGCCTCTTCCCGACCACAGACATGATGAACGATCAGGCCTTCGGCGACCTGCTGGCCGATCATCATTTGCGGGTTAAGCGCCGCGAGCGGGTTCTGCTGTACGAGGGAGGTGCGAACACGGAAATTCCTCCAGTCCGCCTTCGTCCGGTCTTTGTGGTTTACGCCGTCAAACCATACATCGCCGCTGGTTGGGGGTGTCAGACCGAGGAGCAGTCGGCCAAGTGTTGACTTGCCGCTGCCGGATTCGCCGACAACACCGATGCGTTCCCGAGCCGACAGTTCGAAACTGATGTGGTTCGCGGCGAGCTGCTGCGTCGGCCTGGCGAAGAAACCAGTATTGTGCCTGTAAGCCTTCGTCAGATCGTTTGTTTGAAGCAGGGGCGTCATCATGCGACCACCGGATGATAGCAGGAAGCTTCGTGTGACAGGCCGATGCTGGAGGGAGCAGGGAAGCGAGCCAGGCATTCCTCGGCCACGCGCGGACAGCGCGGATGGAAGTAACAGCCATCAGGCAGGCTCTCGAGAAGAGGAACAGAACCCGGGATTGGGATCGGTGGCTCAAGATCGGCGGGATCGATGCTCGGCATACAGTCGATCAGAGCGCGGGCATAGGGATGAGCGGGCCGCGCAAGCAGCTCCGCAATTGGAGCCGTCTCGATGATCTTGCCGCAATACATGACTGCTGCCTTGTCAGCGAGACGCGCAATCACCCCGAGATCATGGGAAACGATCATCAGGGCCATGCCAGTCTCGGCCTTCAACTCTTCGAGGAGGTGGAGGATCTGCGCCTGCATGGTGACATCGAGCGCAGTCGTTGGTTCGTCGGCGATCAGCAGTTGGGGCTTTGCCGCAAGTGCATGCGCGATCATGACGCGCTGGTTCATGCCGCCGGAGAATTGATGGGGATACGCGCGCAGACGGCTTGCGGCGCGGTCGATACCGACGCGCTCGAGAAGCCGCATGGCTTCCAGCCGGGCATCGTTGCCTTTCAGCCCCTGATGGCGATAGAGCGCCGATTCAAGGTAGCGGCCTATTGTGTGAACCGGGTTCAGGCTGCTGGTTGGGTCCTGGAATATCATTGCGATCGTCGGATCAGCGGCCCTGCCGGATTTCGTCGTATCACGTTCGAACTCGATGGAGCCCCCGGTGCGGGTGATTCCGCGCGGCAGCATGCCCGCAACGGCGTAACAGGTCATGCTCTTGCCGCAACCGGACTCCCCAACAAGACCGAGGGTCTCACCGGCATCCACACTGAAGCTGATCCCATCAATGATTTTGGTATTGCGTGCAGGGACTTCGACGACCAGATCGCGAACGGTCAAGAGCTTTGGCATTCTTTAATCTCCTTGGGGCGATGCGCACGGATGCGCATCGCCGAGGCAGCGTGTTATGATCAGCTGAAGCTGAGGTTGTTGCGAAATTCCATCATCTCAAAGCTGATGGGCTTCCACTGGACATTCTTGCGCGCCGCGTAGACGTCGAACGGCTGGTAAAGAATGACGGCCGGTGCTTCTTCCTCGAAAATGTCGCGCATGCGGCTCCAGGCGTCGAAGCGTTCCTTGCCATTCGGCATCTGGGAAACCTTGGTGCAGAGTTCGTTGAACTCGGCCGGAGCCTTCCAGCCCCAACGCTTCTGCACCTGGCCTTTCGGACCAAATTCGCAAACCATCGTCGCCCAGGCGTCCGTCATCCACTGGCCGTTCGACCAGTTGCGGATGTAGCTGTCCTGGTCTTTCGGTGCGGCGCCGGGGGCGAATACCTTCGGAACCACCGTGACGCCGATCTGCTTCCACATCTCGATCATCATCATGAGAGCGGGAACGGCATTGGCGTAGTAATTGCCCATCGTGTGGTAAGTGATGGGGGTGCCGTCGTAGCCACTTTCCTTGACCAGGCGCCTGGCTTCCTCGACGTTGTATTCCATCGCTTTGCGGTTTGGATCGAAAGATTCACCGTAGTTCGGGAAGTTGAAGCCATGAGGGATCGAAGCTTTGCTCTTCCAGAGCGATTCGACCATGATCGGGCGGTTGACCGCTAGCGCGAGGGCGCGGCGGAGCGTCTTCGACTGGAACACCTTCTGGTTCATGTTGAAGGTGAACATGTGGAAATTCTCAACGACCTTTCCGCGTGTTTCCAGGTCGGAATAGCCGTTGATGAGTTCCATGTCGTCGGGCGTGAGGGTGGTGACGATATCATATTCACCGCTGATCAGACCGGCGACACGGGCGGCTGGTTCGGCGACAAGCTGGTAGGTGATCTTTGAGGCAGTGGGTTTGATACCCCAGTAGTCGTCGTTCGGTTCGAGAACCACGCGGTCGCCAGCGATCATCTCGACGAATTTATACGGGCCTGTTCCGATCGGCTTGCTGCCGAACCCGACAGTGCCAAGGCTCTTATAATAGTCCTTCGGGACGATGCGCCCCATCCAGGAGGTAACGTATGTCTCCGTCAGATAGCTCGGCGTTTTCGTGCGCAGAATGACAGTGTATTTGTCCTCGATAACGGGCTCGTCGAAGTCGAGCGAATAGGAGCCACCAAGCGGAATGGTCTTGATTGCTTCAGGACCCCACAGGCGCTCGGACGAGAACGTGTAGGCGACGTCATCAGCGATCATTTCGACGCCGTTGTGGAACATGACCTTCTGGCGCAGCTTGAAGCGCACGGACCTGTCGTCGATGCGTTCCCAGCTTTCAGCCAGCGATGGCATCAGACCGAGACCCGTTCCCGGCGCGCCGTTCCCGAAAAAATCGCGGGCGATGAGCGTGTCGTATATCTGGTTGACGATGCGCGGTCCGACATTGCTGATCGCATTGACCGGCTCCAGCGTGGCTGGCAGCCCGTTGACGCCGATCCGAAGCTCACGGCGCTCCTGGGCAAATGCAAACTTCATGCTGGTGGTCGATGCCAGCGCCGCAACGCTTGCACCGATGATGAATTTTCTGCGGCTGGTCGAAAGCATCTAAGGTCCCCTGCTTGGCAAGATGTACGTGGAAAGGAAGGTTCACGTCGCGATGACGAACTTTTTGCGCAGCTTCTCTGGCGCCGCGTCGATGATGGTTTTCGAGCCGTTGTCGGTGACAACGATGCCGATATCTTCGATCTTGCCGACAACGGACAGGCTGCTCTTTGTGAGCTTCGAATGATCGGCAACGACAATCGTCCGGCGTGAGACCTCGATCATGACCTTCGCGATGCTTGCGTTGACGGGCTCAACGGTACAGACGAGACCGCGATCGACGTCGATCGACGCCGCATTCAAGATGAGCTTGTCGACGGTAAACTGCCGGATGAACTGCTCTGCCAGCGGTCCGCGGAAGGAATGGTTCGTGTCGGTGTATTCACCGCCAACAGAATAAATCTTGTGATCACCCTGGCGCGTCAGCTCGGCAACGATGTCGAGGCCGTTGGAGATGATCGTGAGGTTCTTTCGACCCGCGAGCATTTTCGCGACTTCCAGCGCGGTGGTGCCCGCATCGAGGAGGATCGTGTCTCCATCCGAAATCATTCCGACAACGGTGGCAGCAATTGCAGCCTTTTCATCTTGCTTCCACACCAGACGCGCGGAGTTCGTCGCATCTTGCGCTACCTGGTTGAGCCCGACTGCGCCGCCATGAGTTCTGCGAAGAAATCCCGACTCCTCAAGCTCGACCAGATCGCGACGCGCGGTCGCCACAGATATGTCAAAACGCTCAGTCAGTGTTTTGAGGTCAACGAAATTCTGCTCACGCAGAAGCTCGACGATCTTGGCCTGCCTGCCTTCTGCTTGTGTCGGTATTGGCTGGATCTCGTTCATTTTGTGATGCTTCTCGTTCATTTGTGAGCGTTATCTATCGGCCTTGGATGACACTGATATGACAAAATAGGCCCGAAAAGTAGGTATATTGTATTTTGCAAGGCACCAATTCGATGCTGCAATGCGCTTTGTCGATGAAATATGAGCGATATCGTTCATTTCTTGGGGCTGTAAAGCAATAGAAGCGGTTGAGCTCTCAAACCCGTTTGGTAGGCATTCGGTTAGTAGCTCGCGATAGCGTAGCAGCGCGGTATCCAACGCGGTCCAATCCCGTTTTTGTTGATTGCTGCCCGGACCAAATCCGGAAGGGGTAGGCTAGCAAGCTGCCGCAAGCGGTGTTGAATCGTCGTCAATCCCCGTATGAGAACGTCGGCAAGGGGCTGCGCGTAGTCATTTCGACTCACCATCCCGAAAGACAGTGAAGAACAGCGTGACGCCGGAGCCTATCGATTAGGCGGCGGCAGTCTTTGAGAGTTGCTGATCGCTGACACGCGAATTTTGCGCTTTCGACCGGCGTCAATGCAGACGCTCTCCGTAACTTCCACGTAATTTTGGGTGGCCATACGTTTCCGCCTTGGTGCGCCTCAACGGTCGACGGGCGACCGTAGCGGCGATGGATCGAAAGGACGGACATGAAAAAGATCATTTCAGGCGTACTTGTTTGCTTGACGCTGACAGCGTGCAGCCAGACGGAAAAGGGCGCCGGCATTGGTGCGGCGGGCGGCGCTATCATCGGTGGGTTGGCAAGCGGCACTTGGGAAGGCGCTGCAGTGGGAGCCGCCGCAGGTGGCGTGGGAGGGGCCGTGGTAGGCAACATCAGCGAACGTAACGACAGGAACCGCCGCGACCGCTGGGAACAACGGGACCGCCGCGACTACGGGTGCAGATATCGGGATCATTACGGTCGCTGCCGATAAGGATTGCGGCCTGGATGGTGCACATCAATGGCGAGATGGGTACCGGACGAACTTCGGTTTCTCCGGTCTCCACGTCCACGGCAGTTTCATGATGTCCCACAACCTGACGATCAGGACGACGTCACGACTGTCGAGTTTATCTGAACCAGAGCCGTAGTTTTGCTATAAAGACTATCGGGAATGATTAGTCCGAGACTTGACTGATTAGGCGACTATGAAACTTCTGCTTATCGAAGACGATCCGGAAATGACGGACGCGTTGAGGACGGCCCTCTCGCAGCATGGCATCGTGCTTGACGCTGTTGGAGATCTGGCAACGGCGCGGGAAGCAATCGCTATGGCGGATTATGATATTGTCCTTATCGACCGGCAACTGCCGGATGGTGATGGCAGTACCTTTCTCGCCGATTTGCGTCGCGCGGGATCAAATACACGATCGATCATCATCTCCGCCCTGAGGTCGACCGACGAGCGAATTTCCGGCCTCAATGACGGCGCCGATGACTATTTGCCGAAGCCGTTCGAAATTCCCGAGCTGATTGCCAGAATGAGCGCGGTGCTGAGGCGGGTGCCCACAACCAGCCCGTTCGTCCTGTCGGCAGGAAACGTCACCTATGATCGTGTTTCATGCGATGTGCATGTCAACGGCGTCCGGCTTGCGCTCACCCGCAGGGAACTGCTCATCATCGAAACTCTTCTGAGAAACCGGGGTCGCACCGTGTTGCGCTCGTCCCTTGAGGGGCAGGTCTATTCCTTTGACGATGAGATCCAGTCGAACTCGCTGGAGTCCAATATGTCTCGCCTGCGCCGAAAGCTTGGCGAAGCCGAGGCCGACATTGTTATCAAGAATATTCGTGGCATAGGCTACTACCTTCATGAGCAGAAATAGGATGACCAGCACATCCCTTCGCTGGCGCTTCACTTTTGGTTTTATTGTCCTGCAGCTCTGCGCGGTCATCGCCTCTCTCAGCCTGGTTTTTTATCTCCTTTCCGGCCTCAAGCCCGATGTGGCGATCACGTCCATCTGGCTGTCGCAGGAAATCGCAGACTCGGTCCGTCTCGAGCCGAATGGCCGGGTCCATCTGGTGCCGACGGCCAAACTTAAAGAGATCATGGAGGACGCGCCTGACCTGTGGTTCGTGGCAGATCTGGGCAAAGATATTGTCCTTGCACACGGTGCGCCTCCCGGGAAAATTTCCGACAACATGCCATTCCTGCGGACGTTCAGAAGTGTCGAGCTGCATGGTGATCTGAATGATCCCTTGAGTGTCGCCCGCATGGAACGTTTCGACACGGAGGCCGGTGAGGCAACGATTTTTGCCGGCGGTGTCTCGATGTCGCAATATGGTGTGACCGTGCTGTTGGGGAACCTTGCCATCGGCGTGCCGGCGCTGATCCTTGTCGCCATTTCCCTCATTGGCGTCCCGTTTGTCACGCGCTGGGCTTTGCGATCCTTCAGCGATCTGACCAGGCGTCTTGACAGGATCGATCTCGATACACGTGGTGCCCTGGTGGAAGAGCGTGGCTTGCCCAATGAGGTGCTTCGCCTGGTGCGCGACATCAACAGGGCGCTGCGTCGTCTCGATAGCGGCTTCGAGGCGACGGAGCGCTTCTTCGTCAACGCGGCCCATGAACTTCGAACGCCGATTGCTGTCCTGCAGGTAAGAATCGATACGCTTTCACCAGGTGCGGACAAGACACACCTGCAGACGGCCATCAAGCGACTTACAGCAATCGCGAACCAGCTTCTCGACACCGAGAAGTACCGGCAGAAGCCTCAGCAGAATGCACCTGTCGATCTCAACAGCGTTGTGTCGAAGGTGGTCGCCGACCTTGCTCCCTTGGCGATCGCCGAAGGCTACGAGATTTCGTTCGACAGCGATGCGGAAAACCTGTTCGTTCCCGGGGATGCCGAAGCTTTGGAGCGTGCATTCGTCAATCTGGTGCGTAATGCAGTGCAATACGGAGGTGGAGGAGGACAGATATCGGTCAGTATTGAGGCTGACGGCAGCGTGGCTGTTGCCGATCAGGGCTGCGGAATTGCCGGCGATAAGCAATCGCGCATATTCGAACCGTTCTACCGGATCAGCCCTCACGGCTCAGGTGCGGGCCTGGGGCTCAGCATGGTCAACGAGATCGTGACCCGTCACGGCGGCTATGTTGAGCTTTCGTCCGCTCCAGGCAACGGCAGCACATTTGCCGTGCGCTGGCGCGAGAAGCGCGTTTTCCAGCAGCGGTAGGGGCCGTCGTCTGCGCCAACGGGCAAGGCATATTCGTCCTTCGACGTTGGCTGAGCACGGGCGCGATCGCTTGATGTCTGGCGGGCAATCTCTGGCATGCCATCCACATTGCAAGCACTCTTTGCCGATCGGTTGATCTTACAGCGTGTGCCAAACGGACCAGGCGCGACGACCGCTCCCCGTAATTTTCAGGTAACTCTCGTGACAGAGAAAGCCCGAAAATTTCAATAGCATGGACCACGACTAAATGACACGACACATTACCCGCAAGCGTCTCATCCTGGCGGCGGCAACCCTTGTCGGTCTGCTGGTCGTCTGGCTCTTGTTTCTGCGTCCGCCGGCGAAGCCTGAACTGGTGACCACGCAGGCGCGAACGGGTGACATTGAAGAGGTCGTGCTGGCGACCGGGGTTCTCGAACCGCTTGAGCTGGTGCGTGTCGGCGCCCAGGCCTCGGGTCGCGTTGAGCGTCTGGCGGTCAAGATCGGTGACGTCGTCGAGGCTGGCCAATTGGTGGCCCAGATCGATTCCCAGACCCGGCGCAACACCTTGCGGGACCGGGAGGCCGCCTTGGCCAATATCCGCGCAGTCCACGCCGCGCGCAGCGCCGGTCTGGTGAAAGCCGAGAAGGATTTCGAGCGCGAGCGTGACCTGCTGGCAGGTGGTTCGACGCCGCGCGCCCAGTATGACGCCGCGGTTGCCACGCGAGACAGCGCGCGGGCTGAGGTTCAGTCGCTGGACGCTCAGGTCGCCCAAGCGCAGGTCGGGCTGGAGTCCGCAGGCATAGAGCTGGACTATACCCGCATCACTGCCCCGATCGCCGGCACAGTGGTAGCGATCGTCACTGACGAAGGTCAAACCGTGAATGCCCTGCAGACCGCGCCGACTATCGTCATGATCGCGCGATTGGACACAATGACGGTGCGCGCGGATATCTCCGAGGCTGACGTTGTGCGTGTACGGCGGGGCCTACCGGTCTGGTTCAGCATTCTTGGCGATCCGAAGCGCCGTTTCGATGGGGAGTTGCGACAGGTGGAACCGGCCCCCGCCTCCATCGCCAACGAGGGCAACGCCGCCGCGAGCGGAATTGGCTCAACCAACGGCGCGGTCTATTACACCGGGCTGATCGACGTCGCGAACGCGGACGGGGTCCTGCGGCCCTCCATGACGGCGCAGGTGTCCATCGTTCTCAGCCGCGTCAGCGGCGCCGTGCTGGTTCCGCTTAGCGCAGTGGAAGGGGCGCCACGGGCCGGCGATACGGCGCGTGTCCGCGTACGCGACACAATGGGCGAGGTCCAGATCCGGCAGGTCCAGGTCGGTATCGACAACGGCGCGGACATCCAGATCCTTAGCGGTCTTCAGGCAGGCGAGACCATCGTCCTGGGAGCATCCACAGATGAACGCACGGATGGCCAGGCTCAACTGACCGCGGCGAAGCGATAGGGCGCGCTATGACGGAACCACTGATCCGCGTACGTGGGGTATCCCGCGCTTTCCCCGCAGGCGACGAGATGGTGCGGGTGCTGAAAGACGTCGACCTCGACATCGAGGCCGGCGAGATGATGGCCATCATCGGTGCTTCTGGCTCCGGCAAGTCGACGCTGATGAACATCCTTGGCTGCCTCGATCGTCCGACGGACGGCAGCTACTGGATCGAAGGACGCGAGACGTCGAAGATGTCCGTGGACGAACTGGCGGCGCTACGCCGTGAGCGGTTTGGTTTCATCTTCCAGCGCTATCATCTGCTTGGCGATCTCAGCGCGGCCAGTAACGTCGAGGTTCCGGCCATCTATGCCGGGCGCAGCCGATCCGACCGGCACAAGCGAGCGATCTCATTGTTGACCCAACTGGGTCTGGCCGAGCGGACGGGCAATATTCCGGGCAAGCTTTCGGGTGGCCAGCAGCAGCGGGTGTCGATCGCCCGCGCCCTGATGAATGGCGGCGAGATAATTCTGGCCGACGAACCCACCGGAGCGCTGGATACGCACAGTGGCGCCGAAGTCATGAAGATCCTGCGCGAGCTCCACGCCGAAGGGCACACCATCATCCTCGTCACTCACGACAAGAAGATCGCCGAACACGCGGATCGGGTCGTAGAGATCAGCGACGGCGTTATCATTTCCGACGAGCGCAATATATCCAAGTCCGCCGCGACGGCCCGTCCCATCCGCGAGCACGCGCCGGGCGCTGGCTGGCGCGGCGCAATCGATCGGATGACCGAAGCCTTTCGTATGGCGGGCACGGCAATTTGGGCGCACAAGATGCGCTCGCTTCTGACCATGCTCGGCATCATCATCGGTATCGCTTCGGTGGCGGCTATTTCGGCGCTGGGAGCCGGCTCGCAGCAACAAATCCTGAGCAGTATCAGTTCGCTCGGCACCAACACGATCGAGGTGCGGGCCGGGAAAGGCTTCGGCGATCTGGAAGCGGGCAAGATACGGACCCTGGTTCCCGCCGATGCCGAAGCGCTGGTGAACCAGCCCTATGTCGACAGCGTGACACCAACCGTCACGACGAGCGTAACTGTCAAGCGCGCCGCCGTGGCCGTCAATGCGTCAGTCACCGGAGTTGGCGCGGACTTCTTTCGTGTACGGGGGCTTGAGCTGGCGCATGGACAACTATTCGACGCCCAGGACGTTACCGTCTACAGCCAGAATGTGGTGATCGATGCAAACGCCGCGCGAGACCTGTTTCCAGACCGGGTTAACCCGGTGGGGCAGGTCATCCTTCTGGGCACAATGCCGGCGAGGGTTGTGGGTGTGACGAAACGGGAAAACTCCTTCGGCCCGGCGGTTGATACATTGACCGTTTATGCGCCTTACACAACCGTCATGGGTCGCATGCTGGGGCGTCCGAACGTCGACGGCATAACGGTCCGTATCAGAGACGATGTCGATCCGGGCAATGTCGAGGCTGCTGTTTCGCGCCTTATCGAGCGTCGGCATGGCGCGAAAGACTTCTTCCTCACCAACTCGGCGACCATTCGCGAGACTATCGAGACCACCACGCAAACCCTGACGCTGCTGATTTCGTCAGTCGCCGTGATCTCGCTGATTGTCGGCGGCATCGGCGTGATGAATATCATGCTGGTATCCGTGACCGAACGCACCAAGGAGATCGGGGTTCGTGTGGCCGTCGGCGCGCGCCGCAGCGACATCCTTTCCCAGTTCCTGATCGAGGCCGTCATGGTCTGCCTTGTCGGCGGCTTCATGGGAGTGATGCTCGCCCTCGGGATCAGCGCTCTTTTCAATTTGCTGAGCCCCGACTTCAAAATGATCTTCTCTTCGGGCTCCATCATGGTGGCCTTCACCTGCTCAACCCTGATCGGAATCGTCTTCGGCTTCCTTCCCGCCCGCAATGCGGCAAAGCTGGACCCGATCGAGGCCCTGGCGCGTGACTGATGACCTGGAAACGTCTGCTCGCTAGCCGTTGCGGTTCGCTTATCATTATTGAGGCTGGCGTAGTGTCACTAGGCCGATGGTTGCAAGGCTGCATCGAGCAGCTTGCGCCCATTGCCAGCGAGCCAGGACCTGAAAGGGAGAAGGTCGGGGTTAATTTCGCGCATGACTTTCAGATCGACGAACTCGGCGAGCGGCCCGTCTACCAGGCTCTTTGCCATATGCGCGAGATCAGCGTTTGCAGCGAGAACATCGTCCGGGAACCGTTCATAGGTTATTGAGCGACCGGCTGCTTCGCTGAAAGCGACCTCAAGTTCACGCCCCGTCAGTCGATCGCTCGCGATCTTAAGCGTTGCACCGCCAAAGCGTGACTTGTCGGCAAATACGGCAGCGACAAACCTGCCGATGTCTTCCACGGCGGTAAGCTGAATGGAATGGTCGGGTCGGATCAGGGACACCAGCCGGCCGTCATCCAGACCGAAGCCAGGTCGCACCAGCATTTCCATGAAAATCATCGGCCGGATGATGGTCGTAGTCATGTCCAGCTGTCGAATATGGGCTTCGATACGAGGCTTGGCGTCGAAACGCGGAACGCCTGTCAGTTCATTCCCCACGCTGGCGCCAGACGAATAAACAAAATGACTGATGCCGGTTTCGGCAGCGATATCAGCAATCGATATACCATGACGGACTTCGTCTTCGGCAGCCAGGTTGGCTGGCAGTACGCTAAAGACACCGTAAGCGTCTTTCATTGCGGTGCGGATTACATTTGTCTCTTCAAATGAACCCTGCACAAGCTCGACACCTGCATTCCTCAACTGCAGGGATTCAGCTTTGGTGGAATCCAGAACGAGCGCGCGAACGGGCCATCCCGCTTTCAACAGGGCTTTGGCGACTGATCCTCCCTGTTTTCCGGTTGCGCCGAAAACCAGAATGGGGTGCTTGCTATTGGTCATTTGAAACCCTCGCGTTAAACAAGGGCCATCCATATATACGAATACCGTTCTGCCGGAAGACGGCACATTTTTCAGCGTCAGGCACAAGGATGAAACCCTTGGATGAACAGACCGATGTCAGTACACAGTACGGGTCAGAAAATGACAGGCAATTCAGGCCCATTCCGTCAAATGGGGTCTGCAGCCTGCTGAGTGACAAGTGGACCGTGCCGGTTCTCTGGCGTCTTTCGCTCGCCGAGGATCATCGGCTCCGCTTTTCAGCCTTGAGAAAAGAGGTCCGTGAAATCACCCAGCGCATGCTGACGCTCACGTTGCGCAATCTCGAGCGTGACGGCTTCGTTACACGTCACTATTTCCCTGAAGTGCCGCCACGTGTTGAGTATGAGCTGACGGATATAGGCCACGGAGCCTTGCACGCCCTTGAGGGGTTCAACTTCTGGATCCACGACAATCTGGACGCCATCAAGGCGCGACGACGCGCTTACGACGACCAGACGGACCGGTAAATCCAAATCCCCGAGCCGAGTTGAGAGACTCAGAGACTACTCCAGATTAGCAACGCTTGGCTAAGACCGCTTTCCGCATTCACGCGAGGTTAGAACCCTTGTGGCGCCCCGAAAGCGGAAATAGCAGTGGGCGCGCGAGGCGGCATGTTTGCGCCCCACTACTCAACGGCCTTATCGCTAGCACTTTGGTGAACGTTTCGGTGGCTTTCGACGCTATCAGACACCAGCCACTCGTGAAATGAAGCCACTTCATATCTCCGCAGGGCTTTGGGAGATGCGGCGACGAAATAGGCCCACTTAACGGGCCATCTAATCTCGGGCAGGAGATGAACGAGGCGGCCGCTCTCCAGTTCCTGCGCCACCAGTGCTTTCCTGACGAGGGCAACACCGCGCGCGGCGATGGCCGCTTGAATGACGGCTGCCGTAGAGTTGATCTTCAGGCCGCTTTCCGCTGGCAACTGGTTCACCCCGGCGCGAGCGAGCCAGTCACGCCATGACGGGAAGTCGCCGCCAGGATGCGGCGTACCGTCATGGATCAGGGTTTGCTCGGAAATCCAGCCAGCCGCCACATGGCAATCCTGCGGAAGCAAAGACCTGTTGCAGACCGCGATGATTTCTTCACCCATCAGGTATGTTGACTTCACGCCCTTCCAGTCTCCGAGGCCGCACCGGATGCCGATGTCGGCTTCGCCCTGAGCAAGGTCAATCACCCTGTCGGAGACGTCGAGCCTGACGTCAATGTTGGGATGACGGGTCGTGAAATCCTGAAGACGTCCAAGCAGCCAGTTCGCGACCAGCGCCTGCGATGCCGTGACGACGATTACCGAACGAGCTTTTCGGCCGCGAAGCTTTCGAAGGCCGGATTCCAGGAGATCAAGGCCTTGCGCGATGTCATCCAGAGCCTCCCTGGCTTCGTCAACCGGGGCCAGACGTTCACTCCCTGACCGTGTTCGGCGAAAAAGCGGATACCCGACCCAGTCCTCAAGCGAACGGACAAGCTGGCCAACAGCGGGCGGGGTCACGTCAAGTTCGGTTGCCGCTCCAACGAAACTCCCGTGTCTGGCCGAAGCTTCAAGAGCCTGCAGTGATTTGAGCCTTGTGAGGTTTCTCATACGACAATGATCTCCTGATAACCAGCGACAAAGATTTTCTTTCTTTTCGGTATCGATCGTTTGCCTCGTCTCTGCAATCGAAAACGTCCATCCGTACTACTCCAGAAAGAGGTGCAGATATGACACTTGAGGGCAAGACAGCACTCGTCACGGGCGGATCGAGCGGGATCGGGCTGGCGACGGCAAAGATGTTACACGACAAGGGCGTGCGGGTCGCGGTCACGGGCAGATCGATGGCGAAGCTCGAGAGTGCAAGACTTGAAATCGGCGAGGATGTCCTGACGATCCAGGCCGATGTATCGTCCCTGGACGATCTGGCGAGAATGAAGGCTACTCTCGAAAAAGAACTCTCCGCGATTGACATCGTGTTCGCGAACGCAGGCGTGGCCTTGGGCACGCCGCTCGCGTCTGCCGACGAGGCAACTTATAACGCGATCATGGACACCAACGTCAAAGGCGTCTTTTTTACCGTGCAGGCGGTTCTCCCTCTTATGCGCGATGGCGGCTCGATCATCCTCAACACCTCCTGGCTCAATCAGGTCGGCACACCCGGTCGCGCCATCCTCTCAGCGTCGAAGGCTGCAGTCCGATCCTTCGCCAGGACGATGTCAGCAGAGCTGATTGATCGAAAGATCAGGGTTAACGCTGTCAGCCCCGGGTCGATAGAAACGCCAATCCATCGTGGGAAAAACCAGACGGAGGAAGAGTTCAGAGCCTATGCGGAGCGGGTTGGCAGCCAGGTGCCGGCCGGACGGATGGGCAAGCCCGAGGAGATCGCCGCAGCTGTCCTCTTCCTCGCCAGCGACGCTTCCGCCTACATGCTGGGTTCGGAAATCGTCATCGACGGAGGAAGATCAGAGCTATGACGATGTTGATCAACGAGGACCTCACCCAGCGTGCCCTTGTCCATTCAGAGCGCCTCGACTGGGTATCTAGCCCCGCCAAGGGCGTCGACCGCCGCATGCTGTTTCGCATCGGTGGAGAGAAGGCCTGCGCGACATCCATCGTCCGTTATGCTGCCGGCAGTCGCTTCGCCCATCACGAACATCCGGGCGGCGAGGAATTTTTGGTTCTTGACGGCGTCTTCCAGGACGAGAGCGGCGACTTTCCGGCGGGAACCTACGTCCGCAATCCTCCAGGCACGGGCCACGCACCAAGCAGCGATGACGGATGCATCATCCTCGTAAAGCTCTGGCAGTTCAGGGAAGCCGACCGGAAAAGGATCGTCAGGCTTCCGGGGGAAGGAACCTCTCTGAACTTGCGCTCCGGAGTGGCTTCGTCGCGATTGCTTTTCGACGGAGATGGCGAACGCGTGACATTTGAGGATTGGCAGCCCGGTAGAATAATCGACGTCGAAAATCCCGACGGCCTCGAACTACTGGTACTATCCGGAGATTTCACAGAGAGCGGCGATATACTTGACCAGTGGACGTGGCTCCGACTGCCGGCTGGCCAGTCGATCCAAACAAAAGTCGGGAGCGATGGAGCTCGCGTCTGGATGAAGGCTGGTAAACTGCTGCACGACGATGTCTGCCAATTCGATACTGCCGTGAACCCAGAGGGAAAATCCTGATGAAGTCCTATGACGTCGCGATCGTCGGTGCAGGCCTCGCCGGTCTCTACGCGGCACGAGGCTTGTACGCGGCCGGGGTCGACTTCGTCGTCATCGAGGCCCGCAACCGCATAGGCGGCCGTATCCTGACCGCGGACGGTTCGGGACTGCCGAACGAAGACGGCTTCGATCTCGGTCCATCCTGGTACTGGCCAGAGATGCAGCCGGCCATGGTGGAACTGGTGTCGGAAGTCGGCCTCAAATCGTTTCCTCAAAACAGCGATGGCGACGTTGTCTTCGAGCGGATGTCACGGGAAAGGCCCCAGAGATATCGGCCTACGATGCAGGAGCAGCAATCGATGCGGATATCGGGCGGGACCGGAGCCGGCATCCGTGCGATCGCCGGTGAACTGCCGCAGGATCGAATTCTGCTCGGTGCTAAGGCGACGGCGATGGAATTGACCGATAACGGTGTTCGGATCGCGATTCAGGGCAAAGAGGCGGCTGAAGAGACCATCGAGGCTCGCCATGTCATTGTGGCTCTGCCGCCGCGACTGCTGGAAGCTTCGGTGTCCTTCACTCCGGCGCAGGAGAACGCGACCTCTAAGCGTTGGCGGGATACGTCGACGTGGATGGCTCCGCACGCCAAGTTTTTTGCGATCTACGATCAGCCTTTCTGGAGGAGCTCGGGTCTCTCCGGGACTGCCCAGAGCATGGTCGGGCCGATGGTGGAAGTCCATGATGCCACGACTGCTTCCGGCAAGGCAGCTTTATTCGGGTTTCTCGGCGTGGCCGCCGAGCTACGTGAAGCAATCGGTGAGGAAGCACTGAAGGCCGCATGCCTCGCACAGCTCGAACGGTTGTTCGGGGCTCCCGCCCGAAACGTGACAGCAGCTCTGCTGAAGGATTGGGCCACGGATCCCTTGACCACAACGAAACACGACCTCGTCGCCTCTGGGCATCCCATCATCCAGGACGAGGTCTGGGTAACCGGAGCGTGGCGTGAACGCCTTATTCTGGCAGGAAGCGAGACAAGCGATTCCGAGCCTGGCTATCTGTCGGGTGCGGTCACGGCTGCCAAGCGTGCCGTCGCCGACTATCTTTCGCGATAGGGAGCGCGGTGGCCCATGCCCGTCTTATCGAACGATCTTCTCGAGCAAATCAGGATTTTTGAATGACCATCGAATACTCTTTTCGTCAGCCAGCCCTCAATGATGCGGAGCGGTGTTTTGAGATCGAGACGTCGGCCTACGAAGGCGACGAGGCCGCGACACTGGAGAAAATCAAAACCCGTATCACTGAGTATCCTCAGGGGTTCCTCATCCTTGAAACGGGCGGAAAGATCGTAGGCTTTATCAACAGCGGCTGCGCATTCGATGTCGTCATGTCCGATGAGGCGTTCAAGGAACTCATTGGACACGATCCGGAGGCTCCAAACGTCGTCATCATGTCGGTCGTTGTCGATCCGGCGGAGCAGGGCAAGGGATATGCGAAACTCATGATGAACCGCTTCATCGAGCAGATGAAGGACATGGGCAAGACGAGCATTCATCTTATTTGCAAGGATCAGCACGTGCCGCTCTACCAAAAGATCGGCTATCGCTATGTCAAACCCTCAGCATCGGATCATGGCGGCATGGCTTGGCATGAGATGATCATGGGCCTTTAGAGCCACATTTCCTTACGGGCACAACCGTTTCCTGGTGGCTATTACCAATCAAGCAACGAAAGCAGAGCTGCCGGCTTCGAACACCGACTGATCGTCCAGGATAGTCGCCGTCAGCATCGCCCCTTCCAGGGCGGAGAGAACCCGGATCGCTGCGGCACGTTCCAAACCGCCTTGCCGCAGATTCTCGATACCACGCTCAAAGAATCTCTTGACCTCGGTTCTGATTTCCTCGGCAAGTTCGTGAGACGTGGCCGCCAAAGCACCACACAGACACATGCGTCCGTCCCGTTGCAAAGCAATCCGGAAAACGCGACGCCAAGCCTCCACGACATCAGTGCCCAGTGCGACTTCTGCGTCGACGGCTTCGATGAAGCGGTCGGTGTAACGGCGCGCGACTGCTGCCGCGAGTTTTTCCTTGGCCGGAAAGTGATAGTGAACAGAGGAAGCCTTCACGCCAACATCCGCAGCAACGTCACGAAAACTGAAACCGTGATAACCGGCTCCGCGAATTCTCTCTTCGGCGGCATCCAGAATTGCGGTTACGGTGTCTGTCATAAACATTCCTCTCTACCTAATGTTAGATAGGCCTTGCGATCCAGAAATTCAATCCCTATGTCTCGATCATCTATCTAACGTTAGATAGACAAATGGAGATTGAACATGCGCTTTGAAGGTAAAGTAGTAGCAATTACGGGCGGAGGCTCAGGCATCGGTAAGGAAGCGGCTGCTCGCTTCATCGCCGAGGGAGCGAAGGTCGCGATCAATGGACGTGATTTGGCAAAGCTGGAGGCTGCAGCAAAGGATATTGATCCAGGCGGTAAAAACGTCGTCGTCGTCGCAGGCGATATTGCCAGGTCAGAAACCGGAGCGACTCTGGTCGATGCGGCGGTAAAGCACTTCGGTGGCCTGGATATTCTCGTGAACAACGCCGGGGTCTTCAACCCCAAGCCATTCATAGAACTGACGGAAGCCGACTACGACTGGTATCTGGACACGATTCTCAAGGGTAAATTCTTCACGGCGCAGGCAGCGGCCAAGATGATGAAGGAGAAGGGGGGCGTGATTGTCCAGACGGGTTCCATGTGGGCGATCCAAGCAATCGGCGCAACGCCATCAGCCGCCTATTCCGCGGCGAACGCAGGGGTCCACGCAATGGTCCGCAACCTCGCAATTGAACTTGCTCCGTACAATATCCGGATCAACGCAGTCGCGCCGGCAGTTGTCGAGACCCCTGTCTATAACACCTTCCTCTCTGACGATCAGGTCAAGGAGGTCCTGCCAACCTTTAACGCCTTCCACCCGCTCGGTCGGAATGGCCAGCCGCGCGATGTTGCCGAAGCGATCCTTTTCCTGGCATCCGAGCAGGCATCGTGGATTACCGGCACGATCCTTCCCGTGGATGGCGGCGTGACCGCCGGCCGCCAGTAAGGAGATCACCATGAACACGATGCAGGATTGGAATGCCTACCGTGAGACGCTGTTGGCGCGGGTAGGAGAATTCGCGAAGCACAGCCCCGATGTGTTGCGTGGGCTCAACATGGTCGAAGGCAGCGGGGCCAAAACAAAACACCTTGAGCCGAAAATACACGAGCTGATCGCCCTCGCTGTTGCGGTTACGACCCGTTGCGACGGCTGCATCTCCGTCCACGCCAAGAAAGCAGTCGAACTCGGAGCAGTGAAGGGTGAAATCGCTGAAGCTCTGGGTGTTGCCATAGCACTCAACGCTGGAGCAGCACTCACCTATTCGGCGCGTGTATTTGACGCTGTCGATGCCCTCCCATCGGACTAAGGCAGACATGCTGGCGGGGCCAAAGCGCCCCGTCAGCGATCTTCCTTCCACGCAGTGTTTTGCAGGGCAGGGCGGATCACAGTGGCCAATCCCTCCCGGAAACTGCCTTTCGCCGAATAGGTTTTGTGGGAGTCGCGCTTATGGAGTCCACCGAGCGCAATTCCGGACGGTCAGCGATTGCGATACGAAAACTTCTGATCTGTCTGTCTGGCATCCGAAAAAAACAGGACGTGCCCGCATACCGGAAGAAATCCTCATCGCAAGGTCACGGCGCCAACCGCACAATGATCGTCGCCTCAGAGGATGACAAGTGCCGCTCAATCACCTTGGCTTGCGATGAATCAAGACCATTGATGGTAACGCTGCCGCCGATAATTGGCTCTCTCACCACCGGCTCGAAAATGACTTCTCCATCAACCAGCAACTGGGTCTTGTGCCCGAGAGCTACGCGCGTGAAATCCTCGAAGGCCTTGGCGCTTTCCGGTGTCAACGCAATTTCCACCGCAGGTCCTGCAGCAGGATCGATCGAAGTTTTCACCTTGGCGACCTTGAGCGAAATCGGTGCAATGTCCCCGCCGCCGTCGGCAGAGGTTTTGCCACCCTCATTCTGGTCGGGAGAGGAAGCGGTATCGGCTTCGGTCTTCGGGCGGTACTGGTCCAGATTGATTGACGCCTTCGTATTGTTTTCGGGTAACGGCTCAACCCGTTGGCCAGACAGGGTCTCGGCAGTCCAGGCACGCGGCGTGGGCAAGACCGGTGGCTGATCCTCTCGCCAGATATGCACGGCCACGGTAACCTTCATGCCGCCAACATTTGCGACCGTGTTTTCCAGCACTTCGATTGTCGAGCCGTCGTGTGTTGAATTCACATAGGTCACAGTCCGCGATTTGCCGGCGCTTCTGGCCTGCGCCAGTTGCGCATCGGTCAGTTGTTTGGCCCGGTCTGCGAAGCTCGCGATCATGCCATCGATCGAAGATTGCTGGGATTGCAGCAGGGCAGCCGGATCGTAGGTGACCTTCGCGCTGAAGGTGGCTGTTTGCCGGGCCTTGTCGGCGGCTTCGAGTTTCCAGACGGTACTTGTCGGAACGAGCATCCCCTTCAGCTCTTCGCTTCCCGCAACCGTCCATTCCTTCCCGATATCGGTCGTGAAAGCTTCGGAGGATTGCCCAAGCGCAAGGATCATGCTTTCCGGCGCAAGCACGTCGATAACGACTAGGGGATTACCTTTAACCGCCTGGAGCATGCGGGAAGCCGTGTTATCAGACGAGGACGTGGACAGAAGCATTTCCATATTGGCTATGATCTGATCGGCGCCGACAAGCGCCGTCGGGGCACCGCTCGGATCCGCGTCGAATTCCAGCTCCTCGACGCCATAAGCGGCGAGCGAATTGCGAAACATGGCGTTCATCGCATAGGAATCCGCAGCGCCCGTTGCGTCCGGGGGAATGTCCGCCGAAAGCCTCCATTTCATCCGCATCCCCTCGTCGTTCTGCGACAGGACCGTTGCCGATTGACGGAAATCGCCCCGCATGACGGCGGACGATGCTTCCGGCCTGTCGAACCAAAGCGACATGTCGGTCTCGGTCGTCTTTTGAACGCGATAATGACGCTCAGTCCCAACCGCAGGTTCGTAAGGTGGAACGGTCACGCTCTCCGCCGCCTGGGCCGGGCTGACTGCCATCGTTGCCTGGAATATCAGCCCGGCAGCGAGAAAGAGGGGAGGGACCACGCCGATATTACGGCGTGTTACGTTCGTGCGAATTTGCATGCCCCTCCGATTACGGCTTTCCAACACCTGACACGTGGATTTCATACTGTCTATCCCAGGTTCAGCGCCACACGGCTCCCATAAACAGTGATTTTTAATCATTGAATCCGGCCCTGCGTTGCGATTCCGCGATCATTGCACTCAGGCGGTGTCGTGGCGATCGGTCTGCTAGTTGAGGCGTTGACTGGTCCTGGCATCGAACAGGTGGATCGACGCCAGATCCGGCTGAACCTGAATGGTCGCGCCCGGCTGCGCCTGCACACGTTCGCGGAAAACACCGATGACCTGGTGGTGGCCGATCATCATCGTCACCTGCGTTTCCGACCCCATAGGCTCTACCAGCAAAACCGTTGCGGTGAGGCCATGGTTGACCAGTTCGAAATGTTCCGGGCGGATGCCGTAGATCGCTTCGCCTGTGGCAGGGCCGGGCGGGAGGGGCAGGACGACGCCGTCAGCCTCGAAACCATCGGCGGTAAGTTGTCCCTTGATGAAATTCATCGCCGGGGACCCGATGAAGCCGGCGACGAAGGGATTGGCGGGCCGGTCATAAAGCTCAAGCGGCGCCCCGCATTGCTCGACCCGTCCGGCATTCATCACCACGATCTTGTCGGCCATGGTCATGGCTTCCACCTGATCATGCGTGACATAAACGGTCGTGACCCCCAGACGCTGGTGCAAGCCCTTGATTTCACCGCGCATCACCACGCGCAGTTTGGCATCGAGATTGCTGAGCGGTTCGTCGAACAGAAAAACCTGAGGATTGCGGACGATTGCGCGGCCCATGGCGACACGCTGCCGTTGCCCGCCGGAAAGCTGGCGGGGGAACCGTTCGAGCAATGGTGTCAGCCCCAATATTTCCGCTGCCCAGTTCACCCGCTCAGTGATCTCGGCCTTGCTGCCGCCGCGATGCTCGAGCGAAAATGCCATGTTCCTGGCCACGCTCATGTGCGGATAAAGCGCGTAGTTCTGGAAGACCATGGCGATGTCGCGGTCTTTCGGTTCGATTTCGTTGACGACACGGCTGCTGATCGAGATATCGCCGCTGGTCACGGTTTCAAGGCCTGCGATCATCCGCAGCAGGGTGGATTTGCCGCAGCCCGAAGGGCCGACGAGCACAACGAATTCGCCATCGGCAATATCGATATCGACACCATGGATGGTGGCGAGTGCGCCATAGCTTTTCTTGACGGATCTAAGGGTAACGGGTGCCATGGGTCAGCCTTTTGATTAGCCTTTGAGCCCGGTATGGGCGAGGCCTTCGACGAATTGTTTCTGCGCAACGATGAAGACGATGAGTACGGGGATGGCAGTCATCGTTGCTGCGGCAAGCTGGATGTTCCACATCGGTCCGCCATAGGCGTCGGTAAATTGTGTCAGTGCTTGGGGCAGGGTGAACCTGTCGGGGCTGGAAAGAAAGACGATGGGTTCGAGATAGAGGTTCCAGCTGCCGAGAAATGTGAAGATCGCAACGGCGGCCAGCGCCGGACGGGAAAGCGGCAGTGCGATGGTCCAGAATATCTTGAACCGGCCGAGGCCATCGACCCGGGCGGCCTCCTCCAGCTCCACGGGCAGGGAGATGAAGAACTGACGCATGATGAAGGTGGCGAAGACCGCCGGCGCACCGAAGATCGGCACCAGGATGAGCGGCCAGTGTGTGTTGACCATGCCCCATTTGAGAAACATCCGGAACAGTGGAACCAGCGTCACTTCGGACGGGATCAGCAGCCCCACCAGCACCACCATGAAGATGGCGTTGGCGAAGGGGAACCTGATGCGCGCAAAGGCATATCCGGCCATCGACGCCACTGCCATGGTGCCGATGGTGACGATTGCGGCGATATAGGCGGAGTTCCAGTATTGCAGCGCGAAGGGCTGTATTCTGAAAACTTCGGAATAGGAGGAAAAATCGAAGGCGCGCGGCCAGATATCCGGCGGAAAGGCAAATATCTGGCTGACGGGTTTGACCGACGACGTCACCATCCACCAGGTCGGAAAGACGAAGGGGACAAGCAGCACGCAGAGTATGAAATAGATCAGCGCCTGCGCGCGTGGGCTGAGTTCAGTTTTCATAGAATACGAACTTTCTGCGCAAGTGCCATTGGATGAAGGTGAGAGCGCCGACGATGACCAGCAGGATGATGGAGAGTGTCGAACCGTAACCGAAGAGGTAGAACTGGAAGGCCTGCTGATAGAGGTAATAAACGAGAACCGTCGTGGAAAAACCCGGCCCGCCCTGAGTGAGGATCATGATCTGCGCAAAGACCTGCAACGCGCCGACGATGGTGACGATGGAGGCGAGCAGGATCGTCGGGCTGATCATCGGCAGGGTGATGCGATAGAACTGCTTGAAGCGCGGTACACCGTCGACACGCGCGGCTTCGAACAGTTCCCGCGGCACGCCCTGCAGTGCTGCGAGAAACAGGATCATGTTGAGGCCGAGATTCTTGAGCGCCTGCACGACGATGACCGAGATCATCGCCGTTGTGGGGTGGCGCAGCCAGTTGGGACCCTCGACGCCGATCATTTGCAGGAGGCCGTTGATGCCGCCATTATTCTGCAGCAAAAAGCTCCAGACGATTGTCCAGGCGACCAGCGACACCACCACTGGCGAAAAGAACAGCGTACGGAACACGGTCATGAAGGCCAGCTTCTGGTTCAACAGCAACGCTAGCCCCAGCGCCAGGCTCATATTGAGGAGCGCAAGCCCGCCCGAGAACACGGCGGTCACGGCCATCACCTCGCCTATGGCCGGGTCGCTGAGCAGCTTGTGGTAATTGGCAAGACGGGTGAACCGGAAAGATCCCGCCAGCACGTTCCACTCATGCAGCGAATACCAGAAGACCAGCACCAGCGGAACGAGCACGAAGACAACGATGCCGATGAGTTGCGGCGCTATGAACAGATAACCGGTGGCGGCGTCCCGCCGCGCCATGGTCCAGAAGCTGCGCCGGGCCTGTGTTTGCGCCGTCTGGAGGGCAAGCGTCATGGCTTTTCTTCCTTCTGCTTTTCGCATCCACACAAAATCGGATGACTACGAAGCGTCAATTGGCCGCCAGCAATGGGTCGAGACGGCCGCAAAGCGCTTGCAGGACAGCCGCAACGTCGGCATCGGGACGCCAGAGACCGTCCAGGCTGGCACGAACGGTTTGTTGCAACCGGGCAAAATTGAGAACCTGCTGCGTCGACTGACCGGTGGCGACGCCACGAATGACTACGGCCTCTATCTGTTTGCGTGACAGCAATGGGTTGGCGGCCGCGAGCACATCGGCGGTGAGCAGGCTCTGCCGCGCCGGCGGGAAAAACCGCGCGAGCTTGGCTACATTAGGCTTGGAGGAGAAAAATGCCAGGAATTCCGCCGCGAGCTTGGGATTTTTGCCGCTGGCCATGACGCCAATGCCCGCCCGACCTGTAACGGCATAGTCACCTGCAGGCCCTGTGGGCAAAGGCACGAGATCCCAGTCGAAGGCCTTGTCGCCTTTCGGCAGCAGCGCTGCGCGGCTGATCTGGGTGGTCGTCATCGCCGCATCCCCGGCAAAGAAATCGGCCGAAACACCAGGCCCCGGCATGGCTTTCTTCACGAAGATCGCATCGTGGATGAAGCGCATGGCGTCAACCATTTCCGGGCTGGCAAAAGCACAGGACTTGGTGTCTTTGGACCAGGGATAGGCATTCCAGCCGGTATAGACTTCGGCAAGGTTCTCCCAGGCCTTGTATTCAAAATCACGAATGATCAATCCCTGTTTGCCGGTGGCCGCGACTTTCGCGGCCGTCGCAATGGCATTGTCCCAGTTCCATTCGCCGGCAGCGATCATCTCGGCGGGCGTCTTTGCGCCTGCCGCCCGGATCAGGTCGTTGTTGACGAAAACGCCGAAGGGCGATGTGGAGAACGGATAGAGATATTGCACCCCTTCATGCGACCAGGCGGTGAGCGTTGCCGGGGGGAAGTCGCCCATGTCGTAACCTTCGGTGTTGGCAAAGGTTTCGGTGAGGGGATAAAGCGCCCCGGCCGCCATGAAGTCGGGCGCGGTCGTGTCGAACAGCCAGGCCAGATCGGGGGGATTGCCGCCGGCGATCTGGGTGGTCAAGGTGGTGGCATAACCTTCGTAGGCAAGCGAATCGTAGGTGATCTTGACGCCAGGATGGCTCGCCTCGAACTCATCGGCGATCTCGTTGAACAGGGCCAGATGGGCTTCGTTGGCGCTCCAGATGGCCATCCGCAATTCCTGCGATAAAGCCGGTGAAACCAGCCCGGATGTGACCAGAAAACCGGCCATTGCAATTTTCACTATACTCCTGCGCATAAATAATCCTCCCAGATTATACGTATTAGCTAGTAGCCGCGAATATCAGGCCAATGGCGCTCCACCCCTTGGCGTTCAATATGGGTGTGGAACTCCGCCAGCCGCTTTTCATCGGCATGCACGCCATGCGGGGTCTCGCCCTTGTCGAGGCAATAGGCGGCCAGCATGCCGGCCACTTCGCCGATGTTCCATTCGACCGGATGCAGCCTGTAACAACCATTGGTGATATGCGTGGTGCCGATATTCTTGGAAGCGGCCAGCAGATTTGTTTTGTGGCGGGGAATAAGGGCACCCAGCGGAATTTCGAAAGGGCAGGCGCCGACATCGATATAATTATCGCCGCCCGTCGAGGGGTGCAGGTCGATGCGGTACATGCCGACGCCGATGCTATCAGGGTAATGCACCGCGCCGCGATCGCCGCGCACCGCAAGCGACAGATCCTGCTCGACCACCGTGGTCAGGGCACGAATGCGACGGCTTTCACGGATATAGGGCGCCATTGCCAGGCCATGTTCCGTGCCGGTAATGTCGCCGCGCAGGCGCAGGCCCGGAAAGCCCTGGCCGCCATCCGGGCGAGGCGCCTCGGTCTGCATCCAGTAGAACATGGAATAGGACAGGCTTGCCGCATCGGCCAGCCGCTCGGCATATTGTTCGGGGGTAACGTCGATGATCGGCGCTTCGAAATAATCGATCATCGGCCAGTTCACGAGGCAGATATCGCTGGCATAGGCGCCGGGCCGAAATGTATGGCGGGCGGCAATGCGGCGGAATATCCACAGGCTCATATCGCCGGCACTGTGGCGCTGGTCGGCGACATCGCGTGTTGCGTTGTCGACCGGGTTGGGATCGAAGAACCGGCGGCTGCGCTCCAGTGTACGCGGGTTGGGCGAGTCCCAGCTCAACAGTGGGCCGCCCCAGAATTCGGGGGCAACCTGACGCCAATGGTCGTACCGGGCGGGTTTGTCGATGACATGATTGCCGTCAACCTGATCGACGGCGAAGCAGATCGAGACGGCCTGCTGATTGTGCGGTTGCGCCTCCGCCGGTGCGCTCGGCTCGCCGGTTTCGGATTGGGCTTCGAAACCAATGACATAGTCGGTTGCGGTCAGCGGCAGCAGATCGCCCAATTCGGTCGCGTCGATAATGTAGCGGGCCGAGCAGGAGATGAGATCGCCCGTATTGCAATGGCGCAGCGTCACGGCCCGCACGGTTTCGCCGTCGGCCTCCGCTGCGATCGGCTCATAGGGCTTGAGGATGGTCAGCTTGCCGCCGGCCGCGTAAGGCGCAAGCATTGCCTCCATCACCGCCAGCGAAACGCGTGGTTCGTGGCACAGGCGAGATACGTTGCCGTCACCGGGGTTGAGCGTCAGATCCGCCCGGGCTGCATCCGTCAGCGGATAGTGGTCGCGGTAATATTGCCGCACGCCGGTGCGCAGGGCGCGATAGCTGGCCGTGATCCCGAACTGCTCGACCCAGCTGTGCTCATCGGGCGGCACGGCCTGGCTGGTCAGCTGGCCGCCAATCCAGTCGAATGCTTCTGTCAGGATAACGCTGCGGCCGTTGCGCAGGGCCCCAAGCGCTGCGGCCACGCCGCCAAGTCCGCCGCCAACCACAAGAATATCTGCATTGTATTCTCTCACGTCAGGTTCTCTTTCCTTAAGTTGGGCCTTGATTTGGGGAGCCAAGCGTTTCGCCTGCCACGATGTCGCAGCCCAGCAGTATTTGCCGTACGGGGCCGGGGGGGCTGGTGAGGGTTTCGACCAGCATGGAGGTCGCCTGCCGGCCCATCTCTTCGCGGGGGATGGCATAGGAGGTGAAGACGCGTTGCGACCGGAATGTATGCGTTCGTGTGCCGCTGCCCAGCACCACGATGGAAAGATCGTTGGGGACGCTCACTCCCTGGGCGCGGGCATGATTGTCGAAAACCATCGCTTCGGCCACTTCGGCAAAAAAAACGACGCTCGCTCCGCTGGCGCGAACGGCGGCCAGTTGCTCGGCCGGATCGCCATTTTCACTCTCATGGGAATAGACCAGTTCCGCCGCGCCCTCGATTGCGGCCAGAAAACCACGCCAGCGGTCGCTGATGGATTCCGCCGGACCCGTCGCGCCGATAAAGGCGAAGCGGCGATGGCCGGCGACAAGCGCCTCTCGGACAAGAGCATGCGTGGCTGTCACGTAATCCGCGCCAACATAACGCACCGGCCCGCCGGCATCGTCACGACGACCGACTGCGACATAGGGATAGTCACCGGCAACCAGCTGGGCCAGTTCATCGCGGTCGAACTGACTGCCCAGAATGAGGCACCCGTCAGCAAGTCGAAGCCGACCTGTTTCCCCGAAGATGCGCTTGCGGCCGTTATCGTCGCGCGCCGCAGCCGTCATCAGCAGGAGGTCGTAGCCCAGCTTCTCCGCTTCCTCCTCTATCCCCATCAGAAAGGGCGTGTAGAAATCCGCCTGCGCAATCGGGAAAGCCGGCTGATAGGTGAATACGCCCAGAATCCGGTTGGCGCCCTTGACCATGCTGCGCGCGATGGGATCCGCCACATAACCGGTGTCGCGAATGGCCTTCAGCACACGCTCCCGCGTTTCAGGCGGGATACGACCTTCAGCGGATTTCGCCTCGTTGAGCACGAGCGAAACCGTTGCCTGGCTGACCCCCGCGAAGATCGCAATGTCCCGTTGCGTCAAGCGCCTAACCATCGAAACCTCATTTCCTGTCGCTTGCTAATTCGTATTAGCTGCTTATGCGTATAAACAAGGTTTGCGAGAGGATGTCAAGAGTGAGGCACTCCACGATGATGTCGGGAGACGTGATGCGCTCCAGGCAGACCCTGCCGAACCTTGGGATCAGCGCCATAGAGCATGAGGGCCGGGTGAAGGAAGGAATTGCAACAGTCGTGGCGAGGTTCAGATGCGTCGTGCCTTTATCGTGTTCATGACGAAGCTTGTCTCGATGGTGTCGACGCATTTCAGCTTTGCGATCTTGTCCTTGATGAAGCGCTCGTAGTCCTCCAGCCCGCCACACATGACCTTGAGCATGTAATCCCTCGAGCCGGTGACCAGATGACATTCGAGAACCTCATCCCAGTTGAGAACGGCCGCCTCGAACATTCGGATTTCGTCGTCGTGCTGGCGGCTGAGGCGGACGGATGCAAGGGCGGTCATCGTCCATCCCTCGATTGCCGGATCGATAATCGCGGAATACCCTTTGATCGCCCCCACTTCCTCCAGCCGCCGAAGCCGCCGCAGACACGCGGATGCCGACAATCCGACCCGCTCGGCAAGTTCGTTGTTTGTGACCCGCGCATCGGCGGACAATTCCCTGAGTATCCGTTTGTCGATCTGATCCGCAATTTTCTGCGACATAAAGGAAAATTCTCCGCAATATATTGCGTCATCAGACATGTCTGCGCCTTAAAATGCAAGTTATTTTGGCCTGATTGCATGTAACCTGCAGACAGTTCAACGCCAGCCAAGGGATCATCGGAAATGACCGCGCCGCATCCGTCCAAAACCCACATCGGCAATCACGCTCTCCATCCTGAAACCCAGATGCTTAATTACGGATATGATCCGGAATTGTCGGAGGGCGCCGTAAAGCCGCCTGTGTTTTTGACATCGACTTTCGTCTTCAAGTCGGCAGAAGACGGGCGTGACTTCTTCGACTACGTCTCCGGGCGAAAGGAGCCGCCGGAGGGCAGGGGGGCGGGCCTCGTCTATTCGCGTTTCAACCATCCGAACAGCGAGATCGTTGAAGATCGTCTTGCCGTTTACGAACGTACGGAGAGCTGTGCGCTCTTCTCATCCGGCATGTCCGCCATTTCAACGACGCTTTTTGCTTTCGTCCGGCCCGGCGATACCGTGTTGCACTCCCAGCCCCTGTATGGTGGCACGGAGACGCTGCTGGCCAAGACCTTCCATAATTTCGGCGTGTCTGCCGTGGGTTTCGCCGACGGCGTCAGCGAATCTTCGGTGATGGCTGCGGCAGAGGAGGCGATGGCGAAAGGCAGGGTGTCTGTCATCCTTGTCGAAACCCCCGCCAATCCGACAAATAGCATTGTCGACATCGCGATAATGGGCCGCGTCGCTGACGTGATCGGCCAAAAACAGGGGCACAGGCCGATCATCGCCTGCGACAACACGCTTCTCGGCCCGGTGTTCCAGCGACCTATCGAGCACGGTGCCGATATCTCGCTCTATTCGTTGACGAAATATGTTGGCGGGCACTCCGACCTCATTGCCGGGGCTGCGCTCGGTCGGAAAGATGTCATGAAGCAGGTGAAGGCCTTGCGTGGCGCTATCGGCACGCAGCTTGATCCGCATTCATGCTGGATGCTTGGCCGCTCCCTTGAGACGCTGCAGATCCGGATGGAGCGGGCGGACAGCAATGCCAGGGTCGTGGCTGAATTCCTGAAGGCGCACCCGAAGGTCGAAAGAATCCACTACCTGCCGTTCAGCGAGCCGGCGTCCGCTGTCGGCAAGGTGTTTGCGGCTCAATGCACCGGCGCGGGATCGACATTCTCGTTTGATATCATCGGCGGCCAGGCCGCATCCTTCAAATTCCTCAATGCCCTGACCATATTCAAACTCGCGGTGAGCCTTGGCGGTACGGAGTCTCTTGCTTCCCACCCGGCAACCATGACGCATTCGGGAGTTCCCGCCGATGTTCGCCAGCGCATCGGCGTGCTGGATTCCACAATCCGGCTGTCAATTGGTATCGAACATCCCGATGATCTTGTCGCTGACCTGGCTCTCGCCTTGGATAAGTCATGACGCGGAGAAAGATGTAACCTCGAACGGATGGAGGAACGGCGAATGCTGCGGCAGACTTTCGGGCTGCTCAGCTTCGCCTGCCAGCTTCACGCCGACTATTCGGGTGAGGCGTAGCCGTCAGATGACATGGGCGTTGTGCAGGGCGGTCAGCACCTCGTTCTTGAGGCTGGCAAGTTGCGGCGACCTTCGGTCACGCGGGCGCCGTACGTCCACCTCTATCCGCTGCTGGATACGGCCGTCATGGGCGCCCATCATGTAAATCCGGTCACCGAGATAGAGTGCTTCGTCGATATCGTGGGTGACGAGCAGGAAGGAAATTCTGCGCTGTTCGACGATTTTCAGCACCAGGTCCTGCAATTTCATCCGCGTGAAAGCGTCCACCGCACTGAAGGGCTCATCCAAAAGCAAGATGCGTGGCCGGGTATAGAGCGCCCTTGCGATGGCCACCCGCTGCGCCATGCCGCCTGAAAGGGCCTTTGGCAGCGCGCCAGCGTGGCCGCTCAGGCCCACATCGTTGATCAGGCCCTCCACCCGCTCGACGTCATATTTCTTGCCGGCGGCGTAACCTATATTCTCGGCAACCGTCAGCCAGGGCATCAGGCGGGGTTCCTGAAATACGAAGGCGATGGGCGGCGAGGCCTCATCTCCCTCTGCCGGCTGAACCTTGACCGTACCGGAAAAACGCCGGTCGAGACCGGCGGCAATGCGCAGCAACGTGCTCTTGCCGCAGCCGCTGGGGCCAAGAAGAACCGCCGCTTCACCATCACCCAGCGTCAGGTGGATATCCTGAAGGACGACCGTATCGCCGAAAGCTTTTTCGCGCACATCGACATTGAGCAGGCTCACCGCAGCGGCCCTCCTTCTTGAAGGGAATAGGTGTCACGCCAGCGCAGGCAACGCTCCTCGACGATCTTGAACAGGCTGTCGGAAATCTTGCCAAGCACGGCGAGGCAGATGATGGCGATCATCACCAGATCGGGCCGCGAAAGCTCCCGCCCATCGGAGAGCATGTAACCGATGCCTTCGGAGGCGGCCAGAAGCTCGGCTGCGACAACGCTCAGCCAAGCCAGCGACAGCCCGTAACGCAGGCCGGTGAACAGATGCGGCAAAGAGGCGGGAATGAAGATCCGCCACACCAGAACGGGCAGCGGTTGGTGATACATCTCGCCCACTTCCACCAGCTTGCGGTCGACATTTCTGATGCCGGAGAAGAGGTTGAGGTAAACCGGGAAAAACGCGCTTTTAGCGATCAGCACGATTTTTGAAGTTTCTCCAATGCCGAACCAGATCATCAGCAGCGGCACCCATGCAAGGCTGGGCACGGCGCGCAGCGCCTGAAATGTCGGCTCGAGATATCGCTCGGCGGCAATCACCAAACCGACCAGCGAACCAACGACGACCGCCAGCAGCGAGCCGATGACGAAGCCGACAAAGACGCGCGCTGTACTGGCCGCAACATTCGTCCACAACGGACCTTCGGCAAGCCGCAGAAACGTCTCGTAAAGTTCGGAAGGCGGCGGTAGCACATAGGGGCTGACCCAGCCCAAACGGACGAAAAGCTCGAGCAGGACCAATGAGCCGACCGGCACGATCGCGCCGCGCAGATCGAACCGCCCAAAGAAGCTTCCCGCCCGCCGCAAGAACGGCAAGCGGGAGGGGAATTGTTTGGCAGTCTTCTTCACGCGCTGGAATTCGCGCGGATGGGAATTCATGCGCCAAGCACCTTTTTCGCCGGCGCCGGATCGATCAGCGATGACAGGACATTATCGACATTGACGCCCGGGCGCAGAACATCATCGCCGAGCAGTGGCGTGACAATGCGGATCGAGTTCAGCAACTCCTCACCCGGAACGGGATCCTTCCAGTCGCGCTTGTTGATTGTCAGCTCGGTGATCTTGGGATCGTTGCCGGTAACCTTGGTGACGAAATCGATGAATTCGCGGTTATTCTCGCGGATCCATTTCTGCGTCTCCACCCAGACGCCGAGCAGGCGCTCGACCGCTTTCGGGTGCTTTGCCAGAAACTCTTCGGAAACGCTGAAGACGCTGCCGTCGCGCCAGCTGCGCTCGTCGAAAATCGCCCTGTCGCCGGCAAGCTCCGCCTGGGAGGTATGCGGATCGATACCGACCCAGGCATCGACCTGACCCTGTTGCAGCGCGTTGAAGCCTTCCGGATGTTGCAGGTTCACGACCTTCAGATCGTCGATCGACAGCTTGTTCTGGTCAAGCGCGCGCACCAGGGTGAAATAAGGAGCCGTGCCCTTGGTGACTGCTATGGTTTTGCCCTTGAGATCGGCAACGGTCTTGACCGGCGAATCCGGCCGCACCTGAATGATGGAGGAACCGCCCCAGCTTGCCACATAAATAACTTTCAGCGGCACGCCGTTGGCACGGGCCAGAAAGGCCGACAGTGCGGCCGAACCGGCAAAATCGGTCGAGCCGACCTTCAGGAATTCCAGTGAATTGTTGCTGCCACGGGACTGCACCCAGGTGATCTTGGTGCCGACATCCTTAAAAGCGTCCTCAAGCCAGCCCTTGTTCTTTATCAACAGCGTGTGCGAGGAGTAAAATCCCCAGTCCAGCTTCAGCTCCGCAGGGAAATCCGCAGAGCCTTGAGCGAGCGCGCGGCCCGTGACCAGCGGTGCTGCGAGAGCGCCGGCAAGGCCGAATTTGAGGATCTGGCGACGGGAATGTTCAGCCTTCATATTAATTCACCTAATTTATGTATTTTGTGTAATTAAAAGGTAAGGGCGGGGGTTTTTGAGGTCAATCCGCCCTTCTGGAACCTCATGCCAAACTTCGCGGCGGGCGTGGAAAATCTCCCTAGCTTTGTCGCAATCGGCGCGATGGCCCTTTATCAGGGGAAAAAACGATTGGCTGGCCGTTGCAGCCCCAGATGGTCGCGCAATGTCGGCCCCTCATAGTCCTTTCGAAACAGACCTCGCCTTTGCAGTTCTGGAACCACCTGCGTGGTGAAGTCATCAAGGCCATCGGGCAGGAAAGGGAAGGTGATGTTGAAACCGTCAGAACCTTCTTCGTGCAGCCATTTTTCCATCTCGTCGGCGATGGTTTCTGGCGTGCCGACGAAGGCGAGGCCGGCATAACCGCCCAACCGCTGGGCAAGCTGGCGCACCGTCAGACCTTCGTTTCTGGCGAGTTCGATGACCCTTTCACGGCTGGATTTGCTGGCATTCGTCTCGGGAATATCAGGCAGGGGAGCATCGGGATTGAAGCCGGAAACATCGTGGCCGAGCGCAATCGAAAGCGAGGCGATCGCGCTGTCATAATGGACGAGGCTGTCGAGCCTGGCGCGTTTGGCCTTGGCCTCCTCCACCGTATCGCCAACCAGAACGAAAGCGCCGGGCAGGATGACAATTCCGTCGCGGGAGCGGCCAGCGGCGACAGTCCTGTCCTTGACGTCCCTGTAAAAGGCCTTTCCCGCGGCAAGCGTGGGTGTCGCTGCAAAAACCACCTCGGCTGTTTCGGCCGCAAGCTGGCGTCCCGGCTCGGATGCGCCTGCCTGAACGATGACAGGCCAGCCCTGCACCGGACGCGCGATGTTCAGCGGCCCGCGCACGGAAAATTCGGGTCCCTTGTGATTGAGGACATGCATTTTTTCCGGATCGAAGAACAGCCCGCTATCGACATCGCGTATGAAGGCGTCGTCGGAGAAGGAGTCCCAGAGGCCGGTGACGACATCGTAAAATTCACGTGCCCGCCCGTAGCGCTCGGTGTGATCAGGCTGTTCGTCGCGGCCGAAATTCCGCGCAGCATCCGGGTTGGACGTGGTGACGATGTTCCATCCGGCACGACCATTGCTGAGATGATCGAGAGACGCAAAACGCCGTGCCACATGATAGGGCTCATCAAATGTGGTGGAAGCGGTGGCGACCAGCCCGATGCGCGAGGTGACGGCGGCGAGTGCTGAAAGCAGGGTAAAAGGTTCGAAGGACGTTACGGTGTGGCTGCGGCGCAGGGCTTCCGTTGGCATGTTCAACACCGCCAGATGATCGGCCATGAAGAATGCGTCGAATTTCGCGGCTTCCAGCTGTTGTGCAAAGCGCGCCAGATGGGCGAAGTTGAAATTCGCGTCCGGGAATGCACCCGGATAACGCCATGCGCCCGTGTGGAGGCTGACGGGCCGCATAAAGGCACCGAGATGCAGTTTGCGATCATTTGCCATTCGGCTTTACCCTCTCGTCGATGTTTTTGATCCGGGCTGCTGGCCTTGCCGTGGAAGAGCAAGGCAGGCCCGATCTTCATCACGACGATATCCCTGCCGGGGACCGGGCGCGGCAAAGACCATTCCGATTATTGGTGGCAAACCGAAAGATTTTTTCTACGGGGCTGGATAGCCGGGTTCAGCAGCGTGTGAGGTCAACCACGATATTGAAACGACGCCCGTTGGCGCAGCCGAGATTTTGAAAGATGCGAGCAGTCACGATGGAGACAAGGTCCTCACCCTTTTTGCGCCGGTGTCCGTCGCGCGCCGTTTCTCACTCCCCCACAACCACTCCTTCGCGTCGTGGATCGGCACTGCCGGCCAAACCTCGGGCGGTCATCTCGATAGCATGCAAACCGGAATTCATCTCACCCGGTTTCACCTCGTAACCCAGTGCCTTCAGCGGACCGACCAGATCTTCCGCGCTGGTGCCGGCCTCTATGTCATAGGTGCCGAACCGGTTGATGAGATGCGGCTGGGCGACGATCACTTCCACCGGCATACCCCAGTCAATGTAGGCGATGAGCGCCTGCGCCACATAGCCGATGATCTGGCTGCCGCCGGGCGAACCAATGGCGAGCAGCGGTTTTCCATCCTTCATCACGATAGTCGGGGCCATGGAGGAACGCGGACGTTTGCCGGGCTCGACACGGTTGGCGATCGGCAGGCCGCCATCATGGGTCTTGAAAGAAAAGTCCGTCAACTCGTTATTGAGCAGGAAGCCATTCGTCATAAGCCGCGAGCCGAAGCCGCTTTCGATCGTCGTTGTCATCGAGACCACGTTGCCCTCCTTGTCGGCAATGACAAAATGGCTGGTGGAGGGCAATTCGAGCGCGGCATCCCGGCCGAAAAGGAGCGCGTGGTCCCATTCCGGCTCACCGGCCTTGACGGCATCGGTGGCCAACGCCTTGTCGCCGTCGAGCAGCTTTGCCCGCTCGCCCAGGTACGTTTTGTCCAGCAGGCCCTTGATCGGTAATGGCACGAAATCGGTGTCAGCGACGTAACGCTCGCGGTCGGCGAAGGCGAGACGCTGCGCATCGCCGATAATGCGCCAGCTTTCGACATTTCTCGGCCCCAGGGACTTGAGATCAAAATTCTCCGCCATGCCGAGCATCTGGCCGATGGCGATGCCGCCCGACGATGGTGGTCCCATGCCGCAAACATCAAGTGCGCGATAGATAAAACAGACCGGCTCGCGCTCGATGATGCGATAGTTGGAAAGATCGGAAAGCGACAGCACACCGGGATTGTCGGACGCCTCGCGCACGGTCTTGACGATAGCCTCGGCAATTCGCCCCTTGTAAAAGGCATCGGCGCCACCTTTGGCGAGAGCGGCAAGCGTCTCGGCATAGGCTGGGTTTTTCAACAGCGTGCCGGTCTGCAGGGCGGCCCCTGATGTGTCAAAGAAATAGGACCGGGGCTCTGAATATTTCTTCAACCGATCGCCCTCGGACGCGATCAGGGAGGCAAGACGCGGCGAGACTTTGAAACCATCGGTCGCCAGCTTTTCCGCCGGCTTCAGCAGGCTTGCCCATTCCGCCTTTCCATAGCGTTTGTGCGCTTCCTCTAAAAGTCGCACCGTTCCCGGCGTGCCAACGGAACGGCCGCCGATGACTGCGTCCATGAATTTAAGCGGCTGACCTTTGTCATCCAGGAAGAGCTTTGGCGCGGCTTCCATCGGCGCCGTCTCCCGGCCGTCCAACGTCGTCAGCTTGCCGCTTTTCGCATTGTAATAGACGAGGAAGGCACCACCGCCGAGACCAGAACTCTGCGGTTCAACGAGGCCCAGCACGGACTGCACCGCCACCATAGCATCAATGGCGTTGCCGCCCGCGGCGATCACGTCGCGCCCAGCCTCGGCCGCCAGCGGATTGGCAGCCGCGACCATGAAGCTTCCTGACTCGACACGTCTGGCCGTCGCGACATCAGTCGCCTTCTCGGGCGCGACCATGTCGGACGCCTGCTGGGCAGAGGCGATAGCGGTGGAAAGCATGAGGGCGAGAAAAGCCTCAGCGAGAAATCTTACTTCCATTCGATTTATCCTCCGGAGGCGCGCAATCGGTAATGTAAGCAGGGCCAGTAATGTAAGCATGGCATCCAACTGAGCCAACAGGTAGATCGAACCCGCAATGACTGAGATACGGATGACTTCCGAACTCGTCCTTCCCTCTCCGAAAAGACGCCAGCCTCTGGCACTATGATGGCTCCGGCGGCATGCGAAGTCTATGCAATACACGAGTTGGTGCTCAATGATTTCGCTTTAAGTGAGAAGGCGCATTGCGCTGTTGTATCCTGGTCGTGCTAATATTCGGGCATGGGATTCGGAATTTTCATTCATCGCTCAGATTCAATTTACGACGACAGTCCGGCTGAACAGTACCAGTTTCCGAGCCAATATCTCGGTCGTGTACAAGCTTGTCTCGGTGATTGGATCATCTATTATGAGCCGCGCAAGGTTGCAGCGACGCGTGGTTATTTTGCTGTCGCCAAAGTTGCCCAGATCATTCCGGACACTAAGGCGGCCGGCATGTATCTGGCGTTGATTGAGCCGGGAAGTTACCTTGATTTTATCAATCCTGTTCCGTTCGGTGGGCCAGACGGCGTCATCGAGCGCGGTCTGTTGAATGAAGAGGGCCGGATTTCTGGTAGGGCACAGGCGGCAGTACGCCCGATATCAGCGGCGGACTTCAATCGCATCGTGTCGATTGGCCTGGATGAGCTGGAACCCGAGTTGCCGCGTTTGGACGAGCCGAGAGAGATGCGGCTTTCTGACGGATTTGACGACCGGGTTCAGGCGCCCTTCGTGGTCGAAGAAGAGCGTGAGCGTGTTGCCCAGCTTTCGTCACGAATTGTGAGAGATCGCCTGTTTCGCCGGCTCGTTTTGCAGGCTTACGACAAGCGCTGTGCGATCACGGGCCTGAAGCTTATCAATGGCGGTGGACGTGCGGAAGTCGATGCTGCGCATATACGTCCGGTGGAGGCAAATGGCCCTGATATACTTTGCAATGGCATCGCCCTTTCAGGAACGGCGCACTGGATGTTCGATCGTGGGTTAATCGGTCTCTCCGATAAACTTGAGATCCTGATTTCACGGCAGGCCAATGATCGAGAGAGCATCCGCGGTTTGATCAACAAGACAGGGCGAGCGATCGTGCCGTTTCGATCGATTGAGCAGCCACATCCACATTTTCTCCAGTGGCATCGTGAGAATTGCTTCAAGGTTTGAATATTTAGTCATGGCGGCGTGTAGGCCGCTCAGTCAGGGGCCGCAGATACTCTATACCGCCGGTCGGCCATCGAGAGACGACGATCGACAATGCTCTCTATATCGGAATATGGCCGTACCCTCTCTCAAATCCCCGATCCATCGAGTTCGCGATCATCCTCGCCTTTCCAGGGGGATGGCATTGCGAGACCATCGGCATTGGCCAGGGGAACCGGCATCCAACACTTCAATTCCGGCTCGGCATATTCGATGATCCGGCCCGGTGACGAGTCTGAAGCGCGCCAGCCTTCCGAGCCGAACCGGTCGCTCTTCGCCCAATACGCAAGATCTACCTGGGCAGGCCCCTGTTCTGACGAGTGTATCGTTACGAGGATCCGGTTGCCGTTTTTGGGCGCACTTGCCATGTGACGCCATTGCTGTGCTTCATCCATCATCTTCCTCCCTGTCCATGGCTGCAAGTGTCACCTCACCATTTAAAACGGTCAACTCAAACTTTGCGCATGATGCGCTGATTGGTTTACAAACCAGCAGCCCATTTATGCGGGCCTTTTCTTGCAACATTTTATTGGGCAGCGGTTCGCAAGTGGCGAGCGCCCGAGCTTGAAATTGGCCGGGAGATCGTGCTTGTTCAGGGCCAGCAGGGGGTACGGCTCAGCAGATGGCGGAAGCATTTGTAGCGGCGGTTATCGCGGTCTCGGAACTTGGCGGTGCGAAGCCAGGTGACCGCACGATGATAGATGCGCTTCATCCGGCGGCAGAAACGTTTCGGGATAAACTTGCCGCGGGAGCTTCGACGGAAGAGGCCTGGCGGTCCGCAGTCGCGGCGGGCGTTGCGGGCGCCGAGGCAACGACATCCATGAAGCCCCGGCTCGGGCGCGCAAGTTATCTCGGCGAACGGGCTGTCGGGCACCCCGATGCGGGCGCAGTCGCCGTCAGTATCTGGCTTGAAGCAATCGGGAAGGAATAGCCGGTGGACGACATGTCCACTCGTCGCTGGGGGAAGTTATGATCGCTGCTTATATCGACGAATTCATCATGTTTTGCGCCGGTCTGTGGATGACCGCCGTAGGTTTCGGTCATCTACGCCTATCGAAAAATCCGACACAGCAGCTGCCGGTGGTCCGGCACTTCAAGTGGATGGGGCCGTTACTGCTCGCTATTGCGATCATTTTGGCCGCGGCGTCATAGGTCGCCGTCAGATGCGCTCGGGATATGTTTTGCAATGAACACCATGCTGGCCTGCACCGCGTGCGGATTGGAGGAAACCGAATCTGTTGTCCATTTCGGCTCGTATATTCTGCGATGCGCCGCTTGCGGCCAGCACCTTGTCGCGACATCGTTCATGGCGATGCTGAACTCGGATGACGAGTGTTCAGCCTTTATCGATCCGGGCCCTGGAAAAAAACCTTTGCCGGAAACGCTCGTCGCGCGCAGACCGCTCCGGTTGACCGCAAAGGCAGTCAGTGCCGCGGCCGCTGACGGAACCCTGATACGCGTGATCTTCGAACCAATGGATTGAAGTCGCGGCTGACATCTGCGCAAACGCCTAGCAAATGTAATGAACCGAAAGCGCTGCGGGGCTGACAACTTTGAGCCCAGGCGCGCCCGGTTGTCATCATCCGCAACGCGTTAAAACATCGAACCAACAGTTGCGTGCAGCAACTCTTCAAAACTCCGCGTTTGTTTCCAGCGCGACGCGGTGGAACTGGCAATAGCCAGCCCCGTTAGAGGTTTGCGTAACGAACAGGAGGACGATATGAGCGACTTCGACCTTTATTACTGGCCAGTTCCGTTTAGAGGTCAGTTCATCAGGGGAATTCTGGCCCATGGCGGATGCTCCTGGGATGAACATGGTGTCGATGCGATAGACGATATTATGCATCGTGAGGTGGGGAAGCAGCCGATAGCTTTCATGGGGCCACCGGTCCTGATTGATCGCGAGCGCAATTTCGCCATCTCGCAGATGCCGGCAATCGCCCTCTATCTGGGTGAGCGGCTGGATATCCTGCCGGCGGCGGTCGAGGGCCGCGCGCTCAGCGCCAAAGTGGTAAACGACGCCAACGACGTCCTTGATGAGCTGACGCTCAGCGGTGGGCGAGAGATGTGGACGCCAGAAAAATGGGAGGAGTTCGTCCCTCGTTTACGGAAGTGGCTCCGCATTTTTGAAGATACCGGGGCAAGAAACGGTCTGACCGCTCACTCCGGATTTATGCTCGGATCGGAAAAACCCGGCGTCGCAGATATCGTTACCGCCTTGCTGTGGACGACGATGGCTGACCGCTTTCCAGTCATTAAAGGCATTATCGAAGATACTTCGCCAGTCATCTGGGGCCTTTCCTGTCGGGTGGGGGCTACAGCTCAGCTGGCCGCCTTGAACCGCCGGAGTTTTGAAGACTACGGTGATGCTTATTGCGGAGGAGAGATTGAAAGATCACTCCGAAAAGTTGCGGGCTAACCGTGAATGTATGAGACAACCTGCTGCGCGGTCTGATGCCGCGCGGCAGAGTTTTTTGAGTGCCATGTGGTTCGTCGCGATTGAGCCGGCAAAAGCGTTATAGCGCCCGAAATGCCGATCATAAGGTCAGCCGTCTTTGCCTAGATTCATGTAGGCCGGCTCGAATACGTGACCATCGGGATCGGCGAAGGTGCGAAGATACATGAAACCTAAATCCTGCGGCTCTCGAACATCCGCTTGCCCGCCGGCCTTTGCCGCGGCCTCAACCATGGCGTCGACCTCGTCTCGGCTGTCGCGCGAAAGGGCGATCAGCATGCCATTTGTTGTGTGGGCATCGGCGATCGGTTTGGTGGTGAAGGTTTTATAATAATCAAGCTGCAGAAGCTGGAATGTGATGGTCTCAGACCACACCATCGAGCTTGCATCTTCGTTGGAGAACTGCTCGTTCTTCACGCAGCCGATTGCCTCGTAGAACGCGGTTGAGGCAGCCAGATCTTTCACCGGCAGGTTCAGGAAAATCATCTTGGCCATTGTCTTTCTCCTCATGGTGGAACGGGATTACAGGAAAGTCTGCTGGAAGGTCTCACTTGGATGAATACAGATGATCTCCAGCCGTTCGGTGCCGATGTTTTCGAAGCGGTGGGGAATATTGGCAGGTCCGACAATGATGTCGCCGGATGAACCATGCGCCCGGCGATCGCCGATGGTGAATTCGGCCTCGCCTTTTCGAACGACCCATGTTTCCGCATAGGGGTGAACGTGCAGTTCAGGCCCGCGACCCGGATCGGCGTTGACGAGAAAGATGGATACGGCGCTTCCGTATTCGCATCCTTCATAACGTACCGTTCGGCTCTCGCCAGCTTTCGGTTCCTGATGACGGCGGATGGAAAACATCTGATCTCCTCCCTGAGATAGAATTATCTTCGCGAGAAGATATATTTCCAATTTATCTTCTCGTCAAGACATTTATCTTCCTGCAAAGATATATTCACGGCGCAGGCGAAGCCGTATATGGTTTTCAGGTTGATGATGGGGTGAAGAGATGAAGCAGGCGAAGACGATGACGGATCGCACGGTCGAAGCTGACAAGGGGGATCATGTCGATCGTCTCCGTGGCCAATGGGCGCAGGAATTACCGGATATCGATACGGAGCCGATGGCCATTTTCGGAAGAGCCAAACGGCTGAGCAATCTTTTGGCACCGTCTATCGAAGACACGTTTGCCCGTTTCGGCCTTGATCGTGGGGAGTTCGATGTTATCGCAACATTGCGCCGGTCGGGACCGCCCTACCAATTGACGCCAACGGAGATGTACACAACGCTGATGCTCTCGTCGGGTGGCCTGACGCACCGGCTTGACCGATTGGAAAAGGCCGGTCTCATCGAGCGCAGGAAATCGAGGCTTGATGGGCGCAGTATCGTCGTATGTCTTGCGCCGGCCGGCATTGATCTGGCCGAAAAAGCGTTTCGCGAAGACATGGCAAGCGAAGTGGGTTTCCTGCAAGGCCTCAGTCCTGAGGAGCGCAAAAATCTTGCGGCGCTGCTGAAAAAGCTGGTGTTGGATATCGAGTCTCGATTGTAGCTTTCGGTGTGGATTTTGGCGGGTGCCGCTGAAGATATGTATTGGCGAAACCATTTGTTGCGACCCGTCACGCAGCCGTGAAACCTTTCAAACCGCCGTTCGTTTAAGCATCCATGACCGATGCTGATGCAAACCCGAAACCGGTCGATGGCACCGGCCAGAATGGTGCGAAAAACGCGCCCATGACGGAAGATCGTGACATTGATGATCCCCTCCCGCCCGAGGAAATAGAGCCTGCTTCGGGGTTGACGCCGGAGGAGGCCGAGCAGGCTCGAAAGAGATATCTGCTGAAGCGCTTCTGGATCAGCGCGCGAGGTTACTGGAGCCGCCGTGGTGATAGGCTGGCGTGGCCGTTCTCGCTCGGGCTGCTGGCGATGATCGGCATAAATGTCGGTTTCCAATATGGCATCAATGTCTGGAATCGCGGGATTTTTGATGCGATTGAAAAAAGGGACGCATCTACCGTCTATTTTCTCGGATCCGTCTTTCCGCCGCTGGTCCTGGGAAGCGTCTTGATCGTGACGTCCCAGGTCTATGCCAGAATGCTGATCCAGCGCCGCTGGCGCTCATGGCTGACGAAGTTGCTGGTCGCACGATGGATTGCAAATGGCCGCTATTATCAACTCAATCTGATCGACGGCGATCATCAAAATCCTGAGGCGAGGCTGTCGGAGGATATGCGGATCGCCACCGAGGCGCCGGTGGATTTTGTCGCAGGTGTCATCGCCGCGTTCGTGTCTGCTTCCACCTTTATCGTTGTCCTGTGGACGATTGGCGGGGCGTTGACGCTGTCGGTGGCGGGAGTGTGGATTACAATACCCGGCTTTCTCGTGGTTGCGGCGGTGATCTACGCCGTCGTTACATCTAGTTCCATAGCTTTGATTGGCAGGAACTTCGTTCGAGTGTCCGAGGTCAAGAACCAGCTGGAGGCGGAATTCCGGTACACGCTTACGCGCGTCAGGGAAAATGGCGAGAGCATCGCCCTGCTTGGCGGGGAAGAGGAAGAACGGAGCGACCTCGACAAGAGGTTTGTCAATGTGCGCCGGCAGTGGCGGCTGATGGCGCTACAATATATGCGCACCACGATCGTGTCGCATGGATCGATGCTGATTGCTCCCGTCGTGCCGGTTCTGCTTTGCGCGCCGAAGTTTCTCGATGGGAGCATGTCGCTCGGAGAGGTCATGCAATCCGCATCGGCATTCACCATCGTTCAATCCGCCTTTGGCTGGCTGGTCGACAACTATCCCCGGCTGGCCGACTGGAATGCATGCGCACGACGCGTCGCATCCCTGATGATGTCGCTTGATGGTCTCGAGCGGGCCGAACAGAGCGACACCCTCGGTCGGATCGTGCGCGGTGAGACGGAAGGCGAAACAATGCTCAGCCTCAAGGATGTTTCCGTTTCGCTGGGTGACGGTACCGCTGTCGTCAAAGAGACGGATGTCGAAATCGGGCCGGGAGAAAGGGTACTGGTCGCAGGGGAATCCGGATCAGGCAAAAGCACGCTTGTCCGCGCTATCGCCGGCCTGTGGCCGTGGGGCGGTGGCGACGTGAGTTTTCGCGCTGGCAGTCGACTTTTCATGTTGCCGCAGCGCCCATACATTCCGTCAGGTACGCTGCGTCGAGCGGTCTGCTATCCGCAGGCGGCCGAGAGCTGGACTCTCGAAGAGATAGGGGCAGCTCTCGACAAAGTTGGCCTTGGTCACCTCAAGGACAAGGTGGAGGAAGAGGCGCCGTGGGACCAGACGCTGTCGGGTGGTGAAAAGCAACGGCTTACCTTTGCTCGCCTGTTGCTGAACGATCCTGACATCATCGTCATGGACGAAGCAACCGCAGCCCTGGACGAAAAGAGTCAGGACAAGATGATGCAGACGGTAATCGATGAATTGCCCGATGCCACGATCGTCAGTGTGGCGCATCGTGCCGAGCTTGAAGCTTTCCACAGCCGAAAGATCACGCTGGAACGTCGGGAGGGTGGCGCAAAACTCGTCAGCGATATCCACCTTGCTCCTCGCAAGGGCAGGGCCGGCTCCCTGCTTCGGCGTATGGTCAAACGGAAGTGAGGGCATTCTGCCTCCAGATGCCGCCTTGATGAGATAATCATATTCGCCGGTGGTCAGATAGGCTTCCAGCACCTCCGGAAGCGCGGCCATGGCTGCGCCGAAACGTTCCAGAACCTCGTCGTCGTGGCGCTCCATAATCACCATCCCGGTCAATCCCAGACGCGCCTGATCGAGAATGGCGGTGTAGCCGCGAATGATCAAAGGTCCATATAGTGGATCATACTTTGAAATAGAAAGATCGACGGATCGCGTGTTCGCCCTCGTCAAGGGCGCAGCGTCGTCGCAACGCCGAATGTCGATCTTCCGGGAAATTTATGGGCGGTTGTCTCCAGCGCTGACGATTTGTAACGGCGTCGGCGGCTATAAAGGTTGTCCTGAGCACGTGGAACGATGTATTCGGGGCTGGATAATCACTTGATCCTGCAGGCACATGGAAACTTCGCTTTATCTGCCCGTCAAAGGCTTTCTTGAAAAGGCAGGTTACACCGTCAAAGGTGAGGTCGGCGGTTGCGACCTTGTCGGTTTGAGCGATGATGATCCGCCTGTTGTCGTGATCTGCGAGCTAAAGCTCAGCTTTAACCTGGAGCTCATTCTGCAGGCAGTCGATCGCGCAGCTATTGCAGATGAGATATGGATTGCGGCCCGAATTTCAGCCAAGGGCAGAGGCCGGGAGGCCGACAAGCGCTACCGCGATCTTTGCCGCAGGCTTGGGATCGGCATGCTCGGGATTTCTGATAGCGGCGACGTCAGCGTTGTTGTCGGTTCCGTATCACCGATGCCGCGAACCAATCCAAAACGGCGTTCGCGGCTCATGCGTGAACACCAGAGGCGACGCGGAGATCCGGCAGTCGGCGGCAGCACCCGGGCGCCGATCATGACCGCTTACCGCCAGCAGGCGCTCGGCTGCGCTTTGGCGCTGGCATCAGGGCCGCTGCGTGTGCGCCAGGTCAGGTCCAGCATACCGGATGCCGGAAAAATTTTGCTTTCGAATGTTTACGGCTGGTTTGAACGGCTCGATCGGGGAGTTTATGACCTGACCGACGCCGGGCGGGAAGCGCTGCAGCGGTGGCCACAGCAGGATATGCCTGCGACAGCCGCCGTTCCAGACTGATTTCATTCAGTGACAGACCCAAGCTGAGACGCCGATGGCGATGTGCAAGAGGTATGGCGCTATGGCGCAGCCATCACGATGGAACCGCCGCCTAAGTCGAAGCCTGAAACGGCATCGACGTCGGCTGCCGCACGGGTTTAAGGCTCATTCACTGCCGTGATCGCCAGGGCAAGGCAATGGCATTGGCAGGTCGCCCGGTGATATTCAGTCCGGTGCGAATTCACAGGCCAACAGGGTTTTGCCGCCAAGAGCGTCACCTTCCCGGGCCACAATGGAGACTTTTCCGGGGCCCGCCAGACCTTCCGGGGGCTGCAGATCCTGCGAGAGTTCCCGTGCATAACCTTTGCTGGACGTGCCCATCAGGTCGGAAGTTTCTGGCTTCAAATCATATTTCGCCGCCAGATCGTCGGCACGCTGGCCCTTGATCAGAACGCCGACCGCACCATTGGCGAAGAACACTTCATCGCTTTCAAATCCATCACGGCCGATCTGAAAGGGAAGTGTGTAGATTGCCGCGCCCAGTGACGATGTGTCGGGTTTTGCAAGCTTTTCCGCTGCATCGTAAATCTCGGTCGCAGATGTCATCGAGTATGGCGGATTGCACAGCGCCGCATCATAAAATGTAGGATCGGTTTTGGCTGCCACAGCGCTTCCGGCTTGGAGCATAGCGAAAGTGATGCACATTACGGTCGTGCCGTGACGAAGGTGTGTGAGAGCGAGCATAGGCGATCCTTGAAATTTGCCTGTCGTTTATTGGTGGAAATGCGTCAGGTATCATCTTTGCTTGGAGCACCAAAGTTTGCGCCTGTCGATATCCGATGGAGCCTTTTCCCAAAACAGCCGGCTGGTGAGCAAACAACGCAGCAGGATAGGCCGCTATGTCACGGCTTTATCGCTGTGGCCTCCTTGCCGAGGGAGAGAGCCTCTTTCACCGCTAACTCCGCCATGGCTAGCGCAGCATCGCGGGTTCTGGCCGCTGCGACAAACCGGCCGTTGTGACAGAAGCTCGCTCCTTCGACGCCACAAACCGCTTCCAAATCCTTGTCCGTCAAACCGGCCCAGGCGGCTGGCAGATCCGCGCGCAGCTCAAATCCTTCATCGGCGCGACGGATACCGGTCAGGCACCAGTCGTTGTTGCGGGGGTGAACGACAAACAGTAGATGGTCGGCGCCCGACTTCACGATGGCGGGCCGGAACGGCATTCCCACAGGCAATTCCAGAATATGCCCTTCGCCGGCATCCACGATAGCCCGGTTCACAAGCGCCTCAGCCCGCAATTTTGCAGCGCTGTTGGCAATCTTCGCCTCGATGAAGCTGCGGGCAATGGCGAGCGCCGCATGGAAACTGCGATTGTCCGCGTCAGGATCTGTTTCGTCAAAAACAGGTTTCAGGGTTTCCAGCAAAACAGGCAGCGTTAGCCCGGCAAGTGGCCCGGCGATGGAAGGGCTGAGCGCGCCATTGTCGACCAGATCGACCGGCAGCACAAAGCTGGTATCGAACGCGGCATGGACGGTCTCGATATGATCTTCTGGAACGCCCGAGGCGACAAGATAGTCCCGGCCGAAGTGCTTCCAGATCAGACCGAACGAACTATAGGGCTGACCATCGTCCCGTAATGGCGCGCCGCGCTGGTGGTGGTCGAAGATTCTCCCCTTCGGGTCATAAGCGCCGCCGACGTCGTAGATGATGCGGTCCGCGCCGGGCGTGATCCATTCGGCTGCCCTGCTGCGAACGAGGCGGGCCTGGGGGAAAAGTCGGGTCAACACGACGCTGGACAGAAGCTCATCAGCATGGAAGCCACCGGAATGGGTGACGAGGAAGTCCGGGATCATGTCAGGATACGCCTTGTTGCTTGCGGAAGGCCCGCTTTGGGGCCGGGCAACTGATACCCTGTGCCGGACGCCATCTCAACCCGCCATTTTCCACGGAGGCCAAAAGCAATGATATGCTGTACGTTCTCGGATAGATGTGGTCTTCCTGCGCGAGTTATGGCATCAATGCCGCGCGAAAGCGCCAGAAAACGTCATGATATCCTCCCCGGAGGGCGCTGCCGCGTATTTCTCAATACACATTTGGCAGCGCCGGTTTAGGCGGATATCGGGAGAGGTTGCGTGCTTAAGGGCGAGCGCCTGCGAATTTCCTCAGGAGTACCGGGAACTGGACATGCCGGTTCCAATTGCGGACGGAGCACGAACTCTTCCCCTTATGCGCAAGGTTGTCCCGATCATGATCATCCTGACGGCATCCTCCGCCGCGCGGGCCAGAAGCTTCGGTGCCGATGATATCGCGTCCTCCAGGGAGCACGGTCGGGTCAATATCGAGGCGAAGGCATCAATCCCGTATTCGAGATTAAGCCTGACGCCCTTGCCGATCGTACCAGCAAGCGCGACCACCGGAACGCCGGCCTCCTTGGCCCGACGGGCGATTTCGGCTGGAACCTTGCCGAAGGGGGTCTGGCCGTCGAGGCTTCCTTCGGCAGTGATCACCAGATCGGCGTTACGCAGATAATCATCAACATCGAGATATTGCATGACGATGTCGTAGCGGGGGTGAAGCTTGCCGCAGAGCAGGCCCAGTACAGCTGCTCCCAGTCCGCCCGATGCGCCAGCGCCCGGTGCTGAGCCGACATCGAGACCGGTGGCGTCTTCTATGCGCTCTGCGTAGATTTCCATCGCCGCAGCAAGCTCTTCCACCTGTTGCGGCGTCGCTCCTTTCTGCGGCCCGAAAACGCGGGCGACACCTCGCTCCCCGAGAAGCTGGTTATGCCAGTTCACAGCGGCATCAATGCGCACTTGGGACAGGCGCGGATCTCGGTTGCTGAGATCGATGCGGTTCAGCTTCGCCAAGGCTGCACCGCCACGGTCGAGGTCGCGGCCGGCGGCATCGAGCAGTCGGACGCCCAGCGCCTGCGCCATGCCGGCGCCGCCATCATTGATGCCGCTGTCGCCGCAGCCGAGCAATATCCGTCTTGCGCCACCGTCAAGTGCGGCGCGCACGAGTTCGCCGACACCATAGCTCGTGGTGAGGCAGGGATTGCGGCGATCACGCGGAACAAGGCTGAGACCGGCAGCCGCAGCCATTTCGATGACCGCCGTCGGCTCAGGGCATCCGCCGAGAAATCCGATAAATGCGGAGACGGGTTGTCCAAGCGGGCCTGTCACCGTTACCGGGTGGATCGTGCCATTGGTGGCGCCGGTCAATGCCCGGGTAAAGCCTTCGCCGCCGTCGGCCATGGGTGCCTTGACGACCTCGGAGCCGGGAAATGCACGCAGAACACCTTTTTCAATGCAATCGGCGGCCTGTTCGGCTGAGAGACTTTCCTTGAAGCCCGAGGGGGCAACAACAACGCGGAAGGGCATGGGAAGATCCTTTCATGACAAGTATGTGACATTGGGGAAACGTGGCCGATCAGCACTTATTCCAGCGATTAAAAAATTTAGTCGGATAAATAAAAAAGGCCGCGTGTTGCGGCCTTTTGTTCATTGCAATTCATTGTTTATTTTAGATTTTTTGCGAGAGTCCCTGCATCGGCCAAAGAAATATTGCCGACAGGATGAGCAGGAATATGAATGGCGGCAGGAGGAAATAACCAAGCTTGCGCAGGTCGGCTTGAGTGAATGCTGCGGGCTCCATTCCACCGAACAGAACGACCGGTTTTGCCGATACGATCGTCATCTGGCAAAAGCCGCTTGCCAGTGTCACCACCATCACAAGCGCGGCCGGATCCACGCCAAGGCCAGACAAGGGTAATGCAAAGGCGGGAACGAGAACCGTAACCCGCGCCGTGCGCGAGGTGATCACCAGATGGGAAAAGGTGGCGACAATTACGGCAAATGAGATGACGATATAAGGTGCGGTGATCAAGCTCTGGCGGAAAACAACCACCAGCCGATCGGCCAGCATCTGTGCCGTGCCCGTCTCGATCAGCGCTTCGCCGATGACCAGCGTGCCGGCCATGAAAAGGAGCAGATTCCATTCGACGGTTTTCAAGGCTGTTTTCAACGTCATGCCGGAGACATCAGGCACGCAGAGGACAAGAGCTGCCACCATGCCGATCAGCGCCATTCCGACACCGTGAATGGACTGGGTGGAGAACATCAGGACCGTGCAGAAGACCACAGCCGCGACGATGATCTGTTCTCTGGAAAAGGGGGCGATGCGCGCCAGGCCCGCTTTGCTGTCCGGGACCATGTCGCGTTCCTCTCTCGTGAGAAACACATGCAGCAGGATGGTGCAGGCAATCAGGCAGGTGATGAGCGAAAACGGTCCGGCCAGCACCAGCCAGCCGATGAAATCCGGCTGAGTTCCGGTCAGGCGGGCCAAGAACCCGGCAGCAACCAGATGCGCCCCCGCGCCAATCAGGGATGCGCCGGCGGAAAGGAGAATGATCGTGGGAAAGAGCAGGCCGAGGGCACGGGAAATGCGGCTATTGCCGATTGCGCCTGACAATCCGAGATACACTGGCATGAGAATGGCGGCCCGGGCTGAGGTGGAAGGAATGACGAAGGCGGTCGCGAAGGTCACAAACGTCAGCATCCAGAACATCGAGCTTATGCTGCGCATTCTGGGCATCAGTCGTGCCGTCAATTGCTCGATGAGACCCACATGCCGCAATACGCCGGCAATCACGAAGGCGGACAGAAGAAGCCAGATGATGTCATTGCCCAGCGACTGGTAAACCAGATTTTCCGGTATCGCGCCGACGACGGCAAGCGCGATAGCCCCGGTCAGGGCAACCGGCGTTTCAGGCAGTTCGAGGACCGTCCAGGCGATGATGGCCGACAAAAAAATGAAGAGTGTCGCCCGCATCGGCATTGTCAGGTCGTCGATCGCCAGAAAGATCAGCACAGCGGCGAAGGCAGTCAGCAGCATCGCAACAATATGTTTGAGGCGCCGGACGGAAACCGTAGCCTCGGTCATGGCGGTTGTCGGCAGGTCTTTCTTCAGATTTGCCGTGGGCAAGGACATGAGATGTGCCACCAGTGGCCTCCTTTGGATCGCGCCGTCATCAGAGGGCAGTTTCGGATCGGGAGAGCCGCCCGTGCGGCACAAATTTTCCCCTATGTCCGATTATGAACGTTCGATGACGGTAAATATTCCCAGCAGAGGCAAGTTTTTGAGGGGCAGGGGTGGCCTGAGGAAAATGTCTTTGCGCGGAATAAAGTCGCGTCAGCCGCGTTCCTCGCCAGGTACCGACATGGCAGGTACCGACATGAAACATGAAAGGAGAAACGTCATGAGGCATATTTTTGCCGCAAGTGCCGTGGCGCTGTTTGCCACGGTAACCTTCACGGTTGCAGCATCTCCGGCATACGCCACGGCGATACAGCCGCAGCCACCGCTTCGCGCGCATTCTCACATCGTTTTGGTGGATGATGATGGCGATGACGACGATGATGACCGTCGCTTCAGTCGCCGCTATCGTTATGACAACGACGGGTGGCGGAACTTCCGCGGCGGTTCCCGCGACGACGACGATGATTTTGACGACGATGACGATGACGATTGATATCGTCCATCAAGATCTGACGTTCATGCCCGGCCTCGCGCCGGGCATTTTTATTAAAGCTGCACATGGATAACGCAAAAAATAGAGTGACGCTGGCAAGCTCAACTCTGGCACAATGTTCGTGCGTTCAGCAGACCCCAACCGAAAATCGCGTCCTTACCCGGCGCGCCCATGTCGCTTGCCGACTGCGCCAGGGCATTTGCGACGTCGTTCGGCCGCATGTCCGGGTTTGCGCCCAGCAGCAGCGAGGCCGCAGCCGTTACAAAGGGCGCGGCAAAAGACGTGCCGCTCTTCTGTCTGCCGCCGGAAATGGAGGCGGCCGTCCACACGCCGACGCCTGGCGCTGCGATGTCGATATGCTCCCCGCGAACGGCGCGCCGATATGGCTTCATGCTTCTGTCCACGGCCGTGACCGCGATAACATCCGCATAGGCTGCGGGGTAAACCGGCTTGGCGTTCGGACCTTCATTGCCGGCTGCGGCGACCAGTATCGTGCCCTTGTCGATCGTCGCGCGCACTGCCTTTTCGAGCAATGTGTTCGCGGGCCCGCTCAGGCTGAGGTTGATGATCCGGATTTTTCTGGCGGCGAGTACGTCGAGCGCCTGGATGAGATCGTATGTTTCGGCAATATCGGCCGTCTTGCGATAGCGCTGGAAGGCATCTATCGCCACGAGGTGCCCGGCGGGGAGGAGGCCGGGCGCACGGCTGCCTGCGGCTCCGACCAGAAGGGCGGCGACTGCGGTTCCATGCTGTTCACCCGATGGCGCTTCCGCACCATTACCAAGCTGCACGACCTCAATCGCGGCGTCGGTGAATGATGCGTGTCCGGCGTTTATGGCGGTATCGATGAGGCCGATCGGCAACGGAGCGGCGCAGCTTACCGGTTGTTCCTGATCACCATCGAGAGGCCAGCCGACCATATGTCTCACGAGCCTGCAGCCATCACCAGAACAGGAAGAGGCCTCCTGCTGTTCCGGCTGATAGAAATGGTTGAAATCCACGGATGCGGAAGGCGCTGTCGCGATGACGGCCTGTCGCGCGGTATCCAGGGTCATTCCCCGCGGTATCGTCAGCTTGATCAGTTCGCTGCCGGTAAGCGCTATGGTCGTTCGTTCATCAACGACAAATCCTTCCTGCGTCAGGTTTGCTATCGCTGGATCGTCGAGGCCGAGCGCCAGTATTTTGTCGGCTGCGCGTTCCGGAACGGCGACGGTCCTTCGCTGCGGCGACCTTTGTTCCGCTCGCTGGAACGGCCAGCCAAAAAGCGAACGCAGATCGCCACGGGGACGCCGGTTGTCGCTCCCGCGGTCTCCCCCTCCAGACGAGCCGCCATACCCGCTACCGCCACCATCGTCGTCATTGCCGCCGCCATCGTCATCATCGTCTGCGCGCGCTGCGGAAATACCGGGAGCAATGCCTGCCGATTGCAGCAGCGGCAACGCTGCCTGTGAAAAGGTGGCGGTGAGGATAACGATTAAAAACCCGAAACGAAGCGGTGCAGTCTTCGACAAATGTCTATCTCCGGTAGAAATTACACTCGAAACATTCCGAACATATGTGGGAATGTTACCTCAGGTAGACGTTTGGCTCGACAGATTATTCCGTTCCGTGCCAAACAAATCGCATGACGAATGAAACGCCCACAGTGCCGCAGCGGCTGGTCGAGTTCCTGCCGAACCTGCGTCGATTTGCGATTTCGCTCTGCCATTCACGCGAATTGGCCGACGATCTGGTGCAGGCCGCCTGCGAGCGGGCAATCGTTGCTGCCGACAGTTTTGCACCCGATACCCGATTCGACGCCTGGATGTTTCGTATCCTGCGCAACCTCTGGATTGATCATCTGCGCCGTGCCCGGACCGCTGGTCCGCAGGAGGAGATCGAGAAGGCGCATGATGTGTCGGTGCCTTCGGGAGAAGCAGCGACGCATGCGCGCATGGAACTGATGGAGGTGGTGGCGGCCCTGCAGAAACTGCCGGAAGAGCAGCGCGAAGTGCTGGTTCTGGTCTGCGTCGAGGAGCTCAGTTACCGCGATACGGCCGATGTTCTCTCCATTCCCATCGGCACGGTCATGAGCCGGCTGGCGCGGGCACGCAAACATCTGGCGGAACTGACGGGAATAAGTCTGGGGGAGAAACGTTCGTCAGATAGGAAAGGCGGCGTTGCATGAGCATGGAACATTTTGACGACGAGACATTGATGGCATTTGCCGATGGCGAACTTGACGAGGCGACCAGCCTTCGTCTTGAAACCGCGCTCGAAACGGATGACGCGCTTGCCGAACGCCTTGCCGTTTTCCTCGACACGCGGACGGCGCTCGCCTCGACGCTCAAGCCGCTGATCGATGAGCCGGTGCCGGATGCGCTTGCTGCATCGGTACGTCGCATGGTTGAGGACGCCGAAGCGAACAGTTCCGATACGGAGGGTGCCAAGGTCATTGCTTTCCGCGGACGGGAAAAGCCGGAGATATCCCGCTTCAGGCAGCGCTGGCTGATGCCGGTTGCAGCCTCCGTCCTCGCCGTCATTACCGGTGTTGGCGGTTTTGTCGCCGGGCGTAGCGGTCTCGAATCAGGCACATCGGTCAAGGGCGCATTGTCTGCTGCGCTCGATCGTCAACCGTCCGGCAGCGATATCGCAGTCGGTCAATCCGAAGTGCTGCGCATCGTCGCAAGTTTTGTCGATGGCCGGGGCGCACTCTGCCGCGAATACGAATTGAAACGACAGGAAGAAAACACCCTGGCCGTTGCCTGCCGGTCGGATGGCACCTGGGTAACACGTCTCGCCCTATCGTCACCAAGGGCCGACGGTTATGTTCCGGCGTCTTCACAGGAGACAATTGACACCTATCTGACGTCTATCGAAGCCGGCGGCCCACTTTCCGCGGCGGAGGAGCAACGTGTGCTTTCGAAGGCCGAATGACGTGCTGCACGTGTCGGCGGAATTGCCTTACCTTTTTGACCAAGGCACTTGCTTCGGCCTCATTCCCTGTCAAAGCAGTAAGCTAGTCTACGATGAGCTAATCTGAGTTCTGGAGGGGCGCAGCGAGATTGCCAGGGGCAGCGCTGTCACAACCACCGGCAAGATGAGTACCGACCACGCTGCCCCGTAGCCAAAACTGTCGACCAGCAGCCCGAAGATGTAAGGGCCAATTGCCATGACAGCCAAGCAGATCGTGGACGCGAAGGCGATTGTCGATGCTATCGAACCTTTCGGTGCGCTCTCGGCGATCTGCAGAAGATAAAGCGGAAACCAGCCGATGCCAAATATCCCCAATATGACGAGCACCGGGAGGATCACCAGCGGCGGAGTGCCGGTGGGAAGAAGCGCCAGGATTGTCGCAGCGCCGGCGGCAATGACGGATACCAGGCCAAAGGATTGACCGCGAAGACCGGGCCGGAAACGATCGCTGAGCCAGGGCAGGAGAATACGGCCGGGAATGCCCGCAAGCTGCGTGGCGGCAAACATCGAAGAAGCGGCAAAAAGGCCTAGCCCCAATCCATCCGCCATGAAGCCGATCGCGTGTGCGGTCAAGGTGAATTGAAACGCAGACATGGCGATACCGAGCCGCAATACAGGCCAGAAGCTGCGATCCTGCCCGACGATGCGAACGAGTTTGCCTAGAGATAGTGGACGCTCGGTTTTTGCGGCCAAATCGCCTCCCTCGCGATACAGCCCCCAGAAAAGCGCCGCGCCGACGATGGAAACACCGGCGCAAAGCCATGCGGCGGCATGCCACCCGTAACGGACCGCCATGAAAGGCAGGAGAGCGGCTGCAATCATTGTTCCAAAGGGAACCGCCGCCTGTCTGAACCCTGTGGCAATGCCGCGTTTGGCAGGTGGGAACCAGCGCATGATCGCCCGCGTGCCGCCCGGTTGGACGGCCGCATAGGTGCCGCCCAGAAAAGCGATGCAAACAAGCAGCGCGGGCAGGCTGTCTGCGAATGCCGCAGCACAGGCCATGGCGATCGCCATGCCGAGCATGGCAATGCCGACGATGCGACGTTCACCGTGAATATCAATGGCGCGGCCGAGCATGAACATTGTCGCAATCTGGACGCCGTTCATAACGGTCACGGCAAGCGATGCAGATGCGAGGGAGACCCCGAATGCTTCCCGCCAGAAGGGCACGAGAATGTAAATTCCCTGCGATACGAATGAGCCTGCGGTTTGCGTTCCGACCGCCACGGCAAGGACTGCCCAGATCCGGGGATCGGTCTCGGACGTGGGTGTGGGCGAGGACAAAGAAATCTGTGACGACACGAAAAGCTCCTATCAGGGTTTTCGTGAGATAACCTTTCTGGTCAGCCGACAGAATTAGGAGCTTGCAAGTTTCAGCGATAACAGCTTGTTATGCAAGCCATGCGCTCATTGGATCCTGAAGCCGTCGAGGCTTTTCTTCTTGTTGCCGAATTGCAGTCGTTCACGCGGGTCGCAGGCGTTATGAATACGACGCAGGCGGCCATATCCCTGCGCTTGCGCCGGCTCGAAGACTTGCTGGGGCATCGCCTCGTCGAACGGACGCCACGCCGCGTGCGGTTGACGGCTGCAGGCGAACGCTTCCTGGAGCCGGCGCGGGCCTATGTCGCTGCCGGTCGTCGCGCGCTTGATGTCTTTGAACAGGAGCCAACGCGTCTGGCGATCGGCGTTACCCATCATCTGATCGGGGCCGACCTGCCTCGGATACTTCGGGTCGTCAGCGAGCGCGAGACGAGCGTGACGCTTCATCTTCGTACGGCCGGCACAAGAACCCTGCTTGACCTCTATGATGCCGGAGAACTCGACGCGATCGTGGTGCTGCGGCACGATGATATCCGCCGGGATGGGGAACCTCTGTTTCAGGAGAGCTTTGGCTGGTATTGCAGCGAGGATTTTGATCAGCCTTCAAACCTCCCGGTGCCGCTGGTGCTTCAACCGGAACCCTGCAATTTGCGCGCCATGGCGCTTCGGGCGCTGGAAACAGCGGATATCCCCTGGCGTGAGGCGTTTGTCGGCACCGGCGCAACGGCGGTCGGAGCCGCGGCTGAAGCCGGGATTGGCATAGCGCTTCTGGCACAAAGCGCAGCCCCCGCCGGTGTGCGGCAGGTCAGGGGCCGCGCGCTCCCGGAACTTCCGAAACTGGATGTCGTGATGATTTCGACTGTCACCGGCGACAGCGCGAATGCCGTGCTTCGACGGATCACCGGGGCATTTCGATCATCCTGATCTAGCGTGTGGTTGGGCGGAAGCGCTGAGAAATCGGCCAGTCGAGTTCTGGCGCATGCAAGATTACCAACGCGGCACACGCCTTTCATAAGCGGGGTCGAAGAGCTTCATGTAGGCTGTGTCATCGCGCTCCTTCATCGCGGTCTGCTCATAAAGAGCCGCAAGTTCGGTGAGCTTCTGCCGATTGAGGCTGACGCCAAGTCCGGGCGCTTTCGGCACATCCAGACGACCGTTTCGGAATGTGAAAGGCGTACCCTCGATCACATCGACGCCCGTCCATGGGTAATGTGTGTCGCAATCGAAACTAAGGTTCGGCGTCGCGGCGGCCACATGCACCATCGCCGCAAGGGTGATGCCGAGGTGGGAATTGGAATGCATGGAAACACCAAGCCCCAGTGTCTCGCAGGTCTTTGCGAGATGGGTCGAAGCGCGCAATCCGCCCCAATAATGGTGATCTGACAGCACGATCTGTACCGCATTTTTACGGAAGGCGGTGGCGATCTGGTCGAACTCCAGAACGATCATGTTGGTGGCGAGCGGGATTGAGGTTGCGGCCGCCACCTGCGCCATCTGGTCCATGCCGATGACCGGGTCCTCAAGATATTCGAGAATATTTTCAAGCTTGCGGGCAATGTAGATGGCCGTTTCCACTGTCCAGCCGCCATTCGGATCAATCCTCAGGGGGTGATGGGGAAAGGCTTGCCGCAGCTTCAGCATCGTCTCGATCTCGAGATCGGGATGCAGCACGCCGCCCTTCAGTTTCAGCGATTGAAAACCGTAGGCGTCGACCATTTTCCGGGCTTCGCCGACCATCTGGTCAGGGGTCATAACCTCTCCCCATTCATCCGCCGCTTCGCCGATATGGCCTGCAAATTTGAAAAACAGATAGGCGCTGAAAGGTACGCTTGTGCGAACCGCCCCGCCAAGCAGGTCTGAAACTGGCCGCCCAAGCAGCTTGCCCTGAATGTCGAGGCAGGGGACTTCGAAGGCCGAGGCAACCACATCCGTCAGCTTGTGATCGGCGACAGCCGATTTGGCATTGATGCCACCGCCGCCCGGCAAAGCCGTAATGATACGCGATTTCAGTTCGTGAAGATGAAAAGGGTCCAGTCCGATGAGGGCTGGTGCGGCGCGACGCAACCCGTCCAGCGCCTTGATGCTTCCGTAACTTTCCCCAAGCCCGGTCGTGCCGTCGTCGCATATGACTTCGATGATGGTGCGCAGCGCATGGGGCTGATGGACACCCTTGCAATTCAGCAATGGCCGGTCGGGAATGGCGACCGGAGTGAGGTGGATTTCGGCTATGCGCATATCAAGAAACTCCTTGTCGCCACCAGTGGCGCGCAGCCTTCAGCGCATCTTCCAGTGGTGGCAGTTGGGGGTGCCAGTGGCGTTCCCATTCGAGGCTGAGGGAGACTTTCCGTTCGTCCGGCTGGAGCAACGAAAGCAGTTCCGCGATGGGAAAGTTGCCCTGGCCGGGCAGGACGTAGCGCCGTTTTCCGTCTTTATCCGTCGTGCTGTCCTTGACGTGCAGATGGACGGTGTTTTTAGCGATGTGGCGCCAAAGGGTTTTGAGATCGGTGCCTTTGGCCCATGTATGATGGGTATCCCACAATATCCGGGCCGTCGGCACGTATTCCAGAAAAGCGAGCAACTGATCGAAGTCGGCCAGCGCATCGTGGGTTTCGATCATAAGCTCGACATTCAGCCCGCGTGATTGCCGCAGACCCTGCCACTTGTCCAGCAGCGTCGCTGCGCGATCCAACTCCTCCGCCCCAATTTTTTTGCCGCCATCGAATATTCGCAGATAAGCGATGTTGGCGGCTTCTGCCCAGATAATGAAAGGGTCGAGCTCGGAGAGACTGCTGCTTCCGAACAGCCGCATGGATGTGTTGAGAGCGGCAATTCTGATGTTGCGTTCGGTCAGAAAAGTGGCAAATCGGGCAGGGGTGCCGAACTCGGCAACGAGCGCGGAGATCAGGTCTATGGTGCCGGATAGTGCGCGCAATTCCACGCTTGTTATGCCATGGCGCTCTGCCAGATCGGCCGTCTCATGCAGGCTGAGGTCGGAGCAGCCGAGGGTCGAAAAGCAATAGTTGGAACCGCTCATGCCATACGCTCCATATCCTGCTTGTGGACCGGGTGGAGCGGCGCAAGCCCCGCCACGAAGCGTTCAATCTCGGTAATGGCCAGATCGGAAAGTGCGCGCAATTCGTTGCCCAGCGCCCCGGCTATATGAGGGGTGAGCACGACATTGGGCAGATCGTAAAATGGGCTGTCCGTTGGCAAGGGTTCGGGTTCGGGCGTGTCGATCAGGATGCGCAGCCGTCCGGAAAGCGCCTCGGCCAGCAATGCCTCGTGATCCACCAGCCAACCCCGCGCGGTGTTGATGAAGATGGCATGGTCGGCCATCAGCGCCAGTTCACGGGCGCCGATCATATGGCGCGTTTCCGGCAGGATCGGTGCGTGCAGCGAGACCACATCGGAGCAGGCGAGAAGTTCATCCAGCTCCGTTTTCCTCGCGCCGAGGGAGGCTGCCTCTTCCGCCGAAAGAAAGGGATCGTAAACGGCAATCTCAAATTTGCTGCGCGCCAGCATCTCCATCACCAGCCGCCCGATGCGTGAGGCGCCGACAATGCCAACCTTGCGGGCATGATTGCCGAGATGCGGCAGGCTTCTGCCACGCCTGCTGCCAAAAACGCCGGTGCCGCGCTCCGCCCTGTGTTCATCCCGCAACCGAAAGACATCCTTGCCGCACATGATGATCGCCGCATAGGTGAATTCGGCAACCGGCACGGCCATGGCGGAAGCTGCTGTCGTGACGAGAATATCGGACGTTTCCCAGAATTCTGCGGGCGCAACCATCCGCACCGATGATGCCGCATAGGCCAGCATTTTCAGCCGTGGCGCGCGGGAAAGTCGTTCGCGTGTGAGGGATGGCGTACCCCAGGCAGCGAGCAGAATGTCAGCTTCGGCGAGAGCTTCGGCACCTTCAGCGGTGTCGAAATCCGTATGGGGAAAACCCGGAATAATGTCCGCTATCGCATTCAGCCGCGCCCATTCGCGCGAACCGAAGAACGCTTCGGGAAGCTCGCTGCGCATGGCGATCAGCAGGCGTGGTTTATTCTCGGAATGTTTCATGCGCGCACCGGATTTGAAATGGGGCGGATGTCGATGCTGGAAACATCAATCTCGATCGGTTGAGAACCGGGTTGCAGGATCACATCGAGAAAAAGTTCGGGCGGTGTCTTGCCCGACCGTAGTTTCAGGGGAGGGGTCCTTAACGCGCCTTGCCACTGCGCGGACGGAAAGGAAAAGAGCCTGCCGTCATCCGCGCGGAACGGTGCGAGCGCCGTCATCGTCTGTCCCTCGGCTGCGACATCTTTCAGCCGCAGCGATATTCCCAGAACGCCATCATGGGCCGGTATCTCCACATTACAGATCGCTTCCACCCAGACGCCGGTGCCGGGGTGGACAAGCTGCCCGCCAAGACGATGGTTCTGCTCACCCGTTTCGGTGACGGTCCGGGCCGAGAGATCCGATGCGAGATTGCCGGCTGGATTGTTTGCCGGATCGAAGCGATCATCCTTTGACAGGAGCCGGGCAGGCGCACGGGGCACGATCGTTTCGAGGTAATCCGCCAGCAATTGTCCGACGGCAAAGGCGCCGGGTACGGAAAAATGGGTTCCGTCATCGGAATAGGCTGGATAGGGCTCGCCGAATTCGCTGTCAGGATCGACCCACGCCGCGTTCCAGTCGAAGATATGGCAATTGGCGTTGTTTGCCGCAAATTCGATGCTTTGCCGGTTGATCCAGTGCGCCTTGGCTCGCTCCGCACCGCCTGCGGGCCATTTCCCGACGCTTCGCGCTAGAATGGGAAGCAGGATCACGGTCTTGCCGGCGGCGAGCAGGACTGAGGCGATCCTTGCCCGTGTGTCGGCAATCGTCTGGCGCGTTTCCACCATCATGTCGTTGGTGCCGGCATCGACAATGATCAGGTCGAAATCCGATTGCAGCAACCGAGGCAATCGCCGTTCGATCTCGACCGCCTTCTGGCCGGAAACCCCGAAATTGAAGCCGGAAAAGAACCGGCTGACACCGGGCCGGTTGCTCGGCTCCCACCCAGACGGCACGGATGGATCGTGGTGGACCGGGCAACAAAGCCTGCCATGTGACAGGACCTCGGCCCAGCTCATCCAGCCGCGTGCCGATGTGGCAAGCGAGCTGGCGTCACCAATATGGTTCTGCTGGACGAGCGAGGTGCCGAGAATGGCAATCCGGCTCGCCCTTGGTAACGATACGGACATGGTTTTTACCGGGATATCAGGAGAACAGGACGCCGCCATTGATGTCGTAGCAGGCGCCGGTGACATAGGCGGCATCGTCAGATGCAAGGAAGGCTACCAGACCGGCAACGTCTTCGCTCGACCCTTCGCGCTTGAGCGACGTCGCGCCGGCCACCCGTTCGCGCACTTCCGGCTTGGTGAATGTGTCGTGGAAGGTGGTCGAGATCATGCCGGGGCAAACGGCATTGACGCGGATATCAGGGCCGGCTTCCTTGGCAAGGCCACGGGTGAAGGTCATCACGGCACCCTTGGAGGTCGCATAGGCAAGAGCGCCCGGGCCGCCGCCGTCACGGCCAGCCTGCGACGAAAAGGTGACGATGGCCCCGCCCTTTGCCATTTTCGGCAGCGCGGCCTTGGTAGTCAGGAACAGCGATGTCAGATTGACGTCGAGGACCTGATGCCAGAAGGCTTCATCCATCTCTGCAATTGTCTTGCGGGCGATCAGGCCGCCGGCGACGTGGACGAGGCCATGGATATCGCCGAATTTCTCGGCAGCTGCGGATATGGCCGCCTCTACCTCGGTTGCTTTCGTGAGATCCGCTCTGATCGCCAGAGCCGAACGGCCAAGTTTCCCGATTTCGGCGACGGCCGCGGCCGCGCCTTCTGCCGCACCATTATAGGTGAGAACGACATTGGCGCCTTCCTGCGCAAAACGGAGGGCACATGCCCGGCCGATATCCCGGCCGGCGCCGGCGACAACAACGGTCCTGTTGGTAAAACGCTGCATTGGAAAACCTCGTATGGTTAGAACTGCTTGGGAAGTGAGAGCTTGAAACGCTCGTCATCGACATCGCTGAAGTAGATGTCGGTCGAAAAACCCTGATCGTCGATGAAGCTGAAGATGCGCTTCGGCTCCTTCAGGCTGTAAGGCACGAGGAGGGTGACAAGGCGATGCCGGGTGGCGGCCGGAGCCGTGGCGCAGACATGGTGGTGAATATCGAGCCCCTCGAATTCCTTCGGGTCGATATCGGGAAAACCTTCCACGGCGCTGATTTGTGGCGTGCCGGCCGAAGAGTAGACGAACTGCCCGTAGAAGCCGGCTTTCTGGCCATTGTAGCGGAAGCTTGACCTGCCGGTCTGCGGCGCTCCTAGTGTATGGCAAAGCCATTGCAGTTCCTGGGGTTCGGAACATTCCACCTCGTCGACAATCACGAAATAGCTGTCATTGACGAAATGGGTTTCGCGCAGCACCTTTTGAACCAGCGGGTTCGCAACCCGGTAGGCGGCGGTCGCATCGCCCACGATGCGAACATGCCCGGGCTTTTCCTCCACCGAGGCGATGCGGCCGGCGGCGCGGCGCGCAAGCGCCTTGTCCTTTTCCGCATATTGGCCTTTGCCGCCGATCAGCACGGCGTTTTTCGACCGTGTCTGACGGCGCCAGTTCAGGTGCATCTGCGAATTGAACGCCACGTAATAACCGGACTGGATCGCCAGATCTTCGCCATGGGCATAAAGCACAAAGGCGTTCTGGTCGCCATGGCTGTGGCTGAGCGAGCCATAGGGGCTGGATTTGAAGACGAACTGCAGGTGCCGGTCCGGATCTTCCATATTTTTCTGGATCGTGGCCCAACCGATATCATCGAAAACGGCGAGTGCCGGCAAGTCGGCAGGCGGCACGGCTTCCACCTGCCGGTAATCGTGGCGATAGACGAGATCGTCGAAGTTCAGGTCCCACCAGCCGTAATTGTAAAAGGCCATTTCCGTGCCCGTCGCATCGGCCTTGATGTGATCGAAATACCATTGGTAGTGGCCATCGCCGGTGACGCCGGCGAATTGCCGGACGTTGTAGCCGAGTTTCAGGCCGGGAAGATCACCGAGCGTGGAGTCGTCGCCGAAGTTGGCGCGACGGGTGCCGGGCGCCTTGGTGTAAAGCGGGAAGCGGCCGGTATTCTGGAAAAACGGCCGCTGATAAAGGTCGTAACCCATATAAGAGCGGATCAGGTTGGCGGCCTCGATGAGATAGGCCATGCCTGTCATCCAGTAGTGCGGACCTTCCGCCCAGCCGCCGTCGGTTCCGGCCCATGGCGAATAGAGCGTGGCGAGGAATTCGACGGTATAGTCGAGCCATTCGCCCGCCTCATCGCTTTCGCCCGTGAGCGCGATGCAGGCCGGTGTCAGGACAGCCGAAAGCGAGCGGACCGCATGGCTGTCATAGGGAAAGACGTGAATGCGGGCGTGTGCAATGACATGGTCGGCAACTTCCCGCGTCCGTTCGAGAAGAACGGACCGCACGGTCTTGCGTTCGTCTTCGCTCAGATGGTCGTACAGCCAGTCATAACCCCAGGCGAGTGCAACAACGACACGGAACCCCGCCTCGTCATTATAGGCGCGCGAGGTCGCACCTTTCGGGTCCCAGGCGGCGACGGCCAGCAGCCATTTGCGGGATGCATCGAGAAGATCGTCGCGCCCGAGCACGCGGCCGGCGATGGCAAGGTGCCGGATCGCATAGATCACTTCCTGGCAATCAATATACATCTGCCGCCAGAGCGCGGCGACCCGCATGTTGTTGGGATAGGGCTGCGGTTCCGGCATGACCGGCCGCTGCAGCCATGGTTCAACCGATTTTTCGTAAAATTCGGCCCAGCCGCAATGATTGGGGTCCTTTGCAACGGCATCGGCGAAGGTGCTCAATTGCTCGGAATTGAGCCACAGCCGAGGGTGGCTGGTTTGCGCGGCGGCGTGGCGGGCAGACCTGCCGGGCAGCGGCGTTTTCGGCAGCGTTGCACCGATCTCGAAACTGCGCACGGTGCTCCAGTTGGAATGCGCTGTCGCGGATTTCTGATCCCAAAGCGCATAACACCAGTGATAGTGGCCCTCCGGCAGCGCTTCATCCGGTGTGAAGAAATTCCAGGCGAGATCGTCGAAGACGAGCGTTTTTTTGTCCGCAAAGCCGGGATCGGCCGAAATGCGCAGCACGTAACGCGCGCCGTCGTCGATATCCGGTAGCCATGAAAAGCGCGGAGGGTTCTCCGTCGGCTGTGCTTCTTCGCTCGGCTCGTAGCCAATGGTCAATGAACCCGGACGGGGTTCGTCGAGAAGTGTCTGTCTGGAAATGGCCGGGGCAGAGGGACGCATTGCGCTCTAACTCCTATGAAAACAGATGGGAAAGGATGGCGGCAACAAAGCCGCCATCATGGTCGGAGGGTTTATTGCGCCGCCTTGTACTGGCGGTCATAGGCCGATTGCATCATCTTGATGACCTCGTCGTAACCAAGGGCAGTGAGACGCTTTTTGTAGGCGTCCCAGCCGGTATCGACGTCCTGCGCCCCGAGAATCCAGGTCTGCTGCATTTCGGTCATGTAGGTGAGGATGCTCGGCCAGTAGCGGTCGAAGGTCGCTTTTTCCTCGGCGTTCAGGGAAACGCCCATGAACTCGTCCTTGAGGCAGTTGCACTTCTCGTACATGTCGATGCCTTCAAGCGCGATCTTGTTCGTCCACTGGCGCTCATATTCGTAGTCCATCCAGTATCCGCGCGGGATTGCCGCACCGACTGCCCATAGCTGGGCATTGACCGGATCCTTGTTGTCGAGAATTTCCTTCTTGAACTGCGGCTTGCCGTCGACCATTTCGTAAGTGAGACCCTCGACACCGAAGTTCGACAGGATGCGACCCTGCTGCGAGAACCAGAAGTCGAAATATTTGATGGTTTCGACGGGGTGTTCGTTGGTCGCCGAAATAGCCCAGCCGACGGGCTGGACACGCAGCCGGCGGGAATCTTCGAAGCGCTGGCCGGAGACCGTTTTTGGCGGCAGCATCGGCTTTAGCGCAAAGCCCTCGATCTTGGGCGACAGCGCATCATTGTAGGTCGAGGTGCTGGCGAACCAGTCATGCGTCATGCCGCCGAGATTGTTGCCCAGAAGATATTCGCGCGAGCGCGCGCCACGGGTGAATATCTCCTTGTCGATCAGGCCTTCCTTGTACCACTTGGCAACATTGGAAATCCCGGTCTTGTAGTTTTCCTCCGCCCAGGGGTGACGCAGCTGTCCGTCATATACGGCAAAGTCGCCATAACGTTCGGATCCGGACACGCGCGCATCCCACAGATTGATGAGGCGGACGGCATCGATTTCCTCACGGGCGAAATAGGGAACCTCATCCTTGAGGCCGTTGCCGTTGGGGTCCTTGTCGCGGAAGGCTTTCAGAACCTCGTAGACCTCTTCCGGTGTCTCCGGCTGCTTCAGGCCAAGCTTGTCGAGCCAGTCCTGGCGGATGAACCAGCCGCGCGAGAACTTGCCATCCGGCACATAAGGAATGAAATAAAGCTTGCCGTCCGGTCCGGAGATGGCGTTGCGGATGTCCTTGTGGCTGTCGAAGAAGGCTTTGAGGTTGGGGGCGTTTTCCTCGATCAGATCGTCGAGTGGAATGAACGCGCCTTCCAGCCCGTAGCGAATGAAGTCTTCCTTCAGCCCACCGGTGGCGTCGCCGCCGACGATATCGGGAAGGTTGCCAGAGGCGATCAGAAGGTTGAATGCATCGCGGCTGCTGGTGGTCGCCAGCGACGCCACGTTGCGGACATGGATGTTGGTGATTTCCGCGGCCTTCTGCTCCACCGGCCATTTTTCCGAATAGACGTATTTGTCGCGGAAGTGGAAATGGATCGTCAGTTCCAGCGGGTCTTCGGTGATCTTGCCCGCATCCTGCGCCAATGCCGGCAAGGCCAGGGTTGCGGCTGTCATCAACGCCAGTAGGGGCGCGCCTTTTCGTAGTGCTCTCACAGGTTCTCCTCCCTTGTGCTGCTACTCTTTCACTCCGCCCAGCAGAATTCCTTTGGTGAAATACTTCTGCGCGTAGGGGTAAATGATGAGGACGGGAATGATGGAAGCGATCATGATCGCTGACGTCACCGTCTCGAACGAATAATGGGCGGTGAGCAGGCTCGAGGCGAATTCGTCGTTCGAGTTGAGGTCGACGATGACGCGCTTGAGATAGACCTGAAGCGGGATTTTCTCTTCGCCGCGCAGCAGCACCATGGCCCAGAAATAGCCGTTCCAGCGTGAAACGATGCAGAACAGCGCAACGGTGACGATTGCGGGCTTGGAAAGCGGAATGAACACCTTCCACAGCAGCTGCAATTCGCTGGCGCCGTCCATCTTGGCGGCCTCTTCGAAGGACTTGGGCACGGCTTCGAAGAAATTGCGCAGCAGAATGACGTTGAAGGCGTTTGCCGCAAAGCCAAGGATGATGCCGAAGCGGCTGTCGAGAAGTCCAAGGTCGCGCATGTTCAGAAAGAAGGGAATCATGCCGGCGTTGAACCAGAGCGTAAACGCGATGGCGATGTTGAAGAAGGTGCGGCCGCGCAGGCGCTTGCGCGAGAGGGCATAGGCTCCGGGGATCATGATCAGCAGGCTCATCAGCGTGCCGCCGAAGGTGTAGATGAAGGTGTTGCCATAAGCGACCCAGAACATCCTGTCGGACAGGACCCGGTCATAGGCGGCAAGCGTGACGTCTACCGGCCAGAGCGTGACGCGACCGGCCGTGACGGCGGCACCGGAGGACAGCGAGACCGACAGCACATAGATGAAGGGATAAAGCGTCGACAGGACGAACAGGCCGAGAAGAATGGCGTTTGCCCAGCCGAAAATCCTGTCGCCGCGGGAATAAAGATTGAAGTTTGCCATGTTTCAGCTCCTCACCACAGCGATGTCGACGAGACTTTTCGGCTGATACGATTTGCCGAATAGACAAGGACGAAAGCGATGACCGCGTTGAACAGTCCGGCGGCAGTCGCCAGATCGTATTGGGTGCCCTGCAGGCCGGTGCGGTAGATGAAGGTGGAAACGACGTCCGCCGTCTCATAAGTGGATGGGCGATAAAGCAGGATGATATATTCGAACCCGACCTCGACCAGATTGCCGATGCGGATGATCAGCATGATCACGATTGTCGGCAGGATGCAGGGCAGGGTGATACGCCACATCATCTGCCAGCGCGATGCGCCGTCCACGCGGGCGGATTCGTAAAGTGTCGGGCTCACGCCGGCGATGGCGGCGAGATAGACGATGGATTCGAAACCTGCCTCTTTCCAGACGGATGAGCCGATGTAGACGGGGCGAAACCATTCCGGCTGGGTCAGGAAGTAGATCGGCTCAAACCCAAGGCCTTTCAGCATGAGATTGACGATGCCAATCGATGGCGAGAGGAAATTGATGACGATGCCGGCGACGATCACCACCGAAATGAAGTGCGGCAGGTAAACGACCGTCTGCGCCCAGCTGCGGGCAATGCCGCTTTGAATTTCATTGAACATCAGGGCCAGAATGATCGGCACCGGAAAGGCGAAGATCAGGCCAAGGCCGCTGATGGTGATGGTGTTCCAGAAGGAACGAATGAACATGTCATTCTGGAAAAGCTCCACGAAATTCGCAAATCCGACCCAGGGGCTTTTTTCGATGCCGCGGAAGATCGAAAAATCCTGGAATGCGATGACCAGCCCGTACATGGGTTTGTAGAGGAAAACCGCAAACCAGATGAGCATTGGCGCGAGCAGGAGGTAGAGCTGCCAGTCGCGGCGCACGTCTTCCTGAAGGTCGTGAAGGCGCCCTTGAAAATCCTGTTTCATGGCCGCGCTCCACCCCGGGTTTTGAGTGATCTTCCGGTCGCCGCATCAAAGATGTGGACGCGTGCAGTATCGATGGACAGCCGGTTGATGCCGTTAAGGGCGTGGTCGCCATAAAGCGTTTCGGCTTTGGCGATAAATGGCTGGCCATCGGCCTTTCCATGCAGCAACGCTTCAGCGCCCAGAGGCTCCACGAGGTCGATGCTGCAATTTAGAACGTCACGGCCGTCGCCAGCCTCCACCGACATGATTTCCGGCCGAAGGCCGAGCTTGACGGCCTGTCCTTGCGTCGCGTTCTGCGCGAAGGCATCGGGAATGTTGAAGCGCTGCCCGGAGCCGCCACCGAGGACAACGGTGACACGGCCGTCATGGCTTTCGATCGTCCCGTCCAGAAGGTTCATCGGCGGGGAGCCTATGAAGCTTGCGACAAATGTGTTCGCCGGTTCGAGGAAAACCTCCATCGGCGAGCCAACCTGTTCGATATGGCCGCCATTCATGATGACGATACGGTCGGCAAGCGTCATCGCCTCCACCTGGTCGTGGGTGACATAGATGCTGGTAGCCTGCATCCGCTTGTGCAGCAGCTTGATCTCGGCGCGCATATGGGTGCGCAGCTTGGCGTCGAGATTGGAGAGGGGTTCGTCGAACAGGAAGATTTTCGGCCGGCGCACGATGGCGCGGCCCATGGCGACGCGCTGACGCTGGCCGCCGGAAAGATCTGCCGGCTTGCGGGCCAGATATTCGGTAAGTCCCAATATCTGTGCGGCTTCCGCAACGGCATTGTCAACGACGGCGCGCTTCTCGCCCCTGACGCGCAGGCCGAATGCGATGTTCTCGGCCACGCTCAGATGGGGATAGAGCGCATAGTTCTGGAATACCATGGCGACATCGCGGTCTTTCGGGGCGACCTTGTTGACGATCCGGCCATCCATTGAAACGGTGCCGTCCGAGATGTCCTCCAATCCGGCGAGCATGCGCAGCGTGGTGGATTTTCCGCATCCCGAGGGACCAACGAGGACAACGAATTCCTGCGGCTGTATGGAAAGATTGATACCGTGGACGACTTCGAGAGCGCCGTAGCGCTTGACGACATCGTTGATTTGAACTGCAGACATGAAAGGCCCCTCCTCAAAAGCCTTGAATGTTCAGTCAGGCGTCTTCGACCCCCGTGAAGCGCGCTTCCTCGTGACGCGCGTGTTGACCTGTTCGATGAAGGTCCAGATCTTCGGGTTCTTGGAGAGTTCTGCGATCTTGGTTTCGAGTGATCCGAGATGGCGCTGGACGGCTTCGCGTGCGGCTTCGATATCGCCTGACTCGATGGCGCTCACGATCGCTTCGTGCTCCTCGATCACCTTTTCAGTGCGACGGACCGCAAAAACGCGCTTCAGATGGCGCATCCGGTCCATTTCGCCTTTTGCCTGATTGACCACGCTCCAGGCGCCGGGAAGGCGGGCTGCCGCGAAGATGGTGCGGTGAAATTCCTCGTCCAGCAGGAAGAAATCCGTGAATTCCTCGTCTTCGGCTGCGGTGCGCTGCTGGGAAATGCAGGTTTTCAGACGGGCGATGTCTTCCAGCGAGTGCCGCTTGGTCGCCTCGATGACGGCGCCCTCTTCCAGCTTGAACCGGATGAAGCAGGCTTCCATGTAACGCTGCACGTCGATCGGCGAGATATAGGTGCCGCCCTGCGGTACGACAGTCACGAAACCTTCTTCGGAAAGGCGAATGATCGCCTCGCGCACCGGCGTTTTGCTGACATGCAAGAGCGCTGCGATTTCCTTTTCCGACAATGCGCGCCCGGGAAGCAGCTTCACCTCGACAATCAGTTTGCGAAGCAGGGCATGGATCCGGTTCGTCATGTTTCCATCAGCCGGCAAGTCTCGCGGGGTGACGAGTTCGGACAGTGGCAACGATGGAAATTCAAGAGCGTTAGACATATCAATAACCAAACTGAGATATCAGATTATGTAGTGACATATCTATTGTGTTTTTGAGAGTCAAGCGCGAATGATCGGTTGGGAAGCGCCACGCCGAAAAACCGGCGCGATCTTTTGATCGCACCGGTGCAAGGGTTTTGATTTTGAAGGGAGTTTCAGCGGCGGCTAAAAGCGCCTTCTGGGCATGATAATGCCAGCTATTTTGCCGCCAATACCATGTTCACCGGGTGCTTGCCGGTACTATTCGGCGGGCTGTGCCGCACATGCCTGCCCGGAAGCTCTCTGCTCTCCGGAAAGGCTGCGCTGACCGATGCCAATGATGGCGACTGTCGAAAGGCTGGCAGTAACGGACATCCAGAAGCCGTTGGTGGGGCCGAAATTATCGATGACCCAACCGGAGATGAAGGCGCCGAGCGCCATGCCGATACCGATGCCGGTCATCACCCAGGTCACGCCTTCCGTCAGCATCGATTCCGGCACGCGGCGCTCGATCAGGCCGAATGCGGTGATGAAGATGGGCGAGATTGCAACGCCGCTGAGGAAAACGGCAAAGGCGAGCAGGGCAACGGTTGTCGTGGCAAAGAGGAGCGGCAGGGCGGTAAGCGCAAGGACGCTGACGGCAATCAGCAACTGGCGATGTAACGGCATTTTCGGGTTGATCGCGCCGAGCAGCAGGCCGACAACGAAGGAGCCGATGGCATAGACACCAATGACGAGGCTCGCGGCCTCCGGCTGGCCGAGTTGCTTGGTGATGGCCACAGCGCTTACCTCGGCCGTGGCGAAGGTTGAACCCACGAAGATCAGGGCGAGTGTGATGATCTGGACCGGCCGTAGCCGTATCGCTGATTGCTGCCGTGTCCCGCTTTCAACCGGGCGCACCTTGGGTTCTGTCGACCGCTGCAGCAGGAAGGCAAAGGTGCCGAGCGCCAGCGAGGCCGTGCTGATCATCATGCCCGCTTCCGGAAAGAACGAGACCGCAAGCCCGACGGAAAGCGAGGCGCCGGAAATATAAACCAGCTCATCCGCGGCGGACTCAAAGGCAAAAGCCGTATTCAGCTCTGGCCGGTCGCGGAAGATTTCCGTCCAGCGGGCACGCATCATGGCGGGGATGCTGGGCATGGCGGCGGCGAGGAAGGCTGAAAGGAACAGGGTCCAGACCGGCCACTTCTGGTTCGTGGCGAGGATCAGAACCACAAAGGCCATGACCGATATGATGGTGGCCGGGATGAGGACCTTGCTCTGGCCCTTGCGATCCACCAGACGGGAGATCTGCGGTGCCGCAGCCGCATTGGTCAGCGCGAAGGTTGCCGAGACGGCGCCGGCAAGCCAATATTCTCCATGGGTCTGGGAAAGCATGGCGACGATACCGATCGGCGCCATCGCAATTGGCAGGCGGGCAAAGAAGCCCGCGGCGGAAAAGCCCTTCGCGCCCGGAGCCCTAAAAATTTCTCTGTATGGATTAGACATCGGGATGCACCTTGTTCAGGGAGTATCTACCACACACATACGTGGCGTATGTGAATGAGATAATTGCATACGTCGCGTATGTCAACTAATATACGTGGTGTATGTGGACGACGGAGAAAAAATGCGCAAACCCCGCAGTGAAATGATTGCCGAGACACGGGCAAAGCTTCTGTCCGCCGGTCGTAAGGCGTTTGGCAGCATCGGTTATGCCGAAGCGTCGATGGACGACTTCACCGCCGAGGCGGGGCTGACCCGTGGCGCGCTCTATCACCATTTCGGTGACAAAAAGGGCCTGCTGCTGGCGGTTGTCGCTGAGATTGACGCGGAGATGACAAAAAGGCTCTGTGAGATTTCGTCGAAAGCCGCGACCCGGTGGGACGGGTTTATCGATGAGAATGTCGGTTATGTCCGCATGGCTCTTGAGCCGGAAATCCAGCGGATCATGTTTCGCGATGGACCGGCCGTGCTCGGTGATCCCTCCCGCTGGCCAAATGCCAATGGCTGTATTTCCGCTGTTGCGCGGAGCCTTGAAATCCTGAAGCAGGAAGGGGCGATCACCGATATCGACCCGGAGGCATGTGCCCGTTTCATCAACGCGGCAAGCAGCAGCGCCGCCCAGTGGATCGCGAATTCCGACGATCCTGAAAGGACTTCCAAACGGGCGGTTGAAAGCTTCCGGACCTTGCTTGAAGGATTGCGCATTCACAAAGGCTGATCCGCACCCGTTTAGGCGGGCACCTCTCGACTGAAGGGAGAGCGGCGTGCCGGGTGCCCGCCTCACAGGTTCCCCGTCAGCGCCAGCTTTCACGACATGGCAATAGGTAAGTCATCCAACTGTCATATGGCGGGTCTAGGAGAGGTTGTGGTTTTCACATGTCTCGCGAGGGGAATATGCGCAAAATTGTTGCTGCTTTGGTCGCTACGACCTTTCTTGCCGGCGCCGCTCAGGCTGCCGAGGTCTATCCGCTTGATCGTGCTACGATCCTGACCGGTTCGCCGTTTGATTTCAAAGCGGAATTCGACGCGGTCGTAAAGCCGGAAGACGTCAAGATCACCGTCAACGGCCAGGATTACAAGGCTGTTCTCGGCAAGGACGTCGAGTTCGTTGCGGAAGAAAAGAACAAGGACAAGGTTCTTGGTTCGGCCGTCATCCTGCGCGGCATCACGCTCGCCAATGCCGGTGATTACAAGGTCGAAGTCTCGGCCGGTTCCGAGACCAAGAACGTGACCTGGACCGTTTATGGCACGCCTGCCCAGGCGAAGGCCAAGAATGTGATCTTCCTGATCGCCGACGGTCTGTCGGTCGCCCATCGTACTGCCGCCCGTATCATGTCCAAGGGCATGACCGAGGGTAAGGCCAATGGCCGTCTCAACATGGATGACGTGCCGCCGGTCGCTTTCATCGGCACCTCCGCCACGGACGCCGTCGCCACCGACAGCGCCAATACCATGTCGGCCTACATGACCGGCCACAAGACCGCCGTGAACGCTATCGGCGTTTATGCCGACCGCACTCCGGCCTCGCTCGACGATCCGAAGGTCGAAACGCTGGCTGAAGCCCTGCGCCGCCAGACCAAGAAGTCGATCGGCATCATCTCCACCGCCGAATTGCAGGATGCGACGCCGGCTGCCGTCGTTGCCCATACCCGCAAGCGTGGCGACAAGGCTGACATTAACGGCATGCTGTTCGACGTGAAGCCGGATGTGCTTCTCGGCGGCGGTTCCGCCTATTTCCTGCCGCAGGCGACCGCCGGTTCCAAGCGCAAGGACGACAAGGACTATATCGCCCTGTTCAAGGAAGCCGGTTACACGCTCGCGACCAGCAAGGCTGAACTTGCAACGGCTGCCGGCACCAACACCGGCAAGATCCTCGGCCTGTTCCACACCGGCAACATGGATACCACGCTTGATCGCGAGTTCCTGAAAAAGGGCACCACGGGCAAGTTCCCGGACCAGCCGGGTCTGGTTGAAATGACCAAGGTTGCGCTCGACAATCTGTCGAAGAACCCGGAAGGCTTCTTCCTGATGGTCGAAGCGGCGAACGTCGACAAGATGTCTCATCCGCTCGACTGGGATCGCGCCGTCGTCGATACGATCGAATTCGACAAGGCCATCGGCGTTGCCCGCGAATTTGCGGCCAAGAACCCCGATACGCTGATCATCGTCACCGGCGACCATACCCACGGCGTTTCCATCATCGGTACTGTTGATGATGACAAGCCCGGCACGGACATGCGCGAAAAGGTCGGCACCTATGCCGAAGCCGGCTTCCCGAATTACGAAGACAAGGACGGCGACGGTTATCCTGACAAGGTCGACGTTTCGCGTCGTCTCTTCCTGAACGCCAATAACGGTCCGGATCACTACGAAACCTTCCGCCCGAAGCTCGATGGCCCGTTTGCGCCGGCCATCCAGAACGAAAAGAAGGAATACATCGCCAACGAGCAATACAAGGATGTTCCCGGTGCCGTGCTGGTCACCGGCATCATTCCGAAGAGCTCCGACAGCGGCGTACACGCGGTTGATGACGTCGTGCTGCAGGCCGAAGGACCCGGCGCCGAAGGCTTCCGCGGTTACATGGAGCAGAGCGATGTCTACAAGGGTCTCGCCGAAGCTTTCGCTCTTGGCGCCAAGCAGACCAACTAAGATTTGAAACGGGGCAAGGGCGCGCCACCATGGCGTGCCCTTGCCGTCACTACGGTCCTGCGTTGCCGGCCATGACGGCTGACGATGAAAGACCTTTGAAGAAGGAAAATGGTCATGAGCAAGCCTGATCCGGCGCGGTTCAATCGCCGCCAGACCCTTGGTCTCATTGCTGGTCTGCCGCTGCTGGCCGCCGGCACGCGTGCACAGGCGAAAAGCGACATCACCTTCGACGAGCTTTATGGCAAGGTCAGCGTTCTCGGGCTGGAATTTTCCGAGAAGGTCAAGCAGTTGAACGGCAAGGAGGTCGCCATGCGCGGCTTCATGGCGCCACCGCTGAAGGCTGAAGCACAGTTCTTCGTGCTCACCGAAATACCCATGTCGATCTGCCCGTTTTGCTCCACCGATTCAGACTGGCCGGACAATATTGTCGTCGTCTATCTCGGCGAAAAGCAGACCTTTACCCAGCCCAGCCAGACGATCGAAGTGCGCGGCACACTGGAAACGGGTTCCTGGACTGATCCGGACACCGGCTTCGTCAGCCTGCTGCGCATTCGCCAGGCAGAATACGCGACGGTTTGAGACCATGCTGCCTCTGAAGATAGAAAATCTTGCCGTGTCCTTTCCCGGACTGGCGGCTCCGGTTCTTGTTATCGACCATCTGGAAATCGCTGCCGGAAGCCGCGTGGCGCTGACGGGTGGTTCCGGCTCGGGCAAGAGCACCCTCATCAACATCATCGCCGGCCTTGAGCGCGTTAAGACCGGCCGCGTCGTTTGGGGGAACGGGAACATTGCGGAGCTGTCCGAGGGCCGTCGCGACCATTGGCGGGCTGCCAATATCGGCCTTGTCATGCAGGAATTTCATCTTTTTCCCGGCCTGTCTGCGCTGGATAACATCCTGTTGCCCGCCCGCCTGTCGCGTGTGGCAAATGCAGAGCTTATAAAACGTGCGGAATCCCTGTTTGCGACCGTCGGCCTCAAGCGCCCCGGGCAGCATATCGAGACCATGTCGCGGGGTGAAATGCAGCGTGTTGCCATCGCCCGGGCGCTGCTGCGCAGCCCCGGCGTCATCATTGCTGACGAACCGACCGCCAGCCTGGATCTCGAAAGCGGCGAGGCTGTCGGCGATTTGCTGCTTGCCGTTGCCGCCGGCACCGGCAGTACGCTGATTGTCGCGAGCCACGATCAGCATCTGATCGGTCGCCTTGACCGGCGTCTGACCCTCAGTGGCGGCCGTGTCGTTGCCGATACTGAGTGGAAGGAGATCGCAGCATGATCGGCTTCATCCTTGCCGACCTGCGTCGCCTGTGGCTGGGCGGGGCCGTCGTGGTTCTGCTGGTGGCGCTGGCCACCGCGCTTGGTGTGGCGGTCACCTTGCAGGAACGGTCTTTGCGTCTCGGCAGCGCCCGCGCCGCCGATAAATTCGACCTTGTTGTCGGTGCCGCCGGCAGCGAAACGCAGTTGATCCTTTCATCCGTCTTCCTGCAGGCGGCGCCCCTGCCGCTCGTGGATGGCGCCGTCCTCACCCGGCTTGCCGCCGATCCGCGTGTCGCATGGGCGGCTCCTGTCGGATTTGGGGATTCTTTTGCCGGCTACCCCATTGTCGGCACGACGACGAGCCTTGTCAGTAACACCACGCCCGGCTTTGCCGAGGGCAGGATGTTTGCTTTGGAAGGCGAAGCGCTTCTGGGCGCTGCCGTCAACCTCTCCGTTGGTGCCGAGATCAAGCCGATGCATGGCACCGCCGAAACCGGCGGCCGCACCCATACCGAGATCGCCTACAAGGCCGTCGGGAAGTTGCAGCCGACTGGCACACCCTGGGATCGCGCCATTCTCGTGCCGATTCAGGCTGTGTGGCACGTCCATGGTCTTGGCCAGGAACATGGTCATGATCACGGTGAAGGCAATGGGGAAGGTAACGCGGCTGCGCATGATGACGGGCATCAGGAGGATGGCCATGATCACGCCCATGAAGGCGAGGCACATCATGAGGATGGCGATACGCATGCCGAAGGTGAGGTCGGCCAAGCCGATGCCATTATTCAGATCGGGATGCCGCAGGAGCCCAAAGCGGCTCTCGTGCCGGGCGCCTCTTCGGGGCATGCCGAGTCCGATCATCATGGCAGTATCGATCCCGATGCGCCGATCGTAGAGACCTTTGGTGAGAACATGCCCGGTCTGCCGGCCATTCTCGTCAAACCGAAGACGATTGCCGATGCTTATCGGCTGAGACAGGAATATCGCAGCGGCAATACGCTTGGTGTTTTCCCGGGCGAGGTGCTGACCGGTCTTTATGCCACGCTTGGTGATGCCAAGATGGTTCTGGGTGCGGTCGCCGCGGGTTCGCAAGGGCTGGTGGCGGCAGCGTTAATGCTGGTGACGGTGATCCATGTCGGTCAGCGGCGCAGGCAGATAGGCGCATTGCGGGCATTCGGCGCGCCTCGCGGCTCGGTCTTCGCCATCGTCTGGCTGGAGCTTTTCTTTCTGGTGGCGCTTGGTGTCGGTATCGGTTTTCTGCTCGGCCTGGGCGCTGTCCATATCGGCGCGCAGCTGTTTACCGCAAAAAGTGGCGTGATCCTGCCGGTTGGCTTTACCCGCGAAGATTTGCGTCTTGCGCTCTTCCTGCTGGGCTTTGCCGCTGTTCTGGCCGCGATACCGGCATTGCTTGCCTATCGCCAGTCTCCCGCAGCCGCGCTCCGCGCGTGAGCGCGCACAAAGGCCACGTTTTTAGATTTATTGGAGGCTGTGCCAGTCGGGGTGATTGGGCACAGTCGTATCCCATTGTTTCGATCGCCATGCCGACGGATCGGCTTTTGTCGCGTGAAACTTGGCTTCGAACATGCCCTCCGACCAGGGAAGCGGAGGACGTAGATAAAATATAGTTTTTTTACTGTGGTCGCTTTTTGTGGCAGGCTTTCGCCGATACCTGCGAAATCGGCAGGAAACTGCATGACATTGAGAGGGACGAGATGGCTGAAAGGAAACCGGAAAAAGCTGCCGAAAACGCGGAGGTTGGAGCTTCGGCTGCCGCACCGAAGCTTCTTTCAGGCGGCAATCCACAGATTGCCAAGGGTTATGGTGATGCGCCGGTGCAGGCCTATATTGCCGCGATGCCGGGTTGGAAAAGCCCGGTCGGAGCGCGTATTGACACGCTGATTGAAAAACTGGTGCCCGGCGTGCGCAAGGCCGTGAAGTGGAACTCGCCCCTCTACGGCATGGAGGATGGCGTCTGGTTCCTCGGCCTTCACTGCTTTGCCAAATATATCAAAGTCAGCTTCTTCAACGGTGCGTCCCTTGAGCCGCCACCGCCCGGTGCATCGAAGCAGCCGAAGGTTCGTTACCTTGATATTCACGAAGGCGTCTTCGATGAAGCGCAGTTCGCTGAGTGGGTGAAACAGGCAAGCCAATTGCCGGGTGAGAAGCTTTAGGAAGACGCGGTTCGTCGGGCTTGCAGGGAAGGCAGCTCCCGTCATGGGCAGACGAATCACGTCCCATTTCCCTCTCTGGAAAAGCCATGATACCCGGCCGGTGATGAGAAATCGCCGGCGCCTCGATACAGTTTTTCCGCCGCGAAGAAAAACCGGCCGATCCGGCGGATTTCTGTTTACTTTTGCCGAAGTTGCACGCCATCACGCTGATTGAATTCGCTGCCAGGCGTATCGCAAACCATGGAGGATGAGATGAAGGCACTGGTGCTGGAAGAAAAAGGCAAGCTCTCGCTCAGGGATTTTGACATTTCGGGTGAACTCGGACCAAAGGATGTGCGCATCCGCACCCATACGGTCGGCATCTGCGGCTCGGATGTCCATTATTACACCCATGGCAAAATCGGCCATTTCATCGTCAATGCTCCCATGGTACTCGGCCATGAGGCGTCGGGAACGGTCATCGAAACCGGTGCCGAAGTGACGCATCTGAAGGCCGGTGACCGTGTCTGCATGGAGCCGGGTATCCCCGACCCGACGTCGCGCGCATCCAAGCTCGGCATCTATAACGTCGATCCCGCCGTTCGCTTCTGGGCGACACCGCCGATCCATGGCTGCCTGACGCCTGAGGTCATCCACCCCGCCGCTTTCACCTACAAGCTGCCGGATAATGTGTCCTTTGCCGAAGGTGCCATGGTCGAACCCTTCGCCATCGGCATGCAGGCGGCACTCAGAGCGCGTATCCAGCCCGGCGATGTCGCCGTCGTCACCGGTGCCGGTCCGATCGGCATGATGGTGGCGCTGGCAGCACTTGCCGGTGGTTGCGCCAAGGTTATCGTTGCCGATCTCGCCCAGCCGAAGCTTGATATCATCGCCGCTTATGACGGTATCGAGACCGTCAATATCCGCGAGCATAATCTTGCCGAAGCCGTGGCCGCTGCTACAGATGGCTGGGGCTGCGACATCGTGTTCGAATGCTCGGGTGCTGCACCGGCCGTGCTTGGCATGGCGAAACTTGCGCGGCCCGGCGGTGCGATCGTGCTTGTTGGCATGCCGGTTGATCCGGTGCCGGTTGATATCGTTGGCCTGCAGGCCAAGGAGCTTCGGGTGGAGACGGTTTTCCGTTACGCCAACGTTTATGACCGGGCAGTTGCACTCATTGCATCCGGCAAGGTCGATCTGAAGCCGCTGATTTCCGCAACCATCCCTTTCGAAGACAGCATCGCCGGTTTTGATCGAGCGGTGGAAGCACGGGATACGGATGTGAAGCTGCAAATTCTGATGCCGCAATAAAAGATCAGGCCAATTGCCTGCTGATGACTGAGCGGCAGGCACCCTGCGGAAAAGTATAAGCGCGAGCTGCCGGTGATCGGTAGTTCGCGCTCCAAAAATTCATCAAAACTCTCCCCGTCATGCATATTATATCGGCGTATCACGCAAAATTGCGCGAAAAAATCGGTGCAACTGCCAGCTTAATTGGCAGCGTCTGTACGCAACTATTCAATTTCCGACAAAAAACAGTCAAAAAAGTATCGGTAATTTCCCCGGCTTGATGTGGAAGTAAATGCGCGGCAGGCCATATGCTCCCCGTTAACGCCTGGGACGAGCCATAAAGAGGAATGGCCTTGCTCCGCAAATACGGCGGACGTGACCGATGGGAGGAATATTAATGCAGCCCGATCTGGAACTGGTACACATCCGCAAGGGCGAATCCTTCGCTGCCTGGCGGCATGGCTATCCGTTCCGTACCGTGCGCTGGCATTATCATCCCGAATATGAAATTCATCTGGTCGTTGCCACGTCGGGCACGTTCTATATCGGTGATTTCGTCGGTCGCTTCAGCCCCGGTCAGCTCATCATGACCGGTCCCAATCTCCCCCAGAACTGGATCAGCGAGATCGAGCCGGACGAGATCGTGCCGACACGCTCTCTCGTGATCCAGTTTCCGGAGACCTTTATCGAAGATGCCTGCACCTCCATGTCCGAAATGGATGTGGTGCGCGCCCTGCTGGATCGCAGCCGCCGCGGCATTCTGTTTGACGACGAGACGAGCGACCGGGTTCGCCCGCTGGTCCTTCGGCTGATCGAAGCGCAGGGGCTGACACGGCTTGCGCTTTTCTGGGAAATTCTCGATCTGCTGGTCAACGCGCCGTCTTCAGAAGTGCTGGCGAGCCTGAGCTACGAGCTTGATCTGACCGGCATCGGTGATAGCGGCATTAACCGCGCTCTGTCGCATCTGCGCCAGCATTTGACCGAACAGGTTGAGGAGATCGATCTGGCCGACATGGTGGGCCAGAGCCCGAGCGCCTTTTCCCGTGCCTTCAAGCGCCATACGGGAACGACGCTGGTGCGGTATCGCAATCAGTTACGCATTGATCTTGCCTGCCAGATGCTGCTGGCGGATCAGGAGGTGAAGGTGGCGGAGGTCTGCTACGATGTGGGCTTTTCCAACCTTTCGAATTTCAACCGGCATTTCCTGAAATTGAAGGGAATGTCGCCGTCGAGGTTCCGAACCATATTCGCAGCCCAGAAGGCAGCGGTCATGGCGGATTAAACCAGCGACACATCGCCGATTTTTTAGAATTCGGGCAGAGGGCTGTCCGGAAACGGGTACTTGTTGCCCCAACTTTCCAAACGGGAGGAATAGTAAGATGAAAATGAAATCCAAGTTTCTGATGGCGACAGCCGCAATTGCAATGATGGCCGCTCCGGCGCTGGCGCAGGAAAAGCTGAAGATCGGCATGACCTTCCAGGAGCTTAACAACCCCTATTTCGTGTCGATGCAGGAAGCGCTGAAGGAAGCCGCAGCAAGCATCGGCGCAGACGTTGTCGTGACCGATGCCGGCCACGATGTGGCAAAGCAGATTTCCGACGTTGAAGACATGCTTCAGCAGAAGATCGATATCCTGCTTCTGAACCCGACGGATAGCGCCGGCATCGAAGCTGCCGTGCACGCTGCCAAGGCTGCCGGCGTGACCGTCGTTGCGGTTGACGCCAACGCCAATGGCCCGGTCGACACCTTCGTCGGCTCTAAAAACCGTGACGCGGGCTACAAGTCGTGCAAATATCTCGGTGAAGCCCTCGGCGGCAAGGGTGAAGTCGCGATCCTCGACGGCATTCCGGTCGTGCCGATCCTGCAGCGCGTCGAAGGTTGCAAGGCAGCACTTGCCGAATTCGCCGACATCAAGCTCGTCGATACGCAGAACGGCCGCCAGGACCGCTCCGTTGCTCTCGGCGTCGTTGAAAACATGATCCAGTCGCGTCCGAACCTCGCCGGTATCTTCTCGGTGAATGACGGCGGTGCGATGGGCGCTCTGGCTGCTATTCAGGGTTCCGGCAAGGACATCAAGCTGACCTCGGTGGACGGCGCTCCGGAAGCGGTGAAGGCAATTGCTGACGGTGGTCCTTTCATCGAAACCACGGCGCAGTTCCCGCGTGACCAGGTGCGTGTCGGCCTTGCCATGGCGCTTGCCCAGAAGTGGGGCGCACGCGTCGTGCCGAAGGAAGTCCCGATCGACGTCATGGTCGTCGACAGCAAAAACGCCGGCGAGTTCAGCTGGTAAGAACTCCTCCCAAGCCCCGTCCCCATCTAGTATGGGGGCGGGGTTAAATCCCGACCATTGAGGAGGGTGAAATGCTGGAACTGAATGGAATAAGAAAAAGCTTTGGCAAGATCGAAGTCCTGCGTGGCGTCGACCTTGAGGCGCGCGCCGGCGAGGTGCATGCGCTTCTGGGCGAAAACGGCGCCGGCAAGTCGACTTTGATGAAGATCCTGTGCGGCATTTTGCAGCCATCGGAGGGAACGATCCGCATTGACGGCAAGGATCGCCGCTTCGCCAATTATGATGAGGCGATTGCCGCCGGCGTCGGCATCGTGTTTCAGGAATTCAGCCTGATCCCCTATCTCAATGCCGTGGAAAACATGTTCCTCGCCCGCGAAATCCGCGGGCCGCTTCGCCTTTTGAACAAGGGCGCCATGCGCAAGCGTGCGGCCGAGATCATGAGCCGTCTGGCAGTGGATGTTCCGCTCGATGTGCCCGTCCATCACCTTTCGGTTGCCCAGCAACAATTTGTCGAAATTGCCAAGGCACTGTCGCTGGATGCTCGCATCCTCGTTCTCGACGAGCCGACCGCGACACTCACCCCGTCCGAGACCGAACACCTCTTCAAGGTCATGCGCGAGCTGCGGCGTCAGGGTGTGGCGATCATCTTCATTTCGCATCACCTCGAGGAAATATTCGAGATTTGCGACCGCATCACCGTTCTGCGCGATGGCGAACTGATCGGCTCCTGCCTGACTTCGGAGGTCGATAACGACCGTCTGGTCGAGATGATGGTCGGCCGGCGCATCGAATCCAGCTTCCCGCCGAAGCCGCAGCTCGATCCTTCCGCCGCAAGCGTGATCGAAGTGGAAGAGCTGCAATTGAAGAAGGGCGGCCCCGTCTCGCGCTTTGCGCTGCGCAAGGGTGAAATTCTCGGCTTTGCCGGCCTTGTCGGCTCCGGTCGCACGGAAACGGTGCTGGCGATGCTCGGCGCGCACTCCGCTTCGCGCCGCAAGGTCAAGGTCGACGGCGTGGACACGCGTTTTTCCGGCCCTGATGAAGCGCTGATGCGCGGTATCGGCCTGTTGCCGGAGAGCCGCAAGGAGGAGGGGCTGATCACCAGCTTCTCCATCCTGCAGAATATTTCGCTCAACAACTATCGCAAATACCGCAAGGCCCACTGGTTCCTCGACCTCAAAAAGGAACTGGAGCACACGACAAAGGCCATGGCGCAAGTGCAGGTGAAGGCGCAAGGGCCCTACGCCCGCGTCGACACGCTGTCCGGCGGCAACCAGCAGAAGATCGTGATTGCCCGCTGGCTGAACCATGACATGCGTGTGCTGATCTTCGATGAGCCGACGCGCGGCATCGATGTGGGCGCCAAGGCGGAAATCTATTCGCTGATGCGCGAATTTGCCGCCAGGGGACATTCCATCATCATGATCTCCTCGGAGCTGCCGGAAGTGATCGGCATGTCCGACAGGGTCTGCGTCTTCCGCTCCGGCGGCATCGTCGCCACCGTGGAAGGTGACGACATCAATTCAGAAACAATAATGACAAACGCCACCACCGGGAGAGTTGAACATGTCGCTTGATGCAAACACCGGCATTGCCGCGAAAACGGGCGGCTTCAGTCTCAGTGCCATGCTGCGCTCGCCGCTCGCCCTGCCTCTGGCGGGCCTGATTGTCGTATCGATCCTGATGGGGCTTGCGAGCGACAATTTCTTCAGTGTCAACAACATCATGAACGTGCTGCGGCAGGTTTCCGTCGTCGGCATTCTCGCCGTCGGCATGACCTTCGTCATCCTCACCGGTGGCATCGACCTGTCTGTCGGTGCGGTCATGGCGCTTGTCGGCACGCTGTCCGCCGGCCTCATGGTGAACACCGGCCTGTCTCCCGCAGTTGCCTTGCCGGCTGGCCTGTTCATCGGGTTAGGCATCGGCATCTTCAACGGTGCGCTTGTCGCCTGGGGCAAGATGCCCGCCATCATCGTCACGCTTGCCACCATGGGCATGGCGCGTGGCCTCGGCCTCATCTATTCCGGTGGTTATCCGGTCAGCGGCATTCCGAGCTGGATCTCCTGGTTCGGCGTCGGCCGTGTCGGCGTCGTTCCGGTGCCGGTCATCATCATGGTGGTGATTTACGCGGTAGCATGGGTGCTGTTGCAGCGCACGGCCTTCGGCCGTCACGTCTACGCACTTGGCGGCAACGAGTTGGCGGCCCGCCTTTCGGGCGTAAAGACCCGGCGCGTCAAGCTTGCCGTCTATGGCATCTCGGGCGTCACGGCAGCACTTGCGGCCCTTATCCTCACGGGCCGCCTGATGAGCGGTCAGCCGAATGCCGGCGTCGGTTTTGAACTGGATGCCATTGCAGCGGTCGTTCTCGGCGGTACGGCGATTGCCGGCGGCAGGGGTCTCATCCTCGGCACGCTCATCGGTGCGGTGCTGCTCGGTATTCTCAATAACGGCCTCAATCTGATGGGCATCAACCCCTATCTGCAGGATGTCATCAAGGGCGGCATCATCCTGCTGGCTATCTATATCGGGCGCGATTGGCGCTGAGCCGGCCCGGAAATATCTTCATAAACGCAGGAGAATTAAATGTCTGAATCGCTGCAAGGCAAGATCGCGGTCATCACCGGCGCCGCATCCGGCATCGGGCTTGCCACAACAGAAGCGCTCTTGGAACAGGGCGCAACCGTGGTCATGGTCGACTGGAACGAGAAAGCCTTGAAAGATCTGGCCGCCAAGCTCGGCGAGCGCGCCATTCCGCAGGTCACCAACCTTCTGGATGCCGACAGCTGCAACGCCATGATCCCCGAAATCCTTGGGAAGGTCGATCATATCGACATTCTCTACTGCAATGCCGGCACTTATATCGGCGGTGAGCTGACCGAAACAACGCCGGAAGCCATCGACAAGATGCTGAACCTCAACGTCAACGCCGTGATGAAGAATGTGCAGGCCGTCGTGCCGCATATGTCTGCGCGCAAGACCGGCGATATCGTTGTCACCTGCTCGATCGCCGGCCATTTTCCGACCTATTGGGAACCGGTCTATTCGGGCTCGAAATGGGCGATCACCAGCTTCGTGCAGGGCATGCGCCGCCAGATGATCCCGCACGGCGTGCGCGTCGCGCAGGTCTCTCCCGGCCCGGTCGTCTCCGCACTTCTGGCGGACTGGCCGGAGGAAAACCTCCGCAAGGCCAAGGAATCGGGTAGCCTTATTGATGCGAGCGAAGTGGCGGATGCCGTTATCTACATGCTGACGCGCAAGCGCACCGTCACCATCCGCGACATGCTGGTTCTCCCGACCAACTTCGACCGCGTCTAAAAACTTCAGGGGCGGCTGGAAAAATCGGACCGGTCCAGCCGCTCCATATCGTTCAAGCACCGGATGATCCGCTCCGAGGAGTATCGCAAATGGCTTCCTACCTTGTTGGCGTCGATGTCGGGACAGGCTCGGCGCGGGCCGGTGTCTTCGATGTCGCGGGCAAGCTTCTCGCTACTGCCAAGCGCCCGATCGGCATGCACCGCGAGGATGGTGGCATTGCCGAGCAATCGAGCGGCGAGGTGTGGCTGGCGGTTTGCGATAGTGTCCGTGAAAGCGTTTCGCGCGCCGGTATCGATCCGGCCGAGGTTGCCGGCATCGGTTTCGACGCGACCTGCTCGCTCGTCGTTCGCGGGCCTGATGATGAGACCCTGCCGGTCGGCGCTGCCGATCATCCCGAACGCGATATCATCGTCTGGATGGATCACCGCGCCGTTGAACAGGCTGAACGCATCAATGCCGGTGAACATGCCGTCCTGAAATATGTCGGCGGCCGCATTTCCCCGGAAATGCAGACGCCCAAGCTGCTGTGGCTCAGCGAAAACAGGCCGGATATTTATGCGCGTGCCGAGCATTTCTTCGACCTGACGGATTTTCTGACATGGAAGGCTTCCGGTGCGCTCGATCGTTCCGCCTGCACGGTAACCTGCAAGTGGACTTATCTTGCCCATGAAAACCGCTGGGATGCGGAATATTTCAACCGCATCGGGCTTGGTGATCTGGCGGAGCAGGGCTTCCGCCGCATCGGTGAAAACGTCGTGCATCCCGGTACGGCACTGGGCGCTGGCCTGACCGAAGATGCGGCGAAAGCCATGGGGCTGGTGGCAGGCACCGCCGTCGCCGCAGGTCTTATCGATGCCCATGCCGGCGGCGTCGGCACGGTGGCTGCAGGCGGTGATGCCTCGCGATGCCTCGGTTATGTCTTCGGCACCTCATCCTGCACCATGACCACCACCGCCGAACCCGCTTTCGTGCCGGGTGTCTGGGGTCCCTATTATTCCGCTATGGTTCCCGGCGCGTGGCTCAACGAAGGCGGCCAGTCTGCCGCCGGTGCGGCCATCGATTATCTGGTGCAGTTGCACCCCGCCTTTGCCGAGGCGAAGGCGCTTGCGGAGAAGGAAGGCAAAGCCTTGCCGGTTTGGCTTGCCGACCGCGCGCTCGGAATTGCCGCATCCGCTTCCGCCGCAGCTGAGATCGCCGAGGATTTTCATGTGGTGCCGGAGTTTCTCGGTAACCGTGCCCCCTTTGCCGATCCCCATGCCCGCGCGGTCATTGCCGGTTATGGCATGGAGACCGGCGTCGATTCGCTCGTCGCGCTCTACGTCGCGGGGCTTCTCGGCCTCGGTTACGGGCTTCGCCAGATCATCGAGACCCAGGCTCGCAACGGCGCGCCTGTCGAAACCATCAGTGTCAGCGGCGGGGCAGGCGCTCATCCGCTTGCCAGGCAATTGCTGGCGGACGCGACGGGGCTTCCGGTCGAACTCACCGAATGCGAAGAGCCGGTGCTTCTTGGATCTGCGATGCTCGGTGCGGTTGCTGCCGGAAGCTATCCGGACCTGATGGCAGCGATGCCCGCCATGTCGCGTATCGCCAGCTGTGCAACGCCTGATCCTGCTTTTCAGAAGGTCCACCAGTCGCGTTACGACGCCTTTCTGGCGTTGCAGAATGCGGCGCGCGCCATTCGATCCGCCAGCCATTCCTGAGCCGCGTCACTAGTTTAGATCATCCGGCCGTATTGGCCGCAAAATAACGAGGATTCCATGCAGTTTTCCGGAAAATCCGTCATCATCACCGGCGCAGGTAAAGGCATCGGCCGCGCCTGTGCGCAGTTGATGGCCGCACGCGGTGCGGAAGTCGTGGCGATCAGCCGCACGCAGTCCGATCTCGACAGCCTGAAAAGCGAAATCGGCGGCCGTTCGATCCGTGTCGATCTTGCCGATGTCGCCGCCACCCGCGCCGCCATGGCGGAGGCTGGTCCTTGCGATTTCCTGATCAACAGCGCCGGCATCAACGTGCTGGAAAGCGTGCTTGACATGAGCGATGCCGGTTACGAGGCCGTGCTGGGCATCAACCTGCGTGCCGCTCTCGTCACCTGCCAGGAATTTGCCCGCGCGCGCGTTGCGCTGGGTGGCGGTGGCGCAATCGTCAACATCACGTCTATCGCCGGCCACCGCGGTTTTCAGGATCATCTATGCTATGCGGCGTCGAAGGCCGGGCTTGAAGGCGCAACCCGTGTTCTCGCCAAGGAGCTTGGCGCGCACGGTATCCGCGTTAACGCTGTTGCGCCGACCATTACGCTCACCGAACTGGCGGCGGAAGCCTGGAACGATCCCGTCAAGAGCCAGCCGATGATGGTTCGCCATCCGCTCAACCGTTTTGCCGAAGCTGAAGAGGTGGCACAGAGCATCGCGCTGCTGCTATCCGATGACAGCAAGATGATTTCCGGTGCCGTGTTGCCTGTGGATGGCGGTTTCCTCGCCGTCTGACGTTTGGCAGACGCAAGTGCCGCCTGTAAGCGGAGAAAACGCCCGGCAAATCGCCGGGCGTTTTTTTAGATCAATGACGATGCTCGGGCATGTCCTTCAGCTGGTCCTTCGTCCATGAGGTAACCGCGTGGACATCGCCGTCCTCATCCCGCATGAAATCGAGATCGCTGAGCGGCACGGCGACGGGCTTTGCGCCGATGCCGAGAAAGCCGCCGACATCGATGATTGCGGTGCTGCCGGCTCCAACGCCGTGGACATGGTCAACCTTGCCGACCTTGTGGTCGTCCGCACCATAAACGGTCGCTCCTTCGAGCACCGAAGGTGTGAGTTCCGTTTCAACCAGACGTACGTGATTGGTGTGATCCATTGTTCTTCCTCCTGTCTTGGTTTGCAGAAAACAAACTCCCGCATTGCAAAACCGTTCCATCCAATTTTGCGGCGGGCGGAGGCAGGTTATTTCTCATCGGTACATTGTTGGGGTCTCGGGTGAATGCCGGTGAAAAGGTTGCGGAATGGTCACACCTTTTCTTTGGAAAACAAGCATTCTCTGAATTACAACCGCCAAAGTTGTTGCGGTGACGTATCGTGATGTTATCTCTGCGTCAGGTTGAATCATCGAGGGGATGCGGGATGAAAAAGTTGGGGGCGGTTCTGCTGGTTGCTCTGCTGAGCGCATGTGCAAAACCATCTGACGGGCCGACTGCGGGCAATATCCGGTCTGCGACTTTCCCTCGAACCAACGAAAAAATCCCGGTCATCGAACTGGCGAACGCACCTGCGGCCACCGTCTCCGCGTCAGGCCTGCAGAGTGCTTCCGGCCCTGGGCTCACCGCGCTTCGCAATACCGGTTACAACGCCCAGAGATTGCGGCGCGGCGACGTGATCGACATCACCGTGCTGGATACGGGTGAGGACGGGCTTTTCTCCCCGACACAAAGCAAGACCCTCAACCTTGGCCGCTTCACTGTGGATCAAAGCGGGTCGGTCAATATTCCGTTCGTCGGCAAGCAGAGAGTGGTGGATTCGACGCCTGAGGGGCTGCAATCCCAGGTCGTCGCCGGGCTCAAGGGCTCGGCCGTCAACCCGCAGGCGGTCGTCACCGTCGTCGACAAGCCGACGAGTGCAGTGATGCTCAGCGGTGCGGTCAAGACCCCCGGAAAGATCGTGCTCACCGCCCGTCAGGAGCGGGTGCTCGATGCACTCAATCAGGCCGGTGGCCCGACGGTTGCCCCGGGTGCAGCCACGGTCACCGTCGTTCGCGGCTCGCAGAGAGCCAGTGCACCGCTTGACCGCGTCATGCGGGAAGATCGCCAGAATATCCGTCTTTCGCCTGATGATCAGGTCATGATCGATGGCGATGCCGCCAGCTACACGGCGCTTGGCGCTTTCAAGAGCGCCGGGGAATTCCAGTTCGAAACCGGGAAGCTGACATTGGCGCAGGCTGTCGGCCGCGCTGGCGGTTTGCTGGATGACCGCGCCGACGCCCGCAATGTCTATGTCTTCCGCAACGAGATCACTCAGGTTCCGGCAGCGACTGCTTCCGGCGCCAAGGGTCCGGTTGCGACGGCAACGAGCATGCGGCCGGTGATCTACCACGTCAATATGCGGGATGCGTCCAGCATCGCGCTCATGCAGCTCTTCCAGATGCAGAAGGGCGACGTGCTTTACGCCAGCAACGCACCGCTGGTGGATTCGGCAAAGCTGCTGACCGTGTTCCAGAAGAGTGTGCCGACGGCTGCCGCTCCTCAACCCGGCAGTGGCAACTGACAGGCTGCGCTACAAAAGCTGTAGCGCATCCATTACCGATTGCGGCCGCGAAGCGGGATCGTCATGGCAACAGGCGGAGGCGAAATGCGAAAGCTTTTCCGTTGCCTGCTCCCCCATTGTTGCGATGAGCCGTGAGGCAAGTCGTCCGACTGAGAATATATCCTGATTTGGGTTTGCTGCCGCACCCTGCATCTGCTCCGGTGACGCAAAGCCGGCCGAGGCGGCAAATGCCATGCCCCGTTGCCTGTGCTTCTGGCCAATTTCCAGCGCAATGCCGAAATCGCCGAGCCTGCCGGTTGTGACGTCGTCCTCCTGCAGCATAATATTGGCAGGCGTCACATCGCAATGAACATATCCCTGCATATGCATGGCGTTCAGGCCGTCCAGAACACGGCGAAGCACAACAACCGCATCCTGCAAGGTGATTGGCCGGATGTTGGTCTGCGACGCCAGCGATAACGGGAGCCATGGCTGCAAAAGTCCCGGCCGCCCATCGGGCAATCGCAACAGCGCGGATGTTTCCACAAGGCACGGATGGCGCAGGGCAAGCCCGATCTGCGCCTCCTCCCGTAGCCTTTGCACCAGCGTGGCATCGTCCGCCAATGCCGGCGGCACGGTTTTCAGGGCGTGAAGGGAGCCGGTGTCGCGGTGTCGCAATTTCAAGAGCAGCGTCGTCTCGCTCTCATGGGCAATCCCCTCGACGGCAAAGCTGTCGGCAATCCAGACGGGTTTTACTGCGGAAAAATGCGAGACCTTTCGATCGAGCGCATTTCGCAGCTGATCGATCAGGTCGTTCTGTTCTTCGGTGGGCCTTTCCCGCGCGCCGTCATGGCGAATACTCCTCCACAGTTCAGAAAAGCGCGCGCTCACCTGCAAATATGCAGAATCCCGGCCTTGCAGCTCATCGTTGCTCACGCTCGTTTCCAATCACGATGGCGCTGATGTTTTCGCGTGCGTTTTCGATCAGCGCTTCCTGTATCAACGCGCCGGCGCATTCCTTGAGAAGCGTGCCGCTGATGACCTCGGCAATTGTTCGCTCTTTCAGGATCTGTACCAGCGGTGCGCTGCACAGAAGCAGCCTGTCCTGCGGCCCCCAGTCTTCATGAATGATATCCGGACGGAACTGCTGGGAAAGTCCGACACATTGGGACAGCTGCTTTTTCATGCCGACAACGACGTGATCGCGGGAAAGCTGATGCATCGTTCCGTTTTTCAGAAGGTAGGCGCGTGCGTCGCCGGACCAGACGATGCTCAGCCTGTCGCCGCTGATATGGGCGATGACCACACTGGCGGCCGGCCTGTTTTCTGCTGCTGCGGCCTGCCGTGACAAAAGAAGGCTGTTAACGGTGCCGAGCTTTCCCCGGATGTTCTGCGTCATTATCTCCGGATTGTCGGCATCCGGCGTCTCCGCCAGAATATTGGTGACCTGACGGGCAGCCTCCACGGCGGCGTGCGTATCGCCCTGTCCGTCGGCTATGGCGAAAAGGGCGGGGTTTCTGGAAACGAACAGCGAATCCGCATTCAGTGAAAACCGCGTTCCCGCGTGCGTCGCGTAGCTGTAGATGACCGGCGACGGCTGCTCGGCAGAGCGCGCAGGCCGAATGGGTGGAGGCGCTTGCGCGGGCACACTGTCTTGGGTTGGCGCATGGGCGCGCGCGGCACCCGTCCCTTCCTCATCGTTCTTGCCCGCCATTTCGCTGAACAGGCGCATGAAATCGGCAGCCTTCGGCTTGCCATCGAATTTGAGCCCCCGCGGGCGGCGACTGTGGGGATCGATATGCCACCAGAGACTGGTTGGCGGTCGGCCCCGCACCATCTCCGGTTCGTCATCCTCCTCCCGGGGTTTGGGCAGCCGCAGTTTCCTGACCGCGGTGTTGAAGCGCGCAATCTCGAAATCGCCGGTCGTGGATGTCTCGGCCAGGGCCTCGGCCGCCATGAACCAGGTATCGTCCAGATAGAGCGTTCTTGGGTGTTTCCGGAAATTGTTAAGCTGGGCGATGATGGCCAGCGGATATTTCCGCCCCACCCGGTCCGTGCTGGGCAGCAGCACGCCCACATAGGCGCAGTTTCCCCAGATGCCCCTTTCGACAATGAAGCGTATGGGCGGCGACGATGAGAATATGGCTGGCCAGCGGCCCGCGAACATATCCGCACAGGCATGCAGGCCGGATCGCATCCAGTCGTCAAAGGTGCTGATCAATTCCCGTTCAAGGCCGTCGGAGATGAAATCGCCGTGGCTGGGTACCTTGCCGAAGAAACCGATGCGGTCGCTTTCCGCTGCGGTTTCCGCGGGTCTCGATGCCTGATTGACCATCAGACGGAAACGACCGCTGAGGTTGTCGTCATCGCTGCCATCCTTACTCCCCTCCGTTGCAAATCCATATGCCGCCTGCCGTCAAAACTGCTGAGGGCAGGCAAAGCTCGACATCGCCTCCAGTCTGAATGGGTTGAGAACCGAGCCGAACTGAATATCGAATTCCGCCGTCTGGCCGCTATTATCAAACCGTACCCGCAAAAGATCACCCGATTGGCTTTCGATATTGGCGCCGTCGAACAGGCGGAATGGCGACCAGTCGCCGTTTTCGGTTTTCGCCTGCTGCCAGCCGCCCGGTTGGAAGGCGATGCGCGACAGGCTGGCCGTGTTCTCACGGGATGGCCAGGTGATCGACTTCGCCTGTATTGGACCGTGATAATAAACCACGCGCTCACCCTCGATTTCCAGCATGACGGCGCTGGAGGCATTGGTGAGCGAAACGGGTTTGACATTGATCGCAACCGCCGGCGTCTCGCTGCCATTCGGGAAGAAGGCACGCGAAATCTTGTCGGCATTTTCGAACTGGGCGATGGCGCTGCTTGGAATGCCGGCGGCGCCGAAAGTGCCTTTCCAGCTCCAGGGGGTTGTCGTCTTGTCGACGAAAGGCTCCATGCGCTGCTTGAAGAAGCTTTGGAAAACCCCGGTCGGGCCGAAGAGACGGGTAAAATCCGCAATGGCGACATCGCGGGAAGACGACCGGTCGAAAGGATAACGCCCCGTCACGATCGAAGAGCAGAGAGATGCTGAATCGGCCGCCCAGAGGTCCGCAATACGGCTGCGTGCGGATTTGACCGCCAGCGAGCCGACATCGGCGGCCACACCCGCCACCCAGACATCGAGCGGCGCCGGCAGTTCGCGTGCCTGTTGCAGCAGGTCCTGATTGGCCTTGGTCAGCTGGCTGTCCACATCGAACACCTTGGCAACCTCATCGGAGGTCGTTGCCGAGCGGGCGAGCTGCTCGTTCAGCATCTTGAAATTCGAAAGCAGCTGCTCCGCTGGAGAACCCGCAGCCTTGCCGCCATTGGTTTCCGCGCCCGTTGCCGGGGCCGTTCCCTTGGCTGCCAGCATATCCCGCAATCGCGCATAGGGGTCCGCCGCATTCACGGTGGCGGCAAGAACGGCTGCCGTTGCATCGCCTTCGGTGGCGGAAGCGAGGCTGGCCGGATTTGCTCCCACGCTCGGGCGCAGATCGGTCGCTTCGGCGATGGATTTTGCCGCCTCCACCAGAATGTTGCGTTCATTGGCAAGTGCGCGGGTTGTTTCCACCGCGTCGCCCAGGGTCTGGGAGGGCTTGACCCTTAGATCGGCCAGCGTATCGGCCCATCTCTTCTCGAAACGGTCGAAATAGATTTGCAGCGCGGCCTGTGCCACCTGTTCGACAGTTGCGCCGCGGATCGCGTCGTCGGAACCACGCACCCATCCCTCTGAAAGCGCAATACGCGCTGCGTTGGCGACCTGTGGAATGACGACGCTGCGATATCCTTGCGCCGTGAAGAGGCCTTCTATGCCCTCCGCCATCGGCGCTTTGCTGCGGCGTTCGAAGGCGCGTTCTCCCAGCGGGCCGAAGGCCGTGGCGGGCGTCCATTCCATCAGCTCCTGCGCCTGCGGAAGGCCGGCGAGAATATCATAGGCACGTGTACCGATCGCCTGATCCCGGATGGTTTCGCGGGCGGTGGCGATGAGGCGGGCATCAAGCTCGATCGGGGCGAGTACGCCATCCGCCAGTGCCTTTGCGTGCTGGTCAAGTGCCTCCCGGGCTGCCCCTCTTCCGTCGCCGGGATAAAGGGACGCGAACATCTGATGCGTCTGCATGGTCAGGAAATCCCGGTCCAATGCGCCCATGCCGCCAAGCATTCCATAGAGCTTCAGCGAATTGAACGTGCGGGTCACATCCTTTTCGTCCTTCAGCTGTTTCTGCAATTGCACGATCATGCGTGGCAGCAGAAGGGCGTTGAGCGCGCGCTGATAGGCATCGCGCTGCCGCCCGGCGATCTTGTCTTCCTGATCGAGGCCGAAACTGACATTCCACACGCGCTCCCGTGCAAAGCCGGAGTTGACATCGCGCAGATTGTCGAGCGCCGGAAGAATACGCAGGAAATCGGCGTCGGCGACATCGCGCACGGGAATACCCTGAACCAGCTGCTCATAGGCTCCGAGTTTGCGGTCGGCTTCAGCCAGCGCCTGCGTGTTGGCGAAATAGGTGAAAATCCAGCCCGTGAAGACGACGGCAACCGCGACGGCGCACGCCGTATAGGCAATGCGCCGGACAAGCAGCTGCCGCCTCGAAAGGCGTTTGTCGCGCATTACCAGCGCGGCTTCCGGGAAGATGACGTCCTTGAAGAGCCGCGAAAGGAAATAGCTCCGGCGAGCCCGCGGCGCGCTGACGGGACGTTCCGTTTCCGGCTGTGTTCCCGAAGCGAGGTAGACACCACGCAGAAGCGGCGCTTCGATCAGCGGGGAACTTGCGCAAAGTTCGGTCAGAGCCTCGTGAAGCCGGTCTTTAAGCCGCGCCAGTTCCGCCGGGAACCGGAAGATGCGTCCGCGTATCTCCGCATTCTGTTCCTGCTGCAGGCGTTCGATCAACATCGCATCGACCCGTTGCTGCAGCAGTTCGAACTCTTCCGTCAGCCGTTGCGGCAGGTCCTTTGCGGAATAGCTCTCATCCAGCTTGAAGGTCGTGCCCCAGACCTGCTGGCGATCGGTCTTGTTGAAACCGTCGAAGAATTCCACGAAGCCATGCAGGAGGTCTGCCTTCGTCAGCACTATATAGACCGGCACGCGGGCGTGCAGATATTCATCCAGTTCGGAAAGCCGCTGACGGATGGAGCGCAGCTCCTGCCGCTGCTCCTCGGGATCACGGGTGAGAAGATCGGGGATGGACAAGGTCACCAAAGCGCCGTTGATCGGCTGCGAACGGCGATATCGCCTCAGAAGGCCGAGGAAACCTTCCCAGCCCGCTTTCGATGAGCCATCGAGATCATCCTGCGTGGTGTAGCGCCCTGCCGTGTCGATCAGTATCGCCTCGTCGGCGAACCACCAATTGCAGTTGCGCGTGCCGCCGATGCCTTTCACCGCGTTTTCGCCAAGCGCATCGCCAAGCGGGAACTGCAGGTCGGAATTGGTGAGCGCGGTCGTCTTGCCGGAGCCCGGTGCGCCGAAAATCACGTACCAGGGCAGATCGTATATATAACCGAACCGCTTTTTCGTGACACGCCGCAACAGCGCCAGGGCTTCTTTCAGGCGTGTCTGGATTTCGCCGATTTCAGCCTGACGGTTGGCGAGAGCCTCCCGCTCGATGCTGTCGACGAGTTCCTTGTCCTGCTTGCGGCCGCGGTAAATCGTGACGACGATATAGACCAGCCAGATGGCCACAATGATGCCGATGGCGATAATCCGGGCCTGTGTCGTTCCCAGCGGCTTGAAATCGCCGAGCGCGATCAGATAGCCGTAAAACCAGATAACGACGCAAAGCGCGATCACCCATAGAAGCGACAGGAAGCGGCGTCCGACGAGGGCAGCATAGCTCTCGACATAAGATCGGATCGTATAAAAATAACTCAGCGGATTCATGGGTTTGCATCTCCCGGCTGCTGTCCCGAACTGTTCTCTATGGTCGGCGAGAGAATGCCGGCGTCGCTCAGTTTTTCATCGGGGTTGGTCAGGACCATGATCTCGGTTCTGCGGTTCGTCTCGCGGCCTTCCTGCGTCTTGTTGTCGGCGATGGGATCGCTATCGGCGCGCCCTTCCGTCAGGATCGCCTCGGGTCCGGCAAATTGCGATAGAATGTCTCCGACCGCCTTCGCACGCGCCTCGGAAAGGTGCCAGTTGGATGGGAATTCCACGGTCTTGATCGGCACGTTATCGGTATAGCCGATGACGACGGCGCGGAATTTTTCGGCGGCGAGTGCTCCGCCGATACGCTGGATCAGATCGCGGAACTGCGGGCTGACCTCGGCGCTGCCGGTGGCAAAAAGGCCTGAATTGTTGATGCGCACACGCAGCCGCCCGTTGACGTCAGCCAGTGTGACCAGCTTCTTTTCGACCTCCGGCTGCAGGAAGGCCATCAGCTTTTCAAGCCGGGAAGGCTGCTTCGGTTCCACGATCTTGGGTGGTTCGACAATCTTCGGGACTTCGGTTTTCACCGGTGGCGCTGGAGGGCTCGCGATCAGCACGCTAGGTGTTTCGGTGGGCGGCAAGTGGGTCAGCCTTTCGAAAGTGACATCGGATGCGTTGTTGAGCGACAGTGTGAAGAAAAGATAGCCAAGCGCGAAGGCGAGCGCCATCAGCGACAGCAGCGTCCAGAGTGCCGCCATCGTCCGTAATGGCGTATGCCGGGCCTCGACGCCTTTCCAGTGCGGTGAAAGTTCCCGCTCAAAGGCGCCATATTGGCCGATCAGCGTCTTGTAGAGACTGTCGCGGATGCGCGAAAGCTCCAGAGCCCCCTTCGGTGAAACGCGGGTGCGCCCTTCGAAGGCGAGCGACAGGCACAGATAGATCAGCAGCAGCAGATCCTTGTTGGCGCCGGGCGACTGGTGGAAATGGTCGAGAATGTCGAAAACCCGGTCGCCGCCGGTGACATCATTGTGGAAGGTGGAGACAAGGCCGGAGCGCGCCCAGCCTGCCCGCACGCCCCACGGCTTGCTGAGAATGACATCGTCCACGGTCGCACAGACGACATAATGCGCCGCCCGTGCCCGCTCGGCGCTGATGCGGGCGGAAGAGAGATCGCGCTCATAACGGGTGATCGCCTCAAGGCAGGCGCGGCGCAGATGCTCCGGGTCCGGCTGGGCGTCGCTGAAGCGCAGGAGGTGCGCGAGGTTGAGAAGAGGCGCTGCCGATTGCACCAGCGTCGGCACATCCTCGCCGCCGAAGCGGAAACCGGAAAGCAGCTGGTCGACCGGCATGGCGGCCGTATTGCCCTTCGGCCGCGCGGCCGGCTCGTCGGTCTCGATGATGTCTTCGAGGATCGTCGCCATGTTGCGGGCGTTCTGGTTGCGGCGGCGGCTTTCCTCGGTGATTTCAACCACCGTCGGCAAATCCTGCCAGGAGGAGGGCTTTTCGTTGCTCATTCGCGTAACGCCCACATTTCCAGCTCAAGTCCGGGAAATTCGCCCGCCAGATGCAGGGCGATGGCGCCTGATGTCTCGAGCTGTTTCCAAAGCGGTGATGTCGTGTCGATTTCGAAATAGACGGTGCCCGAACGATAGGGCAATTGCCGCGGCAGAACGGGCAGCGAGCGCACGGGAATGCCCGGCAGCGCGACATTGACCAGTTCCGAAATCCGCTCCACCGGCCCGACTTTGATCTGTGCCGGCAACCGGCGGCGAATGTCCTCGGCGGCCATATCAGCACGCACCGCAAGCACGAAGCCGGCATCGCGCAGCAGGGTGCGGTCGTGGATGGTGCCGACACGCACGCCGTGGCGGCGTTCCACCAGTTCGATGGCAACGGCCGCCTGTTCCAGAACCGCCGAGAGTGAAGTGCGCAGATCATCGAAAACCGCGCCGAAGGTGGCCTTCAGATCATCATGACGATAGGGCGGGAAATTCGTCGCCCGTTTTTTGTCCGTCGTGAAGGTGGCGAGTTCGCCGGCAAGCTGGATGCAGTCCTCGTAAAACCGGATGGGGTGAAAACGCGTGGCGTTGGCGCCGCGATGCGAAAGCAGCGGATCCGCCCGGTTGAGGATTTGCAGCAGGAAATAGTCGCCTACTTCCGCAGTTCCGCGGATCGTCGGGTCACCGATGCGCTCGGCGATCGCCTGGGCGCGGTGGCGCACGATTCCCAAAAGCTCCGTCAGCAACTCGTTGAGACGAGGTGCTGCGGCGCAGGTGAGGCTGGGTGGAATGAAATCCGGATCGAGGATGACAGCACGGTCGGAGCGAACCTCGATCACCCGCGCCAGTCCAATGAGATCGTAACCGGAAAGATCGTCGCCGGTCTTGAGGAATTTCAGGCTGAGGCGACCGACATCAATGGGCGCAATGAAATCCGTCTCGATATTGGTGTCGGAGACCTCATAGCTTGAGGCGGTGAAGCGCACATTGTTGATGTCGTTGCGGCCCGACGCGGACATGTCCGCCTTTCCGGGCTGACGGGCGGGCAGGGCGAGATAGATGATGGCATCCTTGACGCTGTCATCGAGATCAAGCGGCGGCGGCAGATCGGAATCCTCCGGCGCCTCGAAAGGGGTGCCGTCAGGAAGGACACCGCGAAGGTTCGACAGGGCAAACTGCCCGATCGACAGCGCGCTGCGATCCATGCCGATCTCGGCAATGCCCCAGGGATAGGGAGAAAGATTGCGCGTCGTATTGCGCACGAGGCGCTCCGTCCAGCGGTCGGATTGCTGGAAATGCTGGACGCGAAGAAACATGCCTTCGCTCCAGGCAACACGGTTTTCATGTCTCATCGTGGTTGTTTACCCCCTTGGCATCGGTCGTCATCGCGTCAGGCTCTGCAACAGGCGCGGCGTCACCGCGCGCTGCCCGCTGCAGAAACTGCCTGACCGGCAATTGACGACCGTTTTCTTCAAATTGCTTTTTGTAGGCGGACCAGTAGTCGGTCCTGGTGATCAGCGCCTGCCAGTCCCTGCGCTCGATTTTCGAGCGAATATCGTTTCCGGCATCGACCGAAGCTTCGAGAAGCCGCGGCTCGAGTTTCTGCGTGCATGTGTGAATGAGTGTTTCAAGAGAGGCGGTAAGCCGACGCTGCTGATGAATGAGGGTTTCCAGACGCTCGCTCAGCGACGCATGTGGTGCGGCAGCGGCATGATCGCCCTCGATGTCGAGAACGGCCAGGCACTCGGCATTCTCCCTTTCGAGCGCGGACAGAAGATCACTGATCCCAGCCTGTGCGCCGGATGTTTCCGCCGGCCATGTCTCTTCTGCGGTCGGCTCTTCATTTTTATCCGGAAAGACGCTGTCGAAATCCTCGCCCTGCGACGATGATGCCGGACGTGCGATCATGACCGGTGTGTTCAGCGCGTCGGTGTGCTCGTGCCTGCTGCTTGCGGCCGGCTCTTCATCCCAGTCTTCCGGAAGTACCATACCCATTCCACCGGCCTTGGGCGGAGCGCTCCAGCCGATCTCGACATTACGCGAAATGGATTTGGGCTTCTGGCCGGCAGCACTGCCGCTCGTTTCCATCCAGTCATCCTGCGGCAGCGTGCCGCCCAGCACCCCGCCGGCGGAACGCCCGTTCGGGGCGATATCGGCAAGGATTGCGGAAATGGTCAGGGGCTCGTCGCTCATCCGCAGGGAGGCATCGGGATCGGAAAAATCCAGGTCGGCATCGCCGCTGATGGCCACGTGGAAAATCTGCCCGCCGATGTTGATCTGCGAGCCATCCTGCAGGCGCGCGCTTTCTCCTTCGAGCAGCAGCCGGCCATCGACAAGCGTGCCGTTCGCACTCTGGTCGATGATCGTAAAACCTTCGCCGTCGCGGCTTAGCGTGCAATGCAGCTTGGAAACACGCCGTTCATTGTCGTCGATCTGCCAGTCGCAATCCCGCGACCGGCCGATCGCGCGGCGGCCGCGCTCGAAGCTCCATTGGCCGGGTTTTGTGGCCCCGATATTCTGTGTGTGCCTGAGCGCCAGTTTCATGTCATGCCCTCACACGGAGATTACCGAGCCTTCCCGCTCGGTCACGATGGCGTCGGTGCTGTCTTTTTCTGCCGGTGCCACACGGGCCCAGCTGTTCCAGCCAAGACGGGCGGGAGCATCGGGCTGGCCCAGCCGGCAGAAGGGAATATCCTCCTTTTTCAGAATCACCTGCACATCGAAATCGAGCGCGTTTCCGACGAAGAGCCGCGTCAGCGAAAATATCTCGGCCAGCCGTTTCGATCCGGGCGTCAGCGCCAGATAATCCGCATAGGCAACCGGACCGATGACGACCCGGAAGCCGCCGCTCATATCCTCCACGGCGCTACCAGCCGTGGTATTCTGCCCCAGCTGCAGCCCTGATGCCTGTCCGAGCTGGCTTTGTTCGTGAAGCGGGAGCGGCACCCATCGCCTTCGGAACTGTTCGACGACCACCGGAAGCCCGGTAAATTCGCAAAGGGTCGAGGTTAGTGCCGAGACATTGCGATTGCGGCTGGCGAAAAGCCCGCTGAAGCGCAGAAGCGTATCTTCGGTCACCCCGGCCTTCTCGGTCAGGCCGGCCGTGCGAAACCCGGTAAGCGCAAGCAGCGTCTTGCGGAAACCGTTGTTTTTTTCCTGATTGGACCAGCGTAATCCCCTGGCGAGGCGATATTTTTCCGAAGCGGTTACAAACAGCTCGCTGAATCTGGCTGCGAACAGATTGAAGAAGCTTGCCAGTGCGCCGGAGCGACTGCGCTCTTCCCGTTGCAGCAATTCGCCATAGGCTGGCGGCAGCGAACCAAGTGGCCCGACAATCGGGGCGAAGGCCGATTTCAGCTGGGAAATACCGTGTTTGCGGCCGAACCCGCTGATTGCCAGCGCGGTGGGCTGCACACCGCCGTGCGCCGCAATCGTCAGCCCGTCATCCGAGACATGCTGGGCAACGCGAAAAGCGGTGGCGGGGTCGAAACGGCCGGGATCGGCGCTGAGAAGGGCGGCCTGCTGATCTTTCAGTGTCGGTATTTGCTGTTCCATCCCGATCTCCTAGAGCAAAGGCCGGTCTGCCGCGCGGGCTGGCCAGCGGGCAATCGGTTTGGAATGGCCGCGCATCGTCGCCGTCAGCCGGGTGAAACTGTTGATCGAGGTATAGAGGCCGAAGAAGTGGTTCAGCACACTGGCGAAAATGAAGGCGGCGGGGCGTGCGATGAGCGCCGGATCGAATTCCACGGTGATGTCCGTTCCCGGCACCATCGCCGAGCCGATCCGTGCGTGGGAATTCTGGGCCTCGACATTGCTGATCGATTCAACCAGCTGCCGGGTTTCCGGGCTGTCCCTGAAGGAATAAAGCGACAGAATATCCTTCAGCGGAGCCCCGCCATTGTCTGAAAGCGAGAGATGATTGAGCAGCAGATGCGAGATCAGCCGCCATTCGCGCGCCGAGCGTTCGTTGACGCGGATGGCCGCCGTTGGCGGCATCAGGGCATGGATGGACTTCACGGCTTCGTTGCCGGCCGAAAGCTGGAGGAAGGGGTGTCCACCGCCAAAGGGAAGCTGGCTCGGCAATTCGCGGTTGATGCAGAGCGTATCGACGCTTGCCACCATGTCGAGCGGTCCGAGCGGCCCGCGCTTTTGATCCACGAAGGCGATATCGGTATCGGAAGAGCCATCGTCGTCAAAGCGGCGCTGGATCTGCCAGAACACATTCGAGCCGTTATTGCGCTGGGTGCGCCCGAAAAACGGCGAGGTCTTTTCCGTCTGCCCGGAGCGGCTGGTCAGCTCGACATTTTCGACGGCGTAGATTTCACGGGTCCGCTGCCGCCTTGCGTCCGGCAGAAGGCGATATTCCGTGCGTGTTCCATCCAGGCTCAGCGGTTCGCAATTCTGCTTGAACAGGTTGATAACGGGTGAGGCGTTCAGCACGAAATCCTTGACGGAGACCATGCGCTCCAGCCGCGTATCCGCCGCATCCAGATAGATATAGAGTTCACAATTGCCGCCGCTCCATCTGTGCAGACCGTCAATATCGAGAAAGAGGAATTTCTGCGGCAGCGCGAAAAATTCGGTGAGAAGCCGGTATCCGTCAAAACTGTTGGCCGGATAGGGCAGCATGGCCTGATCGCGTGTATAACCCGATGGCCTGAGATTGGCGGCGGGCAGGAAAACCGCCTCCTTGTCTTCGGAGTGACGTGCCAGCGCCATGCCCACGCAGTGGTTGGTCAAAAGCTCGTAAAGCGCTGTTGCCTGCTGCCAGGCGGCAGACAGGAAGATCTGGAGTTTTGTCAGCCCCATTTCCGGGAAGGTGCTGCCGCGTGGCGCCGTGCTACGCAGGGAAAGCCGCAGGCAACTCGCCGCACCGGCGAAGGACGCCGAAAAAGGCGCATCGATCGGCTGGCCGGAAAGCGTCGCCGCGGTGATTTGCAGCGGAACGATCTCCACCTCCTGCGTCGTGCGGAAACGGCAGCTCTCGCCGCCCACCGGTTCGGCGAGAATTTCGCTGTGGCGCGGAAGCGGCTGCACGGTCGCCAGTGCGGGGCTGGGTGCAAACTGAACGACGCTCATCGAAGGGATCGGCGCAAGATAATGCGGATAGAGCGTTTCCAGCAGGCTGTCCGTCAGTTCCGGAAACTCGTCGTCCAGCTTCTGGCGTACACGGGCGGCGGAATAGGCGAAGCTCTGGATCAGCCGCTCGACATGCGGATCGTCGGCGACATCGCCCGTCATGCGTAGCCTGCCGGCGATTTTCGGAAACGCCGCTGCGAAACGCGATGCGCGTTTTCGGAGCGCGAAAAGCTCGTCATTGTATTTTTCGAGAAAGCCGTCAGCCATTCGTCGCCTCCACCAGGAAACGCTGCGTGGACGGATCGATGCGGGATTCAAAGCTGATCGGCGGCATGCCTTCCTGAAGGCGGAAGCTTGCCTGTATGCGCATGCGAAGCGCCCGGTCGCCATCTGTGCGGTTTTTCAGGATCGTCACATGCACGTCGGCCAGACGGGTTTCGAACAGCGAAATCCGTCGCTCGATGCTGCGTGCGAGCCGCGCCTTGGAGGCATCCGTCACCAGATTGGCCGAAAGAATGCCGTCCACGCCATAGCTCACCAGCGCATCGGTAAGCTCTTTCAGCGCTGTCGGCGGGCCGGCGGGGTTGCGGCGGGTATTGAGCAATGCCTCGAGATCGCGGCGGATCACCTCGCGCATCTCGCGCGCCTGATCCGTCAGGCTGACGAGCGCATCCGTTTCAGCATCCGGTGCATCATCCAGCAGCCGGTCCAGAACGGAGCGTGACAGCGTTCGCTGCCGCGCGCGATATTGCTCGAGCGGATCAACCACGGGCGATCTGCCTTTCATCGTCGGAGGCGGCGGAAAGGGAACCGATCTCGTGGAATGGCACAACATCGTCGCCGATCAGCAGGCAGCGCTGGCCTTGCCCCGTCGCCAGCGGTTGGTCGCCTTCGCTCCAGCGCGTTTCGCGGCCGAGGAGAAGGCCGACATCGTCCTTCGCACCGTGATAGATGGCCGGAAGCAGCACGGATGCGACCGCGCCGTCGCGCAGCGTCAGTTCGCCGCCGCGGAAAGCAAGATCACGCGGGCGGCTCATGGGGTCGATGGTGAGGCTCTCGATGCGACCGTAATCGATCCAGAGGTAGCGGCCACCATTGGTCAGCACTTCCAGCGCATGCGGAATCCGATCGTCCAGGTCGCGAATATCGCCGGCGCTCTTGCCATTATGGCTGATCGGCACATTGCCGCGTTTTTCATCGAGTTCAGCCAGTGCGGCTTTGGCGGCATCCGCATCACCGCTGCGTGCGGCGATATTCGCCCTGATCGCCAGCTGATCGAGTTCCGACGGACCGCCGGGGAAATCCGGCACCGCGCCGGTTTCGAACCAGGCATTGCGTGCGGCCATGGCGCGCAGCTGGTGGCGGAAGAGGGAAAAGCCGACGCTTTCCTGCGGCGAGAATGTTGCGGCCAGATTGCATTGCGCATCGGCCTTCTCATAGTCGCCGGCAAGCACAAGCAGGTCGATATAGAAGTGCCGGCCGTCCTTGTCGGTAGGCTTCGTCTTGACGTGTTCGCGCGCAAGACCGATCGCGTCCTGCAGCCGGTCATCATCGAGAAGGCGGGAAATGTCGTCGCGCAGCGTCATGCGGATATCCTTTGCGGCTCGGCTGAAGGCCCGGATGCGGCGGTGGGCTGCATCATGGTTTCGGCAATGAGATGGAAGCTCGTGGAGACGTCATCGAGCTGGAAATGCGGCTGAAGGCGCACGGTGCAGGAGAATGTTCCGGGCTTGCCGGGAACCTCGAAGACGTTGATCCCGGCAGAGCGCAGCGGGTAGCGCGTGCGCAGCGCCGCTTCCGCATCGTCATTGCCGAGTGTGTAGGAGGAAAGCCAGCTTTCCAGCTTGCGCTCGATCGTCGAGGCATCGCTCAGCTGGCCGATATCATCGCGCATGATGACCTTGAGGTAATGCGAGAACCGGGAGGCGCACAGCACATATTGCAGCATGGCAGCCAAGCGAGCGTTTTGCCGCGCCGCTTCGCTGGAATAATGGCCGGGCGCATGCAGGGACTGGTTGGCGTTAAGGATCGCCATGCCGGACAGATAGGTGGTGGAGACGGGCACGATGCCGAGATCGGAAAATTGCTGTTCCTGCCCCGTCGTCAGCTGCACCTCGACGGGTGGCTGAGCGGAAAGGCCGTTGCTCTCGATGCCGAGATCGAGCGGCGGCAATTGCCGGGACGAGAGCATGCCGCCATCCACGGCGTCCTGCGTCACACCGCGCAAATCCGCAAACCAGCCAGAATCGACGAAATTGCGCACAACCACGGTCGCAAAGGCGAAGGCGGCGTTGCCCCACAGCAGGGTCTCTCCACTTTCCACCACTTGCTCGCGGAAGGGAAAACCGTCATCCCGTTCGCGCGCATAGGGCCTGTAGGGGGAGCGCAGCAGGATGCGCGGCGCAACAAGGCCGATGAAGCGAGAATCGTCGCGGGCGCGAAGCGCATTCCATCGCAGCCGGGATTTATCCTGCTTCAGCGAGGAAAAATCGTGAACCCGGCTGAGTTCGGTAAAGTCTTCCAGCCCGACGGCGGAAGGTGCGGCCGCGGCCACGAAGGGGCAAAAGGCCGCTGCCGCCACCATGCCGATCTGCGACAGCGTGGTAATGGAATCGGCGCCTTCGACATCATCGGGGGAAAACGCGTAGTCACCGATCAAAAGGCCGACCGGTTCGCCGCCCGGCATGCCGAATTCGCGGTTATAGACGACTTCGAAAAGATGGCTCTGGTCGAAGTCGGTGGCGCGTTCCGTGTTGCGGGCAAGGTCGCGCCAGCTGGCGTTCAGCAGTTTCACCTTCACGTCGCTGCTTCGGCCTGCCTCGCGAACGACCATGGCAAGCCCGCGCCATCTCGCCTCCATCGCCTGAAAATCGGCATGGTGGAGAATGGCGTTCACTTGGCCGCTCAGCGCATCGTCGATGAGAGCGATGAGCTGGTCGGCGAAAAGACGGGCGTCCGGAAAGGACTGATGCGCCATGAGCGGGCTCCGGATGATGAACGGGGCCGGGGTGGCGGACCACCCCGGTCCGAGCTCAGTTCTTGGACGGAATGCGGGCGACCATGCGCAGCGAGGTCGTCAGTTCTTCCATCTGCAACCAGGGCCGCATCCATGCGACGGCATTATAGGCGCCCGGCTTGCCGGGCACTTCCTGCACGGTCACCTTGGCGTCACGCAGCGGATATTTGGCGCGGCTTTCCTCGCCGGCCTCGTCATTGGCATTGACGTAGTTGGCGATCCAGCGATTGAGCCAGACTTCGCAATCCGACGCTTCCATGAAGGAGCCGATCTTGTCGCGGCCCATCACTTTGAGATAATGCGCAAAGCGCGACGTCGCCATGATGTAGGGCAGGCGGGCCGAAACGGCGGCGTTGGCCGTTGCCTCCGGCTTGTCGTAGAGCTTCGGCTTGTGCGCGGTCTGGGCACCGAAAAACACCGCATAATCCGTGTTCTTGTAGTGGCAGAGCGGCAGGAAGCCGAGCTTGCCGAGTTCGGCGTCGCGGCGGTCGGTAATGCCCACTTCCGTCGGGCATTTCAGGTCGAGATCGCCGTCATCGCTGGAGAAGACGTGCATGGGCAGATTTTCCACCCGGCCGCCATTTTCCGCGCCACGGATTGCCGTGCACCAGCCGCTTTTTGCAAAAGCCTCTGTCAGCTTCGTGCCCATGACGTAGGCGGCGTTCATCCAGCAATATTCATCATGCTGCAGATCGCCGTTCACCGCACCCTTGGTTTCGTCATAGGCGAAATCATCAATGGGGTTGGTCTTCGGGCCATAGGGCATGCGTGCCAGAACACGCGGCAGAGCGAGCGTCACGAAACGGGAATCGTCGCTTTCGCGGAAGCTGCGCCACTTGGCATATTCCACCGTGTCGAAGATCTTTTCCAGATCGCGCGGCCGGGCGAGATCGCGATAGTCCTCGAAGCCGAACATGCGCGGGCTGGCGGCGGAAATGAACGGTGCAAAGGCCGCCGCTGCAATCGACGAGACACCCTGAAGCAGCTGCACGTCATCGAAAGAGTTGTCGAATTCGTAATCGCCGATGATGGCGCCGAGCGGTTCGCCGCCGGGGGTGCCGAATTCGTCTTCGTAGATCGCCTTGAAAAGCCTTGACTGATCGAACTCGACGGCCTTTTCGAGATCCCTTGCGAGTTCCCGCTTGCCGGCGTTCATGACGCGGATCTTGAGGTTGACGCTCGTTTCGGAATTCTTGACGAGATAGTTGAGCCCCCGCCAGGTGCCTTCCAGCTTGGCGAATTCCGGCGCTTGCATGATCGCGGCGAGCTGTTCGGAAATCGTCCGATCCAGCTCGGCGATCGCGTGGTTGAGGGTGACGGTGAGGTTGCGGTCGTATTTGACCGTTCCTTTCAGGGCCTGATCGGTCAGCGTGCGCAGCAGATTTTGTGCGCGGTCCGGTTCGGTCTGGCGGGTTGCGGCAACCACCTTGGACAACAGTCCCTGATCTTCGGCGGTCGTTGCCTGTGCTTCATTCTTCAGCAGGCTTTCAGCGCTCATGTTCCAGTCCTTCCACATGCGGCTTTAAAATGCCGCTTGAACAGTTGAGGCCCTCGCTACAAGGGCCGCTCGGGGAGGTTTTCCTCCGCACAGGCGATTATTTGCTTGCGCCGTTCTTTTCCTTCAGTTCGGAAACCAGCGTTGCGAGGTCCGTCTTGTTCTGAAGGATATCTTCGAGCATCCGCTCCAGATCTTCCGAACGGTCGGCCTTGGAAAGCAGGTCACGCAGCTCGTTGCGTGCATCCAGAAGCGCCTTGAGCGCGGGAACCTGCTGCACGACGGCGCCGGGTTCGAAATCGTCCATGCTCTCGAATTTCAGGTTGACCTGCATGTCCGTCCCGTCTTTCTGCAGCGTATTGGCCACGGAAATGTTGAGGCCCGGCGTCATGCGACGCATCACTTCATCGAAATTGTCACGGTCGATCTGAACGAATTTGCGCTCCCCGAACGGCTTCAGGGGCTGGGTCGGATTGCCCGAGAAATCACCCAGCACGCCGACGACGAAGGGCAGTTCCTTGACCACCATCGCGCCTTCGGTTTCAACTTCGTATTTGATGTGGACGCGGGGCTTGCGAACCCGTTCCAGCTTTTCGTGTACACTTGCCATTTCAACCTCCTTGATGCCCTTTGGCATGGATGACTGTTATGGGGCGGTGTCTGCCCCGAGTTTGTTATTTTCCGTTGTTTTCTCCGCCGGGTTTGATGCCGGCGGCCGTCAGAACTGCGTTGCGGGCCTGCGTTTCGGGCAGAAGCTCGGCCAGCAGTTCCGAAAAATCCATGCGTCCCCTGCGAACCAGCGTTTCGATGGAGAGCGAGATCGGTGAGTGCGGCTCGGTACGGCGAAAGTAACGCGCAACTGAAAGAAGAGTTTCAAAAGCTTCGTCGCGCGATGATATGCCTTCCGGGGAGGCCACGGGTGCGCGCATGACAGGTTGCCCAATTTCATCCGTGCTCGCGGCGGCTGCGGCCGCTTCAACCGGCGCCGGCTCCAGGTCCCGCCCGCCAAGCGTGCGAATGGCGGCGGCTGCTTCGATGAGCGTGTTTCGTATGTTCGAACTCGGGGGAGCGGCCTGGCCGCAACGCTCGGAAAGAACGGCCATGATCGCATCAAATGCTAAGAGACAGGCATTCACCTCCGCCAGATGTGAAGACATGGCGGCAACGCCCGCCTCGGACGCCAGCCGATACAGTTCCTCGCGGCGTTTGCTCTCGTTCGGCCGCTGCGCCAGCTGGAAATCCCAGAGACTGTGTTCGGCAAATTTCCCTCCGGGGATCAGCGGCGCGAGCCGGAGCGGCTGAACAAGCGTTCCTTCGCTGCCAATGCCATTTAATCCCGCGAAAGGTGCGAATTTTTCTTCGTCATTGTCGTCGCTGATCGACCGCAATGAGTCCCAGTGGTTGTAAAAAAGATCACTGCAAAGGTCGTAGATTTCACGTAGTCCGTGAAATCCCCGCAGCCGCAGGCTTGCTTCGGCGAGCCATGCCAATATTTCTATGTCCTTGCTTTCGGAATATATAATCTGCAATCCAAGATTGCTGACACTGTCCCAGCTACTGGAAATCTTCAGGTTATCTTGAGGGGATGCAGCGCGCTCTTCTGTGCGTGCCTGGTTTCTTTCATCCTTAATTCTATAGTATATTTCACGCGTTCTTGAATCGATGCGGATGTTTTCTCCGCAATCTCCAAAAAATTCTATATCTCTTTTAACATGCGGCGCGTTCAAGAGCAGTCTATCCCCAGAAAATAGTAATGGATTTTTTGTAGTTACTTCCCTTACGTAAGGCTATTCCTCAGACAGACTTATTCAAAATGTGTCTAAATTGTGGCGTCTACTGCTTAATCTCACCCGACAAAAAATAAACTTCGGGGTGGACAACTCGGTTTCATCATCATAGTTATTCCACGTCACGTTGTGGAATGGACCGGGGCAGGAGGCTCATTGCATGTCGCATATCGATCTCAATCGCCTCATCGAAGCGCTTGAGCCTGACCTGCGCGTCACCCTTGAAGCTGCGGCTTCTGTCGCGGTGCGTCGGGGGCACAGGTACGTGGATATCCCGCATTGGCTGCTGGCGGTTGTAGATGCCGGTATCTATGCGGAAACATTCGAAGAATTAAAAATTCCACTTCCGGTATTGCAGGCTGAAATCGGCCGCAGTCTCGACGAGGCGATTATCGGGGACGGCGACGCATTGTCGCTCTCGCAGAACGTTCTGACAGCGGGCCGGGAGGCCTGGGTCCTCGCTTCGCTGGAGGCTGGGCGGGACCGGGTGACACTTTGCGACCTGCTGCTGGCGATGGATGAGGAAACCTCGCTCCGTTCCTTCGTCCGCTCTGCATTTCCGTCGCTGAAGGCGATGGATCGTGCGGCGCTGGAGCGCCTCCGCAGTTCAGTTGAAGGCGATACCGGTGCGAATGTGTCTTCCGCGCCTGCAAGTTCCGGACAGGCCGCCGGCCAGAACGATTTTTTGCGCCTTTACACCCAGGATATGACCGCCGATGCCCGCAACGGCAAGGTTGATCCGGTGATCGGCCGCGATGATGAACTGCGCCAACTCGTCGATATTCTTACGCGCCGCCGACAGAACAATCCTATTCTGGTGGGCGAGGCAGGTGTCGGCAAAACGGCGGTTGCGGAAGCGCTGGCGTTGGAGATCATCTCCGGAAACGTTCCGGAAAAACTGCGTAACGTCCGTCTTCTGAACCTCGACATTTCGCTGCTTCAGGCCGGCGCCGGTGTGAAGGGCGAGTTCGAGCGTCGTCTTCATGGTGTGATCGATGCGGTAAAACGCTCGGCGGAACCCGTCATCCTGTTCATCGACGAGGCCCACGGCCTGGTTGGGGCAGGTGGTGCCGCCGGTCAGGGCGATGCGGCAAATATTCTTAAACCCGCTCTCGCAAGGGGCGAGGTGCGGACCGTCGCGGCGACGACGTGGAGCGAATACAAGAAATATTTCGAAAAGGACGCGGCGCTGACGCGTCGTTTCCAGCCCGTGCACGTGCGTGAGCCGGATGAGGCGACCGCAATACGCATGTTGCGTGGTGTCGCCGACACCTTCGTCAGCCATCACAACGTTGTCGTTCGTGATGAGGCGATCGTGGCGGCTGTGCAGCTATCCGCGCGTTATATGCCGGCACGGCAATTGCCGGACAAGGCGGTGAGCCTTCTCGACACGGCAGCCGCCGCCGTTTCGCTGGCGCGGCAGACCCTGCCCGAACGGCTGCGCGCCATGGAAAGCGAACACCGCCTTCTGTCCGATGAGCTGAACTGGCTTCTGCGGGAACCGCAGGATGAAGACATGCAAGGCCGTATCCAGTCGATACGCGACGAGCTTGAGAGGCTTGAAAGCGGGATTGATGATCTGCGCGGCCGTTATGATGCGGAAATGGCCGAACTGGCGGCGCTGGGCGAAGAGCAGTCGGCGCAGCAAACCGACGCATCGAATGTTTCCCGTCTGCGACCCATCGGCGAAGCACAGCCAGCAAACGCGGAAAGACTTGTGCCGACGGTGGTTGACCGGGATGCGATTGCATCTGTGGTGTCCCGATGGACCGGTATTCCGCTTGGCAAGCTTTTGGCGGACCAGATCGAAAGTGCGCGCACGCTGGATGATCGCATGCGGCAGCGGGTTGTGGGGCAGGATGCCGCTATTGCGCGGATTGCCGATGCCATGCGCACCGCCCGCGCCGGTTTGTCCGATCCTCGCCGTCCGCCCGCCGTGTTTTTCCTTGTCGGCATGTCCGGAACCGGCAAGACCGAAACCGCACTGTCGCTGGCCGATCTGCTCTATGGCGGCAACAGCCACCTGACGACGATCAACATGTCGGAGTTCAAGGAGGAGCACAAGGTTTCGCTGCTTCTCGGCTCACCACCCGGCTATGTCGGTTTCGGTGAAGGCGGCGTGCTGACCGAGGCGGTGCGGCGCAGGCCGTTCGGCGTTCTGCTCCTTGATGAAATCGACAAGGCCCATCCCGGCGTCCAGGATATCTTCTATCAGGTGTTCGACAAGGGCGTGCTTCGTGATGGCGAAGGCCGCGATGTCGATTTCAAGAACACCACGATCTTCATGACGGCCAATACCGGCTCGGAACTGCTTTCGGTACTTTCGGCCGATCCCGAAACGATGCCGGAGGGCGAGGCGCTGGAAGCGCTTCTGATGCCGGAGCTGACGAAACAGTTCAAGCCCGCTTTCCTCGGGCGCACGATCATTCTTCCCTTCATGCCGCTGGGTACGGAGGAGCTCTCGAGGATCGTGGATATGCAGATTGGCAAGATCAGCGAGCGCGTCCTTGCAACATATGGCGCCGACCTGAGCTTGTCCGATGTGGCGCGTGACGCACTGGTGGCGCGCGCCGGCGCGAGCGACATCGGCGCGCGCGCCATCGAAATCATGATCGGCAAGGATCTCCTGCCGCCGCTTTCCAGCTTTTTCCTTGAGAAGGTCGTTGCCGGAGAGCGGGTCGGAGAGGTCACTGTCGATTTTGACGGAATCAGGTTCGGCATTCGTGCCGAAGCGGCTGGGGAAACGAATGAATTCGTCGCAACCGAAAGGGTTGGGATGGGTGAAGTTGCCGCGTCGGAAGGGTCTACCCGACGCATGCGGCATTAGACGAAGGGTAACTCGGCCTCGAAGCAAGAGGTCATTTCAGCTACAGGAGCTTACAGCATGCCAATTTATCTGCAGATTGACGGTATCCAGGGCGACGCCACACATGAAGAACATCGCAAGTGGATGGATATCGAGGCCATTCACTGGAACGTGGCCCGCAACATGAACACCTCTGCTGGTTCTGCTGCAAACCGCGAAGCATCCGAACCGACGATTTCGGAAGTCATTCTGACCAAGGTTAGCGATTCTTCTTCCACCAAGCTTTTCCAGGAAGCCTGCGCCGGCCGCACGGGCAAGCTCGCAACGGTCCACATGGTAACCACGGGCAATCCCGGTAACACCTATATCGAGTACCTGCTGACGAATACGCTGATCGCCAGCTACTCGGTGGATTCCAGCGGTGACCGTCCGGTTGAGACCATCAAGCTCAACTTCACCAAAATGGAAGTGAAGTACACACCGTTCGACGACAACAACTCGCCGCAGTCTCCGATGATCGCTTCTTACGATCTGGCGACGACAAAGGCCGCCTGATAGCGACGCGACCCGGTGCCGGTATCGGCCGGCACCGGGTCGTTTTCATCAAAGTTTTGAAGCTCACGTCGTGATGTTTCTCATCCACGTTGGACGAGGCGGGTTTGTCATGCGCTCCCCATTTGCGTTTCTTGTTTCCGTGCCCTTTGTTTTGGCTCTGTCCGGTCTTTCATCGGCTGGCGCGGCCGAGCGGACATGGATTTTCTCCGGTGCCGAACTGAAACAGGCAATCGAAGGAAAACTTGCCCCGGAAGTATCCGATCCGGAAATGCGCCGGCTGGTTTCCATCGCGAAATCCAGCGCCTATATCGCCGGTGTGGCCGATCTGACGAGTGGATCGGACTGGTGCGGTGCGGGTGCCGTGGCGCCCCATGAACTCACCGATCGGATCTACACCTATCTCGGCGATATCCCTGCGGAAAAACTGGATGAACAGGCAGCCACTCTCGTGCGGGAGGCGCTCAAGGTCTCCTTTCCCTGTGAGCAGAAAAGTAACTAGTGGGACAAGCCATGCGCGTTAACTTTGACACTCTATACGGCAATTATCCGAGCAGCGAGCCGTCACATTCCAACTATATCAGCCAGCGTGATCTTTTCACGGAAATCGGCTGGGAAGATTATATCGGCAACCCGAACTACCATAATACCTGCGCGATCCGCGTCAGCATCGCCTTCATAAAATCGGGCATCAACATCGTGCCCGGTTCGCATCGCATCCAGAAGGGCTCCTATGCCGGCAAGGGCATCGAGGTCAATATGCGCCGCCTGGCCAATCTATTGAAAAGAACGGGCTATCTCGGCGAGCCTGAGCCTTTTACACCAGCAACGGCACGAACCGGAATTGGCGCGCGCAACGGCGTCGTGGCGTTCCACAATATCCCCGGCTATAGCGGTGGCGGTCATATCGACCTCGTGCGGGGTGGTGCGGAAGCAGCCCAATGCGCCTCGGCCTGCTATTATAATTCGGAAACGATCTGGTTCTGGCCGCTTCAGTCCGGCCGTGTATCCTGATCAGGACAGGTCCTGAAAACAACCAGCCATCGTCCTGCGATTTCGTTCAGGCGAAGGGTGTTCTGAAAAATTGTCTTCGCCGCCCGGCGAGGACCAGCTTCTGCCGTGGGCAGTTGCGATGAACGGTCGCGATTTTCCTATAATGCGGTGCGTCTTGCCTGGCGCTCGGAAAGAAATTCATCGACATCTTCTTCTCGCAACGGCGGCGCATAAACATAGCCCTGCACCAGCGTGGCGCCGAGGCCTTCCAGGGCTGCAAGCTCTTCCGGTGTTTCAACCCCCTCCACCACACATTCCAGTTCCATATCCCGGCTGAGGGTGAGAAGAGATTTCACGATCTTGTAGCTCGCCGGCTTTTCGTGCAGATTCGTAACGAAACTGCGGTCGATCTTGATCTTGGTGAGAGGCAGGGCATGCAGCCGCGTCAGGCTGGAATAACCAGTGCCGAAATCGTCCAGCGAAATGCCGCAGCCAAGACGCCGCAACATTTCGACCGATTGCCTGACCTGTTCGAAATCATGTGCAAAGGCGGTCTCGGTAATTTCCAAATCCAGACGACGTGCGTCGAAACCGCTGTTTTCAATAATGCCGATCAGCGACAGTACGCCTTCGCAGGAATTGAGATCATGGGCCGAGAGGTTGAATGATAGCCTGAGGGACGGCTCCCATCGTGACGCGGAAGCCAGTGCCTTCTTGAGAAGCGGCCGCGTCAGTGAACTGACGATGCCGGCTCGCTCGGCGATGGAGAAAAATTGGGCGGGCGGCACATGCCCGAGGATCGGGCTATGCCAGCGCGCCAGCGCTTCAAAACCGTCGGTCCCTCCATCGCGTATATCGACGATCGGCTGGAACACAGCTGAAAGCTCGTTTTCCATATCGCGCTGCTTGAGCAGATGCTCGATGCGGGCTTCGATATTGATCTGCTTTTCGTGTTCCGCGTCGAAGAGGACGGCATCGCCGCGCCGGGTCTTCTTGGCATGGTAAAGGGCATAATCTGCCCTGTCGAAAAGTTGTTCCAGCGTGGAGGCGAGATTTGGAAAGACGGCTATCCCCATTGAGGCGGAAACATGCACCGTTCCCTCCGGCATATGGTAAGGTGCTCTCAGCTGTTCCGAAATTGCATTGGCATTGGCAACGAGCTGCGCATCATCAGGTATGATCGGAGCAACGATGGCAAATTCGTCGCCGCCCAGCCGGAACGCCTTGCTGGCTTTCAGACAGACGGTAAGGCGTTTGCTGACATTGACCAGCAGTCTGTCGCCGACGGAGTGTCCGTAGAGGTCGTTGACCGGCTTGAAGCCGTCGAGATCGATAACGCCCAGCGCCAGACGGGTTCCTGCGGCTCTGGCCTTTTCCAGCTCGACTTCCAGATGGGTGAAAAAAGCACGGCGATTGGGTAGCTCGGTCAGGCTATCCATATTGGCGAGCAGCAGGTTCTCGTTGCTCAGCGCTTCCGTACGCTGCTGGGAGACGACCATACGCTCGAAATTGCGGTAGTTGGTCAACAGGATGGACATCATGCCGGCGCAGACCAAGAGAACATTGATGGCAATGGCGATGAATGTCGGTTGCCGTGACGCCAGAAAGAAGACGATGAATGCGCCGTTGACGATGAGGGTAACAATGAAGGCGGCAGAGCGCACATACATCAGACAGAAGATGCAGGAAATCACGGTAATCGCCATGTAGAAGGCGACGTGAGACTGCGTATAGGCGTCCCCGTAAGGCACCAGCGAAAAAGACCAGAGCGTGAATGCCATGGCGATGCCGACCGCCAGGCGGTTTGTGCGCTGGAGTGCCGCGTGCGCCATTTTCGGATTCGGGTCGATGCCGCGTGTCTTCCACCAGAATGCGACCCTGAGGGTGCAGCCAAGGGTGAAAAGAGCAGGAATTCCAACGGTGAGCCAAAACGGCGCCAATTGCATATGCGTAGTGGCAAGCGCCCAAGTACTTGAAAGCAGTATGAAATACATCATCGGCATCTGCCGTGTGAAGGCGCGATACTGTGCTTTCAGCAAGTCCGGATTGTCAGATCGAACAGACATGAAATTTTGAATTTTTTGTTTGGCACTCAGTATTTTCATTGGCCGCTCATCAAGTACAGAGCGGCGTTCATAACATAAGTGCGGTTACATCATTGGAAATACACAGGGTTAATTGAGGAAGAACCAAATCAACCTCGAGATGCATGTGGTTGTCTTTCGCAACATCCCATTTGCATTGAACAAAGCGCGCTGATACGTCTTGAACGATCCAAGACAAGCGTTTAATTCGGCGTCATCAATTGCGATGGATATCGTGCGCTGACAGGATTGGCGATGTCCGATCCGACACAATCAATTCCTCCAAAATCGGGCTTGAAAACAGTGAACACGTGTGCAATATGAACACGCGTTCACTCTAAGGGAAATGGTTGTTGCGCATGGACTCGATGCCTTATCCGGATACATTGACGGCTCGCGCCGAACTCTGCCGCAGCGTTATTCTTTCCGCCGGGGAACTGGTGCTGAAAGGCTTTCAGGGCGAAGCGACGCGCAGCTTTTCGATGAAGGGGCCGCAGGATTTCCTGACGGTGACGGATGCTGCCTCCGAAGCGCATATTCGCGGCGCCATCGCGGCGTGTTTTCCTGACGACAGTTTTTTCGGGGAAGAAGGCGGCGGGGAGATTGGCGAGCGCGTCTGGGTCGTGGATCCCATCGACGGGACTGCGAATTTCGCACGCGGCATTCCGCATTTCTGCATCTCGATCGCTTATGTCGAAAACGGGCAGACCGAGCTCGGCGCGATCTATAACCCCGCCCTTGATGAGCTTTATTTTGCCCGCCGCGGCGAGGGGGCGACGCGTAACGGCTTGCCGATCCGGGTGTCGGAGACGAAACGTTTCGATGCGGCGTCGATCGAAATGGGCTGGTCGACCCGCGTGGCGAATGAGATCTATCTCGATGTCGTCAAGAACCTGCTCGATATGGGCGCCAATGTCCGCCGCGCCGGCTCCGGGGCCATGGCGCTTGCCTATGTGGCTGATGGCCGTTCCGATGCCTATCTCGAATTGCATATGAATTCATGGGATTGTCTTGCGGGACTGCTACTCGTCAGCGAAGCTGGCGGCGATGTCTGCCCCTTCCTGGAAGTCGGTAGTCTTGAGGATGGCGGGCCGGTGCTGGCGGCAGCCGGCGGTGTTGCCAAAGGTGTCAGTGAGGCATCGAGCATACCTTTGGCCGGGCGGCAGCCGTCGGGTGGGCAGCAGGCCGCATCGGCCTGATTTTAGGCGAAGCTTGGTCCTTGAAAGGGCGGCTTGGTGCATGTGGAGGAATGACATGGATGGACCCGTTTATGCCCGGCCTGCAATCAGCCTGATCGCGGAAGGGCTTGGCCCGCATAATGCTGCGCTTTATATCGGCGGCAGCGATGGTGCGAGCGATCTCGGGCTCCTGCGCCGCCACGGCATTACCACCGTTGTCAATTGCGCCGTCAACCTCGATATCAATCTCGTGCAGGCAATGGCGGAAGAGGGCGACAAACGCGCTGTGGGTTATGGCGATATCCGCTATTACAAGCTTGGCCTGATCGACGGGGAGGGCAGCCCCGACACGATGATGCTGGGGGCCTATTATATTCTTGACGGCGCGCTTCGCCAGACCATGCCGAAACGCGAGACCTATCCGTTTCCAGATGGCGGCAATGTGCTGGTCAACTGCCGCAGTGGCCGCAGCCGCTCCGTCTCGCTGGTGGCGCTTTTCCTCCATAAGCAGCAGCCGCATCTTTACCCCACCCTTGACGACGCGGTTTCCGTGATCCGCACCAGGCGGGAATTGCGGCCCGATGAATGGTTCGAGACGCCGAAACCCATGCTTTATGCCGCCGCCCGCCGTGCTTCCGACTGGATCGACATGGTTGAGGGCAGAAAGACCGCCCAATCATGCTGACACGTGCGCTTCCCTCCGTTGCCGTCATTGCAGACGCGCATTTTCATGACACGGCCGCCGATTTCGGATTTCCGGGCATCGAGATCGATGGTGAGCGCATCACCATGCGCAGCTGGTCGGACACACGCGAATCCACCCGGGTTTTCAACGAGAGCGCCGATGCGCTGCATGCCGCACTCGAAGCGGTTCGGCAACGCGGCATCCGCCATGTCGTGCTGCTTGGCGATTATACCGATGACGGCCAGCGGGCGACCACCGAAACGCTGAAGGGCATTCTCGAGCGTCATCGTGACGCCCATGGCACCGCTTTTTATGCATTGCCCGGAAACCACGATATTTTCGGCCCGCGCGGCCGGCACCATACCAAGGAGTTCCTGACGGAAAATGGCCGATGCGTTTCTGTTTCGAGCGATGCACGGCGAGCTGGAGAGCGGGTTGTTATTAGCGACCGGATGTATTGCGAGGGCTATCCAGTGGGCCTCGGGCCCATGTCGGCTTTCGGATATTTCCGCCAGCCGGACTATATTCACTGGGAAACGCCGTTCGGCGTCTCCGACTTGGCGGAGGACCGCCTTTATGAGGTGCGCTCGCCCGATGGGCACAATGTCTACCAGCTGATGGACGCCTCCTATCTCGTCGAGCCGGAGCCGGGTCTCTGGCTACTGATGATCGACGCCAATATTTTCGAACCGCTCGACGGTGCGTTCGAAAAAGGTGAGGAAGCGGCCTTCACCGATAGCACCTCCGGTGGCTGGAACGCGCTTTTGCGCTGTAAACCTTTCATCATCGACTGGATTGCCGATGTGCGGCATAGGGCAGAGGCGCTCGGCAAGACATTGCTCGGCTTTTCCCACTATCCGGCGCTCGATCCGTTTGATGGCGCAAGCGGCGCCGAAGGTGCACTGTTTGGCGAAACCAATGTCGTGCGCCGCACGCCGCGCAAGGCGGTGGAGGATGCGTTGCGTAACGCCGGGCTTGCCATCCATTTCAGCGGGCACCTGCATGTGGAAGGTGTGACAAGGCGCGGGGACGGGGAGAATTCCCTCACCAATATCGCCGTGCCGTCGCTGGTTGCCTTCCCGCCCGCGTTCAAGGTTGTCCACACGTCGCGGCAGGAAATCACTGTGGAGACGGTGGAGATGGATGCTCTGCCGATCAACAGCCGCATTTGCCGAGGCTATGCGCAGGAAACGGCTCTGGCTGGCGAGGATGAGGACCAGGCGTTTGCGGCGGGCACCTACGGTGATTTTCTGCTTGGCCACAAACGGGCGCTGGTCAGGTACCGTTATTTCATCAAGGAATGGCCGGCGGAGGTTGTGGCGGCCATTGCCAATAAAACCGTGCAGGACGTTATTGGCTTGATCGGAAAAAAAGGCGGCTCCCCATCTGATGGCCTCGTGCTGGCTTCTGAACTGCCGATGTTCGAGCTGATTGCCGATTGGTATTGCCTTCGTCAGGGCGCGGGTCTTGCCCTGCCGCATATCCAGCCGGAGCGGCTTTCCCTCTATCGGGTGCTGGCGGAACGCTTCGGCCGTGAGGCGGATCGTCACGACGGTTCCGTTCAAAGCTTTATCGAAATCTTCTTCGGTGCGCTCGGCCTGTTTATAGAGCGTGCTGAAGGCAGTTCGCGTGATCTCACGCTTCAGCTCGCTCCACAATATGAGCGCGTAGCGGTTTGATCTGAAGGTTTTGCAACGGGCCGCTGCATCGCAGCCCTGAGTGCAGAGCGGGCGGCAGGAACGACACGCGAGGTGATCCGATGGAATCGGTCGTTGTCAGCATCAATCTGTTCGGCGCGGTGGCATTGCTGCTTTTCGGCCTTGCGCAGATTAAGGACGGCATGTCGCGCGCATTTGGCGCCAGGCTTCGCACCGGTCTTGCCGCCGGCACGCGGGGCGGATTTCGCTCCTTCTTTGCCGGTCTCGTGGCGACGATCGCCTTGCAGAGTTCGACCGCGACCGCGCTGATGGTCGCGTCCTTCGTTGAAAAAGACCTTATCGCGCCGGCCATGGCGCAGGTTGTGCTGCTGGGGGCCAATGTTGGCACCGCGATGACCGCGTGGATTGTAGCGCTCGGGCTTGGCTGGCTGTCGCCAATGCTCATCCTCGCGGGTGTCATCCTGCTACGGGGGAAATCGGCGCAGCGGCAGGGAGCGGGTGCGGCCCTTGCCGGTGTCGGCCTGATGCTGCTTTCCCTGCATCTTCTTTCCGCGGCGACCGATCCGATCAGACAATCACCGGCGCTTGGTCTCTTCATTTCATTGCTTGGCAATGCCTGGCCGGTGGCGCTGATTTTCTCCGCCGTCCTGGCGGTGCTGGCCTCTTCCAGTCTTGCGATTGTCGTTCTCATCCTGTCGCTCGCGGCAAGTGGCGGCATCGAAACGAGCTTAATCATCGTGCTGGTTCTCGGCGCCAATCTCGGCGGTGCGGTTCCGCCGGTGCTGGCAACGCTGAAAGCGCCGATTGCGGCGCGGCGGGTGACTGTCGGTAACCTTATCGTCAGGGCCATCGGCTGTCTTCTGGCCCTGCCTCTTGCCGGTTACGGTGCGGCGCTTCTGGATATGTCACCCTTTTCGCACGCCAATCTCGCTGTTGATGCGCATCTTTTCTTCAATCTGGCTGTTGCCGCCATAGCATGGCCGCTCTCGCCGCTGCTTTTGCGGGTAACGAAGGCAATGCTGCCGGAAAAAGAGGGAAGCGAAAGCAGCCGCAGCTATCTCGACAGTCACGATCTCGATCAGCCGGTTGCAGCACTTGCCGGTGCGAGCCGCGAGGTGCTGCTGGTCGGCGATCTGATCGAGCGCATGCTACGGCAGGCAAGCGAAGCGATGCGCGATAGCGACGTCTCGAAACTCAACGATATCAGCATGCTGGAAGGCCGGGTCGACCGTATCCAGCATGACATCAAGGTCTATGTCTCCAAGGTCGGGCAGGACGGTCTTTGCCGGAAAGACCAGCGCCGCGCGATGGATATCGTCGAATATGCCATCAATCTCGAACATATTGGCGATATCATCGAGAAAGGCATCCGTCCGGAAATCGCCAAGAAGATCGATCTTGGCCTGCAGTTTTCCGCTGACGGCAAGAGTGAGCTGGAGCGTCTTTTCGCCGTCACACTCGACAATATCCGCATGGCGCAATCGGTTTTCGCGACCCGCAATGCCGATCTTGCCCGGCGGCTGGTGGAAGTGAAGGAAGATGTGCGGCGCCTCGAAAAGCAGTCTTCGGAGCGCCATCTGCAACGCCTGCGTGATGGCCGGGCCGATAGCATCCAGACCAGTTCCGTGCATCTGGACATGCTGCGCGATCTCAAACGCATCAACGCCCATATCGCCGCCGTCGCTCATCCGATCCTTGATGAAAGCGGCCTCCTCATCGAAAGCCGCATCAAGCAGGCGAGTTAGCGCGCGGTGATGCGCTCGACCATGGAAACGGGCACGACCTGAAGCCGGGTTTCCGGCAGGTCGCTGTCGAGCGCGGTCAGGACTTTCTCGGTCAACGCGTCGAAGGATTGGGCAACGGTGGTCAGCTGATAGCTTTTCCAGCCAGCCTGTGGAATATCATCGAAACCGACGATCGAGAGATCTTCCGGCACCCGGCGACCCATTTCCAGACGCGCGGCGTCCATAAAACCCAGCGCCAGCAGATCGGTCACGCAGAAAGCGCCATCGATCGCCTTGTCGGCCAGCAATTCGCAGCCGGCCTGATAACCGCTGTCATAACTTGTCGGCCCGCCGGACCAGGCAACGACCTCGATGCCTTCTATGGTCATGCGCTGGGTGAAGGCGCCGGCGCGGCGCAGCTGCGCCGGGGTCTGGCTGCCGCTGGAAATGACCGCGACCTTCCGGCATTTGGCCGCCACGAGCCGCATGGCGGCAAGGTCGGCACCGTGGGAATCGTCGCTCAGCACCATATTGGTATCGGTGCGGTCGAGACGCTGGTTGATGAGGATGAGGCGCACGCCATTGGCAATACATTCGTCGACGATTGAAGCCGGCGGTTCACCGGAGAGAACGACGATTGCCTGGGCGCGGAACTCGAAAAGAAGCTCGATCAGCGGTGCGATGTCCTTGCGCGCATCCGCCGCATTCAAGAGCAGGCATTGCAGGCCGCGACGCAGAAGGCCGATGCTGAGCAGATCGAGCTGCTTTGAAATAAAGGGCGAACTCAGGTTGGCGCCGACGACACCGATGAGGTTGGAGCGATCATTATTAAGGCCCTGCGCCAGACGATTGACGCGATAGCCAAGTTCCTGCGCGGCTTTCAGCACTTTGCGCCGCACCACCTTCGAAACGCTGCCGCCGGGAGTGAAGGTGCGCGAGACGGCGGAGCGCGAGACCCCGGCCTTTTTTGCCACCTCTTCGGCTGTCACGAACCCTCTCGCCATTCAACTTCCCCGGTTGCGAAATCCTATGCCTGATATCACAGGCGATGTGGCGTCGGCTATTCCTATCGAAATTTTTCGACTGCCTGCCGCTGCGCTGGAGCAGGATGACCTGGCATATCCCGGTGAAACGTCTCATTCGTTCCATTGTCGTCGCGCCGGGAAAAACATTCCGTTGAATTGCGCACTCAAAAAATTACAGTTTTGTGACAAAAAGACGTTTTAAAACAAATAAATAAGATAGTGATCACGTGTGCATTTTTTCGTTGACAAAACATCTTTTAAGACGGATCATGCATTCCAAGGTGAAGTGAGTTATGGAATTTTTATTCCACTTCCGCTTTGCCGGCGATGTTTTCGGGAGGAGCTGGGATCATCGTTGTGGGCGGGTTGGAAGCCCGCTTCTGAAGCATTGATGCATTGTTGAAGGTCACGCACGCGCCGTCTGTTTTTCAGGCTGCGCGAAGGCAGGTGCTTGCCGGCGTGTCGGGGCAATGGTGTGGCCATACGGGGAGAGATAATGGCTCTTTTAAGCGAATCAACGAAGGCGGAGGCATTGGGGCGTCCCCCTGCGACCGCGCCTTCGGCATGGCAGGCCTGGCGATATCGACTCAAGGTCGCGCTCCGGGAGCCGACGACGCTGATCGGCGTTCTGACGGCCCTGCTTTTTACCTATCTGATCGTCGTTCCGATCATTTCGATCATTCTCGACGCTGTCCGCGTCCAGTTTGGCCATGAAAGGCGCCTTGGCAAGGATGTTGGCGACCTCACGCTTTATTATCTCGACAGGGCGTTTTTCTCGCCTGTCGCGACTGACCTCTTCTGGCGGCCGCTCTTTAACACGCTGACAGTGGCTTTCGGGGCGATTTCGCTTTCGCTGGTCATCGGTACCGTGCTTGCCTGGCTTATCAGCCGCACGGATATGTTCGGTCGGCGCTGGTTCGCCACCGCGCTGATTGTGCCTTATATGCTGCCGGCCTGGACCTTTGCGCTGGCCTGGACGACCCTGTTCAAGAACCGCACCGTTGGCGGCCAGCCCGGCTGGTTTGAGGCAATCGGCCTGACGCCGCCGGACTGGGTTGCATATGGGCGTTTCCCGATCACCATCATCCTTGCGCTGCATTATACGCCATTCGTCATCCTGCTGTTCGGCTCGGCGCTTCGCCGTTTCGATTCGCAGCTTGAAGATTCCGCGCGTATTCTCGGTGCACACCGCTATCAGGTGGCCTTGCAGGTCATCATGCCGCTGATGCGCCCGGCGCTGTTGTCTTCCATGGTGCTGATCTTTGCGAAGTGCCTCGGTGAATTCGGCGTACCCTATGTTCTCGGGCTGCCCGTGAAGTTCGAAGTCCTGTCCACCTCGCTGTTTCGCAGCATCGCCTCGCGCCAGACCGGTGTTGCCGGTGTCGTTGCGGCCTCGATCATGCTCATCGGTATCATCACGCTGATGATCGATGCGCGCCTCGTTCGCGAAGCGCGCCGGTTCGTGACCATCGGTTCGAAGGGCTCGATGAACCGGCAAAACCGCCTCGGCAAGATGCGGCTTCCGGCAACCGGCTTTGCGGCCGCCATCTTCATCCTCAGCGTCGGCCTGCCGCTTCTGACGCTGGCGCTCTCGACCATCATGAAAATGCCGGCCAAATTCACGCTCGACAACTTCACGCTCGATTACTGGATTGGCACCAACCTCAATACCGTGGCCTTGCAGACCGGCGTTCTTTTGAGCCCCGATCTATGGGCGGCGGCGAAAAACACGATGATGATCGTCGGGCTTGCCTCGCTGACATCAGGCGTTCTCGGTCTCCTGGTCGGTTATGTTGTCATCCGCACGCCGGTGCGCGCCCTGTCGGTCTATTTGCGACAGGTAACGTTCCTGCCCTATCTCGTGCCTGGCATCGCTTTTGCCGCCGCTTATCTGTCGCTCTTTGCCGTTCCGCGCGGGCCGATGCCGGCGCTCTATGGCACGGTGACGATCCTTATCCTGGCGCTGATTGCCGACCAGATGCCCTATGCCTCACGCGCCGGCATCTCGGCTATGACGCAGCTTGGAAAGGACCCGGAAGAGGCGGCGCAGATTGCCGGCGCCGGCTGGTTCCGCCGCATGATCTCCATTGTGATCCCGATCCAGAAGGGATCGCTGGTGACCGGGGTTCTCCTGCCCTTTATTTCGGGCATCAAGGGCTTGAGCCTTTTCGTGATCCTTGCCGTGCCGAGCACGGACGTGTTGACCACCTATTCGCTGCGGCTGGTCGATTACCACTACACGCAGGCCGCCAACGCCGTGGTGCTGATCATCGCCGGCATCGCCTATTTCGGCACGCTGCTGGCCCAGAAACTGACCCGCACAAATCTTGCAGAAGGACTTGGAAGCTGATGCCTACCATCAACCTGCGCGGTGCGCAGAAAAACTATGGTGTAAATTCCGCAAATGCGGTTTCCGATCTCGATCTCGAAATCCGCGACGGCGAATTCATGTGCCTGCTCGGCCCTTCCGGCTGCGGCAAGACCACGACGCTGCGGATGATCGCCGGCCTTGAAAACCTCTCCGGCGGGGAAATCCGCGTCGGCGACCGGGTGATCGATTCCGTTACCGATGGCATCTTCGTGCCGCCGGAAAAGCGTGAAATGGGCCTCGTCTTCCAGAGCTACGCGCTGTGGCCGCACCTGACGATCGAACGCAACACGGATTTCGGTCTGCGCCTGCGCAAGCTGCCGAAGGCCGAGCGCGAAGCCCGTGTCGAACGCGTCATGCAGGCGCTCGACATCGCCAAATATCGCGATCGTTATCCGTCGCAGCTCTCCGGTGGGCAGCAGCAGCGCGTGGCGCTTGCCCGTATGCTTGCTGTCAATCCCGGCGTTCTGCTTCTGGACGAGCCGCTCTCCAATCTGGATGCGCGGCTGCGGCTGGAAATGCGCGCCGAACTGAAGCGGCTGCACAAGGAGTTCAAGACCACCATCGTCTTCGTGACGCATGACCAGTGGGAAGCCATGACGCTTGCCACCACCATTGCCGTCATGAACGAGGGCACGCTGCAGCAGATGGGCACGCCGAACGACATTTACGACCGCCCGGCCAACCGCTTCGTTGCCGAATTCGTTGGCAGCCCGCCGATCAATATCCTGACCTTCGGCCAGCCTGGCATCTCTGATGTTGCCGACAAGGGGGAAGCCTATTTTGCAGCGCGTTATCCGCAGCTGCGCGGCATTGCCTCGATCGGCATGCGGCCGGAGGCGATGGGTTACGTAATGAAGCCGGAAGATGTGCCGCAGGGCAGCTTCTCCGGTGAAATGACGGTGACGGGCGTGCTGCCGACCGGCGGCAGCTGGATTCTTGAGCTGAGAAGCGAAAACCACACGCTGTTCCTCACCACCCATTCACTGCCGCGTATCGACAGCGGCGACCGCGTGTTTTTCCACGTGCCGCCGGAGGCCCTGCACGCTTTCGATGCAAAGGGGCAGCGGGTCACCGAGGCGGACGCCGTTCTACGCAACAGCACCTACAACTGAAAACGCCGGCAAAAACGGCTGAAGGAGAAACAGTATGAAGCGGACAAAGACGGGTTTGAGCCGGCTGTTATGTGCAACGGCAATTGTCGCAACGTTTGGCGGGGCGGCGAAGGCGGAAGAGCCGTTCGACCTCAATGCCCTGATCGAGGCGGCAAAAAAGGAAAAACCGATCACCGTTTATGACAGCACCGGCAAGATCGTCGAAATGGCGAAAGACTTCGCCGCGAAATATGGCGTGGGCGCCGAGGGTGCGAAGGTCAAGGCCTCGGCCCAGCTGGAAATGATCATCCGCGAGGCGCGCGCCAACAATATTCAGGGCGACGTTTCGATCATCAGCGATGCGCCGGCGGCGATGGCTCAGCTTATTCCTATGGGTTTTGTCGAAAGCTGGTTGCCGCCGGATATGGCCGGCAATATTCCGCCGGAATATCAGGATCCGCTTACCGTCGTCACCAGCGCCAATGTCTGGGCCTATAATAGCGAGCTTTTCGACAAATGCCCCGTTTCCAACATCTGGGAACTGACCGACCCGAAGTGGAAGGGCAAGGTGGCGATGCAGGATCCGCTCGGCAAGGCATCCTATGTCGACTGGTTCAACCAGATGGCCAAGCACGGCGATGGCGAGGTGAAGGCGGCCTACAAGGCGCTCTACGGCAAGGATCTCGAAACCGCAGAGACGAGCGCGACCGCAGCGTGGGTAAAGGCGCTTGCCGCCAACGCCCCGCTTCTGACCGATGCCGATGCGGCGGCCGCTGAAGCCGTGGGTTCGCCCGGCCAGAAGGACGCGTTCATGGGCCTTATCAGCTCGGCCAAGTTCCGTGACAACGCCGAAAAGGGCATGAAACTCGGCCTCTGCAAGGAGCTGAAGCCGTGGGCCGGCTGGCTTTATCCGGGCGTCGGCCTGATTACCAAGGGCACTAACAGCCCGAACGCGGCGAAGCTCTTCATTCACTACATCATGACCGCTGAAGGCATCGCGCCGCAGGCAATCGACGGCAAGATGTCGACGAACAAGGAGGTGAGCCTGCCTGCCGACGAGCCTTCGGGTATCGGCGCGGTTCTCGATGACATCCTGCCATACAGCATGGCCACCAGCCTTGACGACTGGGATGCACGCGAAACCTGGCAGGACTTCTGGCGTGTGAACTACAAAAAATAACGGGGGGACCGACGCAGTGACTACAATGAAGCAGAACCGATATGGTGGGCAGCGTGGGCGGCGAATGGCCGCCTCCGCGCTCTCCCTCATCTTCTCGCTGGCAGTTGGCGCTGCCGCGCATGCGCAGGACGCTTTTAATCTCGATGCGCTGATCGATGCCGCGAAGAAGGAAAAGCCGATCACCGTTTATGCGGTGACCGGCAAGATCGTCGATACGGCGCAGGCCTTCACCGCCAAATACGGCGTGCAGGCCAGCGGCAAGAAGGTGAACGAGGCGACGCAGGTTGAGCTGATGATCCGCGAGCATCGGGCCGGCAATGTTGTCGGCGATGTCAGCGTCGCAACGGATGTCGCCTCCGCCATGGGCGAGCTTCTGCCGGAAGGCATCGCCACCAGTTGGTCGCCGCCGGATATGGAAGGCGATATTCCGCAAAAGCTGCGCGATCCGCTCGTGGTCGTCTCGGACCCGCATGTGTGGACCTACAATACCGAGAAATACGGCACATGCCCGGTCACCAACATCTGGCAGCTGACGGAGCCGAAGTGGAAGGGCAAGCTTGCCATGCTCGATCTCTTCGACAAGCCGCTTTATGCCGACTGGTTCAACCAGATCGAAACCCACCACGATGCCGATGTCGCCAGGGCCTATGAGGACCTCTACGGCAAGAAGCTGGAAACGGGCGAAAAAAGCGCAACCGCGGCCTGGGTAAAAGCCTTTGCCGAAAATGCGCCTTTGCTGACGGATTCGAGTTCGGTTGCGGATGCGGCCGGTGCGCCGGGGCAGGCGGATCCTTTCTTCGTCATTACCTCTGTGGCGAAATATCGTGACAACGAGGCCAAGGGGCTGAAGCTCGGGCTTTGCAGCGGCGTAAAGCCCTTTTCCGGATTTCTCTATCCCGGTTTCGGCCTGATTGCCGGGCAGACGAAAAGCCCGAATGCGGCAAAGCTCTTCCTGCATTACCTGATGACGCAAGAGGGCATCGCACCCCAGACCGCCGATGGCAAACTCTCCGGCAATACGAAAATCGCCCTGCCGACGGATGAGCCCTCGAAGGTCGCCGATCATCTCGATGAGCTGATGGCGTTCGATGCCGCAACGGCGGCCGACGACCTCGACAAGCGCGAAGGCTGGCAGGATTTCTGGCGTGTGAACTACAAAAAATAAACGGAAGGCGGGTGCCAAGCCCGCCTGTCTTTTCCTTGGGAGGGGAAACGATGAAAAGAACGAATTTGAGAACGGCGTCAGTCATTGCTGCGGCAATGATCGGACTGTCTGCCATGACTGCTGCGGCCGAAGAGGCATTCGATCTGGATACGATCCTGGCGGCGGCGAAGCAGGAAACGCCGATCAATATCTATGACAGCACCGGCAAGATCGTCGAAATGGCCGAGAAGTTCAGCGCCAAATACGGGCTGAAGGCAACGGGTGTAAAGGTTTCCGCCAATAGCCAGCTGGAGATGATCATCCGCGAAAGCCAGTCCGGCAATGTGCAGGGCGATGTGGTGCTGATCACCGATGCGCCATCGGCGCTCGCGCAGCTTCTGCCGGCGGGTTTTGTCGAGAACTACCTGCCAGGCGACATGGTGGCGAAAATCCCGGCGCAGTTTCAGAACCCGCTCGCAATTTCCACCAACGCCAATGTCTGGGCCTATAATACCGAAGCCCATGACAAATGCCCGGTGGGCAATATCTGGGAACTGACCGAGCCGCAATGGAAAGGCAAGGTCGCCATGGTCGATCCCTTGAGCAAGAGCACCTATACGGACTGGTTCAACCAGCTCGAAGCCCATGGAAATCAGAAGGTGGCGGCAGCCTACAAGGCCCATTTCGGCAAGGAGATAGAGGAAAAGGGCGCGTCGGCCGCATGGATCAAGGCAATGGCTGCAAACGGCCCGCTTGCCACCGAAGGTGATGATCCGGTGGCGGAAGCTGTCGGTGCGCCCGGCCAGAAACAGCCTTTCTTCGGCCTGCTCAGTTCGGCCAAGTTCCGCGACAATGCCGACAAGGGTTACAAGCTCGGCCTCTGCACGGGCCTCGATCCATGGGTCGGCTGGACCTACATCAAGCTTGGGTTGATCGCCTCCAGGACCAAGAGCCCGAATATGGCGAAGCTCTTCATCCATTATGTCCTGACGGAAGAGGGCATCGCCCCGCAGATGAAGGACGGCAAGCTGCCGACCAATATCGACATCAAGATGCCGGCTGACGAACCCTCGGGGCTTATGAAGGTCGCCGACAGGCTGATGGGCTATGATTCCGCCACCGGCCTTGATGACTTCGACCGGCGGGAGGAATGGCAGGACGTCTGGCGCGTCAACTACAGGAAATAATCCCGGCTGGCGCGGCCAAGCCGCGCCGCCGCCTCCTTCTTTTTTGAACGAACAGACTGGATATGCCAATGCACACCTCATCTTCAACCGAGCGAAAATCTGGAAATGAGGCGGCGCTTTCCCGCTCGATGCGGCTGATGAAAATCGCCGAGACGGCGGCGCGCGCCGTGCGCGATCCGCTGCTTTCGGCGTTCCGCTCGGAAATGGCGGTGGACTATAAAGTCGATCTCCACGACATCGTCACCATTCATGACAAGCGTGCTGAAGCTGCCATTCGTGCCATCATTCTCGCAAGCGAACCTGATTCAGCGATCATGGGCGAAGAAGGCGGCCAGATCGGCAGCGGCGAGGTGCAATGGTATGTCGATCCGATCGACGGCACTGCGAATTTCGCCCGTGGCCTTGCCTTCTGGTGCGTGTCGATTGCCGCCGTCATTGACGGCGAGGCCGTTGCCGGCGTGGTCTATGATCCCGTGGCGGAGCAGATGTTTTCCGCCAACCTTGAAGCTTCCTATCTGGACGGAGACAAGCTGCGCTCCCGCAGTGTTGCAGACGAGACCCGGGCGACCTTGATCACCGGTTATCCTGTCTCGCGTGATTTCCGGCTGGATGGGCGGGAAGCGGCGCTCGCCAATTTCGGCGCTCTTGTCGAGACCTTCTCGACATTGCGCCGGCCTGGCAGCGCCGCGCTCAGCATCGCCCATGTTGCGGCGGGCTGGACGGATGCGGCCGCCGGTTTTGGCGTTAATGCCTGGGATGTGGCGGCAGCCATTCTTATCCTCAAGAATGCGGGCGGAACCTATGAGCCGCTCACCCTCGGAAAGGTGGCGCAGGGTTCCGCAGATTTCCTCTGCCCCGGTTATATCGCCACGGGCAAGGGGGCGAATTACCCGACATTGCAGCGGGTGGCGCGATCCATATCCGCAGACCGCATCGCAAAGGCGGCAGCGCAGCATAGCCAGCCGGCCACAAAGGCCTGAAGACGTAATATCGGCACCGACGGAGACATGACATGCCACAACCGGAAAAGATCCAATCCCCAGAGCAGGAATCCGGCGAATTGCCGAAGCTCAGCCGCATCTATGAGCGGCATCCGCTTTATGGCGTCGATCTGTTCATTTCGGGTAAGGAGGGCGCAAGCGACCTCAACCTTCTGCGTGAGAACGGCATCACCACCGTCGTCAATTGCGCCGTCAATCTCGATTTCAATTTTGTGGAGCAGCCGCAAATCATTTCCGATCATGAGGGCAGTGTCTATGGGCCGGGCGAAATCCGCTATTACAAGATCGGCCTGATCGATGGCGCCGGAAACCCCGATACACAGATGGTGGCTGCCCACTACATTCTGCGGGCGGCGCTGGAGCAGATATTGCCCGACAAGCCGTCCTATCCCCGGCGGGAGCGCGGCAGCGTGCTCATCAATTGCCGGGGAGGGCGTTCGCGTTCCGTCGCCGTCGTTGCGCTCTTTCTGCACCTGACGCTGCCTGCGGATTTCCCGACGCTCGATGATGCGATCAGCTTCGTTCGCGTGAAGCGTGAACTGCCGGAAAACGAATGGTTCAAGGCACCGAAGCCCGTGCTTGCGGACGCTGCCCGCCGTGCCGCCGGCTGGATCTCGATGATCGACGCCGCGCACTAAAGAAAGACCGTCTCGGTCCTCGCTGATTTCGGGGCAGTGACAAACCCTCGGCACGAGGCCGAGGGTGACGCCTTGTGTGCCGAGAGGTTGCCCGTTTAGCATCCTCTCGGCGTTCGGTTTTAAGCTTCGCTCACCGCGTCATTCCACGCCCGGACCTTCTCGATGTTCCGTTCCGAGCGGGATACGATCTCGAAAGCGAAGCCTTCGCCGGAAACACGCTCGCCGACCTCGGGGAGGCGATTGAGACGCCACAGAATGTAACCCGCGACGGTGGAATAACGATCGGCCTCGTCCACCAGATCGATGTCGAGAAGATAAGATGCCCTTCTGACATCGACGGCGCCATCGATAAGCCAGGAGCCGTCTTCCGCCTTTTCCGAAATCAGCAGTTCTTCGCCTTCTTCAGGGAATTCGCCGGCGATCGCCTCGAGAATATCCGTCGGCGTGGCGATACCCTGCAGCGTACCGTATTCATCGATGATGACGGCCATCTGCAACGGGGATTTGCGCAGCTGTTCCATGACCTGCAGGGCCGTGGCGCTCTCATGCACCACAAGCGGCTGCCGCAGCGAGCTTTCGAGGTTCAGGCTGCCGTCACGCAGAAGATCGCGCAGCAGGTCCTTTGTGGCCGCGACGCCGAGGAAGGAGTCCAGCTTGCCCTGCGCGAGCATCAGCCGGGAATGGTCGAGTTCCAGCAGGCGGTGGCGCAGCGTCTCCGGGTCGGCGTCGATATCCAGCCAGTCGATCTCGGTGCGTGGTGTCATGATCGACACGACAGGGCGTTCGGCAAGTGTCAGAACGCCGCGGATCATGTCCTTTTCTTCGGATTTGAAAAGGTCGCTGAGGGTGGCCTGTTCGGCGATAAGATCGGCCGTCTCGCCACGCGGCTGTTCACCGACCCGGCCGCCGAGAAGCCGCAGAATGGCGTCGGAGGTGCGCTCACGCATATCACCGGCGGTGATGCGCTTTTCGCGGTTGCGCCTGCCAAGCTGGTTTGCCGCCTCAATGAGCACGGAAAAGCCGATGGCCGCATAGAGATAACCCTTCGGAAGATGGAAACCGAAACCTTCGACGATCAGGCTGAAGCCGATCATCAACAGGAAGCCAAGGCAGAGAATGACCACGGTCGGATGTTTCGAGACGAATGTCATCAGCGGCCTGGAGGCCGCCATCATCACGGCCATGGCCACGCAGACGGCGGTGATCATTACCCAGAGATTGTTGACCATGCCGACGGCGGTAATGACGCTGTCGAGCGAAAACACGGCGTCGAGCACGACGATCTGCACGATGACCTGCCAGAAGACCGCATGGACCACCTTGCCCTGTTTCGGCTTGTGGTCACCTTCAAGCCGTTCGTGCAGCTCCATGGTTCCCTTGGCAAGCAGGAAGGCGCCGCCGATGATGAGGATGAGATCGCGTCCGGAGAAGGAGAAATCCGCGATTGTAAACAGTGGCCGCGTCAGCGTGACGATCCATGAGATCGAAAACAGCAGCAGGATGCGCATGATGAGCGCCAGCGACAGGCCGATGACGCGAGCCTTGTGGCGCTGGTGTGGTGGTAGCTTGTCGGCAAGGATCGCGATGAAAACGAGATTGTCGATGCCGAGAACGACTTCGAGAACGATAAGGGTGACGAGGCCGATCCAGATGTTCGGATCTGCTAGGAATTCCATGTTCAGGAGCCTTTATGGGAATGGAGGCGAACACACAAAGCCCCGGACTGAACATCCGAGGCTGAAAGCTGTCGCGTTGAGGAAAACAAGAAAATTTGAGGCTGGCTACGCTTCACGCGAGCCAGCCTCGTTCGGTGTCGACTACTGTCGGTACTGTCGCCTTCGTCAGGCATAGAGCGAATTTATCCCGCTATCCGTGAATTCTTGTGCCGGCCGAATTAGCAGATTTCGGGCGGATGGAAAAGCGCTTTTTGCTTAAGGTTACATTGTGAAGGTACAGTTTGGCAATCTTTGCGTGTATATCTGTGGGTTTTTACCCGAGAACATCCGATCCTGTACAATCTAGGCGATTGACTACTATTCGAAAACAAAAAAGCGTTATCGCGTTTTTTTGCCGATGTCCGATGTCGTTCGCTGGTCGACGCCCTTGCCGTCAAGAATGTTTTTCAGGATATCGAGGCGGTCGTTGATCAGCCATCCATAATAATTTTCAACCGGCAGGCGGGTTTTTGCGCCCGCATCCACGGCTGCCCGCAGGCGTTCGGCGCGCCGCCTTGGCTGGCCGACATTGTAGAGCGTCGCGGTAATTCCGGGATTACCTGAGATATCGAAGCCCTTTTCCCGGTAGGCATCGATGGAATCCCTGAGGATGGCGGCGATGTAGATGATGCTGCGGTCGGGATCCATAACGTCGTGGTAGATGTCCTTCGGCCTCTCCGCCGTGAGTTTCGGCAGGCCGCTCGTCCTGTTGACGAGATCGGTGACCTGCAGGGCCGTCAGCGGGCTGATCTGGCCAAGCCCAAAGGTCTGCCCCGCATAAAACGGCTGGAAGAAGGCACGCTGGAACGAGATGGCCTCGTATCTCGCACCATCCACGACCTTGCCGCGAAAGTCCTCATCCCAGACGGTGTCGCGGCAGCTCCATTGTTCGGAGGTGGTGGGAAGCGGCTCGCAGGACCGGAATTCCGGCCGCTGGAGGAATGTCTTCAGGGAAACGCCATTATAGCTGAACCTGATATCGAGTTCGGCGTAGGAAATCGCCTTGACGTAATAGGTCTGCAGGCGATCCACGGCCGAGACGTTGAAGGTATGTTCTCCGACGATGGCGCCGACAATATGTATCGGATCGATGCCATAGGCCGCTGCTGCCTTCCTGATCTTGCTGAGAAGGGCGGGCTCGCTGTTCAGGAGATCAATCGTCTTGCCGAACTTTTCCTCGTAGGTTGTGTAGAAAGCCTTGGTCCGGATCGCCGAGGCTTGTGGTATTTCCGGCTGCTGGGCGGAGCGATTTCCGGGAGGAACGACAGTCATCTGCTGCGCGACGGCGTAAGAAGGAAGGCAGGCCAGCGTCATGATGACGGTGGCTGTGCGGGTGATCTTCGCAAACAGGCTCATGCAACGTTCTCTGTAACGTGGATTTATCGTGGGTGTCGGTCTTTCTTAGGCAGGCCATCCATGCATGGCAAGTTTGCCACCGCTCACATTCCCGTTGTTGGCCACTGCGAAGGGTGTCGCACGACCTGGCGGTAGCAGGCGCGCCAATTTTCCGGATCGTTAAAAGTCGAGTGGTTTGTTTCATTTGAACTCAAACCGGCAGCGATAGGTCATGTCATCAGGAGATGAACATGAGCTATTTCAACAAATTGCTGCAGGCATGTTTTGTTCTGACCGTTGCCGGTCTGCTTTCACCGGCGGAGGCTTCGCCGTCGATGGCGACGGGCGCGATAACCTCCCAGCCGGTTGGACATTATGAATTCTGCCAGCGGCATTCGGCCGAGTGCCAGCCCATGAAGGCCATGCCACCGCTTCATCTCACGCCCGACAACTGGAAAACCATGGTTGCGGTCAACAGCGCCGTCAATGTCGAAATCGACCAGCGTTCCGATATGGAAGTATGGGGTTACGAGGACTATTGGGAATATCCCTACAAGGGTGCCGGGGATTGCGACGACATCGTGCTGGAAAAGCGCAAGCGGCTGATGGATATCGGTCTGCCGGCCTCCAACCTGTTGATTACCGTTGTCCGTGACGAGCGGGGAGATGGCCATGCGATCCTCACGGTGAGGACGGATCGCGGTGATTTCATTCTCGACAATATGAAGCCGACAATCCTTCGCTGGGACGAAACGCCCTATAGCTATCTCAAGCGTCAATCCACCGATCATGCCGGTCGCTGGGTGGATATTGATGGCTCCGGTTCGCCGGTCATCGCCGCGCGCGAGGTCGATCGTGGTACCGCCGTGCCCGCAACCACCGCGCGCCGCAACATCATCGATCTGTTCAGGAACCGCTGAACCGGGCGGCTTTGCGGGAAAGCTGCGGCTGAAAGCGTCGTAACGATCAGTCGCGGCGTTTCAGGGCGTCGACAGCGGCTTCGGCGCGTGCAGCGGCCTCGCTTGCTTCACGCGCAGCGTCGGACACGGCCTGTGTGTCGGTTGAGGAACCGTCATAGCCGCCCATGGCGCGCTCGCCTATGCCGATGTGAAAATCTTTCAGCTGGAAAGCCGCAAATGCCAGTGTGCCGGCGGCGGCGATGATAAAGCAGGTCGTCATGTTCAGCTTCATCTGCGTTTGTCTGCTCTTCAGTCGGTGATGTGCAATTCGGTTGCCTGTGACGAAAGCAGCCGATGAAGCGGCATATCAGGTTACCGACGGCGGCGTGGTCGATCGCAGCATCCGACTGCGATCACAGGCGCTGTTATATGTTCTCGTCGAGGATAACGCCACCGGGAAAAGGGTCTGGTCTCTGGCCTTGCAGCGCTCCCCGAGGTCATTGGAAATATCGCTTGGGGAGCGCGCTTGTTTTCCTGCCCTGCGCTTACCGTTTTGCGAGACCGGTGCCTGTTTCCTCATCAAAGAGGTGCAGATCGGTGGGGGCGATATCGAGACCTATGACCTCGCCGGCCTTGACCTCGCTGCGTCCCTGCACCGCGATAACCAGCTCCGTGGATGTGCCTGTTGTGAGGAAGGTGGCTGAGCCGGTGGTTTCCACGGCGGAAACGGGCAGCGTCAATGCCGCCCCGTTTGCCGCTGCTGGCCTTATGTGCTCCGGCCTGATGCCGACGACCACATGTTTGCCTGGCGGCAGGGCGGCCGGATTCCTGATCTGCTGCTGCGGCTCACCTTCGCCGAACCGCAATTGAAGCGAAGCGCCGTCCGGGCTGACGATGGCCGGAATGAAATTCATCGCCGGTGAGCCAATGAAGCCCGCCACGAAGCGGTTGACCGGGTGATCGTATAGTTCCAGCGGCGTTCCCTGCTGTTCGATGATGCCATCGCGCATGACGACGACATGATCGGCCATGGTCATCGCCTCGATCTGGTCATGGGTGACATAGACCGAGGTTGCGTGCAGGCGGTCGTGAAGCGCGCGGATTTCCTTGCGCATGTGGACGCGCAGTGCGGCGTCGAGATTGGAGAGCGGCTCATCGAACAGGAAGGCCTGCGGATTGCGGATGATCGCCCGGCTCATGGCCACGCGCTGGCGCTGGCCGCCGGAGAGTTCACGCGGATAACGCTTCATCAGCTTGGAAAGTCCTGTCGTTGCGGCAACCTCTTCGGCTGCCTTGCGGGCCTCGGCCTTGGCGACGCCACGCATGCGCAGCGAATAGGTGAGGTTTTCCTCCACCGTCATATGCGGATAGAGCGCATAGGATTGGAACACCATCGCTACATCGCGTTTGCGCGGCGGCACGCCGTTCATGAGCGTGCCGGCGATGCGCATGTCACCGGCCGATATGGTCTCCAGCCCGGCCAGCGAACGCAAAAGTGTGGATTTACCGCAGCCGGAGGGGCCGACAAGTGCCACGAAGGTGCCCCTCTTGATGGAAAGGTCGATATTTTTCAGGGCATGAAAGGCGCCGTAATATTTGTTGACGCCGGAAAGTTCGATTTGAAGGGTCATTTGAGTGCTCCTGAGGTCAGGCCGGACACGATGCGGCGCTGCAAGAGAATGAAGAGGGCGAGAATGGGCGTCACATACATGGTCGCATAGGCCATGATGTTGTTCCATTCGCTGGTATTGGGGCCCATGAAGGAATTGAGGCCGACGCTGGCGGGCTGCAATTCGGCCGCCTGTATCATCGATTTCGAATAGACGAATTCCCCAAAGGCCTGCATGAAGATGAGGATGGCGCTGACGAGGATGCCGTTTCTGGCAAGGGGCAGCACGATGTTGAAGAAGGCGCCGACCCGGGAATTACCATCCACCAGTGCCGCCTCCTCCAGCTCCTGCGGCACGGCCATGAAGGTGGCGCGCACAAGGACCACGAAGAACGGCATGCTTTTCGCCGCAATGGCGAGAATGACCGACAGGCGCGGATAATCCAGAAGCCCGAATTGCGAGAAGCCGACGAAGATCGGTGTGATCATCAGCGATGCCGGCAGAACCTGCAGCATGAGGATGAGGAACAGACCGATATCCACCCAGACATTGCGATAGCGCGCCAGCACATAGGCGCAACCGACACCGAGAATGGTGATCAGCAGCACAGCGCCGGAGGCGATCAGTACCGAATTCCAGAGATATCGGCCCATGTTGCGGCTTTGCCAGACATAGGCATAGGTCTGCCATTGCGGGTCTGTCGGCCAGAAACCGGGCGGATTGGCGAACATCTCCGATCCGCTTTTGAGCGAGGTCAGATACATCCAGTAAAGCGGAAAGAGGTAGATGATGGCGAGCACGATGGCGATTGCCAGCATCAGGCGGTTACGGTTGGTGGTGCTCATCCGCGCACCTCATGTCGTGTGGAACGCACATAGACGATGGAAGCCAGCATGACGAAAACGATCATGATGACGGAGATTGTCGCGCCCTTGCCGAAATCATATTGCCGGAAGGACAGGTCCCAAGCCCAATATTGCGCCACGTTGGAGCTGTTGTTCGGTCCGCCATCGGTAATGGCGGCGAAAAGATCGAATTGCTGCAGGGTAAAGATCAGCCCGAGGGAGACGATCGCGCCGATGGTGGAGCGCATCATCGGCAGGGTGATGGTGTAGAAGCGTTGCCAGGCGTTCGCCCCGTCCAGTTCCGCCGCTTCGTAAAGATCGCCGGGGATTGAGGCGAGGCCGACGGAAAGCAGGATCATGTTGAAGGAAGTGCCGAGCCAGACATTGGCGATGACGACGGCCCAGAGCGAAAAATTCGCATCCGAACGCCAGAAGATATTGCCTGAAATCAGGCCGCTTTCCCGCAGGAAGAAATTCAGCACACCGAAGTCGCCGGACAGGATCCAGTTCCAGATGGCGCCGACGACGAGGCCGGGCATGACCCAGGACACGAGGAACAGGCCGCGCAGCCAGGTGGCGCCCGGAAAATTCACCCAGAAGAACAGCGCCAGTCCGAAGCCGATGGCGAATTGCCCGGCAATGGAGGCGACGACGAAGGTGACGGTGTTGAAGAGGATCGGCAGGGTTTCCGGCTGCCGGAACAGATCGAAGTAATTCTTGAAGCCGACGAAGGGGCGCACGAAGGTGCCCAGGCTGAACATGTCGACTTCCTGAAAGCTCATGACAATGTTGTAGAGCAGCGGCAGACCCGCCATGACGAACAGGAAACTCAAGGGCAGGGCGACAAGGACGATGTCGAAACCGCGACCGTCACTGACGCTGGAAAACAGTTTTTTCATGAAACATCCTCGCAAGCTCCGCTTGGGGCCGCCGTCGCATTTTGCGACAGGCGACCCCACCGGGAGGAACCCTGCGGATGGGCGTCGGACACTCCGCTCGCCCGTCCGTCCAATCAGCCTTCGACCAGCTTTATCTTTTCAGCGGCCTGATCGAGCGCGGCTTTCGGCGTCATCTGTCCCGACAGGGCGCCCTGGATAGCGTCCTGAATGGCCTTGGAAATCTTCGGCCATTCGGGTGAGGGGCCGCGCGGCTGCGCATATTTCAGCTGCTCGACAAAGGTCTTCAGCGCCTCATCCTTCAGTGCATTGCCGGTTGGCGGCACGGGAACATCCGAGCGCGCCGGCAATTGACCGAAGTTCTTGAACATGTCCTTGTCCTGCGATGCGAAGAATTCGATGGCCTTGAATGCTTCTTCGGGATGTTTGGTCTTGGAGAAGATCGCCCAGTTATAATCACCCATGGCCGATGACCGGGGGGCGTCAGGTGTGGGCACCGGCAGCAAGGCGACACCCCAGTCGAACTTGGCGTCTTTCAGCATACGATCGATTTCCCACGGGCCGGAAATGACCATGGCGGCATTGCCGGCGTTGAATGTGGCGGTGGAATCCCACTGGCTGCGTGTCAGCGTGTCCGGTGACGCGAGCTTTTCATCCAGCATCAGTTTCCACGTTTCGAGCGCTTTGACGGCACCCTCGGTATTGATGTTCTTGTAGGTTGCGCCTGCCATCTGCGCCCAGGGCAGGAACTGGAAGGTGCCTTCCTCATTGGCCTTGGCGCTGAAGCTGATGCCATAGACGTTCTTTGAAGGGTCGGTCAGCTTGCGGGCCGCTTCCACCAGCTCGTCCCAGGTCTGCGGCGGTTTTGCCGCATCGAGCCCTGCGGCCTTGAACAGGTCCTTGTTGTAATAAAGCGCGATCGTATTCGTCGCCTTCGGCACGCCGAAATACTTGCCGTCCCACATCACCGATTTCAGCGGTCCGGGAAAATAGTTTTCCGTCTTGATGACATCCGACTTGGCGATCATGTCGGTCACATCAAGAAAGGCGCCGCGGGCGGCGAACATGGCGTGGTTGGGGTTGTCGATGGCGATGATGTCGGGCGCATTGCCGGTCGAATAGGCGCGCATCGCTTCGCTCACCACGTCATCGAACTGCAATTGCCGATATTCGATCTTGATGCCGTTATTGAGCTTGTTGAACTCGTTTATGAGGTTCGGTGCCGGCTGGATATCACGATCCAGCGACCACAAGGTCAACGTCACGTCCTCCGCGTGGGCGGCAATCGCTCCGGCGGATACGCCCGCCAGCACAAATACGCCGGCCATCATGCATTTCGCGATACCCATAATCTCCTCCTCTTGGTTATCGTCGCTGCAATTTTCGGAAACCTTCTCCCAAAGGCGTCCGTTATGTCGGGTCGACGACGAAATCGCCGCCGCGGCATTTTTTCAGATAGTTCAAGCCATGCACCTGGCCCGTCATTTCCAGCGCGTCGCGATAGACGGGGTCATGCCAGCCTTCGATGTCGATGGAGCCGGACCAGCCGGCAAGGCGCAGTTCGGAAATAATGTCGGTCCAGTTGCTGTCGCCGAAGCCCGGCGTGCGCATGAAGACGAATTTCTCCCTGCCGAAAATGCCGTGTTCGCGAATGACGTCCCAGCGGATGGTCGCGTCCTTGCCGTGCACGTGGAAAATCTTGTCCGCCCATTTGCGGATCTGCGGCAGCGGATCGATGAGGTAAACCATCTGGTGGCAGGGTTCCCATTCGATGCCGATATTGTCCTCAGGCGTTTCGTTGAAGATCAGTTCCCATGCGTCGGGATTATGGGCAATGTTCCAGTCGCCGGTCTGCCAGTTGCCGTCCATGGCGCAGTTTTCGAAGGCGATCTTCACGCCCTTGTCGGCGGCGCGTTTTGCAAGTTCGCTCCAGATTTCCTTGTATCTTGGCAGGCTTTCCGGCAGCGGCCTGCCGCGCAGCCGGCCGGTGAAACCCGCAACGCAGGTGGCGCCGAAATGATGGGCATTGTCGATGCAGTCTTTCCAGCCCTGCAATGTCTGAAGGTCGATCTCGGTTTCTTCCAGCGGATTGCCGAACATGCCGAGCGTGCTGATGGTGATATCACGTTCGCCGATCGCCTCGCGGCAGCGCTTGCCGAGTTCAGCGATGTCCTGGCCGTTGGTCGTCTGCCAGAAGAACGGCTCGAAGCTTTCAAAGCCGAGATCGGCGATCTGGCCGATGCGCTCGGCCGCCTGTCCCTTGGTGGCGCTGACCATGGTGCCGATGCGGATGGATTTTGCCGGATTGCTCACGTCTTTCAGTCCTTATGCTGCAATGGAAACACGCTGACCAAGGCGGGCGCTTTCAATCGCGCCGATCACCATGGCAAGGCTGTTGATGTTGTCGAAAGAGGCTGTTTCCGGCATTCGGCCGGTGCGGATGGACTCCAGGAACGAGAGAATGACGCTGGCGTGGCCGCGCGTATCCCGTTCAGAAACAGCATCGGAAACGTTTACGGTCGTAGAGCCTCGTAACAGGCCCTGTTCATCACCCGCCACGGAGGCCGAAAAACCGTCTTCTCCATCCCAGAGGATCATTCCCTTCGAACCGATCAAACGCCAGCGGGCTTCCCAGCTGGTTCTTTCACCCTCGGCGCACCAGGAGCCACGATAGGTGAAGACCACATCGTTGGAGAATTCGAAAATTGCATTTGCGCTTGCCCCATGGGCATACCAGGAACCAGCTGGATTCTTTTCCACGCAAAAGACGGAGAGGGGCTTTTCATTGGCAACAAAACGGGCGGCGTCAAAGGTATGGATCGCCATGTCGAGAAGCAGGACGTTCTTCATCTCCTCACGGAAACCACCGAAATGAGGACCAAGGAAAAAGTCGCAATGAATGGCCGTTAAGTCGCCGATGATGCCGTCTCCCACAGCGTGTCGTAGCCGCCGGATACCCGCCACAAACCGACGATTTTGCACCACCGCATGGACTTTACCGGCATTTTTGGCCAGTTCCACCAGGCTCGCAGCCTCTTCCATCGATGCCGCAAGCGGCTTTTCGCTGAGCACGTGGCACCCGGCCTCAAGGCCTGCTGCGACCACGGTAAAGCGCGCCTGCGGGATGACGACGTCAAATAATATGTCTGCTTTTGTTTGCGCCAGCACCTCACGGAGATCGGTGCCGATGACCGCGTCTGCCAGCCCGAATTCTTTGGCAAGCCCGCGGGCCGTGCTCTCATTCAGATCAACCAGCCCGGCGATCCTGATCGCGCCGGCAATTTCCGGCGTGGATTGAATGGCGCGCAGCCAGCCTTTGGCCATGGCTCCGCACCCGCATAAAACGGCATTGAATGTCATCTCATCTCCCCGGACTCTTTCGCAAACTCCTCTTTGCGCAGAGTATCGTAAACGTTTACGAGACTATGACGATGATGTTAGATATGTCAAGACCGTAGAGGGGCGCGTTGATGGCGCGCCGGGCTTTGGAGGGGATTGCATGAAAGGAATTCGTCAGCTTGCCGATTATCTGGAGATATCGATAGGCACCGTTTCCCGTGCCCTGAACGGCAAGCCCGATGTGAACGAGGAAACGCGCCGCCGTGTTCTGGAAGCGGCGGAAAAGCTTGGTTATGTCGCCAATCAATCGGGCCGCAGCCTGCGGCAAGGTACCACCAATGTTATCGGCCTGATGACCGGCAGCGACGCGCAGACGGTGGAGAATTCCGACAACTTCTTCATGGGCGTGACGGATGGTCTGCAAAGCGTGTTTTCCGGCCACAATCTCGATCTTATCGTTCTTCCCTGTCCGGGGGAGGAAGATCCGGACGAATATCTAAAGCGCATGGTGGCGCGCCGCATGGTTGACGCGATGATCATTTCCTCGACCCGTCGGATCGACAAGCGTGTGGATTTTTTGAAGCAGACCCGTCTACCTTTCGTCGCGCTGGGCCGCACCTCGTCCAGCACGGATCATGCCTGGATCGATCTCGATTTCGAAGGCGTGGCGAAAAGCGCCGTCGACCGGCTGGTGGCCGCAGGTCATCGTAGCATTGCGGTGGCGGCCGCCGATAACGACATCAATCTCGGTTATGTCTTTCTGGAGGCATATAAACGCGCCCTCGAGGAAAAAGGCATAACATACGATCCGTCTCTGGTTATCCGGACAAAATCGAGCGAGCAGGGCGGATATCATGCCGCCAGTGAGTGGCTTCAGATGCGCCCACGGCCGACGGCCATCGTGCTGATCTATGAGTTGATGGCTGTCGGTCTTTATCGGCGGCTTGCCGAAGTCGGCCTCAAACCGGGGCGCGATCTCGCCGTCATCGGCTTTCGTGATGGTCCACGCGGCCAGTTTCTGGAACCGCGCCTGACCAGTTTTCGCATGTCCCTGCATGATCTTGGCGTGACGGTTGCCCAGACGCTTCTATCGACCATGCCGGCCTTTGCGCCTTTCTATCCCGATCAGGCCCGCCATTGCATATGGCCGATGCTGCTTGTGGCGGGAGAGAGTGACCTTGCACCTGCACCTTAGGCGCCAGCGGCGGCTCGCCCTTATGTCAGAGTTTGTAGTCTTGAATGCTCACGACGCCGAACGGATTGAATTTGTAGCTATCGTCCTCATACCGCATGTCATTGGACAGGGTGGCCTGATGAGCCGTTACTGTCGTTTGCACACCATCGCGCGCCATCTGATCGGCAATATCGTCCATCAGCGCGGCGATCTTCAATTGCTCCGGATTGGTTGACGGCAGGTTTTCGTCTTTTCGGATGAAGCCCACCTCGACATCAGGCAGCCCGACCAGATGAAATCCGACGCTTGCCATGCCCTTGGCATCGTCGCCGATGGGGCGGCGTGCAAAAGCGAGACGGCAGGTTTTGGCGAGCGCCAGCAGATCACCGGAGGCGGCGTCGCTGCGCGACTGTTCGAAAAGCTCTTTCCAGCGTCGTGCTCCATGCGCGACGCCTGCGCTTTCGCCTTTGACGGCAATGGCGCCGTGGTCAAGCATATGTTGCACGAACTGCAAGGCCGTGGCGGATGTCATGACCGCGTTTTCTGCGGCCATCGACGGGCCAAGCACGTAAAGAACCGAGCCGTGTCCGGCGACAGCCTCTTCGTCAGCCTCCTGATAGGTGTCCGGATCAACACGGTCCCAGCAGACATTGAAGGAGCGCTCCATCCGGTCGTCCGGTTCATCCTGCGAATATTCTTCATCGATACTGAAATCGGCAGCAAATGTGTCGACTGCGGTGCGAGCGCTTTGTTGGAGCGCTGCCAGACCTTTTTCTGTTCCGAGGAAACACAGAACATGCCGGGGTTGGTACTCGGACCGGGATTCGGCAAAGGCCGAGGATTTGCTTGCCGCTTTGCTGAGGGATGGCGCTCCCAGAACAAGGCTGCCCAAAAAAGCGAGAACACCGCGACGCCCTGAATTCATCCGCTCCCCCTAAATGGCTCCGTGAACAGGATGGGGAGTTTTATATCGGTATATTCATTCAGGCCATATGACATATGTCTTTTTATGGTCCCGCGGCCGTCGAAATTGGTCATGCCCGCCAAAAGAAAGGTGGCGAAAACGTCTGCACGCTTCGCCACCACACCATCGAAGAAGATCAATCGAGATTATTTGGTGGTGTAACCGCCATTGACCAGAATGGTCTGCCCCGTCATCCACCAGCCGTCAGTAACGAGAAAGCGGATATAGGGAACGATGTCCTCGATATCGGTAAGGCCGGTTTTCGAGAAGCTGGAGAGTGCCGCGGCGCTCTTGTGATAGGCCTGCGCTTCCGGCGTCTCCTGCCCGTAGAAAAACGGTGTATCCATGGGGCCGGGGCCGATCGCCGTCACCGAGATGCCACGTTCGCCGAACTCCTTGGCGGCGGCGCGGGTGAAGTGCTCCACCGGCGCCTTGGTGCCGGCATAGCTGGCGTAAAACGGCGTGAATGCTCCAAGCAGGGAGGTAACGAGAGTGCAGATCTTGCCATTGTCATTGACGTGGCGGCCGGCCTGCTGGAGGAAAAAGAAGGCCGACTTGGCGTTGACGGCGGTCATCTCGTCATATTCGGCTTCCGATGTTTCGAGGATCGGTTTCTTCAGCACCTTGCCGACCGTGTTGATGGCGATATCCGGCCGGCCGATGGCGGCGACGGCATCGGCAAACAGTTTTTCGACCGCGCCTGCCGTGGTGAGATCGGCCTTAAGGGCAACGCCCTGCGCGCCGGCTGCCTTCACGGCCGCCACGGTTGCGTCGGCGTCGGCCTTTGTGGCGGGGCTGTTATAGTGGATGGCGATTGCGCCTGCGCCCTGGCTGGCGAAATCGCGTGCGATCAGCCCGCCGAGGTTTTTTGCGCCGCCGGCGATGATGATTGTTTTACCTTTGATGGAATGATCGGTCATGGGGTTGGCCTCCTTCTGTCGGTACACAGCGATGCCTGCTGCGCTTTCATGCAGCAAAGATATCGTCTAGAATTGCGTGATAAAGTCCGTCATTCTGACATGACTTGTCAGAAAATCCGCACAGTAAAGGATGTCCATTGGATCGCATCGACCTGTTCCGTATCTTCGCGCGTGTCGTAGACTGTGCGAGCTTCACGCGGGCCGCCGATACGCTTGGCATTCCGCGCTCCTCGGTTTCGGCAGCGGTGCAGGAACTGGAGGCGCGCGTTGGCGCACGCCTGCTTAACCGCACCACGCGCAAGGTCTCTCCGACCGAGGATGGGTCGGCTTTTTACGAGCGGTGCCAGCGGCTTATCGCCGATGTCGAAGATGCGGAAAACCTGTTCAGGCAAAGCGCGGCGCAACCCTCGGGGCGGCTGCGGATCGATGTGCCGGGCCGGATCGGACGCCTTGTCATCGCACCCGCCTTGCCGGAATTTCTCGACCTTTACCCGCAGATCGACATCAGTCTCGGCGTGACGGACCGGGCAGTCGATCTGGTGGAAGACAATATCGATTGTGTGCTGCGCGTCGGTGCGCTCAGCGATTCCGGTCTCATCGCAAGGCCGATCGGCAAGCTGCCGCTGATCAATGTCGCCAGCCCCGCCTATCTCGAGCGTCACGGCATGCCGCAGCTTCCCCATGATCTTTCCCGCCACTGGGCCATCAATTACGCTTCTCCTTCCAGCGGGCGCGTGGAAAACTGGGAATGGCTCGAAGGCGAGGCGCTGCATTCGGTTTCCATGCGCGGCCGCGTCACCGTCAATAGTGCCGAGGCCTATATTGCCTGCTGTCTGGCCGGTCTCGGCTTGATCCAGATACCCGCTTACGATGTCAGGCCGCATATCGAGAGCGGTGAACTGGTCGAGATCATGCCTGCCTATCAGGCCGAACCGATGCCGATGACGCTGCTTTATCCGCACCGCCGGCATCTGTCGCGGCGATTGCAGGTCTTTGCGGACTGGCTGGAAGCTCTGTTGCGGCAACGGCTTCTTTAGCCTGCCGGCACCATATTATTCGCGCGAGATTGTGCTGAAACAGTTGATTGATTTCCATCAGGAAGACGATAGTCGTTATAGCCGTGCGGGCGAAAATAATGACCGCACAGGCGGGCGATGCGGAGGAGCTTGGGGATGGTGTCGAAACGGCAGGGCAGGCGTGTCACGATCACGGATGTTGCCGAACGGGCAGGGGTCGGCACGGCAAGCGTCGACCGGGTCCTCAATGATCGCGGCAATGTCAGCGAGGCGGTCAGCAAACGGGTCCTCCAGGCGGCGAAGGAACTTGGCCTGCGTCGCATGTTGCCGCAGGCGCATCGCAGGCTTATCCGGATCGACGTCATCCTTGCCCGGCCGGAACTGCCGCTCATCGCCCGCATGGGGTTCGAGTTCCGGCGGATCGCAACCTCGCTCGACAGATCGATCGTTATTCACCGGACGGTGCTGGAGGATGAGCGGCCGGAAACCCTGGCGAAGGCGCTGGCAAAGACCGGCTGCGATGCGGTGGTTTCCTATATGCAGGATCGTCCGCTCGTTCATGCGGCGGTGGAGGAGTTGAGCGCGCGGGGCATTCCCGTCGTCACCGTCATCTCCGATGTTCCCGGCTCGGCGCGGATCGGTTATGCCGGAACGGATCACTATCGCGCCGGCCGCTCGGCCGGTTATTTCATCAGCAGGATGGCGCGCAAACCGGGGCCGGTCATCCTGTTGTGCAATCATCTCGGCTTCCAGTCACATGCCGACCGCGTGCGCGGTGTCACGCAGTTTCTGGCGGAAAAGGCGCCGGGCTGGCATGTGGCGTGTATCGTCGAAGGGGGCGACGACCGCGCTCGCTCGGAGCTTCATCTGCGCGAGGCCTTTCATGCCGAACCCGATACTGTCGCCGTCTATAATGTGGGGGCGGCCAATATCGGCGTGGCGCGGGCCATCCGCGCCGATATTCTCCCGGATCGCCCCGTCTTTGTCGGGCACGAACTGACGCGCAATACCGCCGCTTTTCTGCGGGAAGGACTGATGTCGCTCACGATCGACCAAAGCCCGGAACTGCAGGTGCGGCTGGCGGTGAACATCCTGCTTCGCCATTTCGAATTCTTCGATGCCGGGCAGGGATCCTTTCCGCCTGAAACGGAGGTGCCTGTCGTCCTTTACGGGCCGGAAAACCTCCCGAATCCGCTGCCTTTCTGAGAGGCCGCACGGCTGATGGTTTTCCATCAGCATGGCATTTGCCGGACATGATGCACCGGGGCATGTTTGCCGCGTCGGAGGGCTTGGTCGGCCGATCAAAGGCGGGTCCCTTCAGGGAGGATACATTATGAACGACACCATCGCCCCCGTTCGGTGGGGCATACTCGGCGCTGCGCGTATTGCGGACGGTGCCATCATTCCGGGTCTGGTCAAAAGCGCCACCTGCGAGCCGCTCGCCATCGGCGCGCGCAGCCTGGAACGGGCAAGAACCATGGCGGACCGGCACGGCATTCAGCGTGCCTATGGCAGCTATGAAGAGGTGCTTGCCGATCCGGATGTTGAGGCGGTCTATATCGCCCTGCCGAACCATCTGCATGTGGAATGGACTCGTAAGGCGGCGAAGGCCGGCAAGCACGTCCTGTGCGAAAAACCGGCAGCCATGACGGCTGCGGAACTCGATCAGCTCAGGGATATCGATCCGGTGTTGAAGATTTCCGAGGCCTTCATGGTTCGCCAGCAGCCCCGCTGGATCAGGCTACGGCAAATCCTTCAGGCGGAGGATTATGGCAGACCGCTTTCCTTCTCCTCGCTCCTGTCCTTCATGATGACCAATGAGGCGGATTTCCGCCAGAAACCGGAATTCGGCGGCGGTGCCTATTACGATCTTGGCTGCTACACCGCCATGGCGGCGCGTTATGTCTTTGGCTCCGAACCGAAACGCGCTTTCGCCGCCGCCGCCCATAATGCTGGCGGCATCGACATGTTCACCTCGGTCATCCTCGATTTTGGCGACGGCAGACACGCGACTTTCATGGTTTCGATGGCGCAGGCCTCCTCGCAATCGATCCAGATCGTCTGCGAAAGGGCCTTCATCTCGCTGCCGCAGGCCTATGTGCCCCCACGCGTCAGCCCCAACATCATCGCCATCGACACCTCGGCCGATCATGCGAATTCGGACATCCACACGCTCGAATTTCCGCCACTCGACCAATACGAGGAAGAGGTGACGAATTTTTCCCGGGCAATTCGCGGCGAGGCGGTGCCCTATTTCGACATGCGGGATGCGCGAGCCAATGCGGCCGTGGCCGACGCGGTTTTCGCCTCGGCAAAAAGCGGCGCATGGGTTGATGTGAAAGGATATTGAAATGACGATCAAACTTGCCCTCATCGGCGCAGGACGTATCGCAAAGGTACATGCCCGGGCCATTGCCGGCAGTGACGATGCCGAACTTGTGGCCGTTACGGATGCCCTGCCGGCCGCAGCGGAAGCTCTGGCGCGGGCATCGGGCGCGAGGGCGGCGGATGTGGATGCCATTGCGGCGGATCAATCCATCGACGCCGTGCTGATCTGCACGCCGACCGACACCCATGCCGACCTCATCGAAAAATTCGCGCGAGCCGGCAAGCACGTCTTTTGCGAAAAGCCTGTCGATCTCGATCTTGCCCGGGCCGAAGAGGTGGTCTCGATTGCCAGGGCGGCGGGAGTAACGCTGATGCTCGGCTTCAACCGCCGTTACGACCCGAATTTTGCCGGCGTGCGCGCCGCGATTGATGCCGGGCGCATTGGCGATGTTGAAATGGTGACGATCACTTCGCGTGATCCGGGTGCGCCGGATTTATCCTATGCTGCGCGTTCGGGCGGCATTTTCCGCGACATGACGATCCATGATCTCGACATGGCCCGCTTCCTGCTCGGCGAAGAGCCGGTTGTGGTGTCGGCCCATGCTTCGGTTCTCGTGAAACCGGAGCTGAAGGACATAGGCGATTTCGACAGCGCCACCGTCATTCTAGAAACGGCGTCGGGCCGCCAGGCAGTTATTACCAATTCGCGCCGCGCCACCTATGGTTATGACCAGCGGGTGGAAGTGCACGGTTCGCTTGGTGTTGCCCGTGCGGAAAACCACCATGAGAACACGGTCGTCATCGGCAATGCGGATGGTTATCGTAGCGCGCCCCTGCAGAACTTCTTCATGACGCGTTACACCGCGTCTTATGCCGGTGAAATTGCCGAGTTTATCGCGGCCCTCAAGCAAGGCAGGCAACCGGCCACCACCGGTGAAGACGGCGTGGTGGCCCTCAAACTTGCCAATGCCTGCGTTCAATCGGTGGAAACCGGAAAGCGCGTTACCGTTTAAGGCAAAACGCAGCAATTGCATGACGCGTCCCGACCCGGCGCGCCGTGCTTCAGATTTGCGGGCCGGAGGAGCGCCGGATAATCAGTTCCGGCGCTATGACGAGGTTGCGGATCGGTGCTGATGGGTCGGCGAGCCGCGTTGTCAGCGTTTCGACGGCAGCGGCAACCATGTCCGGCACCTTCTGGCGGATGGTGGTGAGTGAAATCGGTTCGGAGGCGGCCATGGGTATGTCGTCGAAGCCGACGACCGCCACCTCATCCGGCACCCGGAAGCCGTGCCCGGCAAGCCGGCTGATGACGCCAAGCGCAATAAGGTCGTTGGCCGCAAAGATTGCGGTCGGGCGGTCCTTTCGGGCCATCAGCGCATCGGTTGCCGCGCTGCCGGCGTCAACGTCATACCGGCCCTCGGCGATGATGGGTTTCAGGCCCTGCCGTTGCATCGTGTCGCGATAGGCGTTTGCGCGGCTGTTGGCGCCGGCGCCGCTGCCGCCGGTAATATGGGCGATGGCGCGATGACCGAGCCCCAGCAGGAACTCCGTTGCCAGCCGGGCGCCGAGCGCATCATCCGAGCTTACGCTTTCCACCGTCTCCGTTGCCAGATTACGGCCGATATAGACCGTCGGCAGCAGCTTCGAAACGGCGGCGATCTCTTCACGCTCCCCCGGTGCGCCGATGAGGACGAGGCCGGCAATGCGCTGGTCGATGAAGGCGCGCAGCGTGGCGGCCGTGCCGGAAACGGCCAGCATGGCGAAATAACCGGCATCCCGCAAAGCTTTATCGCATTCGCGCGCCAGCATTGCCTCGTAAGGGTTGAGCACATCGCCGACAACAAGGCCTATCGTGCGGCTCTGGCGGCTTGCCAGCGTCTGGGCGGCAAGGTTCGGCGTATACTTGAGGCTGGCGGCAGTGGCGAGGATATGCGCTTTCGTGTCGCCACGGACTCCGGGGTCGTTTCGCAGCGCGCGCGATGCCTGCGAGCGTGAAACACCCGCCGCCTTGGCGACATCTTCAAGCGTTACTCCGGGACGGGCGGGAAAGTTGCTCATGCTTTCCTATAAAGAAGGCTGATGGAAACTGGCAAGCGCCGGCGCTTTAATTTCGCGGTGCGACCCCAGCAGGCGTCATTTGACGCCCGCTGATTGTTCTATGCAGAAGCGCAGGGTGGTTGCCGATGTGGCGACGGCTTCGAGCGGCGGCATGGAGTAGTCCTCGTTCTCGATGCTGATGACGTCATCATAACCGGTCTTGCGCAACGCCCTGATAATATCGAGCCAGCCATGCACGGCGGTGCCGTGGCCGAGCGAGACGAAATTCCATGAGCGGCCTTCGACTGGCATCACATGTTTCGTGTCGAGCAGGCCGTCGATCCGGGCGCGCAGTTCGATGCGCGAATCCTTGCCATGGACATGGTAGATGCACTCACCCAGCGCCTCGATGGCGGAGATCGGATCGCCGCCCATCCAGATCAGGTGGCTGGGGTCGAAATTGACACCGACGGTCGGCCCGACTGCGTCGCGCAGGCGGAAGAAACTCTCGCTATTATAAACGCACTGGCGTCCGTGCTGCTCGACGCAGATCTTCAGGCCCTTTTCGGCCGCGGCTGCTGCGAATTTTCTCCAGAAGGGCAGAACCCTTTCGCTCCATTGCCATTCCAGCATTTCCATGGCCTCGAGCGGCCAGGAAGAGGTGATCCAGTTCGGGTTCCGGTCCTCCGCCCCGCCGGCGGGAAGGCCGGACATCATGACGATCCGTTCGACGCCGAGCAGGGCGGCCAGCTCCAGCGTGTCATAGGCAAGTTTGCTGTCGTCGATCCCGATCTTTCCCGGATGCAGCGGATTGCCCGAGCAATTGAGCGCCGATATTTGGAGGTTACGTTCCTTCAGCATGCCCTTCAGGCGATCGCGCGAGGCCGTATGGGCAAGCAGATCAGCGATATCCACATGCGGTGCGCTCGACCAGCCGCCAAGCCCGAATTCGACATGGGTAAGGCCAAGCTCGGCGATCTGGTCGAGGCAGGCGGCAAGCGGCAGCGCGCCGAAGCCGTCGGTATTGAGACCAATTTTCATCATTTGCTCCTTTGGCTTCAGACGGAGATGTGTCTGACCTTAACGGGCCGGTTGGTATCCGCGCTTTGCTGGATCGCATCGAGGATTTCGCTGGCGCGCAGCCCATCGAGGATGGAGCCATTCGTCATCGGCCCGCCCTTGGCGATGGCGTCGAGGAATTCATGGATCATGAAACCGAAGACCTCGGCATAACCGATGGCGACGCCGTCATGCGGCACCGGCAGCAGCGCGGCGAAAGGCAGGGCCGGATGGTTGGCGACGATGGTGAAGGGCGACTGGCCTGAACCGTCGAAACGGGCGATCTCGTAATGCGCCGGCGTACGGGAGTTGTAGCGAACCGTACCTTTCGTGCCGGTGATCGCAACGGTCAGGCTGTTGCCCATGCCCACGGCAACGCGGCTGGCAAGAAAAGTGCCTTGGCAACCATTTTCGAAGCGTAGCAGGGCGGACATGACATCGTCATTGTCAACCAGGCGGCTTTCCGTGCTCAACGCTACATGGTTGTGGCCGATGCTGGCGCCGGCCGGCAGGAAACGCTGCTTGATGGAAATGGTCGCGATTGCACCGGCGATCTCCTCGACTTCGCCGCACAGGAAACGGGCTAAGTCGACGGCATGGGTGCCGATATCGAGTAGCGCGCCCGGTCCGGCCCGGTTGCGCTCGTAACGCCAGCTATGGGGCAGCTGCGCATCGGCGGCATATTCGCTTTCATACTGGACGAGCGCGTTGACCGGTTCGCCGATCTCGCCGTTCTGGATCAATTGCCGGATTGCCGCGATGGCGGGAATGCGGCGATAGTTGAAGACGGTTGCGGAAACGGTGGGGGTCGCTCTCGACGCCTCGTAGATACGGGCCGCCGTTTCCGCATCAAGCGCCAGCGGCTTTTCGCAGATGACGTGTTTGCCGGCCGCGAGTGCGGCCAGCGTGACTTCCGCATGCAGGAAATTCGGCAGGCAGATGCTGACAATGCCGATTTCCGGATCTGCAAGCACGTCTTTCCAGTCCGAAGCGATGGTTTCGAAACCCCAGTTTGCCGCCATCGAGGCGGCAAGCTCACCATTGGCGTCGCAGATGGTCTTCAGGCGCAGGCCGGGGAGCCGGCCCGAGATCCGATCGATATTGACCTTATAGCCGAAGGCATGCGCAGCGCCGATCATGCCGGCGCCAATGACCGCGATTGCCGATCCTGTCATATGTTCCTCCCAGAGACGGATATGTAATCTGCAATTTTGATATGAGAGCGCTCCCATATTGTCAATATCACTGTGAGTTCCATCAAGGATGGGCTGGTTGTCGTTAGATTGTCTGGATTCTGCAGGGTTTTGATATCTAGCGCCAAGGTCGCTATTTTGTTTTGGAATATAGATGCTCGAGAAATAATTGTGATGGGATTCAATCAAGCGCTGCGGTGCAGACCCTTCGCCAAGATTATCGAGGTTGACAGACTGAGAGCGCTCCCATTATTACTGGCGGCGAGGGTTGAGGAGCCCTTGGTCAACATGGCGCCGCACGCTGGCGTATTGAGGAGGAACCGATGAAATCCCTACTGTCCGCACTGCTTTTGTCGTCCGCGCTTTTTACGACGGCGAATGCCGCCAATATCGGCGTTGCAATGTCGAGTTTCGATGACAACTTCCTGACGATCCTGCGGCTTGCCATGCAGAGTTCGGCCGAAGGCAAGCCAGATATTCAGCTGCAATTCGAGGATGCCCAGACCGATATCGGCAGGCAGCTTGATCAGGTCAATAATTTCGTCGCCCAGGGGCTGGATGCGATCATCGTCAACCCGGTGGATGCCTCCGCGACCCAGCCGATCACGGCTGCTGCTGCGGCCGCCGGCATTCCGCTGATCTATGTGAACCGTCAGCCGGTCGAAAAACTGCCGGAAAGCGGCGTCAGCTTCGTTGGCAGCGATGAATATCAGGCCGGCACCCTGCAGATGACCGAAGTGTGCCGGTTGCTTGGTGGCAAGGGCAAGGTCAATATCATTATGGGTGATCTTGCCTATGAGGCTGCCCGCGTCCGCACCAAGGCGGCCGAGGATGTGCTGAAGAAACCGGAATGCGCCGGCATCACGGTTGCCGACAAGCAGGCCGGCAAGTGGACCCGTATTTCCGGTGCAGACCTCGTCACCAACTGGCTGAGCGCCGGCCTCGACGTCAACGCGATCATCGCCAATAATGACGAGATGGCGCTCGGCGCGATACAGGCGCTGAAGGGTGTAAAAAAGCCGCTTGGCGCCGGCGAAGGCAAGATCGTGGTCGGCGGCATAGATGCGACGCAGGATGCGATGAAGGCCATGAAGGCGGACGAGCTTGCCGTCACCGTGTTTCAGGATGCGGCGGGGCAGGGTAAGGGCGCATTGGAAACCGCCCTCAAGATGATCGCCAAGGAGCCGGTCGAGCAGAATGTCTGGATTCCGTTCGAACTGGTCACCCCCGCAAATCTGGCCACCTACGACAGCCGCAACTGACGCTCTGGCAGAATAGATGCATGGCGGCGGGCGCGCCGCCATGCGGTGCCGTTTTGGTCAGATGTAGTGCAGCTGACGTTCGGCGACGCTAAGAGTGACATGTTGGCCGGGTGGCGGGTAAAGCGCATCCTGAGCGCTTGCATGTTCGACCTTGAGCGCCACGCCGGATGCATCAAGTTGATAACGGACCGTGGGGCCGACGATGCTGATGTCTTTCACCTCGGCGGTGAAAGCCACGCCATTCCCGTCTGCCGCGTTGCCGATCGTGAAGGCATGTGGCGGGATGATGCAGGTCCGTTCGAAGTGGTTGCCGGTGATGCGTGACATGTCTTCGGCGGTGATGATATTGGCGTCACCGATAAAACCGGCCACGAACAGGTCGGCCGGCCGATAATAGAGCTCCTGCGGCGACGCTGTCTGGGCGATGCGGCCGGCATTCATCACCGATATGCGGTCGCCCAGCGACAGGGCCTCGTCCTGATCATGGGTGACGAGGATGCTGGTGAGGCCGCTTTCGCGCTGGATGCGTTTCAACTCATCGCGCAGGCGCTTGCGGATCTGGGCATCGAGTGCGGAAAGCGGTTCGTCCAGCAGAAGCAGCTTGGGTTCGAGCACCAGCGCGCGGGCAAGTGCCACACGCTGTTTCTGGCCGCCGGAGAGCTGATGCGGCCGCCGGTCGGCGCGATCGCTGAGGGAAACGGTTTCGAGCGCGGAGGAGACTTTGTCGTCGATGGTCTTTTTCGCGAGCCGGCGCTGTTCCAGACCGAAAGCGAGGTTCTGCCGCACCGTCATATTGGGAAAAAGCGCATAATGCTGGAACACCATGCCGATGCCACGATCCTTCGGCGGCAAGGTGTCGATGCGCCGGCCATCCAGCATGATCGAGCCGGACGAAGGCGAAACGAGCCCGGCAATGGAGCGCAGCAATGTCGTCTTGCCGCAGCCGGACGGCCCCAGCAGCACATGCATCTCACCCGTGTCTATGCCAAGCTCGATAGCGTCGAGAACGGTGGCGTTGCCATAAATGGCGCTGATATTATGGATCGCGAGATGGGTCATGATGCACGCTCCGTTTCCCGGACCATCCGAAAGGCAATCAGGGTAAAGGCAAGAATGAGCAGGAAATAGAGAATGACGATGACGCTGGTGATGCGGCCGCTGAGGCTGCGCTGGGCGAACATGTACATTTGCAGGGTTTCGAAATTGCCGCCGACCAGCATCTTGGCGTAGACGAATTCGCTGAACAGCGTCGCGAAATTCAGCACGATGGCGACCGCGATGGACGGCAGGATGCTGGGCAGGACGACGCGCCGTAAAATGGCGAGGTCGCTGGCGCCGATCAGCCGGCCGGCATCCAGAAGCTCGTTGATGTCGAGGTTGCGCAGGCCATTCTTCACGGCGATGTAAAACATCGAAAAGCAGAGCGGCACATAGGTCAGCACCAGTACCAGCGGCGAACCGCCGATCTGCAGCGGCGGGGCGGAAAATATCCTGAGATAACCGACCACGAGAATGATGCCGGGTGCGGCATAGGGCAATATCACCAGACGTGCGAACCAGCGGTCAAGTGCTGGCCAGTAGATGTGGGCGGAGACGACGGCCGGGACGATGATGATCGTCGCGATCGTCAGGGCGGCTGCGGCAACCAGCGTGGAACGCAACAGGGCCGCATGGAAACGTGGGTCCGACAGGATGGTGACGAAATTATCCCCCGTCAGCCCGGCCGGCAGCAGGGTTCCGGACCAGTCGGTCGCCACCGCATTCATCATCGTCGCCAGCAGCGGTGATATCATGATGAGCGCCATCAGCCACAGAAACAGGCTTGTGCCTTTGAAACCATGCCTTGTCATCGGTGCTTTTCTCCCGCCAATATCTGGCTTGCGGTGATGGGCACGAGAAGCACGACCAGAAGGCATATGGCGATGGCATTGGCGAGATTGGGATCGGAGAAAATGTCGCCGGATACCAGTTCGCTGATGCGGATGGTGACGACATTGATGCTCGTGCCGGTCAGAGCGAAGGTGGTCGCGAAAGTGCCCATGGCATTGGCGAAGAGCAGAATGGCGATCGCCACCAGTTGCCGGGCGACGGTGGGCAGGCCGACCCTTAGCCAGAACCGCAGCTTGCCGACGCCGATCAGCGCTGCCGCCTCTTCGATGTCCTGTCCAACGGCGGCAAGTGCCGGCGTAATCAGCAGCGTGGCGAGCGCCACCTGAAAATAACAATAGGCGATGATGAGCCCGGTAAATGAATAGACGTTGAAATCGTCGATCAGCCCCAGTTCCTTCAGCAAAAGCGTGAACATGCCGTTCAGCCCGAAAAGGAAGATGAGCGCCATGGCGAGCGGCACGCCGGCGAAGTTGGCGCCAATATTGGCGAAGGCCATGACGGTGCGGCGGGCGGCGCCAGACCTTGCGCGGAGTGCTACCGCCACCAGAAAGCCGAAAACGAGGCCTGTTGCCGTGCTGATGAGCGAGATGACCGTCGTTGTCGCAAAGGACTGGAGGTAAAAGGCATCCGTGAGAATGGTCCGGTAATTCGCAAGCGACAGCGCACCGGCGGCGAAAAAGCTGTCACTGATGACGCTCGCCAGCGGCCAGATGACGAGAATGGCGATCACGCCCAGAAACGGCGCTGCCAGCAGCCGCATTTTGCGGTTCTGCACGCTCATGCGGACAACAGCCCCGGCGGTACCGGCAGGCCATGATCGGGAATGGCGAGAAGCGCGCAGAGCAGCCCGGCAATATCCGTCTGCGCCAGCTTTGCATCCGCAGCCGGCGTAAAGGCCTCACCGAATGTATAGAACGGCACCAGAGCCTCAGTCTCATGCGGCCCGCCGTGATTGCCATCATCGCTCATGCCGTGATCGCTGGTGACGATGATGCTGTAACCCGCAGCGTGCCAGGCCGGCAGATAACGCGCCAGCAGGTCACCGGCGTTACGGGCTGTATTGCGATATTCCCGCGAGCTGCCGCCGTGCCTGTGGCCTTCATTGTCGATATTCATCGGGTGAATCAGCAGGAAATCCGGGCTGTGCCGGCGCAGCAGAACATCCGCATCGGCAAAGACATGGTCGTCCGGATAATGATCGGCCCAATAAAACGAGCCGTGATGAATGCCGCCATCGAAATTCTCGATATGGCGGAATTCCGGGGAGAAGGGAGCCTGATTGTAAAGTTCGAAATACCAGTGATAGGCGGAGGCGGCGGTGGTGCGGCCGGCAGCAGTTGCCAGCGAGAAGACATTCGGAAAACGGGAGCGGCGAACAACGCCGTTACTGGTGACACCATGAACCACCGGCGGTAGCCCGGTCATCAGCGTTTCGTAAAGCGGCCGCGAAATCGACGGCAATTCGCTGCGCACGGCGTGGATACCGGCCTTTCCGGCCACAACCAGCCCTTCCATATATCCGAGGCAATCCCTTGCTGTCGCGTATCGGAGGCCATCCAGCAGGATGAAGATCGTCTTGTGCATCGCTTTCGCCTCATCTGTTTGTGGTTCGGTTTGCCCGAGCACTTTTTAGCACGTTCCGCGGGCTCGTTGCCCGCGGAACAGTCGTTTGGTTTTCAGGGCGGTTGCCAGATTACATCTTCGGGGCGACGCTGGCGCGCCAGAGGTTGACCAGCTTGCCGGCGGCCTGGGTCCAGACGGCGGCATTGATCGGGCGGGCCTTGGCATATTGTTCCGACGGCAGCAGGCGTTCCTTCGCCTCGGCCGGCAGGGTGATGCGGTCAACGCGGATCGGACGGGCGTAACCATTGGCCAGGTTGATCTGGCCGGCATCGCTGAGGATATATTCGCGTGCCAGCTTGGCGGCGTTGGGTTGCTTGGAGAATTTGTTGATGATGGTGGCGTAACCGCTGGTCACCGAACCATCAGAAGGAATGACGACCTTGAACTTCTCGCGGCCAACCACGTCGCGATAGTTGAGGGCGTTGAAGTCCCACATCGGCGCGACCTGTATTTCGCCCTTTTCCATCGTGGCGGGGTTTGCGCCATTGGCCAGCAGGCGGCCTTTTTCCGCAAGCTTGGCAAAGAGATCGACGCCCGGCTGGAGGTTTTCCTCACCGCCGCCCATGGCGATGGCGGCGGCCAATACGGCGGCGTTGTCCTGTGCGCCGGAACCGACATTGCCGAGCGAGACCTTGTAGTCGCCCTTCAGCAGATCGGCCCAGGACGCGGGTGGGTTCTTCACATCGGCGGAGATCAGGAAGGCGATGGTACCGGTATAACCGATGACCCAATGGCCGTCCTTGTCCTTGGCCCAGTCGGGGATCTGGTCCCAGGTCGTGGTCTTGTAAGGCTGGGTGACACCGCGGGCGACAGCAATCGGGCCGAATTCGAGACCGACATCGCCGATATCTGCCGTCGCACTGGCGCCTTCATTGGCGAACTTGGCGATCTCCTCGCCGCTGCTCATGTCCGTATCGGCGTGTTTCAGGCCGTATTTTTCGGTCAGCTGGTTCCAGGTGTCCTTCCAGTTCGCCCAGCCGTCCGGCATGCCGACGCTGTAGATGGCGCCTTCTTTGCGGGCGGCGGCTTCGAGGGCCGGAACGTCCTGCGCCTGAGCGGTGAGGGGAAGGGAAAAAACGGTGAGAAGGGAGAGGGAGAGAAGGGAATTTTTCACGGGGCTTGCTCCTTGGTCTAGACCAGTTGCATGCTCATTATCGGTTCGCTATGACAGGCCAATGACGTTTTCGGCGCGGACATAACGCGCCCGTTATTTTTTGACGGCCATGCAATGAGGGCGGCGATGCCAGCCAGAGAAACGACAGGCGGTCACCGCGATATCGAAGCTGGCCGGCGCGGCGGGCTGGAGCAGCAATTGCGCCGGGCCATTGCTGCAGGCGAGGTGGTGAAGGATGGTCGGCTTTTTTCCGAGCGGCAATTGATCGCGAAATATGCCACCACGCGCATTACCCTGCGCGAGGCGCTTTTCCATCTCGAGATCGACGGGCTGATCTTTCGCGAAAGCCGGCGCGGCTGGTTCGTTTCCGGACCACGCCTTGTCTACAGCCCGCTGCACCGCTCCCACTTCCATCGCATGGCCGCCGAACAGGGACGCTCTGCCGAAACCCTTCTGGTGGAAGCGGAGGCCACAGCGCTGCCCGAGGAGCTTGCGCCCCTCATGCGCTGTGCGCCGGGAACGCCGTTCTGGCGCATCCGCAGAAAGCGCAGCATCGACGGACGGCTGGTGCTTTTCGTCGAGCACTATCTTTCCATGGAGATTTTCCCCGATATCGTGCAGCACGACCTCACCCGGTCACTGACTACGATTTACCAGGACAGTTACGCCGTCACCTATGGTCCGGCCTATTTCGAAATTAATCCGGTCGCGTTGCGGGGATATCCGGCTCATCATCTCGGTTGCAGCGAAGGGGCTTACGGTCTGAAAATCACGCGTGTCAATCAGGACCAGCATGGTCGCATCATCGATTGTGATCTCGAATATTGGCGCCATGACGCCATATCGGTACGGGTCGAGACCGGCCAGCCGGATCAGCCTGCTGGTTGAAGCTCCGGCGGTTGGAATATCTTCAGGATTGCGGCAGCAGCACGCCGACGGCGAATTCCTCATCCGTCGCTATGTGGCCGATCTGCGTCTTGCGATATTCACTGGGGCTGAAACCGCGCTCGGCCCGCAAGGTGCGTGAAAGATGCGGCGCGTCGCAAAACCCGGTGGCAAGCGCGATCTGGGTGATCGTGTCTTCGGTCTTGCGAAGCAGGGACAGGGCGCGGTCCAGCCGCAGTTCGAGATAGACCTTTGATGGCGTTGCCTTCAGGTCGCTGAGAAAACGCCGTTCGAGGCTGCGGCGACCGAGGCCAAGGTCACGGGCAAGTTCAAGCACGGTTCTCGGCACTTCAATATTCTGCTGCATGCGCAGGATCGCCTTTTTGACCAGCGGGTCCGTGGCTCTGCGTGCGCTCTGCTGGCCGGGTTGGGGTTTTTCGCCGCTCAACGCGCTGTCGATCATCATGATGTTGAGGCTCTTGATGGCGGCGGACTGACCGACATGACGCTCCACCAGGAAGGCCGCCAGATGCGCGGAGCCGTGGCCGCCCGAACAGGTCAGCCGGTCGCGGTCGATGACGAAAATCTGGTCGGAGACCATCTGCACCGTGTCGAAACGGTCGAGAAAATCCTGATGGTGGAACCAGCTCACACAGCAGCGATAACCATCGAGCAGACCCGCCTCGTGCAGAATGAAAACGCCGGTGCAGAGCCCGATAATGGGAGTGCCGGTCGCCGCACGCTGTTTGAGGAACCGCAGCGCTTCCGGCGGCAGGGCGCTGTGATCGCTGATCAATCCGCCGGCAACGACGATATAGTCATAATGCCCGGCGTCGATCAGCCGCGTATCGGGCTGCACCTTCACACCGCAGCTCGATTGAACGCTGCCCATGGTCGCCGACAGCACCGACCATTCGCAGAGAATTGGCCGCGAGCGGTCAGCCTCGTCGGCGGCAAGGCGCAGCACATCGACGAAATTCGCAAAGGCCGACAGCGTGAACCGATCGGCAAGCAGGAAAGCGACGCTGAGGCGTTTCTTGGCGCGGTGAGAGGTCATGGCGCAAATATTCATGCAAAGAGACGCGATTGTCCAGCCGTCGCAACGCAAATCTTCATAGCTTTTGCGACACGAGATTTTCCAACCATCGGGTCCGCTCATGACGCGTTTTAATGCTTTCAATCTTTTGAAGAACGCCCTGACCGGCCATAAGAACTGGGATGAGCAATGGCCCGACAGCCAGCCGAAGGCCGAATATGACGTGGTCATCGTCGGCGCCGGCGGCCATGGTCTGGGGGCTGCCTATTATCTCGCCAGCCAACACGGCATCACCAACGTCGCCGTCATCGACAAGGGCTGGCTCGGCGGCGGCAATACCGGCCGCAACACGACCATCATCCGCTCTAACTATCTCTATGATGAAAGCGCCCGTCTTTACGATCACGCCGTCGACCTGTGGGAGAACTTGAGCCAGGAACTGAACTACAACGTCATGTATTCAAAGCGCGGCGTGCTGATGCTGGCCCATAACGTTCACGACGTGCAGAGTTTCAAGCGCCATATCCATTCCAACCGCTTGAACGGCGTCGACAATCGCTGGCTCACGACTGAGGAATGCAAGGAATATTGCCCGCCGCTCAGCATTTCCCCCAATGCCCGTTATCCGGTCATGGGTGGTGCGTTGCAGGAACGGGCCGGCACGGCGCGCCATGACGCGGTCGCCTGGGGTTATGCGCGCGGTGCCGCCGCCCGCGGTGTCGATATCATCCAGAACTGCCCTGTTACCGCCATTCGCCGCAATGCCGATGGTTCCGTCGCCGGTGTCGAGACGGCGCGAGGCTTCATCAAGGCGAAGAAGGTCGCGGTTTCCGCCTCCGGCCACACATCCGTCGTCATGGACACAGCCGGCGTGCGCCTGCCGCTGGAAAGCTATCCGCTGCAGGCGCTGGTGTCGGAGCCGATCAAGCCGATTTTCCCCTGCGTGGTCATGTCCAACGCGGTTCATGCCTATATCAGCCAGTCCGACAAGGGCGAGCTGGTGATCGGTTCGGGTACGGACCAGTACACCTCCTATTCGCAGCGCGGCGGCCTGCCGCTGATCGAACATACGATTGCGGCCATCGTCGAAATCTTCCCGATCTTCAACCGCATGCGGATGCTGCGCAAATGGGGTGGCATCGTCGATGTCACGCCGGATCGTTCGGCCATTCTCGGCAAGACGCCTGTCGACGGGCTTTACGTCAATTGCGGTTGGGGCACGGGCGGTTTCAAGGCGACGCCGGGCGCTGCCCACACCTTTGCCTGGACCATCGCCAAAAACGAACCGCACCCGATCAACGCGCCGTTTACGCTGGAACGTTTCCGTTCCGGCCGCCTGATCGACGAGGCCGCCGCCGCCGCCGTGGCGCATTAATTTCACGCATTTTCCGGACGTAAAACCGCTTCGCACTTTTACTGGAAATGCTCCGAGGACAAGACCATGCTTTTGATCCGCTGCCCCTATTGCAACGAAACATTGCCTGAAGCCGAATTCACCTATGCCGGACAGGCCCATGTTGTCCGCGCCGCCGATCCCTCGTCGCAGACGGACGAACAGTGGGAAGAATTCCTGTTCATCCGCGAAAACGTGAAAGGTCCGCATTTCGAGCGCTGGCGGCACCTGCATGGCTGTGGGCGCTTCTTCAACGCCGTGCGCGACACGGTCAGCGACCGGTTCCTCACGACCTATCGGGCGGGCGAGCCGCGTCCAGAGCTTTCTTCCCTGACCCGCGCAGCAGCCAGTTCCGAGGTGTCGAAATGAATTCCTATCGTGTTTCCGGCCGTGGCCGTGTGGATGCCGCCCGCTCGGTAAGCTTTACCTTTGACGGCAAGACCTATCGCGGCGTGAAGGGCGATACGGTCGCCTCGGCACTTCTGGCCAATGGCGTGCATCTTATGGGCCGCTCGTTCAAATACCACCGCCCGCGCGGCCCGGTGGCGGCGGGTTCCGAGGAGCCGAATGCGCTGATCGGCACCCGCCGTGGCGCCGGTCAGTTCGAGCCGAACACCCGCGCCACCGTGCAGGAAATCTGGAACGGGCTGCAAACCACCTCCCAGAACAAATATCCGAGCCTGAAATTCGATATCGGCGCGGTCAACGACATGGCCTATATGCTGTTTTCGGCCGGCTTCTACTACAAGACCTTCATGTGGCCGAAGAGCTTCTGGAACAAGGTCTATGAACCCTTCATCCGCGCGGCGGCTGGTCTCGGCGTTTCGCCGACGGAGGAAGACCCGGACACCTATGCCTCGCGCAACCTGCATTGCGACGTGCTGATCGTCGGCGCTGGTCCTGCCGGCCTCGCTGCGGCGCGGGCGGCGGCGGTCGATGGCCTTAAGGTTGTGCTGGTCGATGAAAATGCAGAAGCCGGCGGCACGCTTTTGTCCGAACCGCAGGCGAATATCGACGGCAAGCCCGCCTGGACCTGGCTGGCGGATGAATTGAAGGCGCTGAAGGAGCGCGGAGTCAGGATCATGACCCGCACGACGGCCATTGCCTATTACCACCAGAACATGATTGGCCTCTGCGAAAAGCTGACCGATCATCTCGAAACCGTGCCGAAGGATACGCCGCGCGAGCGCCTGTGGCGGGTCAGGGCACGTCAGGTGGTGCTGGCGCAGGGCGCGCTGGAAAAGCCGCTGGTCTTCCACGGCAACGACCGTCCGGGCGTGATGCTGGCGGGCGCCGCCCAGACCTATCTCAACCGCTATGGCGTCAAGGTCGGTAACAGCCCGGTGGTGGTGACAAGCCATGACAGCGCCTGGTATGCGGCCTTCGATCTTCACGGCGCGGGCGCACGTGTTCAGGCCATTATCGATACCCGCGCGACGGTGCGTGAAGAGCTTGTCAACGAGGCGCGCGCGCTCGGCATTCCGGTGAAGCTATCACATACGGTGACGGCGACCTCCGGGCGGCTGCGGGTCAAGTCGGTCCGAGTCAACCCGGTCAAGGGCTCCTCGGTCGGCGCGGGACAGGAGATCACCTGTGATGCGGTGCTGATGTCCGGCGGCTGGACGCCGTCGCTGCATCTGTTCTCCCATACGCAGGGCAAGCTCGCCTGGGATGACGAGCGGACCACCTTCCTGCCTGCCCTCACCAATGAGGATTGCGCGATTGCCGGGGCCGGCCGCGGACTGTGGGGCATCGAGGCGGCGCTGAAGGACGGCGCGGAGCGGGGGCGTGAAGTCGCCGAAGCACTCGGCAAGGCCGCCAATGCTTTCAGCCATGCGGTGGAACATGATCGCACTGGCAGTGGTGTGTCGCACACGGAACTGCCGAGCGACCGCGATGCCGGCAAGGCCAAGGCCTTTGTCGATTACCAGAACGATGTGACCGCCAAGGATCTGCGACTTGCCGTGCGCGAAGGCATGCGCTCCATCGAGCATGTCAAGCGCTACACCACCAACGGCATGGCGACCGATCAGGGCAAGATGTCGAACATTAACGGCCTGAACATTGCGGCGGAAGCGCTTGGCAAACCCCAGCCGCAGGTGGGGCTGACCACCTTCCGCCCGCCCTATACGCCAACGACCTTCGGAGCCTTCGCCGGTTATCACCGTGGCGCGCATTTTGAAGTAACGCGCAAGACGCAGATCGATGGCTGGGCTGAGGCGCATGGCGCTGTTTACGAGCCGGTCGGGCAATGGCGTCGCGCCTGGTATTTCCCCAAACCGGGTGAAGATATGGACGCGGCGGTCGGCCGCGAATGCCGGGCGGTGCGTCAGAGCGTGGGCATTTTCGATGCTTCGACACTAGGCAAGATCGAAGTGGTCGGTCCTGATGCGGTCGAGTTCATGAACCGCATGTATACCAATCCGTGGTCGAAGCTCGCCCCCGGCCGTTGCCGTTACGGCCTGCTGCTTGGCGATGACGGCTTCATCCGTGATGACGGCGTCATCGGTCGAATGACCGAAGATCGTTTCCACGTCACCACCACGACAGGCGGTGCCGCCCGGGTGCTGAACATGATGGAGGATTACCTCCAGACGGAATGGCCCGATCTCAATGTCTGGCTGACCTCGACGACAGAACAATGGTCCACCATCGCACTGAACGGCCCGAATGCGGCAAAGCTGCTGGCTCCGCTAGTCGAAGGTGTGGAACTGACGGAAGAGGCGTTTCCGCATATGTCCTGCGTGGAATGCACGGTCGCCGGCATGCCGGCGCGGCTGTTCCGGGTCAGCTTCACCGGCGAGATCGGCTTTGAGGTCAATGTGCCGGCCCCGCTTGGCCGCAAGCTCTGGGAAATCCTGTGGGAAGCCGGTCAGCAATACGGCATCACCGCTTACGGCACTGAAACCATGCATGTTCTGCGCGCCGAAAAGGGTTACATCATCGTCGGACAGGATACCGACGGCACCGTGACGCCCTATGATGCGGCGATGGGCTGGGCCGTAGGCAAGGCGAAGCCCGATTTCGTCGGCAAGCGCGGTCTTGCCCGCCCTGATCTCGTCGCCAAGGGCCGCCGCCATCTCGTCGGCCTTCTGACTGAAGACCGCTCGAAGCTGGAGGAGGGGGCGCAGATCGTCTTTGATCCGAAACAGCCGCTTCCGATGAAGATGGTGGGGCATGTGACCTCCTCCTACCATTCGGATGCGGTTGGCCAGCCGATTGCGCTGGCGCTGGTCGAGGGCGGTCATGAGCGGATGGGCGAGACCGTCTATATCCCGATGCTGGACCGTACCATTGCCGCGAAAATCACCGGGATGGTGTTTGTCGATCCCGAAAACACCCGCCTGAAAATCTGATCCGGAGATGACAATGAACATGCGTGTTTCCTCCCCCATTTCCGGCACCTTGGCCGAAAGCAAGGCGGCGCGGGTCAGCATCCTGCCTGTGCAGGCGCGGCTGTCGCTGCGCGCGCGTGGTGATGTCGGGTCACTCGGCGCAGCACTTGGCCTCACCCTGCCAGAGCGGATCGGCGCCCGCGTCTCCGCCGGCGAAAGGCAGGCCCTCCGCCTTGGTCCCGATGAATGGACGATCCTTGCCCCTGCCGGTGAAGTCGGCGAGTTGGTTGCGGCCTGCGCCGGCGTTTATGCCAGCCATCCGCACAGCCTTGTCGATATTTCCGGTCGGGAAGTGACGCTGCTGATCGAGGGGCCACGAGCCGCTGAACTTCTGACGCTCGGCTGCGCCCGCGATATCGACACGATTGCGGTGGGCGAGGCACGCAGGACGATTTTCGACGGCGTGACCGTGGTGCTGTGGCGCGATGCGGAAGACCGTTTCCGGATGGATATCTGGAACAGTTTCGTGCCGCATCTTGGCCATTTGCTTGAAACCGGCTGCAGGGAACTTGCCGCTGAAATCGCCTGAACTCGCCACGGTTTCAAAACTGTCCGAGTACTGATCCATCAAGGGGGAGCAGGATTTTGACCATCTATGTCATGAAAGTCTCGTGCCCGGCGCGCAGCGGCATCGTTGCCGCTGTATCCGGATATCTCGCGCGGTCCGGCTGCAACATCAACGACAGTTCGCAATTCACCGATCAGGAGACAGGCCGTTTTTTCATGCGGCTGAGCTTCGTTTCGGAACAGGGGCTGGAGCGTGACGCCCTTTTTGAAGGCTTCGCTCCGGTCGCTGCCGATTTCGACATGGACTACGATTTCCATGATCTCTCCCGCAAGACCAAGGCGGTGATCATGGTGTCGCGCTTTGGTCATTGCCTCAACGATCTCTTGTATCGCTCCCGCATCGGTGCCCTGCCGGTGAAGATCGTTGCGGTGATCTCCAATCATCTCGATTACCAGAAGCAGGTGGTGAATGAGGATATTCCCTTCCACCACATCCGCGTCACGCCGCAGACGAAACCGGAGGCTGAAGCGGAAATCCTGCAGGTGGTGCAGGATACCAGTGCTGAACTCGTGGTTCTGGCACGTTACATGCAGGTACTGTCGGACCGGCTCTGTCAGGAAATGTCGGGCCGCATCATCAACATCCATCATTCCTTCCTGCCATCGTTCAAGGGCGCCAACCCTTACAGGCAGGCCTATGAGCGTGGTGTGCGGCTGATCGGCGCGACTGCCCATTACGTCACCGCCGATCTCGATGAGGGGCCGATCATCGAGCAGGATACGATCCGCGTGACCCATGCCCAGAGCGGTCTCGATTACGTCTCGCTTGGCCGCGATGTTGAAAGCCAGGTGCTTGCCCGCGCAATCCACGCCCATATTCACCACCGGGTCTTCCTGAACGGCAACAGGACAGTGGTGTTTCCCGCCTCGCCGGGGGAATATGTGTCAGAGCGCATGGGGTAAGTGCACCAGAGCGTGAGAGCGGGAACTCTATTCTTCGGGTGGCGGCTGCATTTCGCCACCCTGTTCCTGCTCCGGCGGTCTCGCGGACCGGGCGGCGGCGGGATAGGCGCCTGTCATGCTGGCGAACTGAATGTCGTTTTCAGCAAATGCATCCTTCAACATCGAATAGGCCTTGCGCCGCACCACTGAGGATTGCCCACCGGCGCGCAGCATCATGCCGAAGCCGAGCGTCATGCCATATTCGCCAAAGTGCTCGACACCCTTCAACTTGACGGTCTCGATGAGGAACGGCCCGAATTCCGGATCCTCCTTCAGCGCCTTGCCGATCTCCTTGGTGATGGCCTTGACCTTGGCGATATCGGTATCGAAGGCGACGGTGACCATGAATTTGTCGATCGACCAGTCACGGCTCATGTTTTCGACCGCGCCGAGCGACCCGAACGGCACGGTGAAGATGGGCCCACGATGGTGGCGCAGTTTGACCGAGCGGATGCTGAAGGATTCCACCGTGCCGCGATAAGAACCGCTCTGAATATATTCGCCGACGCGGAAGGCGTCGTCGATCATGTAAAACACGCCACTGATGATATCTTTCACCAGCGTCTGCGAGCCGAAACCGATGGCGATGCCGAAAATGCCGGCGCTCGCCAGCAGCGGCCCGATATTCACGCCGAGTTCCGAAAGCGCCGTCATGACGGCGACGGCGGCGATGATGATGCCGAGCATGTTGCGCAGGATCGGCAGAATGGTCAAAAGCCGGTCGTCCTGCGGCTGGCCGCCGGAGTGGCCGCTCATTGCGTCGCCGGCAGGGGCGCTCAGCTCCAGCCGCCGGGCGATCATCGACTTGATGGCGATCCATATGAGATCGGCAAGCAGCAGGATGAGCGCGCCGTGCAGGATGCCGACGACGATGGAGGTGAGCAGCGCGCCGTCGGGCAGGGAATCCGGATGGGCGCGAACAAGGAAGATCAGCCATACGATGGCCGCTCCCACGATGGCGAGCCGCACGCCGCGCTCGGCCAGAACGGGGCGAAGGTCGCTTTCGCCGTAACCGCCAATATCGGTTGCGAGTTTCCGTGCGGCGATGCCGAGCGTCGAGGCAAGGCCCGGCAGGACCAGCGCATAAAACCCGATCCAGAACAGCACGCCTGCGCCGGCAAGGCGCAATCCGAAGAGGATGATAAGGCAGAAGATCAGCGCGACATCGATCGCCCGTGTCCGTTCAGAACCCGGATCACCGCCGGGCCGCCGCCATATCCAGAGGCTGGCGAGCAGAAACAGGAAACCGACCATGCCGGTGGACAATAGACCGAGCGTATCGCGCGGGACACCCAGATTTTCGAGTGTCCTGAGCAACGCCCAGAAAAACCCGGCAAGCGTTGCAAGCCATGTCCAGCGGACGATCCAGAAATCGCGCCGCGGGCTGGCTTCGCGGCCAACCACCTGCCGCAACAGGCCGGAAACGGCAAAAAGCACCGGCAGGAGAATGCTCATCACGAGCCAGGGCAGCAGAACGGCGCTCAGCAGGGGCGGCCACTGGATGCTGAGGAACATGGCGGTTGCGACAAGGCCGTATCCGAAAAGGGGCAGAAGCCGCCCTGAGACGACGGCTGAGGCATATCTGCCGATATCCCCGCCGTTTTTGCGGGATGCGTGCATGACGATGATACGGTTTGTGACAATGCCGCCCGCAAGGCCTGCCCCGAACAGGACCAGGACATGCTGCAAAAAGATAAAAGGACCGTAGGCGTGGACCGCATCGCCAAGCCTTTGCCATGCGGAAGCGATCTGCGAGAACATGACGGGCAGGTCGCCGATGATGCGGGCAAGATGTTCCCGCCGCTTGCTTGCCCATTGGTCGAGATCGCTCAACTGACTTTGTGACGCCGTCTGCGGCTGCGGCTCCGCGCCAGTTGTCGCAAGTTTCTGTGCAAGCAGGGCACGAACGTCGTCCTGCCCGAGAAGTTGCAGCAACTGGTCGACCTTCTGCTCCGTCGTTTGTGCGGGGGAAGGTGCTTTTACCGGCGGCGGCTCCTGTGCGGAAAGACCGGTTGTTCCAAGCACGAAAAGTGCGATGACGACCGCTGCAATCCACCTGAAAAGGAAGGGAAGGGTTGTCATTCGGTTCTCCCGCACCAGCCGGGAAGATGCCGGGCATCGTGTGAGCGCGCCAGTTCCACTGCCTCGGCCATCGTCTCATCGAAGGAATGCCGCAGGTCTTTGCTGCTTACCCGGCGGCGGAAAAAATCCGCCCAGAGAAATTCGGTAAAAGGCGCTTCGATCTTGGCGAAACCGCCGGCATCGCGAACCGCGCCGGCCAGAGAGCGGAAAGGGTCGTCTTGAAGGTCAGTGATCTGCTTCGGCAGCTCGTCGACTGGGCGGCGCGCACCTTCGACATCGAAGGGATAAACCAGGTTGCGATGATCCATCACCGACCAGAATTCCTGCCTGCCAAGATGAGAAAGATCGGCCACGATGCTGGTCAGCACATGTTTCACGCCCTCGTCATGTAACGCCAGAGCAAGGTGGTGATGGTCGACCAGATAGAGACGCTGTTTATAGCCAATGACGACGGGCACCATGTGGTGGCCGAGAAAATCTGGCCCCTTTTTCTCCCGGATGGCGGCCCATTGTTTGCGTTTGTTTTCCACCTCGCGAAGGCCAACCGTCATCTGGGTCGGCCTGAGCGAGGTGATTTCAACCGGGCTGAGGTGGGGTTCAAGAGGCTGTGGCATGGTTGTTCTCCCGACCCATGGCCGTGGTTACGGCATCATCGACGCTGAAACTGCTGCGCGCCACCAGATCGCTCCCGCCGCCGGCGAGCAGCAGATCCCGTACATGGTCGTGCACGCGGGCATAATAGACCGTGGTGCCGCCGTGCTGCATCGCTGCATCGAATTCCAGCAGCGCATCGAGCGCGGTGGAATCCAGTTCGAAGCTTTCCTCAAGACTGATGATCGCGACATGCAGTTCCGGCCTTGCGGCGATGCGTTTGGTGACGGCGGCAAGGATCGGTTCGGCATTGCCGAAAAAGAGTGGCTGCGCCGGCCGCAGGATAATCATGCCAGATATGTCCTGCGCATCGGGATGGCGTTCCATATCGACGAAATCGTGGCTGTCGCCAAGCCTTCCGAGATGCATCACATGCGGCAGGGAAAGCCGACGGACGAAGACGGCGAAGGAAAGCGCGACGGCAACGAGCATTCCGTTCAGAACGCCGAATGCCAGCACGCCGGCGGCGGCGGCAAGTGCCAGCCAGGCATCGTTGCCAAGCCGCCACAGGCGGATGATCGGCGTCGGATCAAGCGCGTGCAGCAGGGCTACGGCAATGATGGCGGCGAGCACGGCCTGCGGAATGAAGGCGAACCAGGCGGAAGCGAGCAGGCTGAAGATTGCAAGGCCGATTGCGGCGATGGCCGAGGCGAGGCGGCTCTGCGGCCCGACCGCTTCGCTTGCCGCACCGGCGGAAAAACCGGCGCCGACCGGCATTCCCTGCACAGCGGCGCTGGCGATATTGGCAAGCCCGAAGGCCCGCAATTCGCGATTGGAATCGACATTCTCACCGTGGCGCAGCGAAAAGCTGCGGATCGTACCCCAGGATTCCGCAAAGAGAATGAGCACCAGCGGCGGCGCAAAGCGGGCGACATGCGCGACATCATCGAGCGATACCGAAAGCGGGCCGGCCCATATTCCGGCAAGATCGATGGTGCCGACAATGGCGACGCCGCGGCTTTGCAGATCAAGCAGAATCGAGACGGCAATACCCGCCACGATCACGACAAGGCTGCCGGGAAGGATCGGGCGTTTACGCAGGAGCAGCAGTACAGCAAACGCCGCGAGGCCGACGGCGATGCTTTCGAGGCTCCAGTCTCGCGGATGGGAGACTATCTGCAACAGGATTGCCAGCGGTTCGCCCGTTTGCTCCTTGATTCCAAAAAGGCTCGGCAGTTGCTTGATCGTGATCAGAATGGCGAGGCCGAAAGCAAAACCGCGCAGCACCGGCCGCGAAATCACGCTCGACAGCGCGCCGAGCCGCGTGGCCGCCGCCACGAGAAACAGGATGCCCACCAGTGCGACCGAAATGGCGACAAGCAGCATCTTCTGCGCCGGCGTGACGGAAAGCGTCGCGAGCATCGCGGCCAATATTGCTGCGGAAGAGGATGTGGGCGAGACGACGGCAAACCGGCTCTGGCCGAAAACGGCATATACAATGCAGCCCATGATGGCCGCAAGAATGGCGTGCTGGGCTGGAACGCCGGCAATTCCCGAATAGGCGATCGCTTCCGGCAGCATCAGGCCGGCGATCGACAACCCTGCAATTACATCACGCCTGTCGAATATCACGGACATTGGGTTGCGACCGTATCGACGCCGATGGAGGCGATAAAACTTTCACCCGCTAAGATCACGATTCTCCACCTTGTATCCGCGATGAGATGAAGGTTTCACCCAATGCGGATACAAGTCAAAGTTTAAATCGCGCGCCTGAAATATTTCGGTCTTTCCGGGTTTGGCCATCACCGCCCTTCGTTCGGCGGATGATGCGGACGTGCCTGTTTCAGGCGGGTAACTGTCCCCCCGGAATGGCGGTGTCAGCCGCCATATTGGTCGTCCGTCACCTTCTCCATCCAGTCCACCACCTTGCCGTCCTTGACTTCCTGAAGTGCGATATGGGTCATGGCGACATTGGGAGCCGCGCCGTGCCAATGCCTTTCGCCGGGTGCGAACCAGACGATATCGCCGGGACGGATTTCTTCCACCGGGCCACCCTCGCGCTGCACGCGGCCAAAGCCGGAGACGACGATCAGTGTCTGGCCCAGTGGATGGGTGTGCCAGGCGGTACGGGCGCCGGGCTCAAAGGTGACCTGTGCACCCTGAACCCGCTCCGCATCGAAGGGATTGAACAGCGGATCAATGCGGACCGTGCCGGTGAACCAGTCCTCGGGTCCCTTGGCGGATGCCCGGGTTCCTGCGCGCAATATTTCCATGGTCATTCTCCTGATTGGAATCGTGTGGTGATTTGAGGCGGGAATTCCCCTGTTGTCCACAGGGGCGTTCAAACCTGGTCGGGCGAAGAGGCTGCAGACATTTTTGAAGCCGCCGGCTTCGATCATTTTGAAGGGTTATCGCACTCTTTTGCGCGTATTTTGCGACACTGTCAGCATTGATTTTGCCTTCCTTCCAGACGCCGCGAGAAAAATCGCGCTCGGGATTGACTCGATTATGAAAACGGTTACATTCGCTCATGTAAACGGTTTCATTAGTTAAAAACCGTGCTTGGAGGAGCAAATTTCATGTTTAGACATTTGATGGCTGCCGCCGCTTTGGTGCTGGCGGCCGGCACGTCGGCGTACGCCCAGGAGCAGAGCTTCAAGATCGGTCTTTCCAACTCGTTCGTCGGCAGCGAATGGCGCACGCAGATGATCGAGGAAGCTCAGGCTGCCGCAAAGGCATGGGGCGAAAAGGGCGTCAAGGTCGAAGTCGTCGTTCAGAGCGGCAATGTCGATGTGCAGGGGCAGATCGGTCATATCCGCAATTTCATGAACCAGGGCGTTGATGCGATCCTCATCAATCCCGGCAGCCCGACGGCTTTCGATCCGATCTTCGCACAGGCCAAGGCACGCAACATTCTCGTCATCGCAACCGACGCCGAAGTGTCCTCGAAGGATGCGCTCTATGTCGGCATCGACCAGAAGGCATGGGCGGCGCAATCCGCGCAATGGCTTGCGGATGCGCTGAAGGGCAAGGGAAGCATCGTCGCCATCAACGGCATCGCCGGCAACCCCGCCAACGAAGCCCGCGTTGCCGGTTATCGCGAAGTGTTCAAGAAATACCCTGACATCAAGGTGCTGAACGAAGCCAATGCGAGCTGGGATCAGGCGCAGGGCCAGCAGGCCATGCAGAACCTGCTTGCCACCTATCCTGATATCAGCGGCGTCTGGGTGCAGGACGGCATGGCAGACGGCGCGTGGCGCGCCATCGAAGCCGCCGGCAAGACCAAGGACATTGCAGCGACCGGTGAAATCCGCAAGGACTTCATGACCCGCTGGGAAAAGGAAAAGTTCAACTCCGGCGCTTCGGTCAATCCTCCCGGCGTCATGGCCAGCGCGCTCAACGTCGCTGTCCTGAAGCTGCAGGGCAAGGAATTCAAGGACGGTGTTTTCGGCGGCACCTATGGTAACGCCATCTATATTCCGATCCCCTTCGTCAGCAACGATAACCTCGCGGACAACATCAAGTCCGCCGATGGCAAGCCGGGCTACTGGTCGGTCACGGCAACCGTGACGCCGGAACAGGCCGGCGAGTTCTTCAAGTAAGAGCCGTTTCGGGTCGGCGACAAGCGCCGGCCCGAACCAGAATTTCGAGTGCGGACCGGGCCTTGGCCGGCCGCCTGTGACAAGCACAATTCGGGGACATGCGATGGCGAACGCTCTGGAAGCGGCCGGCATAACGAAGAATTTTGGCGCGGTTCGCGCGCTTTCCGACGGCAGGCTGACAGTTGGTCGCGGTGAAATTCACGCATTGCTGGGCGCCAATGGCTGCGGCAAGAGCACGCTCTGCAAGATCGTTGCGGGTGCGGTGGCTCCAACCAGCGGTACCATCAGGTTCAACGGCGAAAACGTGCGATTCAAAAGCCCGCGGGACGCCGAAAATGCCGGTATTGCGCTGTTTTATCAGGAACTCAGCCTTATTCCGCAGCTTTCCGTCGCCGACAATATTTTCCTCGGGCGCGAGCCGAAACGCGGCGTCTTTGTCGACGGCAAGACGCTGAAGGCCGAAGCGGCGAGACTGATCGCGCTGTTTGACGGCGTGGCTGGCGAAGGGCTGGAGCCGGATGCGATCGTCGGCAATCTGCCGCCGGATCAGCGGCAGCTCGTCGAAATCCTCAAGGTCTTCGCCCAGAACGCCAGCCTGATGATCATGGACGAGGCGACAGCGGCGCTCGATGGCCGCCAGTCCCAGCGCTTTTTTGAGATACTCCGGGCCAAGAAGGCCGACGGTGTCTCCACCATCATGATTTCCCACCGTCTCGACGAGGTTTTCTCCGTCTGCGACCGCATCACCGTCATGCGGAACGGCGCGACGATTTCCGAACTCGATACGGCGGCAACCACGCGCGAAGCTGTGGTGCATGACATGGTTGGCGATGTTCGGGCCGCTCCTGCCCGTCAGAAAGGGCGTTCGGCTGCTGCACCGAGCCTGAAGCTGGCGGATGTGGCGGGTGAGGGCGTTCGCGGTGTCACTCTCGAAGCCTATCCGGGCGAAATCGTCGGTCTGGCCGGCCTGCAGGGTCAGGGCCAGTCGGCCTTGCTGAAGGGTCTTTTCGGTGCCAACCCATTTGCAGCCGGACAAATCCGGTTTGAGGGCCGTGAAATCACCATCGGCAAACCTTCGCAGGCGGTTCATAGCGGCTTTGCCTATGTCTCTGGCGACCGTGGCCGTGACGCGTCCCTTCAGGGCCGGTCGATCTTCGAAAATCTCGTTGCGGCGCTGATGGTGCGCGAAAAGATGCGGCTGGTCCGTCCCGCGACGCTGAAGCCGCGCGTGCAGAAGGTCGCGGACGATATGAAGACGAAGTTCGCCGGCCTGGATATGCCGATAGGCACGCTATCGGGCGGCAACCAGCAGAAAATCTTTATCTCCCGCTGGCTCGCCACCGCACCGAAGCTGCTGCTGCTCGACGATCCGACCAAGGGCATCGATCTTGGCGCGAAGGCGGATCTCTTCGCCCTGATGCGCCAGCAGGCCGATGCCGGCGCGACCATCCTTCTTTATTCCTCTGAAGATGCGGAAATCCTCGAATATGCCGACCGCATTCTTGTGTTCAACGGTGGACGCATTTCTGCGGAACTGACCGGAGCCGACATGACATCCGTAAACATGACCCGCGCCGCCTATGGAGATGCCGCATGAGCGCCTCCGGTTTTCTGCGCAGACAGCCATGGGTCATCACCCTCGTCGTACTGGCGCTTCTCATCGCCGTGAACACGTTTCTGCAACCCTCCTTCGTTCAGCCCTCCGTGCTGCAATCGAACCTGACGACGTTTCTGCCGCTGATCCTGATCGCCATCGGCCAGACCTATGTCATTCTGGCGGGCGATATCGATCTGTCGGTCGGCAGCATCGTGGCGCTCGCCAATGTCGCCACCGTCAGTGTCATCGCAGCACTTGGCGGCACGACGGGGGCCGTCTTCGCCGGCATGGCGGCGGGTGTGGCCGTCGGGCTGCTCTGCGGACTGGTCAATGGCCTCTTCATATCCGGCCTGCGCTTCCAGCCAATCGTCACCACCTTCGCAACCGGCATCATCTTCGCCGGGCTGGCGATCTGGGTGCTACCGCAGGCCGGTCTTCCGGTGCCGGAAGCCTATTGGCAAACCTATTCCGGCAGCTTCATCGGCTTGCCCTTCGTGCTGTGGGTGCTGATTGGGGGCATCGCCTTCACCCTCATCGTGTCGCGTATTCCGTTTCACACGCACCTGCTGGCCGTTGGCGGCAATCGCACCGGTGCCTTCCAGACGGGTCTGCGCCTCTCGGGCATCCGTATCGGCGCATATATGATCTCCGGTCTGTTTTCGGCGCTTGCGGCGCTGTGCCTGACGGGAGAGACCGCTTCTGGCGACCCGTTGCTGGGCGCAAGTCTGGCGTTGTCCTCCATCTCGGCCGTGGTTTTGGGCGGCACCGCACTTTCGGGCGGCTTCGGCAGCTCGACAGGGTCGATTGCCGGCGCGCTGGTGCTCGGCATGATCGGTAATGTGATTTTTTTTGCGGGCCTGCCTTTCGAGTACCAGACACTGGTGCAGGGTTTGATCGTGCTGACGGCGCTGGCCGGCGGTGTTCTGGTGACGAGGCGTTGATATGACCAATCCCGGCTTGCAACTCAAATCTATCGTCACCGATCCCCTGACCATCGCCATTGGTGCATCGGTCTTCCTGCTTCTGGTCGGCGAATTGCTGTCCCCCGGCTTCGCGCAAGGCTCGCAGATCGTGCGGCTGCTGACGATTGCCGCCATTCTCGGCATCGTCGCGGCGGGCCAGAACCTCGTCATCCTCGGTGGACGCGAAGGTATCGATCTTTCCGTCGGCGCGATGATCTCGCTTGGCGCGGTCCTTGCCGGCAACATGATGAACGGCCAGAATGCGGGCATTCCGCTCGCCATTCTCGTTGCAGGCGGCATTCCCTTCCTGATCGGTCTCATCAACGGTCTCGGCATCACCTTCGTGCGCATTCCGCCGCTGGTCATGACGCTTGGCATGACGGCGGTGATCCAGGGCGGGTTGGTCGTTTATTCGCAGGGCGTTCCCTCCGGTGCTGCCGCACCGCTGCTGGCGGGCTTCATCAACCGCCCGCTCATTTTCGGCATCCCCGGCGTGCTTTTCGTCTGGCTGGGCATTGCCGCGATCATGCTGTTCGTGCTGCGCCGCACGGCGTTCGGCTTCGCCATTTACGCCATCGGCTCGAACGAGCGGGCGGCGACGCTCACCGGTTTGCCCGTGTCGCTGATCCGTACGCTGCTTTATGGCCTCTCCGGTCTGTTTGCCGGGCTGACCGGCGTCTGCGTGATCGGTTACACCGGCACCTCCTTCATCTCCGTCGGTGACCAATATGTGCTTCCGTCGATCATCGCAGTCGTCATCGGCGGCACTTCGCTTGCCGGCGGTGCGGGCGGATATGTCGGAACCATGGCCGGGGCGGTTGCGCTCACCATTCTGCAAAGCGTACTGATAACGCTCAACCTCGATGTATGGGCACGGCAGATCATATTCGGTGTCACGTTGCTAGCGCTGATGCTGCTTTATGGCCGCCAAAAGCAGTTGCGTGTGTGACAGATGAGCAAAGACCAAGGTTCGAATATCAGGGAAGTGGCAGCTCTCGCGGGCGTTTCCATCGCGACCGTATCGCGGGCGCTGCAGCAACCCGACAAGGTTCGCCCGGAAACCCGGAAGAAGGTTTTCGACGCCGTGCGGCAGGCCAACTTCGTCCCCAATGCGCAGGCGGCAAGCTTCCGGCGTCAATCCAACAACACCGTCATCCTTCTCGTTCGCGATATCGGCAACCCGTTTTATCTCGAAATCTACAAGGGTGTTGAGGAAGCGGCGGGCGAAGCGGGCTTCAAGGTGCTGATGGGCGATGCCCGCAACGACGAGAACCGCGTGGCGACCCACATCGATATGGTTCGCCAGAAACATGCCGACGGCCTTATCCTGATGACCGGACAGTTTCCCGCCGAGCTTCTCGATCAGGGCGACGCGCTGCCGCCGATCGTGATCGCGTCGGAAACGGTGCCCGGCCTCGCGCTGCCGACCGTCAAGGTGGACAACCGCGCCGCCTCCAAAAACGCCATGCGCCACCTCATCGAGGCGGGACATCAAAGGATCGTGCATCTGGCCGGTCCGGTCCCGGAAAGTCTGGCGCAGGAGCGTTTCGATGGCTATCGCGCGGCACTTGCCGAAGCCGGCATCACTTACGCCGACGAACTGGTGGTGACGGGCGACTACAGCATCGAGGCCGGCCGTCAGGCAATTGGCAGCCTTCTCGAAGGCGGCATTGCCTTCACCGCGATTTTCGCCTCGAGCGACCAGATGGCGATTGGTGCGATCAGCGAATTGCGTGCGCGTGGCGTTTCGGTTCCGGCCGATGTCTCCGTCATCGGCTTCGACGATATCATTTTTGCCAATGCTTTCGAACCGCCGCTGACGACGGTGCGCCAGCCCCGCCAGGAAATGGGTCGCAGGGCCATGGCGCTGATGGTGGACCGGCTGAACGGCAAACGCACGGCCGAAACCATCGTGCTGGATACGGAACTGGTGGTGCGCGGCTCGGTCGCGCCCTGCCGCCCGCCGCATCGGTAGCGGCCAGACTGTGAATGCAAGGAGTGTAAGGACATGAAGACGATCAAAGGCCCGGCGATTTTCCTCGCGCAATTTGTCGGGGACAAAGCGCCCTTCGACACGCTCGACAATCTCGGCCAATGGGCGGCTTCCCTCGGTTACAAGGGCATCCAGGTGCCGACCGATCCCAAACTCTTCGATCTTGAGAAAGCCGCTGCGTCCAAGACCTATTGCGACGACATCAAGGGCCGGCTTTCCGAGATGGGTATCGAGATCACCGAGCTTTCGACCCATATTCAGGGCCAGCTCGTCGCCGTTCACCCGGCCTATGACGAAATGTTCGACGGTTTTGCACCCGCCGAACTGCGTGGAAAACCCAGGGCGAGGCAGGAATGGGCGGTCAACCAGCTGAAATATGCGGCGAAAGCCTCGCAGCATCTCGGTCTCAAAAGCCACGCCACCTTCTCCGGCGCACTCGCCTGGCCCTTCGTTTACCCATGGCCGCAGCGCCCGGCCGGTCTTGTCGAAATGGCCTTTGCCGAACTTGGCAAGCGCTGGACACCTATTCTCGATGCCTTCGAGGAGAATGGCGTCGATCTCTGCTACGAGTTGCATCCGGGCGAGGACCTGCATGACGGCGTGACTTTCGAGCGCTTTCTCGAGGTCACCGGCAATCACTCGCGCGCCAACATCCTCTACGATCCCTCCCACTTCGTCCTTCAGGCGATGGACTATCTCGATTTCATCGACATTTACCACGAGCGCATCCGCGCCTTTCACGTCAAGGATGCCGAGTTCAATCCGACCGGCCGTTCCGGCGTTTATGGCGGTTATCAAAGCTGGGTCGACCGGCCGGGACGTTTCCGCTCGCTGGGCGACGGGCATGTCGATTTCGGCGCGGTGTTTTCCAAGCTCACCCAATATGATTTCGACGGCTGGGCGGTGCTGGAGTGGGAATGCGCGTTGAAACATCCGGAAGACGGCGCGCGCGAAGGCGCTGGCTTCATTGAAAACCACATCATCCGCGTGACCGAGCGGGCCTTCGACGATTTCGCCAAAAGCGGTGTCGATGATGCCGCCAACCGCCGCCTTCTCGGTCTCTGAAAGGAACATCATGTCCTCCACAACAGCAAAATTTAACAGCCGCCGCATCCGTCTCGGCATGGTCGGTGGTGGTCAGGGCGCCTTTATTGGTGCCGTGCATCGCATCGCGGCCCGGCTGGATGACCGCTACGAACTGGTGGCCGGCGCGCTTTCTTCCGATGCTGCGCGTGCTGCCGCTTCGGCAACCCTGCTCGGCATTGCACCGGAGCGTTCCTACGCCTCGTTCGAGGAAATGGCAGCGGCCGAAGCCGGCCGGGAAGATGGCGTCGAGGCAGTCGCCATCGTCACGCCAAACCATCTGCATTTCGCCCCGTCCAAGGCCTTTCTCGAAGCCGGCATCCACGTCATCTGCGACAAGCCGGTTACCGCGACGCTGGAGGAAGCGAAGGCACTGGCCGAGATCGTCAGGGCATCCGACAGCCTGTTCGTTCTGACGCATAATTACACCGGCTATGCGATGCTGCGGCAGATGCGCGAGATGATCGCTGATGGCTCCATCGGCAAGCTGCGCCACGTTCAGGCCGAATATGCGCAGGACTGGCTGACCGAAGCGGTTGAAAAGACCGGTGCCAAGGGCGCGGAATGGCGCACCGACCCCAGCCGTTCCGGCGCTGGCGGCGCAATCGGCGATATCGGCACGCACGCTTTCAACGCCGCGGCCTTTGTGACGGGCGAAATCCCCGCGAGCCTTTATGCCGATCTGACCTCTTTCGTTCCGGGCCGGCAGTTGGATGACAGCGCCAATATTCTGCTGCGCTATGCAAGCGGCGCAAAAGGCATGCTCTGGGCGAGCCAGATCGCGGTCGGCAATGAAAATGCGCTGTCGCTCAGGGTCTATGGCGACAAGGGCGGGCTTGAATGGCACCACAGGGTGCCAGACGAGCTGTGGTTTACGCCTTACGGGGAGCCGAAGCGGCTTATCACCCGCAACGGTGCGGGTGCCGGTGCGGCCGCCAACCGTGTCAGCCGCGTGCCGTCAGGGCACCCGGAAGGATATCTCGAGGGTTTTGCGACGATTTACCGCGAAGCCGCAGACGCAATCATCGCAAAAAGGGAGAGAAAGACAGCTGCCGGGGAGGTGATTTACCCCGGCATAGAGGACGGCCTTGCGGGTCTCGCATTCATCGATGCGGCCGTTCGGTCCAGCCGGACCTCGTCCTGGGTCGGGATCGACATCTAGACCACTGGATATCGGGGACTGACGACGCAGGGCACAGGAGGTGGTGCCCGGCATAACCCGGCCAGAAGGCCCGGAAAGGCGTGGGCACACGTGTCGTCACATTGATCAAACGGAAAGGGAGTTACGCGTTTGAAAACGTTCAAGTCAAAATTCGCAAGCATGGCAGTCGTTGTCGCATTGGCGGCCGGCATCGCAAACCCGGTTCTGGCGCAAGACAGCAAGACGCTGCCGATTGCCGCGCAGATGTACACATTGCGTAATGCGGGAACACTTGAGGAGCAGCTTGCCATCCTCAACCGCGCGGGCGTTTCGGCCGTGGAAACGGTGGATATGCAGAAGGTCAGCGCCAGCGAACTGAACGCGCTGCTGGAAAAGCACAAGATCAAGGTCATTTCCTCGCATGTGCCGATCGACAAGCTGCGCGGCAACCTCGATGAGGTCATCACCGAGCAGAAAGCCGTCGGCAATCCGGTCGTGACCGTGCCGTTCCTGAAGCCCGAAGACCGGCCGAAGGATGCCGCAGGCTGGACCGCCTTCGGCAAGGAACTTGGTGGTTACGCGGACAAGCTTTCCGCGGCGGGCCTTTCCATGGCCTATCACAATCATGATTTTGAAATGGTCAAGTTCGACGGCAAGACGGCGCTTGAGCTGCTGCTTGATGCGGCCGGCCCCAAGCTGCAGAGCGAACTCGATGTCGCCTGGGTGGCGCGCAGCGGCAATGATCCCGCCCAGTTTCTCGGCACATTGAAGGGCAAGGTTTTTGCCATCCACGCCAAGGACAATGCACCGGCCGGCACGGCGGAAAACGAGCGAGGCTTTGCCACACTCGGCACCGGCGTTCTCGACTGGAAGGCAATTCTGCCGGCGGCCAAGCAGGCCGGCGTCAAGTGGTTCATCCTTGAACACGACCTTCCGCTCGATGCCGAAGCTGTCGTGACCAAGGGCAACGCGTTCCTCAACGAACGCCTGCCGACCCTTCAGTAATCACTGCCAGTAAAACCAGAACCGCTCCCCGGCGGCCGGTTTCGCCGGGGCGCATGAGGTTCGACAGACGCATGACCAGTTTCCGCCGCACCGCGACGGGAAGCGCTTCGTCTCGTCGTTGTTTTTCCAAGTACACATCGGAGGAATTATCATGGCAGACAATCATTATGATGCGATTGTTGTCGGCTCGGGTATCAGTGGAGGCTGGGCCGCAAAGGAACTCACGCAAAAGGGCCTGAAGGTCCTGATGCTGGAGCGCGGCCGTAACATCGAGCACGTCACCGACTATCAGAATGCCGACAAGGAAGCCTGGGATTATCCCCACCGCAACCGCGCCACGCAGGAGATGAAGGCGAAATACCCCGTTCTCAGCCGCGATTACCTGCTGGAAGAGGCGACGCTCGGCATGTGGGCCGATGAGCAGGAAACGCCCTATGTCGAGGAAAAACGTTTCGACTGGTTCCGTGGCTATCATGTCGGCGGCCGCTCGCTGCTCTGGGGCCGCCAGACCTATCGCTGGTCGCAGACCGATTTCGAGGCCAATGCGAAAGACGGCATCGCCGTCGACTGGCCGATCCGCTATGAAGACGTCTCTCCCTGGTATGACTATGTCGAACGTTTTGCCGGCATTTCCGGCAGCCGCGAGGGGCTGGATATTCTTCCAGATGGCGAATTCCTGCCGCCCATTCCGCTCAATTTCGTGGAACAGGACGTGGCCAGCCGGCTGAAGAAGGCTTTCAAGGGCACGCGCCATCTCATCAATTCGCGCTGCGCCAACATTACCCAGGAACTTCCGGATCAGGAACGCACGCGCTGTCAGTTCCGCAACAAGTGTCGGCTGGGCTGTCCCTTCGGCGGCTATTTCAGCACGCAGGCATCGACCCTGCCTGCGGCGGTCGCTACCGGCAATCTCACCCTTCGGCCTTTCTCCATCGTCAAGGAAATCCTCTACGACAAGGACACGAAGAAGGCGCGCGGTGTTGAGATCATCGATGCAGAAACCAACCTGACCTATGAATACACCGCCGACATCATCTTCCTCAACGCCTCGACGCTGAACTCGACCTGGGTGCTGATGAATTCGGCCAACGATGTCTGGGAAGGCGGCCTCGGCAGCAGCTCCGGCGAACTCGGCCATAACGTGATGGACCACCATTTCCGCATGGGCGCCACCGGCCAGGTGGAAGGTTTCGAGGACTTCTATTTCAAGGGCCGCCGCCCGGCGGGCTTCTACATTCCGCGTTTCCGCAACACCGGCGACGACAAGCGCAAATACCTGCGCGGTTTCGGTTATCAGGGCTCCGCCAGCCGTTCGCGCTGGGAGCGGGAGATCGCCGAACTGAATATCGGTGCCGATTACAAGGAGGCGCTGACCGAGCCGGGCGGCTGGACCATCGGCATGACCGCCTTCGGCGAAATGCTGCCCTATCATGAGAACCGCGTGAAACTGGATCATGAGAAAAAGGACAAATGGGGCCTGCCGGTCCTGTCGATGAATGTCGAGATGAAGCAGAACGAACTCGACATGCGCGAAGACATGGTCAATGACGCCGTCGAGATGTTCGAGGCGGTCGGCATCAAGAATGTCAAACCCTCCAGGGGCAGCTATGCGCCGGGCATGGGCATCCACGAAATGGGAACGGCCCGTATGGGGCGCGACCCGAAAACCTCCGTCCTCAACGGCAACAACCAGGTCTGGGATGCACCCAACGTCTTTGTCACTGACGGCGCCTGCATGACCTCGGCCTCCTGCGTCAACCCGTCCTTGACCTATATGGCGCTGACGGCGCGTGCGGCTGATTTTGCCGTCTCCGAACTGAAGAAGGGGAACCTGTGATGAACAGACGCGAACTGCTGAAACTGATAGCCATCGCCACTGGCCTTCCACTGATCGGCGCGGATGTGTTGACTGCTGCGGAGAATGCCGCAAAGCCAGCCGGCGGCAGCCATGTGTTCAGCCCGGAGGATATCCGGTTGCTGGATGAGGTGGCGGAAACCATCATTCCCCGCACCTCCACGCCTGGTGCGAAGGATGCCGCTGTCGGCGCATTCATGGCGGTTTACGCGGCAGATTGTTATACCGACGAGCAGCGGGCACTTTTCCTTTCGGCGATCCCCGAAATCGAAAAGCGCAGTCAGGCCGAACACAAAAAGGCTTTTGCGGATTTGACGCCAGAACAGCGGCAGGCGTTGCTTGCCACGCTGGACAAGCAGGCGAAGGCGGAACAGACACCGGCAAAACCGCACGCCTTCACGCTGGTCAAACAGCTGACGCTGCTCGGTTTCTTCACCTCGAAGATCGGCGCAACGGAAGTTCTCGTTTATGACGAAATTCCCGGCGGTTTCGAAGACCGCGTTCCTTACAAGAAGGGCACGCCCGCGTGGGGCACGACCTGAACAGAGCAACCTCCGGCCCGTCCGCTTTTACGGGCGGGCCGTATTTATGCGGCAAGACAAGGATGACACGATGCGCAATACAATAATCATCGCGACGGCAATGCTGACCGCAAGCGCCATTCCCGCGCTCTCGGAGGGCGATGTTGCCAAGGGAGAGGCAGTCTTCAAGCGCTGTTCCGCCTGCCACGCCATTGGCGAGGGCGCGAAAAACCGGGTTGGCCCGCAGCTTAACGGCATCATTGGCCGCGCAGCGGGCGGCGTGCCCGACTATAATTATTCGAGCGCGATGAAAAAAGCGGGCGAGGACGGTCTCGTCTGGACACCGGAAGAATTGCGGGATTTCCTGAGCGCGCCGAAAAAGAAAATACCCGGAAACAAGATGGCGCTGGCCGGCATCAGCAAGCCGGAAGATCTGGACAATCTCATCGCCTATATCGAAAGCGCGGCTTCGAAGCCGGTTGAGTGAGGGCGGCGGGACTACCTGCTCGAGGCGCGGCTCTTGGCGAAGGCCAGACGCATGGCGGCAGGCCCCTGCGCGCTATACCTGGCTTGCTTCGCCTTCCGCCAGCTGGGCAAGGCCCGGCAGATTGCAGACGAGAAGCTTCTGCCGTCCTCCCTGCACCAACCCCTTGGTTTCCCAGCTGCTGAGAATGCGTGAGACCGTGTGCAGCGTCGTGCCGGTCATCTCGGCGATATCCTGCCGCGAGATCGGGAAATCGATACGGATGCCGTCTTCCTCCTTGCGTCCGGCCTGCTGCGAAAGGCGCAGCACGGCATGAGCCACCCGGCGCTCCACTTCCTGCGTCGACATTTCGCGGATGCGCGTATGGGCTTCCTCGAGACGCTGGCCGATGGTCTGCATGGCGCAGACGGCAAGATGCGGGTTCTGTTCGACGAATTGCGGCCAGAGGTCCGTTTGCCACGACAGGATCACGCTTTCGGCAGCCGTGGTGGCTGTGCCGGGATAATCGGACCGTTGCAGTGCTCTTGCGAAACCGAAGAGATCACCGGGATGCACCATGCGCACGATGATCTGCTGGCCATCATGGGTCACCTGGGTCACCTTCAGGCGGCCGTGGATGAGCAGGAAGAAATGCGTGGCTGATTGGCCCTGCTCGAAAATGGCTTCGCCCGGCGGCACCAGCCGGGATGTGGCGTGGGTCAGCAGTCCGTCCAGCTCATCGTCGGCCATCTTGGCAAACAAGGCCAGCGACCGGATGACGCTTCGGTCAATCTTCACTTGCACCCTCTCCGGTGATCGGACGATCCTCAAGGTGATTGCATCGGCAATCGAGGAACGGCCTTTTCTGTATTGTCAGCATACAGCACTATCACCGGCGGCAGAAGATCAAATGATATGAATCAAGCACTTGTTTTAATTGATGATTGTCAAGAAAACAGGGTAGTGGCGCGAAGCTTTTCGAGAAGCGGCGCGTACCAGCGTGTGTCTCTCACGAGCCTGAACCCGAGATTATCAGGCGGCACGCCGACGGCACATCCGCCGCTTTTGGGGTTTTTGACGAAGGCGCTCATCGCCGCCCGGTGTTTGCCCGAGGCGACGGGAATGCCGCAGGAGGCGACGCTATCGATCGCCTCACCATCCTTGCCAAGTGTCACACGGTGGCTGCAGCTCGAGGTCCATTCCCAGACATTGCCACCGAAATCGGCAAGTCCATATTCGTTTTCGCCGAAGCTGCCATAGGATTGCGGAACGGGATTGCCAGAGGCCTTGCGACTGGTCTGCCGTTCATAATCGGCCAGCCAGCGTAAAGCCGGGTTTTCACTGTCCGCGGCGACACCGAGTGTCTCGTCCGGGAAAAGCGACCCGGCGGCAAAGGCGAGTTCAGCGTCGCTCGGCAGGCGCCAGACAGCGCCTGTCCGCTCACTTAGCCACTTTGCATAGGCGCGGGCGTCGTCCTGGCTGATGCCGGTTGCCGGTATTTCGCCGCCGACCGGAGCCGCAAAGCCGGGTTCCGGCTGCTGGCAGCCGCCCTCCGCCACGCAGCGCGCATAATCCGCGCTCGATACCTGATATTTCATGATCGTCAGATTTTGCTGCATCGCCACGTCGACCATCGGTCCATCGACGGCATAACCATTGCGGAAATATTCGCCCTCCGCCCGGTATGTGAAATGTCCGGCGGGCACGGTGACGACCTGCGGTGCCGTCAAGGCCGCGCGGTCATCAGCGCCGCTGCGGATGATCCCGGACTGGAAACCGATGGCCGTTGCCAGCAGCGTTGCAATAGAGAGCGGCAAAAGAAGCGAGACGGCATTTGGAAAGTGGCTGTTGCCGGGAATGCCCATGGGAACCTGCCTGCGTCGAGAAGACGCCAAAGTTCGGGCCTGCCTTCAGGCCGCGGAGAGCAGAAGGGGGAGCGCGCCGCGACCGTTGTCGGCGGCGCGCTTCCGTCTGTGTCAGATGCTCGAGGGGGCGAGCACCGCCTGCATCAGGGTGTTGTTCCACTCACCGGTCACCTTGAAGTGAGCGGCTGCACCCAGCTCGAAGGCCTCAATGAGGTTGTGGTTGACATAAGCGTAGATGCCGGGCTGCTCGAAGGTATAGAAGGCAGCGCCCGCCGTGCCGCCGGGAATGAACCAAGTTTCCTGGTCGAGATCCGGCGGGTTGCGGAATTTGCCCGTCGCCCAGACATAGTCGCCATGGCCGCCGATGAGATGCGGGCGGGTATCACGGTTTGCCTGCGAATGGACGATCAGCACCTTCTCGCCAACGGCGGCCTGAAGGGCATGTTCCCCGGTCAGGGCACCGACTGCGCCGTTGAAGACGATATGGGTCGGCGTCAGCTTGCGCATCACCTCCAGCGTGTCGGCCATGGCGTCGCCGGCGCTTTCATATTTCTTGAAATTGCCGTTCTCGTCGCGCGGGATGTAGAAGTCCTGCTCGCCGACATAATAGACCTTGTCATAAACAAGCTCCTTGCCGTGGCCGTCCGTCAGGCCCTCACGCGGCAGCACCATGATCGCGCCATTCATGCCCGAGGTAACATGCCACGGCACCATGCCGGGAGGTGCGCAGTGATAGACGAAGACGCCGGCCTTGGTGGCCTTGAAGCGCAGAATCGCCTTTTCACCGGGGTTGACGATGGTGAGCCCGCCGCCGCCGAGCGCGCCGGTGGCCGAGTGGAAATCGATATTGTGCTGCAGCTCGTTGGTATCGGGGTTGATGAGGGTCAGCTCGACATAGTCGTCCTGATGCACCACCATCAACGGGCCGGGAACCGAGCCGTTGAAGGTCATGGCGTGGACCTCGGTGCCCTTGTCGTCGAGAACCATCTTCTGCTCTTTGATCGTGAGCGTGAACTCGACGATCTTCGGTCCGCCTTCGGCTTTCTGCGTGTGGGCGTGCACGGAGGGCGGTTTGACGAGGTCAACCTTTACGCGAGGTAGCGCTGCAATCTCCGCGCTCGTCAATGGCTTTGCCGCGGCCTTCTTTTCCTCTGCCGCGCCCGCTGCCGATGGCATGATGACGGGAGCTATAGCCCCTGCAAATGCTGCGCCTGCGAGAATATTACGCCGTGTGATGTGGAAGGTTTCCGTCATCATTTTTCTCCTATCCCTCTTGGGGCAGAGCATGTTTCGCTCTGTCACAGCATTTGTAGCGGAGGGACGGAAATACAATTTGAGATGGAGCAAACTTCGCTTCCGGCACCCTGCGACATTTTGGCAGGCGGCTGAAGGCTGCTGCGGAGGCGTCACACCTCCTCTTTGCCTGTTCGCAAAGAAGCCGGACGGGCTTGGGTCTAGACATATGTCAAGACCAAACCAGGAGCATTATAATGAGTGGCAGCGAAACCGTTCTCACCGAAGGGCGCACCCGGCCAAAGGGCGGCATTCCAAGAGGGCTGGGGCGCACCGGCCCGGTTATCTTTTCTTACGGCTTCCGGCCGTTTTTCCTCGGCGGCGCCATCTGGGCCATCGTGGCGATGGTGTTGTGGATCGCAGCCCTTTCCGGCTTCATCGACATTGGCGGGGACTATGGTGCGCCGAACTGGCATGCCCATGAGATGCTGTTCGGTTTCGCTTCGGCGGTGCTGGCCGGTTTTCTTTTGACGGCTGTGCCGAACTGGACGGGGCGACTTCCGGTATCGGGCAAACCGCTGGTCTGGCTGTTTGCGCTCTGGTGTGCTGGCCGGCTTTTCCTGCTTGTGCCGGACACGGTGGGCGTGGTCACCGCCGCAGCCGTGGACGGGCTTTTCCTGCCGGCGCTTCTCACGATCTGCGCGCGCGAGGTCATTGCCGGGCGCAAATGGAAAGACCTGAAGGTGCTGGGCGGGCTGCTGGCGCTTTCCCTCGCCAACATCATATTCCACGTTGCGGTGATTGGGGGCGATCATAGCCAGATCGCGACCCGCCTTGCGGTCTCGGCCTATACCGTGCTTGTCATTATCGTCGGCGGCCGCATCGTGCCGAGTTTCACCCGCAACTGGCTGAACCGGTTCGGCCGCACGGATTTTCCCGTGCCCTATAACGGCTTCGATACAGCCGCTATCCTGACCGGTATCGCGGCGCTGGCCGTCTGGACAATAGAACCCGAGAGCATCATGGCAGTGCCAACGGCGCTTCTGGCCGCGTTCATGCATGCGGTGCGCCTGATCCGCTGGCGTGGCTGGACGACATGGCCGGAGCAGGTGCTGGTGGTGCTGCATGTGGCCTATGCCTTCATTCCCGTCGGTTTCATCACCATTGCGCTGGCGGCGCTTGACGTGATGGACACGCGCTCCGTCCTGCATGTCTTCACCGTCGGCGTTATCGGCTGCATGATGCTTGCGGTGATGACGAGAGCGAGCCTTGGCCATACCGGACGCAAGCTCGCGGCCAGCAGGGTCACTATTGCCGCTTATGTGGCGCTGATCGCCTGCGCGCTCTTGAGACCGGCGGCCGAGTTCTTCCCCGGTGCGATGATGCACCTTTATGCTTGCTCGGCGTTTCTCTGGATCGTGGGCTTCGGTCTTTTCTGCATCGAATACGGACCTATCCTGATGCGCGAGCGCAAACCGCTGAAAGCCTAGAAGGCTTGCTTGCGATACTGCCAAAAACGAAACGCCCCGGAGGTAATTTCCGGGGCGTTTCGGTTTCGGGGATTTGATATCTGGCTTAATGCGCGCCGGCGCCGGCGCGGATGAAGATGCGAAACGCCGTGCGAGCGTCGTCGAAATTGCCGGCCCATTGATGGCCCCGAGCCAAAAGTTCCGGGTAAAGAAAAGTCGGCTCCTGCGGCATCAGCACGAAGATCACGGCGCCCGGCGGAAGACGGTCGAGCGCTGTAAGCGTACGGCTCGCCTGGCCTTCGGCCGTCTCGTCGCTGAGGTCGAGATAGATGACCGGGTCCGGCCATATCTGCGGCTCCTCGGCATTGCCCGCAAGCGCCGGCGAAACGGAAATCTGTTCGGTTTCAGCGGATTGCGGCGTGAACAGCACTTCCCAGTCGCCGCCGCCGATTTCCCGGACCTGATGGTCGAAACCGCGCTCGGCCATCACCTTGAACAGCGGGATGGGCCGGAAGGTGGAGTATAAGCGCAGCGCCTCACCGGGAGCAAGCCCGGCCACGGCTTCCATGATGGCCGGAAAGGGCTCGCCACCGCTCAGCAAAAGCGGCCGGACATCGAGTTCCCTGATCATTTCCGTCATTGCATCACCTCATCTGTCGGCTGGCGGCGGCATGGGCCGTCCGCCAGAGGTCTTTTCACCACACCGCCGGGGCAGGGGTCAATGTTCGGATCCGCAGCAGCATTCGCAGCCGGACATATCGTCCTCGGAACCTTCGGCCTGTTCTTCCAGCCGGCCGATATCGAGACGCCAGACTTCCGGACCCTGTTCGAGATATTCCCAGCCGAACTGGCCGGGGAAATTGGTGGCCAGCTGGTAAAGCAGCGGACGGGGATCGTGATCACTGGTGATCTGCAGCGATTGCCCCTCGGTCAACGCGCCGAGCGCACCGAAAATGCGCGGATGGCGCTCGCGATGCGGAATGATGCGCACATCGATATTGGTTGCGGATTGGGCTTCGGACATAGGCTGGCTCCATGGCCGCGAATACTGAAATGTCCGGCGGTGCGGCCGGCCGGCGGACTGGAAAAACCTATCCGCCGTGCCGTTGGGAGACATTGTCGCCGCGCAAACAAACCTGAGATTCGTCAGGTTCGTCTGCGCGACATGCTTCAGCCCGCAAGGCTGCGATAGATCGCCGGCAGCGCCGATGGCAGCTTGGCGATCCTGCTGACGATGGCATAACCGTTCTGGCCGAACATGGCCGGAATATAGGATTGCGCCTTGCTGTCGACCGTTACGCCGAAGACGCTGACGCCCGAGCGCCGCGCCTCGGAAACCGCACGGCGGCTGTCCTCTATGGCGAAGCGGCCCTCATAGTGGTCGACATCGTTCGGCTTGCCGTCCGTCAGCAGCAGAAGCAGCTTGCGGCGCTCCGGCCTCTCATGCAGCTTGGCGCTGGCGTGGCGGATGGCGGGGCCGATGCGGGTGTAGAAACCGGGCTTCAGCGCCGCGATGCGACGCTCGACAGTGTGGCCCATCGGCTCGTCGAAATCCTTCACCGTCTCCACCCGCACCCAGGAACGGCGGCGGGAGGTGAAGGTCAGGATGGAGTGGCTGTCGCCGCAGGCCGAAAGCCCGTGGGCAAGCACCAGCAGGGCCTCCTTTTCCACATCGAGAACCCGGCGATTGTCGAACCAGGCATCGGTCGAAAGCGATACGTCGACGAGGATCGTCACGGCAAGATCGTGCGCCTGCGGGCGGCTTGCCATATGAATGCGGTCGCTGCCCTGTCCTCCGGCGGCGATATCGCTTCTGGCGCGAACCACGGCATCAAGATCGAGATCGTTGCCGTCAAGCTGGGCGCGCAGCATTTCGTGGCGTGGCCGCAGCACCTCGAATTGCCGCCTGACCCGGCGGATGAGGCTTTTGGTGTCCGGGCCGGGTTCCGGTGCCGTTTCGGCGTCCTTCGCCGGACCGGCGATGACCCGGCAATGGTCGGCGAGATAGGTACCGCTGCGATAATCCCATTCGGGATATGTCAGCTCCGCTGTCATCGGGGTATGTTTCAGTGCTTCAGGAGGCAGGTCGAGATCGAAGCGGAAGCGGGCGGAAGGCCGTCCCTTTCTTTCACCCAGCGTCATATCGTCAAGCTCGTCGGCCGCACTGCCGTCGGCATCGTCGCTGTCGTCACCCGGACGGTCGACATTGACCATCTCCGCCATGGCGAGGATCTTTTCGAAACGGTTGAGGATGAAGGGGCTGCGTTCGGTCTGGCGGTTCTCGGCCTTTTCGCGCACGGCGATATGGCGGGCCGCTTCCGCGCCCTGCGGCGCGGCGCCCGCTGCCGGCTGGTCTTCGCTCTGCCTGGCCTCGGATGTTTCGCGCAGCAGCGTGTCCGGCCAGAGCGGCACCGGCAGCATCGGCAGGTAGCGTGGCGGCGCTTTTTTCGGAAGACCGGCGGGCGGCGGATAGCCCTCGATCCCTGCCGCATCGGCCAGCATGGAAAGCACCCGTTGCTCCACCTGCTGTTCCGCCTGCGGCAACGGTCGTTTCTGCCGCACCGCGAGCATGGCGGCGCATAGCCGGCGATAACGGGTCTTCATGCCGGGAAAAGCATGGGTTACGGTCTCCGCCAGTTCTGCGGCGCGGTCGAGCCGGGCAAGATCGTTGCGCAGCGGATCGGCAGCTACGACCGGTTCAAGCGGCATCAGCGCCATGGCGGCAGCGAGCCAGAGATAGAGATCGCGGTTGAGGCGGCGGTCGGGAAATAGATCCAGCACCGGCGGCAGCATCAGCGTGGCGTGATCGCGCCCGGGCTGGGCCAACTTTTCTTCGCCAAGGCCCATGCGCTGGCGCAGCCTCAGCCGGTGTGTGGAGGTGCGGGCGCGGGCAGGGGCGATCTGCACCGCATGTTCACCGCCAAAACCGCGGAAACAGATGGCCAGCACGGCCTGCATCTCCTCCAGCTTCACGGCATGATCCGGGAAGCGCAACCATGTGCCGGTTTCGCCGATCAGCCTGTGCCAGGCGCGGCCGACGGTTTCTTCCAGTTCCAGAAAGTCCAGCATGGTTTATCCTCATGGCATCGGACCGGACTGCGCGGGGCCGCGCAATCCGGTGTGGATATCAAAGCGCCTATCGAATGATCGCATCCGCGACTTCATGCAGCGCGGCTTTCACATCCGGCTCGTCGGTCAGCGGTTCGATCATGGTTGCGCGCACGGCCTGGCGGGCGGGAAGGCCCGTATCGATGAGGCTGGCGCAATAGACGAGCAGCCGGGTGGAAACGCCTTCTTCCAGATCGTGGCCCTTCAGGCCGCGCAGCCGGTGGGCAAGATCAACAAGCGGCTCGACATCGCGCGCATCCAGCCCGCTTTCATGAGAGACGACGGCGATTTCCTGTTCCTTGGGCAGAAAGTCGAATTCGATGGCGACGAAACGCTGGCGGGTGCTGGGTTTCAGACTTTTCAGAAGGTTCTGGTAGCCGGGGTTATAGGATACCACGAGCATGAAGCCGGATGGCGCTTCCAGCACTTCGCCGGTGCGCTCCAGCGGCAGGATGCGGCGGTCGTCGGTGAGCGGATGCAGCACGACAGCCACATCCTTGCGCGCCTCGACGATCTCGTCGAGGTAACATATGCCGCCCTGGCGCACGGATCGCGTCAGCGGGCCGTCCATCCACATGGTTTCGCCGCCTTTCAGCAGGTAACGACCGGTCAGGTCGGCGGCGGCAAGATCGTCGTGGCACGAAACGGTGGAAAGCGGCAGGCCGAGTTTCGCCGCCATATGGCTGACGAAACGGGTCTTGCCGCAACCGGTCGGGCCTTTCAGCAGAAGCGGCAATTGCCGCACCCAGGCGCTTTCAAACAGCGTGCATTCATTGCCGAGCGGTGTGTAAAAAGGCGCGTCCGGTTGCGGCTGCGGCGCGGGACGGAAAATCGTGTTCATGGTCATCTCCATGGTTGGTGGCAAGGAACCGGCTCTCCGGGGGAAAAGGAGAGCCGGTTCGTTTCTCATTCGGCGGGCTGCACGAGGCGGGCAACGTCGCCCTGTTTCTGCTTGCCCGGTACCAGGATTGCCCAGATGAACATGACCGCCGAAATGAGAACCGCGAAACCGGAACCGAGACGGATCCAGTAGAAGATCGCCAGCTGGTCCTGCACATCCATGAAGCTTTCGCCCATGACCCGCTGCAGCTGGATCTGCACCACGCCGGCGAATGTCAGCGCAAAGGTCATGACCGACATGGCCGTGCACATGACCCAGAAGCTCGTCATCGAAAGCCACTGGTTGTAAGGCGCACGCTTCTTCATTTCCGGGATGGCATAGGCCATCATGGCAAGGTTCAGCATCACATAGGCGCCGAAGAAGGCGAGATGCCCGTGGGCGGCGGTAAGCTGCGTGCCGTGGGTGTAATAGTTCACCGACGACAGCGTGTGCAGGAAGCCCCAGACGCCGGCGCCGAAGAAGGCCATGACCGAGCAGCCGATCGACCATAACAGCGCAGCGCGGTTCTCATGCTTGCGGCCGGCCTTCCAGGTCATGACGAAGGTGAAGATGACCATGGTGAAGAAGGGGGCCACTTCCAGTGTCGAGAACAGCGAACCGATCCACTGCCAGTAACCCGGTGCGCCGATCCAGTAATAGTGGTGGCCGGTGCCGAGGATGCCTGAGAAAAGGGCGAGGCCAACGATGACATAGAGCCATTTTTCCACCACTTCGCGGTCGATGCCATTGAGCTTGATCATCAGGAAGGCAAGGATCGACGCCATGATCAGTTCCCACACACCTTCCACCCAAAGATGGATGACGTACCACCAGTACATCTTGTCGAGCGCGAGGTTCATGGGGTTATAGAAGGCGAAGAGGAAGAAGATCGCCAGACCCCAGAGACCGAAGAGCAGGATGTTGATGACGGTGGTCTTGCGGCCCTTAAGCGCCGTCATGGTGATGTTGAACAGGAACATCAGCACCACAAGGACGATGCCGACCTTGATGGCGAAGGGCTGTTCGAGGAATTCGCGGCCTTCATGGATGCGGAACATATAGCCGACCACGGCGACGGCGGCGGCCACAAGGAAGATCCAGAACTGCGCGATGGCGAGCTTGGGGCTGTAAAGCTCCGTTTCCGTCTCTTCCGGCAGAAGATAGAAGGTCGAGCCCATGAAGCCCATCAGCAGCCACACGACCAGCGCATTGGTGTGGATCATACGCACGATGTTGAAGGGCAGAAGCTCGGAAAGCGTATTGGGCAGCACGTAGATCGTCGCGGCGACGACGCCGAACAGGATCTGCGCCACGAACAGCCCGATTGCGCCGTAAAAATACAGCATGGCGACTTTTTGCGTCTGGTATTTCATCTTGTCATCTCCTTGCCGTCAGCCTCAACCCGCATCGTTCGGCGGCCAGTTCTGCGTCTTGATCCGGCTCGTCCATTCGAGGAAATCGACGAGATCATCGAGTTCCTGTTCGGTGAGATTGAACTGCGGCATCTGGCGGCGACCTTCGATGCCGGTGGGCTGGGCGGCCATCCATGCCTTGATGGAATCGCGGGCCGTCTCCTTGTCTTCCACGCCGCCATAACGCTTCCAGACATTGCCGAGTTCGGGCGCGAAATAGGCGCCTTCGCCGAGCAGCGTGTGACAGTTGATGCAGGAGTTTTTCTCCCACACGTGCTTGCCGCGCGCGACGCTTTCCGTCAGCGTGCTTTCATCCGTCGAGGTGGTGCGCATGTAATAATGGCTATGGGCGGTCAGCCCGACGAATATGGCGAAGAAGAAGATGGAGCCGCCGTAAAAGACGTTTCGCGCTCCTGTTTTGGTCAGGCGTTCTGCCATGCCAATGGTCCTTTCCATCCGGAAGACCGCTTATGCGGACTGGCTTGATCGAACCCTCTTGCCGGGATTTGCCAGCAGGCTGGCGGAATGCGGTGGGGTCTGAACCCTTTCTAGCCGCTGGCCGCCGGCGTTCTTTGCCATTTGGCAAACAAGTGGAGAGGTGGTGTGGTCCGCCTTTTCAGAGCGACAAAATGCCCTGCAGGAACACCCGCAAAAGGGCTGCGGCGGCGAAGATGGCGGGCCATGCCAGAAGCGCTGTGCGTAACAGGCCGCGCTCTTCGCGAAAGCCGAGAAAGTCGTCGATGACGCGTCTGGATTTCATAAGTGCGAAAAGCAGCATCAGGCAGGCGGTGGCAACCGGCGGCAGAAGCGCCGCCTTCCATGATGTGACGACGGCCGTGCCGGCGAGAACGAGAATGGCAAGCACTGCAAAACTTCTTGCAAGCTGGTGGGAGGTGCGTTGGATCATGATTGTCAAACCAGATAAATAACGGGAAAAATGACGATCCAGACCAGATCGATGACATGCCACAGCGTCGTCACCAGCGTGACGTTCTCGTTTTTCGGCAAGACTGCGATGATGAACAGCAGCACGGCCACGAAGATGACATGCAGCAGGTGGAAGCCGGTGAGCAGGAAATAAAGCTCGAAGAAAACGCCACAGGCTGGATCGGACGCGAAGGCGATTTCGGTGGAATATTCATAGAGTTTTACGCCGACGAAAGCGAAGCCCAGCAGGCCGGCAAGGACCAGCGCCCGCCTTTTGCCCGGCAGCGCGGTGTGGCGGCTGGCCGCAACGGCCGCCTGCCAGCCGCTTGCCAGCAAAATCAGTGTGTTGAGGCCGGCAAGCTGCGGCTGCAGATGCAAGCGCGCGGCGGCGAAGGCCTCGGGATTGAGGGCGAAGGCGATGATGAATGCACCGAGCAGTGCACCGAAGGCGGCAAGCTCGCTCCAGACCAGAATCCACAGGAGCAGGTTTCCGCTTTCCTCTTCCGTATTGATCGCCATGGCCTTGTCCGTAATTGTAAAACAGCAAGACACGCTTAGGCGTCCTCAAACCCCGCTTCTTTGCGGTCGGTCAAAGAAGGGAGCGCGCAAAGTCCTATTGTCCTGACAAAGCGCAACTCTGGAAAATGGAGCTTCCCATGAACGACGCACAGGTCGGGCTGATTGTCGCAACCCCTGTTATCATTGGCTTTGCGGTGCTGTTGTACCGTATGGGAGTGCTGCAGCGCATGGGCGCGGTTTCCGCCGTGCTTGCTTCCGTGGCCATTGCATCGGTGCTGTTCCTGAACCAGTGAGAAGACAGTCGCATGCTTGAACTTGTAGCCGCTCTTTCGCTTTTCGTGGCGCTGCATTCCATTCCCGCCGTACCAGCCGTGCGCGGCCGGTTGATCGCAGCCATCGGCAGGCCCGCCTATTTCGGGACTTATTCCGTCGTCTCGCTTCTGACGCTGGGTTGGGTATTTTATGCCGCGCTGTCGGTCGAGTATATTCCGCTCTGGGATGTCGCGCCCTGGCAGGCGCATGTCACGTTTCTGGCAGCGCCGATTGGCCTGTTTTTCGTGCTGGCTGGCCTCCTCAGCGTCAATCCGCTCTCCATTTCCGTGCGGCAGGGAGATAAACCGGGGGCAATCGTGCGCATCACGCGGCATCCGGTGCTCGTCGGTTTCCTGTTCTGGTCGCTCGGCCATGTCGTGCCGAATGGCGATCTGCGTTCCGTCATCCTGTTCGGCGGTTTTGCCCTGTTTTCGCTTGGCGGAATGGCGATGACGGAAAAACGCGCGCGGAAAAGACTGGGTAATGCATGGAGCACGGCGGCTGCTAAAAACGCAACGATCCCTTTCGCAGCAATCCTTTCCGGCAAAACACGCCTCGCCGTGGACGGGCCGATGATACTAGCCGCGGCGCTGACAGGGTTGACGGTCTGGTGGCTGCTGGCCGGCGGCCATGCCATGCTCTTCGGCGCAGACCCCATGGCCTATTTCTGAAGAGTTACGACGTCTTCACCACATGCGGCTGCCATATCGGCGCCTGCGGTGCGGAGCTGATGCCGAGCTGATCAATGGCGCGAGCTGCGAGCTGATCGACAATATCGAAGACACTCTGCGGCTTGTTATAAAAGGCCGGCACCGGCGGCATGACGATGGCGCCAGCCTCCGTCACCGTGCACATGTTGCGCAGATGGATGAGATGCAGCGGCGTCTCGCGCGTCATCAGCACAAGTTTCCGCCGTTCCTTCAGATGCACATCGGCGGCGCGGGTGAGGAGATTGTCCGAAAGTCCGGTTGCGATGGCCGCAAGGGTGCGCATGGAGCAGGGGGCGACGATCATGCCGGCCGTTGGGAAAGAGCCGCTGGCGATCGCCGCGCCGATATCGTCGATGGCATGGTTGAAGCCGGCGAGCGAAAACATCCGCCCCATGGCTTGCGCCCCTTCCTCATGCAGCACGGTGCGTTTGGCAGATTGCGACAGGACGAGATGGATTTCGACGCTTTTTATCGCCGCGAGGCGCTCGATGATGCGCAGGGCGATGCCGGCACCCGAGGCACCGGTGACGCCGACCACAACGCGGCACGCGGTCATGGCCGTTCTCCAAGGCCGAGGTCACGCCACATCATATCCACCTTGGCGACGACGTCTGGCGTCATGGACAGCACGCGCCCCCATTCGCGCTCCGTCTCCGGCGAAAGCTTGCGGGTGGCGTCCAGCCCCATCTTGCCGCCAAGGCCGGCTTTCGGCGAGGCGAAGTCGAGATAATCGATCGGCGTATCATCGATGATCGTTGTATCGCGCGAGGCATCGAAACGGGTGGAGAGCGCCCAGATGACATCCGCCCAGTTGCGCACATCTATATCGGGATCGACCAGAATGATGAGCTTCACATAGCTGAACTGCGGTAACATCGACCACAAGCCCATCATCACCCGCTTTGCCTGGCCGGGATAACGCTTGTCGATGGAGGCGACCATGACGCGGTAGGAACAGGCCTCCGGCGGCATCCACAGATCGACGATTTCCGCAAACTGCTTTTTCACGAGCGGCAGGAAAATCTCCAGCATGGCTTCGCCGAGAACCGAGGGCTCATCCGGCGGCCGGCCGGTATAGGTGGAAAGATAGATCGGATCGCGGCGCGTGGTGATGGCCGACAGCGTCATGACCGGAAAGGATTCGACCGAATTATAATAGCCGGTATGATCGCCATAGGGCCCTTCGAGCGCCGTTTCCGTTGCTGAGACGGTGCCTTCCAGCACGATCTCGGCATTGGCGGGTACCGGCATCGGCACGGTCAAGGCTCTGGCGATGCGGCTTTTCGAGCCGCGCAGCAGGCCGGAAAAACCAAGCTCGCTGATATGCTCGGGAAGCGGTATGACGGCGGAAAGAATGGTGGCGGGATCAGCGCCGATGGCGACGGTAACGGGCATATCCAGCCCGCGTGCCTGCCACTGGCGGTGGTGCTGCGCGCCGCCGCGATGCGCCAGCCAGCGCATGATCACCCTGTCGGGCGCAAGCACTTGCATGCGGTAGATGCCGACATTGATATCATCGGGGTCATCAGGCGAACGGGTGATAACCAGCGGCCAGGTGATGAGTGGGGCCGGTTCTCCCGGCCAGCACCATTGCACCGGCAGGCGGGCAAGATCGACCGCATCGCCTGTCAGTACCTTTTCCTGCACCGGCGCGCGTGCAACGTTGCGGGGCCGCATGGAAAGTGCTGCTCGCAGCAGGGGCAGCTTACCCCATGCCTCGGCCATGGATTTGGGCGGGCGCGGCTCGCTCAATTCGGCGAGCTTTTGTCCAAGCGCGGGTAGTCCTCCCGCTTCCAGCCGAAGCCCCCATTCGATCCGCTGCCGCGTGCCGAAGAGATTGGCAAGCAGCGGCATGTCCCGCACCTTGCCCTCATGGTCAACGGGTTGCTCGAACAGCAACGCCGGCCCACCATCGGCGAGCACGCGGCGGTGGATTTCGGTGATTTCGTGCACCAGCGAGACCGGCTGGCGGATTCGCCGCAGTTGCCCGCGTTCTTCCAGCAGCCGGACGAAACCGCGCAGATCGGCTGCGCGGGTGGGCTTCACCTCTGTCTTTGTGTCTGTCGGTTCGTCTCTCATGCCGTCTGTTTGCAGGCGGTAGTGCGGCATGTCCTTGCGCTGCCGCAAACGCGGCTTCAGTGCGAACGAAGATAGTCGGCGAGAACGAGGGCGTGGTTGTGTTCGGTATCATGGGCGGCATAAAGCAGTGTGACGCGGCCATTCGCCATCAGCTCCTTCATGCGCGCCACGGCATCGGGATTGGCCGCCAGCTCCTCATGATAGTGTTGGATGAATTCCGCAAAGCGCGACGGCATGTGCGAGAAATTCTTGCGCAATTCGTTGCTGGGAGCGATTTCCTTCATCCACAGGGAAAGTTGTGCGGTTTCCTTGCGCATGCCACGTGGCCACAGCCGATCCACCAGAATGCGTGCGCCGTCATCATCGCTGGCGGCATCGTAAATCCGTTTGATCCTTATATCGGACATTGGCGGCCTCCTTCGCTTCGCAAGTGAATGATTTATAGCGGCTTTTGTGACGCCGCACCCGAAAATCTCTCTGTCTTTGCGTTCGCTCAAACCTGTGCTGGCGCGCTGCGGTTAGGTTTCTGCCCGCAACTGACCTGACAGGACCATCCATGAGACCTTTCCCCGCCGCCATCGCCCGCCCCATGAATTTTTTGCCCCTTGCCGTGGTGCAGCGAGCGACGGCGGCGATGCTGGCGCAGATCATGAAACGGCACCCTCATCTGTTTGCACGGCTCGGTGAGCATGGCGGCAAGCGCTACGCTTTTCTGCCCGTCGATCTGCCCTTCGCCTTCATGGTCGAACCGGCTTATCCCGCCATCACCGTCAGCCGCAAGGGCCGCCTGCCGAGGGTGGATGCGGCGGTCGAAGGGCCGCTTTTCATGCTGCTGGCGCTGATGGAGGGGCGGCAGGATGCCGATGCGCTGTTCTTTTCGCGTGACCTGAGCGTGACGGGCGACATGGAGGCGATGCTGGCGCTGCGCAATGCGCTTGACGATAGCGGCATCGACCTGCCGCGTGATCTCGGTGCATTTGCCGGGCCTTTCGCGCCGGTGGTAACGGGGCTTGCGAACCGCCTGCGCGGCCATGTTCTATCCGAAACACGGGGAGGTGAGGCATGGAACTGATCTGTCCTGCCGGAACGCCCGCCGCCTTCCGCGAGGCCGTGGATGCCGGGGCAGACGCCGTCTATTGCGGCTTTCGCGATGAAACCAATGCCCGCAATTTTCCCGGCCTCAATTTTTCCCGCGAAGAGCTTGCCGAGGCCATCGCTTACGCGAAGAAGCGCGGCGTCCTGACCTTCGTGGCGCTTAACACCTTCATGCGTGCCGGTAGTGAGGATATCTGGTATCGCGGCGCGGCCGATGCCGTGAAGGCGGGGGCGGATGCGCTTATCCTTGCCGATTTCGGCCTGATGGCGCATGTGGCGGAACATCATCCGCAGCAGCGCATCCACGTTTCCGTGCAGGCCTCCGCCTCCAATGCCGATGCGGTAAATTTCCTCGTTGATGCTTTCGGCGCGAAACGTGTGGTGTTGCCGCGCACGCTGACCATTGCCGACATCGCCCGGCTGGCGCGGCAAATCCGCTGTGAAATCGAAATCTTCGTGTTCGGCGGGCTCTGCGTCATGGCGGAGGGGCGCTGCTCACTGTCCTCCTATGCGACAGGCAAATCACCCAACATGAACGGCGTCTGCTCGCCGGCAAGCCATGTGCGTTACCGGCAGGATGGGCGGGAGCTGGTGTCGGAACTCGGCGATTACACCATCAACCGCTTTCCCGCCGGGGAAGCGGCGGGTTACCCCACGCTATGCAAGGGCCGTTTCGAGATTGCCGATGACAGGTCCTATGCCTTCGAGGATCCGGTCTCGCTTGATGTGATGGACCAGATCGATGCCTTGCGCGAAGCGGGGGTCAGCGCGCTGAAGATCGAAGGCCGCCAGCGCGGCAAGGCCTATGTGGCGGAAGTGGTTTCCACCCTGCACAGGGCGCTGGCTGCCAGCGCCGAAGAACGGGGACGGCTGCTGTCGCGCCTGCGACTGTTAAGCGAAGGCCAGCGCACAACTGTCGGCGCCTACGAGAAACGCTGGAGATGATGGCGATGGCAAAAAACGCAAAAGCCACATTGGCGCTCGGGCCGGTCCTTTATCTCTGGCAGGGCGAGAAATGGCGCGATTTCTATTTCCGCATCGCCGATGAGGCGCCCGTCAGCCATGTCTATCTCGGTGAAACCGTCTGCTCCAAACGGTTTCATTTCACCGAACCGCATCTCGCCGAAGTGATAGAGCGGCTGGAGGGCGCCGGAAAACAGGTGATCCTCTCGACACTTTCGCTGGTGACGCTGGAGCGGGAAAGCCGCCAGCTGCGCGGCCTGATCGCCGACAGCCCTTATCCCGTCGAGGCGAACGATCTTTCCGCGCTCGGCATGCTGCATGGCACGCCGCATGTCGTCGGGCCGACGGTGAATGTCTATAATGCCGCGACCGCGCGGTTGCTGTCATCTCGCGGCGCGAGCGCCATATGCCTGCCGCCGGAACTGCCGATGACCTCGGTGGAGCGCATCGTGGCGGAGACGCCGGATTTGGACTTCGAAGTCTTCGCCTTCGGCCGCCTGCCGCTCGCCATTTCGGCGCGCTGCGCCCACGCCCGCGCCAAGGGCAATATCAAGGATAATTGCCAGTTCGTCTGCGGTGACGATCCGGACGGACTACCGGTACGCACGCTTGATCGGCAGTCGTTTCTGGCGCTGAACGGCGTACAGACGGTGTCGCACACCTGCCAGTCGCTGCTTGGCGAATTGCAGGATCTGGCCGCTGCCGGCATCGCCCGCTTCCGGCTCTCGCCGCAGGATTGCGACATGGTTGCGGTGGCGCAAATCCATGACGATGTTCTGGCCGGCAGGCAGGCTGTGGAAGATGGCCTTGCCCGTCTCGGGGAAATTTATCCGGACGTGCCTTTTTCCAATGGTTTTCACCACGGGCAGGAAGGGGCGGCCTGGATCGCCCGTGCTCGCAACACGGCGCATGGGGTAAATGCATGACGACGGACGGGCAAGAGCCACCATCACTGTCTGCGGCAGCGCCGGGCGGGGCGGATATCGCCGCTGCGATCCATCTGGTACGCAACATCGTTTTGGAAAGCGCGCTCGATTGCGGCTGCCGAGACAAGGTGCATGAGGCGCTGCGCGAGCTCGAGGATTTTGAGCGCCAGCGCAATATCGTCAAGCTTCTGACCGCCGCCCGCGAGGAGCGGCGCAAGATCACGCTTCTGACCGAGATGCTCTGCGATTTCGCCGAAGACGACACGGTGGATGAAGGCATCGTCGAGACGGCGAGCCTGATGTTTCTCGACATCGCCGCCGCCGCTCAGGAGGGATCGCGAATTTTGCGCGACGCGCTCTCACTCAAGAAGGGTGAATAAATCCCTGTTTTCGGCCCTGTTTGATCCTGCGCAAAGAGCGGGCGCTTGCAAAATGTCATTTCCGGGTTGGTGACGCGCCGGGACCGGAAGACAGGTCTGAGCGGGCGTCACGCGTATCTGGGCGCTTCCGGCGCGAAAGGATCAGGACCATGGCCCATCTCACCCGTCGTCAGGCTCTTTCAGCCTTTTCTGGGCTCGCGGTTGCGACACTTGCCGCACCGCATGTTGCGAAGGCGGAAGCGCCGCTCACCTTTTATGGCCCTCCGGCCGCGCCCTCCGCCGTGCTGGCTCATGCAGTAAAGGGCGGGTTTCTAAAGGATGTCGCGCCTGGGGCCATATTCAAAGCCTGGAAAACGCCGGATGAAATGCGCGCCGCCGTCGCCTCAGGCTCCATGGGGGCGGTGGTGATGCCGAGTTACGGGGCCGCCAATCTCCACAATCGCGGGCTTGGTCTTGGGCTGATGAACGTGCTGACCACGGGCCTGCTCTATATCGTTTCGAAAGACGAGACATTGAACTCCCTGCAAAGCCTTTCCGGCAAGACCCTCGCTTTGCCGTTCAAGAACGATATGCCCGATTTCGTGCTGCGCCGCCTTGTTGCCGAGAACGGCCTGAAGCCCGGCGATATCAAGCTGGAATATGCCGCTTCGCCGCCGGAAGCCGTGCAATTGCTGCTGACGGGCCGGGTGGATGCCGCCCTGCTCAGTGAGCCGGCTGCGACCGCTGTGCTGATCAAGGCAAAGTCGTTTTTCATGACCGTCCATCGCACCATCGACATCCAGCATGAATGGGGAAAGGTGGCGGGCAAGCCGGAAATCCCGCAGGCGGGTCTCGCACTGACGTCGCAGGTTCAGCAAAAGCTCGGCAAGGCGGGTATAGAGGCCTTGCAGGGGGGCATGGAAGCCGCGCTCGCCAGTGCCGCCGCTGACCCGCAAACGGTTGCTGCTGCCGCCGATACCCTCGGTTTCCCGGCGGAAATTATCGCCGCCTCCTTCCCGACAAGTCATCTGTGCGCCCTGAAGGCGAGCGCTGCGCGTGCCGATCTCGAGGCGTTCTACGATGAACTCGCCAAGGCCGACCCGGCAATCATCGGCGGCCGGCGACCGGATGACGGCTTTTATCTGGTGTAGCAGGCATGAACCGCATTCTTGAAAGTCTCGGCTGGACCGGTCGCTATCTCTGGGCGGGCTGGGCCGGGCTTTCCGGCATTTTCTGTTTTCTCGCC